>JAAIGF010055366.1_pt1 | contig 462245 bp, 414 predicted proteins | sample 6487441 | NCBI WGS metagenome assembly JAAIGF01 (sample SAMN13974129, study PRJNA590717) | phyllosphere metagenome | biome: pepper field; feature: multiple bacterial spot infested pepper fields; material: pepper leaves; isolation source: leaves from pepper fields | host: Capsicum annuum ...
CAGGAACACGATGATGTAAGGAACGCCAACCTGACGACCCAGCAGGATGTGCTCACGGGTCTGAGGCATTGGGCCGTCAGTCGCAGCAACAACCAGGATAGCGCCGTCCATCTGAGCAGCACCGGTGATCATGTTTTTCACATAGTCGGCGTGGCCTGGGCAGTCAACGTGCGCGTAGTGGCGGCTTGGGGTTTCATATTCAACGTGAGAGGTGTTGATGGTGATACCACGAGCTTTTTCTTCTGGCGCGTTATCGATCTGGTCGAACGCACGAGCAGAACCACCGTAGGTTTTAGCCAGAACGGTAGTGATAGCTGCAGTCAGAGTGGTTTTACCGTGGTCAACGTGACCGATGGTGCCCACGTTTACGTGCAGTTTGTTACGTTGAAATTGTTCTTTCGCCATGGCGATCATCCTTAGAGTTATGCCCTTATCATCTTATAAGGGCATCGATTTAATATTGTTTAACCGTAGCCTTATTTGCCACGGGCTTCAATAACGGCCTGAGCGACGTTGTTCGGCGCATCATCGTACTTCAGGAACTCCATGGAGTAAGAAGCACGGCCTTTAGTCAGAGAACGCAGCTGAGTTGCATATCCGAACATTTCAGACAGCGGAACTTCAGCATGGATCTGAACGCCAGTAGCGTTAGATTCCTGTCCTTTCAGCATACCACGACGACGGCTAAGGTCACCGATAACGTCACCCGTGTTCTCTTCCGGGGTCTCTACTTCAACCTTCATGATTGGCTCAAGCAGAACTGGAGTTGCTTTCTTAAAGCCATCTTTAAAGGCGATAGAAGCAGCCAGTTTAAACGCCAGCTCAGAGGAGTCGACATCATGGTATGAACCGAAGTGCAGACGAACACCCAGGTCTACTACCGGATAACCCGCCAGCGGACCAGATTTCAGCTGCTCCTGGATACCTTTATCAACCGCAGGGATGTATTCGCCAGGAATCACACCACCTTTGATATCGTTGACGAATTCATAGCCTTTCGGGTTTGAACCCGGCTCCAGTGGGTACATGTCGATAACAACATGACCGTACTGACCACGACCACCAGACTGCTTGGCGTGTTTACCTTCGATATCGGTAACTTTAGAGCGAATCGCTTCGCGGTAAGCAACCTGAGGTTTACCGACGTTCGCTTCAACGTTGAATTCACGCTTCATACGGTCAACGATGATGTCGAGGTGCAGCTCACCCATACCTGCGATGATGGTCTGGTTAGACTCTTCGTCAGTCCATACGCGGAATGACGGGTCTTCTTTCGCCAGACGACCCAGAGCCAGACCCATTTTTTCCTGGTCAGCTTTGGTTTTCGGCTCAACAGCGATGGAGATTACCGGCTCAGGGAATTCCATACGCTCCAGAATGATGACGTTTTCTGGATCACACAGGGTGTCACCAGTGGTCACTTCTTTCAGACCGATCGCAGCAGCGATGTCGCCCGCGCGAACTTCTTTAATCTCTTCACGTTTGTTAGCGTGCATCTGTACGATACGGCCCAGACGCTCACGCTGAGATTTAACCGGGTTGTACACGGTGTCGCCGGAGTTAACCACACCAGAGTAAACACGGAAGAAGGTCAGGTTACCTACAAACGGGTCGGTAGCGATTTTGAACGCCAGAGCAGCAAACGGCTCGTTGTCATCAGAGTGACGAACTGCCGGCGTGTCTTTACCGTCGTCCAGGATACCGTTGATCGCGGTAACGTCAGTTGGTGCTGGCAGGTATTCGATAACCGCATCCAGCATCGCCTGAACACCTTTGTTCTTAAATGCAGAACCACAGGTTACCAGAATGATTTCGTTGTTCAGCACGCGCTGACGCAGAGCGGCTTTGATCTCTTCTTCAGTCAGCTCTTCGCCGCCAAAGAATTTATCCATCAGCTCATCAGACGCTTCAGCGGCTGCTTCGATCAGTTTCTGGCGCCATTCTTCAGCCAGCTCTTGCATGTCAGCCGGGATCTCTTCGTATTCGAAGGTCACGCCTGCATCTGCGTCGTTCCAGTTGATCGCTTTCATCTTGATCAGGTCAACAACACCGGTGAAGCCTTCTTCAGCGCCGATAGCCAGCTGCAGAGGAACCGGAGTTGCACCCAGACGAGATTCAATCTGGCCGACAACTTTCAGGAAGTTTGCACCCATGCGGTCCATTTTGTTAACGAACGCAATGCGTGGAACTTTGTATTTGTTAGCCTGACGCCATACGGTTTCAGACTGTGGCTGAACACCACCAACCGCACAGTAAACCATTACTGCGCCGTCGAGAACACGCATAGAACGTTCTACTTCGATGGTGAAGTCAACGTGTCCCGGGGTGTCGATGATGTTAACGCGGTGTGGCTCAAACTGCTTAGCCATACCAGACCAGAATGCAGTGGTCGCTGCGGAGGTGATGGTAATACCACGCTCCTGCTCCTGCTCCATCCAGTCCATGGTGGCTGCGCCGTCATGAACTTCACCGATTTTGTGGTTTACACCGGTGTAGAACAGAATACGTTCGGTAGTCGTAGTCTTACCGGCGTCGATGTGCGCACTGATACCGATGTTACGGTAGCGCGAAATGGGTGTTGTACGAGCCATTTTATTCCTCGGTTTTTCGGACGTTCAAAGTTAGTCGACCCCAGCGGGTTGGCTCTGTGAGCGCCCGCTGGTTTAACAACAACTACGCAGCTGTTACCAACGGTAGTGTGCGAACGCCTTGTTGGCTTCTGCCATACGGTGAACGTCTTCACGTTTCTTAACTGCAGTACCTTTGTTTTCTGCAGCGTCAGAAAGTTCGTTCGCCAGGCGGAGAGCCATAGATTTATCACCGCGTTTACGAGCAGCTTCTACGATCCAACGCATTGCCAGAGCATTACGACGAACCGGACGGACTTCTACTGGTACCTGATAAGTAGAACCACCAACACGGCGCGACTTAACTTCTACAGTCGGACGCACGTTGTCCAGTGCTACTTCGAAAGCTTCCAGTTCACCTTTACCAGCACGCTGAGCCAGGGTCTCCAGCGCGGTATAGACGATTGCTTCAGCAGTAGATTTTTTACCATCTACCATCAGGATGTTTACAAATTTCGCCAGCAATTCTGATCCGAACTTAGGATCCGGCAGAATTTTACGCTGGCCAATAACGCGACGACGTGGCATGGAAATACTCCGTTGTTAATTCAGGATTGTCCAAAACTCTACGAGTTTAGTTTGACATTTAAGTTAAAACGTTTGGCCTTACTTAACGGAGAACCATTAAGCCTTTGGCTTCTTCACGCCGTACTTGGAGCGAGCTTGCTTACGGTCTTTAACACCGGAGCAGTCCAGCGCGCCACGAACAGTGTGGTAACGCACACCTGGCAGGTCTTTAACACGACCGCCACGGATCAGGATCACGGAGTGTTCCTGCAGGTTATGACCTTCACCACCGATGTAGGAGGTAACTTCAAAACCGTTGGTCAGACGAACACGACATACTTTACGCAGTGCGGAGTTCGGTTTTTTAGGGGTAGTAGTATATACGCGAGTACATACACCACGTTTCTGCGGGCAAGCTTCCAGCGCAGGCACGTTGCTCTTTGCAACTTTGCGTACGCGTGGTTTGCGAACCAGCTGGTTAACTGTTGCCATTAAATAGCTCCTGGATTTAGCTTTTGCTTCGTAAACACGTAATAAATCACCTCGTAATATCACGAGGCCGCAGAATTTTAGGGCTGAGCAAACAGGGTGTCAAGAAATAACCAGGATTACCGTATTTACCAGGTCATTTGTTGCGGATGTTTTACTGTCAGCGCAACGAAGTCAGTATAGCTGATTGTGGTCGTACTGGTTGAAATTTGTGCAGTTAAGCCGCGAGCTTCGACGTCTTCCCGCAGCACGTAAAGCCCGGCTGGCGCGGCCGTCAGCAGAGCCAGTTTGTCACTGCCTGCCAGCGCGGCAATAACGCCATCCTGCAACAGCAGCACATCATCGCCCTCCTGCAGCAACCGCAGAAGTAATGTGAAATCGCAGTGATACGGGGAAGTCATCAGAGTATGCAGCATAGCGGGGCCTTAAAACGTCAGGATACGGTCGAACTGCGCCAGCCGCTCACGCAGTGCGGCGCTGCTCAGCACCTCGGCGGGCAGTACACGCGCAGCATCGGCGGCCAGGCCACGTTCCGCCAGCGAGTCGCCGCAGATATAACACTGCTCAACGTCATACAGCGGCAGCACACCAAAGGTCGCGATATAGTTGCGCGCCAGAATGTTCTTCGGCTGCTGACCTGCGGTGAGTTGCAACACGCCGTCGCCGATAAAAAACAGCGCAATGTTGTCACTCAAAGCAGAGGTGGCCAGAACTGCATCCAGCCCTTCACGGCCAGCGCTGCTGCCATGCGGTGCGCGGGAAAAGATAAAAGCGATGGAGTTCATCAGAATTGCACCAGCCGTTCACTGCTTAGCGCGGCTTCCGCCAGCGCGCCTAGCCCCACCAGCTCAAACCCCGGCTGCAGATTGGCCCCAGCCAGCGCCAGCGCGTCCGCCTGTTGCTGGTCGGCAATGCCACGGCGTAACGCCGCCGCGATGCAAATATGCAGCGCCACACCATGCTCCGCCTGCAGTTGCTGCCAGCCACGCACCAAATCAAACTCGTCACTGGCGGGAGCGGTCAGCTGGTTAGCGTTCAGCACCCCTTCGCGGTAGAAGAACACGCTGCTTAGCGTATGCCCCGCCGCCAGCAACGCTTTGGCAAACAGCCAGGCGCTGCTGGCGTGCTGCGTGCCATAAGCCGGACCGGTGACCAGCAGGGTAAACTGCATCAGCGATCCTGCCCGAGGAAATCACCGCTTTTGAACTGGCGAATGTAGAGGTAAACCGTGTGCTTGGAAATATTGAGCCGATCCGCAACCTGGTTAATCGCATCCTTGATATCGAATATGCCTTTCTCATACAGATTGAGCACAATCTGGCGGTTCTTGGCATTATTCGACACATTGCGATCCGCACTCACCTCTTCAATGGTGAATTCGAGCGTTTGCGTCACCAGATCCTCCACCGAGGAAGCAAAGTTGACCGACGAGGCGACTTCTTTGATTTCCGGCGGCATAAAGGTCGACATAATCTGCGAGAACGGCACATCAAGGTTCATGTTGATACACAGCAAACCAATCACCCGCTCCTCGCGGTTACGGATAGCGATGGTCACCGACTTCATCAGCACCCCGCTCTTGGCGCGGGTAAAATAGGCTTTAGAGACATTACTGTCGTCGCCGGTCATATCGTGCAGCATACGCAGCGCGAGATCGGTAATCGGCGACCCTACTTTCCGCCCGGTATGCTCGCCATTGGCAATACGCACCGCGGAGCATTTCAAATCCTCCAGCGAGTGCAGCACGATTTCGCAATGCGAACCTATCAGCATCGCCAGACCATCAACTACCGCTTCATATGACCGCAGAATATCGTGATCGCTTTGCTCAAAAGGTCGTTGCTCCAGTAAGTCTGATTCGATCAGCTCACCCGGACTAAATGGATTAGACATGAAAGAGACACCCTAATAGTGGCTGGAGCCTGTCTCAGCGCGGCCTGGGCAGACTCATCATAAGAATTTTGCGCGATGGATAGTTTAGCAAATCAGGGAAAGCCGTGTCCTGACCTTTATTACGAAATGCGGAGAATGCTGGCCGGAAATGAAAATAACACCGCCGCAGGAGCTGCGGCGGTGGCGGTCGGGCGATTACTGCGCTTTTTTATCTGCGGCAGCTGGCGCCTGAGCTTTCTCATCAGCTTTTGGTGCTGCTTTGATGTCCAGCAGCTCGACATCAAACACCAGGGTGGAGTTAGCCGGGATGCCTGGCACGCCGTTTTTACCGTAAGCCAGCTGTGGTGGGATCACCAGCTTGATCTTACCACCTTTCTTCACGTGCTTCAGACCTTCAGTCCAGCCAGGGATAACGCCGTCCAGACGGAAGGAAAGTGGCTCACCGCGGGTATAGGAGTTATCGAACTCGGTACCGTCAATCAGGGTGCCTTTGTAATTCACGACAACAGTATCGCTGTCTTTCGGCGCATCGCCGGTACCCGCTTTCTCTACCTGATACAGCAGACCGGTATCGGATTTCTTCACACCTTTCTCTTTGGCGAATTTGGCGGCGTAAGCATCACCTTTCTCGGCGTTCTCTTTCGCGTCCTTTTCCATCTTCGCCTGAGCTGCGCCTTTCACGCGGCCTTCGAAGGCCTGCAGGGTCTGCTCGATTTCCTGGTCGGTCAGTTTGCTTTTGCTCGCAAACGCATCCTGAACACCGGCGATCAGCTGATCTTTATCCAGTGCGATGCCCAGTTTTTCTTGTTCTTTCAGCGAGTTTTCCATGTAACGACCCAGTGAGGCGCCCAGTGCATAGGCAGACTGCTGATCGTCGTTTTTGAAGGCGGCGTTTTTTGGAGCCTGAGGCGCGGCCTGTTGAGCAGGTGCAGTTTCTGCTGCCATGGTCAGTGGAGCGTTCAGCGCGACCGCCATGGTGGTAGCTAACAATGTTACTTTAAACAGTGATTTCATCCATTTCTCCAAAACCGAAGCCTCTCACCTCGGGAATCGTTGTAAACCTGTCGGTCGGTACTATAACCGGGCGCGAAGAAACTACCTATACACGCCACCAAATATAGTGAGTCAACCTGAGACTGTTGTGCTGCCGTTAAGTTTCACTCAAGACATGCAGACAAGATAACGCGTTTTCAACCACCGTGGCGCAATTAACGGCTTTTACCTGGTGAATAACCTCTCTTTCCCGGTAGAATCAGACAATTCGTCACGCGATGGTTCGCATGCGGTAACAAGAGGAAACAGAATGCAACAGTCATTGTTTGAACAGCGACTGGAGATGCTTGAGAGCAAACTGGCATTTCAGGAACACACCATTGATCAACTGAATCAGACGGTGGTGCAGCATGAGCTGGAAATGGCAAAGATGCGCGAACAGTTTCGCACTGTGGTGGAGAAGCTGAAGGCGGCTGCGCCATCGATGATTGCCTCACAGTCTGAAGAGACACCACCTCCACATTATTAATGTTCGGGATATCAGTGCGGAGCTACGGACGCGTTGCCTGAGCAAGGAAGGTGTTCGTAAAACGATCACGCAGTCAGAATGAGGGGAAACACTCCGATGGCTCCGGAGCGGCTTAACCGCGGAGGAACTCGGGATGGTCGCCCCCGGCGTCGCGATCTGAAAGCGGCCTGAATACGTCAGAAAGCAACCAATAAAAAAGGCCGCATCAGCGGCCTTTCTCTTGCTAATCAGCAATACACGCTTAGTGGCTGCAACCACAGCCGCCATGGCCGTGACCACCGCAACCGCCCTGACCATGATCGTGACCATGGTCGTGGTCATGATGGTGATCGTGCTCACCGTGAACGTGGCCGTGCGCCAGTTCATCAGCAGTTGCTTCGCGAATCGCGATGACTTCTACATTGAAGTTCAGGTTCTGGCCAGCCAGCATATGGTTGCCATCGACCACCACGTGATCGTCTTCCACTTCAGTGATTTCAACCGGTACCGGACCCTGATCGGTTTCCGCCAGGAAACGCATGCCAACCTGCAGCTCATCAACGCCCATAAATACGTCTTTTGGCACGCGCTGAACCAGGTTGTCATCATACTGACCGTATGCGTCGTTTGCCGCGATATGCACGTCAAACTTGTCGCCAACCACGTGATCTTCCAGTGCCTTTTCCAGACCAGAAATCAGGGAACCATGACCGTGCAGATAGTCCAGCGGTGCGCTCACCGGAGACTCGTCAACCAATACACCGTCTTCTGTACGTACCTGATAGGCCAGGCTCACCACCAGGTCTTTTGCTACTTTCATGACATCTCCTAACCGTTGAGAACTGAGTTCCTGCCTCATTGGTCTATTTTTACGTGCAATAATACCAACCAGAGAGGTGCTTACATTGCGCCGATTGTAGCGGAATTCAATCCCGCTGTACCCTTAAGCTTAAAAAAAGCTGGGGTATTACGCTACTCTGGATGAAAAATTCCGATAACCTGCTCATTTGTGCGCACCTGATCGCGAACCTGCTTATCTGCTTCACGCATCTGATGGCCGCACTTCACGCACTGCACCACATCCACGCTGTTTTCGCGCCACATGGCAAGGGTATCTTTTTCCTGACAGTGCGGGCATACCGCACCGGCGATAAAACGTTTACGCATCATGGTTCCCTTTTGCATTATTTTGGCGTTAGCGGCGCAGGGAGTTTGTTCACGGCCAGCGCGCGGAAACCGGAACGTACTGAAGTACGTGAGGATTTCGGGCGCTGCCCGGGAACAACATCACCAGCAAGATAGCCAAAATCAGGCAAAATTATTCGAATTCATCCCAGCCGTCATAGCGCCGCTTCTCATGCTGCATCTCCGCCTGGAAAATATCCTCCAGCTCGCGCCGCGCTTCACGCACACGGGAAATGGTCGCGCTGTCCGGTTGCGCGGGCATCAGCTCACGCAGCATACGCATATCCAGACGACGGAAATGCAGCTGCGCACGGTGCGCCTGGTGCGGATGCATACCGACGCTCATCAGTGCCTTGCGCCCCAGCTCCAGCGCACTGGAGAACGTTTCACGCGAGAATTGCGTCACGCCCGCCTGCAACAACTCATGCGCCTCAACACGTCCGCGCGCCCGCGCCATAATCTGCAAATGCGGGAAATGCTGCTGACAGAGATGGACAATGGTCATGGTGTCTTCCGGCGCATTACAGGTGATAACGATCGACTGCGCGTTCTCAGCGCCTGCCGCGCGCAACAGTTCAAGCTCGGTCGCATCCCCATAGTATACTTTATAGCCGTACTTCCGCATCAGGCTGACGGCGCTGATATCGCGCTCCAGCACCGTAATCCGCTTCTGGTTCGCCATCAGCAAACGCCCGATCACCTGACCAAAGCGACCAAAACCGACCACAATCACCTGCGGCTTATCGTCTTCCACATACGGCTTCTCTTCGTTGTCGTCTGACTCATTAAAGCGATGCACCAGAATCTTATCGATCCCCTGCATCAGCAATGGCGTGGTCATCATCGACAGCGTCACCGTCACCAGCAGCAGCGGCAGTTGATCGCCACTAAACAGCTTCGCCGACGAAGCGGCGGAAAACAGCACAAAGGCGAACTCCCCGCCCTGACTCAGCACCCCGGCGAACTGCAGACGCTCGGAGCTGCGTAAACCATATATCCGCCCCAGCACGTACAGTACCAGCGTTTTCACCACCACCAGCAGCACCACGCCGATGACAATCTCCAGAATATGGGTGTAGAGCACGCCGAGGTTCAGCGCCATTCCGACCGAAATGAAAAACAGGCCGAGTAACAAGCCCTTAAACGGCTCAATGGCGATCTCCAGCTCATGACGGTACTCACTCTCCGCCAGCAGTATACCGGCGATAAAAGTACCCAGCGCCATCGACACGCCAAGGCTATCCATAAATAGTGCGGAACCCAGCACCAGCAGCAGCGACGCGGCGGTAAACACCTCGCGCACACCGGAGGCGGCGATAAAGCGGAAAATTGGCCGCAGCAGGAAACGACCGCCAATCAGCATTCCGGCAAACGCCAGCACCTTCATGCCGACCGCCTGCCAGTCAATGTGCCCGCTGTCGCCACCTGCCAGTAATGGCACCATGGCCAGCGCCGGGATCACCGCGATATCCTGGAATAGCAGCACGGAAAAGCCGAGCTGTCCGGCTTCGCTGCGGTTCATCCCTTTATCACGCATCAGTTGCAGCGCCATCGCCGTCGACGACATCGCCAGACCAATACCGCCAATCATCGCGCCCTGCCAGGAGAAGTCCGTCAGCCACAGCAGGGCGCCGAGAACTGCCGCGCTGAAAATCACCTGCGCGGCGCCAACACCAAAGATGGAACGGCGCAGCTGCCACAGCTTAGACGGATTCAGCTCCAGCCCGATGATAAACATCAGGAACACGACGCCGAGTTCGGAGAAGTGCAGAATCTCTTCGACATCGCTGATAAAGCCCATGCCCCACGGGCCAATCGCAATACCGGCCAGCAAATAGCCCAGCACCGCGCCAATGCCAAGCCGTGCAGCGATCGGCACCGCCACCACCGCAGCAAACAGATACACCACCCCGGCAGTCAGCAAGGTTTGACCTTCCATCTATAAACCTCCGTGCGGCAGAGGCGACGTCAGCCAGTCGCCATACGCACGCGCAAAATTCTTCATCACATCCGCAGGCTGGCGGCGCGCCCAGTAAACAATCATCGGCGTCATCCAGTGCATGCGGCACAGCTGAGCCGTCAGCTCAAACGGGCGCATAATTTCCGTCATCGGATAGCGGTTCAGCCCGTGCTGATGGTAAGCCGCTTCCGGCTCACCGGTGGTAATCACGCTGCGCCAGTACTTGCCTTCCAGTGCATTACCGCCTGGGCCGCTGGCGAAACCGCGCGCGAGTACGCGGTCCAGCCACTCTTTCAGCAACGCCGGGCAGCTGTAGGTGTACAGCGGGTGCTGAAACACGACTACCTGATGGTCGCGCAGCAGCTGCTGTTCATAGTTAATATCAATAAAAAAATCCGGATAATTGGCGTACAGATCGTGTACGGTGACATGCTCCAGCGCTCGTGCCGGTTCCAGCAAAACACGATTGGCAATCGAATCCTGTGATTCCGGATGGGCGTAGAGCAGCAAAACTTTCGCAGGCTGCGACATTGAATCCCCTCCAAATCGTCGTCACAGTGCGCTTTTTCCGCTACCATGCCCGACGCAACGGAATTTGCATTCCGAACAGCTAATTTTAGTGCGATAAATTAACATACTCTGACGAAACGGCGCTTATGATTGTTTTCTCCTCGTTACAAATTCGTCGCGGCATCCGCGTGCTGCTGGACAACGCTACCGCCACCATCAACCCGGGACAAAAAGTCGGACTGGTGGGTAAAAACGGTTGCGGTAAATCCACCCTGCTGTCGCTGCTGAAAAACGAAATAAGCGCCGACGCCGGCAATGTCAGTTTTCCGGCAAACTGGGCGCTGGCCTGGGTTAACCAGGAGACGCCTGCACTCAATATGCCCGCCCTTGAGTATGTTATTGATGGCGACCGCGAATATCGTCAGCTGGAATCCGAATTACAGCGGGCAAACGAAAAAAATGATGGTCACGCTATCGCCACCCTGCACGGCAAACTCGACGCCATTCAGGCGTGGACCATTCATGCACGTGCGTCCAGCCTGCTGCACGGTCTGGGATTTAGCCAGGAACAGCTGCAATACCCGGTCAGCGACTTCTCCGGTGGCTGGCGCATGCGCCTCAACCTGGCGCAGGCGCTGATTTGCCGTTCCGACCTGCTGCTGCTGGATGAACCCACCAACCACCTTGATCTCGATGCGGTGATCTGGCTGGAGCGCTGGCTGAAAAGTTATACCGGCACCCTGATTCTGATCTCCCATGACCGCGACTTCCTCGATCCGGTGGTGGATAAGATCCTGCACATCGAACAACAGGGCATGTTCGAATACACCGGCAACTACAGCTCGTTTGAACGTCAGCGCGCCACCCGCCTGGCGCAACAGCAGTCGCTGTATGAACATCAGCAGGAAAAAGTTGCGCACCTGCAAAAGTACATTGACCGTTTCCGTGCGCAGGCAACCAAAGCGAAGCAGGCGCAGAGCCGCATCAAAATGCTGGAGCGCATGGAACTGATCGCCCCGGCTCATGTGGATAACCCCTTTAGCTTCAGTTTCCGCCAGCCGGAAAGCCTGCCCAATCCGCTGCTGAAGATGGAAAAGGTCAGCGCGGGTTATGGCGAACGCGTTATCCTCAACTCCATCAAACTCAACCTGGTGCCGGGTTCGCGTATTGGCCTGCTGGGCCGCAACGGGGCGGGTAAATCCACCCTGATCAAACTGCTGGCGGGCGAACATGCGCCATTGCAGGGAGAGATTGCTCTGGCGAAAGGTATCAAGCTCGGTTACTTCGCCCAGCATCAGCTTGAATTCTTACGCGCAGATGAATCACCGCTGCAGCACCTGGCGCGTATCGCGCCGAAAGTGCTGGAACAGCAACTGCGTGATTACCTCGGTGGCTTCGGTTTCCAGGGCGACCAGGTCAGTGAAAAGACCGAACGCTTCTCCGGTGGCGAGAAAGCGCGCCTGGTGCTGGCGTTGATCGTCTGGCAGCGGCCGAACCTGTTGCTGCTTGATGAACCGACTAACCACCTCGATCTGGATATGCGCCAGGCGCTGACCGAAGCGCTGATCGATTTTGAAGGCGCGCTGGTGGTGGTATCTCACGACCGTCACCTGCTGCGCTCCACCACCGACGATCTCTATCTGGTGCATGATGGCAAAGTCGAAAACTTTGAAGGCGATCTGGATGATTATCAGCAGTGGCTGAGCGATATTCAGAAACAGGAAGCGCAGCAGGATGCCGCGCCTAAACAGGATAACGCCAACAGCGCGCAAGCGCGTAAAGATCAGAAGCGCCGCGAAGCAGAACTGCGCACGCAGACACAGCCGTTACGCAAACAGATTACTCAGCTGGAAAAGCAGATGGAGAAGCTGAATGCGCAGTTGAAAGCAGCGGAAGAACAGCTGGCCGATGCGGCGATTTACGAACCGAACCGCAAGGCTGACCTGACGGCGGCGTTAAAAGCGCAGGCCGATGCCAAATCCGCGCTCGAAGAGTGTGAAATGGCGTGGCTGGATGCTCAGGAGCAGCTGGAGAATATGCTGGCGGAGTGAGGGCACGGGTAAGGCAATGGCATTTCCCCCTCCCCGACCCTCCCCCACAAGATGGGGGAGGGGGATCGTACTCCCTTCCCCCATGCTTATGGATGGGTGATCGCCCTCTCCTTCCCCCACGCTTACGGACGAGTGCTCGCCCTCTCCTTCCCCACGCTTACGGACGGGTGATCGCCCTCTCCTTCCCCCACTTTGTGGGGGAAGGCCGGGATGGGGGAACCAACGGCGCTAATCTTAACAACACGCCCACCTCAATACGGTTTATCCCCCAGAATCGTCGCCCGATGCATCACCCGCCGCTGCGGCAGGTAATCCGCATTGGCGTAATGCTGCGTCACACGGTTATCCCAAATCGCCACATCACCCTGTTGCCAGCGCCAGCGCACCTGAAACTCCGGCTTCGTGACATGGGCGAACAGAAAGCCCAGTAGTGCATCACTCTCTTTCTGCGTCACGTCGACGATCCGCGTGGTAAATCCTTCGTTAACAAACAGCGCCTGCTTACCGCTGACCGGGTGCGTGCGCACCACCGGATGCAGCAACGGCGGATGCTTCGCCACCGCCTCCTGCCAGCGCGCATACTCCTCTTCTGTTTTCCGGTACTTAAATTCCTGGAAAGACTTCCTGAAATCATGCTCCGCCTGCAGACCCGCCAGCAACACCTTAAACGGCTCCGACAACGCCTCATACGCGGCAATGCCGCTGGTCCACAGCGTGTCGCCCCCGGTCTCCGGCAATAGCTTCGCCGCCAGAATCGCTCCGGCGGGCGGCGTCTCAATAAAGGTCACATCGGTATGCCAGTTATCATTATCCGGTGGATTATCGTTATGGGTATCCAGCACGATAATCTCCTCCACGCCTTCAGCGTGTGGGTAAACCGGATGAATATGCAGATCGCCAAAACGCGCCGCCAGCGCCCGCTGCTGCGCTGGCGTCACCGGTTGATCGCGGAAAAACAGTACCTGATGGCGAATCAGCGCATGATACAGCTGCTCAAATTGCCCATCGCCCAGTGGACGACTCAGATCCACATTGCTGACCTGCGCCCCAATATAAGGACCCAGCGCGGTGATCGTCAGACGTTCGTTCATTGCACTTCTCCATGCCAGGGGGTCAGCCGACGCTGTAGCGCCCGCAGACCCAGCTCTAAACTAAAGGCGATTGCGGCAATTACCGCGATACCCGCCAGTACCACGTCGGTGGCGAGAAACTCTCCGGCGGATTGCACCATGAAGCCCAGCCCGCGCGTGGCGGCGATCAGTTCCGCTGCCACCAGCGTCGACCAGCCGACGCCCAGCCCGATACGCAGCCCGGTCAATATCTCCGGCAACGCGCCCGGCAGGATGACATACCACAATACCTGCCAGCGGCTGGCGCCCAGCGAGCGCGCCGCGCGCAATCGTACCTGTTGAGCACTTTTCACTCCCGCCACGGCGGACAACGCGACCGGCGCAAAGATCGCCAGATAAATCAGTAAAATTTTCGAGGTTTCACCGATGCCAAACCAAATCACCATCAGCGGCAGATAGGCCAGCGGCGGCACCGGACGGTACAGCTCAATCAGCGGGTCGAGAATGCCGCGCACCGTACTGTTTAGTCCCATGGCGATGCCCACCGGGATACCAATTAACGCTGCAGCAAACAGCGCAATCAGAATACGCGTCAGACTGGCCCCCAGATGCTGCCACAGTGTGGCGTCCATAAAACCCTGGGCGCTGGCGATAGTCAGCAGCTGATGCAGCACCTGCTGTGGTGCGGGCAGAAACAGTGGACTAATCAGCTTCAGGGCGCTGACACCCCACCACACTGCCAGCAACACCAGTAAGGTGGTGAGGCTCAGCGTCAGCTGACGTGACAGCGGCCAGCGCCAGCGCGATCGACGCGGCTCCAGCTTGTCATTAATCAATGCACTCATGAGAACACCTCACGTTGCTGGAATACGCGACTCAGGACATACTCGCGACGCTCAATAAAGCGCGGATCGGATTTAATGGATCGGCAGGATTCCCCCGCCGTATAGCGACGGCCAAAATCCAACGACAGGCGTTCAATAATGCGTCCCGGCCCCGGCGACAGCAGAATCAGTTCGCTGGCGAGAAACACCGCCTCTTCAATATCATGGGTAATCAGCAGGACCTGTTTGCCGCTGTCGCGCCACAGCGTTAGCAGCAACTCCTGCATCTGCTCGCGGGTAAAGGCATCAAGCGCGCCAAACGGCTCATCGAGCAGCAGCAGGCGTGGATCGGCAGCCAGCGCGCGGGCAATCCCCACGCGCTGGCGCATACCTCCGGAAAGTTGCCAGATAAAGCGTTGTTCCGCCCCTTCCAGCCCAACTTTCTTCAGCATGCGCTGCGCCACCGCGCGGCGTTCAGCTTTGCTGACACCCGCCAGTTGCAGACCAAACGCCACGTTATCCAGCACATTGCGCCACGGCAGCAATCCCTCATGCTGAAATACCACGCCGCGCTCCGCGCCCGGGCCATCGATCGCCTCGCCATCCAGCGTAATCGTGCCGGATGTCGCCGGTAAAAAACCGGCGATCAAATTCAGCAGCGTGGTCTTGCCACAACCTGACGGCCCCAGCACCACCAGCAGCTCGCCAGAATCGATGGTCAGACTGATATCCTGCAGCGCCAGCTGGCCGCCGTAATGGGCATGTAAATGAGAGACGGATAGCACAGGCGCCTCCCGTTACTTCGCTAACGGTTTAACAAAGCGATCGGTCACATAGGCGCTGTAATCGCTGGCGACCTGCGGCACCTTGCCCTGCTCCTTGAGGAACTGCGCGGTATCGACAATTGCTTTATCTACTGGTTTGCCCAGCTGGGCCACCTGTTGCGCGGCGGTGAGGTAGGTATTGCCTTTCACCAGTCCCGGCACCTGTTCATTCGGCACGCCGCTCAGACGCGACAGTTTGTTAAGGTTGTCATCCTGCTGCAGCCACTGCTCCGGGTTCTGCAGATAAGCCTGCTGCGCCGCCAGCGCACTGCGGGCAAAAGCGGTCACCACGTCCGGATGCTTCTGCGCGAAATCCTTGCGCACCACCCACACATCCAGCGTTGGCGCCCCCCACTTGCCGACCTGCTCTGAATCCGTCAGCACCGTGCCATCTTTCTCCAGCTCATTCACCGCAGGCGCCCAGACATAAGCGCCATCAATATCGCCACGCTGCCAGGCGGCGATAATCGCTGGCGGTTGCAGGTTCACAATCTGCAGCTGGTCGGGTTTAATCCCCCAGTGCTTCAGCGCCGCCAGCAGGCTGTAATGGGTTGTCGAGATAAACGGCACAGCGATACGCTTACCGATTAAATCCTTTGGTGAAGAGATGCCTTTCTTCACCACCAGCGCCTCGGAGTTACCCAGCTGCGACGCCAGCAAAAACACTTCGACAGGCAATCCCTGACTGGCGGCCACCGCCAGCGGACTGGAACCGATATTACCAATCTGCACATCGCCGGACGCCAGCGCACGTATCACGCTGGAGCCGCTGTCGAACTTACGCCAGTCCACTTTCGCCCCGCTCTCTTTGGCGAAGGTATTGTCCGCCTGCGCGACTTTCGCCGGTTCTGCTGAAGTCTGATAAGCGACCGTGACATCGACGGCCTGCGCATTCAGCGCGGCCAGTGACAATGCTGCCGCAACCCAGGTAAAACGCCATTTTCCCGCCATGTTCCACTCCGCTTAGAATAATTGTTTGCTGACCGTGACCAGTTTTAACTGACGACTCGCCGGAGGATAAGTAATAAAAAATTCTTTTTAAGATCGAAATTAACTTAGAAATTAATCCGCTTTGCTTATGCAGCAGCCGAAAAAGAGAAAGAGACGAAAAACCAGGAAAAATCTCAGGTGTTGTCCGACCACTTATGATACTGGTATGCGTTCAATGAATAATGATTTGCGGGTTATGAGGTCTGGCATGTCGATTGATAATGTTGCCCGCCTCGCCGGGGTTTCCACCGCCACGGTGTCGCGTGTATTGAACCAACATCCCGGCGTAAAACCCGAAACGCGGGAAAAAGTGCTGGCCGCGATTGCTGCCAGCGGCTACCAGCCGAATCTGCTGGCTCGCCAGCTGCGCACCGCGAAAAGTAAAATGCTGCTGGTGCTGGTTTCCAGCATCACCAACCCGTTCTGCTCGATGGTAGTGCGCGGTATTGAAGAAGAGGCGGAAGCGCGCGGTTACCACATCCTGCTGTGTAACTCGGAATCGCGCCTGACGCGTGAATCCGCCTATCTGGGGTTGCTCAGCGGCAAAGTCGTTGATGGTGTCATCACCATGGATGCCATCAGCTGTCTGCCTGGCTTAACCGCGCTGATTGGCGACTCGCCGTGGGTGCAGTGCGCCGAGGGCGATCCCTCTTATCTGGCGTCATCGGTGACCATTGATAACTATGGCGCCGCAAGCGCGGTGGTGCGTCATCTGGCCGCGAAAGGGCATCGCCGTATCGCACTGATCAACACCGATATGCGCTATCTCTACTCCCACCAGCGCGAGGCTGGTTATCGCGAAACGCTGGCGGAGCTGGGACTGACGTGGCAGCACGTCGAATATGTCAGTGATGTGGACTACCAGGCTGGCAGCGCCGCGATGACGCAGATGCTGCAGCTGACGGAAGCCCCGGACGCCCTCTTCGCCGTTTCCGACGTGCTGGCTGGCGGTGCGCTGCACAGCGCGCATCAGGCAGGTTTACGGGTGCCGCAGGATCTGGCGGTGATGGGCTTTGATGGCGTGCCGTTTAGCGCAGTCACCACGCCGCCACTGACCACCATTGAACAACCGATGCATCAGTTGGGCGTGCGCAGTGTACAGCTGCTGCTGGCGCGCATTAAAAACCAGCGCGCGCCAGTGGTGCACGAAGTCCTCGACTGGCAGCTGGTGGAGCGCGCCTCAACCTGAATTAATGCCAGATCAGCAGTACACAGGCGGCGGTCAGCAGGCCCATTGAGATATTGAAGATCGCCCAGGCGCGGCGGCTGCGCAGGATGCGGCCGATCAGCGTACCGAACCCCAGCCAGATAATACCGGCGACAATATTCACCAGCAGAATACCGACGCTGATGGCAATGACTGAATGAAGATATTCCGCACCGGCCAGACTAAAACTGGCGACCGCGCCCAGCGCCATCAGCCAGGCCTTCGGGTTAATCAGCTGCAGCAGGCCCCCCTGCCAGAACGGCATCGGCGCGGCAGGGGCGTCGCCGGTTTCCAGTTTTTCGTAGCGTGCTGACGCGATTTTCCACGCCAGCCAAAGCAGATAAAGGCTGCCGGCGATTTTCAGGATAAGATGCAGCGCAGGATAGAGCAGCAACAGACCGCCCACGCCAAACGCCACCAGCAGCAGCATCAGTTGCATGCCGAGCATAATGCCGATCATCAGCGGCAGAGAGCGCCAGAAACCGAAATTCGCGCCGGAGGCAGTGAGTAACATATTATTAGGGCCTGGGGTAATGGCAGCGACCCATAAAAATCCCAGCATAGAGAGGAAAAGACTCAGTTCCATGAAGCGGGTGCTCCTCACCCTGAAGATTGCATAGACAACGAAGCCGACAGTGTAATATGGATCCTGAACGTCCTGTGATAAGAAATTGTAATCCCTTTGTCCCGCTGGCCGGGATGAGCAATCCACACCTGCAAACCCTGCTGCCGCGCCTGGTTCGCCGTCGCATTCTGCTGCAGCCTCACTGGCAACGGCTGGAGTTGCCGGACGGCGACTTTGTCGATTTAGCCTGGAGTGAAGATCCCGCGCAGGCGCGCACGAAACCACGCATAGTGCTGTTCCACGGCCTTGAGGGCAGTTTCCACAGTCCTTACGCGCACGGCTTACTGCAGGCATGTCAGGCACGCGGCTGGCTGGGCGTGGTAATGCATTTTCGCGGTTGCAGCGGCGAACCTAATCGCCTGCGGCGTATCTACCACTCCGGTGAAACCAGCGATGCGCGCTACTTCCTGCAGTGGCTGCAACAGAGCTGGGGGAAAGTCCCGACCGCTGCCGTCGGTGTCTCACTGGGTGGCAACATGCTGGCATATCTGATGGGCGAACAGGGCGATGATTGTCTGCTGGATGCGGGGGTGGTGGTCTCTGCACCGCTGATGCTGGAACCCTGCAGCGCCCGGCTGGAACAGGGCTTTTCACGCGTTTATCAGCGCTATCTGCTGACATTACTTAAACAGAACGCCACACGCAAACTGCAGCGCTGGCCCGGTACCCTGCCGGTCGATCTGCTGCAGTTAAAAGCGCTGAAAAAATTGCGTGATTTCGATGACGCCATCACCGCCCGCGCCCATGGTTTCACTGACGCCACCGACTATTACCGCCGCTGCAGCGCGTTACCGCAGCTGCCGGGCGTGCGTAAGCCGCTGCTGATCATCCATGCCAAAGACGATCCCTTTATGACGCCTGAGGTCATCCCCGATTTCAGCGCGCTACCTGCTACTATTGAGTATCAACTGACAGACAAAGGCGGCCATGTCGGCTTTGTCTCCGGAACACTGCGTCAGCCGCGGATGTGGCTGGAACAGCGTATTCCGGACTGGCTCTCTCACTATCTGGACCAATAAGCTGTGATTATTCCCTGGCAACAACTGACGCCCGACGCGCTGGAAAACCTGATTGAATCTTTTGTGCTGCGTGAAGGCACCGATTATGGCGAACAGGAACGTTCGCTGACGCAAAAAGTGGCGGATGTGCGCCGCCAGTTGCAAAGTGGCGAGGCGGTGCTGGTGTGGTCCGAACTGCATGAGACCGTCAATATTATGCCGCGCGGGCAATTCCGCGAATAAGCGATCGCCAGATGACTTTGCCGGGCGAATCGTGTTAACAATGCACATCGCCCGCATCATCCAGGGAGCTTATTATGTCAGCCAGGCATCCAGTTATTGCTGTTACCGGTTCAAGTGGCGCCGGAACTACCACCACCAGCCTCGCGTTCCGCAAGATTTTCCAGCAGCTCAATCTGCACGCAGCCGAAATTGAGGGTGACAGCTTTCACCGCTTTACCCGACCAGAAATGGATATGGCGATCCGCAAAGCGCGCGATCTGGGGCGTCACGTCAGCTATTTTGGCCCGGAAGCCAATGACTTTGGTTTACTGGAGCAGACCTTTGTCGAATATGGCCTGAACGGCAGCGGTAAATCGCGCAAATATCTGCACACCTATGACGAAGCGGTGCCGTGGAATCAGGTGCCGGGAACCTTTACCCCCTGGCAGTCGCTGCCAGAACCCACCGACGTGCTGTTCTATGAAGGGCTGCATGGGGGCGTGGTCACCCAGCAGCACAATGTGGCGGAAAAGGTCGATCTGCTGGTGGGCGTGGTGCCAATTGTTAACCTGGAGTGGATTCAGAAGCTGGTGCGCGACACCAGCGAACGCGGCCATTCGCGCGAAGCGGTAATGGATTCGGTGGTGCGTTCGATGGATGACTATATCAACTACATCACGCCACAATTTTCCCGCACCCATATCAACTTCCAGCGCGTACCAACGGTGGATACCTCAAATCCGTTTGCCGCCCGCGATATTCCGTCGCTGGATGAGAGCCTGGTAGTGATTCATTTCCGCGGACTGGAGGATATCGACTTCCCTTATCTGCTGGCGATGTTGCAGGGATCCTTTATTTCTCATATTAATACGCTGGTGGTACCGGGCGGTAAAATGGGACTGGCGATGGAGCTGATCATGGGCCCGCTGGTTAAGCGGTTAATGGAAGGGAAGAAAATCGAGTAACGTTTTTATGTCAGGAGTTCTTTGGTAGCTCCTGATATTACCCTGCTTATTAATGTAATACTCAGTTTTTATTTTCTTAATTAAAATAATGAAACCGGTAATTTGTGAAGCAGCAGGTAATTTCATCACATCTATCTTTTAGCCAGCAAAATAAATCGCTATCATCCGCTGTAATGGATTCAGTGAATAATAACAGGATGTTATTTATGATGGCGCACAGCGATAAAGCGGAGCAGGCGATCCGTCTGCCCACCGCTACCTTTAGTACACAATTAGTCGGGTTGACAATCTCTGACTATAGAATTAGCGTAATTATTATTATCGCCATTGCGCCCTTCGTTCACATGACATGGCCGACAAAAATCGTTGCCATACGCAAAAATAACAATCAACACTCTTTTTTCGTCATTATTAAACACTCGTCTTTCACTGATGAAATGATTATAGAGTGGTGGTTAGAACATAAAAGTCTCTTCCGCGAAAACCTTGAGGCCTCCGGGGGAGAAAAAGATTATTTAATAAGTTTCTGGATTTCTGACTATAAAGTGATGCCAGAAAATGACCAGGACAGCGAGATGTTATGTTTCGAGGATATGGATACCCCGGAAAACTGCATTGAAAAGTACAATCGATAAACCGTCCCGTACCGCCACGATACTCACCAGAGGATGATATCCCTCAATAATGGACAAACACTCTGGTTAAGAAAGGACCTCACCGGTCGTATGCCAAAAGTCGATATCTGAAATCAACAAGGAGCCACAATGAATACGGAAATCTATCTTAAAATCGACGGCATTCAGGGAGAATCTCAGGATGCTAACCATAAAGGCTGGATCGCAGCCACCGCGTTTGACTGGGAAGCTACCCAGTCAGTCGATATGCGCAATACGATCAGCAGCGGCCGCGTCGAGTATAAAGATCTGCAGGTACATTGCCTGGTTGATAAAGCCACACCGGCCATTATGCGCTATCTGTCAAAAGGCCAGCCGATCAAAAAAGTCGAACTCTCCGTCTGCCATGCCAGCAACGGCCAGGTTGAATATCTGCGGATTACGCTGGAAGAGGTGCTGCTCACCCGCGCCAATTATCAGGGCTCTGGCAGCTTCGAAAAAATTGGCATCAATTATCAGTTCCAGGCGACAAAAGTCATGCAGCAATACTGGGAACCACTCGCGGACGGTGGCAAAGGCGCTGAAACCGCTTCAGGCTGGGATATTCGTGAAAACCGCGAGATCTAATTTTATCGTGGCATCATTAACTGGACAACCTGGCAGGAAGGCATCTTGCCTGGCTGTTTAACCCAGGGACTAATGATAAATAAAAGGATGTTATATGGTCATTCCCACAGATAATTCAACGCAGGCTATCCGCCTGCCTGCACTACTTTTTACAACCCAGAGAAAGATGGATGACTATGATGCTGCCGATATGCGTTATGGTGATATCTCGCAACAACGTTTACAACAAGATTATAAACTTAGCGATATTTCGCTTCTTGTTAACCCGTACACTTACCCAGACCGCACTGCGAGCGCTCGCGTTCTTTTTAAAGAGTTTCGTTTTCTTTCTGGCACCTTTTCATTTTTTGGTGACTATAAGTCAGTTATCGGGAAAATGATCACACATATGCAGGTGGCAGATGGTGCAAAGTTTAAGGATAAGTTGCTGGATGATGCGCTGAAGCAACATAGCTCAATGGAAAGTTCATTAAATAAAATCAGAGAAACTATCGTTAAATATACTGACTGGAAGAATAGATTCTTCCCCCAAGACGAGTTTTCTCATTTTAATATTAACATACGAGACTCACGTCTTCCAAAGTTTGATAACTGGCTGGACCATATTAATGGCCTGACGATCAGTGTTCATGATACCTGGGCAACACACATTACCCTTGAATCGCTCGAGATCAATGGAGACAGATATAAAGCCCGACTACATTACCGCACACAAGATCATTTCGGTCTTGATGACAGTGACATTACCCATTGGTTATATAATCAGATGCGTATTTTTCGTATCTGGTTCATATTACAACGCTGGAATGGCTATACCTATAAACCCTTCATTACTGAAATGAACGCTACCGTAACGATTGAGGGAAGCAGATTTGAAAGTAATTAAATTCATAGTACTAATATGCATATTCGCCATAATTGCAATTGGCGTGAGAACACTTTTGCCTACTGAAATAGTTGACACTCACTATATCAAAAGATTTAAAAAAACCGATATCATCGTAGAAAACTTCCCATTAACTGATTATGGAAAAATAAATTGGTGGGAAAGCAACCAGATAACATTGAAGGAAAAATACAATATCCCAATAAAAGAAGAAGACTACGGCGTCACCTTCTGGGCCGGTGACTATAATGAAGACAGTGGAACCGACCAGGACAGCGATTTATACTGCTTTGAAGGTATGGAGAGCAAAGCGAATTGCATGGAAAAATCCAATATACAAATGACGGTTTGGTACAAAAAATCCAACGGAGAAACGACCTTTTACTTTGATGACTGGAATCGTGTGTATCTTAAATATGATGCGACAAATAAAATACGCAGGAGGGGCGAACTGGAATACCATGTTATACGGAATAACAGCAATTAACCCACGATATGCCAAACCAGCAGGACCGTGTTCGGTCCTGCCCAGAATTCTACTTAAAGCTCCACCACCTCATAGCTGTGTGTGATCTCAACGCCTTTACCGAGCATAATCGCCACCGAGCAATACTTCTCCGCCGACAAGTCCACCGCGCGCGCCACCGCCTTATCGCCCAGCCCTTTCCCCGTTACGATAAAGTGCAGATTAATATGGGTAAAAATACGCGGCGCCTCTTCCCGGCGTTCGGAAGTCAGTTTGACCTCACAGTCAGCGACGTCGTTGCGCCCTTTCTGCAAAATGGACACCACATCGATCGCGCTGCAGCCGCCTGCCGCCATCAGCACCATTTCCATCGGGCTTGGCGCCTTGTCTCCGGAGTTGCCATCCATTAACACCTGGTGACCGGATGCGGATTCTCCTAAAAATGTTAAACCTTCCACCCACTTCACTCGTGCCTGCATAACAATTTCCTCTAATTCATTCAGTTAACATCAGAGTACGCTTCAGGCAGAAAAAGGCAATCAGGAGCGACGCAAGTCATGCTGAAGCGAGACAACAGGAGACACTTATCGAAAGCTGTGCTACAAACAAAGCTGTAATATTTTCGTCGGCATCGATAAGCACGACGAAAGCGGGACAATATTATGAGCTATGCTCTGAACAGAAGCCCGGACAACTTTCCTGATCAGGAAAACGCTTGAATATTTCAACGCCTGCAGGGAAGGCATCCTCCCTGTATTTAGGGCACGATTACAACAGAGGATAAAAGCGAATGGTTCTCGGCAAACCGCAAACAGACCCGACTCTTGAATGGTTCCTGTCACATTGCCATATTCACAAATATCCATCCAAAAGCACGCTGATCCACCAGGGCGAAAAGGCTGAAACGCTCTACTACATCGTTAAAGGTGCGGTCGCCGTGTTGATCAAGGATGAAGAAGGCAAAGAGATGATCCTCTCCTACCTTAACCAGGGAGATTTTATTGGCGAGCTTGGCCTGTTCGAAGAAGGTCAGGAGCGCAGTGCCTGGGTAAGAGCCAAAACAGCCTGTGAAGTCGCTGAAATTTCTTATAAAAAATTCCGTCAGCTGATTCAGGTCAACCCGGATATTTTGATGCGTCTCTCTTCACAGATGGCGCGCCGTCTGCAGGTTACATCCGAGAAAGTGGGTAATTTAGCTTTCCTCGATGTGACAGGTCGCATCGCGCAAACCCTGCTGAATCTGGCGAAACAGCCGGACGCCATGACTCACCCGGACGGTATGCAAATCAAAATCACCCGTCAGGAAATCGGCCAGATCGTTGGCTGCTCACGTGAGACCGTTGGCCGTATTCTGAAAATGCTGGAGGATCAAAACCTGATTTCCGCACACGGTAAAACGATTGTCGTCTACGGTACACGTTAATCCATACTAAACTAACGGCGTGAAGCACTGGCTATCGCGCCGTTTTTTTATCTTCAGATATGCAGATGTGGCGGAGAATCATTTATCACCCCGAAGTGAACTATGCACTGCGACAAACGCTGGTGTTATGTTTGCCTGTGGCTGTCGGCCTGCTGCTCGGCGGTTTACAACAGGGTCTGCTGTTCTCGTTAGTGCCCGCCTGCTGCAATATCGCCGGTCTCGACACCCCGCATAAACGCTTTTTCAAGCGACTGATTATTGGCGGCAGCCTGTTTGCCATCAGCAGCCTGCTGATCCAGTGGCTGTCATTCCAGCATGTTCCGCTACCGCTGATTCTGTTCGCCATGGCGCTGCTGCTCGGCGTTACGGGCGAAATGAGCCCGCTACATGCCCGCCTGCTGCCAGCCTCGCTGATTGCCGCCATCTTTACCCTGAGCCTGGTCGGTAATATGCCCATCTGGCAGCCGCCGCTGCTATATATTCTCGGCACTATCTGGTACGGCGTGTTCAACTGGTTCTGGTTCTGGCTGTGGAAAGAGCAGCCGCTGCGTGAATCGCTCAGTTTGCTGTATCGCGAACTGGCGGATTACTGCGACGCCAAGTACAGCCTGCTGACCCAGCTCACCGACCCGGAGAAAGCGCTGCCGCCGTTGCTGGCACGCCAGCAGAAAGCCGTCGACCTGATCACCACCAGCTATCAGCAGATGCATATGCTGGCGGCGAACCGCGACAGCAGCCATAAACGGCTGATGCGCGCGTTCCAGGTAGCGCTGGATTTACAGGAGCATATCTCCGTCAGCCTGCATCAGCCGGAAGAGGTGCAGAAACTGGTGGAAAAAAGTCACGCTGAAGCGGTGATCCGCTGGAATGCGCAGGTGATTGCTGCGCGCCTGCGCCAGCTGGCTGATGATATTCTCTATCATCGTCTGCCGACGCGCTTCAGTATGGACAAGCAGCTGCGCGCACTGGAGAAAATCGCGCGTCAGCATCCCGAAAACCCGGTCGGCCATTTTTGCTGGTATCACTTCAGCCGCATTTCCCGTGTGCTGCGCACCCAGCGGCCGCTTTACCGCCGCGATCTGATGGAAGATCGCCAGCGGCGTTTGCCGGTGCTGCGCGCCCTGCTCAGCTATCTCTCGTTTAAATCACCGGCATTGCGCACCGCCGGACGCTTCGCAGTGATGCTGATGTTTGGCAGCTCGCTGGCGCTATTCTTCAATATTCCTAAACCGTACTGGATACTGATGACGATTATGTTTGTCAGCCAGAATGGCTATAACGCGACGCGGGTGCGTATTCAGCACCGTGCGCTGGGCACGCTGGCAGGACTGATTATTGCCGCCGCCACGCTGCGTTTCCAGGTGGCGGAGCCCTGGACGTTGCTGGCGATGCTACTGATTACCCTGGTGAGCTACCTGTTTATCCGTAAAGCCTACGGCTGGGCCACCATCGGCTTTACCGTGACGGCAGTTTACTCGCTGCAGCTGTTATCGCTGGATGGCGCGCGGGCGTTGCTGCTGCCGCGCTTACTGGATACGGTGATGGGCTGCCTGATTGCCTTTGGTGGCATGGTGTGGCTGTGGCCGCAGTGGCAGAGTGGCTTAATGCGCCAGAATGCCCATGATGCGCTGGAGGCGTATCAGGAAGCGCTGCAGATGCTGCTAGGCAGTGAACAGCGTGCCGACAAACTTGCCTGGCAGCGCATGCGTGTTAACCAGGCGCACAATACGCTGTTTAACTCGCTAAACCAGTCGATGCAGGAACCGGCGTTTAATGACCGTTATCTGGCGGATATGAAACTGTGGGTAACACACAGCCAGTTTATCGTTGAACACCTGAATGCGATGACCATTCTGGCGCGCGAACACACTATGCTGACGCCGGAACTGGCGCAGCGTTATCTGCAATCGTGCGAAATTGCCCTGCAACGTTGTCAGCAGCGACTGGAGTATGATGGTCCCGGCTCGGAGACCAATATTCTGGAAGCACGCGACGAGCAGCAAACCGGCCCGACCACGATTCTGGAACGTCATCTGCAGCGCATTCTTGGTCATCTCAGCGTGATGCATACCATCTCATCACTGGCCTGGCGACAGCGGCCACAGCATGGACGCTGGCTTATTCGCAAACTGCGCAAGTCGTCATAAGGAGAACGTCCCCCGCATAAAGGGGGGACGTTGAGAAGGGAGCTACTTCGCCAGCACCTGCTTCACTGCCTGAGCAAAGCGCGCCATACCTTCGGCGATATCGGTTGGCTCAATGATCAGCGAAGGTGTTAAGCGGATCACATCATTGCCAGCGTTCAGGATCATCACGCCCTGCTCCGCCGCCGCCAGCAGAATATCGCGCGCTTTACCCGCGTGTTGCGGCTTCAGCTCAGCGCCAATCAGCAGCCCTTTACCACGGATTTCGCTGAACAGATCCAGTTCGGCATCCAGCGCTTTCAGCGCCTCAACAAACTGCTGGCGACGCATTTCAACACCATTCAGCACCTCTGGCGTATTGATAATATCCAGTGACGTTTCGGCAATCGCACAGGCTAACGGGTTGCCACCGTAGGTGGTGCCGTGGACACCCGGCGCCATGGTGGCGGCAATCGCTTCAGTGGTCAGCATCGCACTGACCGGGAAGCCGCCGCCCAGCGCTTTAGCAGTGGTCAGAATATCCGGCTGCACGCCATAGTGCTCATAGGCAAACAGTTTGCCGCTGCGCCCCATCCCGCTCTGTACTTCATCAAACACCAGCAGCGCGTTGTGCTCATCACACAGCGCGCGCAGACCTTCGATAAATTCCTGAGTCGCGGCAGTCACGCCGCCTTCCCCCTGAATCGGTTCCACCACAATCGCGCAGGTGTGATCGTCAATCACCGCTTTCACCGCCGCCAGATCGTTAAACGGCACATGCACAATATCCGCAGGCTTAGGACCAAAACCATCGGAATATTTTGGCTGCCCGCCCACCGAAACGGTAAACAGCGTGCGGCCATGGAAGGCATTATGAAAAGCGATGATTTTGCTTTTGTACGGACTGTGCGTTTTGCTGGCATAGTAACGCGCCAGTTTAAACGCCGCTTCGTTAGCTTCGGCGCCAGAGTTGGCGAAGAATACCCGGTCGGCAAAGGTAGCCTTGATAAGTTTACTGGCCAGACGCAGTGTCGGCTCGTTAGTAAAGACGTTGCTGATATGCCACAGTGTTTCACCCTGGGTTTTCAGCGTTTCCACCAGCGCCGGATGGCAGTGGCCTAATGCCATTACCGCAATCCCGCCGGCAAAATCGATATACTCTTTACCCTGCTGATCCCACACGCGGCTGCCCTTGCCTTTTACCGGCACAAACTGTGCCGGGGCGAACACCGGCAAAATTACTTCATCAAATGTTGCGCGTGTGACCTGCGTATTGTCCGTTGCCATTCACTACCTCTTCTTTATCTTTGTCGCGATGGTGATGTGAAATTTTACTCACAAAATATGCATAAAAAATCACTCAAAGGCAAACGCAAATTTAGACTTTCAGGAAATTAGCCAGCAGCTGATGCCCCTGTTCACTCAGGATGCTCTCAGGGTGAAACTGCACGCCTTCCAGCGGCAACGTATGATGGCGGAAGCCCATAATCTCGTCCGGCAGCCCCTCGCGCAGGCTCCAGGCGGTTACTTCAAAGCAATCCGGCAGGGAAGCACGCTCGACGATCAGTGAATGGTAACGCGTGACGGTAAGCGGATGATTGAGTCCGGCGAACACGCCGCCGTCATTGTGCTCTATCGCCGAGGTTTTGCCATGCATCACCTGGCGCGCGCGTACCACACGACCGCCAAACGCCTGGGCGATGGCCTGATGCCCAAGACAGACGCCAAGGATAGGCAGCTTACCGGCAAAATGGCGAATGGCGTCCAGCGAAATACCCGACTCATCCGGCGTGCAGGGACCCGGCGAAATCACCAGATGCGCGGGCCGCAATGCGTCGATCTCATCCAGCGTGATCTCATCATTGCGGCGCACACAGACATCACTGCCCAGTTCGCAGAAGTATTGGTAGAGATTCCAGGTAAAGGAATCATAGTTATCGATAAGCAGCAGCATGCAGAATCCGGGCACAACACGAAACAGGCCGCCATTCTAGCACCTTACTCCGGCGTGCTAACCACTTTGCGGAAGATATCCGTCAGCCCCTGCAAATCGCCGCTGACACCCGCGCGATTGGCCTCCAGCCACTCCTGACGCTGTACCGGACGCCAGTCGATCAGATAGCCCGCATGCAGCGCCAGTTGCTCAAAGAACAGCCGCTGCGCCCGGCCATTCCCTTCGCGGAAAGGATGCAGCATATTGATTTCGCAATAGTAGTGCGCAAGGCGGGCAATAAACGATTCGAAGTCCAGACCCACCAGATGGTTTTCCCCCTCCAGCGCCGCCATTAGCGCATTCCCCTGCTTTTCGAGATACTCGAAATGACAGAACGGCGTGTTGTCGAGGTAGATATCAATCTGGCGCAACTCGCCAGCCCAGTCGTAAACATCCTGGAACAGCGTGCGGTGCAGCGCGCGCAGGAATGGCAGGCCAAAGTTCGCTGTGCCGAGTTCAATGGTTGCCGCGCGCAGCGCGCTGAATTCCAGTTCGGCCTGCTGCAGCCGCTGTGCTTCGCGGATTTGCAGCCGATTTTTCAGCACCTTGATATCCTGCCAGTAATACGGATCGCGGGGCGACATGGCGTTAGCGCTCATAGTGCCTCCTCAGCGCCTGCAGACGTTGCGCAATCTCCTCAGCGGAGAGTTCCACTAATTCGATGTCATAGCCTTCCAGACGCGTGCTGGCCTGAAAATTGGCATTCTGCCGCTGCGCCCAGAGCGCCGCTTTCTGCTTATCGGTCAGCTTCCTGTTCATTACACCTCCGTGGCCGGTTGGGTCTGCTGTAAGTATATGCAGCAAACGCCAGCTCTGCAGGAGGTGCCAACAAACCGCCGCAGGGCTGCGGCGGCGGAGAGATTACGGCAGGACTTTAGCGGAGAGGATCACAATCGGTTTGCTGGGCACGTTCTGATAAGGGCCGATATTATCGGTTTTCACCTGAGAAATTTTGTCGGCAACATCCATCCCTTTGACGACTTTACCGAATACCGCATAACCAAAATCACGCTGACCATGGTCGAGGAAGGCGTTATCCGCAACGTTGATAAAGAACTGGCTGGTGGCGCTGTCTTTTTCGGCAGTACGCGCCATGGCGATGGTGCCACGGGTGTTGCGCAGGCCGTTATCTGCTTCATTTTTAATCGGCGCGTTCACCGCTTTCTGCTGCATGTCTTGCGTAAAACCGCCGCCCTGCACCATAAAGCCCGGGATCACGCGGTGGAAAGTGGTGTTGTTATAAAAACCGTTATTCACGTAATCGACGAAGTTTTTTACCGAAGTCGGGGCTTTTTGATTATCAAGTTCGAGTTCGATATTGCCAGCCGAAGTGGTTAACAGGACGTGCGTATCACCTTTCGCGGCGAAGGCGGAGGTGGAAAGAGTGGACAGCGCAAATACGGTCGCAACCGCTGTCAGAGTACTTTTCAACATGAACGATTCCTTACTGGGGGCCACAAGCACAAAAACCGACATTGATTCTAAAGAGCCTGTTATGTAAGAGCCAGTGTTTTACCTATATTTACTTAGTTCAGTACGTCAATAAGATGCGGTGTCGCAATCCCAATTGGTGATCGATGTCACACTCAAAGTGAAATATACGAAAACGTTTGCAATAAATATTTAAACCCGTCACAGATAACTTTACAATTCCGCTGTTTCCCTGTGTCTAACCGCCACAGATTCCATTGACTTCACAGGTCTCCAACATGACAAATCGTAATCGCATCGCGCTTACCTGGATTAGCTTTTTCTCCTATGCACTGACCGGTGCACTGGTGATCGTTACCGGGATGGTGCTGGGTAATATCGCTGACTATTTCCAGATGCCGGTATCGCAGATGAGCAATACCTTTACCTTCCTTAACGCCGGTATTCTCGCCGCAGTGTTCCTCAATGCCTGGTTGATGGAAATCATCCCTCTGAAACGCCAGCTGATCTTTGGCTTTGTGCTGATGATCCTTGCGGTAGCGGGCCTGATGACCAGCCACAGCCTGAGCGTGTTCTCGCTGTGTATGTTTGTGCTGGGCGTGGTGAGTGGTATTACCATGTCGATCGGTACCTTCCTGATTACTCATCTGTATGAAGGCCGTCAGCGCGGCGCACGTCTGCTGTTTACCGACTCCTTCTTTAGCATGGCGGGGACCGTATTTCCGATCATTGCCGGAGTCCTGCTGGCGCGTCAGCTGCCGTGGTACTGGGTGTACGCCTGCATCGGCCTGATTTATGTCGCCATCTTTGTCCTGACGCTGAAAACCGACTTCCCGGTACTGGGTAAAAAAGCCCATAGCGATCAGCCGGTCAGTAAAGAGAAATGGGGTGTCGGCGTGCTGTTCCTGTCGATTGCCGCCCTGTGCTACATCCTCGGCCAGCTGGGCTTTATCTCCTGGGTGCCGGAGTACGCCACCAAAACCATGGGCATGGATATTGTTGCTGCCGGTCAGCTGGTGGGTAACTTCTGGACTGCGTATATGGTGGGCATGTGGGTATTCAGCTTCGTGCTGCGCTTCTTCGACCTGCAACGCATCCTGACCGTACTGGCGGCGCTGGCGACCGTGCTGATGTACTGGTTTGTCAGCAGCCACGATGCGGCGATGCTGAAGTGGATTATTATCGCCCTCGGCTTCGGCTCCAGCGCGATCTACACCACCATCATCACTCTGGGTTCACAGCAGACCAAAGTCTCTTCGCCAAAACTGGTGAACTTTATTCTGACCTGCGGCACCGTCGGCACCATGCTGACCTTTGTGGTCACCGGCCCGATTGTGGCGAACGGTGGCGCGCATGCGGCGCTGGCGACAGCTAACGGCTTGTATGCAGTGGTGTTTGTGATGTGTCTGCTGCTGGGCTTTGTCACTAAGCATCGCCTGCATGGACATGCTGCAGCACACTAAGCCACAGCGTTTGTATTAGCACGATAAAGGCGGCGCTCAGCCGCCTTTTGTTTTCCTGCCCGCCAGGCGTCCGACCGCCCTTTCGGTCATACCCTCACAAAAATTGCATATAATCCGCAAGTTATCGTAATCTACTGATATCCATCCAGATAACCCTAAAGAGGTATATCAGGACCAGATTGATGTGCATCAATAATCACCCGTTTGAACGCGTTATTGTAGCTAAAAGATTAAAATATCTGAGGCAAAAATGAGCAAAGTCAAACTGGTGGTTATCGGCAACGGTATGGTCGGCCACCGCTTTATCGAGGAGATCATCGATAAAGCCGAACCCGGTCGTTTTGAAATTACCGTCTTCTGCGAAGAGCCGCGTGTAGCGTACGATCGTGTACACCTTTCCGCTTACTTCTCGCATCATACGGCGGAAGAACTCTCACTGGTGCGCGATGGTTATTACCAGAAGCATGGCGTGCAGGTGCTGATTGGCGAACGCGCCATCACCATCAATCGTCAGGAAAAGGTGATTCACTCCAATACTGGCCGCACAGTCTGGTATGACAAACTGATCCTCGCCACCGGTTCTTACCCGTGGATCCCGCCAATTAAAGGCTCCGAAGGTCAGGACTGCTTCGTTTACCGCACCATCGAAGACCTCAACGCCATTGAATCCTGTGCACGCCGTACCAAACGCGGCGCGGTGATTGGCGGCGGTCTGCTCGGTCTGGAAGCCGCGGGCGCGCTGAAAAACCTCGGCGTGGAGACGCATGTGATTGAGTTCGCCCCCGTGCTGATGGCTGAGCAACTGGATCGCATGGGCGGCGAGCAGCTGCGCCAGAAAATCGAGCGCATGGGCGTTCAGGTGCATACCGGCAAAAATACCCAGCTGATTGAGCATCACGGCAAAGCGGGTAAAACCATGCACTTTGCCGATGGCAGCCAGCTGGCGGTGGATTTCATCGTCTTCTCCACCGGCATTCGCCCGCGCGACAAGCTGGCGCAGCATTGCGCCCTGCCGCTCGGTTCGCGCGGCGGCTTCCTGGTGAACGACCAGTGCCAGACGGTGGACCCGGATGTGTATGCCATCGGCGAGTGCGCCTGCTGGGATAACCATGTCTATGGCCTGGTCGCGCCAGGTTACAAAATGGCGCAGGTCGCCAGTGACCATCTGCTGGGCAAAGAAAACGCCTTTGCCGGCGCAGACATGAGCGCCAAACTGAAACTGCTCGGCGTCGATGTCGGCGGTATTGGCGATGCGCACGGCCGCACGCCGGGCGCACGCAGCTACGTCTGGCTTGATGAAAACAGCGAAGTCTATAAACGCCTGATCGTCAGCGCCGACAATAAAAAGCTGCTCGGCGCGGTACTGGTCGGCGACACCAGCGATTACGGCAACCTGCTGCAGCTGGTGCTGAATGAGATCGACCTGCCGGAACATCCGGACAGCCTGATCCTGCCCGCTCATGCGGGTGGCGATAAACCAGCGATTGGCGTCGAATCACTGCCGGACAGCGCGCAAATCTGCTCCTGCTTCGACGTCTCGAAAGGCGATATTATTCAGGCAGTGATGAAAGGCTGCCACACCGTGGCGGCGATCAAAGCGGAAACCAAAGCCGGTACCGGCTGCGGCGGCTGCGTACCGCTGATCACCCAGGTGCTGAATGCCGAACTTAGCCGCCAGGGTATCGAAGTCAGTCACAACCTGTGTGAGCATTTCGCTTATTCACGCCAGGAGCTGTATCACCTGATTCGCGTCGAAGAGATCAAAAGCTTCGATGAACTGCTGGCCAAATACGGTAAAGGTTACGGCTGCGAAGTATGTAAACCGACGGTCGGTTCGCTGCTGGCCTCCTGCTGGAACGAGTATGTACTGAAGCCACAACTGACGCCGCTGCAGGACAGTAACGATAACTTCCTCGGCAATATCCAGAAAGACGGCACGTACTCAATTATCCCGCGTTCCGCCGGTGGCGAAATCACGCCGGAAGGCTTAATTGCCGTGGGTAAAGTGGCGGCGCAGTACAACCTGTACACCAAAATCACCGGTTCACAACGTATCGGCCTGTTTGGCGCGCAGAAAGATGACCTGCCGGCCATCTGGCAGCAACTGATCGATGCCGGTTTCGAAACCGGCCATGCCTACGCCAAAGCGCTGCGCATGGCGAAAACCTGCGTCGGCAGCGCCTGGTGCCGCTTTGGCGTCGGCGACAGTATCGGCCTTGGCGTTGAACTGGAAAACCGCTACAAGGGCATCCGCACGCCGCACAAAATGAAGTTTGGCGTCTCCGGCTGTACCCGCGAATGCGCCGAAGCGCAGGGCAAAGACGTTGGCGTTATCGCCAGCGAAAAAGGCTGGAATCTGTATGTCTGCGGTAACGGCGGCATGAAACCACGCCATGCCGACCTGCTGGCCGCCGACCTCGATCGCGACACGCTGCTGCACTATCTCGATCGCTTTATGATGTTTTATATCCGCACCGCCGATAAACTGCAGCGCACCTCCGTCTGGCTGGAGAGCCTGGAGGGCGGCATTGAGTATCTGCGTAAAGTGATTATCGACGACACAATCGGCCTCAACGCCCAGCTGGAAGCGGATATTACCCGCCTGCGTCAGCAGTTTGTCTGCGAATGGCGCGCCACGGTAGAAGATCCGCAGCACCAGCAGCGCTTCGCCCACTTTATTAACAGTACGCTGCGCGATCCGAATGTCCAGATGGTCGATGAACGCGCGCAACACCGCCCGGCTCGTCCGCACGAACGTATCGCGGTGACCCTGATTGAGATGGAGGAAAATGTATGAGCCAGTGGCAAGCTGTCTGCGCCCTCAACGATATTCTGCCCGCGACCGGCGTCTGTGCGCTGGTAAATCAGCAGCAGATCGCCATTTTCCGTCCGCGTCAGGATGAGCAGCTGTACGCAATCAGTAATGTCGATCCCTTTGCCCAGGCGAGCGTGCTGTCGCGCGGCATTATCGCCGAGCATCAGCAGGAGCTGTGGGTCGCCAGTCCGCTGAAAAAGCAGCGCTTCCGCCTGCGCGATGGGTTATGTATGGAAGATGAGAGCTACTCCGTGGCGCACTTTCCGGTAAGAGTTAATCAGGGACGTGTTGAGGTGTGTGCTTAACGCCCGCAGTCCGCAGGAGTTGTCATGGATTTTCTGCCTCTTTTCTGCCAGTTACGTGGCAAACGCTGCCTGCTGGTTGGCGGCGGTGAAGTTGCCGAGCGCAAAGCCCGGCTGCTGCTGGAAACCGGCGCCGAGCTTGTTGTCTGCGCGACCGACTTTACCGCGCAGTTTATTCACTGGCAGCAAAGCGCTCAGCTCAGCTTACGCCAGCAGCCGTTCCAGTCATCCATGCTGGATGATTGCTGGCTGGTGATTGCCGCCACCGATAACGACCAGGTGAATCAGCATGTCAGCGCTCAGGCCGACGCCCGGCGCATCTTCTGCAACGTGGTGGATGCGCCTGAGGCGGCCAGCTGCATTATGCCGTCGATTATTGATCGCTCGCCGCTGATGATTGCAGTCTCCTCGGGCGGCCGCGCGCCGGTAATGGCGCGTTTGCTGCGTGAAAAACTGGAAGCACTGCTGCCACAGCACCTCGGTAAAGTCGCCGCGTTTGCCGGGACACTGCGCCAGCGGGTAAAACAGCATTATGGCGAGATGGGCTTACGCCGCCGCTTCTGGGAAAAACTGTTCAGCAACGATCGCCTGGCGCAGTCGCTGGCGAACAACGATGTGCAGCAGGTCAGCACCCTCACCAACGAGCTGTTCCAGCAGCCGCTGGAGCATCACGGTGAAGTCGTGCTGGTCGGCGCCGGACCCGGTGATGCGGGTTTACTGACGTTAAAAGCGCTGCAACAGATGCAGCAGGCCGATATCGTGGTATACGACCGTCTGGTATCCGAAGAGGTACTTAACCTCGTACGACGCGATGCTGAGCGACTGTTCGTCGGCAAACGCGCCGGTTATCACTGCGTAGCGCAGTCACAGATAAACCAGATCCTGCTGGAACAGGCGCAACAGGGTAAACGCGTGGTGCGGCTGAAAGGCGGCGACCCGTTTATCTTTGGTCGCGGCGCGGAAGAGCTGGAAGCGCTGCGTGAGGCAGGCATTCCCTTCTCGGTGGTGCCGGGGATTACCGCCGCATCGGGCTGTTCCGCTTACAGCGGTATCCCGCTCACCCACCGCGATTACGCGCAAAGCGTGCGGCTGGTAACAGGGCACCGTAAAGAGGATGGCGTTGCGATCGACTGGGCCAGCTTAGCCGCTGAACAACAGACGCTGGTGTTTTATATGGGACTGGCGCAGGCCGGGGAAATTGAACGCCAGTTGCTGGCGCACGGCATGCAGGCCACTATGCCGGTGGCACTGGTGGAAAACGGCACCTCGACACGCCAGCGGGTCGTCAGCGGCGAACTGCAACAGCTGGCGCAACTGGCGCAGGAAGTGGAAAGTCCGAGCCTGATTATTGTCGGCAGAGTGGTGGCGCTGCGGGAACAGTTACGCTGGTTTTAAGCGCAATACAGCAGACATTAACAAATTAGCTCAGCTCGTTCGCACACAGACAACAACCAGTAAGCACAGCACGCAGCCACAGAGCACAGAGCACAGAGCACAGAGCACAGAGCAAATCTACAGCAACACAAAAGCTTAAAGCACAGGGAACCCGGTCAGCGGAGCAAAGCGTCCCGCGCCAGGGACGGCGCGGGCCGAGCGGCCATGGATGGCGGCTTTTGCGTCTTTGCGGAGCTGACCGGGTTCCCTGAGCGGGGCACCAAACCAGAAGCGCCTCCGACACAAGCGACGCCCCTAAACAGGCCCAGCGCTCACAGCAACTCCCCCCGCAGCGGGGCGCCCCCCCCAGAGCCATCACCAGAGCAGGCTCCGTATCGCAACAAAAGCCCCGGCACCTTTGACGCATCCGTCAAAATACAAAGGGAGCGATTATTCGCTCCCTTGCAATATCGACAAGCGCTTACCGATTAAGGCTTAGCGACAAATCCAATCGCTTCATACACCTTGCTCAGCGTCGGCTGCGCCAGTGAACGCGCTTTCTCTGCGCCTTCACGCATCACCTGCTCAAGGAAAGCTTCATCGTTACGGTAAGTATTGTAACGCTCCTGCAGCTCGGTCAGCATACCGGATACCGCATCTGCGACCGCGCCTTTCAGATGACCATACATTTTGCCTTCGAATTCCTGCTCCAGCTCAGCAATGGTTTTCCCGGTCACGCCAGAAAGAATATCCAGCAGGTTTGATACCCCAGCCTTCTCTTTCACATCATAACGCACCACTGGCGGCTCTTCGGAGTCGGTTACCGCGCGTTTGATCTTTTTCACTACCGATTTCGGATCTTCCAGCAGACCGATAACGTTATTACGGTTATCGTCCGACTTGGACATCTTTTTAGTCGGCTCCAGCAGCGACATCACGCGCGCGCCAGACTTCGGAATAAACGGCTCAGGAACCTTAAACACATCGCCATACAGCGCATTAAAACGCGCAGCGATATCGCGGCTCAGCTCCAGATGCTGCTTCTGATCTTCGCCCACCGGCACCTGATTAGTCTGATACAGCAGGATATCCGCCGCCATCAGCACCGGATAATCAAACAGACCGGCGTTAATGTTCTCTTCATAACGCGCGGACTTATCCTTGAACTGCGTCATACGGCTCAGTTCGCCGAAGTAAGCGTAGCAGTTCAGCACCCAGCTCAGCTGCGTGTGCTCCGGCACATGGGACTGAACAAAAATGGTGCTCTTTTTCGGATCAATGCCGCAAGCCAGATAGAGCGCCAGCGTATCCAGCGTGGCTTTACGCAGCGCCACCGGGTCCTGGCGGACGGTAATCGCGTGCAGATCGACGATACAGTAAATGCAGTGGAAATCATCCTGCATCTGTACCCACTGACGCAGCGCACCCATGTAGTTACCAATGGTCAGTTCACCTGAAGGCTGTGCGCCGCTAAATACGATGGGTTTGCTCATACTTTCCTGTCCTGATAATTACAGCCCTAATGCGGGCAGAAGATCGTTAAAATCGTCCAGCGCGAGGTTCGGATGACTGGTGGTGATCGACTCACCATAGTTATAACCGAAAGTCATCCCCACACAGGGGCAACCCGCCGCCTGTGCCGCCAGAATATCATTGCGCGAATCACCGACAAACAGTAACTCCTGCGGCAGCACACCAAAATTGCCCAGCACTAAAAACAGCGGCGCCGGATGCGGCTTTTTGGCCACCACATCATCACCGCCGATAATCAGCGAGAAATACTGTTCAATGCCCAGCGACCGCAGCAACGGCGCAACAAAAGGGGTCGGCTTATTGGTAACCACCGCCAGCGGTAGCTGATGCGCAGCCAGCGCGGCCAGCGTCTCAGCCACGCGGGGAAACAGCTGACTGCCGCTCTCCACCGTTTCGGCATAAAACTTATCAAACAGCACACGCGCATCACGAATCTGATCCGCCTGCGGCGCCTGCTGTAATGCCCACGTCAGCGCGCGTTCAACCATAATATCGGCGCCATTGCCAATCCAGGTCGCCACGCGATCCACGCCCGGCGCAGGCAACTGCATCGCCTGTAACGCCTGACCGACCGCGCTGGCCAGACCTGGTGCGCTGTCCACCAGTGTACCGTCCAGATCAAACGCCAGCGCGCGAATATCAGTGAAATGAGCCATTCGCTTTCTCCAGTTCAGCACGCATATCGTCGATCACCTTCTTATAATCCGGATGACCAAAGATCGCCGAACCGGCGACAAACATATCCGCACCCGCGGCAGCAATTTCACGAATATTATCAATTTTGACGCCGCCATCGACTTCAAGGCGAATATCGTAACCGCTGTTATCAATGAGCCTGCGCACCTGACGCAGTTTATCCAGCGTACCGGGAATAAATGACTGACCGCCAAAGCCTGGGTTCACCGACATCAGCAGAATCACATCCAGCTTATCCATTACATAATCGAGATAACTCAGCGGCGTGGCCGGATTGAACACCAGACCCGCTTTACAGCCATGCTCTTTAATGAGCTGCAGAGTACGGTCAACATGTTCAGATGCTTCGGGATGGAAAGTGATGTAGCTCGCGCCCGCTTTGGCGAAGTCAGGGATCAGTCTGTCGACCGGTTTCACCATCAGATGCACATCAATCGGTGCGGTAATGCCATAGTCGCGCAGCGCCTTCAGCACCATCGGTCCCATAGTCAGATTGGGAACGTAATGATTATCCATCACATCGAAATGCACCACATCGCCGCCTGCCGCCAGTGCTTTGGCGGTGTCTTCGCCCAGACGGGCGAAATCCGCCGCCAGAATCGATGGAGCCAGCAAAAATTGTTTCATCCGTTTCTCCCGGTTTATGCGTCTGTCACAGGCGCAGAGACAATTGTCAGATTGCGGACAAAACGCGCTGTTAACGATACAGCGCCAGTAATTCGTCCACTTTACTGCGGCCATTAATACTGCGGCTGATCGAGCGCCGCGCTTTTACCACATGCAGTACAGCATCCTGATACCACTGGCGCGTCAGCACGGTATCGTGATTGGAAATCAGCACCGGAATGCGGCTCTCCTGCGCCAGTTTTGCCGCCAGCTCCGCCAGATGCTGCTGTTCGCGCAGGCTAAAGCTGTTGGTGTGATACGCGGTAAAGTTTGCCGTGGCCGACAGCGGCGCGTACGGCGGATCACAATAAACCACCGAACCCGCACGCGTATTGTTCAGGGTAACATCGTAAGATTCGCAGACAAAGGTGGCTTTTTGCGCCCGCTCGGCAAACCAGTACAACTCCTCTTCGGGAAAGTACGGCTTACGATAGCGACCAAAAGGCACATTGAATTCACCGCTCAGGTTATAACGACATAAGCCGTTGTAGCAGTGGCGATTAAGGTAGATAAACAGCAATGCCCGGCGGTAAGGATCGCGGCTGGCGTTAAACTCATTGCGCCGCGCATAGTAAAACTCTGACTCGTTCGCCTGCGGTGTAAACAGCTGGCGCGCGTCAGCGATAAACTCGTCGGTACGGGTTTTAACGATGTTATACAGGTTAATCAGATCGTTGTTGATATCCGCCAGCACGTAGCGCTGATAATCGGTATTGAGAAACACCGAACCCGCGCCAACAAAGGGTTCCACCAGACAGTCACCTTCTGGCAGATGACGTCGAATATCATCCAGCAGCGGGTATTTGCCACCCGCCCATTTCAAAAAAGCGCGATTTTTTTTCATGCCGTCGTTGGTTACTTTCATTCTTCTGGCTGTGGATGGACCGACAGCATTTCTGCGCGCAATGTCATGCCGGGGCCGCGCCATCACGGCCCCTGCAGATTAATTAACGGACTCTTTTTTTACCTGGCTGACCGGTTTCACCCATGGGTTCTGGGCACGAACTTCAGCTGGCAGGGAAGACACTGCCCGTTTGGCATCAGCTGGCGTGGCATAAGAACCGCTCACCAGCACATACCAGGGCTGGCCATTACGCGTGGTTTTATACACGTGATAACCATTGAGATTCTGTTTTTTCGCCCAGGCGTTCAGCGTATCGGAGCGCGATGCGCTGCTTAACTGCAGCGTGTAGTTGCCGCCCGGCGTGGAAGCGCTGGCATGGCCGCTGGTTGCTGCCGGTTTGCTGCCAGCTTTTTCCGCAGGTTTACTGGTCGCCGGTTTGGCTGGCGCGGCTTTGTGCTGCTGCGTGCTGGCCGGATGCTGCGCCGTCTGATGCTGCTGTGCCGGTTTCACTGCTGGCGGTTGCTGTTGCTGAGCACCACCGGTCACCGTTGCTGGCGCGGTTGGCAGCGTGCTGCTGGCGCCCTGCGCCGCGGCATTGACCTGATCCTGCTGTGAAGTCAGGGCATTATTGAGATCGCCCGGCAGATCAACACGCTGCTGATTCTCAGGCGCCGGAACGGACTGGGCCTGCGTTGGTGTCGGAGAAATCGGTGAACCGCTTAACGCCTGCTGGCCATCGCTGCTTTGTGCCGGCGCATTCGCCGCCGCTGACGGCGCCGGCTGCGTTTCGCTGCCCTGGCCGCTCATAGAAGTAGAGCCAGAAAGGTCGATATTCTTTTCATTGCCCGCGCTGCCAGCCGTACCACTGGCCGCCTGCTGCCCCTGCGGCTTCTCGCTCGGGCCATTCAGCGCCGAACCAATGCCAATCACCAGCAGTAACAGCACCAGAATACCAATCCCCATCATCATATGCTGACGGGAAACGGCAACCTTCGGTGCTGACGACGATTTACGTGGCCGCGTTGGGCGACGGTCACTGGTGTCAGGTTTTAACTCGTCTTCCGGTTTAAACTCGTCCATTACAACCTCCTCCCGTTCCCGGTATGCGCCACCACATCCGTTCGCGGTATTTACAACCTGTTCAGTTCGGCAAATGCCGACTTTGTCTCAAGATTGCTGGCAATCCTGAATCGCTGCCAGCACGATATCATGTGCCACGCCCGCACGCACTTCAGCAGTGCCAATTGCGCGCGGTAACACCAGACGTAATTCACCGGCCAGCACTTTTTTGTCGCGCATCATATGCGGCAAATAGTCATTGGGTTGCATACTTGCCGGACCATTGACAGGCAAACCGGCACGCGTTAGCAGGGCAATAATGCGATCGGTATCCGCCGCACTGAACTGGCCAAGACGTTCTGCGGTGCGCGCCGCCATGACCATGCCCGCCGCCACTGCTTCGCCATGCAGCCAGTTGCCGTAGCCCATATGCGCTTCAATAGCGTGACCATAAGTATGGCCGAGGTTCAGCAGCGCGCGCAGACCGGTTTCCCGCTCATCAGCCGCTACCACTTCTGCTTTCAGCTCGCAGCAGCGACGAATACAATACGCCATTGCCGCACCATCCAGCGCCAGCAGAGCATCCAGATGCTGCTCCAGCCAGTTAAAGAAATCGCCATCAAGGATGATGCCGTATTTGATCACTTCCGCCAGCCCCGACGCCAGTTCACGCGGCGGCAAACTCTGCAGACAGTCGAGATCCACCACCACCGATGCCGGCTGGTAGAAGGCGCCAATCATATTCTTGCCAAGGGGATGGTTAACGGCGGTCTTGCCGCCAACGGAGGAGTCGACCTGCGATAACAGAGTCGTCGGGACCTGGATAAAGCGCACGCCACGCTGATAACTGGCAGCGGCAAAGCCGGTCAAATCGCCAATCACACCGCCGCCGAGGGCGATAAGGGTGGTATCACGACCGTGCGGCTTTTGCAGCAACGCGGTAAAAACCTGATCCATTACCGACAGGGTTTTGTACTGCTCGCCATCTGGCAGGATCACCTGGTCGACTTTCACACCAGCGTTTTCCAGCAGATGACGCAGCTTATCAAGATAGAGAGGGGCCAGCGTCTGGTTGGTTACCAGCATCGTCTGATCGCCCGCTTTCAGCGGCCAAAAAGAAGCCGGATCGTTAAACAGTCCGGCAGCGATGGTAATGGGGTAACTTCTTTCCCCCAGAGTGACGGTGATCCTCTCCATGACGCTGTATAACCCTATTTGTGTTGCCCGCTTTCAGGGGCAGGTTTTGACGTTAATCAGCTCTTTTCCAGCATGCTGATGATCTGGTTCGCCACCACTTTGGCGCTCTGATCGTCAGTACGAATCGTCACATCGGCGATTTCTTCGTACAGTGGATTGCGTTCTTTAGCCAGGGCTTCCAGCACTTCACGCGGAGGTTCATCCACCTGCAGCAACGGACGCTTCTTGTCACGCTGCGTGCGCGCCAGTTGCTTTTCGATCGTGGTTTCCAGATACACCACTACGCCACGGGCGGAGAGACGATTACGGGTTTCACGTGATTTAACGGAGCCGCCGCCAGTGGCCAGCACAATGCCCTGTTTTTCGGTGAGTTCATTGATGACTTTTTCTTCGCGATCGCGAAAACCTTCTTCACCTTCAACGTCGAACACCCAGCCCACATCCGCTCCGGTACGTCGCTCAATTTCTTGATCAGAGTCGAAAAACTCCATATTGAGTTGCTGAGCTAACTGACGACCAATAGTGCTTTTGCCGGCACCCATAGGCCCAACCAGAAAGATATTGCGTTTCTCTGCCATTTTTTCGGTATTACTAAGACAATTCGTTGATGATACCCCGCGTGCAGCGATGATTCCGCTGGCGGGACATGAACTGAAACCTCATGAGCGATAGTGCAAGAGTCAGACGGAAAATTATCTCAACACTCAAGGTAGTTTGGCAACCGAATAAATTGCCTGCTCATGGCGCGCTTGTCTCGGCGCGTTTCAGTCCGCTTTATTTATCTGACCGATGTCACCAGCAACACAAGGCTGCTGCAGCGCGATATAAAACGGGTTATGCATTGGCACATTTTAGCCTGTCTCATTTGGGCGCATGGCCCTGAGATGCAAAATCGCTAAACCTTGTAAGCTAAATCCGCCTTTGCGTCAAACGCATATGTTAGCAATCAACGAAAAAACCTCCAGCCGGGATGTATTTATAAGCAAAATGTTTCAGTCATCACGAATCAGTCGCGGGGTGATAAAAATCACCAGCTCGCGGCGTTTCTGCTGGCGTACGTCATGACGGAACAGCGCACCGAGCAGCGGAATATCGCCGAGTAATGGCACTTTATCGCGCCCGCTGGAATTCTCCTGCTGAAAGATGCCACCCAGCGCCAGCGTCTGACCATCTTTCAGACTGATCTGGGTTTCGATCTCCTGTTTATCGATGGTTAACACCTCAATTTCGCCGCCATGCAGATTTCGCCCTGGCACATTCTGGCTGATGCGCAGTTTCAGCATAATCCGCCCATTAGGCTGCACGGTGGGTGTCACCTCCATGCCTAACACCGCTTCCTTAAACTCCATCGTGCTTGCACCGTTGCTGCCGCTGGAGACTTCATACGGCAGTTCTGTCCCCTGCTTGATGCTGGCGGGCTGCTGATGCGAGGTAAACAGGCGCGGACTGGCGATAATCTCAATCTGGTTTTCTCGCTCCAGCGCGCTCAGTTCCAGATCGAGCAAACGGCCATCAAGCCGGGCAAGATGAAATCCGGCGGTAAACGTGGGCTTACTGACGCCAAGATCGATGCCCAGCTGGCTGGTGCGCAGCGCACGCGTGATCTGCTCTTCGCTGCTTAATCCCCAGCTCACCCCCAGTTCGCGCAGATTCTCTTCGCTGATGGTGACGATATGCGCCGCCAGCTCAATCTGCTCCAGCGGCACATCCAGCGCCCGCACCCACTGCTCCGTCTGTTGCAGCGCTGGCGTGGTATCGCGCAGCAGCAAGGCGTTGGTGCGGGTATCGACGGTCACGCTGCCGCGCGGGGTCATCAGTTTTGCCTGCTGCGCCTGCAGGCTGTTGCTGACGCTGGTAGCATCCGCGTGCAGCAGCGTCACGGTTCGCGTCTCCAGCGGCAGCCGCTGTTGCTGCTCTTCGGCGCGCTGCGCCTCCTGCTGCTGTTTCTCCTGCTGCCAGCTGGCGGGGTACACCAGCATCACATTGCCTTCGGTTTCAATGGTTAGCTGCGCCATGCGGGTAATTAAGCCCAGCGCCTGCTGCCACGATACCGCTTTCAGCCGCAGCGACAGCTTCCCGCTCACGCCCGGCGCGACCATCAGATTCAGTTGCTGGTAATCCGCCAGCGCCTGCAACACCTGCTCAACGGGGGCATCATCAAATGCCAGTGAAATGGGCGCATCACTGCTGTGCCCGGATGGGCTGAACAGCAGCAGCATCACGATCATCATTCTTTTCATATAAACGTCCTTGTAAGCGCCAGCTGAATTGCTGCCGGGCGCAGGGTTGTCCGGTGTGCAGATGCAGCGCGAGCGCGCTGATTTCACTGACCTGCCAGGGGTACAGCGGCAACACGCTGTCCGGGGTCACCCGCACGCTCTGTCCATGCGCCGAGTACAACCATCCACGGTAATCGCCTGGCCGGCCAATAATTCCCTGTAAGCGCCACTGGCTGAGTTCGGGCGCCTGCTGCGTACAGCGAGCCAGCGTGAGCGGGGAAAACGGGTCCCGCGCCGTGGCGGCAGCACACAGCAGTGCGAGTAAGGCAGCCAGCAGTTTACGGTTCATCTGTCAGCCCCAGACTCAGCGTCATACGCAACTGCTCACCGCTGCGTTGCAACGAAAGCGCGTTGATCACCACTGGCGGCTGACGCGACGCCAGCCAGGAGATGGTGTGCTGAAACTGCGGCCAGCTGAGCAGCAGCGCCAGCTCACCGCCCTGTGCTGCAGGTTGCCACTTATCCAGCGCTGCGCCGCTCTGCATCAGCGCCGTCAGCGTAAAGCGCTGATGCTGCTGCACCTGCATCGTCTGATACAGCTGCCGGTTCTGTTGCAGTTGTATCGCCAGCTCTGGCTGGCTGCGCAGCTGCGCCATACGGGCGTCATAACGTTGCTGAACCTGCAAATACTGTTGCGCCAGCGATGCACCGCGGTCACGCAGCGGCTGCAGCCACCAGCAGGCCAGCATCAGCAACAGCGCAAACGGCGGGGCGATAACCGTTACCCATTGCCAGTGACGCGACAGATATTGCCAGCGTAGTAACCACTCACTTACCACCCGGTACCTCCTGCAGCGCTGCGCGCAGACTGAACTGCAGCCCCCCCTCAGGCAGACGCTCAATGTTGCCAGCGCTGACCTGCTGTAAGAGAGGCTGACTGAGTAACTGCTGACGCAGCGTATCCACATCATCCAGTTGCTGGCTAATACCGGAAATCTGCACGCCGGATATCGCCTGCGTAAAGCGGGTCAGCCACAGGCGTTCCGGCATCAGCTGCGGCAACGCCTCAACAAACTGCTGCCAGTGCTGATTCAGCTGCTGCTGACGCAGCTGGCGTTGCTGACGCGTCTGCAGAAGCTGGTACTGTTGCTGCGCCTCAGCCAGCTGTTGCGCCAGACTGTCCGCCGCTGCCAGGGCTGCCTGCCGCTGCTCAATCTGCTGCTGCCAGCGATGATTTTCCGCAGCAAGCTGGAGATAAAGCACTGTCAGCAGCCCGCTGCCAGCAAGCATGATACTTAACAGAATCATCGCGCCATGACGCAGCCGCGTCGCCAGCAGCCGTTCGCGCCATGGCAACAAATTGACCCACACCATGCTTAATCCTCCGGGCGTAGCGCCAGCCCCGTCGCCAGCGTAAAGCTGCCGCTGTTGGCGGGTAACGGTGGCTGTAACTGACGTAATGCCGTCAGCGGCAGCAGTTCGCGGGCGCCCTCGGGCGTGACCTCTTCCTCTGCGGTGCTGTAATAAATCAGCGCAGCAGCGGGGAGATAGCGCTGACGCAGCGCCGCGTAATCCATCGCGTCTTCACTACTGCACCAGCCGCAGGGCGGCGTCTGCTGCGGCGCAAACCACAGCCAGTGATCATGGAGGCGGTGCACCAGCGCGGCCTCCGCCTCCAGCGTCAGTTCCTGCGCCAGGGCGCGCAACGCGGCCGCGCTCAGTTCAAAGACCTGTGGCAACAACCCCGCCGCAGTGAAACAGGTCAGCCACTGCTCCAGCATCTCGCGCCGCGCTGCCGTCACGCACAGCTGGCCCGGCTGCGTCGCTATCTCACGATAATCGAGTGCCAGCGCATCCAGCTCAATCGGGAAGAAACGCCGTGCGGCGGCGCGCACATAGAGGCCCCGCGCTGGTTCCGCCAGCGGCTGCGGCGGCAGAGCAACCTGACACTGCAGCGCCAGTTGCGACGGGAAGCCGACCCGCAGGGAGATATGTCGCGGCAGCTGCCTGCGCCAGCATTGCAGTACCTGGGTGAGTTCGCCGCCACGTTGCAGCACGCCATGGCGTAAGGTGTCGGGCGGCAGGGCGTGTCGCCACCAGTGGCGCAGCTGCCAGCCGTTACGGCGGCGCTGAATGCCCAGCGCGCATAGCTGGCCGTTCTGGATATCCAGGCCAATTTGCCAGGGGGAAAAAGCCATTAGTACGATCTCCTTATCGTCATCGTTGCTGTCTGATTTTTACAACGCAGAATGCCGCCAGGCGCCTGATGTGTAAGCAGTCATCCCTGCCAGTTAGCACTTCAGGTGCGATGGATGTATCAAAGCTACTGGCTTGCCTTTATACTACCGCGCGATTGTTTATAAACTGCCCAAACGACATTAAATGGGAAATCTCAGGTGAAGTTCGTAAAGTATTTATTGATCCTTGCAGTGTGTTGCATTTTGCTGGGAGCCGGCTCGATTTATGGTTTGTACAAATATATTGAGCCGCAGCTGCCCGACGTTAACACGCTGAAAGACGTCCGACTGCAGACGCCAATGCAGGTCTACAGCGCCGATGGCGAGCTGATCGCCCAGTACGGTGAGAAGCGCCGTATCCCGCTGACACTCGAGCAGATGCCGCCTGTCATGGTGAAAGCGTTTATCGCCACCGAAGACAGCCGCTTCTATGAGCATCACGGCGTCGATCCTATTGGTATCTTCCGTGCCGCCAGCGTCGCGCTGATGTCCGGCCATGCCTCACAGGGCGCCAGTACCATTACCCAGCAGCTGGCACGTAACTTCTTCCTCAGTCCGGAACGCACCCTGATGCGTAAGATTAAGGAAGCGTTTCTCGCGGTGCGTATTGAACAACTGCTGTCGAAAGATGAAATCCTTGAGCTGTACCTGAACAAGATCTATCTCGGTTACCGCGCCTACGGCGTTGGCGCGGCAGCACAGGTCTACTTCGGTAAAAATCTTGACCAGCTGACGCTGAGCGAAATGGCGACCATCGCCGGTCTGCCGAAAGCGCCGTCAACCTTTAACCCGATCTACTCACACGATCGCGCTGTCGCGCGCCGCAATGTGGTGCTGGCGCGTATGCTCGACCAGAACTACATCAGCCAGGCGCAGTACAACGAAGCGCGCTACGAGCCGCTGGTCGCCAGCTATCATGGCCCGGAAATCGCCTTCTCCGCCCCATATCTGACAGAAATGGTGCGCCAGGAGATGATCAAGCGCTATGGCGATAATGCGTACGAAGATGGCTATCGTGTCACCACCACCGTTACCCGCAAACTGCAGCTCGCGGCGCAGGATTCCGTGCGCAATAATGTGATTGCCTACGATATGCGCCATGGCTATCGCGGTCCGGAAAAAGTACTGTGGAAAGTGGGTGAAGCGGCCTGGGAACACAGTAAAATCGTTGAGGGACTGAAACAGCAGCCAACTTACGGCCCGCTGTTGCCAGCCGTTGTCACCACCACCAGCCGGGATGAAGCGGTGGCGGTGATGCGTGACGGCAGCCAGGTTTCACTGCCGCTGGCGGGGATGCGCTGGGCGCGTCCGTATAAATCCGACACCCTGCAGGGCGCGACGCCAGGCAGCGTGACGCAGGTAGTGCAGCCCGGGCAGCAAATCTGGGTACGCAAAGTGAAGGATGCCTGGTGGCTGGCGCAGGTGCCGGACGTCAACTCCGCGCTGGTGTCGCTCGATCCGCAGGATGGCGCCGTGCGCGCGCTGGTCGGCGGCTTTGACTTTAACCAGAGCAAGTTTAACCGCGCCACCCAGGCGCTGCGTCAGGTCGGTTCCAACATTAAGCCCTTCCTGTACACCGCAGCGATGGACCGGGGTTTAACCCTCGCCTCGATTCTCAATGACGTGCCGATCTCCCGCTGGGATGCAGGCGCTGGTTCTGACTGGCGGCCGAAAAACTCACCGGCGCGCTATGACGGCCCGATTCGTCTGCGTCAGGGACTGGGTGAGTCGAAAAACGTGGTGATGGTGCGCGCGATGCGTGCGATGGGCGTCGACTATGCCGCAGAGTATCTGCAGCGCTTTGGCTTCCCGTCACAGAACATTGTGCATACCGAATCCCTGGCACTCGGCTCCGCCTCTTTCACCCCAATGCAGCTGGTTCGCGGTTATGCGGTAATGGCCAACGGCGGGTTCCTGATCGATCCGTATTTCATTAAGAAAATCGAGAACGCACAGGGCGACACCTTGTTTACCGCGCAGCCGAAGGTTGCCTGCGCAGAGTGCAACCTGCCAGTGGTATACGGCGAAACTAAGAAAGCGCTGGCGATGAATGAAGACAGCGTGGAAAACGTCGCGATTTCCCAGGAAGGCAACAATGTCGCCGTGCCACAGCCTGAGCTGGAGCAGGTACCTGCGGGTCAGCAGGCGGCGTTCGGCCAGCAGTATGCCGCGCATGTGATTAACACTCCACTGTCATTCCTGATCAAAAGCGCACTGAATTCCAATATCTTCGGCGAACCCGGCTGGATGGGTACTGGCTGGCGTGCAGGACGCGACCTGAAGCGCAATGACATCGGCGGCAAAACGGGTACCACCAACAGCTCAAAAGACGCCTGGTTCTCCGGCTACGGCCCGGGTGTAGTGACTTCTGTATGGATTGGCTTTGACGACCATCGTCGCGACCTGGGTCGCACCACGGCGTCTGGCGTGATTGCCGATCAAATCTCCGGCTACGAAGGCGGCGCCAAGAGCGCCCAGCCAGCGTGGGATGAGTATATGCAGAGCGCACTGGAAGGTGTTCCGCAACAACCGCTGACGCCGCCGCCTGGCGTGGTAACGGTCAATATCGACCGCAGCACCGGCAAACTGGCGAATGGCGCGGGCAACAGCCGTCCTGAGTTCTTTATCGACGGCACCCAGCCAACTGAGTACTCAGTGCATGATGTTGGTACCACGATGACCGAAGGGAATGGCGAGAGCCAGGAACTGTTCTGATAAAACAAGGGAGCCAGTAATGGCTCCCTTCGTCTCAGTAACTCAACCGCCCCTGCTTCACCAGCCACTCGCGTACCAGGAACAGCGCACTGACATTGCGCGCCTCAGTGAAGTCCGGCTCCCTCAGCAACGCCAGCATATCCGCCAGCGGCCAGCGCACCACCGGTAACGGCTCCGGCTCATCTCCTTCCAGCTTCTCAGGATACAGCCCTTCCGCCACCACAATATTCATCTTGCTGGAAAAATAGGAGGGCGCCATGGTCAGCTTGCTCAGCGACTCCAGCGTCGCGGCGCCAAACCCCGCTTCCTCTTTCAGCTCACGGTTCGCTGCCTCAAACACCGTTTCACCCGGATCGATCAGCCCCTTCGGAAAGCCAAGCTCATAGCACTCCAGCCCGACGGCGTACTCCTGAATCAGAATCAGGTGATCGTCAATAATCGGCACAATCATCACCGCTTCACGATCGGTCGGACGCATACGCTCATACACCCGACGGGCGCCATTGCTGAACGTCAGGTTCACCGCTTCCACAGTAAATAACTGCGAACGGGCCACCGTTTCAACACTGCGTATTTCTGGTTTCTGTCGTTGTCTGGTCATAATGGCCCCAGGGGAAAACCGGATAAGGAATCGCGCCACTGTTCAATCAACAACGCGCAAACGGAACAGGCTGACATTGTGCGCCAGCAAGCGGCGTATGCCAATCATCGCATACTATACCTGGCTTTCTTAATAACAAATCGTTGTTTATCTTCAGAAAAGAAATCGTATTAATGTCAAGCTTTCTCGATAAAAATAGGATAATACCGATATTCTAATATCAATAACCCCGGTAATATTTGCGCAAGGCTTTTTATGCAATTTATCTAATTTTATGATTTTGTGCGCTATTTTAAAATGTAAGGCTGGTTGCAAGTGCTGTCCTGTCCCGCCAGAATTAGCATAACCACCCATCCTGATAAGCTGAATAAAATCAGGGTATAAGGGTAAACAGCATTGTGGAATTTGCGAGACTGTGACGGGAGTAAATTGGCTGTGATGAGCAAAGCATGAGCACAATAATTATCATATTGGCTGTAATGCTGGCCTGCTCGATCGTGGCAGGTGTGATCTACTGGTACGCTATGCGGCATCGTCCGCCGTTGGCGAAGCCGTTGCCGTTTATCAGTCCGCCTCACCGCAAACTGACCGACGAAGAGCGCGCGGCAGTTGAGCGCTACGTTGAATCGCTGGTGAAAAACAGCGGCGCTCTGCAGCCCGGCGCCGCGCCGCTGAAATTAACGCTCACCTCGCAAAGCAGCAATGTCTACCCGGTCACCCGCGCCATCACCCGCTATGGCCTCTCCACCGATGAACCGAACAAATGGCGCTACTATCTTGATGCCGTTGAAGTTCATCTGCCACCGCTGTGGGAACAATACATTGCCGACGAAAACTACGTTGAACTGATCAAAACTCAAAGCATCCCGCTGGTGATCTCGCTGAACGGCCATTCGCTTACCAGCTACGCGTGGGAACAACCCGCGCTGCCGACGACGGTACGTCCTCTGGCGCCCAACGCCTCCATCCGTAAAGAGGAAGGCGAAAATATTGAACTGCTTAACGTGCGTAAAGAGACGCCGGAAGAGTACTCACTGTCGCGGCGCGACGGCATGCGCGAAGCGGTGACTATCTGCTGCGCGCTGTTGTTATTCTTTATCAGCCTGATTGCTCCGCCGCTGCTGATGCCATGGCTGCTGGTCACCGGCCTCGCGATGATCGCCGTCAGCTGCTGGTTCCTGTATCGTCGTCCCGGCGAAAAAGACCTGCGCGAAATTCACTGTCTGCGCGGCGCGCCCAAACGCTGGGGACTGTTTGGCGAATCCAATCAGGGCCAAATCAGCAACATCTCGCTGGGCATTATCGATCTGATCTATCCGCCACACTGGCAGCCGTATGTCGCCCATGATTTAGGGCAGACGACGGAAGTGGATATCTATCTCAACCGTCAGGTGGTACGTCAGGGGCGCTTCCTGTCGCTGCAGGATGAAGTACGTAACTTCCCGGTTCAGCGCTGGCGCAAAAATCTGGTGCTGGCCTGCGGTTCACTGCTGGTCCTGCTGCTGCTGATCAGCTGGGTGCCGCTGAGCATGCCGCTGAAACTGAGCATGGCGTGGATCAAAGGCACGGAAAGCATCAAAGTCACTTCAGTGAACGATCTGGAAAAAGTCGCTCTGCGCGTGGGTGACAACCTGCAGGTCAGCGGCACCGGGATGTGCTCAGTACCGGCTAATTATCAGAGCAACCGCAGCTACGCCTTTATGCCGTTCGACTGCTCGGCAATCTGGTGGAATAACGCCGCGCCGCTGCCACAACCGCAATCGGATATCATCGATAAAGCACAGGCATTGCAGACCAGCACCAATCAGCAGCTGCATCCGCAAAGCGCCACCGACCCTAAACTGAACCCTCAGCTGGCGAGCGCCATTCAAAAATCAGGCATGATTCTGCTGGACGATTTCTCCGAGCTGGTGCTGAAAACCCAGGACCTGTGCAGCCAGGCACAGGACTGCGTCCGGCTGAAGAATGCGCTGGTCAATCTCGGCAACGCCAAAGACTGGGATACGCTGGTGGGCCGCGCCAACTCCGGCGCACTAAACGGCATGAATGTGTTGCTGCGCCCGGTCAGTGCAGAAGCACTGGAAAATCTGGTCAATACCGCCACCTCCTCTTTCTTCTACCGCGAAACACGTCGCGCAGCCGAGACGCTGAACAGCCCACCACCGGGCGGTTTCCTGATTATCAGCGACGAAGGCCGCCAGCTGGTCAGCCAGCCACAGCCGGGCATTTCACTGTTTGATTACAACGCGCCTGAGCAGTGGCGCGAACTGCAGCGACTGGCGTCGATGTTGCTGCACACCCCATTTAGCGCCAGCGGCATCATCACCAATATCAGCACCGACGCCAACGGCACGCAGCATGTCACGCTACACAGTGAGCCTGATGCCATCAGCCTGTGGCGCTATCTCGCCACTACCCTGCTGCTGGTGATCCTCTGTCTCAGCGTCATCATCAATAGCCTGCTGACTATTCGCCGGATTCACCGCAACCGTACGCGGATTGTCGAAATCCAGCGCTACTACGATCGCTGCATGAACCATTCTCTGACCTCGATTCAGACCGCACGCCCGCTGTTCTGACAGCGGCATAACTGTGCTACCCTGTCGCCCGATTTTTCCTCGCGCGGAGCCTGCATGTCTGATTCACTGAACTGGTGCGAAATTGATACGGTGCTGCTGGATATGGACGGCACCCTGCTCGATCTGGCGTTTGACAGCCATTTCTGGTTGCAGCACGTACCGCTAACGCTCAGCACACAGCGCGGCATTACCCTTGACGCCGCCAGAGCAATGATTGACGAAATGTATCTGGCGGTGCGCCATACGCTAAACTGGTATTGTTTCGATTACTGGAGCCAGCAGCTGGATCTGGATATCCGTGCCATGACGCTGGCGCTGCGCGAAGGCGTCGCCCTGCGCGCGGATACGCTGCCGCTGCTGCACGCCCTGCGTCACAGTGGCAAACGGACGATCCTGCTGACCAATGCGCATCCCTATAATCTGGAGGTGAAACTGGCGCAGACTGGCCTCGATCGCCACCTTGATTTATTGCTTTCTACCCATACATTTGGTTATCCGAAAGAAGATCAGCGGTTATGGCAGGCGGTACAGCAGCATTGTGGCTTTGATTCGGCGCGCACGCTGTTTATTGACGACAACGAAACCATTCTCGATGCGGCGAAACAGTTTGGCATCGCATATTGTCTTGGCGTCAGCAATCCTGATTCCGGCAGCAGCGAGATCGTTTTTGCGCGCCATCCAGCGGTCAGTGATTATCGTCCACTGGTGGCCGCTATCCGCCCAGGTCTGGCGGGAGGAAAACCATGAAAGAAGACAGCAACGCAGGCGTCCGGCTCGACAAATGGCTGTGGGCCGCCCGCTTCTACAAGACCCGTGCGGTGGCGCGTGAAATGATCGAAGGCGGCAAGGTTCACTATAATGGTCAACGGAGCAAGCCGAGCAAACTGGTGGAACTGAATGCTGAACTGACACTGCGTCAGGGCAATGATGAACGCACCATACACATTCTGGCGATTAGCGATCAGCGCCGGCCAGCCACTGAAGCGCAGCAGCTGTACGCGGAAACAGCGGAAAGCATCGAGAAACGAGAAAAAGTGGCGCTGGCGCGCAAAATGAATGCGCTGACCATGCCGCACCCGGACCGCCGCCCTGACAAGAAAGAGCGCCGCGACCTGATGAAATTTAAATATTCTGGTGATGAATAACCCATCGCTGTCAGGCAGCAGACGCACCTGAGAGAAACAGCCAGGCCATTATTGCTACGAGAGAAAACTATGTCCCAGCAAGACCAAATGCATCGTTACCTGTTCGAAAACTACGCCGTACGCGGCGAACTGGTTAACGTCTCCCAGACCTGGCGCGATATCCTTTCCGGTCACGACTATCCACAGCCGGTACAGCAGATTCTCGGCGAGCTGCTGGTCGCTACCAGCCTGCTGACGGCGACGCTGAAATTTGACGGCGATATCACCGTACAACTGCAGGGCGATGGCCCGCTGAATCTGGCGGTGATTAACGGCAACAACCGCCAGGAAATGCGCGGCGTAGCACGTATGCAGGGTGAGATTGCGGAAGGCAGCAGCCTGAAAGAGATGGTCGGTAACGGCTATCTGGTGATCACTATCTCTCCGGAGAAAGGCGAACGCTACCAGGGCGTGGTAGGCCTGGAAGGCGATACGCTGGCGGCCTGTCTGGAAGATTACTTTATGCGTTCCGAGCAGTTGCCAACGCGCCTGTTCCTGCGCACTGGCTCAGCGGACGACCAGCCAGGCGCGGGCGGTATTCTGCTGCAGGTGCTGCCAGCGCAGGATGCCAGCACGGATGACTTCAATCATCTGGCCACGCTAACCGAAACCATTAAAACCGAAGAGCTGCTTGCCCTGTCACCTACCGAAGTCCTGTGGCGTCTGTATCACCAGGAAGAGGTGACGGTGTATGACCCGCAGGATGTGGTGTTCAAGTGCACCTGCTCGCGCGAACGCTGTGGCGACGTGCTGAAAACCCTGCCGCAGTCCGAAGTGGATGAAATCCTGGCGGAAGATGGCGAAATTGATATGCACTGTGACTACTGTGGCAGCCACTATGTGTATGACGCTGTCGATATTGCCGCACTGCGTAACGATTCAGCGGCGGGCGACCAGCAGGTTCACTAAGCTTCACCGCTTTACTCTGCTGCACGTGCATCGTGCAGCAGAACATCCCACCAGCGATAACGCTGACAATGTGGTCATAACTGATATTTCCTGCTGTTAAATACCTCACCACACCCCTGTTTAACGCCAGAATAGCCAATTTATCCTGATTAAATCGCGTCAGCTCTCATTTCAGACACAGCTTCCTTCCGCTTACCGCTTAGCGATGTAACACTGCGCGCGATCGACGCGCTTTATTTTCGCGAATCTGGCGACGATCACGATCGTGCAGGCGGAATTCCCCCACACTCTATAGCGGTAAAACAGCCAAAGGAGCAGGAATATGCATGCTGATGGTCTGAACAACCGGGATCTTGTCGCTTATGGCATCACTGACACGATCGAGGTGCTGCACAACCCCGACTATGACACCCTGTTTCAGGAAGAAACCAAACCCGATCTGCAAGGTTACGAACGTGGCATCGTCACCCAGTCTGGCGCCGTTGCCGTTGATACTGGAATCTTCACCGGTCGCTCACCAAAAGATAAATACATTGTGCGTGATGACACCACGCGCGATACGCTCTGGTGGAGTGATCAGGGGAAAGGTAAAAACGACAACCAGCCGCTGTCGCCGCAGACCTGGCAGGCGCTGAAAACGCGGGTCACGCAGCAGTTGTCCGGCAAGCGTCTGTTTGTGGTCGACGCCTGGTGCGGCGCAAATCCGGACACCCGCCTCAGCGTACGCTTTATTACCGAAGTTGCCTGGCAGGCGCATTTCGTGAAAAACATGTTCATTCAGCCGGATGCGCAGGGACTGGCAAATTTTAAGCCCGATTTTGTGGTGATGAACGGCGCAAAATGCACCAACCCGAACTGGCGGGAGCAGGGTCTGCATTCAGAGAACTTTATCGCTTTTAACCTCAGCGAAAATATCCAGCTGATCGGTGGCACCTGGTACGGCGGCGAGATGAAGAAAGGACTGTTCGCGGTTATGAATTACCTGCTGCCGCTAAAAGGTGTCGCGGCGATGCACTGTTCAGCCAACGTCGGTGAACAGGGGGATGTGGCGATATTCTTTGGGTTGTCCGGCACGGGTAAAACCACGCTGTCGACCGACCCGCTGCGCCAGCTGATTGGCGATGATGAACACGGCTGGGATGACGACGGCGTCTTTAACTTCGAGGGCGGCTGCTACGCCAAAACCATCAGGCTGTCGGAACAAGCCGAACCGGAGATTTATCGCGCCATCCGCCGTAACGCACTGCTGGAAAATGTGGTGGTGCGCCATGACGGTTCGGTTGATTATGACGACAGCAGCAAAACCGAAAATACCCGTGTTTCCTATCCGATCGACCATATCGATAATATCGTCAAACCAGTGTCGAAAGCGGGCCATGCCCGTAAAGTGATTTTCCTCACTGCGGATGCCTTTGGCGTATTGCCACCGGTGTCGCGCCTGAATGCTGACCAGACGCAATATCACTTTCTGTCCGGTTTTACCGCCAAACTGGCGGGTACCGAGCGCGGCGTGACGGAACCAACCCCCACATTCTCCGCCTGTTTTGGCGCGGCATTTCTCACGCTGCATCCCACGCAGTATGCCGAAGTGCTGGTGAAGCGGATGACGGATGCAGGCGCGGAAGCTTACCTGGTGAATACCGGCTGGAACGGCAGCGGTAAACGCATGTCACTGAAAGACACGCGCGCGATTATCAATGCCATTCTTGCGGGTGAACTCAGTGAGGCGGCGACACATACCTTGCCGATTTTCAATCTGGCGGTGCCGCTGGAGCTGAATGGCGTCGACAGCCATATTCTCGATCCGCGCAATACCTACGCGAACGGTGGCGAGTGGGAAGCGAAGGCGCGCGATCTGGCGCAGCGCTTTATTGATAATTTCGATAAATATACGGATACCGCAGCGGGCGCAGCGCTGGTGCAGGCGGGGCCACAGCTCTGATAAATAAAACGGGAGGGCAATGCCTCCCGTTTTTTATTTGCCTGATTCACCCAACAACGCGCTCAAACCCTGCTCTGGCTTGATTTACGAGGTCGCCGCTGGCGTTCCTGCGCTAACAGCAGGATGCGGCAACGGCAGCCAGGCACGAATGCGCAACCCGCCACGCTCACTCACGCCAATATCCAGCGATCCCTGATGAGCATCGATAATACGCTGGACAATCGCCAGTCCCAGACCGGTGCCGCTGGTGCTGCGCGCACTGTCGCCGCGCACAAACGGCTGGAACAGATGCGCCAGCTGCTCGGGTTTTATCCCCGGGCCATCATCGTCCACCTGGAACCAGGCGCGCTGCAGTTCACTGCCGCTGCTGACCTTAATCCAGCCATTGCCATAGCGCGCCGCGTTGACCACCATATTCGCCACCGCACGTTTGATCGACAGCGGGTTAATTTCCACCATCAGCTCGGCTGGCATCACCTGGTTCTCAATTTCGCGTTCGTAACCGCTCTCTGCGGCCACCACTTCGCCCAGCACGCTGTTGAGATCGGCCAGCTCGGTCTGCATCTCCTGGCCGGTACGCAGATAATCAATAAACTGCTCGATAATCGCGTTGCACTCTTCGATATCTTTATTGATCGACTCGGCCAGATAACCGTCTTCTTCTGCCATCATTTCGGTCGCCAGACGAATACGCGTCAGCGGCGTGCGCAGGTCGTGGCTAACGCCCGCCATCAGTAAAGTGCGGTCATCCGCCAGCTGCTTCACCCCTGATGCCATCTGGTTAAAGGCGCGCGTCACCGAACGCACTTCCGATGCGCCATACTCGCGCAGCGGCGGTGGGATCACCCCTTTACCGACCTGCAGCGCAGCATGCTCCAGTTCGACCAGCGGCCGGTTCTGAATACGGATAAACAGCCACGCGCCGCCTATCGCCAGTAACATAATCGCCAGCGTGTAACGGAACAGTGGCGAGAAATCCCCCTGATGGATCTCGGTCAGCGGCACACGCACCCAGATATCCGGCGACAGCCAGGTTTTCAGCCACACCACCGGGGAGTTCTTATTCACCTCAACACGTACGTCGGTCGGCCCGCCGAGCTGCTGCGCCATCTGATCGCTGAGGAACTGATAGTGTTGCGCCCAGCGTAATCCGCTCTCTTCCGCCGCTGCATTGGTGTACAGCGAAATACCCAGCTCGCGATAAATTTCGCGCCGGAACGCCGGTGGCACTTCCAGCTGAGTGCCATCCTCCAGTTGCAGCCGGTCGGTCATCAGCATACGCACTTCGTATGCCAGCACCTTATTAAACTGCTGCAGACTGGGCAGAATGGCGAAGTTCAGCACCACCAGATAGGTCGTGACCAGGCTGACAAACAGCAGGGTCACGATCAATAACAGCGTACGGGCGAACGAGCTGCGCGGAGAGAAGCGGAATCGCCTCATGCTTTACTGCCGTCCGGGACAAACACATAGCCCAGACCCCAAACGGTCTGGATATAACGCGGATGTGCCGGATCTTCTTCGACCATACGACGCAGACGGGAAATCTGCACGTCGATCGAACGTTCCATCGCACTGTATTCACGGCCACGCGCCAGGTTCATCAGTTTGTCACGCGACAGCGGCTCACGCGGGTGGCTGACCAGCGCTTTCAGTACGGCGAATTCACCACTGGTCAGTGGCATAGGTTCATCTTCACGGAACATCTCGCGCGTGCCGAGGTTCAGTTTGAATTTACCAAAGGCAATCACCGCCTCTTCCTGTGATGGCGCACCTGGCAATTCATTCGCCTGACGACGCAGCACGGCACGGATACGCGCCAGCAGTTCACGCGGGTTGAACGGTTTTGGAATGTAGTCGTCTGCGCCGATCTCCAGCCCAACGATACGATCCACTTCCTCGCCCTTCGCGGTCACCATAATGATCGGCATTGGGTTGCTCTGGCTGCGCAGACGGCGGCAGATAGACAGACCATCTTCGCCAGGCAACATCAGGTCCAGCACCATCAGGTGGAAGGATTCACGGGTTAACAGGCGATCCATCTGCTCGGCATTCGCCACGCTGCGCACCTGAAAGCCCTGCTCAGTCAGATAACGCTCCAGCAATGCGCGCAGGCGCATATCATCATCGACGACCAGAATTTTGTAGTTTTCTTGCATTTCGCTACTCCCAAAGGCGCTATTGCCCGAGATGATATTTTTAAAAAAGTTGCCGTACTGTGACAGTTATTAATGGTTTATATTGTAGCCGAAATTGTTACAAAGCATATTAAACAGCAGGTTAACTTTGCTTTTCTGTGCATAACGCCCTGTTTTTCATCTGCGATCGGCCGCCGTTACGGCTTATCTGAAATATGCAGCAGACTTCTGGTTTTCACTGGCGCGCGCCTTAAGTCAAATCATTAGTCCGTGAAAAATCAGCTCAGTATACCGTCAGGCCGGCAAAAATACCTGAAGGGAATCTGCAACGCCTTGCTGGTATGCCCGGCGGCGGCATCTTTTACGCATTACGCAGCAGAAAATCATGACACCGGCAGAATAACGCTGCCATTTACACCATCATTCAAGCCAGCTAATGAATAATAAGACCAGAAAAAACCAGAGGCATATTTAACAGCATTAAAATAGAACTTCACAGTAAAAAACACCTCATCCTATATTCATCTCCGCAGCGAAATTAATTTAATTTTGCGGAGATAAGCGATGAATAAAACTCTCGGATTATTATTGGTCTTAATTTTCACAGGAAGTCATTATGCCAGGGCTGCGGATAGTGGTACAGCGGCAGGCAGCGCCGCAGCCTCACAGGCGCAGGGTTCTGCCAGAGCACAAGGCGTGACAGTGATTGCCACGGTTACCGCTATTGCATTATTAACCGCAGGCGGTGGCAATGGGTCGACAACGTCCACCACCACATCGACAACAGCAGCGAAATAACATCACCACAGAGGAGGAACTATCACTATTAAATTTTATTTCCTCAGCAAGCCCATCAATAAAATATTGTCTTTCTCACGGCTACCCGGCCATAAATTAAGGTAAATGGTGTGACCATCAGGGTGGCTTCGTCGTCGGGAATAATCCTGTTCCTGACGGCAGAAGCCACCCGCCTGCTAATTATTCATCAGGCAGCGAAAAAATATTATCGCCGCAAAAATCATTGTTCCTTACCTGAGCCATCAGAGTTGAAGCCCGCCGGACGATCGCTCTACAATCGCCAGCAACGCTGATAACCCGCAGGGCAAATGCCAATGAAAACTAAACTTGTCACCCGCGAAGGCTACAACAAGCTGAAACAGGAGCTCGACTACCTGTGGCGCGAAGAGCGTCCGGAAGTGACGAAAAAAGTCACCTGGGCTGCCAGTCTGGGTGACCGCAGTGAAAACGCCGATTACCAGTACAACAAAAAGCGCCTGCGTGAAATTGACCGCCGGGTGCGTTACCTGACGAAAAGTCTGGAGCAGCTGCGTATCGTCGACTACTCGCCACAGCAGGATGGCAAAGTGTTCTTTGGCGCCTGGGTGGAAATTGAAAACGATGATGGCGATATCAAGCGCTTTCGCATCGTGGGTTATGATGAGATTTTTGGCCGCAAGGACTATATCTCCATCGATTCGCCGATGGCGCGCGCCCTGCTGAAAAAAGAGGTCGGCGATGCCGTTACGGTGCATACACCCGTGGGCGAGGCGCTGTGGTATGTCAATGACATCAACTACCGGGCGACGGAAGATTAGGAATCTGGCGCAAAGCGCGCCGCGCGGCTGGCAATTTCCCCTGTCAGACCGTATAACTGTCCCCTGTTTTTTAATCCAGTAATAGCAGATAGTTGAACCGATGATGAATGATTCGCTGAGCCGCATTATTGCAAGTGAGCTTCAGGCACGGGCAGAGCAAGTTGACGCCGCCATTCGCCTGTTGGATGAAGGGAATACCGTGCCGTTTATCGCACGTTATCGTAAGGAAGTGACCGGTGGTCTTGATGACACGCAGCTGCGCCAGCTGGAGACGCGTCTTGGCTACCTGCGCGAGCTGGAAGAACGCCGCCAGTCGATTCTGAAATCTATTGATGAACAGGGAAAACTCAGCGCCGAACTCGCCTCAGCGATTAACGGCACCATGAGCAAAACCGAACTCGAAGATCTCTATCTGCCGTATAAGCCGAAGCGCCGCACGCGCGGGCAAATCGCCATCGAAGCGGGTCTCGAACCGCTGGCCGATACGCTGTGGCAGGACCCTTCTCACACCCCGGAGCAGCTGGCTGCGGGCTATGTCGATGCTGATAAAGGCGTCGCCGATGTCAAAGCCGCCCTTGATGGCGCGCGCTATATTCTGATGGAACGCTTCGCCGAAGATGCCTCCCTGCTGGCGAAAGTGCGCGACTATCTGTGGAAGAACGCGCACCTGGTGTCACGCGTAGTGGAAGGCAAAGAGGAAGAAGGCGCGAAATTCCGCGACTACTTCGATCATCACGAAGCGCTGTCCACCGTGCCTTCTCACCGCGCGCTGGCGATGCTGCGCGGCCGCAACGAAGGCATACTGCAGCTGTCGCTCAATGCCGACCCGCAGTTTGATGAGCCGCCGCGTGAAAGCCATGGCGAGCAGATTATCAGCGATCACCTCAAGCTGCGCCTGAACAACGCCCCGGCCGACAACTGGCGCAAAGCGGTGGTCAGCTGGACATGGCGCATCAAAGTGTTGCTGCACCTGGAAACCGAACTGATGGGCAGCGTGCGGGAGCGCGCCGAAGATGAAGCCATCAACGTGTTTGCCCGTAACCTGCACGACCTGCTGATGGCAGCACCTGCCGGTATGCGTGCCACCATGGGTCTCGACCCTGGCCTGCGCACCGGGGTGAAAGTGGCGGTAGTCGATGCCACCGGTAAGCTGGTCGCCACCGACACCATCTACCCGCACACCGGCCAGGCCGCCAAAGCGGCGGTCGCCGTCGCCACGCTGTGCAGCAAACATAACGTTGAACTGGTCGCCATCGGCAACGGCACCGCCTCACGCGAGACCGAGCGCTTCTTCCTTGATGTGCAGAAGCAGTTCCCGCAGGTGCAGGCGCAGAAAGTGATCGTCAGTGAAGCGGGGGCATCGGTTTACTCCGCCTCCGAACTGGCTGCGCAGGAGTTCCCGGATCTCGATGTCTCCATCCGCGGCGCGGTGTCGATTGCCCGTCGTCTGCAGGACCCGCTGGCCGAGCTGGTGAAAATAGACCCGAAATCCATCGGCGTGGGCCAGTACCAGCATGATGTCAGCCAGAGCCAGCTGGCGAAAAAACTGGATGCGGTGGTGGAAGACTGTGTGAATGGCGTCGGTGTCGATCTGAATACCGCCTCTGTTGCGCTGCTGATGCGCGTGGCGGGACTGAGCAAAATGATTGCGCAGAATATCGTCAGCTGGCGCGATGAAAATGGCCGCTTCCAGAACCGCCAGCAATTGCTGAAAGTCAGCCGCCTGGGGCCAAAAGCCTTCGAACAGTGTGCAGGCTTCCTGCGTATCAGCCACGGCGACAATCCGCTGGATGCCTCCACGGTGCACCCGGAAGCCTATCCGGTGGTGGAGCGTATTCTGGCCGCTACCCGCCAGGCGCTGGCAGAGCTGATGGGTAACCCGTCCGAACTGCGTAATCTGAAAGCGGTCGACTTCACTGACGAACGCTTTGGTGTGCCGACCGTCAGCGACATTATCAAAGAACTGGAAAAACCCGGCCGCGACCCGCGTCCTGAGTTTAAGACCGCGCAGTTCGCTGAAGGCATCGACACCATGAACGATCTGCAACCGGGTATGGTACTGGAAGGCGCGGTGACCAACGTCACCAACTTTGGCGCATTCGTCGATATCGGTGTGCATCAGGATGGCCTGGTGCATATCTCGTCGCTGTCCGATAAGTTCGTCGAAGATCCACACAAAGTGGTGAAAGCGGGCGATATCGTAAAAGTGAAAGTGCTGGAAGTCGATTTGCAGCGTAAGCGTATCGCGCTGACCATGCGCCTTGATGAGCAGCCTGGCGACAGCAATGCCCGTGGGGGTAAAGGTGGTGCGCCACGCGATCGCGATAATGGTCGTCCGGCAAACGGCAAGGCGCGTCCAAAACCGCAGCAGGCAGCACTGGGCAACAGCGCGATGGGCGATGCACTGGCGGCGGCATTTGGCAAAAAGCGTTAACCTTCCCCTTTCCGCCGTACCTGCATATTCCAGGGATTAGCCCCTTCCTCCGCGAGGCGGGGGAAGGCTGGGATGGGGGAGCAAGCAGCTCAGATTTTAGCTCGTTGTTCCCCCTCCCCAGCCCTCCCCCACTCTGTGGGGGAGGGAGTTTCAGCTCCCTCTACCCGATCCACTCTGTGCGAGAGGGAGTTTCAGCTCCTCTCCAGCCCGATCCACTCTGTGCGAGAGGGAGTTTCAGACACTACCCGCTTAGCGCACAATCCCCTGCCAGGTTGCGCATTCAGTTCAACAGACTACAGTGAAAAAGCAGGCTTTTTCTTACTTCGCGCGTGGCTCGTTGAATAAAAATGGATATAATCAACCACTTAATCGATGAGATCTATCAGACATCCTTTCCTGTCGCCAGCCGCGAGCGGTTGCTTTCCCATATTCGCGCTACCCGCGACGCCATCGATCGTCCACGCAAGCGACACTGGGATGAAAAAGATGTGGTCCTGATTACCTACGCCGACCAGTTCCGCGAAAGTGAAGCCCCCACCCTCGCCACCTTCAGCCGTTTTTACCAGCAGCATCTGCGCAATACCTTCAGTCTGGTGCATCTGCTGCCGTTTTTTCCCTGGTCTTCCGATGACGGTTTCTCCGTTATTGACTATCACCGCATCGATGCCACCTGCGGTGACTGGCAGCATATCGCCGAACTGCACCAGCAGACGCGGCTGATGTTCGATTTTGTCTGCAACCACATCTCGGCGCACAGCGCCTGGTTTAAACACTTCCTCGCACAGGATCCGGGCTGGGATGACTTCTTTATTAGCATGCCGCCCGCCACCGATCTGAGTGGCGTCACCCGGCCACGCACCTCGCCGCTGCTGACGCCGTTCACGTTTGCCGATGGCGAGACACGCTTTATCTGGACCACCTTCAGCGCCGATCAGATCGATCTCAACTTCGCCAATCCGCAGGTGCTGATCCGCATGGTCGATGTGTTACTCGATTACCTGAAAAAAGGCGCCGACTATGTGCGGCTCGATGCGGTCGGCTATATGTGGAAAACCCCTGGCACCCGCTGCATCCATCTGCAGAAAACCCACCAGCTGGTGAAACTGTTCCGCGCTATCGCTAACGAAGTCGCACCCGGCACCGTGATCCTCACCGAAACCAATGTGCCGCATCAGGACAACATCAGCTATTTCGGCGATGGCACAGACGAAGCGCAGATGGTATATCAGTTCTCGCTGCCGCCGCTGGTACTGCATGCGATTCATAACGGTTCAGCGCGCGCACTGCGGCAATGGGCCAGCTCGCTGGAAGCGGGGAACGGCACTACCACCTTTTTTAATTTCCTCGCATCCCACGATGGCATCGGTCTGAACCCGGCGCGTGGCATTCTGCCGGAAGTGGAAATCGTCGCGCTGGTGCGCGATCTGGCGCTGGAAGGGGCGCTGATCTCCTACAAAAACAATCCTGATGGCACCACCAGCCCGTACGAAATCAACGTCACTTACATGGATGCACTGAATAAGCAGGACGATGATGATGAAACACGCGTGCGCCGTTTTATGCTGGCACACGCGCTGCTGCTGGCCTTTCCCGGCGTGCCAGCCATATATATTCAGAGCCTGCTCGGTTCGCGCAACGACCTCGAAGGGGTGAAAGTCGCCGGGCATAACCGCGCCATTAACCGTGAAAAATTCGCGCTGAGTGAGATAGAAGCCCAGCTGAACAGCGGCCTGCGCCAGCAGGTCTTTACCCGCCTGAGCGCGCTGATCCAGCTGCGCACCCGCCAGCCAGCATTTCATCCCGATAACCCGCTGGAGATCCTCGACAGTGACAATACGCTGCTGATGTTGCGCCGTCACAGTCCTGACCAGCGGCATAGCTTGCTGTGCGTGTATAACCTCAGCAGCAAAACCGTGCAGGTGGCGCTACCCGACAGCAAAAAGTATCGCGATATTATTGACGAGCAGGTTGTGGATGGCGCAAACCCGCTGACGCTGCCACCATGGCGATATCTGTGGCTGCAATAAAAGTCCTGATGCTATTTTGAGCGATTTCTGACGATCCCACTTTCATTCCGCCACTATGATCGCTTCTCCAGTCACTTTCAGCGGAGAGATCAGGATGCAGAATTCGCTATCAACCTTTAACACCACGTCAGTCGCTAGCGTATGGAACAGTACAGTTCCGGCCGCGACAGACTACACTTTCACCACCTGGCACGACGCGATGGCACGCCAGTTACTTGCCACCGGCAACACCGCGCAAACCCCACCCGTGACAAAAGTAAAGGCCGAGATTGGGCACTTCTATCAGATGTTGATCTGGAGTGAGAACACGGTGATTAACGAGTTGAAGGAAATGGAGCAACGGCAGGCGTTACGACCTGTTTGCCTGAAACTTATCGACAATTTTATCCCTTCGGTATTCCGTTTTTTTTCACGTACACCGGCTATCAAACCCACTGCGGCACAAGCTGCCAGCCAGCAACAGCAAAGCGAACAGCTGGAAGCGGGTATCGACACCTTTCACACTATCTGCGCGGACAAGGGCAGGCAGGCGGTACAGGGGCCGCTGAAGGAGAGACTCAGCGCATCAACCCGTGACATGATCGCCTATGCAGAACAGGACAGGGACGCCTGCCGGGAAACCTACCATCAGCAACTCCGCATCCATCGCGACGAATCGGATATTACGCTGCTCTCAGAGAAGGGAAATGAATCCAACCATTTACCTCATGATATTGACGCGTTTGACAAAAACACCTTCACCCGTCACGCCGTCGATAAGGCTGAAGCCACTGACGATGAGGCTCAGCAGTCAGCAGGAGCACCCGATGAGACCAGCGTTGCGATCGCACAGGACCCCACGCTTGAAGCTGCGGAATATTGTGTGACAGATAATGATGTCCGCATCAAGCTGCTGAATGATATCCGCCAGTTACTCAGCTCCGGACGCGAGTCGCTGGCGGATTTCGCCCGCAGACTCTACAACATGGTATGGGGAAGATAATTACGCGGTGCGCCGCCGGGTTTCTCCCGGCGGTGAATCATTGGCTCTGTGCTTTAATCTCCAGCAGATAGCAACAAAACGCCTCAGGATGGGAAATAAAGGGCGCATGCGCTGCTTTCTCCATCACCAGTGAATGACTCTGCGGCCACGCCTCATCCAGCAACTGCGCCACGTTGCGCGGCACCAGACCGTCAAGCCGACCGTACAGCCGCCACAGCGGCGGAACCAGCGCGGCCATCTCGTGGCGCAAATCCACCGTACGCAGGATCTCCAGTCCCCCTTCCAGCACCGCCACCGATGGCATCGACTGCGACAGCACCACCTCTTTCAGCTGACGCGCATCCTGGCGGGCATGCTCCGTACCCAGCGTTTGCAGCGCAAGGAAACGCTCAACGGTGCGCTGAAAATCACTGCTCAGCTGCTGCTGGAAGTTTTGCAGCGTGTCCGGTTTGATCCCCGGCCAGTTATCCTGGGCGGTAAAACAGGGGGAAGACGCCACGCTGATTAGCGCGCGCACCTGCTGCGGATAACGCAGCGCCAGCCGGCTGGCCACCAGCCCGCCCAGCGACCAGCCGAGCCAGATCGCCCGCTGCGGCATCAGTGGCTGCAGGGCATCCACCATCTCATCCAGCGACAACGCGCCACAGGCGCCGCTGCGGCCAAACCCGGGCAGGTCGACAAGATGCAGACGAAAATGCGCGCTGAGTCGATCAACCACGCCACGCCATACTTCGGCATTCAGTCCCCATCCGTGCAACAGCACAAGATCAACATTTCCTGTACCCGTGGTCTGCCAGTAGAGCTGTGTCATCGGTTATTGTCCTGCCTGTTATTTCCGGAGATGCGATGGAGGCCGCTATGCTACCAATACCGGGATGTTGTTGGCTATGCCTGATGCCGCTGGCGCTGCACCAGCAGGGGATTTGCAGCGCCTGCTGGCGCCAGTTGCCCGCGCGTCCTGCGGCCTGCCCGCGCTGCGGTCTGCCCGCCGCCCACGCCCGCAGCGAATGTGGCCGCTGCCTGCAGCGTCCGCCGCCGTGGCAGGTGCTGGTGGCGGTGGGCGATTACCTGCCGCCGCTGAGTCAGCTGGTCGCGCAGCTGAAATTTCATCACCGCACCGCACTCAGTGTGATGCTGGCGCGGCTGATTTTGCTAAGCTGGTTAGAACAGCGACGCAAACGGCAGTTAATCCGCCCGCATCTGGTGTTGCCAGTGCCATTGTATCAGCGGCGCGCCTGGCAGCGTGGCTTTAACCAGACGGAACTGCTGGCGCGCCCACTGGCGCACTGGCTGGCCTGTGACTGGCAACCCGGCGCACTGCGCCGCCGCCGCGCGGCCAGCGTGCAGCACCAGTTATCGGCGCGGGCGCGGCGCCGCAACCTGCGCGGCGCGTTCAGCCTTGAAATTCCCGTGCGTGGACGCCATATCGCACTGGTCGATGATGTTGTGACGACTGGCAGCACCGTCGGTGAAATCAGTCGCCTGCTGCTGGCGGCAGGCGCGGCCAGCGTGCAGATTTGCTGCCTGTGCCGCACCTTGTAGCCTGCCAGTGATGGGCGTATTATAAACAACTAAGCACGTTAACTATTGAGCAATCGCCATGATCCGAATTTCTGATGCTGCGCAAGAGCACTTCGCAAAACTACTGTCAAACCAGGAAGATGGCACCCAGATCCGCGTATTCGTGATTAACCCGGGTACGCCGAGCGCCGAATGCGGCGTGTCCTACTGCCCACCTGATGCAGTGGAAGCCACCGATACTGAGCTGAAGTTTGAGAAGCTGTCCGCCTATGTGGATGAGCTGAGCGCGCCTTACCTGGTCGATGCGGAAATCGATTTTGTCACCGACAACCTCGGTTCGCAGCTGACGCTGAAAGCACCGAACGCCAAAATGCGTAAAGTTTCTGACGATGCGCCACTGATTGAGCGCGTGGAGTACCAGTTGCAGGCGCAGATCAACCCGCAGCTGGCAGGCCACGGCGGTAAAGTGTCGCTGATGGAGATCACCGATGACGGTTACGCCATCCTGCAGTTTGGCGGCGGCTGTAACGGCTGTTCTATGGTCGATGTCACCCTGAAAGAAGGTATCGAGAAAGAGCTGCTACAGACTTTCCCGGAACTGAAGGGCGTACGCGATCTGACTGAACACCAGCGCGGTGAGCACTCTTACTACTGATATCCATTGACGCTGCGGGTGGGTTACGCCTGCCTGCAGTGCAATCTGTTAAACCATGCACTGTATGGTTCCTCCCCCCGCGTGACGGGGGGAGGCCAGGAGGGGGGAGCAACAAGCTCAGTGGCTGTCTGTTCCCCCTCCCCAACCTCCCCCACGCTGTGGGGGAGGGAGCGATTAACCCCGCCGTCTCCGGTTAACCTCTTTAAGCAATCTATTCACACCGTCATCCGTAAACATCTCTTCCAGTGAGTGACTCAGCTTACGCCGCCAGTTGGGGTATTGCGTGGTGGTGCCCGGCACATTTACTGGTTGCGCCATATCGAGCCAGTCTTCCGGTTGCAGCCCCAGCAGCGCACTGCCGCTGTCGGCGAGAAAGCGGTGCATCGCGCGGTTTAACGGCGGCGACATCACCATCTTTTCTGCCCGTTTGCCGAAACGCTTTGGCACACAGCCATACTGGTGGAGCGCCGTCAGCAGCGCCTGACGCTGCTGCTGCCGTTGCTGCTGCAAATCACGCAGGATCACTTTATCCGGATACAGTCCCAGCTGCTCGCCCAGTGTCAGATCGCCTGCGCTCCAGAAACCGCGCAGCGTCGGCAGATCGTGCGTCGTCGCGCTGGCCATTGACTGCCGCGGCCAGTCGTCAGGCGCACGGTAACGGTCCGGGGCACTTTGTTCGAAATAGAGCACCTTCCACGAATAGACGCCGCTGTCGCGCAGTTTGCCAACAATCTCCACTGGCACGGTGCCCAGATCCTCACCAATCACCATACAGCGATGACGCTGGCTCTCCAGCGCCAGAATCGCCATCAGATCCTCGACCGGATAACCGACATACGCGCCCTGATCGGCAGTTTCGCCATACGGTATCCACCACAGGCGCAGCATCGACATCACATGGTCAATACGCAGCGCGCCGCAGTCAGCCATATTGGCGCGCAGCAGCTCAATAAACGGCTGATAGGCGCGCGCCTTCATCACATGCGGGTCCATTGGCGGCAATCCCCAGTTCTGCCCGAGCGGCCCCAAAATGTCAGGTGGTGCGCCCACCGATGCCTGCAGGCAGTAGAGATCGCGATGACACCAGGTTTCTGCGCCACCTTCCGCCACGCCCACCGCCAGATCCCGATACAGGCCAACCGGCATGCCGCGCTGCTGGCTCAGCTGCCAGCAGTCGGCAAACTGCCGGTGCGCCAGCCATTGCAGCCACAGCCAGAAACGCACCTCCTGCTGGTGCTGCTGACAAAACGCCTGCACCGTCGCGCCCTGCGCCTGCTGCAGCGCTTTCGGCCAGGCGGGCCAGCCCCAGCGCTGCGCATCCTCCTGGATCTGCGCACTGTGCAGGGCATCATACGCCGCCTGGTAAAACAGGCTGTCGCCGCCCTCATCAATAAAGCGGCTAAAATCAGCATGCGCGGCATCCTGTTCATCACGCTGGCAGAAATATTGCCACGCCAGGCGCAGCGCGCTGATTTTCAGTTCTCCCACCGTCTGATAATCCACCCAGTCAGCGCTGCGTGCCCGTTCCAGCGCCTGCTGAGTCTTGCGCTGACGCCACCAGCGTTGCGCCTCTTTGCTTTCCTGAAAGTCAGCAACCTGGGTGACATCGATATACAACACATTCAGCCAGCGTCGCGAAGAGGGACTGTAGGGGCTGGCGCTCTCCGGCGTCGCCGGATAAAGCGCATGAATCGGATTGAGGCCGACAAACGCGCCGCCGCGATCGGCCAGCTGAGCCAGTAACTGTTGCAGATCGCCGAAATCACCGATGCCCCAGTTATTCGCCGAGCGCAGGGTATACAGCTGCACACACGCCCCCCACAGTTTGCCGCCCTCATCGAGTACGGCGGGCTGCCAGCAACGCGTCGGCGCAACAATCACCTGGCACAGCCACTGCTTTTTACCCTGAGTCAGCGTTAGCTGGTGATAGCCATGCGCCAGCCGCGATGGCAGCGTCAGCGTATCGCCTGCACTGGCTTCACCCTGCCAGCTTTTGCCTTTCTCACTCTGCAGCTGCCAGTGGAAATGCCCCTTGCCCGCCAGCGGAATGGTCAGTTTGCGTGTGCCGCTGAACACCTTCACCACCGGCAACGGCGCGTCGCGCGTCGCCGCCTGCGGGGTCATCGCCGCCAGCAGACGCTGTTTCGTTTCCGGCGCAATCGCCTGCGGCTGGCCCCTGGCATTAATAAAACTGGCGGCGATACCTGCCGCCGCCGCTGTGGCCTCAAGCTTTTTCACATCCATAATGTTTACGCCCGCCAGATACGTTGCTGATAGTCGCGAATTGAACGGTCAGAACTGAACATCCCGGTGCGCGCAGTATTCAAAATAGCGGCTCGCGTCCAGGCGTCCTGATCGCGCCACAACGCTTCAACCCGCTGTTGCGCCGCGCAGTATTCTGCAAAGTCCGCCAGCACCAGCCAGGGATCGCCGCCTTTGCCCAGGCTGTGCAGCAGCATATCAAATGCGTGTTTATCACCACCGCTGAAGAAACCTTTTTCCAGTTCTTTCAGCAGATTGTTCAGATGCTTATCTTTTTTACGCAGCTTGAGCGGATCGTAGCCTTTGGCTTTCAGCGCTTTCACTTCATCCACCGTGTGGCCGAAGATAAAGATATTTTCCTCGCCCACCTGCTCAGCAATCTCGACATTGGCGCCATCCAGCGTGCCGATGGTCAGCGCACCGTTGAGCGCCAGCTTCATATTACCGGTGCCCGAAGCTTCATAGCCAGCAGTGGAAATTTGCTCCGACAGGTCCGCCGCCGGGATCATCAGCTCGGCGGCAGTAATGCGGTAATCGGGAATAAACACCACCTTCAGGCGATCGCCCACCAGCGGATCGTGGTTAATTTTCTCGGCCACTTTATTAATGGCGTAGATGATGTTTTTCGCCAGGTAGTAGCCCGGTGCGGCTTTGGCGCCAAACAGGAACACGCGCGGTGTGATGTCCGCCTGCGGGTTATCGCGCAGCTGACGGTAGCAGTGCAGGATATGCATCAGCCCGAGATGCTGGCGTTTGTACTCATGCAGACGTTTGATTTGAATATCGAAAATCGCCTGCGGGTTGACGCTGATGCCCGTCAGCTGCTGAATATAGTTCGCCAGCCGCGCTTTGTTATCCTGCTTAATCTGGCGAAAACGCTGGCGGAAAGCCGCATCGTCTGCCAGCGGTTCAAGCTCGCGCAGAGCATCAAGATTGGTGACCCAGTCAGTTTTTAACGTCTCATCCAGCAACGATGACAGCGCCGGATTGCACTGTTGCAGCCAGCGTCGTGGCGTAATGCCGTTGGTGACGTTATGGAATTTCTCCGGCCACAGCTGGTGATATTCAGGGAACAGGTCACTGACCACCAGCCGCGAATGCAGCGCCGCCACGCCATTAACCGCGAAGCCGCTGACCACGCACAGGTTTGCCATACGTACCTGTCCGTCATGCAGCACGGCCAGTTTCGCCCACACAGCTTTATCGCCAGGCCACTGCTGTTCCACCAGTTTCTTAAAGCGACGGTTAATCTCTTTAATAATTTGCAGATGGCGCGGCAACAGGCTGCGTACCAGCTTCTCATCCCAGCGCTCCAGCGCTTCCGGCATCAGCGTATGGTTGGTGTAGGCAAACAGCTTGCTGGTGATCGCCCAGGCGTCATCCCAGCTGAGCTGATGATCGTCAATTAACAGGCGCAGCAGCTCGGGAATGGCGATGGTCGGGTGAGTATCATTGAGCTGAATCACTTCATACTGCGCCAGCGCCGCCAGCGGACGCCCGGCCTGCAGATGGCGGCGTACAATATCGGCCACCGAGCAGGCGCACTGAAAATATTGCTGCATCAGGCGCAGACGCTTACCTTCCTGATGATTATCATTGGGATACAGCACTTTAGTCAGCTTATTGGCATCAATCCCCTGCTGCTCCGCCTGCAGGAATTTACCGTCGTTAAACAGCGTCAGATTAAATGGCTGGCGATGACTGGCCTGCCACAGACGCAGCGGCTGGGTCACGCCATTGCGATATCCTGCCACCGGCAAATCCCACGCCTCACCGCGAATCACCACTTCAGGGGTCCACAACGGCTGGCCGTTGTCACCGCGCGATACTTTGCCGCCAAGCGGCACATCCACATCCAGCGCGGCGTTATGGCGGAACCAGGGATAATGGTCGCGCTGCCAGTCATCCGGCGCTTCATGCTGCTGACCATCGTCGAAAGACTGGCGGAACAGGCCATACTGATAATTCAGCCCATAGCCGGTGGCGGATTGCCCGACGGTCGCCATCGAATCGAGATAGCAGGCCGCCAGCCGTCCGAGACCGCCGTTACCCAGCGCCGGGTCGGTTTCCTCTTCCAGCAACTCACTCAGGCTGACCTGCTGCTCCGCCAGCAGCGCCTGCACCTCCTGATACCAGCCGATGTTCAGCAGGTTATTGCCAGTCAGCCGCCCGATGAGAAATTCCATCGAGATATAGTTCACATGGCGCTGCTTCTTTACGTTTTTCGCCACCGGATGTGTCGCCAGCTGTTCCGCCAGCGCGCGGCTAAGCGCCTGCCACCACTGCTGTGGTGTCATCTCCTGCGCAGAAGTGAGTCCGAGATGCTGCCAGTGACGCGTCAGCGCCGCCTTAAACCGTGCCTGATGAAATTTTTGCTGCGCCATAAATCCCTTCCGCTAAATAAGTGATTTGCCAAAAAATTGCTGCGCACAAATGGGTGATTGTGTGAAAGGTAACCACCAGAACTTTAATTTAAGACGGCATTAGCAGAAAAAGAAAACGGATAAGAAGAAATAGTGGTTCAGAAGAGGAATGAGCCGGATTACTCCTTCCCCCCTGCAACGAGGTAAGATCGTAATGGGGAGATGGACTGCGCCTTCCCCCGCGTGGCGGGGGAAGGCTGGGATGGGGGAGCTCCGGTGTCAGTAGCTCCCCCTCCCCGCCCCTCCCCCACAGCGTGGGGGAGGGAGAAAAGCGTGCGCCCCCTTAATATGGGGAGAGGGAGAAAAGCGTGCGCCCCCTTAATATAGGGAGAGGGAGAAAAGCGTGCGCCCCCTTAATAGGGGGAGATGGCAAAAGCGCGCGCTCAGTAACGTAAAATCAGCACAGCTCCAGATGCACTTCGTGCTGCTCGATCACTTTCATCACGCTCGCTGGCGGTGGCTGGTCAGTATACAGCTGATCAATCAGACTCATATTGCCGAGATTGACCATCGCGTTGCGGCCAAATTTCGAATGATCCGCCACCAGCATTACGCAGCGTGAATTCTCAATAATCGCCCGCTTGGTGCGCACCTCGTGATAGTCAAACTCCAGCAGGGAGCCGTCCATATCAATACCGCTGATACCGAGGATGCCGTAATCGAGACGGAACTGAGAGATAAAATCGAGCGTCGCTTCGCCCATAATGCCGCCGTCGCGCGTACGCACTTCGCCACCCGCCAGAATCAGGCGGAAATCGGGCTTCGCCATCAGCAGCATCGCGACATTCAGGTTATTGGTGACCACGCGCAGGTTGTTATGATTCAGCAGCGCATGCGCCACGGCTTCCGGTGTGGTGCCAATATCAATAAACAGCGTGGCGCCATCCGGGATCTGGCTGGCGACGCGCTGGGCAATGCGCGCCTTTTCCGCCGACCACATCATTTTACGATCCTGCCAGGCGGTGTTTTCGGAACTGGATGGCAGCGCTGCGCCGCCGTGATGACGCTGAATTTTATTCTGATCCGCCAGATCGTTCAGATCGCGACGAATGGTTTGCGGGCTGACATCGAAATGATCCACCAGCTCTTCAGTACTGACATATCCCTGACGACGAACCAGATCAATAATGGCGTCGTGACGTTGCGTCTGCTTCACGAAAATCTCCGAACAGTATTGATATTATTTGCGTACTTTATACGTGTCGGCAGCGGCCATCGCCAGACCGACCAGCAGCCCGGTGACATGCGCCGCATTGGCGATCGCCAGGCCAAACGCGCCAAAATAGCCAATCACCAGCCACAAGATGGCGAACGCCATCAGGCCGCGCTCAAGGAAAATGCCGCTTTCGGGATCGCGCTCGCCGCGCAGCCAGGCATAACCCATCAGTGCATACACCACGCCCGACAGGCCGCCAAACCAGATACCGCTAAATTTCGCCTGCATCCAGCCGCTGAGTAACGCGGAAATCAGCGCAATCACCACCAGCTTACCGGTGCCGAGCCGCTTCTCCACCGCGCCGCCGAGATACCACCACCACATCACGTTAAACGCGATATGCAACAGTGAGAAATGCAGCAGCGCATGGCTGAACCAGCGCCACACCTGAAAATATTGACCTTCATCCGCTGGCCATGCCAGCCAGTACAGCATGGTGCGATCGCCAACAATCTGCATGAGGATAAACACCGCCACACAGGCGATCATCACCGTCATCGTCAGCGGGCCAGCGCGTTCGCGAATATTGGCGAGAATCGACGAGCGTTGATACTGCAAACCGCTGGCAGTATTACCGGACTGCCAGCTGGCATCCTGATAACGCGGGTGCAGCGGGTCACGCACAAACTGCTGAAGTTCGTTTTCAACCACAGCCGCCTGCGATTCATCATCCAGCAGGATGGTATACGCCTCGCCATGCTCAATACGCAGCATTACGCCGCGGGTCGCCATGTAATCCACAAACGCCTGCGCCAGACGCGGATTATTGAAATGAGTAATGCGCATCATACCTGCCATCCTTTTACTGTCCGCAATAAGCGCGTTTTGGGTAACATTTGCCGAATTACGCTTCGATCAGTTGCGGAAACGCCAGCCGCCAGGCCTCAAAACCGCCATCAATACTGTAAACCTGATCGAATCCCTGCGTCAGTAAATACTGCGCGGCGCTTTTGCTGCTGTTGCCGTGATAACACATCACCAGCACCGGTTTGCTGAAATCTGTCTGTTGCATAAAGGTGCTAAGAGAGACATTGGTGAGATGGAACGCGCCGGCGGCGTGCGCGGCGGCAAAACTGTTCGGATCGCGGATATCAACCATAACCGCATCACCCTGCGCGAGGCGCTCTTGCGCCTGCTGTACGCTAATACATTCAAATTGTTCCATCGGATTTTCCAGTGATTAATCAATAGCCATTGCCGTTATTGTAACCTGAAGCAGGCTGGCAATAACCCGAAAAATAGCAGGGATATCGCGCTTTTATCAGGTTAATTATGTTACCTGCATCACGCATAAATGTTTTTATTACGTTAACGCTGGCATCAATGTTGGTTTCCGATTAATATTATGCTCGAAAACGAACACAACTGAACAATTCCGAACATCGGAGGAAGATGAAGTGGAAACCAAAGACTTGATCGTAATCGGCGGCGGCATCAACGGTGCCGGTATTGCAGTCGATGCAGCAGGACGCGGCCTGTCTGTGCTCATGCTGGAAGCGCAAGACCTGGCATCCGCAACCTCTTCCGCCAGTTCCAAACTGATTCACGGTGGCCTGCGCTACCTTGAACACTATGAGTTCCGTCTGGTGAGCGAAGCGCTGGCCGAGCGCGAAGTGCTGCTGAAAATGGCGCCGCATATCGCCTTCCCGATGCGCTTCCGCCTGCCGCACCGTCCGCACCTGCGTCCATCCTGGATGATCCGCGCCGGTCTGTTCCTGTACGATCACCTCGGCAAGCGTACCAGCCTGCCAGGCAGTAAAGGTTTGCGTTTTGGCGCAGAATCAGTGCTAAAACCTGAAATCGTGCGCGGTTTCGAATATTCAGACTGCTGGGTCGACGATGCGCGCCTGGTTGTGCTGAACGCTCAGGAAGTGGTGAAGCGCGGCGGTGAAGTCCGTACCCGTACCCGTGTGACCCGCGCCTGGCGCGAAAAAGGGCTGTGGATGGTGGAGGCCGAAGATATCGACAGCGGCAAAACTTACACCTGGCGCGCCAAAGGTCTGGTTAACGCCACCGGCCCATGGGTGAAACAGCTGTTTGACGACGGCCTGAAACTGAAATCGCCGTACGGTATCCGCCTGATTAAAGGCAGCCATATTGTGGTGCCGCGCGTGCATACGCAGAAGCAAGCCTACATTCTGCAGAACGAAGATCACCGTATCGTGTTTGTTATTCCGTGGCTGGATGATTTTTCAATCATCGGCACCACCGATGTCGAATACAAAGACGATCCGAAAGACGTCAAAATCGATGACAACGAGATCGATTACCTGCTGAAAGTGTACAACGCGCACTTTACCAAACAGCTGGTGCGTGACGATATCGTCTGGACTTACTCCGGCGTGCGTCCACTGTGTGATGATGAATCCGACTCACCGCAGGCGATCACCCGTGACTACACCCTGGACGTGCATGATGACCAGGGCCAGGCGCCACTGCTGTCGGTATTTGGCGGCAAGCTGACCACCTATCGTAAGCTGGCCGAGCATGCGCTGGAGAAGCTGGCGAAGTACTACCCTGGCATCGGCGCGGCCTGGACGCGCAACTGCGTACTGCCGGGTGGTGATATCGCTGGCACGCGTGAAGATTACGCCGCCAGTCTGCGTCGCCGCTACAGCTTTATCAGCGAAGGCATGGCGCGCCACTATGCACGTACTTATGGCAGCAACACCGAGCTGCTGCTGAAAGATGCGCGCAGCCTGGAAGATTTAGGTGAGAACTTCGGCCATGAATTCTATGAAGCCGAACTGCGCTACCTGGTGCAGCACGAATGGGTGCGTGGTCTGGATGATGCGATCTGGCGTCGTACCAAAGTCGGTATGTGGCTCACTGAAGAGCAGCAGGCGCGCGTCAGCGCGTGGCTGGCGCAACATCAGAATAACCCGGCGTTATCGCTGGCGTCATAACAACAGGGAGCGCATGCTCCCTTGCAATTAGCCCGGCACGCCGCCGGGCGAAACAGAATTTTAAGATAACGGCGTCTTTCTCACCGCAATATGGCATATACCACGCCGTTATCTCTCTTCGTACAGGCCCCTGGCCAGCCTTTCAGTTTTCTGCATAGTCAATGCTGTACCCTTGTGCAGCTGGCGATATATAAGCGAATCCCGGTGCACTAAGGTGCATACCCGCAATCAGTAGTTTTTCTCTGGCAGCCAGTGCAAGAATCTTTTGCCGTGTCTCTTCGGCCTGAACCGCATCACAATCAAAGGCAATCGCGACCTCTGGCTGAGCTGACTGAATATGAGGGAAATGGACAATATCCCCCCATATCAGCAGGCTTTGTTCGCCGCAATCAATGCGGAACCCGGTATGACCCGGCGTATGGCCTGGCAGCCAGACGGGGCGAATCCCCTGCACCAGCTCATCTTCATGCAGAAAGCGCAGGCTCTGCGCATAAGCATCCAGCGTACGGCGTGCCAGCGCAAAATTGCGCTGACCCCGCTCACTGCTCTGTTTTAACTTGTTATCATCACGCCAGTATTCCGCTTCAAGTGGGTGAAGATAAAGCTGAGCCCGGTGATAAACCGGCAGCCCTTCTGCGTCCAGAAGGCCACCAATATGGTCAGGGTGAGCATGCGTCAGCAGAAGAATATCGACATCTTCAGCGGCAACACCTGCGGCGCTGAGATTTTCTTTCAGCAGCCCGCCCGCATTATTCGCGCCACCGGTACCGGCATCAACCAGGATGGTTTTCCCCCTGGCACGAATAAGGTAACAGTGAATATGAATGTTGCCATGTTCAGCAATCCCGGCGCGGCGCTGAATTTCCCCGGCATCAACAGTATCAATCCCTGACAGTAAATCCAGGCTGGCGGCCATATTCCCGTCACTCAGGGCAGTGACCTGAAAATCACCTATCTGACGGGCCGGAAAGGATGGAACGTTCATAAGTACCTCAATATTGATCACGGGCGCAAGTCGGCCCTGGGCGTATTCATGCCGCCGCTTAATGATATTTCATCATGGTACAGACTGGATTTATTGACGGTAATCGATATTCTTTCATCCTTTAGTGACATTCTGTCACTGACAGAAAATCACCTCTGCTTCTGAAGGGAAATCCATATGCGCAGAAAACTTCCCAGTAGCGCCTCTTTGCAGGCGTTCGAAGCTGCCGCAAGGCACAACAACTTTGCCCGTGCGGCAGAAGAACTGTCGCTGACGGAAGGCGCTATTAGCCGACAGATTGCAAGACTGGAAGCTTTGTTGAACTGCAGACTGTTTGACCGCACGGGAAGTCGGGTAAAACTCAACCCTAATGGCGCGCGCTATGCACACCACGTACGGGAAACGCTGGAGCGGCTGGACAGAAATACACAGTACCTGACAGGAATTCCTGATGGCAGAAGAAGCCTCGAAATTGCCGCGCCGCCGACCTTTGCCTGCCGCTGGCTGATTCCCCGGCTGAGCAGTTTCACCAGCCGTCATCAGAACGTGATAATCAATATCGCCGTCAGGACCGACCCATTCATTCTCACCGGCAGCGGTTTCGACGCCGCTGTTCATTTCGCTCATCCCGCCTGGACAGGCATGCAGGTTCGCTTTCTGTTTCAGGAAACGCTGGTGCCGGTGTGCCATCCCACACTGCTGACGCAACAGGATGTGATGGCTCAGCTGAATGGACTACCGCGTATTCACCGACGTCAGAATCCGGAAGCGTGGGCTCATTACGCACAGGAGTGTGGAATTATCCTTGATCATCCGGCCCAGGGCGTGCGCTATGATCTGCATGAGATGGCTATTGCTGCTGCACAAGCAGGACAGGGGATCGCGCTGGTTCCGCGTGTGTATGTTGAAAAAGAGCTCCGCAGCGGGGTTCTGGTCTCGCCATGGCCGCAATCCGCAACGCTGAAAAAAACGTTTTGCCTTGTGCGATCACCTGAAACTGGGATGAATGACGCTGCACTGCAGGCCTTTGAACAATGGCTACAGGAAGAGATTGCCGGTTGTGACGACATTCATTAAGCGATGCCGGACGACCACAGCGATTAACGACGCTGACAAGGCGCACTTTTTATCGTTGCTGTGATAAGCCAGTGAAGCAATGTCTGCCCTCGCAGAAAAAGCAAAAACCTGCGCAGTGGCATAATGCTTGTCAGTTAAGCACTTTACTGTGCTGTGCCCGTGCTGCCTGACTGTTTCTCCGCTCTGGCCGGTCCGTCGGCGCGATGCCGTAACCGAAGGCACCGCGCGCAGCGTGGCGCGAGGACCGCCCTGCAGCCGCTGAGGCTGTGCCCCCCTTCACGGGCACCCCAGCGAAAAAATACAACGCTGCAGGCCTGATCCTTGCGTTATTTCATCAGCCGCCCGTTAGCGCTGCTTACCGGCTACAGCCGTATCGGCGAAATATGCCAGATCTCGTCCGCATACTCCTGAATGGTGCGATCCGATGAGAAATAACCCATCTCCGCGATATTAAACGCCGCCCGGCGCTGCCACTCTTCCGGATGACGATACAGCTCGTCCACCTTGTCCTGGGTATCCACATAGCTGCGGTAATCCGCCAGCAGCTGATAGTGATCGCCCAGATTCACCAGTGAATCGAACAGATCGCGGTAGCGGCCTGGCTCCTGCGGACTGAACACGCCGGTGGCGATCTGCGTCAGCGCCTGACGTAACTCCGCATCTTCATCGTAATACTGATGCGAGTTATAGCCGTTACGGCGCAGCGCCTCGACCTGCGGCGTGGTGTTGCCGAAGATAAAGATATTCTCTTTACCGACATGCTCCAGCATTTCCACGTTAGCGCCATCCAGCGTACCAATGGTCAGCGCGCCATTCAGGGCAAACTTCATATTACTGGTGCCGGACGCCTCGGTGCCCGCCAGCGATATTTGCTCGGAGAGATCCGCCGCCGGAATAATGATCTGCGCCAGGCTCACGCCGTAGTTGGGAATAAACACCACCTTCAGCTTATTCTTCACCTGCGGATCGCTGTTGATCACCTTCGCGACATCGTTGATTAAATGGATAATATGCTTCGCCATATAGTAAGCCGACGCCGCTTTACCGGCGAAGATATTGACGCGCGGCACCCATTTGGCATTCGGATCGGCCTTGATACGGTTATAACGCGTAATCACATGCAGCACGTTCAGCAGCTGGCGCTTGTACTCATGAATACGCTTAATTTGCACATCAAACAGCGCATGAGGATCCAGCACGATATCGAGGTTTTTTGCCACCCAGTCCGCCAGCCGTTTTTTATTCTCCAGCTTGGCGTCGGCGATCTGCTCAATAAAGGTCGGATAATCAATATGCTGTTTGATCTCCTTCAGCTCACTGAGATCGGTGCGCCAGGTGCGGCCAATGGTTTCATCCAGTACGTTCGATAACGGCGGATTGGCCAGCGCCAGCCAGCGGCGTGGCGTGACGCCATTGGTTTTATTGCAGAAACGGCCAGGGAACAGTCTGGCGAAATCGGCAAACAGCGACTGCACCATCAAATTGGAGTGCAGTTCCGACACGCCATTCACCTTATGACTGGCCACCACCGCCAGCCACGCCATGCGAATCCGGCGGCCATTGTTCTCATCGATAATCGAAATACGTGACAGCAGCTCCCAGTCATCCGGGTAGTAGTCCTGGATGGTTTTCAGGAAGTAATCGTTAATATCAAAAATAATCTGCAGATGACGTGGCAGAATTTTGCCAATCATGTCCACCGGCCAGGTTTCCAGCGCCTCGCTCATCAGCGTGTGGTTGGTGTAAGAGAACACCTGACAGGTCACTTCAAAGGCATCATCCCAGCTGTATCTGTGTTCATCGATCAGCAGACGCATCAGTTCCGGGATCGCCAGCACCGGGTGGGTGTCATTCAGGTGAATGGCGATTTTATCCGGCAGATTTTCGAAGGTCTGATGCATGGTCCAGTGGCGATGGAGAATATCCTGCACCGTCGCCGAGACAAGGAAATACTCCTGACGCAGACGCAACTCACGCCCTGAATAGGTGGAGTCATCGGGATAGAGCACGCGCGACACGTTTTCCGAATGGTTCTTATCTTCTACGGCGGCGAAATAGTCACCCTGGTTGAATTTGCCCAGATTGATTTCGTTACTCGCCTGCGCGCCCCACAAACGCAGGGTGTTGGTGGCGTCGGTATCGAAACCAGGGATAATCTGGTCATAGGCCATCGCCAGCACTTCTTCCGTTTCCACCCAGTTCGCCCGCGCGCCTTCATGCTGAATACGGCCGCCGAAACGCACCTTATATCGGGTGTTAAAACGCTGGAACTCCCATGGGTTGCCATATTCCAGCCAGTAATCCGGCGATTCCGCCTGGCGGCCATCGATGATGTTCTGCTTGAACATCCCGTAGTCGTAGCGGATACCGTAACCACGACCCGGCAGCGCCAGCGTCGCCAGCGAATCCAGGAAACAGGCCGCCAGACGTCCCAGGCCACCGTTGCCCAGCCCCGGGTCATTCTCCTCTTCCATCAACTCTGCGAGGTCGAAGCCCATCTCCTCCAGCGCTTTGTTGATATCGTCATAGATGCCCATCGCCAGCAGCGCATTGGACAGCGTGCGCCCCACCAAAAACTCCATCGACAGGTAATAGACCTGCCGCACTTCCTGTGACAGCTGGGCGCGATTAGAGCGTAACCAGCGCTCCACCATGCGGTCACGTACCGCCAGTAGCGTGGCGTTCAGCCACTCATGCTTATTGGCGATGGAAGGATCTTTGCCCAGCGTAAACATCAGTTTATAGGCAATCGAATTTTTCAGAGCTTCGACACTCAGCGTCGGTGAGGCATAGGTGAAAGGTGCGTTCATATCAAGTATCCCATATCCTGGTTACAGCAAGCGTTGATAAAGATCGCGATAAGCAAGTGCCGCCACCTGCCAGCTAAAATCCATCCCCATCGCCTGACGCTGGACATAACGCCAGAGTGAAGGACGGGACCACAACACAAAAGCACGCCGGATCGCTCTCAGCAACGACCAGGCATTACTGTCTTCAAAGGTGAAGCCACTGGCGATGCCATCCGCCAGGTTCTCCAGGGAACTGTCATTGACGGTATCCGCCAGACCGCCGGTGCGGCGCACCAGCGGCAGGGTGCCATATTTCAGGCCATAAAGTTGCGTCAGGCCACACGGTTCGAAACGGCTTGGCACCATAATCACATCCGCGCCGCCCATAATGCGGTGGGAGAAGGCTTCGTGATAACCAATCTGTACACCGACGTACCCCGGATTCTCCGCCGCCGCGGCGAGAAATCCCTGCTGTAACTCCGCGTCACCCGCCCCCAGCAGCACCAGCTGCCCGCCCTGTTCCAGTAAACCCGGCAGCGCTTCCAGCACCAGATCCAGCCCTTTTTGTTTGGTTAAACGGCTGACCACAGCAAACACCGGCGCCTTATCATCCACCCGCAATCCCATGGCAATTTGCAGCTGGCGTTTGTTTTCCGCTTTCGCTTCCAGCGAGTCATGGTGATAGCGCGAGCTGAGCAGCAGGTCGTGTTTGGGATGCCAGATCGTCGGGTCAACGCCATTGAGAATGCCGCTCAGCCGCCCTTCCCGCAAACGCTGCAGCAGCAACGCCTCCATGCCGTAACCAAACTCGGGCTGGGTAATTTCATGAGCATACGTCGGACTGACTGCCGTAATATGATCGGCATAAAACAGCCCGGCCTTCAGGTAGGATATTTGCCCATAGAACTCCAGCCCGTGCATATTGAAAAACGCCTGCGGCAGCTGAATCTCTTGCAGATGCTGAGCCGAAAATAGCCCCTGATAAGCCAGATTATGGACGGTAAACACCGATTTGGCCGGACGACCGCGCGCCGCCAGGTAAGCACAGGTGAGTCCTGCATGCCAGTCATGGGCATGCACCACGTCTGGCCGCCAGAAAGTATCCAGTCCGGATGCCAGCTCACAGCCGATCCAGCCCAGCAGGGCAAAACGCAGATAATTATCGGTATATGCATACTGGTTTTCATCGTGATAGGGGCTGCCAGGACGATCGTACAGCCCCTCTGCTTCAATCAGATAAATGCCGACACCGTTGAAGTGTCCAAAATGCAGGCGAACAGGACCCGCAAAGGTTTTCAGCTCTGCGACCACTTCCGTATGGGTAATGCCTTTGCGCAGGTCAGGAAACATCGGGATCAACACCCGGGCATCCGTCCCTTCTGCTATCTGCGCGGCGGGTAACGCCCCGACCACATCCGCCAAACCTCCGGTTTTGAGTAGCGGAAAAAGTTCTGAACAGACATGTAAAACCTGCATTCTCGACTCCTTTAACGTTGCTCTGACGCATTCCTCTGCGCCGTTAGCAATAACCCCTTCGTCGGTTAGCTTGCGGCACTGGCCAGTTTGGCCAGCATCGTGCGCGTAACCAGTACGATCCCTTCTTCTGAACGATAAAACCGACGGCTGTCTTCATCCGGGTTCTCGCCTATCACCATCCCTTCCGGGAGCACACAGGCGCGATCGATTACGCAGCGGCGCAGGCGGCATGAGCGCCCGACCACCACGTCCGGAAGCAGCACGGAGGAATCAATATTGCAGAATGAATTCACCCGCACGCGCGGGAATAACACTGAATGCACCACCACCGACCCGGAGATAATGCAGCCGCCGGAAACCAGTGAATTCATGGTCATCCCATGGCTGCCCGAGCGGTCCTGAACAAACTTCGCCGGCGGCAGCTGTTCCATCTGGGTACGGATCGGCCACTCCTGGTCATACATATCCAGCTCCGGCGTCACCGAGGCTAAATCCAGATTGGCGCGCCAGTAGGCTTCCAGCGTACCGACATCACGCCAGTAAGGCGGTGAGGTATCGTCGCTTTGCACGCAGGAGAGATTGAATGAGTGAGCATAGGCGTCACCGCTGGCGACAATTTTCGGCAGCAGATCTTTGCCAAAGTCGTGACTGGAGTTGGCCTGCTGCAAATCTTCTTCCAGCAGCTGATAAAGATAATCGGCGTTAAAGACATAGATGCCCATACTGGCTAACGCCAGGCTGTCATCACCCGGCATTGACGGCGGACTGGCCGGTTTCTCCACAAACGCAGTGACTTTATTGTCGTTATCCACCGCCATCACACCGAAAGCTGTCGCCTCCGCGACCGGCACCGGAATACAGGCGACGGTGCAGCGTGCATGATGGGTAACGTGATCCAGCAGCATCCGCGAATAGTCCATTTTATAGATATGATCGCCCGCCAGAATCACGATGTACTGCGCATTATAGCGCCGGATGATGTCGAGGTTTTGCGTCACCGCATCCGCCGTGCCGCGATACCAGCTTTCTGTCGAGAAGCGCTGCTGCGCCGGCAACAGATCGACGAATTCATTCATCTCTTCATTAAATACCGACCAGCCGCGCTGGATATGCTGCACCAGGGTGTGCGACTGGTATTGGGTGATCACGCCGATACGGCGGATACCCGAGTTAATGCAGTTGGAGAGGGCAAAGTCGATAATGCGAAACTTACCGCCGAAATGCACAGCAGGTTTGGCGCGCTTTGCCGTCAGATCCCGCAGGCGCGTACCGCGTCCGCCAGCCAGGATCAGGGCTACCGTTTGCGTCGGCAACTGCCGTGCCAGCATCAGGTGATCGGCTCTTTCTAACTGGACCATGTCTGACTCCTCATTGTTGCTTTTGGAATACGCTCACGCCATGCGCGGGCCCATGCCAGACAGTTGAGAGGATCGGGTCATCATCCCCGGCAAACGGGGGAATGGCATGCCATTCCCCATCTGGTAGTGCGATGTCGCTTACGTGTTCAGTGGCATTGATGGTGATGAGCCAACGTCCGGAAAGCAGGATTTGCATACAGCGCGCCCCCTGCTTCCACTCGTCACTACGCAGTGGCTGCCCGTCGGCATTCAGCCACTGGACATTGCCGTCCCCTTCCCGCCACCACTGATCCTGCTGCAGCGCCGGGATCTGGCGACGCAAGTGAATCAGGGCGGCAGTGAATTCGAACAGTCCATTATCGGCGTTTTGCCAGTCCAGCCAGGTCAGTGGATTGTCCTGGCAGTAAGCATTGTTATTGCCCTGTTGGCTGTGACCATGCTCGTCACCGGCCAGCAGCATCGGCGTTCCCTGCGCCAGCAGCAGCGAGGTCAGCAGCGCCTGCTGGCTGCTGCGCCGACGCTCCAGCACATTCAGCGATACCTTCAGTCCCTCACTGCCGTGGTTATGGCTGAAGTTGTTGCTGCTGCCATCGCGATTCTCTTCGCCATTGGCTTCATTATGTTTGCGCTCAAAACTCACCACATCGCGCAGGGTGAAACCATCGTGAGCGGTGATCAGGTTGATACTGGCCGAAGGCGGGCGACCGCTGTGCTGGAACACATCGCTGGACGCCGCGAAACGGCGGGCAAAGTCACCTTTGCTGATGTCGCCATGCAGCCAGAAGCGCCGCATCGCATCACGGAAGTGGTCGTTCCATTCGCCAAACGGCTCGGGGAAGTTGCCGACCTGATAACCGCCCGGGCCGATATCCCACGGCTCGGCAATCAGTTTCACCTGCGACAGCAACGGATCGGCCTGCATCGCGCGCAACAGCTCGGCCTGCGGCTGAAACTCTGGCGTACGCCCGATCACCGTCGCTAAGTCGAAGCGGAAGCCATCCACGTGACACACTTCCACCCAGTAGCGCAGGCAATCCAGCGCCCACTGCAGCACCTGCGGCTGGCTGAGGTTCAGCGTGTTACCGCAACCGGTCCAGTTATGGTAATCACCATTTTCGGTCAGCCAGTAGTAGCTCTTATTGTCGACGCCGCGCAGTGAGAGGGTCGGCCCCACTTCCGCCTCCAGCTCAGCGGTGTGGTTAAACACCACATCAAGCACCACTTCAATGCCTGCGCGGTGCAGGGCTTTCACCGCCTGCTGAAACTCCTGCAGCGGCGGGCAGCTGGCGACACAGGAGGCGTAGCGCCCGTCCAGCGCCCACGGCGTCAGCGGGTTGTAGCCCCAGTAATTGCTCAGCCCAAGGCGCTGCAGGCGCGGCTCGCTGGCGAAACTGGCCACCGGTAACAGCTCCAGCGTGGTAATGCCCAGCCGCTGGAAATAGTCGATCATCACCGGATGGCCCAGTGCGGCATAACTGCCGCGCAGATCCTGCGGAATGTCCGGATGCAGCTTTGTCAGGCCGCGCACATGGGCCTCATAGATCACCGTGGCGCCCCATGGCACACGCGGCGGCGTGTCGTTCTCCCAGTCAAACGCCTCGTTCACCACCACGCTTTTCGGCGCCAGCTGAGCGGAATCACGCGGGTCGGGGTCGACATCACCGCACAGCAGGCACTCATCATCAGGCACTTCCCCTAACACGCCACGGGCACAGGGATCGACCAGCAGTTTCGCCGGATTAAAACGGTGCCCGGCGCGCGGCTGCCAGGGGCCATGTACGCGATAGCCATACAGCTGACCAGGCTGGATATCCGGCAACCAGCCATGCCAGATATCACCGGTACGCGCAGACAGCGTGTAACGGGTTTCCCGTCCCTGCTCATCAAACAGGCACAGTTCCACGCGTTCGGCATGATGGGAAAACAGCGTAAAATTCACCCCTTTGCCGTCGTAATAGGCGCCAGGCGGTGACGCGTGCCCGCGTTGCATCACGCTCATTCCCCCTCCCTCATCAGCCATACCGTGGCTAACGGCGGCAGGGTCACGCTCAGTGAATGCTGACGCTGGTGGCTGGCAATCGGCTGACTGTGCAGCTCGCCGATGGCCGTATTGCTGCCGTGATAATGGCTGGAATCCGTATTGATAATTTCGCGCCAGCGTCCCGGCTGATTAATGCCGAAGCGATAACCGGGGCGCGCCACCGGCGTAAAATTGGCCGCGACAATAATTTCGTTGCCGTCACGATCGCGGCGCAGAAAGACAAAGACCGAATTCTCATGATCGTCGACCACCAGCCATTCAAAACCATCGCTGTCGAAATCCCGCTGATGCATCGCTTTATGGTGGCGATAAGTGAAGTTTAGATCGCGTACCAGCCGCTGGACGCCGTTATGCCAGTTGTCTTCGCCTTCCAGCAGATGCCAGTCGAGACTGCTGTCATGGTTCCACTCGCGCCCCTGGGCAAACTCATTACCCATGAACAGCAGCTTTTTGCCGGGAAATGCCCACATCCAGCCGTAATAAGCGCGTAAGTTAGCAAATTTCTGCCAGGCGTCGCCCGGCATACGATCTAAAATGGAACGCTTTCCGTGCACCACTTCGTCGTGCGACAGCGGCAGGACAAAGTTTTCGGTGTGGTTATACAGCATGCCGAAGGTCATTAAATCGTGGTGATAGCGGCGGTGCACCGGGTCGTGCTTCATATAATCGAGGGTGTCGTGCATCCAGCCGAGGTTCCACTTAAACCAGAACCCCAGACCGCCCATCTCTGCCGGACGCGAGACGCCGGGGAAATCGGTAGACTCTTCGGCCAGCGTCACCGAGCCTGGCGCCGCCTGGCCCAGTGTGCGGTTGGTATAGCGCAGGAAAGAAACCGCTTCGAGATTCTCCCGGCCACCAAATTCGTTCGGCACCCACTCGCCTTCCGCCCGGCTGTAATCACGGTAAATCATCGACGCGACAGCATCGACGCGTAATCCGTCAATGCCAAAACGCTCAATCCAGTACAGCGCATTGCCCGCCAGGAAGTTACTGACCTCACGACGGCCAAAGTTATAAATCAGTGTATTCCAGTCCTGGTGATAACCTTCGCGCGGATCGTAATGCTCATACAGGCTGGTGCCGTCAAACTTAGCGAGGCCGAAATCATCGGAAGGGAAATGGCCCGGAACCCAGTCGAGCAGCACATTCAGCCCGGCGTCATGGGCGGCGGCGATAAAATCGCGGAAATCGTCACGCGTACCGAAACGGCGCGTCGGCGCATACAGCCCCAGCGGCTGATAGCCCCAGCTGCCGTCAAACGGGTGTTCATTAATCGGCAGCAGTTCAATATGAGTAAAGCCCATCTCTTTAACGTAGGACACCAGCTGTTCCGCCAGCTCTTTGTAGCTCAGCCAGAAATGGTTATCAGTATGGCGGCGCCAGGAACCGAGATGCACTTCGTAGATAGAAATCGGTGCATCGAAGGCGTTTGCCGCCTTGCGCTCCGGCTTCATCTCCACTTTCGGCGGCAGGCTGCAGATCATCGAAGCGGTCTGCGGTCGCATCTGCGCTTCAAAAGCGTAAGGGTCAGCTTTTATTCGCAGCTGACCATCAATATCAATCAGTTCGAATTTGTATAACTGACCAGGACGGGCCGCCGGAACAAACAGTTCCCAGATGCCGTTTTCACGGCGAAAACGCATCGGATGACGACGGCCATCCCAGTAATTAAACTCTCCCACCACCGAGACGCGTTGCGCATTTGGCGCCCAGACAGCAAAACGGGTGCCAATCACGCCATCAATCACTTCACTGTGCGCGCCCATCGATTCATAGGGACGCAGGTGCGTGCCTTCCGCCAGCAGCCAGCTGTCCACCTCTTCCAGCAACGTGCCAAAGCGATAAGCATCATCAATCAGATTCTGTTCACCATGCCAGACCACCGCAAGCTGGTAACGAAAAGGGTTTTTCCGCCGTGGCACCACCGCGCTAAAAAAACCACGTGCATCAAGGCACTGCAACTGGACACATTTACGCCCGGTGCGGGTTTCAATCACCCAGACTTCGGACGCATCAGGCAGCAGCGCGCGCACCTCCAGTCCGGCGCTGGTTTGGTGCATTCCCAGGAGCGCAAAAGGATCGGCGTAATGACCAGCAATAATGGCATTGATCGCATGGCGATCGGGTAGCTCAGACATGACTTCTTCCTGTGACATTTGGCAGACAAACTGATCGACGAAGCCGATCAATTGCCGCTCTGCATTGAGCCATCAGCGCGCAGGTGGGGAGGAGATCCATCCGCTGGAACAAAAGCCGTACCCGCGCACAAATTCACTTCAACTGGAAAAAATAAAAGGCAAAAATCACTACATCATTTATAAGCATAGCTAAGGCGAACAATTAGCCAGTTAAGAATGCATAAAATAATTTCTGTTAAGACGAAAAGAGATAAAGCAGGACGAAAGCAGGAACATGGGAAAGCTGTTCCAGGAAACCCAAGACACACGATCACTCAGATACAGCAGCATAGTGCAGCAGCGCCAGCTCACGATACACAGACAGCCTGCCAACGACAAAACTGCAACAGAACAGAACAGAACAGAACAGAACAGAACAGAACAGAACAGAAGTATCAGGATAACCGCCCAGACAACTTATCAAGCCAGGCTTTAGGGGAAACACCCCGATGGCTCCGGCGCGGCCTGACCGCGGAGTGGTCGCCCCGTGTATCTCGATCCACAAGGCGACAGGTCTTTCAGTCACAGGCCCGGCAAGCCAGGCCCGTAAAACAGCATTAATCCACCAGCAGACGCAGCATACGACGCAGCGGTTCCGCCGCCCCCCACAACAGCTGGTCACCGACAGTAAACGCCGACAGATACTCAGGACCCATATTCAGTTTACGCAGACGACCCACTGGAGTATTCAGCGTGCCGGTTACCGCCGCCGGCGTCAGCTCACGCACCGTGATATCACGATCGTTCGGCACCACTTTCACCCACTGGTTATGCGCTGCCAGCATCTGTTCGATTTCCGGCAGTGAGACATCTTTTTTCAGCTTCAGGGTGAATGCCTGGCTGTGACAGCGCAGCGCACCAACACGCACGCACAGACCATCAACCGGAATGGTGCTGGCAGTGCTCAGAATCTTGTTGGTTTCCGCCTGACCTTTCCACTCTTCGCGACTCTGGCCGTTTTCCAGCTGCTTATCGATCCACGGGATCAGGCTGCCAGCCAGCGGTACACCAAAGTTATCCACCGGCAGTGAGCCGGAGCGGGTCAGATCGGTAACTTTACGTTCAATATCGAGGATGGCCGACGCCGGATTAGCCAGTTCAGTGGCAACATGACTGTGCAGCTGCCCCATCTGGCTCAGCAGTTCACGCATATGACGCGCACCGCCGCCAGACGCCGCCTGATAGGTGGCGACCGATGCCCACTCCACCAGATTATTGGCGAACAGACCGCCGAGCGACATCAGCATCAGGCTGACAGTACAGTTACCGCCGACAAAGGTTTTAACGCCTTTATCCAGCCCTTCACGGATGACATGCAGGTTAACCGGGTCGAGGATAATGATCGCATCATCCTTCATACGCAGCGAAGAGGCGGCATCGATCCAGTAACCCTGCCAGCCGCTGGCGCGCAGCTTCGGATAAACTTCAGTGGTATAGTCGCCGCCCTGACAGGTGATGATAATATCCAGCGCTTTCAGCGCCTCAATATCATACGCATCCTGCAGCTTACCGGCCGGCTGACTGCCGAACTGCGGCGCATCAGCACCGAGCTGGGAGGTAGAGAAGAACACCGGACGGATAACATCGAAGTCGCGTTCTTCCACCATGCGCTGCATTAATACTGACCCGACCATGCCGCGCCAGCCAACCAGACCTACATTTTTCATCTTTAACCTTTGTTCCGGGCTATCAATTTAAGGAATATGATATCACCTTACAAAATGCAGCAAATTCGGCAAGTGAATTAAATCGATGAGTGGCAATTTTTCAGCAGCATGGCTTATAACGCTGCCGTCAGCACAGGAAGAAGAGAACTATAACGATGACTGAAATGATCTCAGCAACAATATTATTGTTGCTTATTATGGATCCTCTGGGCAATTTGCCGATTTTTATGTCGGTTTTAAAGCATCTGGAGCCGAAACGTCGGCGAGTGGTGTTAATACGTGAATTATTAATCGCGCTGGTGATTATGCTGCTGTTTCTGTTTGCCGGGGAAAAAATTCTGACTTTCCTTAACCTGCGTACCGAAACCGTATCGATTTCCGGCGGTATCATCCTGTTCCTGATCGCCATCAAAATGATTTTCCCTTCCAATGAGAGCAGCAGCAGTGGTTTGCCGGTGGGTGAAGAGCCGTTTCTGGTACCGCTGGCAATCCCATTAGTCGCGGGCCCCTCACTGCTGGCCAGCCTGATGCTGCTATCGCACCAGTATCCCAATCAGATGGGACATCTGGTACTGGCGCTGATGATTGCCTGGGGCATCACCGTCACCATTTTACTGATGTCTGGATTATTCCTGCGTCTGCTGGGAGCGAAAGGCGTCAATGCGCTGGAGCGATTAATGGGACTGATTTTGATTATGCTGGCGACACAGATGTTCCTGGACGGGATTCGCGTATATCTGAAGCTTTAAGACATAAGCTATAAGCTATGAGCCGCGATGCCCCTGAAACCTTACAACAACACACAAGCTTAAAGCGCAGGGAACAGGGTCAGCGGAGTAAAGCGTCCCGCGCCAGAGATGGCGCGGGACGCGCTGCCAGGGATGGCGGCTTTTGCGACTTTGCGGAGCTGACCCTGTTCCCTGTGCGATCACAGAACCAGAAGCGACTCCCCTGCGATCCCGAGCTGGAGCAGAATCCAAAACAGAGTCTCTTCGCAGGCTCGGTATTACAGCGACTCTACGACAACAGCGTAAACGCAATCATACCAATCACCGCACCCACGGTGCCGAGAATGGTTTCCATCATCGTCCAGGTCTTTAGCGTCTGCGCTTCCGTCGCCCCCGTAAAGCGGCCAAACAACCAGAAACCGGCATCGTTAACGTGGCTCAGCACAATAGAACCGCCAGCAATACAAATCGACAGCGCCGCCATCTGCGCGCCAGAGAAATGCAGCACCTCAATCACCGGCATCACCAGCCCGACAGTCGTCAGACAGGCGACCGTGGCGGAACCCTGAATCACACGCACCGCAGCAGAAAGAATAAAACAGGCCAGCGCAATCGGCAGACCGGCACCCGTGAGCGCATTGCCCAGCGCCGGGCCGACGCCCGAATCCACCAGCACCTGCTTAAACACGCCACCAGCGCCAATCACCAGCAAAATAATCCCCGCCGGTTGCAATGCACTGCCGCAGATTTCCATTACCCGCTCTTTCGCCATCCCCTGACGATACGCCAGGCCATAAATCGCCACCAGACACGCCAGCAGGATCGCGGTGAACGGATGACCGATAAACTCCATCCACTCATACAGCGTGCTGCCTTCAGCGGTAAAGCGCGCGCCAATGGTTTTCAGCCCCACCAACACCAGCGGGAACAGAATCAGCGACAGGCTAAAGGTAAACGACGGCAGCTTCGCACTGTCATACTGCGGCTGCGTCTCTTCCTCTGGCAGACGGAAATCGACGTGACGGCTGATAAAATTGCCGAACAGCGGCCCGGCAATCAGCATGCCAGGAATCGCGGCGCACAGGCCCAGCAGAATCATCCAGCCAAAATCGACATGCATCTGCGAGGCCAGCAGCATCGGCGCCGGTCCCGGCAGCAGAAACGCGGCAGCGGCAGCCACGCCAGCGAACAGCGGGATCACCAGCTTCACCAGATTATCGCCCGTGCGGCGCGCCACGGCGAAAGCGATGCTAATCAACAGCACAATCGCCACCTCAAAAAACAGCGGCAGTGCACAGATCAGACCGGCAATCCCCATCGCATAATGCGCGCGACTTTCACCGAACGATTTCAGCATACGAATGGCGATCTGATCGACCGCGCCAGTTTCATGCAGGATTTTGCCAAACATCGCGCCGAGCGCGACAACAATAGCGAGAAAACCGAGGGTGCCACCCATGCCTTTTTGCATGGTGTCGGCAATTTTGTCGAGCGGCATACCGGAGCAAAGACCGGCGCCGACAGAGACAAGCATCAGCGCCAGAAAGGCGTGCATACGGGCTTTCATCACCAGGAACAGCAGCAGTAAAACCGACCCTGCTGCGGTCAGAACCAGTGTTGCGGTACTCATTACAACTTAATCCTTGTTGATTGCGCCTTCGATAGTGGCAATGGTCGAGGCGACAACCTCATCCAGTGGATGACTGATATCCACCACTAATACATCCGGCTCATCTGCGCCCGGCTCTTCCAGCGTTTCAAACTGCGTCACCAGCATCTGCGTTTTGAAGAAGTGGCCTTTACGCGCTTTCAGGCGCGCTTCAATGGTCGCGAAGTCGCCCTTCATATAGATAAACGACAGGTTATCGTTGTCTTTACGCAGGATATCGCGATAGCTCTTCTTCAGCGCTGAACAGACCACAATGGAAATATCATTGGTACGCTGCATGGCGAATGCCGCGTCATTCAGCGACTGCAGCCATGGGCGGCGGTCATCGTCATTCAGTGGATGGCCTTCAGCCATTTTGACGATGTTGGCGCGCGGGTGGAGAAAGTCGCCATCCAGAAACGCCGTTTTTAACTGATAAGAGACCTGGTTTGCCACAGCGGATTTACCGCTGCCAGATACGCCCATCAGGATAAAGACATGATGCGACGAGGATTTGCTTGTCATTCTTTTCTTCTCCGGCAGATGAAGCACGCATGTTACCGATAACAAATTTGCTCAATATTCTCAGGAGCTACGCGGGCATTAGCAACCATTACGCCGGGAAAAGGTTGGAAGTGTGAGCTATCTCAAAAAAACGTCACACTCAGATACTGCCGCCTTGCAGGATTTCAAAGCCCACATCCAGCGGTGGTAATTCCCGATCGTCACCGCCAATACGCGCCAGTAACATCGCTGCCGCTTCACGTCCCATACGTTCACGCGGCGTCAGCACCGTCGCCAGCGGCGGATTGACCACCTGGGCGATATCATGGCCATGGAATCCGGCAATCGCCATCTCCTGCGGTACCCGCAGTCCCTGACGCTGACACTCAAACAAGGCGCCAATCGCCAGGTCATCATTGGTACAGAACAGACTATCCGTCTGCGGATAACGCTGCTGTGCGGCACGCATCAGCTCAGCGCCAGCGGTAAAAGACGACGCCTCTTCCATCATTACACTGTTAGCCGTCAGCCCGGCTTCCTGCATGGCAATCTGGTAACCCCGCTGTTTCTGCAGGGTACGCTCATCAAGGCGCGCACCCAGATAAACCGTATGGCGATGACCTTTGGCGAGAATGGCGTGCGTCATCTGACGCGCCGCTTCCACATTGTCGAACCCCACCGCCATATCAAGGCACGGTGATACCGAGTCCATCATCTCAATCACCGGAATACCGGCAGTTTCAATCATACGCAGCGTGGCAGGGGTATGGGTGCGTTCGGTCAGGATCAGGCCGTCAATGTTCCAGCCCAGCAGTGAGCGCAGCTGCAACTCTTCTTTCTGATGATTGTAGCCAAAGTGGCTGAGCAGGGTCTGATAACCTGCGGCATCGGTGACGGTTTCAATCCCGCGCAATACATCGGCGAAGACCTGGTTAGTCAGTGAGGGCAACAGCACGCCAATGGCGCGGCTGGTGGCGTTGGAAAGCATATCCGGCGCACGGTTAGGAATGTAGCCCAGCTCATCCAGCGCCACGGCGATTTTTTCGCGCAGGGCTACAGAGACCTGCTCAGGATTGCGCAGATAGCGGCTGACGGTCATTTTGGTGATGCCAACACGGTCGGCAACATCCTGCAGTACGGGTCTTCTTTTCTTCATCGGTTTGCGGCTGACTGATAGAGGGAATGCTGAGTCTACCAAAATAAACCATCGCGAACCTTGTTGTGGTACAGAAAACAATAAGATGGCCAGCATCGCTGGCCATCCTGTCACTCACTTATCAGACGGGTGGCAGATCAAACAGCAGGATTTCCGCTGCGCTGTCCGCCTGAATCGTCAGGGTGCTTTCATCCCAAATCGCCAGCGCATCGCTGGTGGTGGCCTGCTGACCATTCACCTGCACATCGCCTTTGACCACCTGAATCCAGATACGGCGTCCGGCGTCCACTTCAGTCGTCCCCTGCTCGCCCGCCTGCAGCGCCCAGCGCGACAACGTCATATCCTGGAACACCTTCAGTGAACCGTCACGCGCATCCGGCGACAGTACCAGCTGACGCCCCTGCACGTCATCGAAACGGCGCTGCTCGTAACGCGGTTCGATGCCCGCTTTTTCCGGGATAATCCAGATCTGATAGAGATGCAGCGGCTCTTTGTCACTGCCGTTGTATTCGGAGTGACGCACGCCGGTACCCGCACTCATAATCTGGAACTCACCCGCCGGGATACGTTCTTTGTTACCCATGCTGTCCTGATGCTCCACCACACCGGACAGGACATAGGTGAGAATTTCCATATCTTTGTGCGGGTGGGTGCCGAAGCCCTGACCCGGAGCGATGATATCTTCGTTAATTACCCGCAGGGCGGAGAACCCCATAAAGTCAGGGTCATAGTAATTAGCAAAGGAGAACGTGTGCCAGCTATCCAGCCAGCCATGGTTTGCGTGACCGCGATCGTCTGCTTTACGTAAATAAATCATATTCAACTCTCCTCAACGTTTTTTTATAGTCTGTACCTGAAGCGCGCGGGAAGATAGCTGAAAAACTTCACTCCTCTGTTCAAAAAAAATGATGGAGATGCACGGCTGCGCTCAGCCAGATTGACGATACGTTGTGACGGCTGTTCTGCCTGGCGCAGTGATGCCTTATACCTGCCATCGCCGGCAGACAGACCGGCTGACAGCCAGAAGGCAAAACGAAAGAAGAGAACCACACGCGTGTACAGAAGATGAGCGGAAGAGAAATCGGGGCAAAAAAAAAAGCCAGCACCCGAGCTGGCTAAGAAACACTGGAAGCAATGTGAGCAATGTCGTGCCTTCACAGCAGGCCCAGTAAGGGACTTCCTGAGAACGCGTGACAATAATAATCATTATCATTCGCATCTGTAAAGTGCTTTTTGCGATTAATTTTCATTTGATCTTTAACGCAAAGTCCATGATGTTAAAAGGGAATACTCGCAAAGGAGCCGCACAAATGAGTCAGATCGAAATCCGCCATGTCACTATCGATGATGCACCGGCACTTCAACAGCTCTATGCCCAGCCCGACACGCAGGCCGGTACGCTACAGCTGCCGTACCCATCCCTAAAAATGTGGCAGGATCGTCTGACAAATCTGCGCGAGGGCGTGCATTCACTGGTGGCCTGCCTCGATGGCAAGGTCGTCGGGCAAATTACCCTTGAAGTTAATCAGTCACCCCGCCGCCGCCATACCGCGCACTTCGGCCTTGGGGTAGATGTTAACTATCGCGGCAGAGGTATCGCGCAGGCCATGCTCGCAGCTATTGTTGATCTGTGTGATAACTGGCTGGCCGTGGAGCGCATGGAGCTGACTGTGTTTACCGATAATGCCCCCGCGATTGCCGTCTATCGCAAGTTCGGCTTTGAAATTGAAGGCACCGCGCGCGGTTATGCATTGCGCCACGGTGAAAAAGTGGATGCGCACTTTATGGCGCGTGTACGTTCACAGTAATCCCGATGAGAGCAGGGGCTAACCCCCTGCTTCAGAAAAAAACTTCGACACGGCAGTCATTATCGCCGCAATCGCAGCGATCAATCCTGATGACACCGCAACCGGAAACCAGAAAATTTCCCAGCTCAGTTTTGTTGTTTCACGATTGGACCTATCCGCTTCATGGGCAATTTGAACGCCTCCCGGTATGCCTTCAGCGATTCCATTACCGCTTTGCGTGCAGTCCCACGCCCCGGCACGCCGGGGCGTGTTGTCGTTAATAGCCCGCGGTTAAATCTCCCGGCGAACGCGGATCGGAGGCGCCATACAGCTCACCATCCGGCCCAACCATAATGCTCTGGGTGCTGCCCATCGCTGGCTGCACTTTTACATGCTGACCTTTGCTTTCCAGCAGGCGCAGAGTATCCGGGCTAAAGCCCTTCTCGACGCGTAACTGATCCGGCAGCCACTGATGGTGGAAGCGCGGCGCATTGGTGGCTTCGGCGACATTCATACCAAAATCGATGCTGTTGACCACCATTTGCAGCACAGTGGTGATAATCCGGCTGCCACCCGGGCTGCCGGTCACCAGCCAGGTTTTACCGTCTTTCGCCACAATGGTTGGCGACATCGAGGACAGCGGGCGCTTATACGGCTGCACCGCATTGGCCTCGCCGCCGACCAGACCATACACGTTCGGCGTGCCCGGCTTGGCAGAGAAATCATCCATCTCATTGTTCAGCAGAATGCCGCTGTTGCCCGCCACAATGCCGCTGCCAAAGTTGGTATTCAGGGTATAAGTCACCGCGACCGCATTACCCGCTTTATCCACCACCGAGAAGTGGGTGGTTTGATTACTTTCGTAGGGCGCCAGTTTGCCGGGCTTGATCTCCGCAGACGGACGCGCTTTGGCAAGATCAATCTGCTGCGCCAGCGATTTAGCATAAGCCTTACTGGTCAGCGCCTGCCACGGTACTTTGACAAAATCCGGATCGCCGAGATATTCCGAACGGTCGGCATAGGCATACTTCTCCGCTTCCGCCATCACCTGCATCGCATCGGCACTGCCAAAGCCCAGCTTCGCCAGATCGAAGTTTTCCAGGATATTAAGGATCTGCACGATATGAATCCCGCCGGAGGATGGCGGCGGCATGGAGAACACTTCATAACCACGGTAGGTGCCGCTGATCGGCTGACGCTCCACCGCGCGATAAGCGGCGAGATCGGCTTTGCTAATCAGCCCGCCATGCTGCGCCATTTCTCCGGCAATCTCATCGGCAATCGCGCCTTTATAAAACGCATCCGGCCCCTGTTTCGCAATCAGTTCCAGGCTTTTCGCCAGGTTACGCTGCACCAGTCGTTCCCCTTTCAGGTAGGGCGTGCCATCGGCTTTAAAAAAGATCGCCTTGCTGTTCGGATGACTGAGCAGCACCTCTTTGCCATAGGTATTGAGATCGTCAGCCAGCGAACCATTGACCACAAAACCTTTACGCGCCAGTTCGATCGCTGGTTGCAGCAGGCGGTTCAGCGGCAGCGTGCCATATTTTTGCGCCGCCAGCGCAAAACCGGCGACTGAACCCGGCGTGCCGGAGGCCAGATGCGAGGTGAGTGATAACTTACTGTCGGCATTGCCCTGAGCATCAAGGAACATGTCGCGGCTGGCTTTGACTGGCGCCATTTCGCGGAAATCAATTGCCGTGGTACGTCCGGCCGCGGTACGCAGCAGCATAAAGCCGCCGCCGCCGAGGTTCCCAGCCTGCGGATGGGTAACCGCCAGCGCAAAACCCACCGCCACGGCGGCGTCCACCGCGTTACCGCCCTGCTGCAGAATATCAACACCGACCTGGGTCGCCAGCGCATCCACCGACGCCACCATGCCATTACGCTCTTTCACCGGGTGAAAGGTATCCGCGTCCACGCCGTAAGATACCGGCGGCGCGGCCACGGGTTGAGCGGCAAACGCCCCCTGCCAGCAGCAAAAACCGAGTACCAGCGACCACAAAGCCGTTCGCATCTTGCCAGTTTGCATCATCCTGTCTCACCTTCTTATGGTTGTTTACATTTGGTTTACATCTGTTAAGTGTGTACCAGATAAGCAAAAAGGCGAGAGCTAAGTCAAATTCAGCCGATTCCTGACTTCAGGCGCGAGTTAAGCAGTTAGACTTAGTACAGGCGACAACTGGCGTGGTGGATAATCTGCCAGCCAGCACGACGCACAGCATCCGTCGCCGGCCAGATGGAGGAAAGATAATGAAAAGATGGTTAATTATTTTTGCCGCCCTGCTGCCGTTAAGCGGCATGGCAAATATGCTGAACAACAGCAACGACCCTAACCAGCCGGGTTATAACCCCAGCCAGCAACGGCTGAAACAGGAGATGCAGACCAGCCAGCAACAGCAGCAGCAGAAACTGCGCCAGGATCAGCAACGTCAGAGCCAGGATTTGCAGCGAAAAATGCAGGAACAGCGTGATGCCGCCCGCCAGCGCATGATTAAAACGCAGCCGGGCAGCAACAGCACTCCACAACAGCCTTAAGCAAAGTCGGGACTAATCGTGTCGATGCGGTCGGTACAGATCGCATCGACTCCCCAGCTCAGCAGTTCACGGGCGCGGTCAGTCTGATTGACGGTATACACCAGAATCCGCAGCCCGGCGTCCTTCAGCAGCGCCGTGCGCTCTGCATCCAGCAACGTATAGTTGAGATGGATCGAAGTACAATCCAGTGCTGTGGTCATCTCACGCCAGTCATCATGCCACTCATCCAGCAGCAAACCTCGCGGCAGCTCCGGCGCAGCCTGCATCGCCGTTTCCAGTGCCTCACAGGAAAAGGATGAGAGCAGCGGCAGAGTTTGTCCCTGCCACAGCTGGCGCGCAGCCAGCGCGACAACATGCCCGGTCTCGCGCTCCAGCCCGGTAGTCGGCTTAATTTCGATATTCGCCATCATGCCATGCTGCTGACAGCGCGCCGCCACCTCACTCAGCAACGGCAGCGGCTCATGCTGGAATTCGCGGCTAAACCAGCCACCGGCATCCAGCTGCTGCAATTTTTCCCATGGCAGATCGCCCGCCACACCCCAGCCATTGCTGGTGCGATCCAGCGTATCGTCGTGCAGCAGAAAGATCTGCTGATCCTGCGACAGCCTGGCATCAAACTCGATCATGGTGTGACCATATTTCGCGCCGACATCAATTGCCGCCAGCGTATTCTCCGGAGCCAGCTTGCCGCCGCCGCGATGGGCGACGATAGCCGGATAGGGCCAGTGTTTAGTTATCATCCAGACGCATTCCTGTTACTGCATCAAAAAAGTGTAGTGCGCTGGCGGGCAGCTGTAGCCACAGGGTGCTGCCTGGCGCCGGGCGTTCAACATGCGCTAAACGCACCACCAGATTATTGCTGCCCCATTTGCCATGCGCCAGGTTATCCGCCCCGAGCATTTCCAGGGTCTCCACCTGCAGTGGCGTACCGCCCGCTGCCTGGTCAGACAGCTGAATATGCTCCGGCCGCACCCCCAGGGTCAACTGACGATTCGCCCAGCGCGTTTTCGCTTCCGGCAGCGGCAGGGAGAAACCCGCCGCCAGATTAAAAGATTTGCCGTCGCTGCTGACCGTGCCATCCAGCAGATTCATTGACGGTGCGCCAATAAAGCTGGCAACGAAGCGCGTCGCCGGACGCTCATACACTTCCACCGGCGTGCCCAGTTGCTCCACCACCCCTTTATTCATCACCATCACACGCTGTGCCAGCGTCATCGCCTCAACCTGATCGTGGGTGACATACAGGCTGGTGGTTTTCAGCCGTCGATGCAGCTGCTGCAGTTCCAGACGCATCTGCACACGCAGACGCGCATCGAGGTTCGACAGCGGCTCATCAAACAGAAACACCGACGGTTCACGCACAATCGCACGGCCCATCGCCACACGCTGACGCTGACCGCCGGACAACTCACGCGGACGGCGCTGCAGCAGCGCATCCAGCTCCAGGCTTTTCGCCGCTTCCAGCACCCGCTGGCGGATCTGCTCTTTGCCCATACCGCGGATTTTCAGGCCGTAGCCCATATTCTGTTCCACGGTCATATGCGGATAGAGCGCGTAGTTCTGAAATACCATGGCGATGCCGCGATCTTTCGGTTCCAGTTCGGTCACGCGCTGGGTATCGATATAGATATCGCCGGAAGTGACGCGCTCCAGTCCGGCGACCATGCGCAGCAGCGTCGATTTTCCGCAGCCCGATGGCCCGACCATCACCATAAATTCGCCGTCGTTAATCGTCACATCAAGTGGCTGGATGACCGCATGTTTGCCGTCGTAGGATTTGGTCACCGCCTGAAGTTTTACGCCTGCCATCTGCTATTTCTCGCTCTCAACCAGACCACGCACAAAGGCGCGCTGCATTACCATGACCACCACTACCGGTGGAATCAGTGTCATTAACATTGCCGCCATCACCAGGTTCCACTGCGTCGAACCGTCACCGCTGGAGATCATGGTGCGAATACCGGCCACTGCAGTGCCCATGCTGGCATCGCTAGTGATCAGGATCGGCCACAGATACTGGTTCCAGCCGTAGATAAAAGTGATGACAAACAGCGCCGCCAGATTGGTTTTCGACAGCGGCAGCACAATGTCCCAAAAGAAGCGCATCGGGCTGGCGCCATCAATGCGCGCCGCTTCCAGCAATTCATCCGGCAGCGACATAAAGAACTGACGGAACAGGAACGTGGCGGTGGCCGAGGCCATCAGCGGCAGCGTCAGGCCGGTATAGCTGTCCAGCAGCTGCAGGTTAGCGATCACTTCCACCGTCGGGAAAATACGGACTTCCACCGGCAGCATCAGGGTGATAAAGATCATCCAGAAGAACAGCCCGCGCAGCGGAAAACGGAACCATACCAGCGCAAACGCAGAGAGAACCGACACGCTGATTTTCCCCACGGTAATCGCCAGCGCCATCACCGTACTGTTAAGTAACAGCACGCCAATCGGCGCGCTGCTGGAGCTGACGCCGCTGGTCCAGATGGTGCGCAGGTTTTCCCACAGGTGCGTACCGGGCACGAGGGTCATCGGCACCTGGTAAACTTGCGCGTTATCCAGCGTCGCGGCGACAAACGCCACATATAGCGGAAACAGAATGGTCAGGATGCCCAGCAGCAGCATCGCATGGCTGAAAAAGGTCAGCCCGGGGCGATTTTCAATCATTGGTAGCGCACCTTACGCTCGACATAGCGGAACTGAATCACCGTCAACACAATCACCAGCAGCATCAGCACCACCGATTGTGCGGCCGAGGCCGAGAGATCAAGCCCGGTAAAACCTTCGCGATAAATTTTGTAGATTAGCGTGGTGGTCGCCTGTACCGGACCGCCGCCCGTCGCGGCATCGATCACCGGGAAGGTATCGAAGAAGGCGTACACCAGGTTCACCACCAACAGGAAGAAGCTCACTGGCGCAATCAGCGGCAGCGACAAATTAAAGAAGCGGCGCACCGGACCAGCGCCATCAATCGCCGCAGCCTCAACCAGCGAACGTGGAATCGACTGCAGTGCCGCGAAGAAGAACAGGAAGTTATAGCTCACCTGCTGCCATACCGACGCCAGCACCACCAGGAACATCGCCTGGCCGCTGTTTTGCGCGTGATTCCAGTCGTAACCGAACTGGCTCAGCAGATGGGTAATCAGGCCGAGGCCGGGGTTAAACAGGAACATCCACAGCACAGCGGCAATCGCTGGCGCGACCGCATAAGGCAGCAGCAGCAGTGTCTGATAGAGGCCGCGCAGACGCAGCACATAATCCACCAGCGCGGCGAGAAACAGCGACACCAGCAAACCACAACCGGTCACCAGACCGCTGAAAATCAGCGTGGTCCAGAACGAATCCAGGTAATAGGGATCGTTAAACAGGTTGACGAAATTTTGCATGCCAACGAAGACACTGGACATGCCAAAAGGATCGACGCTTTGCACCGAATACCACAGTGCTTCTCCGGCAGGCCAGATGAAGAAAATCAGGGTGATCAGCAACTGCGGCAACACCAGGGCATAAGGCAGCCAGCTGGTGCGGAAACCGGGACGAACAGCGGACATAGTTTATCTCGGGAGTTAAATGACAATGCGGGCGGCATCGCTGCCGCCCGTTCAGGATGGGACGCGTTGCCGCGCCCGCAGGCTTACTTCACCTGCTGTTCGAAACGACGCAGCAGGGTGTTGCCACGCTCAACAGAGGCATCCAGTGCCGCCTGTGGCGTTTTCTTACCGGTCCAGACGCTTTCCAGCTCTTCGTCCACAATGGTGCGGATCTGCGGCATGTTGCCCAGACGCAGACCTTTAGTGAACGCTAGCGGCGGCTTGTTCAGCATCTGGCGAGTGGCGGTATCCGCGCCAGGGTTCTTCTCATAGAAGCCCTGCTGCCTGGTCAGCTCATAAGCTGCGGTGGTGATTGGCAGGTAACCGGTTTTCTGGTGCCATTCCGCTGCAATTTCTGGTTTCGCCAGGAACTGCATAAACTCAGCCACACCTTTATAAGTGGCGGCGTCTTTGCCTTTCATCACCCACAGGCTGGCGCCACCGATAATGGCATTCTGTGGTGCATTCGGTACGGTTGCGTCATACGGCATCATGCCAACGCCATAGTTGAACTTGGCGTAATGACGGATATCCGCCAGTGAGCCGGAAGACGCGGTAGTGATCGCACAGTCACCGCTGTAGAACTTCTCGGTCGACTCATCTTTACGACCGTAGTAAGTGAAGTCCCCTTTCTTGTTCATCTCCTGCAGCAGCTGGATATGACGCACCTGCACAGGTTTATTGAACTCCAGCACCGCATCGGTGCCGCCAAAGCCGTTATCGCGGGTGGCGACCGGCAGGGCATGCCATGCGCTGAAGTTTTCGATCTGAATCCAGCCCTGCCAGCCGCTGGCGTAGCCGCACTTCATGCCTGCCGCGCGCAGTTTGGCGCTGTAGTCCGCCAGGTCCTGCCAGGTTTTAGGAGGTTGCTCTGGATCAAGACCCGCTTTTTTAAACGCGTCTTTGTTGTAGTACAGCACCGGGGTGGAGCTGTTAAATGGCTGAGACAGCAGGTGACCGCTTTTCGCATCGGTGTAGTAACCGGAAACGGTCGGCACAAACTGCGACTCATCAAACTGGATGCCTGCATCCTTAAACACTTCGTACACTGGCTTAATGGCTTTTGACGCCATCATGGTCGCCGTGCCCACTTCGTATACCTGCAGAATGGCTGGCGCGTTGCCAGTACGCACGGCAGCAATACCTGCCGCCAGGCTCTGGTCATATTTGCCTTTGTAAACCGGAACAACTTTGTAATCAGGGTTAGCCTGGTTAAAACGTTGCGCCAGAGAATCAACCTCTTTCCCCAGTTCACCGTCCATAGAGTGCCAGAAGGCGATTTCTGTGGCAGCCAGAGCATTGCCGCTAAGCGTACAACCCAGCACGATGCTCAGTGCGGTATGACGAAATGTGATGGATGGCATATCAGTTTCCCATGACATGATTGTTACGCGCGATTTCACGCATTTTATGTTCGGGAAGTAACATGGCATGGAAAAATGACAGAGAGATAACCAGCTTGTGACAGCAAGGTGACAGCCGCGTGACGCGTGAGCGCGCGTGCAAATTTTATTTAAGGGGAGCGCTGATCCGCAGCAATCAGGCACAGACAGCGGCCATCGGGCACGGAATAAATGAAATCGGCCTGCAGTGCAGGCCGATTGTTTTCATCACATGGCTGTCGTCTTAACCGCCGAGATAGGCGCTTCTGACCGCTTCGTTAGCCAGCAGCGCGTCGCCGCTGTCTTCCAGCACCACATGGCCGTTTTCCAGCACATAGCCACGGTCAGCGAGCTTCAGCGCCTGATTGGCGTTCTGCTCCACCAGGAAGATGGTCATCCCTTCTTCGCGCAGCTGCTCGATAGTGTCGAAAATCTGCTGGATAATAATCGGCGCCAGACCCAGCGACGGTTCATCCAGCAGCAGCAAACGCGGCTGGCTCATCAGCGCACGACCAATCGCCAGCATTTGCTGTTCACCGCCGGACATGGTGCCCGCACGCTGAACCCGACGCTCCAGCAGACGCGGAAACAGTTCGAACACACGTTCAATACGCTGCTGATATTGTTCACGAGAGGCAAAGAAGCCGCCCATCGCCAGGTTCTCTTCCACCGTCATCCGGGAGAATACCCGCCGCCCTTCCGGCACTATCGCAATCGCCTCACGCATAATACGTGCCGTCTGCCAGTCAGTGATCGCTTTGCCGTCAAAGGTAATCACACCGTTACTGGCGCGTGGCTCACCGCACAGCGTGCCCAGCAGCGTGGTTTTGCCTGCGCCGTTAGCGCCAATCAGGGTGACAATCTCACCCTGATCGATATGCAGACTCACCTCATGCAGTGCCTGAATTTTGCCGTAATGAGCGCTGACGTTACTTAAGGTTAAAATCGGGTTCGCCATCTTACGCCTCACCTAAATACGCGCGGATAACATCCGGGTTGTTGCGGATTTCGTCCGGTTTGCCATTCGCCAGCGGCGTACCCTGATTCACCACATAAATACGGTCAGAAATACCCATCACCAGTTTCATATCATGTTCAATTAACAGCACGGTGACTTTATGCTCGCCACGCAGTTCGGCGATCAGCTCATCCAGCTCATGGGTTTCACGCGGGTTAAGCCCTGCCGCCGGTTCGTCCAGCATCAGGATTTCCGGCTGCGTCACCATGCAACGGGCGATTTCCAGCCGGCGCTGCTGACCATAAGCCAGATTGCCCGCCTGGCGGTTCGCCATTTCCAGCAGGCCAACGCGCTGCAGCCAGGTGGCGGCACGATCCAGCGCTTCACTTTCACTGCGCCGGAACGCCGGAGTTTTCAGCAGACCAGAGAACACCCCGCTCTTCAGATGCTGATGCTGCGCCACTAACAGGTTTTCAATCACCGTCATTTCGCGGAACAGGCGCACATGCTGAAAGGTACGCACAATGCCCATGCGGGCGATTTTCTGCCCCGGCAGCCCTTCCAGATGCTGGTCGCGCAGTTTAATCGTGCCGCCAGTCGGGCGATAAAACCCGGTCAGGCAGTTAAATACCGTGGTTTTACCCGCGCCGTTCGGGCCAATCAGCGACACGATCTCTTGTGGATGCAGTTCCAGCTGCACGTTGTTGACCGCCAGCAGACCGCCAAAACGCATCATCAGGCCATCAACGGCCAGTAAAGGCTGACTCATGCCTGCTCTCCTTTCCCGTCGCGTTTCAGCTTCAGCTGCGGACGCTGCATCGGCAGCAGTCCCTGCGGACGCCAGATCATCATCAGCACCATCAGCGCACCCAGCACTAACATGCTGTATTCATTCAGATCGCGCATCATTTCCCGGGAAACCACCAGCAGTACCGCCGCCAGAATCACCGCAAACTGCGATCCCATACCGCCGAGCACCACAATTGCCAGCACAAACGCCGATTCGGCGAAGGTGAACGATTCCGGGCTGACAAAACCCTGACGCGCGGCAAACAGCGTACCGGCGAAACCGGCAAACGCGGCGCTTATGGTAAAGGCGGTCAGCTTGATACGACGCGGGCTTAAGCCCAGTGAACGACAGGCGATTTCATCTTCACGCAGCGCTTCCCATGCACGGCCAAGCGGCATACGCAGTAAGCGGTTAATCACAAACAGCGTCAGCACCACCAGCAGCAGCGCCACCAGATACAGGAAGATAATACGGTCACCCGGGTCATACTGCAGGCCAAAGAAATTGTGGAACGTGTCCCAGCCGCCATCACGCGCGCTGCGGTTAAATTCGAGGCCGAAGAAGGTGGGTTTCGGGATCTGGCTGATACCGTTAGGCCCGCCGGTAATCTCGGTGTTGTTAAGCAGCAGGATACGCACAATTTCACCGAAACCCAGCGTTACGATCGCCAGATAGTCACCGCGCAGACGCAGTACCGGGAAGCCCAGCAGCAGGCCAAATAATGCCGCTACCAGTCCCGCCAGCGGCAGGCACTCCCAGAAACCGAGGCCATAGTAATGGTTCAGCAGCGCGAAGGTGTAAGCGCCAATGGCGTAGAAGCCACCGTAGCCCAGCACCAGCAGGCCGGACAGGCCCACTACCACGTTCAGACCGAGGCCGAGAATCACATAAATCATCGTCAGCGTGGCGATATCCACCGTACCGCGCGAGACCACGAATGGCCAGGCGACCGCCGCGATAATCAGCACTAACGCCAGCAGTTTTTGTTTCGGCGTGGAGCCATCGAAACTCGGCAGCACAAAGGAAGGACCGCCAATCTTCTTCAGACCGCTCTGAAACAGCGGACGCACCAGCTGGAACAGAAACACAACCGCACAACCGGCAGCAATCCAGTTCCAGCGCACGCTGCCGGCGTTATTCACCACCAGTTGCGTGCCATCAAGACTAAGACGCATCCCCATAAAGAAGGAGGCCAGAATCAACAACATCAATGCCGAAACAACGGCATTGACCAGATTAAGCTGTTTCATACTTTCTCGACCTCCGGACGGCCGAGGATACCGGTTGGCATCACCAGCAGCACCACAATCAGCAGTGCAAAGGAGACCACATCTTTATATTCGGTACTGAGATAAGCCGAGGTCAGCGCCTCGGCAATACCAAGAATCAACCCGCCCAGCATCGCGCCAGGGATACTGCCGATACCGCCCAGTACCGCGGCGGTAAACGCCTTCATGCCGGCCATAAAACCGATGTAAGGGTTAATCACGCCGTAGAACTGGCCCAGCAACACGCCCGCGACAGCCGCCATCGCTGCACCGATAACGAAGGTCAGCGAAATCACCCGGTCAGTGTTAATTCCCAGCAGGCTGGCCATTTTCAGGTCTTCCGCACAGGCGCGGCAGGCGCGACCCATACGTGAATAACGGATAAACAGCGTTAGCGCCAGCATGGCAAGGAAAGTTACTCCCCAGATCACCGCCTGCATGGTGGTGATGGTGGCAGCAAAACCGTTGCTCTCGGCCAGCTTCCACTGGCCGGTGATCAGGCTCGGCAGCGCCAGGTCGCGCGAGCCCTGCGTCAGGCTGACGTAGTTTTGTAAGAAGATCGACATTCCTATCGCAGAGATCAGCGCGATCAGGCGTTTGGAGGATCGCACTGGCTTATACGCCACGCGCTCAATACTCCAGCCATAGGCGCTGGCGATCACGATCGCCATAATGAAACCGGCGGCGATCAACAGCCAGCCCACGTCGATACCCATCATCATCAGCGCAGCGATAACGATAAAGGAGACGTAGCTACCAATCATATACACTTCGCCATGGGCAAAGTTGATCATGCCGATGATGCCGTACACCATGGTGTAACCAATGGCGATCAGCGCATAGGTGCTGCCCAACGTCACGCCGTTGAACATTTGCTGCAGAAAATAGAGAAACTGCTCGGACATACCTTATTACCTTACAAATCCGCGGGTAAGCGGAAGGTACCAAAAACAGCAATCCCGCAGCCGGTGGCCGCGGGATGTGATGACAATCTTTGCTTACTTCACTGCGGTAGAAGTACCGTCAGCATGCCATTTGAAAATACCGAACTCGAAGCCCTTCAGGTCGCCCTTCGCATCCCAGTTCAGATCGCCCATAACGGTCGGCACTGGCTGACCTTCTTTCAGGTTTTTCACGATATCAGCTGGCTCAGTACTCTTGCTGCGTTCGATACCGGCGGTCAGAGACTGCAGCGCTGCGTAAGTTGTCCAGACGAATGGGCCGGTTGGGTCCAGTTTCTTCGCTTTCAGCGCATCAACAATCGGCTGGTTAGCAGGAACCTGGTCGTAACGCTTCGGCAGGGTAACCAGCATGCCTTCTGAGGCTTCGCCAGCGATGTTGGACAGAGAGGAGTTACCCACGCCTTCTGGTCCCATAAACTGCGCTTTCAGACCGGCAGTACGCGCCTGACGCAGGATCTGGCCCATTTCCGGGTAGTAACCGCCGAAGTAAACAAAGTCGACGTTCTCTTTCTTCAGGCGGTCCACGAGGGTAGCGAAATCTTTTTCACCCGCAGTGACACCTTCGAACAGCACCACATTGGCCTTCGCTTTTTTCAGGCTGTCCTGAACGGAACGCGCCAGGCCTTCACCATACTGCTGCTTGTCGTGCACCACAGCGATACGCTGCGGTTTGATGGTATCAACGATATATTTCGCTGCAGTTGGACCCTGATCGGAATCGAGGCCAGTGGTGCGCATCACCAGTTTATAACCACGGGTGGTCAGATCAGGTGCGGTCGCCGCCGGAGTGATCATGATGATGCCTTCGTCTTCATAGATATCAGACGCAGGCTGAGTGGAGGAAGAGCACAGGTGGCCGATCACGTAACGGATACCGTCGTTGATCACTTTGTTCGCTACGGCGACAGCCTGTTTCGGGTCACAGGCATCGTCATACTCAACGCCAACCAGCTTGTTGCCGTTCACGCCGCCTTTTTTATTGATATCTTCGATAGCTTGCTTAGCGCCGGTGAACTCCATATCGCCATACTGTGCGACAGGGCCAGTTTTCGCCCCAACGATGGCAACTTTGATATCTTCCGCCAGCGCCGCGTGACTCATCGCCAACGCAACGCAGCCTGCCAGAAACGCGCTACCTTTACTGATTTTCATCCGCACTTCCCCATCTTTTGGTCTGTTGTGTGATTGCTGGTTATTTTTTGCCTGATTTAACGCAAAAACCTGTTAGCTAATAAAGAGTTAGCGGTAAAAAAGGCATTTTGTAATAATAAGGCTTTATTTTTCAGGTTATTAAACAGGAATTTTCTTCTGTAAATCAACTGACACATGCAGAAAATAGCGGCTGAAACAGCACGATCGCCTGGTGGTATTGGTGGCGTAATAGCCGACATGCCAGCGAGTTATGCTGTTAATATAGTCGCAATCTGATTTTTTACTCGGCCCTGGGCGCGCATCAAAAACAGATCGCGTCGTTTTGGCAGGGGAAAAGTTACGCGCCCCGGGAGTGACATATTCGCTACAATATCCCTTTAAACCGTAGCAGGTGGATAACATGAAGCTGACCATCATACGCTTGCAACAATTGAGCGATCAGGATCGCCAGGATCTCGGCAAAATCTGGCCGGAAAAAAATATCGCGGCGCTGGAAAGCTCGCTTGATGAGCAACACCGGTTGTATGCGGCGCGCTTTAACGATCGTCTGCTGGCGGCGCTGCGGCTGGAGATCAGCGGCGTGCAGGGCAAACTCTATGACCTGCAGGTGCGCGAGGTGACACGCCGTCGCGGTGTCGGCCAGTACCTGCTGGAAGAAACACTGGCGCAAAACCCCTCGCTGATGCACTGGTGGATAACGCAGGATGGCCGCGAAGACCCGGCAGTAATCGCCGCCTTTATGCAGGCTTGCGGTTTTCATACCCAGACAGATGGCTGGGTGAAAAAGGTGATGTCAGTCTGACCATTCATCGCGCCCGCTGATTCGCTAAGTGCGGCGCGGCAGCGTTTTAACTCAGGCAATAAAAAAGCCCCATTTTTGCAAACGGGGCTTTTTCGTTCTGACCGGAAAGTCAGCGGTATGTGTTACGCTTCGATCGCCATACGCAGTTTCTTCATGGCGTTTTTCTCCAGCTGGCGTACACGCTCGGCGGAAACACCATACTGATCGGCCAGTTCCTGCAGGGTGGTTTTGTTGTCGTCGTCCAGCCAGCGGGCACGAATAATATGCTGGCTACGCTCATCCAGACCCTGCAACGCATCGCTCAGCTTATCGGCAGCGTGGTTGTCCCAGTTATCCTCTTCAATGCCGTCCGCAAAGTCAGAGGTTTTATCCTGCAGGTACAGCACCGGCGCCATGGATTTGCCTTCGCCCGATTCGTCGTCAGACGACAGGTCAAAGGTCATATCCTGCGCGGCCATGCGTGATTCCATTTCCCGCACGTCTTTACTGGTTACGCCCAGCTCACGCGCCACCATTTCCACTTCGTCCTGGTTAAACCAGCCCAGACGCTGCTTGGTTTTACGCAGGTTAAAGAACAGCTTACGCTGTGCTTTGGTGGTCGCGACTTTCACGATACGCCAGTTACGCAGCACGTATTCGTGAATCTCAGCTTTAATCCAGTGCACGGCAAAGGAAACCAGACGCACGCCAACATCAGGGTTAAAGCGGCGCACGGCTTTCATCAGGCCGATATTACCTTCCTGAATCAGATCCGCCTGCGGCAGGCCGTAACCGGAATAGTTACGAGCGACATGAACAACGAAGCGCAGGTGGGACAGGATCAGCGTCTTAGCTGCATCCAGATCGCCCTGGTAATGCAGCCGTTCAGCCAGCGCCTTTTCCTCTTCCGCCGACAACATCGGCCAGACGTTAGCGGCCCGGATATAAGATTCCAGGTTGCCTAAAGGAGCGATAGCTAAAGTTTGCATTTCTTTGGTCATTCAAACCCTCTCTGTGAATATGCCAGTTGCCACGCGATTCCTTCGCGCCATCCACAACACTACGTGATTTACCTGCGGAAATCGAAAGCAATATGTGCTGATTCGACGACTAAGTTATCCACAAGTTCAATTTAGCGGTGCATATTTTACACACACCGTGCGGATGAGGGAAGCAGACGCAGACAGAAGGGAAAAAAATCAGCACTTCCTCTGCGGCATACTCTCTCGCAGCAGAGGAAGATTATAGCAAAAAATATGTCGCGGGGTTACTGCGGTGTAAAACGGCGTAAATGTTGTACTGTCGCCAGCCACGCGGCGATCCAGCCAATCATCGCGGCAATCAGCAGCAGCAGCAGGCTCTCATCCCATGAGAGACCGCTGATGCGGAACGTGGTGCCAAACACCGCCGCCACCTGCGCCACCACCGACTCAAGACGCAACACCAGCACTTCCGACAGGATCAGCGACAGCAACGCGCCGCTAAAGCCGAGCAGTGCACCGCCATACAGGAAAGGACGCAGAATAAAGCCATCCGTCGCACCAATCAGTTTTTGCACGTTAATGGTGTCGCGGCGGGCAAAGATGCTCAGTCGCACACTGTTGCCGATCACCAGGAACACCGCCACGATCATCAGAATGCCGATCATCGCCGCAATTTGCCCCACCAGCCCGGTGAGCGCCGCCAGCCGGGCAAACCAGCTGTCGTCCATGCGCACTTCATCCACACCCTGTACTGCCGCCACCCGATCACGCAGGGTTTGTAGCGTATTCGAACTCTGGAAATTGAGTTTCGGCGTGATAATCGCCACGGCCGGTAACGGATTTTGCTCCAGCATATCCAGCGCACCGCCAAAGCCGGACCAGTTACGGAATTCACCCATCGCCTCTTCACGCGACAGATAATTCACCTTATCAACGCCATCCTGCTGCTTCAGCTGGGCAATCACGTTTTCCGCGGCATCGTCATCCAGCGTTTTGCTGAGATAGACCGTCAGCTGTGGCGCCGGATACCATTGATCGGCGGCCTGACTGACGTTTTTCCACACCATATAGCAGACGCTTGGCAGCGTCAGCGAGATGGCGATAACCATCACCGTAAGCAGCGTCGCTAGCGGCTGACGCCACATATCGGACAGTGATCCGTGCAGCGCATAGCGCCACTGCTCCTGCCAGCCGCCCTTCAGCGCGCGGCTTTTCGAGGGTTGTTTGCTTTTCGCCGCCGCCGGACGTTTATTGCGCTTATTCACCATAGTGGCCTCCGTGCAGACGTCCCTGACTCAGCGTCATCACGCGATAATTGCGTCGCGCAATCAGCCCCATATCATGAGTCGCCATCAATACGGTGACGCCTACGCGGTTAAACTCTTCGAACAGGCGCAAAATATCTTCCGACAGCGCTTCATCGAGGTTACCGGTCGGTTCATCGGCCAGCAGCACGGCAGGCTTATTGACCACCGCGCGGGCGATGCCCACACGCTGCTGTTCACCGCCAGAAAGCTGGATCGGGAAACTTTTCGCTTTGTCGAGCAGGCCAACTTTATCCAGCGCCGCAGATACGCGACGACGGATATCCTCGCCGCTGGCGCCAGCAATAATCAGCGGGATCGCCACGTTGTCATACACCGTACGATCCATCAGCAGATGGTGATCCTGGAAAATCATGCCGATTTGCCGACGCAGAAATGGCACTTCACGGTTCTTCAGACGGCTGATATCGTGACCGCCAAACCAGATGTGCCCGGCGCTCGGCCGCTCAATGCCACAAATCAGCTTCAGCAAGGTACTTTTCCCTGCCCCGGAATGACCAGTCAGAAACGCCATTTCCCCCGGGCGCAGATGGAAATCCACCCCCTGCAGCGCTTGCCGACCGCCGAGATAAGCCTTACTGACCTCTTCAAAGCGAATCATCCTAATTAGTCCTCTCGGGCAAACAGTGCCTCAATAAAATCGTCGGCCTTAAATGACCGTAAATCTTCGATACCTTCACCCACGCCGATATAGCGGATTGGGATACCAAACTGATCCGCCACCGAGAAAATCACCCCACCTTTGGCAGTGCCGTCCAGCTTGGTGAGGGTGATACCGGTCAGCCCCACGGCTTCATGAAACAGTTTCGCCTGGCTGATAGCATTTTGCCCGGTGCTGGCATCGATAGTCAGCATCACTTCGTGTGGCGCTGAGTCATCCAGCTTTTTCATCACACGGGTGATTTTTTTCAGCTCTTCCATCAGATGCGCTTTGTTCTGCAGACGACCCGCCGTGTCTGCAATCAGCACATCCACACCGCGCGCCTGCGCAGACTGGATGGCGTCAAAAATAACCGATGCGGAATCCGCGCCGGTCTGCTGGGCGATCACCGGAATATCATTACGCTGGCCCCAAACCTGCAGCTGCTCCACCGCCGCCGCGCGGAAGGTGTCGCCTGCCGCCAGCATCACTGACTTGCCCTGCGCCTGATACTGACGCGCCAGCTTGCCAATGGTGGTGGTTTTACCCACGCCGTTGACGCCCACCATCAGAATGACAAACGGTGTTTTACCTGCGACATCCAGCGGCTCTTCCACTTTGGCCAGGATCTGCGACATTTCTGCTTTCAGCAGGCCATACAACGCTTCAGCGTCGCGCAGCTGCTTGCGGCTCGCCTGTTGCGTCAGACTGCTGATGATGCGTCGAGTGGTGTCCACGCCAACGTCAGCGATCAGCAACTGCTCTTCCAGCTCATCAAACAGATCGTCGTCGATCTTTTTGCCGCGGAACAATCCGATAAATCCTGAACCCAGATTTTCTCGGGTTTTAACCAGGCTGCGTTTCAGACGGGCGAAGAACCCCTCTTTGGTTGGACGTTCCTGCTCTTGCGCAGGTTCGGCTGCTGCACGTGACTCTTCCGCTACGCGTTCAGCAGCGGCGATACGTTCTGCTTCTGCCGCATGTTCAGCTTCTGCTGCTGCACGTGCTTCTTCCGCTGCGCGTTCAGCGGCGGCAATACGCTCTGCTTCTGCCGCATGTTCTGCTTCGGCTGCTGCACGTGCCTCTTCCGCTGCGTGTTCAGCGGCGGCGATACGTTCGGCTTCTGCCGCGCGTTCTGCTTCTGCTGCTGCACGTGCCTCTTCCGCTGCGCGTTCAGCGGCGGCGATACGTTCGGCTTCTGCCGCACGTTCTGCTTCGGCTGCTGCACGTGCCTCTTCCGCTGCGCGTTCGGCGGCAGCGACACGTTCGGCTTCTGCCGCACGTTCTGCTTCGGCTGCTGCACGTGCCTCTTCCGCTGCGCGTTCAGCAGCGGCGACACGTTCTGCTTCTGCCGCATGTTCTGCTTCGGCTGCTGCGCGTGCCTCTTCCGCTGCGCGTTCAGCGGCGGCAATACGCTCTGCTTCTGCCGCACGTTCTGCTTCGGCTGCTGCGCGTGCCTCTTCCGCTGCGCGTTCAGCGGCGGCAATACGCTCTGCTTCTGCCGCACGTTCTGCTTCTGCTGTCTGTTCCGCCGCGCGTTGTTGCTCCTCTAACGCCTCTTTTTGTTCCTCTTGCGGCTCTGGCGTCTCATTGCGCCCCAGTCCCAGCCAGGAAAAAAAGCCACGTTTTTTATCTTTTGCCATTGTGCAACCACACTCCTCGCTGGCTATAACCCCGCTGACTTGTGTCGCCGGGTCAGAAAATAACCTGATAATTAGTCTCTTAGTCTAACACTTTCTGTGCACGGCAACACCTGCACCCTTTTTACGTTTCCTCGTGGCAATTAGCCCGTTAAACTACGCAACAATTTATACAGAGTTGTAAAAATCATGAACAAACGACCTCGCGGCAATGGCGCCGGACAGATTCGCATTATTGGCGGCCAGTGGCGCGGCCGTAAATTACCCGTACCGGACAGCGCCGGTTTGCGTCCCACCACCGATCGGGTACGCGAAACCCTGTTTAACTGGCTGGCACCGGATATTCAGCAGGCACGCTGTCTCGACTGCTTTGCTGGTAGCGGTGCGCTGGGACTGGAAGCACTGTCGCGCCACGCCGCGTCAGCCATCCTGCTGGAACTGGAACGCCCGGTGGCGCAGCAGCTGGAGAAGAATCTGGCGACGCTGGGCGCAGCCAATGGCAAAGTGATCAACACCAACACCCTGAGCTGGCTGGCGCAGCCCGGCGAGGCGCATGACCTGGTGTTTATCGACCCACCGTTTCGTAAGGGACTGCTGGAGCAGACAATTAGCCTGCTGGAAAACCAAAACTGGCTGGCGGAAGGCGCGTTGATCTACGTAGAAAGTGAAGTGGAAAACGGTCTGCCGCCCGTGCCGGTCAACTGGCATCTGCATCGCGAGAAAATCGCGGGTCAGGTGGCTTACCGGTTATATGTGCGTCAGACCAGCAACAAGGAGAATGAAGATGCTGCTTAATCTGGGACGTTTACTGATGCTGTGCGTCTGGGCCTTTCTGTTACTGAATATCGTCCAGCCGTTTCCTAAGCCTTTGAAGTATTTCGTTGATGTCGCGCTGTTCTTTATGGTGGTGATGCACGGTTTGCAACTGGTACTGCTGCGCGCCACTCAGCCAAAAGATGGGCCAAAGCTGAGCAAAGCTACCCAGGCGAAAATTTTCTTCTTTGGCGTCTTTGAACTACTGGCGTGGCAGAAAAAGCATTTTCCAAAGCAGTAACGCGAACATTTACAGGCAGTATCAACAGCCCATTTTTCGGGGAAACATCCCGATGGCTCCGCAGCGGCTTGCCCGCGCAGGACCGCGGGATGGTCGCCCCGGTGTATCTCTATCGCTCAGGCGGCCTCACACCGACAACATCAACAGCCCGTTTTTCGGGGAAACATCCCGATGGCTCCGCAGCGGCTTGCCCGCGCAGGACCGCGGGATGGTCGCCCCGGTGTATCTCTATCACTCAGGCGACTTTTACATAGCAGGTGTAAAACTCACAAAGCGCGTCCCCTTCACCTGCAGCTTGCCCTTCACGCCTTTATCCAGCTGATGATAATCCTCAGCGCTCAACAGCAGCTTAAAATCGCCCGCACCATTTAGCGGATGAAACCAGGCTTCATAGCGCATCTCCTCCAGCGGGATCACCTCACGCTGACGGGAACGCCGGCTGGAAACGGAAATCTCGCGTTTGGTTTTCACCTCAACTGGTAACGAACGTAACGGCGACGCATCATTAACCGCCTTCTCACGCCGCTGCTTAATAAACTGACGCGTGGCAAGAATGGCAATGATCGCCAGCACGATGAAAAAAATTAGCGGTGGTTTGCTCATGTTTCTCTCGTCTCCTCTGGTCGACGGTGAATCAAAATTGGCCGGGCAAAAGCATACAACCGGAGGATGCTGATTGTCACATCTCGTTCCCATAACCTAAACTGAGATCGCTATTTCGGGGAAAAACAGTGCTGATTCGGACAGCCAGGCCCTGACAATTCAGGCCCTGCGTCCGCCATAAAAAAGGAAAATCTATGCTTTGGTCCTTTTTAGCCGTGCTCTTTTCGGGCTGGCTATATGTCGATGCCACCTATCGCGGCCCACAATGGCAGCGCTGGGTATTCAAACCCGTCACCATGCTGCTGCTGCTGGCCTGGGCCTGGCAGGCGCCCGTGCTTAACACCAGCGACTACCTGATCCTGCTGGGACTACTGGCAACACTGGCGGGCGACACGCTGACGCTGCTGCCGCAACAGCGCCTGCTGTATGCCATCGGCGCCTTTTTTCTCTCCCACCTGCTGTACACCATCAGCTTCGCCAGCCATATGACCTTCAGCTTCTTCTGGCCGATTCCACTGGTGATACTGATTATCGGCATGCTGCTGATCGCCACCCTCTGGACGCGCCTGGAAGAACTGCGCTGGCCGGTATGCACCTTTATTGGCATGACGCTGGTGATGCTGTGGCTGGCCGCGGAGCAATACTACTTCAACCCAACGGCGTACAGCTTCACCCTGCTGGCCGGTTCGCTGTTCCTGCTACTGACCAATGCCGTCTGGTTTTTCAGCCATTATCGCCGTCGTTTCGCCGCCGATCGCGCCATTGTCGCCGCCTGCTACTTTGCCGGACACTTCCTGATTGTACGTTCACTGTGGCTGTAAGTTGACGACTGTTGAGAAAAATTCGCATCTGACGCTTGACTCTGGAGTTGACTCCAGAGTGTAGGATGCAGAAAAGGCGGGCAACCATGCCCGCTATTTCTGACTCTTCGGGAGGCGCTATGCACCAACACACTTCCTGCTGCAGCAAACGCAAAGCAGCGAACAAACCGGCATGCAGCAGCGTGGCACGTCCGGTTATCCAGAAAATCACCACCATTTCCGCCGCCAGTACGCCAGATACCTGCTGCCATGAAAGCGACTGCAGCTCGGGCGATACCGCCGACGACGAGGGTGAGCTACCCGCCGACGGGCAACGATTTAGCTGGCAAATCAGCGGCATGGATTGTCCCAGCTGCGCACGCAAAATTGAAACCGCCGTACAGCGGCTGGATGGCGTAAACCATGCGCGCGTCCTGTTCGCTACCGAAAAACTGGTGGTCAGCGCACAGCAGGACATCCGTAAACAGGTTGAGCAGGCCGTTATTCAGGCCGGTTTCCGGCTGAAAAACCCGCAGGGCAACACCGCTGACGCCAGCTTCTGGCAGGAAAACCGCGCCATTATCCTTGTCAGCCTGCTGATGCTGGCCAGCGGGTTACTCAGCAACATCGACGCCACCAGCGGCCGCCTTGCCTTTATCGCCACTACGCTGGCGGGGATCTGGCCCGTGGGGCGCAAAGCGCTGCAGCTAATCCGCAGCGGCACGCCCTTCGCCATCGAAACCCTGATGACCATCGCCGCCACTGGCGCACTGTTTATTGGCGCCAGCGCGGAAGCCGCAATGGTACTGCTGCTGTTTCTGCTGGGTGAACGGCTGGAAGCCTTTGCTGCCGGACGCGCGCGACGCGGCGTAACCGCACTGATGGCGCTGAAACCGGACGCAGCGGTGCGCCTGCGCGGCGAGCAGCGCGAAACGGTGGCGGTCGATGCCCTGCGCCCAGGCGACATTATCGAAGTCGCGGCAGGCGCCCGCCTCCCGGCTGACGCACGCCTGCTTGACGCCTTCGCCAGCTTTGACGAAAGCGCCCTGACGGGAGAATCGGTGCCGGTTGAGCGCCAGCAGGGAGAAAAAGTTGCCGCAGGCTGCACCAGCGTCGATCGTCAGGTCAGAATGGAAGTGGTGTCACGCAGCGGCGAAAGCGCCATCGACCGTATCCTGCACCTGATCGAAGAAGCCGAAGAGCGCCGTGCGCCAATTGAACGCTTCCTTGACCGCTTCAGCCGCTACTACACTCCGGCGATTATCGCCCTGGCGCTGCTGGTGATGCTGATCCCGCCGCTGTTATTTGCCGGAGAATGGCAAGCCTGGATCTACAAGGGACTAACGCTATTGCTGATTGGCTGTCCGTGCGCGCTGGTGATCTCGACACCCGCAGCGATCACATCTGGTCTGGCGGCGGCGACACGGCGCGGCGCGCTGATTAAAGGCGGCGCCGCACTGGAAAGCCTCGGTTCCGTGCGCACCATCGCTTTCGATAAAACCGGCACGCTGACGCAGGGCAAACCGCTGGTCACGGATGTGGTGACACTGAATAACGGCGATGAAACCTCCCTGCTGCTACAGGCCGCCGCCGTGGAAAGCGGTTCTTCGCACCCGCTGGCCCGGGCAATCGTGGCGCAGGCCGCTGCGCTGAACCAGCCATTGCCCTCAGCCGAAGGCCAGCGCGCGCTGGCAGGCAGCGGCGTGGAAGCGTGGGTCAATGGACGTCATGTGCTGATCAGCGCGCCGGGCAAAGTGACACAGCTGAACGCCATACAGCAGGCGCAGGTTGCCGAGCTCGAATCCGCCGGTAAAACCGTGGTGGTGGTAGTGGAAGACCAGCAACCGACCGGCCTGATTGCCCTGCGCGATACCTTACGTCCGGACGCACGCGCCGCGATCGGGCAGTTAACCGCGCTGGGCGTGCATAGCGTGATGCTGACCGGCGATAACCCGCGCGCCGCTGCCGCCATTGCCGGTGAGCTGGGCATCAGCTATCGCGCCAGCCTGCTGCCAGCGGACAAAGTGCAGGCGGTATCTGAACTGAATCAGCAACAACCGGTGGCGATGGTGGGTGACGGCATTAACGATGCCCCAGCGATGAAAGCGGCCACCATCGGCATTGCGATGGGCAGCGGCACTGATGTGGCGCTGGAAACCGCCGACGCGGCGCTGACGCATAACCATCTCAGCGGCCTGGCGGCGATGATTCGCCTGTCGCGCGCCACCCATGCCAATATCCGGCAGAATATCGCCATAGCGCTGGGGCTGAAGGGCGTGTTCCTGATCACCACACTGCTGGGTATCACGGGATTGTGGCTGGCGGTGCTGGCGGATTCGGGAGCAACGGCGCTGGTTACCGCAAACGCATTACGCTTATTGCAGAAGAAATAAAAGCTGAGAGGAAACGCTGCACAGCTCACTCTGTCAGGCAACTAAGCCTGTCAGATATTAGGGCAACCCCCCCGATGGCTCCGGAGCGGCTTGTCCGCGCAGGACCGCGGGGTGGTCGCCCCGGGTATCTCAATTGATCAGACAACTCCAGAAAGCCCTACACAACAAATCTCCGCAGCGGAAATTCGCCCGAAGAAACTTACAACCCTTTCTTCAGCAGATACTTATACGGCAGCTGCTCCACCGACTGCGCCAGCAGGGTATGTTCCATAAAGCGGCAAAAACCGGGAATATCACGCGTCGTGGCCGGGTCATCGGCAATCACCAGCAGCGTTTCCCCGTCCTGCATCAGGCGTACCGCTTTACGCACCATCATCACCGGTTCAGGACAGCGCAGGCCCAGCGCATCCAGAGTTTGATCCGGATTCGCAAAAATATCGCTCATATCACTCTCATTACTTAACAGACCAGATTGCCGCCTATTCTACCGCCGGACATGCGCCACGCAAGTGAGATGCCAGACGTTAACGTTTGCGCTAAAATTAACCGTTGCAATGCAAAATGGAATGGTTAAGATTCCGCCTCTTCGCATTATAAGCAAAAGACGAATGCAGAAGAGTCAGGGCGTCATCGGCGCAGTCAGTTTGAGCACGGCCAACGCACAACCAGCAGAGCGTACTCGGGTACGTGAGCATGGCGAGCACTGCCCGGGGTCAAATGACCAGCAAGATAGCCCGGAAACAGAGCACAGGGTTCCCTCACCCCACTTTTAAAAAGGCCACATTGATGATTTCATTTACTCCGCGTCAGCGCGCCTATGCGCTGGGCTTGCTGTCCCTGTTCCACATCCTGGTGATTACCTCCAGTAACTACCTGGTGCAACTCCCGGTGTCGATTTTTGGCTTCCACACCACCTGGGGCGCCTTCAGTTTTCCGTTTATTTTCCTGGCGACCGACCTGACCGTGCGTATTTTTGGCGCACCGCTGGCGCGACGGATTATTCTGGTGGTGATGGTGCCCGCGCTGTTTATCTCTTACGCGCTCTCCTCACTTTTTTACCAGGGCGAGTGGCAGGGACTGGCGGCACTGCGTGAAATGAACCTGTTTGTCGCGCGTATCGCCTGCGCCAGCTTTATGGCCTACGCCCTCGGCCAGATCCTTGATGTGCATGTATTTAACCGCCTGCGCCAGAAAGCCAGCTGGTGGATTGCACCGGCAGCGGCGATGTTCCTTGGCAATATCAGCGACACCCTCGCCTTCTTCTTTATCGCCTTCTACCAGAGCCCCGATCCGTTTATGGCCCAGCACTGGATGGAAATCGCGATGGTGGACTACTGCTTCAAGGTGCTGATCTGCATGGTGTTCTTCCTGCCAGCTTATGGCGTTCTGCTGAATGCCGCGCTAAAACGCCTGGCGGAACGCAGCAATGCGCGCACACTGAACTTCGGTTAAGCCGCGCGGCTTAAAACTCTGTGACAGTCTGTCTGTTGCTTTTACTGTCTGATTCAGTTTGTATTAATGCCTGAAAAATCGATACGCGACTCAATAAGGGATCCTGATGCGTAACTTTGCGAAATATGTAGGAATCAGTTTACTGGTGGTGGGTTTAGCTGCCTGTGACGCGAAAGATGACCAGGCTGCAAACGATAATGGCGTCAGCAGCAGCCAGTCGGCGCAAACCGTCAACCTGATGGATGGCAAACTGAGTTTTACGCTGCCTGCCGGTATGTCGGATAAAAGCGGCAAACTGGGTACGCCATCCAACAATATGCATGTGTTCGCCAACGAAAATGGCCAGAAAGCGATTATCGTGATTGAAGGCGACGCCACCAGCGATACGCTGGATGTGCTGGCACAGCGTCTGGAAAGCCAGCAGCGCAACCGCGATCCGCAACTGCAGGTGGTAACCAGTAAAGACGTGACGTTAAAAGACCAGCCAGCGCATCAGCTGGATACGGTGATCTCCGCCAATAACCAGACGTCGTGGTCTTCAGTCCTGCTGAGCAAGGTGGATGGCAAGCTGGTGACACTGCAGATTAGTTTGCCGGCGGACAATCAGCAGCAGGCGCAGAGTGAAGCGGAAAGCATTATTCAGTCGGTGACGGTGAAATAACGTCGGCAAGTTTGTTCTTGATGTGTGATTAAGTTCTCTGACTTGTTCCTTCCCCCACAGCGTGGGGGAAGGTTAGGATGGGGAACCAGCAACACCAGTGCCCGTTGCTCCCCCTCCCCAGCCCTCCCCCACAGCGTGGGGGGAGGGTGCAAACCATTACAGTCCCGCGGTTTCGCGAATATATTTACGCGCTTTCACGGCGTACTCAAACGGATTGGCCAGCGCCGGGTCCTGCTCCGCTTCAACCACCATCCAGCCTTTATAGCCGTAGTCGTCGAGGATTTTAAACACCGGTTTAAAGTCGATCACGCCATCGCCCGGCACGGTAAAGGTGCCTTTCTTCACGCCGTCGAGGAAAGAGAGCTTCTCGTTACGCACCTGCGCCACCACCTCATCACGCACATCTTTTAAATGCACATGGTTGATACGCGGCAGATATTTCTGCAGCAGCGCCAGCATTTTTTCCTGCGAGCCTTCGGAATAGTAGATATGGCCGGTATCGAACAGCAGATACACGTCATCATTGGTCAGTTCCATAAAACGGTCGACTTCTTCCGTGGTCTGGATAGCGGTGCCCATATGATGGTGCAGACACACCTGCATACCTTTCGCTGCTGCGATTTTCGCCAGCTCGTTATAGCCTTCCGCCGTCAGACGCCACTCTTCACCCGTAAAGTGCGGCTTCTGCTCCAGCACCGCCAGCGTTGTGCCCTGAATACTTTTGCTCTGCTCTGAACAGCCAATCACTTTAGCGCCCATCGCATGCAGGAAGTTCATATGGTTGGTGAACTCATCGATGGTTTTCGCTTTATCACCCTGGGCAAAAAAGGTGCTGAACCAGGCGTTGCAAATCTGGATGCCGCGAATTTCCAGCATCGGCTTCAGCACTGCCGGGTCGCGCGGATATTTGCTGCCCACTTCGCTGCCGGTAAAGCCCGCCAGCGCCATTTCGCTGACAATCTGCTGGAAGGTGTTCTCTTTACCCAGTTCTGGCATATCGTCGTTGGTCCAGCCAATCGGCGCAATCGCCAGCTTCACGTTATCTTTGTTCATACATCATGCCTCTGACATGAAATAAAGGCGGCGTCTGCGCCGCCTTGTGTTGTTATTTATTCAGCAGTTCGCGCTCAATCATTTCGCGTGTCTGGACTGCCTGCACCGGCATTTTTTCCGGATAACCGAACAGTGCCGCGGAAATGATTGGGTCGCCACCGACCTTGAAAGTACGGTTAGCAAAGTTCATATCACGCAGTGCCTGCCACAGGGCGTCAAAGTTGACTTCCCCTTCGCCCACGCCAACATGCTGGTGGATAGTGGCGTCCACACCCGGTGGGTTCACGATGTAACGGCAATGTTTGGTATGGTTCATGGTATCGGCGATCAGCATATGAGAGAGATCGTCACCGGCATACTGCAGCATGCTCTTCACATCGCCGACACCTTTGTCGTAATAGAAGGTGTGTGGCGCACTGTAGATATATTTCACGTTCTCGCTGCGGAACGATTTCACGATGTCGGCGGTTTCATTGCTCTCTTCGCAGAAATCCCATGGATGAGCCTGAATTTCGCAACGAATGCCTTCGCGTTCGAAGATCGGCAGCAGTTCATCCATGGAGCGATAGAACATCTCTTCGCAGATTTCCGGCTCGTTCGGGTTACCGGACAGCTCGGTGTTAATCACCTGCACGCCCATCTCCACCGCAATCTCGATCATGCGTTTCCAGTTTTTCACCGCTGCCTGACGACGCGCTTCATCCGGGCCCGACCAGCGGTAGACCGTGATGAAAGAAGAGATCTCCACGCCGGTAGCATTCAGCGCGTTCTTATACTCCCGCATAATTTCACGACTCGCTTTCGGGTGTTTATAGAACGGGTTGATCTGTGGATGCGGCGACTGTTCAATATATTTGTAGCCCCATTCAGCAACCTGGTGAACCATTCTGGTGATGCCTAAATTTCTAATGACATCAACATCAAACGCGATTTTCATCAGTCTCTCCCTGAAGAATCAGTAGGATTTAGCGGTGTGGCCGCCATCAGCCAGGCGGCCACTGAAAAGCTTACTTATCGTAGAACGCCGGACGAGCAGGCAGTTCAACTGGCTCAATCGCGCCGCTTTCCTGAGCTTTCAGGCAGGCGTCCGCCGCCACCGATGCCGCATAGCCATCCCATGCAGATGGACCGGTCAGGGTGCCCGCAGTGACGTCATTGATAAACGCCTGCAGTTCCACGTCATAGGCATCGATAAAGCGATCTTTCCAGTCAGTCAGAATGCTGTCAGACAGTTTGGCGTCTTTACGCAGGCGCACAGAGGTTGGCTCTGGCAGTTTAGCAATACCCGTTTCGCCGACCACTTCGGTCTGAATATCGTAGCCGTAAGCGCAGTTCACAAAGATCTCAACGTCAATGCGCAGGCCTTTCTGCGTTTCGAACAGCACGATCTGTGGATCTCTCAGTTTGGCATGGGTTTTCGAGGTGCTGCGCGGGAATACCACCTGCACCGACTTATAGTCATCTTCGGTCAGCCAGCGCAGCACATCCAGTTCGTGGATCAGGGTGCTGGTGATCGCCATATCAGTGGTGTAGCTCTCTGGCACCACCGGGTTACGGTGGGCACAGTGCAGCATCAGTGGCTCGCCGATTTCGCCGTCTTTGATCACTTTTTTCAGCGCGCGGTAACCTGCATCGTAAGGACGCATAAAGCCGACCTGCACCAGACGACGACCGAATTTGATCTCGGCATCCACCACGCGGCGGCAGCCTTCAGCGGTCATCGCCAGTGGTTTTTCGCAGAACACCGGTTTACCGGCCGCAATCGCCGCGAGGGTAAATTCTTCGTGGGTTGGGTCCCAGGAGGTGACGATGATGGCATCGACTTCGCTGGAGTTAATCACATCGTGGCCATCGGCATACACTTCTGCGTCCAGACCGAGACTTGTCACGGCGGCTTTCGCTCCTTCGACATTAATGTCGGATACGGCAACCACTTTTGCCCCCTGCAGAACTTTACTGCAGCGGCGAATGTGTTCTCTACCGATAGCACCAGTTCCGATAACACCTAAACGTAGGGTCATGATATCTCCGAAATATATATAGGGTTAATAATCAGCAATTTAAATGCTGCTGCGGCAATACGCCGCAGCAGCCGGGGGAGTTTTTTTAGTATTTACGCGCTTGTTCAATATGTTCGTCGAGCATTTTGGCGACCGCGTCAACGCGTTCAGAATTTGATACGCGCGCGCCGCCGACATGCCACCAGCTGAAGTATTTGTGCACCATGGTTTTTGGCAGCACTTTTATATCAATCAGCGTAGAAATAGTCTGTTTCTGTGCATCTTCCAGCGCCGCTTTCAGTTCAGCCAGCGTGGTGACGCGGTACGTTTTACAGCCATAACCCGCCGCAATCGCCGCGAAGTCGACCGGCACAAATCCGCCATTCAGCTTGCCGGATTCGCCATTGCGGAAACGGAACTCGGTGGTAAAGCTGTCCATGCCGTGTTCCATCTGCAGGTTGTTGATACACCCGTTGGTCATGTTGTCGAACAGCACCACGTTGATTTTGACGCCTTCCTGGATAGACGTGACCAGCTCGGAGTGCAGCATCATGAAAGAGCCATCGCCCAGCAGGGTGTAGACTTCACGGTGCGGCTCCGCCAGCTTAACGCCCAGTGAGGCGTTCACTTCGTAACCCATACAGGAGTAGCCATACTCCACGTGATAGCTGTTGTAATCACGGGTGCGCCAGACGCGCTGCAGGTCGCCCGGCAGACTACCCGCAGCGGCGACGATCACCGAATCCTTTGGGAGCTGCTCATTCAGCGTGCCAAGCACGCTGCTCTGCGTCAGTACGGAGCGGGTCAGGCGGTTAAATTCGGCGAACAGCGCTTCGCGGTCGATATTGTCGGCAATTTCCGGAATAAAGCCTTCGCCGGAATACTCCACCTGATAGACACGCTGCGTCTCTTTCAGCAGCTTGCTCTGCGCCTGTTCGACTTTCTCGCCCCAGCCGCTGGTAAAGCCCTGCGCAGCCAGACGATCGTTGAGTGCCGTCAGCGCTTCGCGCGCATCGGCGACGACCTGTACGCCATCAAGCTTGTAGCTGTCGAAGTTGCTGACGTTAATATTGATAAAGTTGACGTCCGGATTCTGGAAAATCCATTTCGACGCGGTGGTGAAGTCGGTGTAACGGGTGCCGACGCCGATCACCAGATCGGCCTCTTTCGCCAGCAGGTTAGCCGCCAGACAGCCGGTTTCGCCGACGCCGCCGACATTCAGCGGATGATCGGAAACGATAGTGCCTTTGCCCGCCTGAGTTTCCGCAAACGGAATGTGGTGACGCTCAGCGAACTGGCGCAGCGCTTCACCCGCTTCGGAGTATTTCACCCCGCCGCCGCAGACAATCAGCGGCTTACGTTTGCCGGCCAGCAGTTTCAGCGCATCATCCAGCTGGGCAGCCGTCGGCAGGCGACGCTCCAGACGGTGTACACGCTTCTGGAAGAAATACTCCGGGAAGTCCCAGGCTTCGCCCTGCACATCCTGCGGCAGCGCCAGCGTCACCGCGCCGGTTTCCGCCGGGTCGGTCAGAACACGCATGGCGTTGATGCAGGCGGTCATCAGCTGCTCAGGACGGTTAACGCGGTCCCAGTATTTGCTGACGGCGCGGAAGGCGTCATTGGTGCTGATGCTCAGATCGTGGCTCTGCTCAATCTGCTGCAGCACCGGGTCTGGCTGACGGGTGGCGAACACATCGCCCGGCAGCAGCAGTAAAGGAATACGGTTGGCAGTCGCAGTACCGGCGGCGGTGATCATGTTCGCCGCGCCTGGACCGACGGATGAGGTGCAGGCGATGATTTCGCGGCGCAGCTTCTGTTTGGCGAAACCAATCGCCGCATGCGCCATGCCCTGCTCGTTACGTCCCTGATACACCACCAGATCGCCACTGTCCTGCTCCAGCGCCTGGCCCAGACCGAGCACATTACCGTGGCCGAAGATGGCGAAAATCCCTTTTACGAACTTGGTTTCCACTCCGTCTACTGACAGATACTGGTTATCCAGAAACTTAACCAGCGCCTGTGCCGTGGTTAATCTAATCTTGCCCATGTGCTCATCCTTTACCGTAAAGGACACGTCTGAAACAGACATGCCACAGTTCGTCTGCAAGGCCGCTGATAGCCAATAGCGAAAAAGCGGCGACTGATAAGTGAAACGTGAGGCGATTATAAACAAATATTTTTTCCACTAAATACGATTACAGAAAAAACATTTCATTTTGCGAGAGAGATCAAATTCTGAGATGAAACGGTGCTTAACCAGGCATTTTCTCCTTGTTAACTGAAACATCCAGCCAGCTTAACAGCTGAAAAGGAAATTTCATTTCACTTCAATAGTTTCCATGAAAGCGCCGCAGGGAGTTGAGACATCGCTCACAGCTTTGGTCAGGCGTGAAGCGACGAAAAAAAAGCCTACGCAGGAACGCGGATCGCCAGAGTTTTACCTGGTTCACAATTCTGGGGTGATAATTTCATTTCATATTGAATTTGGAATTTTTATTCCTCATACTCAAAAACATGTCAGATCCGGCTTGATCGGCTTTCGATTTTCCATGCAATCAGAATAAGGTGCGGGAGAAGCCCGGCAAAGCCTGCTTATCACAGAAGGAAAACACAGGTATGAGTACACAACAGAAGCGGCTTGATGTGATTTGTATCGGGCGCATCGCCGTTGACCTCTATGGCCAGCAAATCGGTGCGCGACTGGAAGATACGACTTCATTCGCCAAATATCTCGGCGGTTCCTCCGGCAACGTCGCTTACGGCACCGCGATTCAGGGGCTGAAATCAGCGATGCTGGCGCGCGTGGGAGATGAGCATAACGGTCGCTTCCTGCGGGAAGAACTGCAGCGCGTGGGCTGCGATACCGAATCCCTGATCACTGATAAAACGCGCCTGACGGGGCTGGTGATCCTCGGTATTAAAGATGAAGATACCTTTCCGCTGATCTTCTACCGTGAAAAATGCGCCGATATGGGCCTGACGCCAGAGGACATCCGCGAAGAGTACATCGCCTCTTCCCGCGCGCTGGCCATCACTGGCACCCATCTTTCGCACCCGGACACACGCGCCGCAGTGCTGAAAGCGCTGGACTTTGCCCGCCGCCACGGCCTGCGCACCGCGCTGGATATCGATTACCGTCCGGTATTGTGGGGCCTGACCTCGCTGGGTGACGGTGAAACGCGCTTTATCGAATCACAGGACGTCACGAAACAGCTGCAGGAAGTGCTGCACTATTTCGATCTGGTGGTCGGTACTGAAGAAGAGTTCCATATCGCTGGTGGCAGCACGGATACGCTGACTGCACTGAAAAATGTGCGCCAGGCGACTAAAGCGACGCTGGTGTGCAAACGCGGTCCTCTGGGTTGCGTGGTGTTTGAAGGTGATATCCCGGACAGCTGGGAAGCCACGAAACTGCACAGCGGCGTGCGCGTCGAAGTGCTGAACGTACTGGGCGCGGGCGATGCCTTTATGTCCGGCCTGCTGCGCGGCTGGCTGAATGATGAAGGCTGGGAGCAGGCATGCCGTTACGCCAATGCCTGTGGCGCACTGGTGGTGTCACGCCACGGCTGCGCGCCGGCGATGCCAACCAAAGAAGAGCTGGATGACTTCCTGTCGCGCGACAAAGAGGTGAAACGTCCGGATCTCGACACGCGTCTGAATCATCTGCACCGCGTCACTACCCGCAAGCAGGAGTGGACGGAGCTGAACATTTTCGCCTTCGACCATCGCAAACAGCTGGCCGATATGGCGCGCGAAGCCGGTGTCGATGACTCTCGCATTCCGCAGCTGAAAAAACTGCTGCTGCAGGGCGCAGAAGAAGCGGCGGCGGAAGCGGGTCTCGACAACCGCAGCGGCATCCTTGCGGATACCACCTATGGTCAGGGCGCGCTGAATGCAATTACCGGCAAAGGCTGGTGGATTGGCCGGCCGATTGAAATGCCGAGTTCACGCCCGCTGCGTCTGGAGCATGGCAATATTGGCTCACAGCTGATCGACTGGCCACAGGAGCACGTGGTGAAATGCCTGGTGTTCTACCACCCGCATGACAGTGCTGAACTGCGTAAAGAGCAGGACGATCTGATTCTCGACGTCTGGCGTGGCTGTAACAAATCCGGCCATGAACTGCTGCTGGAAGTGATTCTGCCGGAGAGCAACCCGGACCATAAGGAGTCGTACTACCACGAGATCCTCAGCCACTTCTACAGCCTTGGCATTCAGCCTGACTGGTGGAAGCTGCCGCCACTGTCGCTGGCAACCTGGAACGACATTGGCAAGCTGATTGAGCAGAACGATCCGCACTGCCGCGGCATCCTGCTGCTGGGTCTTGATGCGCCGGAAGAGAAACTGAAAGCCGGATTCGCCGATGCCGCGAAAGCGCCATGGGTGAAAGGCTTTGCCGTCGGTCGCACCATTTTCGGCCAGCCGTCACGCCAGTGGCTGCAGGGCGAACTGGATGACACCGCCTTAATCAACCAGGTGAAGAGCAATTACCTGACTCTGATTGGTTACTGGCGCGAAGCGCGTCCGGCGAAATAAATATGCCATTAGCACAAGGCGACCTCTGGTCGCCTTTTTTATTGCCCAGCCATGGCGAAAGGATGAAATTTTGTGCAGATTATGTGAGTTATTTCATATTGCGATGAAATAAAGGCCACATTTCGCACCTTGAAGTGAAATTTTCCATTCATCCGGGTAAAATATCGCTCAGCAAAACGCCAATTATTCTATTAGTGAGCTGAATTAATGACCAACAACCCAACGCAACTTTCTCTGCTCCAGGACGATATTCGTCGCCGTTATGACACCCTCAGTAAACGTCTGAAGCAGGTGGCTCGCTATATTCTGGATAACAGTAACAGCATCGCCTTTGATACCGTCGCCTCTATCGCCCAGCAGGCCGACGTGCCGCCATCCACTCTGATTCGTTTCTCCAACGCCTTTGGTTTTAGCGGCTTCAATGAAATGAAACAGGTTTTCCGTCAGCATCTGATGGAAGAGACGGTGAACTACACCGAGCGCGCGCGCCTGTTCCGCCAGACCAATACCGATGAGAACGCCTCAGCGCCGGAAAACCCGGCGGAAATCCTCAATGTATTTACCATGGTGAACTCCCAGGCGCTGCAACAGCTGGCGATGAACACTAACCAGGAACATCTGGAAAAAGCGGTAGAATTACTGAATAGCGCGGAAAATATCTATGTGATTGGCCTGCGTCGCTCGTTCAGCGTCGCCTCTTATCTGACGTATGCCCTGCGTCATCTGGAACGCCGTGCGTTTCTGATTGATGGCCTCGGCGGTATGTTCACCGAGCAGTTGAGCATGGTACGTGAGAACGATGTGGTGATCGCCATCAGCTACTCGCCTTACGCCCGTGAAGCGGTGGAAGTGGTTGAGCTGGGCGCCAAACACGGCGCGCGTCAGATCGTGATTACCGACAGCCAGGTCAGCCCGCTGGCGGCCTTCAGTGACGTGTGTTTCGTGGTACGTGAAGCGCAGGTGGACGGCTTCCGTTCGCAGGTGGCATCGCTGTGCCTGGCGCAAACGCTGGCGGTTTCCCTGGCGTTGAACAACGCGAAGTAAACCGCTCGCACGCAACGTTTGCCGTTTTTTGACGCAGGCGTAAAACAGACAGGGAAGTCTGTTGTTCACCCTTTCTCCAGGGAGGAAAATAACATGAAATCTTCACTACGATTGTCGCTGCTGGCCGCAACGGCACTGATCACTCTGGGCATCTCCAGCCCGTCATTCGCCTGCTACCGGCAACGTTCCAGCTGTTACTACAACTGCATGCGCTTTCATGACTGGAAGTGGTATCAGAAGCTGGCTTGTGCGCTGGGGGGGAAAGAAACTAACCGGAGCCTGGCTGTGCGCCAGAGGATGAAAGAGAGTAACGGCGTCCTGGCTATGCGTTAAGTCGTGGAAGAGGGCCACGGAGCGGGGCAAAAAGGGAAACTCAATCCTGATGGCATCACTGTATTCCCTCCCCTAAAAATGGGGAGGGTCAGGGAGGGGGCAACACACGACACAGAGCCGCCAGCACCCCATCCCAGCCTTCCCCCATTCTATGGGGGAAGGGGCTACCACGGAGGCTATCTGCAGGTTAGCCGCTCTGGCAGCAGCTCAGTATCACTGACTGCGCGGATACTCGTCGCTGTTCACCCAGGCGTGATCCTGCTCCCAGGTAAACTTCCACAGACGCACCGGTCCGGCCATCACGTTCAGATAATAGTTATCATAACCGGCAATGGTCGCCACCGGATGATAACCACGTGGCACCGTCACCACATCGCGGTTATACGCCGCCATACACTCGTCCAGTGAGCGATCGTCAGTATACACGCGCTGCATGGCGAAGCCCTGCTCCGGATTAAACCGATGGTAGTAGGTCTCTTCCAGATAAGTCTCGTCAGCCGAATCTTCCTGATCGTGCTTATGGCTTGGATAAGAGCTGGTATCGCCCTCATCGGTATACACTTCCACCACCAGCAGGCTGTCCGCCGGTTTGTCGTCCGGCAGAATGTTGTGCACCAGGCGTTTATTGCGTCCTTTACCACGCTTCTCTACCCCGACATCCTCCGGGGCAATGAGACGGGCCGGCAGATTGCCGTTACCCGCCGGTGCATTACAGACCGCCAGTTCAAGGTCGGAATCGGCATACACTTCCACTTTATCGCCGCCCGGCACATAAACGGAGTAAGGCGGCGTCCGCTCAAACGGCGACATGCGTTTACCGATATTCGGGAACTCGGCATGGCGGGTTTTCACTGAAGCCAGCCCGGCGACCAGCACCAGGCACAGCTCTTTATCACCGCTTTCCAGACTCAGGGTCTGGCCTTTCTTCAACAGATACGCATCAAAGCCAACATAGCGCCAGCCCGCGTTCTCCGGCGTAACATGCTGGATGCGACCATTGGCATCCGGTTGTTGACGTTTGGCAAGCAAAGACATCCTGCTCCTCCTGTATACCCGTCATATTCCGCGCTACAGATTCACGGGTTCACCGCCGTTCTGCAGCGCGAATGACTCAGGTAGCGTAGTTAATTAGCCCAGCGTTGGCATGCTGAATTCAGCCACGGTCTGGTGACCGCTCGGCCAGCGCACGGTTGCAGTCTTCATACGGGTGTAGAAACGCACGCCGTCCGGACCATGCACATTCAGTGCGCCAAACACAGAACGTTTCCAGCCGCCGAAGCTGTGGAACGCCATTGGCACCGGCACCGGTACGTTAACGCCGACCATGCCCGCCTGCACATTACGCACGAAGTCGCGGCCAATGTGGCCATTGCTGGTGAAGATCGCGCTGCCGTTACCAAACTCGTGGCTGTTAACCAGCTTCAGCGCGCTTTCGTAATCCGGCGCACGCACAATGCTCAGCACGGGTCCGAAGATCTCTTCACGCCAGATCACCATTTCCGGGGTCACATTGTCGAACAGCGTGCCGCCGACGTAGTAACCATTTTCATGACCTTTCACCGAGATGTTACGGCCATCAATCACCAGCGTCGCGCCTTCCGCAACGCCTTTATCGATATAACCAAGCACTTTCTTCTGATGCGCCTCGGAAACCACCGGCCCCATCTCATGCTCATCTTTGCCTTTGTGAATGCCAGGACCCACGCGCAGCGCCTGAATTTTCGGCTTCAGCGCAGCAATCAGTTTGTCAGCCGTTTCATCACCAACCGCAACCACCACTGGCAGCGCCATGCAACGCTCACCGGCAGAACCAAATGCACCGCCCATAATCGCGTTCACGGTCGCATCCAGATCGGCATCCGGCATCACGATAGCGTGGTTTTTCGCCGCGCCAAAAGCCTGTACGCGTTTGCCGTGTGCACTGGCGGTTTTGTAGATATGTTCCGCCACGCCGGAGGAGCCAACAAAGCTCACGGCCTGCACGCGCGGATCTTTATACAGCTGCTCGGCATCTTCGTTAGAGCTGTGAATCACGTTAAACACGCCGTCCGGCAGGCCCGCTTCATGCAGCAGCTCAGCCATACGTACAGAGGCTGATGGATCCAGCGCCGGTGGCTTAAGAACAAAGGTGTTACCGCACGCCAGCGCAATAGGGAACATCCACAGAGGCACCATCGCCGGGAAGTTAAATGGCGTAATCCCCGCCACCACACCCAGCGGCTGCATCAGCGAGTAGCTGTCCACGCCGCCACCCACATCCGGTGAGTTTTCACCTTTCAGCAGATGCGGAATACCACAGGCAAATTCCACCACTTCCAGACCACGCGTCAGTTCGCCGTGTGCATCAGACCAGACTTTACCGTGTTCGCTAACAATCAGTTCCGCCAGCTCATCGCGATGCTGCTCCATCAGCTCTTTGAATTTGAACAGCACACGAGCACGGCGCAGTGGAGAGGTGTTGGCCCAGCCCTCAAAGGCGTTATGTGCGACTTCAATGGCATGTTCCACTTCCGCGGCGGTACTTTGCGTCACGGAGCGAACCTGTTTACCGGTTGCCGGATCGTAAACCGGAATGGATTCGTTGCTGGCGCTCAGGACGGTTTTGCCGCCAATAAAGTTACCCGTGATACTCATGTTCTTGCCTCTTTGATGTGATGACACGAATGCGTGCTAAAAACGTATAATATTGAAATAAATTTTTCAAATAATTCTCTTTGGAAAATTCGTTTTTAGCGGCATGGATCGCATTTTTACTGTAATCACCTTCTATGCGCGCGGGTCATACTGCGGTTTTTTGCGAAGTCGATCTAAAAATTAACATTCCATATTTCACTATTGATGAAATAAATGTTCTCTTATGCGCCAACCCCCAATGCTTTAAAAACTAACCCTAATTATTGTTGTTATTGACTCTTGTGCCCTGAAGGAGCCGTCATATGGCCATCGATCCAACCCGTTTCTGTGTTAACCGTAAAATTGCACCCACGCTCTCCATTGAAGCGTTTTTCAAGCTGGTGCAGCGCCTCGGTTTGAACAAAGTTGAACTTCGTAACGATATGCCGAGTGGCAAAGTGACTGACAATCTGAGCCACGCTGAAGTGAAGGCGCTGGCGGAAAAGTATGGTCTGGAAATTGTCACCATCAACGCCGTCTATCCTTTTAACCAGATTAGCGATGCGCTGCTGGCGAAAACCGAAGGCCTGCTGAAAGATGCGCAGGGCGTGGGCGCGAAAGCGCTGGTACTCTGCCCGCTGAATGACGGCACGCCAGTTTCCGCGCAGGACACCCTTGCAGCACTGAAAACGCTGGGGCCGCTGTTTGAAAAATATGGCGTGCAGGGCCTGGTGGAACCACTGGGCTTCCCGGTGAGTTCACTGCGCTCCGCCACTCAGGCGCAGGCGCTGATCCGCGAAGCGCAGCTGCCGTTTAAGATTTTGCTGGATACCTTCCATCACCATCTGTACGAAAATGCCGAGCAGGAGTTCGCTGGTGTGGATATCGACAGCATTGGCCTGGTACACCTGTCTGGCGTGGAAGATGCGCGTCCGACTGCGGAGCTGACCGATGAAGAGCGTATTATGCTGACCGAAGGCGATCTGCTGAAAAGTGTGGCGCAGGTTAAGCGTCTGGAGAGCCTGGGTTACAAAGGCGTGTACGCGTTTGAACCGTTCTCTTCCGTGCTGGATAGCTGGAGTGAAGACGATATCGAACGTGAAATCCGTTACGGCATCGAGTTGCTGCAGGCGTAATAGCGGGTTCCTCTCCCCAATGCAGTAGGGGAAGGAGCCTCGCTCCCTCCCCCATTCAATGGGGGAGGGTCAGGGAGGGGGAGCCACGATCACTGAGCCGTAAGCTCCCCCATCCCAGCCTTCCCCCGTTCCACGGGGGAAGGAGCCGTCAGTGCATACTGGCTAATCAGGGCTTCTTAGCCCTCAGCGGTTCTGAGCTGCATACGCAATGTCACCACCAGCGCCACACACACCAGCAAACCGCTTAGCAGATAGATCATCGGTACGCCGGTGTAACTCATCAGAAAACCCGCCACCGGCCCGGTTATCCCCAGCGACAAATCCATAAAGGTGGTATACGCCGCCAGCGCACTGCCCTGATTCTGCTGCGGCACCACTTTCACCGCCACGACGCCAATCGACGGGAACACCAGCGAGAAGCCCGCGCCGGTGAGAAACGCACCGAGATGCGCCATCCACGGCATAAACGACCCGGCGACCAGAAACAGGCCGATAGCTTCCACCGCAAAGCAGCACACCGCCACTTTCAGTCCGCCAAAACGGCTGATGCTGTTGGGGAACAGCAAACGCGTCCCGACAAACGCAGCACTAAACATACTCAGCGCAAAGGCCGCGCCCTGCCAGCCTTTATCCTGATAAAACAGAGTGATAAAGGTAGCTATCACGCCAAAACCGGCGGATCCCATCGCCAGCAACAGGCCAAAGCCATAGATTTTTCCCAGCACCGCGCGAAATGGCATCGGCTTGCCTTTGCTGCCCTTCACCGCCGGACGCCGCCACGCAAAAACGATGGCAGTGACAATAATCGCCATAATCACCAGCGACAGCAGCATCAGCCCGCCCGCGTGATAGATCACCACGCCCAGCGGCGCGCCAATCGCCATCGCACCGTAAGTACAGATGCCGTTCCAGGAGATCACACGTCCGATATGCAGCGATCCCACCGTCGCCACGCCCCACAGCGTCGAACCGGTGCCGGCAAAACTCTGGCCGATACCCAAAATCAGACGCCCGGCGCACAGCAACGCCAGGCTCACCAGCGGCGAGCTGAGCGTCAGCGCCGCCAGCAGATAAAACAACCCGCTAAGAAAACAGCCGCACAGCCCGAAAATCACCACATTCTTCGGCCCCCATAGGTCTGCATAGCGCCCGGCATACGGACGGCTTAACAGCGTGGAGAGATACTGCAGGCTAATCACCAGTCCCGCCCAGAAGGCGCTGAATCCCATCACATCATGCACATAACCCGGTAATACCGCTAACGGCAGACCAATGGTCAGGTAGCTGGCAAAATTGAAAATGACGGTGGAAACAATGCGCAGGTTTAAGCGAAATCCGCTTTGGGCGGCTTCCGTTGCAGGTTGCTCTGACATGAGAATTAAAGCTCGCGTTCTGATTACAGGATGGGTAGTGCTGACATAACTATACACTTTTTACTGCTTAAGGGTCATACAAACGGCCAATATAGCCGCCCTCCTGCCGCTTCCCGTCAGCAAATCATCAGCTTAGCTACACTTGTGCAATCGGAATTATTTTCAGGAGATGACATGAACACACCGCAGCAGGAAAAAATAGGCCAGAACATGCTGTTAAAAATGGCGCTGGTGGTCGTCATTCTTGCCGGTATCCGCGCCGCCTCAGAAGTGATCGTCCCTTTTCTGCTGGCCTGTTTTCTCGCTATTGTGCTGAATCCGCTGGTCACCCTGCTGATGAGACGCGGCCTGCGACGCAGCCTGGCAATTACCCTGGTGGTGGTGGTGATCATGATCGTCATCACCCTGCTGGTAGCGATGCTGGCGGCCTCTTTCACTGAGTTCAGCCAGCTTTATCCCCAAATCAGCACCATGCTGGAGCAGAAACTGCAGGTAGTGCAGCAACTGGCGGCCAGAATCCATCTCAATATCTCCGCGGCATCACTGGCGCAGCGGCTCGATCCTAACGCGCTGATGAATGTCGCGACCGTAGTGCTGACACAGTTTTCCGGCGCAATGACCAACTTTGTGCTGCTGATCCTGACGGTGGTATTTATGCTGTTTGAAGTGCGCCACCTGCCTTACAAACTGCGTAATGCGCTGGTGAATCCGCAAATCCGCATTGCCGGGATGCATAAAGCGCTGAAAGGCGTCACCCACTACCTGGCGCTGAAGACGCTGATTAGCCTGATTACCGGCGTCGCGGTCTGGCTGACGCTGCTGCTGTTAGGGGTAAAATTCGCCCTGATGTGGGGCGTGGTGGCCTTTGTGCTCAATTTTATTCCCAATATCGGCCCGATCATTGCCGGTATCCCGCCGTTTATTCAGGCGCTGCTGCTGAATGGCGTTTACGATGCCGCGCTGGTCGCCGCACTGTTTATCGCCATCCATATGATTTTTGGCAATATCCTTGAGCCACGACTGATGGGGCGCGGGCTGGGTATGTCGACGCTGGTGGTGTTCCTGTCGTTGCTGTTCTGGGGCTGGCTGCTGGGTCCGGTGGGCATGCTGCTGTCGGTGCCGCTGACCAGTATCTGTAAAATTCTGATGGAAACCACGCCGGGCGGCAGCCGGCTGGCAATCCTGCTCAGCGATGGACGACCAGGGAAAAAGTGAGCCACACGAGCCGCCAGACCTGCTGCGCGCCCCTGCAGAATCATGCAGGTAAAACTGCAGCAAACTGGCGGTACGTACAGACTGTGCGTCTTGCGGACTAACGAACATTCCCTAATCAACTTCTTTCTTGTCGCAAATCAGATAACACGGCCGTTGCTGCTACATTTCTAATCAATAACCGCAACAGTCATGTTATCCTGTCGCCGCCAGGACCAGAGGCGGAAGAAGGGGAATTTCAGTGGTGGCATCAATCAAAAAGCGACGTGAACGCAGCTGGCTGCTGCTACTCGCTGCCGGTTTGTTGCCGCTGGTGCTCTGTCTTTTCTTTACTTATTTCGCCGCGCAGCAGATGGAAAAACGCCAGCAGATCGGCACCGCGCAGGCAGTACTTAGCCAGGCGGAAAGGATCAGCGAGCTGGCATGGAAAATGGTCGATCATCTGCAAACGTATGACCATCAGGCGTGTAATGACGTCGGCAAAGATATCCAGCGCATCGGTTCCACCGCCGCTTATTTTCGTTCGATTGGTTTGAGCGCTGGCAATATCGTCCTTTGTTCCTCCGCTTATGGCATCAACCCCGGCACCATCAGCAGCATGATCCGCGACCCGCGCGCGCTGCCTTTGCCAGCAAAGATGAATAAATCGATTGCCGGTTCAGCCGGTGTGCCGGGACGTCCGGCGGTGTTCTTTTTGCGTCAGCAGTCGTCCGGAGATGGTGCGTTTGCCATGGTGGACGGGCAGTATCTGATCGACTTTATGCACGCTCTCGGCCAGCCGCGCGATTACCAGGTTTCGATGCAGTTTGATAACGGCTATGTGATTAACACCGGCCGCGCGCAGCGTGACAACCACTGGCTGTTCAGCACCCCGGTTTACCATGTTGCCTCTAAGCGTTATCCGATTTATATCAGCGTCGCCTCGCCGGTTTCCGAGGCCATCAGCGCCTGGCGTCAGGTGTTTCTGACCTTTCTGCCGATGGCGGCCATACTGTCGCTGGTGCTGATGGCGCTGGCCAGCAGCTGGCTGCGGCGCAAAATGTCCTGGCACGATGAAATCCGCCGCGGCATTCGCAACCATGAATTTAGTGTGCATTATCAGCCCGTTTATGACGTGACGCGCAACGCCTGTGGCGGTGCCGAAGCCCTGCTGCGCTGGCAGCGCCGGGATGGCGAGTGGGTGCGTCCGGACGTGTTTATCGCCGCCGCCGAAGCTGAGGAAATGATTATTCCGCTGACGCAGCATCTGCTGGAGCTGGTTGCCGAAGACGCTGAACACTGGCAGACGCAGGATAATTTCCATCTCGGCATCAATGTCGCCGCCGGGCATCTGCAACACCCCTGCTTTGTCGACGATATTCGCCGTTTTGCCGCCAGAGTGGCGCACAAATCGCTGGTGATTATTCTGGAACTCACCGAACGCAGCCTGATCAGCGAAGGCAAAGAAGTGGCGGAGAAGCTGGCGACGCTGCGCCGTGAAGGCATCGAAATCGCTATTGATGATTTCGGCACAGGCAACTGTTCACTTTCCTACCTGCAAACCTTCGAGCTGGATTACCTCAAAATCGATCGCGGTTTTATCAATGCCATCGAGTGTCTGGAGGGCGAAACGCCGGTGCTGGACGCGATAATTAGTCTCAGTCATAAATTAAATCTGCAGATTCTTGGCGAAGGCGTCGAAACCCCACTACAGTATCAATATCTGAAAAATCACGGCGTTACCTTTATTCAGGGATACCTCTATGCCAGACCGATGAGCAATGAGGCCGTAATCCACTGGCTGCAGGAAGGAAACAGGCCACTATCCGGTATTGTTACCCCTTGATATATATCACTTTTTCTCACCTATTTTGTCAATTTCTGTAAACACGATATACTAGTACCAGGCAGATATCGTTTTACTGACACAAAAATCAGGTATTTGTCTCGTTATTTATGGCTATTTGCCATACACAATTTTGCACGCTGGCAACCCCTGCCGCGTGTCACGTTTTTGGGAAACACATCAATACAGGGCGATTTATATGAAGCTACGTAGGAAGCGTGTAAAACCAATTCAGCTGGATGATGTAACTATCATCGATGACGCAAGGTTACGTAAGGCGATTACCGCCGCCTCCTTAGGCAACGCAATGGAGTGGTTCGACTTCGGCGTGTACGGTTTTGTGGCCTATGCTCTCGGTAAAGTCTTCTTCCCCGGCGCGGATCCAGGCGTACAGATGATCGCCGCACTGGCGACCTTTTCCGTCCCCTTCCTGATCCGCCCACTGGGTGGTCTGTTCTTTGGTGCGCTGGGCGATAAATATGGTCGCCAGAAAATTCTCGCCATCACGATTGTGATCATGTCGCTTAGCACCTTTGCTATCGGCCTGATCCCCTCCTATGAATCCATCGGCATCTGGGCGCCAATCCTGCTGCTGCTGGCGAAAATGGCGCAGGGCTTCTCGGTGGGCGGTGAATATACCGGTGCCTCTATCTTTGTCGCCGAGTACTCTCCGGACCGTAAACGCGGCTTTATGGGTAGCTGGCTTGATTTCGGTTCGATTGCGGGCTTCGTGCTCGGCGCGGGAGTGGTGGTACTGATCTCCGCCATTGTCGGCGAAGAGCAGTTCCTTGAGTGGGGCTGGCGTATTCCGTTCTTCCTCGCCCTGCCGCTGGGGATCATCGGCCTCTATCTGCGTCATGCGCTGGAAGAGACCCCGGCGTTCCAGCAGCATGTGGAAAAACTGGAACAGGGTGACCGTGACGGTCTGCGCGAAGGCCCAAAAGTCTCGTTTAAAGAGATCGCCACTAAACACTGGAGAAGCCTGCTGGTCTGCGTTGGCCTGGTGATTGCCACTAACGTCACCTACTACATGCTGCTGACCTATATGCCGAGCTACCTGTCGCATAATCTGCACTACTCGGAAGACCACGGCGTATTAATTATTATCGCCATTATGATCGGTATGCTGTTTGTGCAGCCGGTGATGGGTCTGCTGAGTGACCGCTTCGGCCGCCGCCCGTTTGTGATTTGCGGCAGTCTGGCGCTGATTGTGCTGGCTATCCCGTGCTTTATGCTGATCAACAGTAACGTACTTGGCCTGATTTTCGCCGGTCTGTTGATTCTGGCAGTGATCCTGAACTCCTTTACCGGCGTGATGGCTTCCACCCTGCCAGCGATGTTCCCGACGCATATCCGCTACAGCGCGCTGGCGAGCGCCTTTAATATTTCGGTGCTGATTGCCGGTCTGACGCCAACCGCGGCGGCGTGGCTGGTGGAAGCCTCCGGTGACCTGTATATGCCCGCCTACTATCTGATGGTGGTGGCGCTGATTGGTTTGATCACCGGTTTCACCATGAAAGAGACGGCGAATAAACCGCTGCGCGGTGCAACACCAGCGGCGTCCGATCTGGCGGAAGCGAAAGAGATTCTGCAGGAGCATCACGATAACATTGAGCAGAAAATCGAAGATATCACTGCTGAAATCGCGCAGCTGGAAGAGAAGCGTAAAAACCTGATTAACCAGCACCCGCATATCAATGGCTGATAAAACGGTCTGACGCCTCAGCGCTTTCAGAGCGGATAATACGGGTCAGCTAATGCCTGTGTTGTCACAAGCCCGGTACAGAGGAACGATCGGCCCCTTCCCCCGCGTTGCGGGGGAAGGCTGGGATGGGGGAGCTAACAGCTCAGATCTCAGTCGTTTTCTCCCCCTCCCTGACCCTCCCCCACGTGGTGGGGGAGGATATTGCTAAACGATGCCAGTGAGAGAAGGCCATTTATCTCACTGGCATCGCATATTTCAGCACCGTTTCTTTCAGCGTTGCGCTGGTGCTCACAAACCTTCCCCCTCTTCCCCCTGTTATCCACCCGCAGACCGTGATAACTTTCTATCAAACTGATAGTAAGCAGATCACCGATGAAAAATACCACGATAAAAGATATTGCACTGACGGCAGGCGTCGGCGTCGCCACTGTTGACCGCGTACTCAACCGGCGTGCACCGGTGCGCGAGGAAACCGAAAGAAAAGTCATCGCGGCCGCGCAGCAGCTGGGTTATCGTTTCCCGCCGGGTTACGCCTCTGAGCCACCGCCATCACGCGCCGGGCTGAAGATGAAAATGGGCTTTATCCTGCTGCCAGGCGATTACTCCTTTTATGACCACCTGCGCCAACAGCTGATACAGCACGCTGCCCCCTGGCACACTGCAGAAACTCCGCCGGAATTCTGCTTCCATGCGATTGATGCGATTGAGGAGACAGCGGCAAAAATCCGCGAACTGGCGACGCGCGTCGAGGTGATTGGCCTGGTGGCGCTGGATAATGCCTTAATCCGCCACGCCGTTGAGGAAGTTTCGCGCCAGGGCGTTAAAGTTTTTACCCTGCTTTCCGATCTGTCGCCGTGCGGCCACGCCGGTTATATCGGCCTCGACAACCGTAAAGCAGGCAGAACCGCAGGCTGGGCGGTGGAAAAACTGGCAGGCAATAGCGGCGAAATTGGGATTATCATCGGCGATAACCAGTTTCTGTGTCAGGAAACCTGCGAAATCAGCTTCCGCTCCTATTTGCGCGAACGCCACAGCGAGCATCAGGTACTGGAGCCGCTGAAAAGTCATGAGACCATTGCGGGCGGTTACCAGGCCGCGCAACAGTTGCTGCGCGACCATCCCCGCCTGGCCTGCATTTATGCCCCGTGCGGCGGTATTGAAGGTATGGTGACGGCGCTGAAAGAGAGCGGCAGACAGCAGAGCGTAGCACTGATTTGCCATGGGCCGTTTCAGCACAGCCAGCTGGCGCTGATCAACAATGAAGTGGAGCTGGTGATCAATCAACGGCTGGACGAATTTGCCGCCGCCGTCATCAACTGCTTCCGCCAGAGTCTGCAGGAACCCGCCAGCGGCTTTATCAATCGTACGTTTAGCTTCGAACTGCTGATGCGCGAAAACGCCTGACCCCTGATGCTGCAGGGCCTGCAGCATCCCCCCTTCCTTTTCTGCGCCAGGACTGACGTCTTAACTTAACCTGAAATGATAGTTTTATATCATGTAAATCTATCACAAATAATATGATCGCCATCAAAAAACAAACATTCCATCATTGATGGTTTTGAAATTTTTATTTAACAATGCAGGGAAATGACAAAGACAAGGAACCCTGTATGACTCTCCCTACGCTACGTCATAACCTGCAGTATGTGATGGCAATCTGCTGCGTCGCAGCGCTTGGCGGACTGCTGTTTGGTTATGATTCTTCTGTTATCTCCGGGGCAATTGAACCTCTCAGCCACCACTATCAACTCACGCCAGCGGAAACCGGCTGGGCAGTATCCAATGTGATCATCGGCTGCGTCATTGGCTGCCTGATCGCCGGGAATCTTGCCGATCGTTTTGGCCGGAAAAAGATCCTGATCCTGACCGCAATCCTGTTTATCGCCTCAGTGGCGGGCACTGCGCTGGCGCCGGATTTCACCACCTTCGTCGCTTTCCGCATTCTTGGCGGATTAGGTATCGGTATGGCCACCGTGGTATCGCCGGTGTATATCGCCGAAGTCGCGCCCAAAGATTACCGTGGCCGCGCAATGACCATGCATACCGTCTGCTGCGTTGCCGGTCAGGTACTGGTGCTGCTGACCAACTACCTGATTGCCAAAGACGCCTCCCAAGAGTGGCTGAACAGCACCGGCTGGCGCTGGATGCTCGGCTCTGCGTTTGTGCCCTGCATACTGTTCTTTATTTTCGTCGGCTTTATCCCGGAAACGCCACGCTGGAACGTGATGGCGGGTCGCGACGAACAGGCGCTGCGCACTCTGACGAAGATATCCAGCGCAGAACATGCGAAAAAGGTGCTGCTGGAGATCCAGCAGTCACTGCGCAGCCAGCCGGAAGCGGGCCAGCCTGCAGAAGCGGTGAAATTCACCCGCAGGACGATGGTTTTCCTGGTGATTGGTATCGGGCTGGCGATATTTAACCAGCTTACGGGCATCAATGTGATTCAGTATTTCGGTCCGTCGCTGCTGATGAACGTCACCGACAATATGCAGGATGCGATGTTTATGACCATCTGGCTGGCAGCGCTGCAATTTGCCGGCGTGATCGTCGGCATGATGCTGATTGACCGCATCGGACGCAAAATCCTGTTGCTGGTGGGTTCGCTGGGTTCCGCTTTCTGCCTGCTGGTGACCTTCGCCACCTTCTATTTCGGCGTCAAAGGCATCCCGTCAGTGATTGGCCTGTTCGGCTTTATGTTTATCTTCGGCGCCACCTGGTCACAGGTCGTCTGGACGGTGATCGGCGAAATCTTCCCGAATCGTCTGCGTGCTGCCGGTATGGGCTTTTCCATCGGCGCAATGTGGATTTCTAACTTCCTGGTCAGCCAGACCTTCCCAATGATGAACCAGAACGCGTGGCTGAGCGAACAGTTCCATGGCGGCTTCCCGCTGCTGCTGTTCGCGGTCTGCTCACTGGCCTCGTGGTGGTTCGTCAACGCCTTCCTGCCGGAAACCAAAGGCGTCGCCCTGGAAAAAATGGAAGCGCTGGTACTGGAACGTTTTGACGCAGCCGCAGGCAAAAAAGAACGCCTGCACACTCACTGATAACTGGACAACGATCATGACCATACATATTGCTAATGCCCCCTGCAGCTGGGGCGTCGATGACCCGAAAAACCCGCATCTGCCACCGTATCAAAAGGTGCTGCAGGAAGCGGCACAGGCCGGTTATCGCAGTATTGAACTGGGTCCGTGGAGCTATCTGCCCACCGACCATGCAAAGCTGACTGCCGAGCTGAACCAGCATGGCCTGTCACTGGTGGCTGGCACCATCTTTGACGACCTGGTCAGCGAAGCGAATTTTGAGAACATCGTAACGCTGACCCACAACATTTGCCGCACGCTGTCCGCCGCGCCGACCGCGCTGAAAACCCACGGCGAGAACGCGCCCGCGCCGTATCTGGTGATTATTGATTTCGGTAACGCCGAGCGCGCACGGCTGGCAGGTCAGGTGGCAAAAGCGCCACGTCTCAGCGATGCCGACTGGCAACGCATGATCCAGCACATCACCACTATCAGTAAAATTGCCCGCGACGAGTATGGCGTGCGTCCGGTGATCCACCCGCATGCGGGCGGCTGCATCGAGTTTGCTGACGAGCTGGAAAAAATCGTGGCGGATATTCCGCACGAGGTGGCGGGCCTGTGCCTTGATACCGGGCACCTCTACTACGCCAGCATGGACCCGGTGGCCGCACTGGACAATTACTTCGCGCGCATCGACTACCTGCACTTTAAGGATGTGAACCAGCAGGTGTTCGACAGTGCGCTGAAAAGTGAGCTGGATTTCTTCACCGCCTGCGCCGAAGGGGTGATGTGCCCGCTCGGCACCGGTGCGATTGACTACCCGGCGGTACGCGCCCTGCTGACCGCGCGCAATTATCAGGGGTGGATCACCATTGAACAGGAACGCGACCCACGCAATGTCGCCACCAGTCTGCGCGATGTCACCGCCAGCCTGAACTACCTGCAATCTGTTGGATTCTGAGGAGGGCTACGCGATGATTAACGGTACTAAACCACTCAACAGATCGCTGCGCTGGGGTATGGTCGGCGGCGGCGGCACCAGCCAGATCGGCTATATCCACCGTTCCGCCGCTCTGCGCGACGGCGCCTTTACCCTGGTGGCGGGCGCCTTCGATATTGATGCGCAACGCGGCAAAGCTTTCGGCAGCTCACTGGGCGTCGCGGAGTCACGCTGCTATCCCGACTATCAGACGCTGTTTGCGGAAGAAGCGAAACGCGCAGACGGCATTGAAGCAGTTTCTATCGCCACCCCAAATAACACCCACTTCGCAATCTGCCGCGCCGCGCTGGAAGCCGGTATTCATGTGGTGTGTGAAAAACCGCTCTGCTTTACCGGTGAAGAGGCACAGATCCTCGAAGATCTCTGCGCCAGCAAGCGCAAGATCATCGGCGTCACTTACGGCTATGCCGGTCACCAGTTGATCCACCAGGCGCGTGAAATGATCGCCGAAGGCGTGCTGGGCGAGATCCGCATTATCAATATGTCGTTCGCCCACGGCTTCCATAACACCGCGGTGGAGCTGGATAACCCAAGCACCAAATGGCGCGTCGACCCACGCTTTGTCGGTCCGAGCTATGTACTGGGCGACCTGGCGACGCACCCGCTGTTTATCGCCGAAACCATGGCGCCGCATCTGAACGTCAAACGTCTGATGTGTACTCGCCAGAGCTTTGTGAAGAGCCGTGCACCGCTGGAAGATAACGCCTTTGTGCTGATGGAGTATGACAACGGTGCGGTGGGTTCAATGTGGTGCTCGGCGGTGAACTGCGGCTCCATGCACGGCCAGAAAGTACGCATCATCGGTGAGAAAGCCAGTCTGGAGTGGTGGGACGAACAGCCTAACCAGCTGCGCTACGAGGTGCAGGGCGAGCCGGTGCAGATTCTGGAACGCGGCATGGGCTATCTCTATCCGCGCGCGCTGGAAGAAGATCGCATCGGCGGTGGCCACCCGGAGGGGCTGTTTGAAGCCTGGTCAAATCTCTATCGCCGCTTTGCCGTAGCGATGGACGCCACCGATCGCGGTGATGAGCCGTTGCTGAAAGATCACTGGTACCCGGATGTGCATGCCGGACTGATGGGCGTGCGCTGGGTGGAAAATTGTGTGCGCTCGGCCGATAACGGTGCGAGTTGGGTGGAGTTCCGGTAAGCGCCTCATCCCCTCCCCCGCGTTGTGGGGGAGGGTCAGGGAGGGGGAAATGATGACACCTCCCCTGTTAACTATCGTCGTACTACAACTTCTGATTGCGGTCAGCAAACTGCTGATAATTCTCTTTATTAATCAGCTGATACGGCACCCAGTTGTAGGCTTCAGTTTTCTGATTATCCAGCATCGCTTTGGTCACCAGCACCGCGCCTTTGGCCTGACCGGCGGCATCCTGGAAAATGGTCAGCGCCAGCTGGCCATTTTTGACAAACTGCAAACCATCTGGCGTACCGTCAATCCCCGCCACCACGATATGGCTGTTTTTCGCCTGCGATAGCGCCATGATTGCGCCAATCGCCATCTCATCATTATTGGCGGCAATGGCGTCAATCGGCGCGCCGTTCAGTATCCAGCCAGAGACGATATCTACCGCCTCATTGCGCTGCCATTTGGCGGTCTGCTTCTCCACCACCTTCATATCTTTGTATTTCGCGATCACCGCCTCCACCGCACGGGTGCGCTCGCGCGCTTCCTCACTGGATAACGCGCCAATCAGAATCGCCACATTGCCGCGATAGTTCATCTGCTTCGCCAGCGCTTCCATCTGCATTTCGCCGCCCAGCGCCGAGTCGGAACCGACATACGACATCTTGCCGCTCAGCTTCACTTCCGGTTTACGGTTGACGAAAATCAGCGGGATCTTCGCGCGTGACGCCGCCGCCATCATCGGTCTGACGCCCTGGGTATCCACCGGATTGAGAATAATCGCGTCGACGCCCTGATTAATAAAATCGTCCACCTGCTGCACCTGTAAGGCCACATCGCCTTTGGCGTCAACAAACTGGCCGTCCAGCTGCTGTTTTTTCATTTCATCCATCATCTGCGTGCGCAGAATAGAGACAAAATTCAGATCAAAATTGGCCAGCGCCACACCAACACGTAACTCTTTCGCCTGGCAGGTGAAAGCCATGACTGCACTGAATGCGATACACAGCACCGTTGTTATTTTCATGATCGTTTCCTGTAGTTTGAGGTCTTTTATTGTTTTATGCAGGGGTACAACGACAGGTTTGTGAGTGTCACCTCCGGGTAAAAGGTGGCGGAATACCCGCCACCCGCTTCTGTTACAGCGTGAAGTGATCGCGGAACTGCGCCAGCGCCGCTTCACTGTCACCCTGCGCCCAGCCTTCCAGCGCCACCGTGCCGCGATAATCCATCTCATGCAGCGTCCGCGCGATGGCGCGGTAGTTGATTTCACCCGTGCCCGGCTGGCAGCGGCCCGGCACATCGGCTACCTGAATCTCGCCGATGGCGCTGCCGCTGCGTTTCAGCAGCTCGATCAGGTTACCCTCACCGATTTGCGCGTGGTACAGGTCGAGATTCATCTTGCAGGCCGGGCTGTTAACCGCTTCCACCAGCGCCAGTGTGTCGCAGGCTCTGGCAAACGGCGTGCCGGGATGATCCACCGCGGTATTGAGGTTTTCGAGGGTAAACACTTTGCCCGCCTTTTCCCCCAGCACCGCCAGCTGACGCAGCGTGTCACAGGCGGTTAACCACATCGCGCCGCTGACCACTTCCACCGGTTTAACCGGCAGCCCTTTATCATCCAGCCCGGTGCCGTGCAGGTTGAGCACCGGACAGTTCAGCCGCTGCGCCACCGCCAGCGACTCCTGCGCCGTGTTCAGCAGCGCATCGATTTGATCGTCATCGGTCAGGTTGCCGGAGAGATAGCCGGTCATCGAGGTAAAGCGCGCCCCGGTCGCCACCAGCGCATCAATATCTTTGTTCGCCCAGTTCCAGATCTCGACACCAAAACCGAGCTGATGAATGCGTTGCACCCGCTCAATAAACGGCAGATCGAGAAAAACCATCTCTGCACAAACAGAAAGTGTGTAACTCGCCATCTCTTATCCTCGTAAAACAACAGGTTTGCCCTGCTGTACTGACGCAATACAGGCCAGCGCAATTTCCAGGGCATTACGCGCATCTTCGCCGCTGGCACGCGGTTGCGCGCCAGTGCGAATGCAGTGCACAAACTCAGTCAGCTCTGCGACATAGGCATCGCGCAGCAAATCGGTGTCCTGACGGGAAGTATCAACGGAAATCCCGTGCTGGTCGTAACGCACGCAGTTATTGAGATTGATATTGCCTGCCTGCAGCATGCCCGCGCTGCCAAACACTTCGCCACGCACGTCGTAGCCATACACCGCCTGGAAATTGGCTTCAGCGGTGGCTATCGCGCCGTTATCAAAGCGGATCGTCACCACCGAGGTGTCCAGCAGCCCTTTGTCTTTAAAGTCCGGGCGTACCAGCGCATCAGCGAGTGCATACACTTCCACCGGTTTGGCGCCACGGTTAAAGTGCAGCAGGGTGTCGAAATCATGGATCAGCGTTTCCAGGAAAATGGTCCACTGCGGGATGGGCGCGGGATCGCGCAGTTGCGGGTCGCGTGTCACTGAACGCGACAGCTGCACAGTGCCCAGCTTACCGGCAGCGATCTCTTCCAGCGCGGCGGCAAAGCCGGAGACAAAACGGCGGTTAAAACCAACCTGCAACACCACTCCGGCCTGCCGTGCGGCCTGGATAGCGTAGTCGGCCTCTTCCAGCGTCACCGCCATCGGCTTTTCACAAAATACATGCTTACCCGCGCGGGCGGCGGCAACCACCAGCTCCGCATGGGTGCGCGCCGGTGCAGCAATCACCACCGCATCGATCTCTGCATCCTCCAGCATCGCCTGCGGCTCAGTGAAATATTTTTCCGCTTCCAGCGATGTCGCCAGCTTCTGCGCCGCGCCGGGGACTGGATCGGCCACCGCCGCCAGCACCGCGCCAGGGATACGGTACGCCAGGCTGCTGGCGTGGAAACTGCCCATGCGGCCAGCGCCAATCAGACCAACACGGATTTTGCTTACTGCGGACATAAAAACTCCTTAATCTCAGTTGTAGGGTGGGGTAATCACAGTTTCTGACGGGTTGCTGACCTGCGCCTGCGCGGCAAAACGGCGCGATTTCGACAGCATCAGCGACTCAATTTTTTCCAGCGGCACGCCGCGGGTTTCAGGCAGGAAACGTTTCACGAACCAGAAGGCCAGCAGGCAGCCGATAGCACACAGCATCAGCGGGAACGCGCCGTGGAAATGGTTCATCAGCAGCTCACTGCGGTTCATTAACGGGAAACTCTGGGTGACAATAAAATTGGCGACGTACATCGAGCAGAAGCTGAAGCCCATCGCCACCGCACGCATACGGTTAGGGAAAATTTCCGAGATGATCAGCCATGCACCGAGGCTCCAGGAGAGGCCAAAGATCAGCACAAACGCCACCAGCCCGGCGACCGGCAGATAGCCGCCGCTGTGGTTGATAAACGACCAGGCGGTAAACAGCAGCGACAGCGCGCAGCCGAGCGCACCCCAGCGCAACAGCGGAACGCGGCCCAGCTTATCCACCATCAGCAGCGCAACAGAAACGCCGATCAACAGACCAGCCCCCAGGAAGATGCTCTGGAACAGCGAAGCCTGAGTGCTGGCGGTAATGTTCTGCAACAGCGACGGTGCGTAATAGAGCAGAATATTAATCCCGGACACCTGCTGCAGTACCGCGATGGCACAGCCAATCAGCAGGATATACAGCGACTTACTGTCACGCAGAATACTGCGCTGCTGGTGCTGGCTGGCTTCACGCTGAATGGCGTGATTAATCTCCTGCAGCAGACTGGCGGCGTGCTGCGGATTAGAGAGTGTGCTCAGCACCTGCAGCGCTTTCTGCTGCTGCCCGCGCATCGCATACCAGCGCGGCGACTCCGGCATAAACGGCACCAGGCCGATGAACAGTACGCACGGCACCAGTCCGGACGCCAGCATCCAGCGCCAGCCTTCGCTGACCAGCCACTCATGCGGCATGCCGCGTGCAATCAGGTAGTTGACGATATACACCGTCACCTGGCCACCAACCATCAGCAGTTGCTGCATGCCGAGCATGCGGCCACGGTAATCTTTTGGTGATATTTCAGCGATATACAGCGGCGTCACGACCGACGCCATGCCCACCGCCAGTCCGCCGATCATCCGCCAGATAACAAAGGTGCTCAGGGTATCAGCCAGCGCCGAGCCAACCGCTGAGGCAATAAACAGCAGTGCGGTCAGGATCAGGGTGCTTTTGCGGCCATAGCGGTTTGACACGTATCCGACGCCCCAGGCGCCAAATACGCAGCCGAGAATCACATTGGACACCGCCCAGCCACTCTCCAGCGGCGTCAGCTGCAGACGTTCCGTCAGCGGGTCGATCACGCCGGAAATCACTGAGGCATCATAGCCAAGGATCACGCCGCTTAATGACGCTACCGCACTAATAAACAGAATTCTCAACAGGTTATGTCGTCGTTGACTCATCACTTGTCCTTTCTTTTTATGTTTGCAGGGAACAGTGACAGACATAACGCAAAAGCTGTGCCAGCCCGAAAACAGAAAGTTTTGTGAGGCGAGCCACAGAGTTGATGCACAACATGGCAACAAAATTTACATGTCAACTTAACATGTTCATAAAATGGACACTTCAGACAGCCGGGAAACACGATGAACAACCTGATGCCAGCCAGGGACAGTGAAGAAGGGATTTTCAACCTGCCGGAAGGACGCCAGGCGCGTGCGGTGGAGCGCCAGCTGGAACTGAACTGGCTGCGTTTTCGCGCCGGTGAACCCCCCGGTGACATGCGCCCCGCCATCCTCGCGTCCTGGCAACGCGCCCGCGATGCTGGCATCGCTGCTGATGAGTTTCACTACGTCTCCGCTGCGCCCGCCGAGCTGGAAAATATTCTGGCCGCCCATGCCGAACTGATCGAAGTGGCGCGCGAGGTGATGGAAAATCTGCTGGCCTATAACCCGGACGGCCATATCAACCTCACCGATGCCAGCGGCGTCACCCTCTCTTATTGCGGCCAGCAGCTGACGCCGGTTGGCAGCATCCTGAGCGAAGCGGTCCAGGGCACCAACTGCACCGGACGCTGCCTGCAGGAGAAAAAGCTGGTGTACGTGCTGAGCGGTGAAAACTGGAAGATGGCGCTGCGCCAGCGCAACCTGCCGTGCGCTGCCGCCCCGGTGCGCAACAGTGAGGGGGAGATGATTGGCGTACTGACTCTCACCACCCGTGCGGATAACTTCAATACTCATACGCTGGGCACCGTGCAGGCTGCGGCGGAAGCCATTGGTCAGCAGCTGACATTGCGCCGCCTGCTGGCGGAACAAACCTCGATTCTGGAAACGCTTAATGAGGGCGTGATCGTGTTTGATCGCCACGGCGTGATCAAAACCGTCAACCGTTATGCCCGGCAGATCTTCCGCAATATTCCGCTGCAGAGCGTCGCCATCGACCCGGCGCTCAATTCGCAGTCTGGCAGTTTACTCACTCACGGCTTCTGTAATGACCGCGAGATGACCTTCAGTCCGACGCCCGAACAGCGTCTCTCCTGCCTGGTGTCGCTGATGCCGGCACCCAACGGCGGCCGCGTGCTGTCGCTGCGGGAAAACCAGCGTATTCGCGCCATTACCCGCCGGGTGATTGGCGTCAGCGCCAGCTACACCTTTGAGATGATCCGTGGTCACTCTCAGGCGATTAAAGAGGCGATTTATCAGGCGCGTACCAGCGCGCGCAGTGACAGCACCGTGCTGCTGACGGGTGAGAGCGGCACCGGCAAGGAGCTGTTTGCTCAGGCGATCCACAATGCCAGCCAGCGCGCCAGCGAGCCTTTTGTTGCGCTTAACTGCGGCGCACTGCCGCGCGACCTGGTACAGAGTGAGCTGTTTGGCTATGCCGACGGCGCGTTTACCGGTTCACGACGCGGCGGCTCCGCCGGGAAGTTCGAACTGGCCGATGGCGGTACGTTGTTTCTGGATGAAATCGGTGAAATGCCGCTGGAAGCGCAAACCAGCCTGCTGCGCGTGTTGCAGGAAAACGAGGTGGTGCGTATTGGCGCGGCGCATCCGCTGCCGGTCAATGTGCGTATTATTGCCGCCACCAACTGCGACCTGGTGCAGGCGGTGGAAAATGGCGCGTTCCGCCGCGATCTCTACTACCGTCTGAATGTGATGTCGATTGCCGTGCCCGCGTTACGCGAACGGCCGCAGGACATCGCCGAGCTGATCGCCAGCTTCAGCGAAAAGCAGTGTGCGGCGCTGCAGCGCCTGCCGCCGCAACTGTCAGCAGAAGCCAGCGCCTGTCTGGAAGCGTGGCACTGGCCGGGTAATGTGCGCGAGCTGGAAAATCTTGTCGAACGGCTGATTAACTTGTGCGAAGGAATGACCATCACGCTGGCGGATTTGCCGCCGGAGATGGCGCCAAAGCGGCCCCCCGTCAGCGCGCCTGACGCCTCCGCCCGGCTGGAAGATGCCGAACGCCAGCATATTATCGCCGTGATCAGGGAGCATGCGGGTAACCTGCGCCAGTCCGCCGCCACGCTGGGGATCTCCCGCACAGCGCTGTATAACAAGCTGAAGCTGTGGGCAATCGACCCGGCTCAGTTACGGCAATAGCGCCCAGTTATCCGCTTCAGCAGCGACAGAAAAAATACACACTTTCAGTCGCTTATTTCCCCGCCAGCGCGCGGGGAAATGATTTTTAACCCTTTTTTCAGCCACTTCTGACCAATAATTGCCATCGTAAACGACTACACTCTCAGCTGGACCTAAAACCGAATCTGAGGTGATGTGTGAAAATTAAAAGCTATGCGGCGCTGGCGGCAGGTCAGGCTCTCGAACTGTATGAGTATGAAGCTGGCGCGCTGGGTGCAGAGGAAGTTGAAGTTGAGGTCGAATATTGCGGCGTGTGTCACTCTGATCTGTCGATGATCGACAACGAATGGGGCATCTCCAGTTACCCGACCATTGCCGGGCATGAAGTGATTGGCCGGGTGGCGGCACTGGGTGAAGCGGCCAAAAGCAAAGGTTTATCACTGGGCCAGCGTGTCGGTATCGGCTGGACAGCGAAAAGCTGCCAGCACTGCGATCCGTGCATTAATGGCGACCAGGTTAACTGCCAGAACGGCACCGTGCCGACCATTCTCAACCACGGCGGTTTCGCGGAAAAACTGCGCGCCGACTGGCAGTGGGTGATTCCATTACCAGAGAAACTGGATGCCGCTACCGCTGGCCCACTGCTGTGCGGTGGTATCACCGTGTTCAAACCGCTGCTGATGAGCAATATCACCGCTACCAGCCGCGTCGGCGTGATTGGTATCGGTGGTCTCGGCCATATCGCGATTAAACTGCTGCGCGCGCTGGGCGCTGAAGTAGTGGCGTTCAGCTCCACACCATCGAAAGAGCAGTCGATTCTGGAGATGGGTGCAGATGAAGTGGTCAACAGCCGCGACGCGGAAGCGCTGAAACAGCAGGCGGGTCGTTTCGATCTGATTATCAGCACCGTGGCGGTGGATCTCGACTGGCAGCCCTACTTCGATGCGCTGGCGCCAAAAGGCAAGTTCCACACCGTGGGCGCAGTAATGAAGCCGTTCCAGGTGCGGGCGTTCGATTTGATTATGGGTGATAAAGCGGTGACGGGTTCTTCCACCGGTTCACCGGGCCAGCTGCGTTCGCTGCTGAAACTGGCTTCACGCGCCAATATCGCGCCGAAAGCAGAGTTCTTCCCGATGTCAAAAATCAACGACGCGCTGGATCACGTACGCGCCGGTAAAGCGAATTTCCGCGTGGTGTTAAAAGCGGACTTCTGATAAATGAGGGTGTGCGTCTGTTGTGGCGCACACCACTCCGGTTAATGAGACCGCAAATCGCTGAGAAAACGCTGCGCACGTTCATGTTGCGGCCGGCTGAAGAAGTTTTCCGGTGACGCTTTTTCCAGAATTTGCCCCTGATCCATAAACCAGATGGTATCCGCCACTTCGCGGGCAAAGTTCATTTCGTGGGTCACACACATCATCGTCATCCCTTCCTGCGCCAGGCTGCGCATCACATTCAGCACCTCCCCCACCATCTCCGGGTCGAGCGCCGAAGTCGGCTCATCAAACAGCATCACCGGCGGTTTCATTGCCAGCGCACGGGCAATCGCCACGCGCTGCTGCTGGCCGCCAGAGAGCTGCGCCGGATAAGCATTGGCTTTGTGGGACAAACCCACGCGCTCCAGCAACTCTCCGGCATGCTGGCGGGCTTGCGACCGCTTCACGCCCAGTACCTTGATCGGCGACATCATGATGTTGTCGAGCACCGACACATGCGGGAACAGGTTAAAGTTCTGGAACACAAAACCGATGCGCGTGCGTAGCTGGTTGAGTCGGGTACTGCTGCCGTGAATATCAATGCCATCAAACAGAATCTGTCCCTGTTCAATCGGCTCCAGGCGGTTAACCGTGCGGATCAGCGTCGACTTACCGGAGCCGGACGGGCCGCACACCACCACCACTTCACCGGTTTTAATTTCTGCGCTCAGATTGGTCAGCGCCTGATATTCGCCATACCACTTGTTAACCTGATTGAAGAGGATCATCGGCCTCATGGCTGCTCCTTATTGAGATGATATTTTGTCAGCGCCAGCGGCGCAGCCAATGTTGCAGTATCAGGACGTTCATTGCGCCGTTTACTGGCAATACGCTGCTCCAGCTTGTCCGCCAGCCAGGTGAGGCTAAAGCAGATGAGGTAGTAGCTCAGCGCGACAATCGCAAATACCTGGAATGGTTTGGTCAACAGCTGGTTGCTCACCTGATTGGCGGCATAAGTCAGCTCCGGCACATTGATGACATACCCCAGGGTACTGTCCTTAATAATCGATACCAGCTGGCTGACCAGGCTCGGCAGGCTGTTGTACAGCGCCTGCGGCAGGATCACTAAACGCAGCGCTTTAATATGCCCCATGCCCAGTGCGCGCGAGGCTTCATACTGCCCCTGCGGCAGTGCCTGGATACCGCCGCGGACAATCTCAGCGATATAAGCACTTTCATAAATCACCAGCGTACACAGCATGGTGGAGAAGCCACTGATGTTATGGCCAATCAGCAACGGCACGCAGAAGTAGGTCCAGAACACCACCATCATCAGCGGGATGCCACGCAGCAGATACACCCAGCAGGCCGCCGGCCAGCTGAGCCAGCGCCATGGTGACAGCCGCGCCAGACCCAGCAATACCCCTACCGGGAAAGCAAACACCACCGCCAGTACCGAAATCAGCAAGGTACAGAGCACACCGCCCAGTGGGCCATTCGGATACTGCCCCATCAGGAACAGCATGCCGTTGTCATGCAATATGGTGAAAATATCGAACATTATGATTACCTCGCGTACGCGCGCTGGAAGTGTCGCGCCAGCAATGCGCCCGCGCCCATCAACAACAGGGAAAACGCCAGATAGCCCACCGTTCCCACCAGATAAGCCTCAAAGGTACGGAACGTCTGGTTTTCAATATCGCGCGTCACGTAGGTCAGCTCGGTCACGCCGATCACCATCGCCAGGCTGGTGTTCTTAAACAACAGCACGGTGTGGTTCACCACCGACGGCAGGGCGTTGCGAATACCCTGCGGCAGGATCACCGAACCCATCGCGCGGACATAGCTCATACCCAGCGCACGCGCAGCTTCGTTTTGCCCATCCGGTATGGCGCGCAGGCCGCTGCGGATATCCTCGGAGAAGTAAGCCGCCTGGCACAGACCGAGCGCGAACATGGCAAACAGGAACTCGGCGTTAAAATCGTTAATCCACATCTGCAGCGATTCCGGCAACAGCGTCGGAATGGCGAAATACCACATCATTAACTGAATCAGCGTCGGCACGTTGCGGTGGTAGGAGACATAAGCCCTCACCAGCCACACAGCCGGGCGGTAAGCCGTCAGGCGGATCACCACCAGCAACAGCGCGATAAACATGGCGAGCAGCCAGGCACCCAATGCCAGTTGCAGGGTGATCGCAGCCCCATCGACGATCATCTGACCGAAATGGCCGGTCATCACGCTGCTAAAATCGAGTGCCATGGTGTTTCCTCTTAGCGGATGGCTCAGGCCGCGCTCTCGCCCGGACGCATGGTGGAGAGTCCGCCAGGCACCTGCAGAGTCGGGGTAATTTCGATATTGCCGATATTCACGGCAATCGGTGCCGATACGGCAAAGGCGACGCAGTCAGCGATATCTTTCGCCTGCGGCAGTTCAAAGCCCTCGATGAACTGGCGGCGCGCCTCTTCGTGGTCACCCGAGACGTTGCCGAAAATGTCGGTCGCCACGCGCCCCGGACAGATTTCGGTAATACGTACCCGCTTGCCGTAGCAGTCGACGCGCAGCTGACGTGATAACGCATGTACGCCAGCTTTAGTGGCGTGATAAACCGAGTTGCCGCCAAAGTTGTAGATAGCAGCAATAGAAGTAATGTTAATCACATGGCCACAGTCGCGCGCCACCATACCCGGCACCAGCAGACGGCAGAGATGCAGCACTGCGCGCAGGTTCACATCCACCTGTGTTTCCACCACATTCTCATCAGCATTGAGAATCGAACCAGGATGCGACACACCAGCATTGTTCACCAGAATATCCACCTGCAAATCGCGGCAAAGTTCCGTCAGTGCGGCAAGGTCAGCTACGTCGACAGCGTGCGGAATGCAACCGGTGCGATCCGCCAGCGCCGCCAGCTGCTCTTTCCGCCGCGCCAGCGCGTGGACAGTCATCCCTTCCTGACACAGACGTTCAACAATCGCTGCGCCCATTCCGGCGGAGGCGCCGGTCACCAGCGCAACTTTATAATCTGAAAATGGCATAGTGCCTCTCCTGTTAGCGCTGCGGCGTCTATCACCGCAGTCTGAATCTCTCTGTTTTTGACTCTATTCAGTAATGCCCGGCGGGTATAAGACATAAAAGATGTGAGGCGATAAGGGGGTCTTATAATGCTGCTTACAGTGCTGCGGCAGTGCTGATCGATGCAACTTCGCTGCCATACTCCACCCGCTGACCCTGTGCGACGGAAATTGCCGTCAGCGTGCCGTCCGCCGGGCTGTTGACCGGCAAATAGAGGGAACCGACCTGTACCAGCGCCAGTAAATCATCCTGTTTTACCTGCTGGCCCGGCTGCGCGTAAGCCTGGCCATTGAGCGGATGTTGCAGCAGGATTTTGCCGGGCATCGGCGCACAGACGGCGGTATGGGCTGGCGCAGCGGGACGTGATGTCACTGCTGGCGTGGAGGGTTGCGCTGCGCTGACCAACAGCAGGCCGGGATCATATTGCAGACACACCGACCAGTTTTTACCGTTTAATTCAATGCTGCCAAGACCAGCGGCACGCATCTTACGCGCCACCTGGCGTAATTCAGGAAGGGCTATTGAGTGTTTTTTCATATCTGTTCCGCCGCAGGTGCAAACCGTCATTAATGAATGCCGAACAGGCGACAGCGCCTGTTACACATCTGTTGCACTCTAGCGCGTTGTCCCTGACAGCCAGTAAGAGGGTTTCGCTTTGCGGTAATAAGCGCGCCTTATTATCCCACCAGCGTCAGCGGGCGGTTATCGACAGTGCGCCGCGCCATCAGCGACAGCAGGATTGCTTTCACCGCCTCCGCGGGTTCTGACAGCGGCAGATGATCGGACATGCAGAACGACAGCGAGGCCTGCACGTCGGGTTCGACGATCTTCGCCATCCAGGCATCGGAGGCTTTCAGCATCGCGCGCGCCGCCGACTCCGGCATAATGGTGCAGCCCATCCCCGCTGCCAGCGCCGCATTAAGTGTGGTTTGCGACTCAATTTCGCACTTCACCCGGTAGCTCAGCCCTTCGTGTACAAAGGCGTCATCCACCACCTTGCGCATAATGTTGTAGATGCGCGGCAGGAACAGATCATAGCGCGCCACAGCGGCCAGCGAGATCTGTTTCACTGGCTGAGCGATGCTGTGTGGGCAGACAAAGCAGAGATCTTCTTTCATCAACGGGATAAAACGCAGGCCGTGGATATTACGGTTGTCGTAGATCACCGCCATATCCATGCGCCCATTCATAATCAGCTCGCTGAGCGTGGTACCGAAGTTTTCATTGAAGTAGAGCACAATGCCCGGATGCTGGCGCTGCACTTCCGCCAGCAGCGGCAGCGCCAGTTGCTGAGCAGCCGTGCCGGGTGCCAGCCCAACGGACACATGGCCGGACAACGCCGCGCCTGCACGATCGATCGCGCTCTGCGCCTGGTCGCACTGGCGCATAATCGCCTGGGCATGGGTATAGAGGATCTTACCCGCTTCGGTCGGTGTTACACCGCGCTTGGTGCGGATCAGCAGTTGCTGGTTCACTTCACCTTCCAGCGTCGCCAGCTGCTGGCTGAGCGCGGGCTGGGCAATATGCAAAATATCGGCGGCTTGCGTCAAACTGCCGACATCGACGATTTTGATAAAGTACTTCAGGCGGCGCAGATTCATGGGCAAGACCTCACAACGTGGCGGATAAGAGGTAATAAGCAAAGTTGATGCCATAACCGCCATTCCGCCTGCAGTGCCGAACGCAACGGCTATCAGCCGCGCCGCGTCACTGCCTCCTGCGCATGCAGGTCACCCCCTGCACCAATACAGTGCGCAGGCCGCAGTCGTCATCGTTTTGTGTTATAGCACCAAAACAAACCTCTATTAACCGCTGCCATCGGCCAAACCCTATCCTCTCCAGGCACCCTCCCTATTTATCCAAGCTACCGGAAAACCTGCTTATGCCTGAGATAGCCAATCGCTTAAAAAATGTTGCCGTTTCCGCCTCCGTTGCCATGACGCAAAAAGCGCGCGATCTTGCCGCGCAGGGTATTGATGTTGTTGGCCTGTCGACCGGCGAACCCGATTTCCCAACCCCGGAGCACGCCACGGAAGCCGCTTACGCCGCGGCGCGCGCGGGTGATACCCGTTATCCGCCGACCGACGGTACGCCCGCGTTGCGGGCGGCGATCCAGCGCAAATTTAAGCGCGATAATGGGCTGGATTATGATGTCAGCCAGATCCTGAGCGCGGGCGGCGCGAAGCAGATTATTTTCAATGCCATGCTGGCCACCATTAATCCCGGTGATGAAGTGGTTATCCCAACACCATCATGGATTAGCTATGCCGATATCGTGAAGTTCGCCGGCGGTACGCCCGTGCCGGTGCCCTGCCATGAAGAGAACGGCTTTAAACCGCTGCCCGCCGACCTGCAGGCTGCGATTACTGGCAATACGAAATGGCTGCTGCTGAACTATCCGAGCAATCCAACCGGCTCTGTCGCCAGCCGCAGTGAACTGCAGGCTATTGCCGATGTGATGCTGGATCATCCGCACATCTGGATCCTCACCGACGATATCTATGAACACCTGATTTATGATGGCGTCACCTTCCTGACTATCGCCCAGGTTGAACCCCGCCTGTATGACCGCGTTCTGACAGTCAATGGCGTGTCGAAAGCGTATTCGATGACCGGCTGGCGTCTGGGTTTTTGCGGCGGACCGCTCCCCCTCATCAAGGCGATGAGCAATGTTAACACCCAGAATAGCGGTGGCGTGACCACCCTGACGCAGGCGGCGGCTGTCGCCGTGCTTGATGGTCCACAGGCGCTGTTACAGGAACGGGCGGCGATCTACTGTCAGCGGCGTGACTATGTACTGGCGCGGCTGAATGCGGTGGATGGCCTAAGCTGTCACCGCCCGCAAGGGGCATTCTATCTGTTCGTGAATATTGCGGCGTTTATCGGCAAAACCACCGCCGGTGGCCGCGTAATCAGCAATGATGCCGACTTTGTGATGGCGCTGATTGAAGAGCAGCATGTGGTTACGGTGCAGGGCGCGGCTTACGGCATGAGCCCCTATTTCCGCCTCTCCTATGCCACCAGCATGGAGCGGCTGCAGACGGGTTGCGATCGTATTGCTGTGTTTTGTGCTGGCTGCCGCTGAGAAGCAGTGAGTGCACTTTTCTGCCTGGTATCGTTTTGATCCCCTCCCCCACGTCGTGGGGTAGGGTCAGGGAGGGGGAGCAAACAACTGAGATGCGGAGTCGTTGTTCCCCCACGTCGTGGGGGAAGGCGCAATTCGGAGATGATGCCAGACTTAACTCCCCCGCCCCAGCCCCGCCCCGCTTTTCGATGGCATTATCCCGCCAGCACATCCGCCGCCGGGCATACCTCGCCGCCATTCGCTTCGATCTCGCTGCGCACAATCGCCGCCAGTTCGACCGAACCCGGCGTATCGCTGTGGATCAGAATCGAGCGTGCCCGCACCGACAGCACATCGCCTTCAATGGTGGTGACTGTTCCTTCCAGCAGAAACTGACGAACACGCGCCCGCACCGCAGATTCTTCAATCACCACCGCCCCCGGCGTGCCACGCGGTACCAGACGACCTTTGGCATCATAAGCGCGATCGGCGAGAAACAGCGTCAGCGTCGGCAGGCCAGCGTTCTGCGCCGCCCGTTCGATAATGGTGTCCGGCTGGGCAAAGATAATCAGCTCAGGATCGATGCGCGCAATGGCCTGCATCACCTGCAGCGCCAGCACTTCATCGCGGTTAATGATATTGCCCATCGCGGCGTGAAAACTGAGATGCGCCACACGTGTGCCTTCGGCGCGGGCAATGGCGCTGAGCGCGCCCAGCTGGTAAATCACCTGCTGACACAGTTCATCTGTACTAAATGGCAGTTCGCGACGGCCAAAGCCCTGGCGATCCGGCAGTCCCGGATGCGCGCCAATCCCCACGCCACGCGCTTTCGCCAGCCGCACCATGCGCGTCATGATCGCCGGATCGCCGGCATGAAAACCACAGGCTACATTAGCGGAAGAGACCACCTGCATCAGCGCGGCGTCATCACACACCTGCCAGACGCCAAAACCCTCGCCCATATCGGAATTCACATCAATTTTCATGAAATTGTCCTGCTCAGGTAATCAGAGGCCCGCCACTTTTTTCATCGGCGGCACATCACGGCGTAAACGGTTTAGCCACTCATCCACCGCCTGCTTAATCGCCAGCGCCTCGCGCGCATCACTACGCACCAGCTGCAGCGACTGCCCCGGCTGTAACTGACCGAGCCGCCATAAATCTTCTTCAATCACGCAGGCAATTTTCGGGTAGCCACCTGCGGTGTTGGCGTCGCTCAGCTGGATAATCGGCTCTCCGGCGGGCGGCACCTGCACAATGCCAGGGATCAGACCGTAGGAGCGCATTTCCACCACTTTCGAAGGCTGGATCGGTGCGCCAGACAAGCGATAGCCCGTGCGGTTGCTTTGCATCGACACCTGCCAGCTCTGTTGCCAGAAACGTTCATGGTCAGCGGCGAACAGTGAGTATTCACCGGAAGGGATGGCGCGCAGCTGGATATGGCCGGCGTGATTAAGCGGAAACACCGACGCCAGTGCGACCGATGGCGGCGCGATACCTATCCCCAACGCGGGTAACGCCGGAACGATAGCCACACCGAGCGGCAAGCGATCACCCACCTGCAGCTGACGACCAGCAAAACCGCCGAAACTGCCACGCAGCGCGGTGCTGCGTGAACCCATCACTTCCGGCACGTCAATGCCGCCCGCCACACACAGATACCCACGCGCACCGATGCGCGGATAACGCAGTTCCAGTACCTGCCCGCTGCGTACCTGGCAACCCCACCAGGGTGGCAACGCCACGCCATCCAGCTGTGCACGGCAGTCCGCGCCGGTGAGAGCAATACTGGTGTCACGCAGAAAACGTATGCGAAAGGGAAACATCTGCACTTCGATAGCCGCAGCGTTTTCATCATTGCCCAACAGCAGGTTACCGGCGCGCAGCGCCAGCGCATCCATCGCGCCGCTTACCGACACGCCCAGATGCCGCCAGGCGGAACGCCCCAGATCCTGCACCGTATTGAGCGCGCCACTTCGTTCAATCTCAATCACAGCTCAATCCTCTCCGGCAGGAAGCGGATAGTATCACCCGGCGCCAGCAGCGCCGGGCTTTCCGCATACGGGTCAAACACCTCGATCTCGGCATAGCCAATTGCATTCCAGCCGTTGGGACCGGTCAGCACCGATACCCCGGCCTGCGCGCCGCCAATGGTGACGGTGCCTTTCAGCATATTGAGTGACGGCACTTTCTTGCGCGGCGTCGCCAGCGCGGGGTCAAGACCGTGCAGATAACCAAATCCCGGCGCACTGCCGAGGGCAAACACGGTGTACTCACCCTGATAATGGCGGCGAATCACTTCGCGGGCAGAGAGCCCGGTATGCTGGCACACCGCATCCAGATCGCTGGCGTGTTCACCGCCGTAGCACACCGGAATGTCAATCAGCCGCCCCTGCGGATGTACCTCCTGCGCCTGACGCCAGTCAGCACGCAGCTGTGTTTCCACCGCCTCGCTGTCAGGCTGGATAGTGCGGAACAGCACCAGCAGATTGGTCACACCAGGGATCAGCGATTCCACCTCATCACGCTGCGACAACAGTCGCGCCAGTGACCAGATGCGGCGCTGAGCGGGCAGATCAAACGCCCCCGGCGCTTCCACCAGCCAGGCACGGCCGCCCATGGTCGAGAGGGTGACGTTGTCCCTGTCATCTGCGGTGACGACGGGGACAACACGGCTTATCAATTCACTCGCCACAGCAGCCATCCGTTATTCCAGTGGTTCGAATTTCAGGCTGGAGAGCGGTTGTACGCGCTCTTCACGCACCATTTTGTAGTCAGTTTTTGGCCCAATCCAGGTGTCCCAGATGCTGTCGATGGTGCCATCGTCATCCATCGCTTTCAGGCTGCTGTTGACGCTGGCCAGCAATGCCGGTTCGTCACGTTTCATCCCGACGCCAATCGGCTCCAGCGCCATCGGCTCTTTGATCATCGCCAGTTCGATGCCATCTTTCTTCGCCTGCGAAATCATCTTGATACCGGTCATGGTGTTGGTGACAAAGCCCACCGCCTTGTTCTGTTCCAGCGCAAGGAACGCGGAGGCCGCATCCTGGAACGTCACCGCTTTACCGCCTTTCAGATGAATCGACTGTTCTGAGGTGGTCCCCTTGGTGGCGCTGATACGTTTACCTTTAAAATCTTCCAGCGTCTTATCCGCGTTGGCTTGTTTCACCAGCAACATCTCTTTCGCCACGTAGTACGGGTCGCTGAACTGAATCTGCTTACCGCGCGTCTTGGTGTACGCCAGGTTGGCGATCAACACATCGGCACGGCCGGTGGCAATCACCGCGATACGCGCTTCAACCGATGTCGGCATCAGGGTCACTTTCACTCCCATCTGTTTCGCCAGCGCATGACACAGATCCACATCCATGCCCACCAGCTGGCGGGTTTGCGGGTCAGGAGATGAGAATGGCGGGACATCGGAATAGACGCCACATTTCAGCTCACCGCGCGTTTTAATATCGGACAGCAGGTCAGCTTTTGCGGATGAAACGGCCAGTAATAGTGGCAGGGCCAGTGCAACGTAAGCGCATTTTTTCAATGTCATTATCATTTTCCCCGAGAGTGTGAATTCACCTGTGACGACAGTTTGGGACTATATCGGCTTTGCGAAAAAGCCAGTAAGAGGGAAACCCTGTCGGGCGATACACAATTTATATGACGTCCTGCGCTACAGATTGGGAAAGACTGGAGGCAGCTAAACGATCCGCGTGTATAGGCACAACCATGAATGGCATACCTGGAGTATTACTGAAAATCCTGTCGGCGCTTTGCGCGACACTGATGCTGGCCTGTGTTAAAGGGCTGGGCGGGACAATCCCAACCGGCGAGGTGATTTTCTTCCGCTCGTTCGTCGCCTTAATTCCGCTGCTGATTTGGCTAAAACTGCAGGGCAATATTCTCGACAACCTGAAAACCCGCAATATTTTTGGCCACCTGATACGCGGTTTTTCCGGCACCGGCGGGATGTATTTCAACTACCTGGCGCTGGTGTATATCTCGCTGGCGGACGCCACGGCGATTAGCTACGCTGCGCCATTGTTTACCGCGATCATGGCGGCGCTGCTGTTAAAAGAGCAGGTTCGCTTAACACGCTGGGTCGCGGTTGTGGTCGGATTTTCCGGTATCCTGATCATGCTCTCCGCCAACCTTGCCGCCAGTGGCGCCCTGTTCTCCGCCGATGGCGTGGCAGCAGGCGCTGGACTCGGCGCGATCTTCGCGCTGATTGCCGCCCTGTGCACCGCGACCTCGATGGTGCAAATCCGCTTTCTCAATGGCATTGAACAACCCGGTGCGATTGTCTTCTACTTCTCGCTGATGACAATGCTGATTGGCCTCGCCACACTGGCGTTTGGCTGGGTAATGCCGACACCGCAGCAACTGCTGCTGCTGATCGGCTGCGGTTTCTTTGGCGGGATGGCGCAAATCCTGGTGACACTGAGCCTGCGCTACGCCGACGCTTCGCTGTTAGCGCCTTTTGATTACACCACGCTGGTATGGTCAATGGTCATTGGCTGGCTGTTCCTCAACAGCTTCCCCGGTCCGTCGACCATTACCGGGGCGGCGATTGTGGCGCTGGCGGGGATATTTACCGTCTGGAGCGACCACCGCCAGCGTAAGGCGCAAATTATTCGTGCGTCCAGCTAAGCCATCCCAACTACACAGAGCCCCCTCAGTAAGAACAGGGGAACACATTCCGCTGATGTCTCCGCGCCTTGCCGCGGAGCGAAATGGCCGCACCGCTCAGCTCACTCTGCCAGACGACAACCCACCTCCCCCAGCCTAATCAATAATATCCCCTTTGCAGGCTTCGCTCATGATGTCAACTGGTTAAATAACACCCTTATTATTTAACAATTTAAACAATAAAAACCAAAAGCAATAAGGTATATTTAACAAGTTATATCCAGTTGTTAACGATAAATTAATAACCATCGGGAACAGTATGGATATTTCGCCGCAATCTCTTTGTTCAATTTGCATTATTTACCACCAACAGGGAACATCTATGTCCGCGCAAAAATTACCCAAATTAGCGGCCGTCTGGCTGTTTATTTTGGGCGCCATTATTCTGGCGATGGGAGGCTTTTTCGCTTTCTATGGCTGGCAACTGGTCAGCCTGCATGGCAGTCCATACTTTCTTATCGCCGGTGTGGCACTGCTTGCTTCCGGTATCCAGATTATTCGCCAGCGCCTGACCGGCGCCATCCTGTATGCCGTGGTGCTGCTCGGCACCATCACCTGGGCGCTGTGGGATGTCGGTTTCGACTTCTGGCCGCTGGTTTCCCGCCTGCTGACGCTGGCTGGCTTTGCCATCCTGGTGGCGCTGTCACTGCCGCTGCTGCAGCGTCGCGCCGGTAAAAAGCCATGCTGGAAACTGGCTGGCTCACTGACCGCCGTGCTGGTGATTGCCTTCGCGGCCACAGTCGGCGGCATGTTTATGCCACACGATCCGGTCAGCGCCTCGGGTCAGCCACTGCCACTGACGCCAGTGAAACCGGGCGAAGAGCAGGTGAACTGGGCTAACTATGGCAACACGCCTGGCGGTTCACGCTTTGTCGCCCTTGACCAGATCACCCGCGATAACGTGAAAGATCTGCAGGTCGCATGGACCTACCGCACCGGCGATACGCCGATCAGCCCGAACGGCGGCGGCGCAGAAGATCAGCAAACCCCGCTGCAGATCGGCAACCGCCTGTATCTGTGTACGCCACATAACAACGTGATTGCCGTCGACGCCACCACCGGTAAAGAGCTGTGGAAGACCGAAATCAACGCCAAACAGAAAAAGTGGATGCGTTGCCGTGGTCTGGCGTACTTCGATGCGCAGGCGCCACTGCAGCAGCCTGAGCTGCCGGGTTCAACGCCGGTCGCCACCGTTTCCCTGCCAGCAGGCGCGCAGTGCCAGCGTCGCATTCTGATGAACAGCGTCACGCCAGAGCTGATCGCGCTGGATGCGGATACCGGTGAGTTCTGCCGCGATTTCGGTAACAATGGTCGCGTCAGCCTGAGCGCGCAGATGGGTAAAGGCGCCGATAAAGGCGAATACTATCCAACTTCTGCGCCAACCCTGGCGGGCACCACCATTGTGATCGGGGGCCGTGTGGCGGACAACGTCGCCACCGATATGCCTGGCGGCGTGGTACGTGGTTTTGATGTGATCACCGGGCAGATGCGCTGGGCGTTCGACCCGGGTAATCCGGACGATCAGCAGGCGCCAGCCGATAACGGCAACTTCACCCGTTCGACGCCAAACGTCTGGGCGCCAATGTCTTACGATCCACAGTCCAATACCGTATTCATGCCAACCGGCAGCGCGGCGGTGGACCTGTGGGGCGTGAAACACACTGAGCTGGATCGTAAGTTCGGCGCTTCAATGGTGGCAGTCGATGCCAGCACCGGCAAAGTGAAATGGGTCTATCAGACCGTGCACAACGACCTGTGGGACTTCGATGTGCCGATGCAGCCGACCTTTGCTGACTTCCCGAATGCCAGCGGCAAAACCACGCCAGCGCTGATTTTCGGTACCAAAGCCGGTCAGCTGTTTGTGCTGGATCGCGCTAACGGTCAGCCACTGACGAAAGTGGAAGAGCGCCCGGTTACTCAGGGTCAGATCCCGAAAGAAAACTACTCGCCGACGCAGCCGTTCTCTGTTGGTATGCCGACCATTGGCGCGGATGTGCTGAAAGAGTCCGATATGTGGGGCGCAACGCCGTTCGACCAGCTGGTGTGCCGTATCCAGTTTAAATCCAAACGCTATAACGGCCTGTTTACCCCGCCAGGTGACGATCCGTCGCTCAACCTGCCAGGTTCACTGGGCGGTATGAACTGGGGCGGCCTGTCGATTGACCCGGTCAACCAGTACCTGTTTATCAACGACATGCGTGTTGGCCTTGAAGTGCAGCTGATCCCGGCATCACCCGAAGTGCAGGGAATGAAAAATGACGGCAACGAAGCGGCCGCCATCAGCCGTCCGGTGCCATTGGCGGGTACACCATACGCGATTAACGCCAAAGTGCGCTTTATGTCGCCGATTGAGATCCCTTGCCAGAAGCCGCCATTCGGTACGCTGACTGCGGTCGATCTGAAAACGCAGAAAATCGCCTGGCAGGTGCCGGTGGGTACGGTGCAGGATACCGGGCCGTTTGGTGTGAAGATGGGCTTACCGATACCCGTCGGCATGCCAACCATCGGCGGCACGCTGGCGACCCAGGGTGGCCTGGTGTTTATCGCAGCCACTCAGGATTACTACCTGCGCGCCATCGACAGCTCAACGGGTAAAGAAGTCTGGAAAGCCCGTCTGCCGGTGGGCAGCCAGAGCACGCCAATCAGCTACAAATCTACGGTTGATGGTAAGCAGTATCTGGTGATTTCCGCGGGCGGTGCACGTAACTCGCCAGATCGTGGCGACTATGTGATCGCGTATAAACTGCCGTAATCGCATTATGCAGTGACATAAAAGCCATCCCCCTGGGATGGTTTTTTTTTGCCTGCGTAAAGACAATAAAACGGAAAATATAAACAACATTAACATCTGGATTATTAATTTCTATTTTTAATGTTTATAACAAAACATCTTCCTGTCAGTTTTCAGTTAGTTTTCATTCCGCCATAAAAAAGATAATGCATCCACTGACGAAGATGAAGCGTAATGAAAGAGAAAAAAAATTGTTAGCGCAGAATTTATTTTTTCCTGTGAAGTCATAATGGCGAACGTTTAAAAAACATCACGCCTTATTGTGATCTGTGAAGTCGCAAGCCGGTCATTCAATATGAAATCAGGTTTTACAGGAAAGAACATTTAAATGAGAAAACGTTTGCTGGCCCTGCTTATATTGGCATCTGTCCCGGCTTCCGCGGCGGACGAATTTATCGTACAGGATATCCGTTTTGAAGGACTTCACAGAGTCACGCCCGACGCCGTATTATTAACCCTGCCGGTGCATCGTGGTGATAAAATCAGCAACAGCGACATCAGTAAAATTATTCCGGCGTTGTTCGCCAGCCAGAATTTTGATGATGTGGAAGTGCTGCGCGATGGCGCTAACCTGATTGTCCAGGTGAAAGAGCGTCCGACTATCGCCAGTCTCTCGTTTAGCGGTAATAAAACGGTCAAAGAAGAGCAGCTCAAACAGAACCTCGAAAGCAGCGGAATTAAAGTGGGGGAAACGCTCGATCGCACCACGCTGTCATCGATTGAAAAAGGGCTGCAGGATTATTATTACAGCGTGGGGAAATTTACCGCCAGCGTGAAAGTTGTTGTCACGCCGCTGCCGCGTAACCGCGTCGATTTAAAAGTGATGTTTACTGAAGGTGTGTCTGCGCAAATCACGCAAATCAACCTCCTCGGTAACAGCGCCTTTAGCCGTCAGGAGCTGTTAAACCATTTTGAGCTGCGTGATGATGTGCCGTTCTGGAACATCATGAGTGACAGAAAATACCAGAAACAGAAGCTGGCGCAGGACGTGGAAAATTTACGCCTGTTCTATCTCGACCATGGTTATGCCCACTTCCATATTGAGTCCTCACAGGTCAGCCTGACACCGGATAAAAAGCAGATTTACATTACGGTGAAAATAAATGAAGGCGAGCAATACCGCGTGTCGGAGGTGGTGGTGCGCGGCAATATGGCGCACCATAACCGGGAAATTGAAGATATCGCGGCGATCCCCGCTGACGAGATTTACAGTCGCGCCACGCTGGACCGTAAAGAGCAGGAAATCAAGAAATTGCTGAGCAGTTATGGTTTTGCTTATCCGCAAACCAGCAGTCAGCTCATCACCGATGACGCCAGCAAAACGGTCAAACTGGATATCAATGTCGATGCCGGTAACCGCTACTCAGTGCGTCATATCCGCTTCGTCGGTAATGACATCACCAGAGATGCCGTCCTGCGGCGCGAAATGCGACAAATGGAAGGCGCCTGGGTGCAGGGCTCACTGATCGATCAGGGTAAAGAGCGCCTGAACCGCACCGGTTTCTTTGAAACCGTGGAAACAGAAACCAAACCAGTGCCGGGCACCAGCGATCAGGTTGATGTGATTTACAACGTGAAGGAGCGCAACACCGGCAGCTTTAACGTTGGTGTCGGTTATGGCACGGACAGCGGCGTCAGTTTCCAGCTTGGCGTCAGCCAGGATAACTGGCTGGGCACCGGCAACACCGTCAGCTTTAGCGGCACCAAAAACGACTATCAGACCTATGCAGAAGTCGCCGCCACTGACCCGTATTTCACCGTCGATGGCGTCAGCCTTGGCGGTAAGATCTTTTACAATGATTACGACGCTTCCGATAACGATCTGTCGGCTTATAACCTGAAAAGTTTCGGCCTGGGCAGTAATCTCAGCTTCCCGGTTAGCGACAATAATAAACTCAGCCTCGGCCTTGATTATGTCTATAACGATCTGAGCAATATGTCGCCGCAGGTGGCGATGTGGCGTTATCTGCAGTCGCAGAATATCAATCCGGCGGTGGTGACACGCACCGTCGATGATGACGGCACCAGCGACGAGTCATTACAGGCCAACGACGTCTTTATCAACCTCGGCTGGAACTACAGCACGCTCGACCGCGGTTTCTTCCCGACCGCAGGGGTCAGCGCCGGATTTAACAGTAAAATTACCCTGCCGGGTTCCACCAACCGCTATTACAAAAATACGCTGAATGCCAGCGCTTACCTGCCGGTCAGCGACGATCACCGCTGGGTATTGATGGGCCGGGCGAAAGCCGGTTATGCCGGCGGCTTCGGCGGCAATGAAGTGCCGTTCTACGATAACTTCTATGCCGGTGGCTCCACCTCAGTGCGCGGTTTCTCCAGTAATACCATTGGCCCGAAAGCGGCGTACTACCGCTGTAACGGCAGTGAGAGCAGCTATAGCAGCTGCCCGGTGGAGCAATCAGATGATGCGGCGGGCGGTAACGCGATGGCGATCGCCAGTGCGGAACTGATTGTGCCGACGCCGTTTGTCAGCGAGCGCTATGAAACCTCGCTGCGCACCTCATTCTTTATTGATGCGGGTACGGTATGGGATACCGGCTGGAAAAATAGCGCCGAAACGCTGGCTGCGGGCATTCCTGATTACAGCGATCCCGGTATGATCAGGGTATCATCTGGCTTTGCGCTGCAATGGCAATCACCGTTAGGTCCGCTGGTATTTTCTTATGCTCTGCCGCTGAAAAAATATGACGGTGATAAATCGGAGCAGTTCCAGTTTAATATTGGCAAGACCTGGTAAACATTCCGTTTATTTAAAGACAAGCCGCAGGAAATTATTCACCTGCGGTTTTTTATCCGCAGCCATTTAATTCCCATCAATGCTTAACAGTTTAATTACGCGTTTTTTCGGTTTGGCTGACGGCGCAATAAAATTCGCAATGGTATAGTTATTTCGTGATCTGGTTCTGAGCAAGCCACGCACAACACGTTGTCAGGTAGTAAAAAAGGTCACTTCATCGGGTGACCTTTTTCTTTTGTTATTACGCTACATCACGCAGGCGTAAATTCCAGCCAGACACCTTGCTCATCACGAACGATATTGACCTGCTCAGAAGCATCCGCTTCCGTCACCAGACGGAAAAACTCGTCGCTGTTCATCTCCCAGGTCAGACGAATACGCAGATATTTACCCGATGCCAGCAGCGCGCGGGCTTCTTCTATGCCTGATGCCACCACCTCTTCGGCTTCACATTCCATCAGTGTCATTTACTTTTCCTCAGCAGTTTACGCAGCGCTTTAATCTCCTTCGCGGACAATGCCTCTTCTGCAATGTCCCCGGGATGCTGACCAGCCACTGCCACAGGCGCAGGCGCAGCTGGTTTTGCTTTCGGCGGCTTCGCCAGCGCACTGGTCAGCAGCTGGCTGGTGACGCTGCTCAGGCTTTCCTGCTGACTTTCGGCAAACGCTTTGAGCTGCTCTTTCAGAGCAGGGGCAATCCTTACCGTCAACGTAATTGTGTCACTCACGGCATTCTCCATTATGGTGGTGGGAGGGGCATCCATTCAAAATAGTTATGAATAATAATTGCCACAACTGATCATCACGCAATCGCCATGAAGTTGTCATTTTTTCGTAATAAGGAGCAGAAAATCAGGGGATCACAACGTTTATCCAGCCAGGAAAACGGCACGTACCATGGACGGGTCAGCCAGCATTTTTCTGCAGCTGACCGTGTCCCCTGAGCAGGTAAAATATGAAAAGCAACTGTCCTGCCACGATCAAAAACGTGCAAAACGGTAAGGGGCAGGATCGATAAGCGGTGTATGACCAGAGACCAAATCTGCCGCCAGTTGTCCAGCCGCGGGCGAGGTGCCAAAACCGTGCCCGGAGAAGCCAGTCGCCAGCGTCAGGCCAGGCATGCGCGCCACCGGTCCAATCACCGGATTGGAGTCAGGTGTCACATCAATCACTCCAGCCCAGGACTCAGCCACCACGGCCTGAGCGAATGCTGGCCACGCCGCCAGCAGATTGCGCATCGCTTCCTGATTAAGCCCCTGATTCACCGCCGGGTCCATAGTGCGGATACGCTCAAACGGCGATGATTTGCCGGCATGCCAGCGGCGAGGCAATGTCATATCCTGCAGGAAATATTGACCTAATGAGATGCGCAGATTGTCACGGGCGCTGCGCAACTGCGGCAGATAGCGTAAACCGAGGCGCAGGTGGTCTGCCGTTAACGGCGCGTCCAGCGCACCACGTTGGGTGATAATAAAACCGCCATCCTGATGCTTGCGAAAGGAGAAGTCCGGCGCACCGACAGCAATATCCGTCGGCCCTGTCATTGGCCGGGTGCGCAGCACCGAGCAAATCAGAGGCAGTGTCGGCAGGCTAATCCCCTGATTGCCTAAAAAGCGTCGTGACCAGATTCCCCCCGCCAGCAGCACCTGATCGCAGCGAATTTCGCCCTTTTCCGTTACCACACCACTGACTTTGCCCGCAGAGGTACTCAGGGTGCGGACTGCACACTGCTCCACGATAACCGCCCCACGCGCCAGCGCCGCCTTCGCAATCGCGCTGGATGCCAGCGTCGGTTCCGCCCGTCCATCCGACGCGGTATAGATACCGCCGACCCATTTTCCCTTGCCGCCCGGCACGAGCGCAGCAATCTGCTGTGCGCTGAGTAACTGCGAATCCAGCGCCAACGGCTGCACAGATTTCAGCCAGTTTTCATGCATCGCCATCTGCGCAGGTGTGCGGGCGATAAACATAATCCCCGCCTGACGGTAGCCGACATCGCAGCCGGTGCGTGCCGCCATCCCTGCCCACAACCGGTCCGCCGCCTGCGCCAGCGGAATATCCTCCGCAAGGCGGCTGGTTTTACGCACCCAGCCCAGATTGCGCGATGACTGCTCGCCCGCAATCCGCCCTTTTTCCAGTAATACGACCGGAATGTTGCGCTCAGCCAGCGTCAGCGCCGCCGTCAGGCCCACGATGCCACCACCAATCACCACCACCGTGGTGCTGGCGGGCATCTCTGTTGAAGTTGCTACAGGAGTTATTGCAGGAGCCATAGCCTGTTTCCTTACGCCAGCGCGCTACAGCGCAACCGTGATCTCTTCCACCGCTGCGCGGGACGCGCCACGGTAAGCCGTCACTTCAATTTCCACTTTGTAGGCAGTGGAGCCTAGCGGTGGGCAGGTCACGGTGCTTGCCGGATTAATACCGCGGAATTTCTCGCCAATCAGCGCCATCACCGTCGGCACATCCGCCGGCTGCTGAATAAAGACGCGTGAGCAAACCACATCGGCCAGCGAGGCATCGACTGCAGCAAGCGCCTGCTCAATATTGGCAAAAACCTGCAATGTCTGTTCGCTGACATCGGTGGGTATTTCTTTGGTTTGTGGATTGCGCCCGGCAGTATTCGAAACATAAATCCAGTTATCGACAGCCACAATGCGTGAATAGCTGGCCTGCTCTTCAAATTGAGAGCCTGTTTTAACTTTAATAATCTTCGTCATATTATTTTCCAGAATAAAAAGAAAGACATGGTTATTTAGCTGAGCACAGGGGTGTCCCACAGGTTTAATTTCATGCCGATACCTTGCTCAATAGCATTGCGATATATCACGGTGCCCCATGCCACGTCTTCCACGGGCATTCCGCCCACCGACATAATGATAATCTCATCATCGTGCTGACGGCCTGGCGCATCACCAGCAATAATTTTGCCAATATCTTCTAATTGCTCCGGGCGCAATTTCCCTTCCGCCAGCATATCCATAAAGCGCACGCCGATGACCGGAATGGTGTGATGCGCAGGTTTCGGCACTTCTTCGAACCACGCATGGTACAGACCGGTATTGTCGAGCACTTTGCGCACATCCGCCTGCTCCATGCCGTCATCGATATTGCACAACGCAGGCATCGCCAGAAACGCACCGGGTTTTACCCATTCGCGCTTCACCAGCGGATAAGTGGCCGGATCGCCTACCTCGCCGGAGCTGCAGTAAGTGACGATATCCGCTCCGCGCACCACCTCTTCAAGCGTGTCGACCACCTCAATGGTCGTGACCTGTGGGTACGTGGCGTGCACCCAGCTGATGAAGTTATCAAGGCTGCGCTGGCCGCGGCCTTTCACTCTGATGGTGTCAATTTGCGGGCAGACGGCGATAAACGCCGCGACGGCGGTTTTCCCCATCACTCCAGGTCCGAGCAGGCCAATGACACGGGAATCTTTGCGTGCCAGATGACGGGCGCCTACGCCCGGAATGGCCCCGGTACGGTAGGCGGAAAGCAGATTTGCCGACATATGCGCCAGCGGCGCGCCGGTATCGGCATCATTCAGTGTAAACATCAGAATGGAGCGCGGCAGGCCCTTTTCCCGGTTGGCAATATTGGAACCATACCATTTCACGCCAGCCGTACAGAAGCTGCCGCCCAGATAGGCAGGCATCGCCATCAGACGACGGTCAGCCGTAGGTTTCGGCATGGTGGGAAAAGGTGAATTTTCCGGAAAGGTCACCATTGCGCCATGTGAATCGTTATTTGCCCCGGCCATACGGTAGTCGCCGTGATAAAGCAGCGCGAACATCTCTTCCATCGTATTAATACAGGAAGGCATATCCGTGACACCGGCGCGGATCATATCCGGCTCAGACAGATAGATAAAATCGATTTTAGTATTACTGGACATGGTTATTTACCCTGTTGGTTAATGACGCATGTCCTGAGTTATGCCCGCTGCCATGCCTGGCTGTATTGAATATTTGCGACATGGCAGGGGAAATAATAAATGGCATTTGAATTGCATTGATAGCAGGTCATCGTTGTCATTACAGGACTCTGCTATGTCATACGCCATGCATTCCGCCCGTGATATTGATATTCGCCCTGAGCAACCCTGGTTCGTCCTCAATGCCGCGCAGCACTACTCATTGATGGCCTCCTGCCACCCGGCAATTTCACATTTCTACAGCTTTGACCTGGCTGCCTCCGCTGGCCAGACACTGGCGATACCGGATGGCTGTGTGGACATTGTGTTCGACTGCGATGCTGCGCATCCCAGCGCCAAAGTATGCGGCACCACGCTGGAGGCCCGGAGCGCCGAACTGGTCGGCAACCATCACTATTTTGGCGTGCGTTTTGCGCCCGGCGTGATCCCGGATTTCCTTGATTTAATGGCGGAAGAGTTACCGGGGCGGGAATTCAGTTTTCTGGACGCCGCGCCCGATGCGCGGCTGGCGTTTGAGAGGATTGTGCAGGATAGCCACTTTGCGCAGCAAATATCCGTATTCAATACTTATTTCACCTCGCGTCTGGTACGTAAAACCACGGCGGTAACCGCGTCGATTATCGGCACCATGCGCCAGCAAAAGGGTAATATCCGTATTGATCAGCTGGAGAGTTTAACCGGTTACAGCTGCCGTACCATTCAGCGCCAGTTCCGCCAGGACACGGGCATGTCACCGAAAGCGTTCAGCCGCATTATGCGTTGTCAGGCGGCGCTGAATACCCTGCAGCAGCCCGGTACACTCTCCTTTTCCGGGCTGGCGCTGGAGCTCGGTTTCAGCGACCAGTCGCACTTCCTGCGCGAGTTCAGGAAACTGGTCAGCACCACACCGCTGGATTACCAGCGCCGTACTCTCAATGAGGCTTACCGCCAGCGCCTGCGTTATCACTGAACAGCAAAAGTGAGCACAACGTTAATATCAGGTTGGCAACTGGTAGCACTAAAACAGTGCGTTTGTTGCACTCTGAGGCTGTCCGATTTGTTCTATCCCGTCCGTTGCCACTAAGAAATGATGCAGAGGAGTTATCCGTCTCAGGCAACGTATCGCGCCTGGGCTTCCTTCACTTTCCATAAGGCGCTGGCGATGAGCAACACTACCGGTTTACGCAAAAACACGTTGGGCTTATTTTCTCTGGTCTTTTTTGTTGTCGCGGCAGCTTCGCCCCTGACCGGGGTTGTGGGTGGCGTGCCAGTGGCGATTTTATCAGGCAACGGCGGCGGTATTCCTGCCATCTATATTTTTGCCTGTCTGATCCTGATGTTGTTTTCTGTCGGCTTTATTGCCATGAGCCGCTACGTCAACAACGCTGGTGCGTTTTATACCTACATCTCCAAAGGACTCGGACACCGCTGGGGCGCATCCGCTTCGATCGTGGCGCTGATGGCTTATTTCTCGATTCAGATGGCAGTGGTGGCAATGCTCGGTTTCTTTACCCAGCTATTCATTGAAGAGCATCTGGCACTGCATGCGCCGTGGTGGGCTTACAGTATGGTGTTCTCGCTGATCGCCTGGTCATTAAGCATCAAACGTGTCGAAATCGGCGGGAAGCTGCTGGGGATTTTAATGCTGGCAGAAGTGGCGATTGTCCTGCTGACGGATGTGATGATTCTGGCGAAAAAAACAGGTGCCTTTACCTTCAGCTCCTTCGAGCCGTCAGTTTTCCTGCAGGGCAATCTCGGTATTGCCTTTATTTTTACTATCGCCGCCTTTATTGGCTTTGAATCAACGGCAATTTATGCCGAAGAGTGCCGCGATCCGCAAAAGACCGTACCGCGCGCCACTGTCTGCGCCCTGCTGCTCATTACTGCCTTTTTCTGCTTTACCAGCTGGTCGCTGGTGCAGGCATACGGCTTCGATCAAATCGTTGCGGTCGCCAGTAAAGATCCGGCCAACTTTATTTTCAACATCACCCGCCAGTATGTCGGCGAGTGGGCAGTGCAGGCCATGTCGGTACTGCTGATTACCAGCCTGTTCGCTGCAGCGCTGGCGTTTCATAACAATATCTCACGCTATATTTTCAGCATCAGCCGTGACGGGCTGATTTGGAAAGAGCTATGTAAAACCCACCCAACCAATGGCACGCCACATAACGCCAGCCATGTGCACAGCGCGATTCTGTTGCTACTGCTGGCGGGGATGGGCAGTGCCAATATGGACCCGATGCTGCATATCTTTGCCTTTGGTTCCGCGATTGCCACCCTGTGCGTGCTGGTGTTACAGCTGGGGGTATCGGCATCGGTGATACTGTTTTTCCGCCGCCTTGCCAGTCACCAAAGCAGCCAGTGGCAGGTGTTCTGGGCACCACTGTTATCTCTGTTCTGCATGTTCACCACCATCATACTGGTGATTAATAATCTGCAGTTACTCAGCGGCAGCGATTCAAAACTGGTGCAGTTTATTCCGTGGTTAATTGCTGGCTGTGCGCTGGCAGGCTATCTGATGTCAGTGCGCCGCCAGGCGACGTTACCGCAGAGCTAGATGCACTGCCGAAGCTCAGTAAATCTGAGACCTTCATATTGCCCACTTCATCGATTTTATTTTTCATATTATCGACCTGGGTTTTGGTCTCTTCCGCCAGCGAATGATTGAGCATATTTTCACCTGCCTGCTTCGCATTCTGCCATTCGGTCTGCGCGCTGTTTTTTACGCTGTCGACTGCGGCATCGGCATCTTTTTTAAAGGTCTCAGCAGCTTTGGCGGCTTCATCTATTTTCGCTTTGGCTTCTTCCGCTGAGTCGCAGGCGGCCAGCAGCAGACAGCCGGAAAGGAGTAATGGAAGGGAGAATATTTTCATTTTTATACCTGATTAGTGCACATTCTGCTGGACAATTAATCGCCAGACAGGTTGCGATAAAATAGTGGTCAGACACTTTTATTATGGCGATAAACAATGTGGAAAAACGTATTGCGCTTCGTAAGCAAAATAAAAATTACGTAAAATAAGTTCAGCAGGGTACTGATGACGCACTATTTTCAGTAAGAATGGCTGGAGAAATTCTTGCAGATAATAATATGACAGTTATATGACAAAAAATAAAACCGCACTGCTTATCATTAATAAAAAAGCGCGTAAAGGGGATACCAGCACGGCAAATATTCGCCAGTTATGCGAAGAGCAGGGTTTGGTGGTGATTGCACCGCCGTACCAGCCTGGCCGTACCATCAGTGAAACGATTATGGCCTATGCCAGCGAGGTCGACCTGGTGATTATCGGCGGTGGCGATGGCACGCTGAATAATGCCGCCCCTGCGTTACTGACCACCCAGCTACCGCTGGCGATCCTGCCCCTTGGCACCGCCAACGATCTGGCGCGCACCCTGCAGATCCCTGGCGATATCAGGCAGGCGATCCGCCTTATTGGCGCAGGAAAAACCCGCAAAATCGATCTGGGTGAGGTTAACGATCATCTGTTCTTTAACGTCTCCAGTATCGGCTTTTCCGCCTCGCTGGCGCGCAATCTGACAGCAGAATCAAAGAAAAAATGGGGCACCGTCGGCTATGCGCTGGCTGCTTTTCGTATTCTGAAACAGAGCCGGCCATTTAGCGCCATCATTGAACATAATGGCGTGGCGACGAAGGTAAAAACGGTGCAGATCTCCGTCGGTAATGGTCGCTATTACGGCGGCGGAATGACAGTCGAGCAAAGCGCTGCGCCGGACGATGGTCGTCTTGATGTGTATAGCCTGGAGGTTTCCCACTGGTGGGAGATGCTGGCGCTGTTCCCGTTTCTGCGCCGCGGCACGCATGGCCGCTGGCGCAAGGTGAGAACCTTTTCGGCGACGTCGCTGACAATTGATACCCGCCGCCCCCATCTGATCAATGCCGATGGCGAACTGATTGGCAGGACGCCTGCGCGTTTTTCTATCAGGGAGCAGTGTGTTGAGGTATTTGTGTTGTAACAATAACCACGGTTTTCCTTTCTGGCCATGCCTGCTGTTACGCCCGTTAAGGCTACACCTTTAATTTACATAACTTCATGGGCTTAGCTGGCAGACAATCTGTAGAATTGCACTGTGCAATTTATGAGCATAAGGATCTGTTGACATTCGTCAACATGATAACAATAATACAGCTGGCAGGAGGCCGATGAAGGAGCATCCAAACAAACATATCCAGGCAGCCCTTATGCATGCCTTAGCGAAAGGCTGGTGTTTCGTCCCGGGAGGTAAAAGCTCACATTGCTTTGGACGTATCAGATGTGGCTTATCCACTCATCGCGACCACATGATGAGTATCTGGTCTACGCCGGGTAACCCGGAGAACCATGCCAAACAAATCATCAGGATGGTTGAACGCTGTTCATCCTGATCATGCTCAGCAAGGCGGAATCCTCCGCCTTTTTCTGTGAAGACCGAGGAAGAGACGATGCCACTCTACAATTTCACCTTAACACTCTCAGGCGTCACGTCTGATACTCAGGGGCTGGAAGACGCACTGTTTGCCAGTGGCTGTGATGACGCATTGATTTGCTTTTACGGCACTTCTGTTTACCTGGAATTCGATCGCGAAAGCGAAGCACTGGCGACTGCCGTGCTGACAGCCATTAAAAATATTGAGTCTGCCGGTGTTGATGCCTGTGTCGAATCTGTCGATTCTGCTCTTGTCGGCCTCAGCGATATTGCCGAATTGACAGGGATGTCGCGCCAGGCGATTGCGCTGCTGAAAGACGGTGCGCGCGGTTCACGAAACTTTCCTAATCCAGTGCAGCGTATTAAAGGAAATTCCCCTTTGTGGCGCTGGAAAACTGTGGCGGAATGGCTGGTGAAGGAAGGGCGTCTGGAAACGAACAGCCCGCTGGTGAAAAATGCCCGGGTGCTGGAAAACATCAATCTGGCTTTACAGATTCGTGCCTCACGTGAAGGACAACAAGTGCAGCAGTATGCGCATTTGCTTGAGCATCAGGAAGAAATTGCCACTTCCTGATGCTGACAATTCTGGCGCTTAGCGCCCTTTCTTCTTCCGCCCAGGCTGAACAAAGCGTTTGCGCGACGCCCCTTTATTATCCGGTTTTTCAGCATATTTCGGCCCGCTGATGGCCGGTTTCTTCGCCGCAGCAGATTTTGGCTTCGCCGCTGTTTTTTTGGCGCTTTTATCTTCCGACGATGAGTTCTCAATCAGCTTAAATAACTCAATCAGTTCATCGTCGGTTAAATCGCGCCACTCACCCGGCGGGATACCTTTCAGGCTGACGTTCATGATACGCGTACGTTCGAGCTTAGTGACTTCATAGCCAAAGTGTTCACACATGCGACGGATCTGACGATTCAGTCCCTGCACCAGCGTGATACGAAACACAAACGGTGCTTCTCTTTTCACTTTGCATTTTTTGGTTACCGTGCCCAGCATCGGCACACCGACGCCAAGGCCATGAATAAACTCGTCCGTCACTGGCTTGTTGACGGTCACCAAATACTCTTTTTCATGATCGTTGCCCGCACGCAGGATTTTATTCACCAGGTCGCCGTGGTTGGTGAGGAAAATCAGCCCCTGCGAGTCTTTATCGAGACGGCCAATCGGGAATACGCGTTTACTGTGATTGACGAAATCAACGATGTTGTCCTTTTCGCCCTCTTCCGTGGTGCTGACAATACCCACCGGTTTGTTCAGCGCAATCAGCACCAGATCTTCTTCGTTACGCGGCTCAATCAGCTGACCATTCACTTTCACCACATCACCGGCAAATACCTGATCGCCCACCGAGGCGCGTTTGCCGTTGATAAAAACGTTGCCTTGTTCGATGTAGCGATCGGCGTCACGACGAGAGCAGATACCGCTCTCGCTAATGTATTTGTTCAGGCGAATGGATGAGTTGATCAGCATGGTTCCTCCGTAAAACGCGGACTATAACGTAACCACGCCAGCTTGCGAAGTCGGGCAAGCGCAAATCGTGCAGCAGGATTAAAGGAGGCAACGCTGACTAAACGGGCGATGAGTGACGCGCCAGCGTTTACGGCTCCGCCTGCTCTTCCGATGATGAGTGCTCAATCAGCCTGAATAACTCGCTCAGTTCATCGTCGGTTAAATCACGCCACTCGCCCTGCGCGATGCCCTGCAGCTCAACGTTCATGATGCGTATGCGCTCCAGTCTGGTCACCGTATAACCAAAATGCCGGCACATACGCCGGATTTGGCGATTCAGCCCCTGAATCAGGGTGATACGGAATTCACAGGGCGTCTCCTGCCTGACTTTGCACGGTTTGGTCACCGTCCCCAGCATCGGTACGCCCGCGCTCATCCCCTGCAGAAACGCATCCGTCACCGGGTAATTTACCGTCACCCGATACTCTTTCTCGTGACCATTGCCCGCGCGCAGGATTTTGTTGAATAAATCGCCGTGATTGGTGAGAAGAATGAGTCCCTGCGAAGCCTTATCCAGACGACCAACAGGGAAAAGACGTTTGCTGTGATTGACGAACTTAACAATATTGTCCGGTTCGCTGTCATCAGTGGTGCACAGAATCCCGACCGGTTTATTTAACGCCACCACGACCAAATCGTCGGCATCACGCGGTTCGATCAGCCTGCCGTTCACCGTCACCACATCTCCGGCAAACACCTGAGCACCCACCGCAGCCTGCCTGCTGTTAATAAAAACGTGCCCTTGTTTGATGTCGCGATCGGCTTCCCGACGCGAGCAGATGCCGCTGTCGCTAATATACTTGTTCAGGCGAACAGAGGAGCGATTCAGCATGGGTTCTCCATTAAACGCGGACTGACGCGTAACGATGTGCTGATTGAATCGGCGCTGGCCTGCTGCCAGCACGCAATGGCTTTAGCGGAAAGCGCTGGGTTAAGACGGGTGAAGCGACATGTGTGGTTCGGGCAAAAAGCGCTTACACCGCCTGCGCACACGCCCATGCCGAGCTCCACGCCCACTGGAAGTTATAGCCGCCAAGCCAGCCGGTGACATCGACCACTTCGCCAATAAAGTACAACCCTGGCACATCGCGCGCTTCCATGGTCTTCGATGACAGCTGCGTGGTATCCACGCCGCCCAGCGTCACTTCAGCGGTGCGGTAACCTTCGGTGCCATTCGGCTGTACGCGCCACTGGTGCAGTGCCTCCACCAGTTCACCCTGCTGGCGGCTGTTCAGCTGTTTCAGCGTCACATCCGGCACCGTCCCCAGCACCTGCAGTACCTCAATCAGCCGCTTCGGCAGCACTTTCGCCAGCGTGTTTTTCAGGCTCTGATTCGGATGCACGCTGCGTTCATCGTTCAGCAACGCTTCCAGATCCTGTTGCGGCGACAGGTTGACCGACACGAACTCGCCCGGCTGCCAGTAGCTGGAGAGCTGCAACACCGCCGGACCGGACAGACCGCGATGAGTAAACAGCATCGCCTCTTTAAATACCGTGCCATCCTGCGCTGTCATCACCGTCGGCAGCGACACGCCAGACAAGGTCTGCAGATGATCCAGCAACGGTTTATGCAGAGTAAACGGCACCAGCCCGGCGCGGGTCGGGAACACCTTCAGACCAAACTGCTCCGCCACCTTATAACCAAATGGTGACGCGCCCAGCCCCGGCATCGACAGCCCACCGCTGGCAATCACCAGCTTCTCCGCCTGCACCTCTGCACCATTCAGCTGCAGCGTATAACCGTTGTCATCACGAGCCACGCTGAGCACTTCACTGCGCAGCCGCAGGGTGACATTCGCCTGCTGACACTCTTTAACCAGCAGGTCGACGATCTGCTGTGCCGAGTCATCGCAAAACAGCTGGCCGAGGGTTTTCTCATGCCAGGCGATGCCGTGGCGATTAACCAGATCGATAAAATCCCACTGGGTATAACGCGCCAGCGCCGATTTACAAAAGTGCGGGTTGTGCGACAAATACGCCGCCGGTTCGGTATACAGGTTGGTGAAGTTGCAGCGTCCGCCACCGGACATCAGGATTTTGCGCCCTGGTTTTTTGCCGTTATCCAGCAGCAGGACGCGGCGACCACGCAGGCCTGCCTGTGCGGCGCAGAACATGCCTGCCGCCCCTGCGCCAATGATGATAACGTCAAACTTTTCCACAACTCGCTCCCGCCGCCCGGCAAAAAACGCTGATTGTAGAGAGTTGGTGGGTTTGATGCCAGCGTAACAAAAGTGTAGTGAAAGTAACACAATGTAACTATATAATTTATAGTGCTTTTTCACTACAAATTGCACACTACTTACGCTTTAATATCAAAAAAAGTCCATATTTTCCTTCCCCCCGGGATGCATTGTCGCGGATAATGCGCCGCGTTCATGTCCTCCAAAATGGCGTAACGTTTATGCTGCATCTGTTTGCTGGTCTGGATTTTCATACCGGCCTGTTATTAGTACTCGCACTGGTGTTTGTGCTGTTCTACGAAGCCATTAATGGTTTTCATGACACCGCTAACGCAGTGGCGACCGTAATCTATACCCGAGCAATGCGATCGCAGTTAGCGGTGGTGATGGCCGGGGTGTTTAACTTTTTTGGTGTGTTACTCGGTGGCCTGAGCGTGGCTTACGCGATTGTCCACTTACTTCCTACCGATCTGCTGCTTAATGTCGGATCGGCCCACGGGCTGGCTATGGTCTTTTCCATGCTGCTCGCGGCCATCATCTGGAACCTGGGTACCTGGTACTTTGGTCTGCCAGCTTCCAGCTCCCATACGCTGATCGGCGCCATTATCGGCATCGGTCTGACCAACGCCTGGCTCACCGACGCCTCGCTGGTTGAAGCGCTGAATATACCTAAAGTGATCGGCATCTTTATGTCGTTGATCTTATCGCCGATTATTGGTCTGGTCGTGGCGGGCGGTCTGATTTTCGTGCTGCGCCGTTACTGGAGCGGCACCAAAAAACGCAGCCGTATCCATATGACACCGGCGGATCGCGAGAAGATTGATGGCAAGAAAAAGCCGCCATTCTGGACGCGTATCGCACTGATCGTATCGGCGATTGGCGTCAGCTACTCCCACGGCGCTAACGACGGCCAGAAAGGGATTGGCCTGATTATGCTGGTGTTGATCGGCGTCGCCCCGGCGGGCTTCGTGGTCAATATGAATGCTTCCGGTTATGACATCACGCGCACCCGCGATGCGGTCAACCATATGGAACAGTATTACCAGCAGCATACCGACGCGTTATCGCACATTATTCAGCAAATTCCGCCTGCGCTGCCAACGCCTGAACAGGCACCGGGGGCGCCGAAAGAGTTCCATTGCGACAGCGCACGGGCATTAATTGCCATCCAGCGCGCGCAGGGGATGCTGACCAATCTGCAGAACTATGACGCACTGAGCGTTGAGCAGCGTGCGCAGATGCGCCGCCTGCTGATGTGCATCGCGGACACCGCCGATAAAGCCGCTAAACTGCCGGAAACCAGCGCAGACGACAAACGTTTCCTCAGCAAGATCAAAGGCGACCTGCTGAACACCGTTGAGTATGCGCCGGTCTGGATTATTGTTGCGGTAGCACTGGCGCTGTCACTGGGCACCATGGTGGGCTGGCGTCGCGTTGCGACCACTATCGGCGAGAAGATTGGCCGTAAAGGTATGACTTACGCGCAGGGCATGTCGGCGCAGGTCACTGCGGCGGTCTCCATCGGGGTAGCCAGCTACACCGGGATGCCGGTGTCGACCACCCACATCCTCTCCTCATCCGTTGCCGGCACCATGCTGGTCGACGGCGGCGGCGTGCAGACGCGCACCATCAAGAGCATCGCCCTGGCGTGGGTATTTACCCTGCCGGTCTCGATTCTGCTTTCTGGTGGGTTGTACCTGATTGCGCTGCGTTTCGTATGAGGCGTTGTATCTGATTATGCGGGGGCCATCATGGCCCCTTTTTTAATGCCAGATCGCCAGCCCTGCCAGGCTAATCAGCACTAAGCCGCACAACGAACTGGTCAGAATAAATTGCCCGCGCACCCGCTCACAACGGCGGATAAATTCCTCATCATGATGATCGCGATAGCGCTGTGCCCAGATATAGCGCACCAGACGCACCTGTTTGCTCGGCTGACCATGAGAAGTAAAGAAACCCGCGCCATCCACATACTGATACAGCAACGGATCGCAGCCGCGAAGCACCACCAGTAACGCGCGCAGAGAAGAGTAATACCGCGCCATATTCACCAAACAAACCACACAGAGCGCCCAAAACAGTGCGATGGTGCTGATCATGATCCCCTCCCGGCTAATTATCGCAGGATAGTTATCAGCGGGTTACGCTGGCTACGCCCCACGATATATTGCCAACCACAATTGAACCGGACAGAAATGTTTTCCAGGAAATGGCGACCGCAAAGCAATTTGAGACCGTCATAATCCAGTGTAGGAGATCTGATCAATTTTTTTCCAGCGCTGTTTGCAACGTTTCCAGGAAAGGGAAAAAAATTCATTTTGATCAAGCTCGCAAAGGGCAACCGTGCGCCATAACATTTGTTAACATTTGACGCTATACTGACGCTATAACAAAGTGACGCCAGCAGGCTCATCGCGCGCCACGCCAGCAAGGCAATGAAATCCGCGGCGACCATCGCACGCCCTTTGCGCCAGCGGTTTCAGCTGATTGTGATATGGCAGAATAGCCCTCTGCCAGGCATGCACATCTAATGGAAGGAGTTTAATCATGGCTTATAAACACATCCTGATTGCAGTAGATCTTTCTCCGGAAAGCAAACTGCTGGTTGAGAAGGCGGTTTCCCTGGCTCGCCCTTATGACGCGAAAGTGTCACTGATTCATGTTGATGTGAACTATTCCGATCTCTATACCGGCCTGATCGACGTTAATCTCGGCGATATGCAGAAACGGATCTCTGAAGAGACCCATAACGCACTCAAAGAACTGTCAACCAACGCAGGTTATCCTATCGAGGAAACCCTGAGCGGCAGCGGCGATCTGGGTCAGGTGCTGGTCGATGCGATTAAGAAATATGATATGGATTTGGTGGTTTGCGGGCATCACCAGGATTTCTGGAGCAAGCTGATGTCCTCTGCGCGCCAGCTGATCAACACCGTCCATGTGGACATGCTGATCGTGCCGCTGCGCGATGAAGAAGATGACGATTAATTAAGTGATCAGGGGCAATGACGCCCCACACTGCGCTTATCCCCACACTGCGGGGGTAAGCGCTAGCTTAATGGCGGATAAATATCAAAACGGTGACTTTTAGTGGTCACTGCGGATTGGGTCGCCACATTCGCCAGCGGCGGTGCATAGTCTGGTCGTTTCACCACCACACGTTTTTTCGCCAGCCGCCGTGCCGGTTCCAGCAAGCCATCAGCGTCGTTATCGGCGCCCACCAGCGTCTGAAACACCCGCATCTCCTTCTTTACCAGCGCACTTTTCTGCTTGTGCGGATACATCGGGTCGAGATAGACCACATCCGGCTGCGGCGTAATCTCGCTGAGCGCCGTCAGGCTGGAGGTATGCAGCAGGCTCAGGCGCTCGCGCAGCCAGCCGCCAATCTCCGCATCCCGGTAACCGCGCTGCAAACCGTCGTCCAGCAACGCCGCCACCACCGGATTGCGCTCCAGCATCCGCACCCGGCAGCCAATCGCCGCCAGCACAAACGCATCGCGCCCCAGCCCGGCGGTGGCATCCACTACCTCCGGCAGATAACCACTCTTGATGCCGACCGCTTTCGCCACCGCCTCGCCGCGCCCGCCGCCAAACTTGCGCCGGTGCGCCATCGCGCCGCCGACGAAGTCGACAAAGATGCCGCCCAGCTTCGGTTCATCGCGTTTGCGCAGTTCCAGATGCTCTGGCGTCATCACCAGCGCCATCAGCGCGTTGTCGTCGTGCTGCAGCTGCCAGCGCTGCGCTAAAACAGATAAGGCGCCGTCACCGGCGCCTGATTCATCGATTAAGCAGATGTTCACGCGTGGCGTTATCCCTTAATACCATAGTGTTCCAGCATCGCATCGAGCTGCGGTTCGCGGCCGCGGAAACGTTTAAACAACTCCATCGGCTCTTCGGAACCGCCACGCGTCAGGATGTTATCGAGGAACGACTGGCCGGTTTCGCGGTTGAAAATGCCTTCCTCTTCGAAGCGCGAGTAAGCATCCGCCGCCAGCACGTCCGCCCACAGGTAGCTGTAGTAGCCTGCGGCATAACCACCGGCAAACACATGGCTGAAAGCGTGCGGGAAACGGCCCCATGAAGGACTCGGCACCACCGCCACCTGCTGCTTGATTTCTGCCAGCGTTGGCAGGATCTGCGCGCCTTTTTCCGGGTCGAATTCAGTATGCAGACGGAAATCGAACAGGCCGAACTCCAGCTGACGCAGGATAAACAGCGCCGCCTGGTAGTTCTTCGCCGCCAGCATTTTATCCAGCAGTTCCTGTGGCAGCGGCTCGCCGGTTTCGTAGTGGCCGGAGATAAACGCCAGCGCGTCCGGCTCCCAGCACCAGTTTTCCATAAACTGGCTTGGCAGTTCGACCGCATCCCATGGCACACCGCTGATGCCAGACACGCCCGGGGTTTCGATGCGCGTCAGCATATGGTGCAGGCCATGGCCAAACTCATGGAACAGCGTGGTCACTTCGTCATGGGTAAACAGCGCCGGTTTACCGTTCAGCGGACGGTTAAAGTTACAGGTGAGATACGCCACCGGCTTCTGCAGTGAGCCATCGGCTTTGCGCATCTGGCCAACGCAGTCGTCCATCCATGCGCCACCGCGTTTGTGCTCGCGCGCATACAGGTCGAGGTAGAAGCTGCCACGCAGTTCGCCGCTCTCGTCAAACAGATCGAAGAAACGCACGTCAGGATGATAGACATCGACGTCTTTGCGCTCTTGCGCCGTGATGCCGTAGATGCGTTTCACTACTTCAAACAGGCCATTCACCGCGCGCTCTTCTGGGAAATACGGGCGCAGTTGCTCATCACTGATGGCGTACAGGTGCTGTTTCTGTTTCTCACCGTAGTAAGTGAGATCCCACGGCTGCAGTTCACTGATACCGTGCTCTTTCTCCGCAAAGGCGCGCAACTGCGCCAGCTCTTTTTCGCCCTGTGGACGTGCGCGTTTCGCCAGGTCGGTCAGGAAGTCGATCACCTGCGCCGGGCTCTGCGCCATTTTGGTCGCCAGTGATTTATTGGCATACGAGTCGAAGCCCAGCAGTTGCGCCAGTTCATGACGCAGCGCCAGCGTTTCCGCCATCACTTCGCTATTGTCCCATTTGCCGGCATTTGGCCCCTGGTCTGAAGCGCGGGTGGAGTAGGCGCGATACATCTCTTCGCGCAGCGCCTGGTTGTCGCAGTAGGTCATCACCGGCAGGTAGCTTGGGATGTCCAGCGTCAGCAGCCAGCCCTCCTGCTCTTTCGCTTCCGCCTGCGCTTTGGCGGCGGCCAGCGCGCTTTCCGGCAGACCGGAGAGTTCATTTTCGTCGGTAATCAGTTTGCTCCAGCCCATGGTGGCATCAAGCACGTTGTTGCTGTATTTCGAACCCAGTTCAGAGAGACGCGCGGCGATTTCGCCATAGCGCTTCTGCTTCTCTTTTGACAGGCCGATACCGGACAGCTCGAAGTCACGCAGGGCGTTATCCACCGCTTTCTTCTGCGCCAGGCTGAGCGCTGCGTAGCTGTCGCCCTCTTTCAGATTGCGATACGCCTGATACAGACCTTCGTGCTGCCCCACCCAGGTGCTGTATTCGGACAACAGCGGCAGCGTCTGCTCATAGGCTTCACGCAGCTCCGGGCTGTTTTTCACCGAGTTCAGATGGCTGACCGGCGAGAACAGACGGCCCAGACGATCGTCCACTTCCGCCAGCGGCTGCACCAGATTATCCCAGGTGTACGGCGCGCCCTGCGCAACAGTTTTCTCAACCGCAGCGCGGCAATCATCCAGTGCCGCCTGCACGGCTGGCACCACATGTTCTGGTTTAATCGCGGAGAAAGGCGGAAGCGTAAAGGATGAGAGTAACGGATTGGTCATAGCGCAGTCCTTGTGGTTGTGAGTGGCGCTGTTGCGCGCAATCTAAATAACATGTGGTCAAGTATGGCGAAAATCAATGGATACGCAGCGGCTTTTCGTAAACATCACGCTTACTCAGCGCAATTGCGCGCGCTTCCCGCTATACTAGGCGGCCTATACGCGCCCTACCGGATATCAACAACGTTATGCTTAGTTATCGCCACAGTTTTCATGCCGGCAACCATGCCGATGTCCTTAAACACACCGTACAGAGCCTGATCATCGAAGCGCTGAAAGAGAAAGATAAGCCGTTTCTCTATCTCGACACCCATGCGGGCGCCGGTCGCTATCAGCTGAGCGGTGAGCATGCGGAACGCACCGGCGAATATCTGGAAGGGATTGCCCGTATCTGGCAGCAGGATGATGTGCCGGAACTGCTGCAGCCATACCTCAGTGCGCTTAAGGCGCTAAACCATGGCGACAAACTGCGTTACTACCCGGGTTCGCCGCTGATTGCCCGCCATCTGCTGCGTGAAGACGACAAGCTGCAGCTGACCGAACTGCATCCGAGCGATTTCCCATTATTGCGTAATGAGTTTCTGAAAGACGCGCGCGCACGTACTGAACGCGCCGACGGTTATCAGCAGCTGAAGGCTAAACTGCCACCACCATCGCGCCGTGGTCTGGTGCTGATCGACCCGCCTTACGAAATCAAAACCGACTATCAGGCGGTAGTGCAGGGCATTGCGGAAGGCTACAAACGTTTTGCCACCGGCGTCTTTGCGCTGTGGTATCCGGTGGTGCTGCGCCAGCAGATCAAGCGCATGTGTAAAGAGCTGGAAGAGACCGGCATCCGCCGTATTTTGCAGATCGAACTGGCAGTGCGCCCGGACAGCGATCAACGCGGCATGACCGCCTCAGGCATGATTGTGATTAACCCGCCGTGGAAACTTGAGCAGCAGATGAAAGAGCTGCTGCCGTGGCTGCATAAAACCCTGGTGCCTGCCGGTACCGGCCACACCCGCGTGGAATGGATTGTGCCGGAGTAATCTGGTCACCAGCAGCCCCACCCTGCCGCATCGCCGGAGCTGCAGAGTTCTTCTTCCCGGTCACGGGCGCATAAAAGTCAAAACTGTGTGCCCGCTTCCAGTGATAAATTCGTCACTGCGCGCCTCCTGTGAGAGACTTCCAGACTTTCACCGCACAAGGATGCTGCGCCATGGAAATCTCCCCCCATCACTGGCTGTGCCATGAAGGTCATTTACTGCTACCGCAGGGGTATCAGGACCGTACAGTTAATATCTTTACCGCTGCCACACCTGCCGCCCCCACATTCACTCTCGCCCGTGATCGGCTCGGCGCGGAGGAGTCGCTGAGGCGGTGGTTCGATCGCCAGCTGGCCCTGCTCGCGGAGCAACTGCCAGAGTGGCGACAACAGGCGCGCGAGACGGCCTGGCTCGGTGCGCAGCGCCTGCCAGGCGAAGCTGTTTATTGCGACTATCTCGGCCATGGCGCGCATATCTGGCAACAACAGGCGGTGTTTAATCCTGCTGGCTCACAGCTGCTGGTGTTCACCATGACCCACTGCGCGCGATTGCAGACGGCGGATACCCGTTTATTTACCGCGTTACTGCGCAGTTTTACTTTTCATCAGCCGTGACGGATGCCGCGCGCTGACCTGTGCACCGCTGACGTCAGACTTTAAACAGTGCGAAATCGTGCGCCAGTTCAGTGGCGGGGAAAATTGCCTGGCACTCAGCCAGCAGCATTGCGCTGTCAGCAACACCGTAACGAGCACTGATATGGGTGGCGATCAGCCGTTTTGCCCCCGCCTGTTTCGCCGCCGTCGCCGCCTGCACGGTGGTGGAATGCCCGCGGCCATTGGCTTTTTCCGCCATTGCCGCTTCCAGCGTGGTTTCATGCACCATCACGTCAACACCCGCTGCCATCTCGCTGGCGACCGGCGTTGGCGCGGTATCACCGAAGATCGCCACGGATTTGCCCGGCGTTGACGGGCTGAGGTAATCCCAGCCGCAGACTTCACGCCCCCCTTCCAGCAGCACCGTTTCCCCGCGTTTGAGCTGCTGGAACCAGCTGCCGCGCGGAATGCCGTCGGCGGCCAGCCGCTGCGCATCCAGTACGCCCGGTTTCGGGTGCTCTTCAATGCGATAGCCGTAGCACTCAATCACATGCGACATCGGCCACGCCGTCACCCGCATCTGGCCGTCATCACATACCTCACCGGCACCCATCTCGATAATTTCCAGCGGAAAAGTGACATACGAGGCGCTCAGCGTCAGCGTGGTTTCCACAAAGGCTTTAATGCCCGGCGGGCCATAGATGGTCAGGGGTTCCGTTACGCCACCCATTGAACGGCTGGTCAGCAGACCGGGCAGACCAAAGATATGATCGCCATGCAGATGAGTAATAAAAATTTTGCTCATCTTTCCCGGCTTAAGCGGGCTGCGCATCATCTGATGCTGCGTGCCTTCGCCGCAGTCAAACAGCCAGTAATTACTGCTCTGGCTGTTATTGAGGATCAGCGCAATGGAGGTGACATTGCGTTCGCGGCTGGGCGTACCGGCACAGGTGCCGAGGAAAAACAGTTCCATGATGGTAAATTCCAGGCTTTACTAAACGTTAAGCGATAATAATAGCTGCCACCCTATCACAACCATAGGCGCAACCTTTGCGGCAATCCGCCGACTAGCGTTACACTCTACGCCAATATTTCTACCCAACTTATGGAACAGGTTCGATGACCAGACATTACGACTATCTTGCAATCGGTGGCGGCAGCGGCGGCATCGCCTCCATCAACCGCGCAGCCATGTATGGACAGAAATGTGCGCTGATCGAAGCAAAAGATCTTGGCGGCACCTGCGTGAACGTCGGTTGCGTACCGAAAAAAGTGATGTGGCATGCTGCGCAGATCGCTGAGGCGATTCACCAGTATGGTCCGGATTATGGCTTTGACACCACCGTCAACCACTTTGACTGGGCCACGCTGGTAAAAAACCGCAGCGCCTACATCGACCGTATCCACACCTCTTACGACAACGTATTGGGTAAAAATAAGGTGGATGTGATCAAAGGCTTCGCGCGTTTTGTCGATGCGCACACCGTGGAAGTGAACGGTGAAAAAATTACCGCCGACCATATCCTGATTGCCACCGGCGGCCGCCCGAGCCATCCGGCGATTCCTGGTGCGGAGTATGGCATTGATTCCGATGGTTTCTTTGAGCTGGACGCACTGCCAAAACGCACCGCAGTGGTGGGGGCAGGCTATATCGCCGTCGAGATCGCGGGCGTGGTGAACGCGCTGGGTTCAGAGACCCATCTGTTTGTGCGTAAACACGCACCACTGCGCAGCTTTGACCCGCTGATCGTCGATACGCTGGTTGAAGTGATGAACACTGAAGGCCCGACCCTGCATACCGAGTCCATTCCAAAGGAAGTAGTGAAAAATGCCGACGGCAGCCTGACGCTGAAACTGGAAAACGGCAAAGAGCAGACCGTGGATTGCCTGGTGTGGGCGATTGGCCGCGAGCCAGCGACCGACAACCTGAACCTGTCAGTAACTGGCGTTGCGCTGAATGAAAAAGGCTATATCCGCGTTGATAAGTTCCAGAATACCAATGTGAAAGGTATCTACGCGGTCGGCGATAACACCGGTGCAGTCGAGCTGACGCCCGTCGCGGTCGCGGCGGGTCGTCGTCTCTCTGAGCGTCTGTTTAACAATAAGCCGGATGAGCATCTGGACTACAGCAATGTGCCGACCGTGGTGTTCAGCCATCCGCCAATCGGTACTGTCGGCCTGACCGAACCGCAGGCGCGCGAGCAGTATGGTGATGAGGAAGTCAAAGTGTACAAATCTGCGTTTACCGCGATGTACACCGCGGTGACTCAGCACCGTCAGCCGTGCCGCATGAAACTGGTATGTGTCGGTAAAGACGAGAAGATCGTCGGCATCCACGGTATCGGCTACGGTATGGATGAGATGCTGCAGGGCTTCGCGGTAGCGCTGAAAATGGGCGCGACCAAGAAAGATTTCGATAATACCGTGGCGATTCACCCGACTGGCGCGGAAGAGTTTGTGACGATGCGTTAAGTGGGTCAGAAACGAACGTTTCTGCTAGCCGCGAAGGTATAACGTTAAAAAAGCCGGAACCTGTTGGGTTCTGGCTTTTTTTATATCTGTCGTTGTTAATTTTCTTTGTTTGTAATGCGGTACATCACTTCATTCACTATCTGGTAAAAAGGGAAAGCCCACACTGCCAGCATCAAAATCCAGAATTGCAGAATTCTTTGTGCGTTTACGCCGCATAGCTTCTCTGTCATGTTTCTCTTGTTCAGTACCAAAAAGAGCTTCATGATCGCTGATAGCGTGAATGACGACCAGATCATATGCACTGTCATACCCTTCAGGTATTGGCGTGACAGGCGTTCGGAATGAAATAACAATCAACGGATCATTTTTCCATGGCTTAAGTCGCCCATGGAAAAAACCTGCGTAATAACCAAGCCCTGGTGCGCCGACAGAGGAATCAGTCGCTTTAACTCTTCCCCAGGCTCGATCGCTATCGTCCTTATAGATTTCAACCTGATTATGCTCCAGCCAGCGCATACGAAGCTTCACAATTTTCTCAAATAATGAATCAGTATCCGCAGCAAACAGATCTTTTGCATCCATTATGAAATGGTCGAAGCCGTACTCCTCACTGGCATCTGGGAAATACTCACTTAACTCAACTTTTGATATGTAGCGCTTCTCTATGCCCGCCGTTGAACCTTTCACCTTTTTTCCTTTTGAGGCGATCGGCAAACAACTGACGCAGTTGCTCAACCTGACTCTCAGCTGAACCCTGCAGTTCTACAGTCGAGGCATCAAGTCTGAGAATTTCAGCATTCTGTTTTGGAGAATATTTCATATGAACCTCCCGTTGCTATTTGCCGAATAATTATACAACCCCTGTAACATTCAGATCCAGTCGCAGAGGCTCTGCCATATTGCATCCTAATAATGGAGCCCAAAAAACGGATCCAGTGCGCTAAGCAACATACTCACCGATGGTTTCTCTCTTGTCCTCGTCTGAACGTTTCCGCTCACATCCTGGAAGACGATGGGCTGGCACAGGCACGGCAGGCTCTGTGAGCTCAGGTTCGCCCGCGGTAATCACAAGGCAGCCTTCCATGACCTGAATATCCACCCGCGTGCCAATCGCGAAACCCGCAACAGCCAGCCACTGCCCTTCCAGTATTAATAACGGCGCAGCAATATAATCGGGGTATTGCCGGAGATAACTCACGTTATGATGGCGCGTCATAATCACTGGCGACGCAGACCGGGTTTCCTCTGACTTATCCTTATGATTAGCCATAATCACTCATTCCTTAAGTTGCCCTGAAATACAGCGGTACACTTTATAACCAACGCGAATGCAGATTACGCACTCCCTGCGGCTGAGTCAATAATCAAAAATCAAAAAAAACACATAAAAATAAGACACTTAACGTGTTTCATTACTTGTTAAGGATGGCAGCCATACTAATTTTTTCCCTTCCCTGAGGGCGAAAAGCAGATAAAGTAGGTCACTGGATAATCAGGATATTCACGATCAGGGAAGAGGTGATTATTTGTGTACGCTACGACGTTATGTCCGTCAGTTAGTCATAGCCGGATTATTATCTGCCGCCGCGTTTAGCGTGGCGGCGCAGGCAGTTAACCCGGCGGGTTTCCAGCGCCTTGCGGTAAACGATCCGCTTAGTGGCCTCCCCATGGAAGCGGCCTGGTTTTACCCCACCACCAGCGCCACAAATACTCTGACGCCTATCGGCCCCTATGATATCGCTGCGCATAAAGTCGTGCCGGTTGCACCAGGCCGTTATCCTATGGTCGTGATTTCCCATGGCAATGCAGGCAGCTTATGGGGACATCACGATCTCGCTACCTGGCTCGCACAACATGGCTATCTGGTGATTACGCTGACTCATCCTGGGGACAATTATCAGGATCAGTCCGGTGTTGCGGCCACCAGCACCCTGTATGGTCGTCCGCGACAAATCTCTGCGGCGATAAGCACAGCACTGGTAAATCCCGCTATCGCGCCGTATCTCGACAGCAACAGAATCGCTTTTATTGGCTTCTCTGCAGGTGGCGAAACCGGGCTGTTTCTCGCAGGCGCGCAGATGGATCCGGCACGGTTTGCGCAATATTGCCAAAATCATGCGCACTCCGCCCTCTGCGCCAGTAATGGTATTGTTCGCAACGACCGGCCAGATATTACTCCCCAGGCTGACCGCCGGATTAAGGCGCTGGTGCTGATGGCGCCGGTAAGCGTGCGTTTATCCTTGTCCTCACTGAATACGCTGCAGATACCGACACTGATATTCAGCGGTGACCAGGATGAGGAGCTTAATTTGCAGGACAATACACAAGCGCTGGTAAAACAATTAGCGTCATCACCGACGCTAAAGGTGATTAAAGGAGCAGGGCATTTCGTATTTTTAGCACCCTGCCCGGCGCGCCTCGCGGCACAGGCTCCGGCGCTCTGTCACGATCCTGTTGGCGTTCAGCGCAGAGCGATTCATCAAGAGATCAATGCCGATATCGCCGCTTTTTTTGAACAGTTATGGGCAAAAGATGCTGGCAGCCAACGCCCGTAACATTTCCAGCTGACAGTTTCAGAACAACGCAGCGGGGACAGTTGCCGTCCCCCTGACCAGGCCGCTGGCACACCATTTAGATTTAGCGCTTTTTAACCGCCATACCAATGAGACCCGCGTCACAATTCCACCCCATGGAAAATCCGCGTCAAACCACTCACCCCCACACACTGCCGCTTACCCCGTGAATCCAACCGCTTAGCCATTTATTCCCCCGCCAAACTCTGAAATTGGCGACCATAGGGGTGGCATAAAAACGGTCTTCAGACCGCAAAACCAGCCTTTCTCGTAACGATCAACTCTTACATCAGGCTTCACTATGGATTATAAAAAACTCCTTAAACATGTACCCTGGATGATCCTTGGCATTGTTGGCGCCTTCTGTCTGGCGACCATTGCCTTACGCCGGGGCGAACACGTCAGTGCACTGTGGATTGTGGTCGCATCCGTATCGGTGTATCTGGTGGCGTACCGCTACTACAGTCTCTACATTGCGCAGAAGGTGATGAAGCTGGACCCCAGCCGTTCCACCCCCGCAGTGGTCAATAACGACGGTCTGAACTACGTACCGACCAATAAATTCGTACTGTTTGGTCACCACTTCGCGGCGATTGCTGGCGCAGGTCCGCTGGTCGGGCCGGTGCTGGCGGCGCAGATGGGCTATCTGCCGGGCGTACTCTGGCTGCTGGCCGGTGTGGTGCTGGCTGGCGCGGTGCAGGACTTTATGGTGCTGTTTATCTCTTCACGCCGTAACGGCGCTTCGCTGGGTGAGATGGTGAAAGAGGAGATGGGGCCGGTGCCAGGCACTATCGCCCTGTTCGGCTGCTTTATCATTATGATCATCATCCTCGCCGTGCTGGCGCTGATCGTGGTGAAAGCGCTGGCGGAGAGTCCGTGGGGCGTGTTCACCGTCTGCTCGACCGTGCCGATTGCGCTGTTTATGGGCATCTATATGCGCTTTATTCGCCCGGGTCGGGTGGGTGAAGTGTCAGTTATCGGTATTGTGCTGCTGGTGGCGTCGATCTGGTTTGGCGGCGTGATTGCCCACGATCCTTACTGGGGTCCGGCGCTGACCTTTAAAGACACTACCATCACCTTTACCCTGATTGGCTATGCCTTTGTCTCCGCACTGCTGCCGGTCTGGCTGATTCTGGCACCGCGCGATTATCTGGCAACCTTCCTGAAAATCGGCGTGATTGTCGGTCTGGCACTGGGCATTATTCTGCTCAATCCTGACCTGAAAATGCCCGCCATGACGCAGTTTGTGGATGGCACCGGCCCGCTGTGGAAAGGTGCGCTGTTCCCGTTCCTGTTTATCACCATCGCCTGTGGCGCGGTGTCCGGCTTCCATGCGCTGATCGCCTCCGGCACCACGCCAAAACTGCTGGCCTGTGAAACCGATGCACGCTTTATTGGTTACGGTGCGATGCTGATGGAGTCATTTGTTGCGGTCATGGCGCTGGTCGCAGCGTCGATTATCGAACCGGGTCTCTACTTCGCGATGAACACCCCGCCAGCCGGTCTCGGCATCACCATGCCAAACCTGCATGAACTGGGCGGCGCTAATGGCCCGGCGATTATGGCGCAGTTGCAGGTCGCGACAGCGCAGGCCGCAGCAACCGTCAGCTCCTGGGGCTTTGTCATTTCACCAGAGCAGATCCTGCAGACGGCGAAAGATATCGGCGAACCGTCGGTGCTGAACCGTGCGGGTGGCGCGCCGACGCTGGCAGTCGGTATCGCGCTGGTGTTCCACCAGATTGTGCCGGTGGCGGATATGGGCTTCTGGTATCACTTTGGTATTCTGTTTGAAGCGCTGTTTATTCTTACCGCGCTGGATGCCGGTACCCGTTCTGGCCGCTTTATGCTGCAGGATCTGCTGGGCAACTTCGTGCCGTTCCTGAAGAAAACTGATTCGCTGGTGGCAGGCGTGGTCGGCACGGCGGGCTGCGTCGGTCTGTGGGGTTACCTGCTGTATCAGGGCGTGGTGGACCCACTCGGCGGTGTGAAGAGCCTGTGGCCGCTGTTCGGTATCTCTAATCAGATGCTGGCCGCCGTCGCGCTGGTGCTGGTGACCGTAATTCTGGTGAAAATGAAGCGCACCAAATACATCTGGGTCACCGTGGTGCCTGCGGTATGGCTGCTGATTTGCACGACCTGGGCGCTGGGCATGAAACTGTTCAGCACCAACCCGGCGATGGAAGGCTTCCTGTATATGGCGAACGAGTATAAAGCCCGTATCGCCGCAGGCGGTGAGCTGAGCGCGCAGCAGATCGCCAATATGAACCATATTGTCGTGAACAACTACACAAATGCCGGTCTCAGTGTGCTGTTCCTGGTGGTGGTGTACAGTATTATCTTCTACGGTATTAAAGCATGGCGCAAAGCGCGTCAGACTGACGAACGTAGCGACACAGAGACGCCTTACGTTCCCGTACCGGCAGAGGGTGTGAAAGTGTCATCCGGCCACTAACATCGTCCCTTCCTCCGCTTACGGGGGAAGGTGGGGAGGGGAACGGTCGTTGTTGTTCCCCCTCCCCAGCCCTCCCCCATTTATGAGGAGGGGGCGTTATAATCCCATCAGGAAGCGATATGTTTGGTAACTTAGGCGAAGCAAAAAAGTACCTCGGTCAGGCGGCGCGCATGCTGATTGGTATTCCTGATTACGATACCTATGTGCAACATATGCAGACCAATCACCCCGACCAGCCCGTCATGACCTATAACGAGTTTTTCCGCGAACGCCAGCAAGCCCGCTACGGCGGCGATGGCAAAGGCGGCATGCGCTGCTGCTGACGGATTAAAGGAGAGTTGAATGACCCCGATTGCGGTCACCGTATTAAGTGGCTTTTTAGGCGCGGGTAAAACCACCCTGTTGCGCCATATTTTGCATGAACAACACGGGCAGAAAATCGCCGTCATTGAGAATGAATTCGGCGCCACCTCCGTCGACGATCAGCTGATTGGCGACCGGGCAACGCAGATTAAGACCCTGACCAACGGCTGTATCTGCTGTAGCCGGTCCAGCGAACTGGAAGATGCGCTGCTGGATCTGCTCGACAGTCGCGACAAAGGCCAGATCAGTTTCGATCGTCTGGTGATCGAATGCACCGGCATGGCCGATCCCGGCCCGATTATTCAGACCTTCTTCTCCCATGAGATTCTTTGCGAACGCTATCTGCTGGACGGTGTGATCACGCTGGTGGATGCGGTGCATGCTGACCAGCAGATGAACCAGTACACGCTTGCGCAGTCGCAGGTGGGTTATGCCGACCGCATTCTGTTGAGCAAAACCGATATTGCGGGCGACAGCATGGCGTTAATTGAACGCCTGCAGCGTATTAATGCGCGTGCGCCGGTGATTCCGGTGCTGCACGGTGAGATTGATCTGGCGCTGCTGTTTGACACCCGTGGCTTTATGCTGGAAGAAGACGTTGCGCCTGCGAAGCCCGCTTTCCGCTTTGTCGCGCCACAGCCGAATAACATCAGCTCGATTGTGCTGGAACTCGACTACCCGCTGGTGCTCGATGAGGTGTCGCGCGTAATGGAAGGGCTGCTGCTCAGCTTCGCGGATAACCTGTTGCGTTACAAAGGGATGCTGTGGATTCGCGATGAGCCGCGCCGTCTGCTGTTCCAGGGCGTGCAGCGCCTGTACAGCGCCGACTGGGATCGCGACTGGCAGCCGGAGGAAACGCCGCAGAGTAAACTGGTGTTTATTGGCGTGCAGTTGCCGGAAAACGAAATCCGCAATGCATTCGCCGCACTACGCCAGGCGTAGTCCGCCTCACAGCCCCAGACTCTCTTTCAGCGGCTTCAGATAACGACGGCTCACCGGTACGGTGAGTCCGTTACTCAGCAGCAGCTCCGCCTGACCATTCTCCTCCAGGCGGATCTCTTTCAGATGGGTCATATTCACCAGATACTGCCGGTGGCAGCGCAGTAGCGGGGTGCGATGTTCCAGCGTGCGCAGTGTCAGTTCCGTCAGCCCCTCTTTTCCTTCGTTGTTGGTGACATACACCCCACTCATGCGGCTGCTGACAAACGCGACATCATCCATCTGCAGCAGGTAAATACGGCTGTGTCCGCTGCAGGGAATCAATTTCAGCGGCTGCTGGCTCCCGGGCAGCAGCGAAATATCCTGAGCGCTGCGCTGCTGACGCAGACGTGCGAGGGTCTTTTGCAAGCGGTCGGCGGCAATCGGTTTCAGCAAATAGTCAAAGGCATGCTCCTCAAACGCCTGAACCGCATAGCTGTCATAGGCGGTGAGGAAGACGATATACGGACGGTGTTCGCTGTCCAGCATCCCCGCCATCTCCAGACCACTGATGCGCGGCATCTGGATATCGAGGAACAGCACGTCCGGACGCAGTTTATGCACCGCGCCAATCGCCTCTATGGCATTGGCGCACTCGCCAGCAATCTCTATATCGCTTTCATCCTGCAGCAGAATACGCAGATTCTCACGCGCCAGTGGCTCATCGTCGACAATCAGCACTTTTAACATCATTACGCCTCCAGCGGCAGTTTCAGGCAGATACAGGTAAAGCGGTCAGCTTCACAATGAATCGTAATGCCATAGTTATCGCCAAATTTCGCCCGTAACCGTTTATCCACCAGTCCCATGCCCAGCCCATTGCCGTGCGGTTTTTCCTGGTACAAACCGGCGTTATCCGTGATTGCCAGCAGCAGATGATCGCCTTCACGGCTGGCCTGAATGCTGATCTCACCAGCACCAAGCAGCTGTGAAGTGCCATGTTTAATGGCGTTTTCGACAATCGGCTGCAGACTGAAGGCAGGTAAATGGTGATGCGCCAGCGTCTCCGGGATATCCAGCCGCACCTGCAGCTGCTCCTGGAAACGCGCCTTTTCGATCTGCAGATAAGCATTCACATGCTCGATCTCATCCGCCAGCGTGACAATTTCCGCCGGGCGCTTGAGATTTTTGCGGAAGAAGGTCGACAGGTATTGCACCAGCAACCCGGCCTGCTCGCGGTCACGACGGATCACCGCCATCAGCGTATTCAGCGCGTTAAACAGGAAGTGGGGATTGACCTGGGCATGCAGCAGCTTAATCTCGGATTGCGCCAGCAGCGCCTTCTGCCGCTCATAATTCCCCGCCAGTATTTGTGCGGAGAGCAGCTGCGCAATGCCTTCGCCGAGGGTACGGTTAATGGAACTGAACAGGCGATTTTTCGCTTCATACAGCTTAATCGTGCCAATTACCGTCTGATTTTCACCCCGCAGTGGGATCACCAGCGTGGAGCCGAGCTTACACTGCGGATGAATGGAACAGCAGTACGGGGTTTCATTGCCATCGGCATACACCACCTCACCGCTTTCTATCGCACGCCATGTCCAGCCAGACGCGATCGCTTTGCCGGGTAAATGGTGGTCATCGCCGATACCGGTGAACGCCAGCAGCCTTTCGCGATCGGTAATGGCGACTGCGCCAATATTCAGCTCCTGACGCAGCACCTGAGCGACTTTCAGGCTGTTCTCTTCATTAAACCCCTGGCGGAGAATCCCCTCAGTGGAGGCTGCCACTTTCAGCGCCACCGCCGAAAATGCAGAGGTATATTTCTCAAACATGGCGCGCTTATCCAGCAGGATGCGCATAAACATCGCCGCGCCGAGGGTATTCGTCACCATCATTGGCGCAGCAATGCTGGAGACCAGATGCAGCGCCTGGTCGAAGGGGCGGGCAATCAGCAAAATAATCGCCATCTGCACCAGTTCGGCGACAAAGGTGATCACGCCCGCCGTCAGCGGGCTGAACACTTTGTCAGGGCGGCCGCGTTTAATCAGCACGCTGTGGATCAGCCCGCCCAGCAGCCCTTCCACCATGGTGGAAATCATACAGCTGAGCGCGGTCATTCCGCCCAGCGAGTAGCGATGTAAGCCACCGGTCAGCCCAACCAGGCCGCCGACGACGGGTCCGCCCAGCAAACCGCCCATCACCGCGCCGATAGCGCGCGTGTTAGCGATCGAATCTTCAATATGCAGACCGAAATAGGTGCCCATAATGCAGAACACGGAGAAGGTGACATAACACAGCAACTTATGCGGCAGACGCACCGTGACTTGCATCAGCGGGATAAACAGGCGGGTCTTACTCATTAGCCAGGCAATGACCAGAAAAACGCACATCTGTTGTAATAACAGCAACACCAGGTTTAACTCGTACATCGACTGATACCGCAATCGCAGAAAAACCGCCAACATAGCGCGAAAATGCCCCTGCTGACGCAATTCAGCAGGAAAAAATGTCAAAGCGTGATCCGGATCGACTCTGGCGTCAGCGGATAAGGCAGTGAGCAGCGCCACAGACAAAAAGCCTGCATGTCAGCATGCCCTCGCACGGGCAAACATGCAGGCGCTCACAGGCCGTTGTTAGCGATGATTCCTTCTGGCGACCGCCTTAGCCACACTCAAACAACGGCAGCCAGTACACCGATTTTTTAGGCAGCGCTATCTGCGGCATATTTTGCAGCCGTTTCAGGCTCTTAAGCGGCTTATCGCCCTTCTGACTCATCACGGCGTCATAACAGCAGCCGACAAACGCACAGCTGTCACGACAGTGCTTCACCTCATCCAGGCAGGCTTCCGCTTTTTCCATCTTTCCGGTTCTGGCGTACAGAATCGCCAGCAGACAATTAATGATGATGTCACACGAGCTGTCGCATCCTTTCATCTCCGTGGCGTAGGCGATGGCCGCCGCCGCATCCCCCGCCAGCGTCAGAATAACCGCATGCAGCACCCGGGCGGCAAAGAAGTCAGCATTCAGGGAAAGCGCCACGCCAGTCATGATCTGCGCTTTATCGTACTGCTTATTTTGCATGAAATAGCAGGCATAGTAGTAATAGACCTCCGCGCTTAATGGCGAGAGAATAATCGCCAGCTGAAAATCGGACTCTTTCTGCCGTGTGTAAATCTCGCGACACATCAGCGTTTTCATCGAAATCGCCAGCGCATTGCAGGGTTCATCGAACAAGACTTTGTCGGTGATAGTCGCAATAATTTCTTCCGCTTTTTCATATTTCATTAAACCCAGACTGGCGAGAGCAAAATAGCAGCCAGCCAGATGACATAATGTCACTGAGTCGTAATTATCTAACAATAATGCGTCAAGTCCGATGTTTTTGTAGGATTCAAACAGGAATACAGAGTAATTATTATAGTTTTTCTTTATTTGGCAAACATTGTTATTCGCAGAAATTAACGCCCGGGCGAACTCTTTGGTCTCCTGTTGTGATATTTTATTTAACAGTAAAGAGATGATATTATTAAACCTGACAAGATTAATGGCATTATCTTCTGACATCACCACCGAGTCGCGAAAAATCACAGTGAGTAGCGTACTGTCAATCAATTCCACTTTAATGACCGTATCCAGACCCGTTTTCAATTCAATTCCGGTGAGAAAATAGCGAACCCCCGTCGCCCGTAGATTGTGAAAACTTTCTGTCAGATTATCGCTATTTACTGTCAACACTGCGGGTAAAAAACGGAAGCCTTTTTCTTCGAAGATTGCACTATGATTAATGATAAAATCAAATATCATCATCGACAAAGTTTTATCCTGCATCACAAAAGGAAATATCGCCAGTGCTTCCTCTTCTGCGGATCTGATTTTTTCCGGCAGTCTGACTTCGCGCGTCACGTTCATGACAAATAAATAACCCTTACCATATACCGTATTGATATATCGATAGGATGAGCTTTCTCCTAATACTTTGCGCAGTACATAGATACAACGTGAGAGTGACTCATCAGAAACATCCCCCCCCTTCCATACCTCTCTGATGATATGATCTTTGGTAATCACTTCTCCGGCGTTCTTAACCAATAACAACAATACCGCCATTTCTTTAGGGGGAACAGTAATTATCCTGTCTTTATGATAGAGAACCTGATCACCACAAAGGGTAAAATCACTGAAACGATAATTTTCCATGTCAATTTATCCATTTCTTTGTTAAACAGAACTTATAAAAAATGTTATCAACTGCTATATCGTCTCTTTGTCTGAGGTGTCACGAGATAGGCAGATACGCGACTATAAAAAAGATAACATAACAGGATCAATTAAAATGTGAAATCATACGGTAATTATCGATTTGCAAAATTGTTATTCATTAATAATTATATTTATTGTAAACATAATATGATGCTGTCGTGGGAAGGGTAAAAAGAAGTAATATTTTCTACAGCGAAGTAAATATCCCCCATAGTTCCGACCATTTTTCCAGATGTGTCAGAACATAGGGTTAACCTCACAATGCAAATAACCCACTTTGGCTTTATTCCATAGTATCACAGCCGCCGTATCAACAGGTACAGTAGCGATACGGGAACAAAGCTGTCGACGGGATTGTGGATCGCGCAGAGTTGCATAAAGTGCTGACCAGAATTGCTGCTTTTCATCCTCGGTCAGGCTGGCCAGCTGTTTACGCAGCTGAGTCTGATGACGTTCTTTACTGGCTGAACCGGGCCTGAGCAGGTAATCATACCATGTCTGTACACCTGCGCTGGCGTAATGAAATGATGCCTCTGCAAATCGTTTATTTTTGACACAAGCCACCATCTGTTCATAGTGTCTTTCCGCGCTGAACGGGTCAGCAGAATTTGCAGATAAATCTGCACAACTTGGTAATAATTCCACGGCTGCACTTGTGCGATTCTCAGCCGCACAGCCTGCCAGTAATGCAAACAGTGGCAGACAGCAGAGAACCCACATATTGCGCACTTTGCTCACCACTCAATCTTCTTCTCTTCGGGTGCCAGGAAAATCTGCATATACAATGTCTTTAGCATCGCTTTATTCATCTCCTCCATACTGCCCATCATTTCCTGCATTTTTTTCATTTTTTCATCCATATCGCCTGCATCCGTATCGCGGCATAAATTCTCTGCTGCTGACTCAGCAGCAGCAGAAAAAGAGTGGATATTAATATTGGAAATATTCATGATTAGCCTCCCAGGCCAGTTCGTGGATGAAAAATTTCATAAAGTTTTTGCTGAGATTCCGCAGTTATTGCATTAATTTTTTCATGAATTTTTTCATTATTGTAAATCAGCCGTTGTACAGCACCTGCAGTAAATGCTTCGGTATTAAACTCCATCAGCTGATCTCCCATTTTCACCTGATAATAACTCTGCTGGTGATAGCTAATTTTCGGTTCCGTCAGCAAATGAGGCCGCAGCCTGGCGCAGAGCTGGCTGGCCAGTAGTGACTGCCCCTCAGGTAAAAACACCACCACGTCGCCGTGATGACCGCCACTGTTCTTTTTAAACCAGTCACTCACCAGATGAATAAAAATAGTGTTATCCCTGAAGACATCCTCCATCAGCGCAATCAGCTGTTGCTCTAACTCGCGACACAGCCGCTCATATTCCTGTCCGATCGCGCGAAAATGGCTGACAATATCCGCAATGCAGCAGATAAGACCCGATTCGAACCCCTCCTGATAAGCGCGTGCTTTAATGTCATCGCTTTCATACCAGGCCTGGTTAATCAGTTTTCTGGCTTCATTTCTGGCGGCGTCCTGCAGATTTTCTGCTTTTTTTCTCGCCGCAAGATAGTCACGGGTCAATAAGGTATTTTCGATGGCGGTCATATCAAAATGTGGCTGAATATTTTCTTGCATGTTGTAACGCCATAAAAAATAGAACCGGGTCAAAAGAGTGGTCAGCTGATGCCACCGGCAACGCATCGACCTGCCGGGGAAACAGCAGCCGGATACACGCCGCAATACCAGGCTGCAGTGAGGGTAGTAATGGCGCCATTTCACTGTAAGCCAGCTGCCATAATGTTTGCTCATCCAGGGTAATCGTGTCGCCTTGCAACGGAGCAATAATATCGAACTGCATAAAACACTGTGCTTTCGTGCTGAGCTGATGCTGATACTCACTGTGCAGCAGCCGTTCACGGTAACGCTGGCAGGCCATATAGCAGGAGACTTCACCCAGCAGCATCCAGTGCTTAATGACGGTATGCGTTAAACGGCAACCGTCACCCATCGTTGCCGGCACCGGCAGCGCAAACTGTTGTACGACAATTTTATTGATAATCCCGCGTGGCACCGCGCGGTTCCAGTGTGCTGGCGTACCCAGCCGGGAAGGGTGAACCCATGCCAGAGGATCGCCCATCAGTGTTTCAACTGTCGATAACATTTCCACGGTTTTCGTTATCAGGTTTTCCGGTGTTTTTTCTGCATGACAAACATCGCACCGCTAATAATCATCATGATGAGAAGAATGGCGACGGAAAGCTCACCCCATGATGACGCCTCATATTGTTTGATCTCCGCAGGTGGCAACGGCCAGGCTTTCGGCGCAGGCGTCATCACCACGGAGATATTTTCATAATCGATATTGGCGAAACTATTTTTAACCAGCCGCGTCGCATCATTCAGCAGATTACCTTCGGCCGGAATCGCGGTGTCATAACGTAATAACACGGCAACGTGCATCGGTCTTCCCTGCTTCCCTGCGTCCGTATTGCTGACGTCATAGCTGACGTGAACGCGAGAGGAAACAATACCGTTGATCTGATTTAACGTCTGTTCCAGCCGTTGTTCGATAGCCGAATAAATCCTGGCGACTTCGGCGCGCGGCGAGGAAATCAGGCTATCGGCCGGGAACATCTCAGCCACTTCTACGCGTGGTCTGGAGGGCAGGTTATAGATGGTCATCAGGTCAACGGCAGCCGAAAAGTCGCGCATCCCGACGTACACACTGTAACCCGCCTTCGCCATATTTCTTTTCGTCGCCGCGATATTATTTTTCTGCAATAACGCCACCACTTCATTCGCCTGATTTTGATCCAGTCCGTTGAGCAACGCCTCTTCTTTACAGCCGCTCAGCAAGAAAATCGTTAGCAGCAACAGCCACAATTTTAACATTCTCATTATCATGCACGTATAAGCGTATCAATTGCCGTTACCGCTTTTCTCGTCAGCGTAGAATAAAGAGAAAGTCGAATATTGTATTCTGATGTTCTTAACTGATACTGATAGATATTATCAATATCAGTTGCACTGACCGGATCATTAGCACTCTTCAACACTTCCATTTTATCGTTATAATCCGCCGCGACATGATGAGTAAACGCCTGCCGCAGCATCTCTTCCAGAGATCCTGTCGTCAGATTATTCCCGTCATCGCCAGTGGCATTAATGATATCAACCGCCGCCGTTAGCATTTTTCACCCTGTGTTATCTGAAGTTCGCTATAATCGAAGTCGCCACATCTTTATAACTTTTTACGACGCCTGACTGCGCCTGCCGGTAGACCTGATAATCAGAGGAGAGTGACTGATAACGGGCTAATTTTTGCGGATCCGATATCCCATCACCTTTTAATTCCTGTAAGGCAACCTGTAACTCAGCATTTAAACTCGCAACTTTCTCATCAAACTCGCTGGACAAATTCGTCAGGAAGCCGCCCCATACGCTATTCGCACTCATACCTGCTCCTTAATGTATCTCCGGGAAATACCATTGTTCCGGGCTGATTTTAATGTAGCCATTATTGCCATACAGGCGCGAATTAACCTGTGGCAGATTATCCTTCAGGGCAATATCAAACTGTATATAATCACCACGCCATTTCCGCCTGAATTCGCTGACATATTTCTTTAATGCGTTCAGTTCACTGTCATTTAATTTTCCCGATATTGAAAAAGTCACATTATCAGGACTGCTTCTTTTATCATAAACAGCAACAATCCCCATCAGCCCCTGTTCAGCCGTTTCAGCAAGACGATAGTCGCTGAGCGTGCTAAAAATAAAGCGACTGGACCAGGGAAACAGCGTGACCATTTTTGCGGAGACCTGCTCAAGCTCCTGCTGCGTCATGGCCCCGGTTCGTTCCTGGCTGAGAATAATCTCGGGTTTTGCCGGGTCGTCAAAACGCACCGCATGAAACTTCAGCTGCGGCCAGCGCGAACCCAGTTCACGCGCGATCTTGTCCTCTTCTTCGCGCGTGGAGAGCACCGTAACCTGCTGACCTGCATCATTTTTAATCAGTGACTGCCAGGCCCAGGCGCTGCTGCTGGCATCGCGCGCCAAAACATAGACCGCACTATCGTGGCCGACAAACGTCGTAAACTGGTACGGCCTGCCGCCAAGCAACTGCGTTACGCTGTTTATCTGTTGCGTTTCCTGCCGCGTAATCAGGTAGTAACCTGCCCCCGCCAGCAACAGAAGGGTCAGTAGCACTGGCACGCCGATATGTCTGCGCCGCCGCCGTGTGTTTAGCGGTTTCACGACGGGCTCAGACACCGCCTCCACCGGGCTGGCCTGGCAAACATCCATGTCCTGCTGATACTCCTCTCTCTGCGGTCGTAGCGTAAAGCAAACTCCATCAACGTCGATGGTCTGATGAAATGGAATCGTGCGCTCCGTTATTCCGCCATCACAATATGACATCAGTAGCGGCAAGGGTGCGCGACTGTGCCAGACAATCTCAAAGCGGGTATTAATACTGTCATCCAGAATATATGTCGCTGTTGGATCGCCTGATTGTTGTTGAAATAATGCCAGAGCATCGCGATCCGCAACAATAAATGAGGCACTCTCCTCACGAATAACATATTCGCACCCGGCTAAGCGGGTGTTGATAAAACATATGGCATAGTGACGTTCCATATCCACAGCATTCATTGCCATCATCCATTGATTACAGTATGCCCTTCCCTATTAGAACAACACGTTACCATATGATAATTATCGATACTTGACAGAATAATGATGAATTCCAATCTAATTGTATTTTCCTTATCGTTTTCCTTCCCTTTTTATTTCTCCGTCATCAGTTTTAAAAGAAATATCATCATTCTTCGCTAACTTACGCGCAATAAGATGATAGACATCTTTCACCTGATTTATCTCTCTGACATCGCTATCGCTGATTGACAAATAAAATGTCGTCTCAAGGGCATAGACCATCTCGGTCAGAAGCAATGAATCTATATACAGATCCGTATCCAGCCAGCTATTATCATGGATTAAATGTTTCTCCACCCCGCTGCAATCAGCAATAATCTGCTTAATCTTTTCCTGAGGAGGGTCAGTATCCGCCATACGTTGATCCCGCCATTCAGAAACGCAGATAAGCCATCGCGGCTTCAGCATTCTGCTGAATAAAGGCGCTCATCAGTTTAACCAGTTGATCCATTGAGGCTTTCGCGCCTTGCAGTTTTGTCGACATAGTCTGTAAAAACCCGGGATACTCCTCACTCTTTGCCTGAAAGCCCGCATCCCACGCGCTGTGTTTAGCGGCGTTAAGGTTGATATCTTTAAACTGATAACCCGGCTCTTTATCGGGACTCCAGTTACTGTCAAGCTGCTTAGTGCTGGTGAGCATACTGTTTAACGGTTCGAGGTTAATATGGACAGTATATGCGCCATTGCCATGGTCTTTCAGACAACTGATAGGCAGCCCCATTGCTGCCAGCCATTTTTCAGCTTCCGCCTTGCTGGCGGTGGGATACTGCCCCTCTTTCTCCACGGGAAACAGTTGCCCGGCAGTGCCGGAATAATCGCTGATCAATTTCGCCAGATCGGCGACAAACTCCTTCATTTTTAATGTGATCTCACCCTGCCCTTTTCCGGCATCTACGTATTTCGCCAGAGCGAGTTTTAATTCATTAAATTTACTCTGAAATCTATTCAGGGTATCAACCGAATCAGCATAGATGGCGACATAAGTATCTCGTACGGAAGCAATCACTTTCTCATGCAGCGCCATGAGTTCATTACTGGACATCGGCTTTACCCCCCCGGCACGCAATATAATCTGATCGCTGCTTTTATTGAGATCATAAATGACGGCATCGGGAGCATGTTTAATTTGTAAATTTTCAGAAGCCGCCCCGATGCCGTCAGCATATTCGACCGAAATCTCACGTAACCTTTGCTGATATTTAAACTCCTGAATAACGTTCCGCTGCAGACTTTCAATCTGCCCAGCGGTATTATCATTAGCTTGTGGCTTATCCTGGATATCTTTTTCTTTCGCAGGGTAAATCTCAGGCTGAGAATTATAAAATGACACTAAACTTTTAGTGTTATGTAGCGGAATATCAAATGGCATAAAATTAGCTCCTGCTGATAAATAACGCTCTCATTATTTGGGCTGTGGTTCATACGCGAATATTATTGATCATCCCCTCAATTATCGCGGTCTGACGCCCCTGCTGTTCCTGCAACGCACGTTGCGTAGTCTCCCTGAGTTCCCGATCCTGCTGCGCAGAGGCTTGTCTGTTGTGCGCAGAGCGGCTGGTAATATCGGCGGCGGTGTCGTTTAATTTGGCCTCACGGCTGAGTTTCGCCGCTTCCAGTTCGCTGGGTGATTGCACCAGCGTGGCTGCCGGATGACTCATCTGGGTCAGCATCTCGCCTTTTGCCCGATCGTTGTCCTGCAGGATATGTATGCGATTGATCTCAATATTGTTATTTTCGATCTCCAGTTCAAGATCGCCATTTTTCTCAATTAATTTATCATTGTCTTCGCGCAGCTTATTACGCTGGTTATCACGCCTCTCTTCCGCCTGATCGAGGCTATCCAGTTCCTTATCATTAGCTTTAATCGCTTTATCTCGCGCGCTACTCTGTTTATCGATTTCACGTTTCTGCTCCAGCAAGGCTTTATCGTCGTGTCCCGACGCCCGTGCCGCGTTAATTTTGTTATCAACATCGGCGCGCTGCTGAGCCAGTTCATTCTGCTCCTTTTGCATAAGATGATTCTTTTTATTGAGCTTTTCAGCCTGCTTCATCTGCTGCTTACTTTCCTGATTCAGTTTTTCCAGTTGCGCATTATTCCCCTGAATCACTTTCTTATTGGCATTGATATCGGTACGCAGTTTTTGGTTCTGATCCAGTAATTTAGCGCTTTGTTCACCATGTTTCGTATTACTGTTGATTTTATTCAGGGTTCCGGCGGCAGCGAAACCGATGCCAGCAACAGCGCCGCCTATTGCCCCTGTGCGTGCCTCCAGCGCGCTTTTATATTGCGCATTGGCTCCCTGTTCCGTGGTCTTCAGCGCCAGCACGTCGCGTTGCCCGCTAATTTCTGTCTCACGCTGCAGAGACTTCATCAGATTACGCCAGGTATCCATCAGCATTACCGACAAACGGGTATAAAAAGAGGGCTTATCCCCCTCAGCGATTTCCGCGACCTTCCTGGCGTTTTTTTTCAGCTCATCAGGAGAAGCCAGGTCAGGTGCGTTCTGTGGCAATATGCGACCGTTATTGAGGACAGACGGATCGGTCAGTTCGCTGGGTTCGGGCGGTCGCCCCTTTTTCAGCGATGGATTCGCGGGTGCGGGTTTCAGTAAATCATCGTTTAACCACGATGACAGCGGGAAAGCACTGTAGAAATTCACTCCTGGCATCACAGCCTCCTGGTCAGTTTCTGTTTCGCGATAAACGTCGCCGTTTTGTAGTTCGTCTGCAGCAGCTCACTCATTTGCTCGACAAGGTCATTCTTCAGCGCATCACTCTGCGCCATAATTTTCAGCGCCCGGTTGAGATTTTCTGTTAGCAGGTGCAGCACCTTTTTATTGATGATTAACGAGCCTTTGCTCTTTGCCGCCTGCACATCATATTCGGCGCCGATGATGGCATAGGTTTGCTCTGCGCCGGTTTTGGTAAGGGTGGTGGCATCAGCAAGGCTGCCGAGTTTTCCTGCCACACTGCGGGGAGAAACGGGGAGTTTCGCCAGCAGCTCATCCAGCATGGTTTTCAATTGCTGCATAAGTTGTTTCGCTGCGGCGCCAGCATGCTTTAACTGCGACGGTAAGTGGCTGACAGCGCTTTTAATCGCATTTTTCACCTGCTCGACCACAGCCTGGCCAATCGCCTTGCCGATCTTGTTATACAGCGCCTTACCGGCGCTTTTCAGCAGAAAAGCTACGGCAATAATGGCAACTATCGTCACTGCCGCCGCCACCGCCGTTTGAATAATTCCCGACACATTGGTGCCTGTCGCCTCGTTAATGGCGCGTAATAAAGTACTGAAAGGGGGCTGCGACAGTATCGCGTTCACCAGGTTGCCGATCTGCTCCATCAGCGGCATAAAGATATGCTCGATTAACGGACTGAGCAGTTTCTCGCTGATCGAGAAACCAAACAGCGCCTGGCTGAGGGTGTCCATCACCAGCATGCCAAGACCGATCACCATCAGTGCAGTGCCCGCTCCCCCAAACGCCATGGTCAGCGCCCCCAGCGCGGTAAGCACGCCGCCGAGGATTTTGGAAATACAGTTCGCTTTCTGCGCGGCCTCCTGCGCCTTGCGTTCCTGCTCAGCGGCTTTATTGGCCTGCTCCATCATGCTGGCCTGGGTCGCTTCCCTGCGCGCCTTGTTCAGCGCCTGATCATTCTTTAACTTCGCCAGCGTGTTTTCACTGGATTGCTCAATCATTTTCAACAGCAGTACGTTAATCAGATCGCGTAAGGTGATGCTCTGTTGTTGCGCCTCCACCAGAGGACGGGATTCCATCACCAGATTGCCATTGAGATAAATCAGCCCAGTAAGCTTGTCCAGCAGGCCATCACGCTGGTCGACCATCTCCAGCGCCCGCTGCTCAAGCTGCAGCAGCGCGCTTTGCACTTTGGTCAGCGCAGTCGCTGCACTGGTTACGGCGACTTTTGCGGTCACGATCTCCTGCTGCAGTGCGAGATATTGTGGGTCGTCCTGCGCAATCCCCTGCCTGTCGAGTTCCGCAAGACGACTCTCCAGCGCACTCAGATGCTGTTGCGTCGTGGTCAGCAGCTGGCGGATTTCCTCCTGATCGTGATAAGCGACCTGTAAATCATTCAGCAGTTTCTGACACTCACTGGTCGCTTTTTCGATATCAGCAGACAGCAGATTCAGCTCTTTCTTATGCGTTTCCAGCTGGGCATTCAGTAGCGCCAGCCTGCTCAGCAGTCTCTTTTCCAGAAAGCGTTCGTTGTTCTGGTCAGCTTCGCGCAGCAGTTTCATGATCTGGGCATCAAGAGTCAGCCTTGCCTGTTCATTGACCCTGCGCAGAACCGGGCGGCTGTCGAACTCACCTTCTTCGTTTTCACTCTGTGCCAGGGATATCTGAGTGAAAATATCTTCCCCTTTTTCACGCGACAGCTTGTTGTATTCAGGAAAACGGTTTTCCTGTGGCGGACTATAAAATAGCTCCGGAACCCTATTTTGATAAAGACCGACAGACCCACTCATCACAGACTCTCCCTATAAACTAGACTGATTCATCTTCCTTACTTTGCTCGGTGCGCTTCTTCTTGATCGTTTCAAAGTAAACTTTCGCTTTTTTTACCAGTTCTTCATCAGGACATTTATTGATGACCACTTCAAACAGCTGCAATGCTTTAATCACATCCCCCATTAGCAGCTGGCACTGGCCACTGTAATAAATTGGACTATAGTCATCCTTCGCCAGAATATAGGCCAGCGAGTAGAGATCGCAGGCTTTTTGATACTTCTTTTTTAACTGATTAACGGCGCCCAGACCAATAAAATAGTCCGGGTTTTTCAAATCATACATACAAAGCAAAGAGAAATATTTTTCTGCTTCGTCCAGGCGCCCCTGATGATAAAAATGATAAGCATGAGAATAGATATATTCCATACTGTCATCAGGTATTCCCTGTAAATCTTTTAGTAAGATGCCTTGTTGTACATATTCCATCAACATCGAGCACATTTCAGCTTCATGGATTGTTTCATTGTCCGCAGTCATTTGTCTTCCTTAGCTACCCATCCATGACGAATGGTATGATTGAAACAAAAGCGTGTCCTGTTTTCTCACAAAGAACGCTCATCTCCTTTCGTTTCTTCAGGCGGTATGGCTGATGGGCTTTTTTCACTGTCGCTGGATGCTTCCTGCTTATTTTCTTCGCTCCACTTTCTTTCGACCTGTTGCAGCCAGACAAGAATATCCATCACCTCATTGAACATCTCCAGACTGATAAAGGTATGTTTTTTATGGGTACGATAGATTTCGCGCGCCAGCTGTACGTTTTCCACCACCGGCACCCCAACCTTTTCCGCATAACGGCGCACTGCCAGCGCCCGCTGGTTCGTTTCGAGAATCGAGATAAAGGGAATGAAAACCACCTCCGGATTTAAATAAATTCCAATGGCAATATGACGGGGGTTGGCAATAATTACATTGGATTTTTTAATATCCCTTTTTGTCTCTTCGGACAACAACTCGCGATGAAGCTCTTTACGTTTTTTCTTGATTTCCGGATTACCGTTGTTCTCTTTACTCTCCCGATCAACCTCTTTCTTATCCATTTTAAGTTCTTTGATATGCAGAAAATATTCCGCAACAGAATCAATCAGGACAACAGTGAGGATACTGACGACAAAAATCATCAGTAGCGAATGCATCAACTGCCCCCATGCAGTTAATAACACATCAGGCTCTGCATAAAGTTGACTAATAATCCGTGCAGCATTTTCCTGCCAGAATATCGCCACAGCAAAGACAAAACTGCCCAGATAGAGCAATGACTTAATAATATCTTTCAAATTGCGCAGACTAAATATTTTCTTCATGCCCTTCGCGGGATTGAGCGCGGAAAAGTTAAGCTTAAATATTTTCGTCGCCAGCTGCAGACCGGTTTGCAATAAACCGGGTAAACAAGACGCCACAATGCACATCACCAGGATCGGCAAAAAAATCTTAAGCCCAAACCACACGCACTGCAGAATATAACCCTGTGTTGAAAAGTGATATCCCCGCGCCACCACGCTGTGCAGAATGTCAGAGAATTCTCGCAGCGAGGTAAAATTAATCACCACCTCGATACCCACCAGCACCAGACAGGTGATGATCAGATCCTTACCTTTAAAGGTCTGGCCTTTTTTCGCCGCGTCGCGTTTTCTTTTTTCTGTCGGTTTTTCTGTTTTACTGCCTGCCATATGCTGACGCTCGCTCCGCCTGTATCAGCGCAAGGGAAGAAAAAGCTGTTCCAGCCGCAGCACTTCGGAAGGCAACAGTGGGGAAAAATAGAGCAGCAATACGAAAAAACCAATCAGGGTTTTCAGTGACAAAGCCAGCGAGAAAGCATTCATCTGCGGGGTATAGCGCGCCAGCAGTCCGAGAAAAAACTCGCTAATCAGAAACACACTGATCACCGGCGCGGAAAAGCGTAGCGCGTTCTTCATCAGCTCACCGAGATACGCCAGCATCGGCGCGATGTCAGGCAACGTGGCGGATAGCGGGGGCCACAGCAGGTAACTCTGTTTCATCACCTGCAGCAGTGTCAGTATCCCGCCAGCCTGTAAAATAATCACCACCGCGATCATATTGAATAAATTGGCCAGCTCCGAAGTGTCGATGCCACTCAGCGGGTTTAAGGTGCTGCTTAACGTCGCGCCACGCTGGTTATCAATCAGGCTGCCCGCCGCATGCATCACCCAGAACGGAAAACAGAACACCAGCGCGATAATCAGACCAATCAGCAGTTCTTTCATCATCAGCGCGCTAAATGTGAGGATATCCAGCTGCCAGACCTGCTCGCCCGGCCCATGCCATAGCGAAGCGCCCAGCAGAAATAACAGCGGAAATTTAAACACCCCAGTGACAATACTCTGGCTCAGATAGGGCAGCAGGATAAATAGCGGGAACAGACGGGCAGAACCCAGCATAACCATAAACAGCCAGTGATGCAGTTCGCTAAAGAGAATCGCAGGCATCGCTTCTGTTACCTGTATAACGCGAGATAAACCACTTCCCGGCCATAGGCTAACAGTGTTTCGCCATACCACCCGGATAATAAGAACAGGCACACGCAGACGCCAAGCAGCTTGATGCCAAACGGTAAGGTCTGTTCCTGCAGTTGCGTGACGGTCTGCAATAACCCCACCAGCAGGCCGATAATGGTCGCCACCGCCACTGGCGCCGCCGATAACAGCAACACCAGCCATACCGCTTTTGTGCCCGCCATGATCACGTCGTTCATCCCGGCATCACCGCATGAATATCGAGGTACTGCTCCAGCAATCCTTTTGATATCAGTGTCCAGCCGTCCATCACCACAAACAGCAACAGCTTAATCGGCACGGAAATGGTTACCGGACTCATCATCATCATGCCCAGCGCCAGCAGGATACTGGAGATGAGCAAATCGATAACCACAAACGGCAGATAAATATAGAAACCGATTTTAAAAGCCTCTTTAATTTCGCTGAGCGCATAGGCAGGCAGCAGTGCAAATAAGGAAGGTGTTGCTTCGCTATCCACCTCTGCCACATCGCGCTGTCGCTGCGCCTGTTCGAAGAACTGCGCCAGGTCATGATCGCTGTATTTATGCAGATACGCTTTATAACCAGCGAACCCCGTATCGAGCCAGGACTCAATGGTTTCGGCACTGCTTAAATCCGGCGGCTGCTGTTTAAAATGGTTATAACCTTCCTTCATCACCGGGATCATCACAAACACCGACAACACGAAGGCAATGCCATTAAGGGTGATATTGGACGGTATTTGCTGCAGGCCAATCGCATTCCTCACCATCACGAACACGATGGAAAATTTGATATAGCAGGTGCCACAGGCAATCAAAAAGGGTGCCAGTGAGGCGATGGTCAGCACGGCGATCAGCGAAATATCATTTTCCATAACGCGCCTCGTGGCATAGCGTCTGGATCTCCACCCCCAGCCTCTCATCCACCATTACCAGCTCTCCCTGCGCCAGCAATGCACCATTGGCATGAATCGCGATGCTGTTTTCACCGCCCTCACCCGCGTCGATCACATCGCCGATATGCAGCGCTTCCAGCTCCTCCAGCGTCATGGTGATCTGATGGATAATAAACGTCAGTTGTACCGCTATATTATTGACGCCAATTGGCTGCCCCATTCCGACAGGCTCATGTAACGGCGGATAAAACGTGTTCTCATCCTCGTCGTCGTAATGATCTTCCAGCATAAAATAGTCTTCCTGTTGTCTGTATTTTGCCAGCGTCCTGCTGCCACACTGGACCGATTCGGTCATCCGGTTAATCATCAGTACATCGCCGACGGCGAGCTTTTTCACATAGCGCATGCTCAGCTGACTGTGGCCAAGCACACAGTCCAGCCGTAACGGTAGCGTGCCCTGACGCAGCGACGGCAGATAGCGGTGCAAATGACTGCGGTAATAGTCGTTCACCTGCAGCAGCCAGCCATCGCCACAACTGGTGCTGACCACCGGTAATGGCTGCGTCGTGCAGCCTGCCATGACCGGAGCCACCAGCGACAGCGCCGTTATCGTTTCGCCCGGCAGGCTGACACTGAGTTCCTCCCCGCTGTAGTGAAACAGATCGCGGATATCATCAGCTGCAACCCAGTCAGCGCGCAGGCCGCTCTTTTCCTCCAGCTGCTGGCTGAACCAGGCACGCAAGTCAACCAGCAGCTCCACACCATGGTGCGACCGCACCTGTGCCAGCACGGCACCGGGTGGCGCTGAGCCATGGCGCACTATCGCGCCCTGTTGCTGCCAGTAACGGCACACCGCCTGCAGTGCAGAATGCGCTACGTCATAGCGCCGTAAACGCAATGCGTTCATCGCTCATCCTCGGCCTCTGACGGGTGATCGTCACGCTGCTGTTGCCGCTGCTGGTCACCACCACCTTCATCATGCAGCACCAGATTAACGTCCAGCGGCTGAGCGGCGACCGCCTCCTGCAGGCGACGGTTCACCAGGTTGTCAGACGGCGTCAGTAATACCGTTAGCGGCTGATGATCGCGCCGCAGGGAAGTCAACTCCACGCGATGTTCGCTGCCCCACGAACGAAAGGCATAGCTAATCCGGCTCTGCCCATCCGCTTCTGCTTTCGCGGCAGGTAAAGCGGCAGGGACAGGCGGGGCGAACTCCTGTTTCACATGGTGCGGCGCGGAGGGCGGCTCATACTGCCGGACTGGCGTCTCGTTCCCGAACGTCACCAGCGGCAACGCTTGCGGGTTATCCCTGCGGGGTTCATCGACCGGCCGCTGATGTTGCGTGGTCGCCATCAGCGGTAACGGGGTGACCAGCAGCGGCGCGATATGATGACGTGGCAACGGCGTAGCGACAGGCTGCGGCGCAGCAGCGAAATCATGACGTTCTGGCTGCGGCATCATCCGCTCCCCCGCAGCCAGCGAGGTGGGCTTTCGCTCAGCAACCGCAGGCAGGCGATCGCTCTGCGCATGACAGCGCTGATGCACCACCCAGTGCGGCTTATCGCCATCGCCACGTTTTAGCGTCAGCATCGCCCCCTCCGGCACGTGGCAGGGCGGCGGCGGGCACCAGACCACCTGTGCGGGCAATGCTGGCATCTGCTCCTCTTTCGCTTTTTCCATCAACTTATCCAGCGCATCGGCAGCGGAAGAGTCGGTCCCGACATCCGCTGACTGCAACTGAGTGCCTGGCACTGTACCACCCGTTATATTTGCCAATGTCGTTGCTCCTCGGTCTCCGTGTCCTGCCGACGCTGCATCTCCTGCTGCTGCTGCTGTCGCCAGCGCTGTGTATGTTGCGTGAGTTTTTCCCGCTTCCTGTGCAGCAGGTTACGTTCCGTCCGCAGGCTGCCAAGCTGCTGCATCAGTTGCTCATGTTGCTGCTGCTTATCCGTCAGCTGAAGTCCAACCTCCGCCAGCCTGCGCTGTATCGTTGCCTGCTGGCCCCTGAACGCCAGCAGCGATGCCAGCGTGGTAGCACCTGACAACAGTAACGTGGTGAGGTGCTGCTGCATCTGCTGGTGCTGTTGCCGGGCTGCGCGGATATCGGACTGCAAGGCATCAGCCTGTTGCTGCACCTGCTGGCAGGCGCGATCTTTACAGCTCACCCGCCACTCAAGGCGCTGAATGACCATATTTAATTTAGTAAACAAGGTATTGCATCCTTGTCAGCGTATCGTTCATCCCTTCCGGCGCATGTCGCGGCTGGCATAAAAAATTACGCACCTCCGCCATCGCCTGGAAGGCGCGATCGTTCTCAGCATTAGCGCCCTGCTGGTACTCGCCAAAATCCAGCAGCACCTGCAGCTCTTCGATTTTCGCCAGCAGGTTGCGCAGGTTGCCAGCCAGCTGCTGGTGCGGCTCACTGGTGACGCGCAGACTGACGCGGCTGATGCTGCGCAGGACATCAATGGCGGGATAGTGATTTTTACTGGCCAGCTTGCGGCTCAGCACGATATGGCCGTCGATGATCGATCGCACCTCTTCGGCGATCGGGTCCGACTCCTCTTCGCTTTCCAGCAGGATGGTAAAAAAAGCGGTGATACTGCCCTGTTGTGTGCAGCCGGGACGTTCCAGTAACGCGGGGAGTTTTTCAAATACCGATGCCGGATAGCCGCGGCGCGCAGGAGGTTCCCCGGCGGCTAACGCCACATCACGTAAGGCGCGCGCATAGCGGGTAATGGAGTCGATAAACAGCAGCACATTGAGGCCGCGATCGCGGAAATACTCTGCGATGGTCATCGCCAGCGCGGCGGCATTCACCCGATCCAGCGCCGGATAATCCGAAGTGGCGTAAACCAGCACACAACGCGATCGGCGCTCGCTTTGCCGTAAAGCTTCGACAAATTCACTGACTTCGCGCCCGCGTTCGCCAATCAGCGCCACGACAAAGATGTCAGCCGCAGCGTGGTTAATCAGCATCTCCATCAGCGTGGTTTTACCGCATCCGGCCGCGGCGAAAATGCCCATGCGCTGGCCGATACCGCAGGTCAGCAGGCCATCAATCGCCCGCACGCCGGTAGTAAAAGGCTCACTGATACCACGACGTTGCTCATAGGACGGCGGAGTGCTGTCGACCGCACGCCATTCACTCTCCACGCGACTGACTGGCAGGGCGAGCCGTTCAACCACCTCGCCGGATGGCGCGACCACCGCACCCGCCAGTTGGGCCGATACTTCTGCCCGCAGTGCATAGCCAGTGGGAGCGATCACCATATCGCGCGACAGTCCTTTCACCGAACCAATCAGGCTCAGCAGCGTGGAATCGCGGTCAAACCCCAGCACCTGCGCTTTGGCGACCAGCGTTCTGTCACTATCGCTCTTATACACATGGCAAACCTCACCGATCGCCACTCCGCTGAGGCGCGCTTCCAGGATCGGGCCACTGACCCGCAGTGGATGGGCCAGATAGCGCACCAGTGAATACGGCACCATTAGCGCAGCACCTCATAGTATCTGCGCAGGCTCAGATAAAAATTTTCCAGCGCATCGCCAAACATCGCCTCATTCAGGCAGCCCTCCTCCACCACACATTTCAGCACGGTGGTGTTCTCTTCCCGGGCGATTTGCAGTTGTCCGGTGACGGAATATTTACAGGGCTCCAGCAGCAGTTCGAGAACCTTGTCCGCCACCTGCGCCAGTACATGGCTGTTGAAGTCACACAGCTGTGACCACAGCACCACCTGCTTATCCACCACGCTGACTAAAATGCCTGGGAGATCATCAAAATCCAGCAGAATGGTGGAGTGGCCGTCAAAATTATTCAGCAGAGAAGCATCGCATCCGCCAGCGCGCAACGATTCCCGAACCAGAGTAGCAATATCAATATCCATTTGAGATCCCTATCATTGAATTGATTTAATGACATCAATTGAGATGCCTTCGGATATTTCGCCAAAAGAAAGCACCTCAAGATTCTTAAATTTATTTTCCAGAAAACGCTTCACAAAGCGCCGGATATCGACCGAGGCGAGAATGACGTAGTCTTTCTGCGACATCAGAATATCGCTCAGCCCGAGAGTGAAAGTGTCCATCAGCCGCTCTGACACCTCCGGCTCCAGATTCAGAAAGGTGCCGCTGGAAGTGGTGCGCACGCTCTGGCGCAGGGTCTCCTCCATTTCGGCGGAAATCAGTACGGCTCTGAGCGAATTACCGACAGCGAACTTATGGCTGATATAGCGGCAGAGCGAGGTACGCACATGCTCCACCAGGGTGATGACATCTTTTTCCCGCGGCGCCCAGACCGCCAGCGACTCCATAATCAGCTTGGTATTGCGCACCGAGATCTTTTCCCCCAGCAGCCGCTGCATCACTTCCGACGCACGCTGCACGGTGGTATGCCGCATCACCTCTTTGATCAGGTCCGGGTAATCTTTTTCCAGCTTATCGATATGCGCTTTGGTCTCCTGCACGCCAAAGTACTCACTGACATTGCGCACCATGCTGTTGGCGATGCAGTAGTAGAGTTCATCCACTGGCGTACGCGTCTGGAAACCCAGCTCGCCCAGCGTTCCGCGCTGGTCGTCCGTCACCCATAGCGTATCCCCGGTACTGACCGGGTCGATACCCAGCGCCACCAGGTCGTCCGACGCATTTACTACCGCCACATATCCGGGCAAAATCGCAAACTCTTCCGCCTGAATCTCATTGATCAGCAGCGCCACTTTATCGGTCGGCTGGCGCGCCGCTTCGCGAATAACAATCGCCGGCAAATGAATGCCGTAGTCGACAAAAAACTGGCTGCGAAAGCGTTCCGCCGCGTCGAGCCGCCTGAGATAATCACAGGTGTCAGGGTGGGCGCGCACAATAAACGGCACCGTCACTGGCGTCACCTGATCAAGATCGCTGATCAGGCCGAGCTGGGTATCGGCATAACCCGCGCCACCCTCTTCTTCCCGCTCTTCCTGCTGCGCGACGTTGGGCTGCGTATCACGCATCTTCACCTGTCCGTCGCGCCATTTGAAAAAAAGCAGGCTGCCCGGAATCGCCGCCAGCGCGAGGAAAATCAGCAGAGGAAAGCCCGGCAGGAAGCCGATAGAGACGGCAATCAGCGTGGAGATACCCAGCACAAAAGGGTTGTTCACCAGCTGCGACATCATGGTGACACCCATGTTGTCGCCTTCGCCGGAGACCCGGGTGACAATAAAACCGGCGCTGATGGCAATCAGCAGCGAGGGGATCTGCGCCACCAGACCGTCACCGATGGTGAGCATGGTATAAGTGGAAAGCGCCGTCGACATATCCATACCATGCTGACTGACGCCAACACTGATGCCGCCAATAAAGTTAACGAAAATAACCAGAATACCGGCGATGGCGTCGCCTTTAATAAACTTCATCGCGCCGTCAAACGAGCCGTAGAGCTGGCTCTCTTTTTCCAGCACGCTGCGGCGGCGCATCGCCTCTTCCGCATCAATGGAGCTGGCGCGCAGATCGGCATCAATACTCATCTGTTTGCCAGGCATCCCGTCCAGTGAAAAGCGGGCCGCCACTTCCGCGACCCGTTCTGCACCTTTAGTGATCACCATAAATTGCACAATGGTGACGATGGCGAAAATCACAAACCCTACCACCAGGTTATCGCCGATAACGAACAGGCCAAAGGTGGCGATAATCTCACCGGCGTCGGCATCATTCAGAATCAGACGGCTGGTGCTGATCGACAGCGCCAGTCTGAATAGCGTGGTAATCAGCAATACTGCCGGAAAAGAGGAAAAACTTAATATGCGATCAATATAAAAAGAAGAGAGAAACACCAGCGCAGAAATCACAATATTCAGGCCAATCAGAAAATCAATTAACCAGGTTGGTAATGGAATGATCAGCATGGCGATAATCATGATCACCAATAACAGGATAAAAAGTTCCGGGTGTTTTCTAAGCTTAATTAGAAAATCATTTACCATAAAAGCGTCCTGTTTGCCGTGTAAAAGAAGCTACCTGCGGCTTGCCGCCAGTTCCTGTTTGTAGCTTTGCTCAATCAATGAAATAAAGTGCTGGTGCAGTTTCTGCTGCTGCTCACTGTCACTGAATATCGTGACCGGGAGCGCCTTCACCAGACGGTAGAGCTTCTGTATCGCAATGACGCGGATATGTGCTGGTTGCCGGGTAATAACCCCGTCGCCAGGCTGATGAAGTTGATGATTTAACAGCGCCGCATCACCCAGCAGCGGTAACAGGAAAAGTAACCACTGCTCATCGCTGAGAGAAAATGTCGCCAGAAAACGATCGGCGGCGGCGCTGACAATAAATATTTCATCGCTGGAACGAATCACCTTTATTTGCGTCAGCCTGCCCAGCAAGTCGCCAAATTCACGCTGATTACAACCCGGATGAGCGGCATTCATATCCGCCATCAGCGCTCTTTCCATAAAATCAATTATCATCTGGCGTCTGGCAGCGCCAAACAACATGACCCACTGCAGATAGATTTCATGCTCCAGTTGATCGCTTTCCAGAAAATCGCGGTAACTCTGCCGGATAACCGTCGGAGACAGTCCTAATGCTTTGCCATACAGCCGGGCTTTCAGCGCGACGTTAATCCCCGACTGTAAATGCTTCGGGTTCGCCCCATCTTCAATATCGGCCAGGGCCTGCTCGATCAGTTCCTGCTCGGTTTTGCTGATCTCTTTCTTGCGCAGCATTTGCCGCAGAACAACCACCTGATCGCTGATATCTGGAAACAGCGTTTTCAGTTCGCGCAGGAAGCGGGAAAATTTTTCCGTCTCCGAAACCTGCAATACCTGCCATAACGTATCAATTTTGCCGTGCGGGTCATCTTCCAGCAGCTCGTAGTTATCAACGGCCACGGAACCCTGGTTCTGGTGCCCCAGCTGACGCCTGCTGAGCGCCGTGGCGGCGTAAGCGGACAGCTCATCAATGGCGTTGTTGAGAATCTCCAGCGAGTCCAGCTGCAGATCTTTGGTCCTGCCTGCTGCCGTCGAGTCCGTATTGCTCGTGGTATTCAGGCTACTGACCATTCGACTCTTTTTTTCCTCTCCGGCTGCATGCCCGTGCTGCACGACATGCGTGGTTACGCCGGAAACAGAAAATGGCGTCGTCACCGCCGCGCGTCCAGAAAGTTGTGCATCCAGTCAAACAGCGGATCTTCTGCAGGCTTGTTGCGCAGCTCCGCCACCAAACGGTTGCCATCGCGCGCATTGCGGCTCTCGATTTCCTTTGGCTGAATCAGAAACAGCCGCACCATATTGGCGCTGCGGTTGCGCTGATAACTGAACAACCTGCCCAGCAGCGGAATATCTTTCAGCAGCGGGATACCCTGCCGCTGGTTGCTCAGCTCATCACGCGTGTAGCCACCAATCAGCAGACTTTTGCCTTTCGGCACCCGCGCCACCGTGCTGATATTGGTGCGGCCAATCTCCGGTAAGCTGTCCACCGCGGCATCGTCCTGACGGTACTGGTTACCATCTTCCACGCTGAGCATCATCTCGATCTCCTCACGGTCACTAAAACGCGGCAGCACACTGAGCGACGTGCCATAGGTCACATGCTCCAGACTGGTCGACCGTTCGCCCACCAGCCGGGTATAAAACGTACGGCTGTTGTCGAAGATCGCCGGCACATTCTCCTGCGTTAACAACATCGGACGTGACACCACATTGGCGCGGTTCTGCTCCGCCAGCGCCAGTACCGTCGCCATAAAGCTCGCACCATCCACCGTGCTGGAGAGACCGCCATTGATCGCGACACCTAACTGACCACCCACATTCAGCGAGCCACTCCACTTCACGCCGAGCTGTTCCAGCTCATCCTTTTGCAAATCGATAATCCACACTGACATTTCAACGTGGCGCTTCGGCACATCCAGCAACGCCACCAGCCTCCGGATATTGCTCAGTTGCTGTGCACCACCGCGCACCAGCAGGCTGTTGTTATCAGGATTGGCAATCACCTGCACCGGCCCCGCGGCCAGATCCTGCGCCAGAGCAGCAGGCAACTCGCGCAGCAGGCTGTTTTTCGTCGCCAGCGCGTCAGGTTCTTCATTCATCAGCTCATCATCTTCCGCCAGCGGCGGCGCTGCGCGCTGCGCCGCACTCTCTGCTGGCCTTGCCGCGCTGCCGTTCGCCGTTAGCATACGGACTACCGAGGCGATGCCCGGAATGGTGATGGTTTCATCACGATAGCGATATTTGCGATCCTCGACGAAGCTGTTATACAGCGGAATGGCGATCAGGTTGTCCGCAAGGGCATTCCGTTCCGGTGCAGTCTGCTGATCGAGCCGGTTCGCCGCTTTCACCACCAGTTCGAAATAGACAGGCGGCGCAGAGAGATAAAATGTCTGCCCACCCTGTGCGCTGCGCAGCGGATAGCGTTCGTCATACAGCCCTGCGGCCACCAGAAATTGCTCTACTGCCGCCACAGAACTGCTTTGCAGGCCAATAACGCCGTTTTTTAATTCACTGGCGTCATACACATATAGCGTCGTGCCATCGAAGTACCACACCAGGCCCATACGGCTGGTAATACTCTCCAGCAACTGTTGTGGCCGGGAAAAATCAAAATTGCCGCTGATTTTCTTTTTTGCCGCCAGCGCGCTGACAATCACCGGCTTTTCCATCTGAGCAGCCAGCGCGTCAAAAAACTGCCGCACGCCCTCTTTTGCCGCGACATAGCCCTGGGTCTCTGCCAGCGGCACTGCGCCAGCCAGTGGCGAACAGCACACCATAAAAATCAGCCAGACACGCCATCCCTGCACCCGCGTCATTTAAATAACTCGCAGCTAATCATTTTTTTCAAATCGCGCGGCGGAATACCAAAACGGTTTTTAACATCACCCGAAAAATGGGATAACGAGGCGTAACCGTGCTTCATCGCGATAGCCGTCAGGTTCTGCTCGTCGCCCATAATATCGAGAATGGCGCGAATTAATCGCCAGTCACACATTTCCACCTTGGCGGTATTACCCAGCGCGGATTTACTCAGACGGCGAAAATGCGAAACAGAGAGGCCATAACGACCGCCAATTTCCCGCAGCGATTTATGTTCATCCGAATGCGTTAATAAGTAGTTTACTATCCAGTAGCACTCGTTATTGCGAATCAGCTGGACGATGTTGTCCATACCCGGACATTTTTTGACGCTCTGACCAATCAGCCAGTATTCGAATTTTCGGCGCGACAATTCGTCGGGCCGCCTGCAGGGACTAAAACCGTAGACGATCTCTTTTTTCTTGTTGCTGGCGACCGGCTGGCTGCCCGCATCAATAAAGGCCTGCAACTTAGCCATTGCAATGATCTGCGCTTCGACGCCATGCACCTCTCCTGAACGCACAATGAGCTTCTTGCTCTTGACCGCAAACATGCCTGCTTCACCCGGCTTTAAACAACACTGCAGGTGGCGTCCTTGCGGATCAATAATGATTTCACATCCTTTTTTCTCTCCGGCTTCAAACCAAAATAAACGCGTAGCGGCAGCCGACAGTTCCTGGCCTGCTAAATACGTTACCGGAGATAAAAAATCATCCGTATACATCGCATCTAAATCCTTTTAGTCTGGCATCAGAAAAGAGATAGCCAACATCCGTCACCGACACCCGGCGGCGATGACTGAATCATTATTTTATTCTGCGCTGATGATGACAAATATCTGCCAGCCAAGCCTGATGGATATTTGATTGAATATGGTTATTTCGTGGAAGAAGAAATTATAAAAAAGACGTCACGCGCCAGAAAATTAGCGGACATAATATTTCCGGCGGAGATAACTGCGCCTTATTTTGGTGCAAGTGCCCGCTTATCGCGCAGTTATACTGACAGCCAGTGGTGCTGCTGACGCTGGTGATTCAGCCAGACGGTATAGGCTTCATCCCACAGTGCCGCCGGGGTGCCTGCTTTGCCGAGACCAAAACCATGCCCGCCGCGACTGATGGTCACCAGTTCGACCGGCACTCCCACCTTACGGCAGGTATCTTTCATAATCAGCGCATTTTGCACTTTGGCGATCGGGTCATCTTCCGCATGGGCAATAAACAGCGGCGGGAAAGCACGGGTGACATAGTTTTGCACCGACCAGTTGGCTTCTGCGGCAGGGGTGGCATGGCGCCCGACCAGCTGCAGATGGGTATTGGTATGATCATAAGGCGCTTCAAGCGTGATCACCGGATAGATCAGGCCAACGCTGTCGACGCGCGGCACGATGTAATCCAGTTCATCCTGCTGGGCGTAAGAGTCAAAGTCAGGGCGCGCTGCGGCCATGCCCATCAGATGGCCGCCAGCGGAAAAGCCCAGCAGATGGACTTCTCTCTCCATTGAGCGCACCAGACGAATCGCCCGCTGCGCATCCTGCAGCGCGACGGATTTACCGGCATGCCAGCCCTCGCCGGGCAGACGATAGCTGAGCACATACGCGGTATAGCCGTGCTTATTCAGCCAGCGCGCCACTGGCCAGGCTTCTCCTGACATGCCAATCCAGCGATAGCCGCCGCCCGCCGCGATGATTACCGCCGCGCCGTTGGGATTTTCCGGCTGAAAACGCTGGATGGCCGGACTGGCGATATTGAACCACGAGCCATTGCCGGTCATGCGCACATTGCCGCTGGGGCCGCCGCCGCCAGGCGGATCTTCGGGCCATAACGGAATCAGGTCTTCTCTGGCAAAAATTTTCCCGGTACTGAGAGACAACAAAGTGGCGCCGGTAGCCAATAAAAACCGACGACGACTAATCATGTGATACTTCCATCGTTATGATTATGAAACACAACAGCAGACGCCCCCTGCCAGAAACGGAAGGGCGCACCCGCAAGTTAACTCTGCCTGGATATAAGAAGTCTGCAATAAAGATGCCAGCGAAGGCGATTATAGCGCTTCGTTAATGACGAATAGTTTACAGCAAAGGTAATCCGGCCTGCTTTTGATAACGCGCAGTAAATATTTCATCATTGATGATGGACAATCTGCAATCACTTTATTGGCATTTAGATTTTAACGGAAAGGATATCGCCAGTTATTCTGGTTTAATTCCATTAAACCAGAATAATTAACATTTATTACGCCGCGTGCTGGTGATAATGCTCGCGATATTGACCTGGCGTAACGCCAAACTGGCGTTTAAAAGCTTTATGAAAGGTTTCATGAGACGGAAAGCCATGGGACAACGCCACGGTCAGGATCGGCCCCGAATCATTACGCAGCATTGCCGCCGCGGCCTGCAGACGTTTTTGTCGGCAGTAAGACGCCAGCGGCTGCCCGGTCGTCTCCCGGAAAATACGCTGAACATGCCACTTCGAATACCCCGACTTGGTGACAAAATCATCGATTTTCAGTCGGTTATCGATATTCTCATCAATCCATTCGATTAAATCAGATACGATACTTTCCCTGAACATAATGCCCCCGGTGTTGACGAAAGTAACTGTTCAACCCTGGCAGTCTGGCCGCCGGGTCATCGCGAGTAACTGTTGTTCAAGCTGCTCGCCCTGCTTTTTTGGACTGGTGCGGTCGAGCAGTGCCCGCAGACACACGCCATCGGCCGCCAGCCGCACCACATTGAGTGCAGGATCGCTATCCGTTGCCTGATGCATTTCCAGTCGGGTCGCCAGCCATGCGTCCCACTTCACTGACAAATCAATATTATTCAGGATGGAATAGCTCAGCGCCGCCCAGCCATATTCCGGATGGATTTCCATAAACGAGGTAGAAACATAAGCACGGGTAAAACGCCCCCAGGGTTCGGGATCGCGCGCCATCAACTGGTCAATTTCATAATCCACCTGCTGCAAAATTTCATCAAACATGGCGTCGATCAGCTCATGTTTGCTGGGAAAATGGTGGAAAAAGCCTCCTTTCGTCACCCCTGCCGCCTCAGCCACTGCATTAACCGTGAGACCGGCAATTCCCTTTTCCGCCGCCAGGCGCGCCGCGCTTTGCAGTAACTGCTGGCGCACAAATTCAGGCTGACGTTTTCTCGCTGGGGCTTTTTCGCTCATTAATCAATTCTGGAGTGGTGTTCAATAAGCAGGCATATTACATACCTACCGGTCGGTATGTAAATCGAAAATAAGCTGGCGCAGCACGAAGCGCCAAAATAGCCGGGGTGTTAGCTCACTTTGCTGCGCAGCCGCAGCGATGCGGGCAGCCAGCGCTGGAGTGGCTCAGGGGAACGCTCTTTAATCAGGTCCGTTACCATCTCAAAGCAGTTCCAGGCCAGCAGCCGCGCATCCTGGCTCACGGTATCGATAGGCACACACAGAGAATCATACAGATAGTGGTCGTCAAAACTGCACAGGCGAATATCGCTGTTCAGCAGGCCGTGCTGACTGAGATAACGCAATACCCCCTCCTGTAATCCACAGGCGGCACAGAACAGCGCCTGCGGCACGCGGCCTAAACGCGCGTAGAGTTCAGCGAACAGTTCATAACCCGAACTGGAGTGGTAGTGACCATAGATAATCCACTCCGGCTTCAGCGCCATGCCCGCCCGCTGCAGACCACGTTTGTAACCTTCGAGGCGGTCGCGCGTCGGGGAGATGCGCGGCTGGCCGCCAAAGAAGTACAGTTCGTCATAGCCGCTACTGGCGACATGCTCGATCAATTTTGCCGTCGGCTCAACGGAATCCGTGATCACCAGCGGCAGGCTGGACTCGCCCAGATGACGGTCAAACAGGATCACCGGCAACTGCTGGTTAATTTTCTGGTACTCGCCATCACTCAGCATACTGGACGCAACAATCAGCCCGTCGACCTGACGCTGGATCAGGTTATTGACCGCCAGAATCTCCTGGCTGGCATTCTCGTCGGTACAGGCTATCAGCAGCTGTAAGCCATCATCACGGCACAGTTTTTCCAGCTCGTGGGAAAACACCGCAAAGCCGTGGTTGGTCATCTCCGGCACCACCAGACCAATGGTATTGCTGCGCGACGAGTTCAGCGCCCGCGCATGAATGCTGGGCTGATAGTGCTCCTGCTTCGCGACGTCCAGCACCCGCTGGCGCGTGCTTTCCGCGACACGCAGTTCCTGACCCCGGCCATTAAGCACCAGGCTGGCGGTGGATTTCGACACCCCGGCCAGCCGTGCAATATCATTGATGGTGACGCGTTTGCTTTTATTCACATTCAGCTTCGTGATAGTGGGTTTTAACGCGCTATTCTATCACGCATCCTTTCAACCTCCAGTGATGCAACATCAGCCCGCCCTCACCTGCCAGTCTCAGCTGTGGCGCAGCACCCGGGAAATAACGCGCCGACATCACCGCTTCACCCTCGTTAATAAAGATTTCCACGCTGGAACGATCGCAGAGGATTTGCAGAGACGTCACCTCGCCCAGCCAGTAGCGCTGCTCAATATCACCGGTACGGCGGTTGCTGCGCGTGAGGGTCAGGCCCATCGCGTCGCAGGTCAGCTGCATGGTACCGCCAAAACTGGCGCTGAAGTCGCCATCAACCATTATCGCCAGTTCGGCGCTGCTGATATCCAGTGCAGGCAGCGAGTCCGCCGCGCCACTGAAGGTGCGCTCGTCGCTGCGCAACTGACGCAGCTCACGCGCGGGCTGCTGGAACAGTTTCCCCTGCCGCCAGCTCAGTTCACGCGGGCAGGTCATGGTATGAATCCAGCCATACTCGAGCGTGGGCTGGAAAAACTCATCCTGATCGGGAATGCCCATCCAGCCAATCAGGATGCGGCGGCCATCGTTACTGGCGGTAGTCTGCGGTGCGTAAAACTCAAAGCCGTGGTCCAGCTCATGGAATTCGCCATGGTGATAGCGTCCCGTCTGATAATCCAGCTCACCGCTGAACCAGCCGCTCTGGAAAGTATTCAGATAGCGGTACGGCTGCGCCGCCAGCCCCTGCGGGCACACCACCAGAATATCCTGCCCGTCGAGATGGAACAGATCCGGGCACTCCCACATATAGCCAAACGATCCCAGGCCGTTCAGACCGCTGCCCGCCATCTCACCTTTCAGCGTCCAGTTTTGCAGATCGGCGGAGTGCAGCAGCAGCACTTTGCCCTGCAGATTGAGATCCTGCGCGCCCAGCACCATCCACCACTGTCCCTGGTGACGCCACACTTTCGGGTCGCGCACATGGCCGGTGTAGCCTTCAGGCAGCGGCAGTACCGGCCCCTGCTTGGCGAACTCGCCGTGCTCATTCATGCGCGCCACGCATTGCCAGGCAGTGCGTCCTTCGCTGAATTTCACGTTGCCGGTGTAGAGCAGCGTCAGCACGCCATTGTCGTCCACTGCGGAGCCGGAGTAGCAGCCATGGCTTTCGTACTCCTCCGCTGGCGCCAGCGCCAGCGGCTCATGACGCCAGTGCACCAGATCCGCTGAACTCCACTGGCCCCAGAACTTTGCGCCGTGCGCGCAGGCCAGCGGGTTCCACTGATAGCAAAGGTGGTAGCGCTGCTGAAACTGGATAAAGCCATTCGGGTCATTCATCAGCCCGACCGGCGGCGCCAGATGCCAGGCCGGACGGTGCACGTCCTGCGCAGCGCGCTGCTGGCCTGACACCACCGCGCGCAACGCCTGTTTCAGCAGATGCTGTTCTTTCATTACTTCACCTCAACGCGATACTTCAGCAGCAGCGAAACGGTAAACGCCACGCCAAAGGCAATGATCATGCCGATAATATAGTTCAGCAGCGAGCTGGCCTGCACAATCGCCAGACCCGGCAGAGCGGTCAGTCCAACGGCGGTCATGCCTACATGGGTTGAGACCACCCACGCGCCGCCCAGCGCACCGCCGATCAGACCAGCGATAAACGGTTTCATAAAGCGCAGATTGATACCAAACAGCGCCGCTTCGGTAATCCCCAGCATCGCCGAGAAGGCGGAAGGCAGCACAATGCTGCGCGTTTTCGCATCGCGGGTTTTGAACCACACCGCCAGACAGGCGCCGCCCTGCGCCACATTCGCCATCGACCAGATCGGCAGCAGGAAGTTGACGCCAATCGACGGATTACCCAGCAATCCGGCCTCAATAGCGTGGAAGCTGTGGTGAATCCCGGTGATGACAATCACCGAATAGAGACCGCCAAACACCATGCCCGCCAGCCAGCCGGCGTGGGCAATCAGCGTGCTGAGCACAAAGGAGATGCCATCGCCCAGCATACGACCCGCCGGGCCGATAACCAGCAGCGCAACAAAGCCGGAGATAATCACGGTAAAGAAGGGTGTGAGAATAATATCCAGCGCATCCGGCACCACGCGGCGCAGGCGCTTTTCAATCATGCTCATAAACCACACCGCCAGCAGCACCGGGAATACCGTGCCCTGGTAGCCAATCATGGCGATCTCGATACCGAAGAAGTTCATGGTATGGAAACCGCTGGCGACGCCCCAGGCATTGGTTAACGCCGGATGGGTCAGAATGCCGCCCAGCGTGGCGCCGAGGAACGGGTTGCCGCCAAATTCACGCGCGGCGGTAAAACCAATCAGGATCGGCAGAATAATAAACGCCGCCGAGCTGCACATATCGAGCATCACAAACAGCGCGCTGCTGGCGTCCACCCAGCCATAGGTTTTCACCATACCCAGCAGGCCCATCAGCAGGCCGGAGGCGACAATCGCCGGGATGATCGGCACGAAAATATTCGACAGCAGACGCGCCACGCGCTGCAGCGGATTGAGTTTTTTCGCCGCCAGATCTGCGGCTTCGCTTTTACTCGACTCGCTGATGCCCGCCGCGGCGATAAACTCCGCATGCACTTTATTGACGATGCCGCTGCCAAAGATAATCTGGATCTGCCCGGCATTGCGGAAGCAACCCTTTACCCCGTCGACCGCTTCAATCGCTTCTTTCTGCACCAGCGAGTCATCCACCAGTACCAGACGCAAACGCGTGGCGCAGTGCGCCGCCGTGGCGATATTTTCTTTTCCGCCCAGCAGCGGAATCAACTGCCCGGCGACCTGTTTGAAATCCATAGATACCCCGTCTTAACTGCGGTTAACAAAGGTTCGCTTAGAACCAGGTTTCCATCTGCACGCCGAAGTTCCACTCGCCACCGGCGGTGAACCCACTGCTGCCAAAAGCGTCATCACTGGCGTAGTTATCCAGCGACTTATCCCAGTCCATCCAGCTGGCGAAGAAGCGAATTTCCGGACGACTGAAGAAATCACCGATATCGGCCACCTTGAAGGTCGGCGCAAAGGTGAGTTTGTAGTAACTGCCATGGACTTTCTGGCGGTCGTTGTAGCCCTCTGGCGACAGGTCCATGTACTGGTAGCTGCCTTCATACGCCAGCGCGAAGTTTGGCGTGATCTCCTGAATCAGGCGGGCGTTGAGGGTGACCCAGCTGTAGTCGTCGCCTTTGACGTAGCGATCTTTGCTCTGCTGCGCCAGCAGCGCCGGTGCGAAGCTCCAGGTGTTATTAAGCGGGGTGACGCCATAGCTGGCCAGTCGCCAGGTGGTGGCATCCTGAGTGAGATTGCCGTCGGAACCGATGCCCTTGACTTCCGCGCCCAGGCCATGACCATACAGCAGCGCGGTTTTCGCCTTACCTTCACGTAAGCCCCAGAAGCTGTCGTTATGCAGCGCCACCAGTGCGTGCACGCCCGTATCCCCGGCGTTGTCATTGCGCTGCTGCGTCTGGTTAATACGCTCATCGTTGTCTTTGGCGCGTAAGCCACTCAGCATAAACTGGAACGGTCCGACAAAGTTATTGGCACTGACAATATAGCTCTGAATAGTGTTATCAATGGCCTCAATGTCGCCATAGTTACGGCCATAGATCGAGAAGTTACTTTTCAGGCTGTCATTCCACTGCACGTCGTAGATACCGCCGCCGGTTCCGGCAAGGAACACCACGTCAGAATCCAGCCAGTGGATATCGAAGTTATCGCGGTCGAAGCGTTTACCGGCCCATAAGGTGCTGTTTTTAAACACGCCGTTAAAGGTCGGCAGGCTGCCCAGTTCAACAAACGCCTGACGTACATTGAGCGAGCTGGTGTCGCCGGTCCAGTCGTTGTAACTCTCCTGACCATCCGCCAGCATCACTTTGAAACGGGTGGTCGCGCCGCTGGCCAGTTGCTGTTTATGTTCCAGATTCAGCTCAACGTAGGTGTTATTTTCATTCCCCAGCCGTCCCACTGCGCCGCCGGTGCCGCCCGCTGGCGTCAGGTATGGGCCGCTTTTGGTTCCCGCTGCTGAGTCATTCATAATCAGGCCGGAGCGGGCGTAGCCGGTGAAGGCAAAGCCATCGGCTACGCTGCTTTTGTTTTCGATAGCCGCAGTGCGCTCACTTACCTGCTGCTGCGCCTGCTGATTTTGCTGTGTGGTTTGCTGCAGGGAAGCGACAGTTTGCTGGTTTTGCTGCGCCTGCTGATTCAGCGCCGCGACGGTTTGCTGGTTTTCCTTCGCCTGTTGCTGCAGCTTCACGACGTTTTGCTCGGCGCTGCTGGCACGCTTCTCTGCCGCTGCGGTGCGTTTTTCCGCAGCCTGCAGGCGCTGTTCCATTGCCGCCAGGCGCGCTTCAAGATCGCTGAGGGTCGTTTCTGCATAAGAGGTATTTGCCATCAGGACAATCCCGATGGCGAGTGCCAGCCGACTTTTTTTAATCATTTTTAGACGCTCCTGGAGAAAATACCGATTTTGCTAAACCGGTTCGATCAGGAGGGTATGAGAATCCGTTAACGGAACGCAACGATATTTGCTAACCCGATGAGCTAATTGTGACCGGGTTAGCACTTTCGCCGTACCCGCTTATTCTGCAGACAGATCGGCAACCCCTGGCAGCGCGGTCATCGCCCCTTTTGCGGTGGTGGCTAATGCACCGCAACGCTGCGCCTGGTAAATCGCGGCCGCCAGATCGTCTGGCGCCAGCGGTGACGCCTGTTGCGCCAGCGCCGCCAGCAGTCCGGCGACAAACGCATCTCCCGCACCGGTGGTATCCAGCACCTCAACCTGTGGTGCGGCAAAATGCTGCAGCTGCTGCTGATGCCACAGCGTTACGCCATCTTTGCCCTGCGTGACCAGCAGCAGCGTCGGCTGATACTTCTGCGCAAACGCCATTATCGCCTGACGCAGCGACACTCCTGGACTCAGCGTGCTCAGCTCTTCCTGCGACAGTTTGATGATGTCGGCCTGATGGAAAGCGCGATCCAGCAGCTGCATCATCAGCGTCTTGTCCGGCCACAGGTCGTCACGCAGGTTAGGATCAAAACTGACCCAGCCGCCCGCCTGGCGGATAGCGCGCATGGCATACAACGCCGCACTGCGCGACGGTTCGGCGCTTAACGCGATGGAGCACAAATGCAGCCCCTCACCGGCCTGGAACGGCGGCAGATGCTCAATCTGCAGGAACAGATCGGCGCTCGGACGCACCATAAAAGTAAACTGGCGCTCACCGCTGGCATCAAGGCTGACCAGCACCGTCGAGGTACGCTGCCCCTCCAGCTGGCGCAGATATGCGGTATCGACTCCCTCGCGGTTCAGCACCTCACGCATAAAGTCGCCAAACGCATCCTCACCGACGCAGCCAATAAAGCCGCTGTTGCCCGCCAGCCGCGCAATCCCTACCACAACATTGGCGGGCGCGCCGCCCGGGCACTGCAGCAGGCGTAAATTATCTTCAGGCAGCAGATCGATAACGGCATCTCCCAGCACCCAGACTCGTTTTGTCATTTCCCACTCTCTCATCAGCCATAATGGACAAAAAGCTAAACCGCTTTAGCTATATTTTGCAATCTTTTCGTAGCGGAAAATCGTGCGGGGGAGGAAAAACGGGCAGCAGAGTGACCGGAACAACTTAATTGTGGTGGCGAGCTGCAGGTCCGGCAAGAAACACATACAAACCGCGTTCCAGCCAGCGATCAAAGCGCTGCTGCTGGTCTGGTGTTAAGGCGTATTCACTCCAGATCATAATATGCTCGGCCTCCACCCGCTCAAGATCGGGTGCGGCGATCGCCCCCATCATCACTTCCACGCGAAAACCGTCACCGGCATAGCGTATCGCCTCCAGCCACAGCTCCAGCGGATCGCGCAAGCTTAACGCCATAATCAGCAGGGTCGCCGCCGGGCGCTTGCGCACGCTGCCCAGCAGGAAGGTGGCATATTCGGTGAGTGCGGTATCGAACAGAATACGGGCCATTGCCAGCGCAGGCTGCTGTCCGGCGTCCAGTCTGCTACGCAGCGGGCGCACCACTTCATCAACAAAAATCGCCGGGGGAATTTCACGACCATAACGCCAGATCAGCGCCCGCAGTTTTTGCGGTTTGCAGCATTCGCAGAGCATCAGTAGTTGTTGCTGGCAGCTCTTCCAGCCAGTGGGGTCACGCTGCGCTTCGCCATTGAGCTGCGCCAGCATGTCGCTAAGCTTTACGCCGGTTTGCAACCAGTCGACGATGGTGGCGATACGCGCAACGTGGCTGTGGTCAAAAAAACGGTGTCCCTGCTCATCACGATGCGGTTGTAACAAGCCATACCGCTGCCAGCTACGAATATTGGCTGGCGTCACGCCGCATTGATCGGCGAGCACATCAATGGTGAAGTGAGGCATGAAAGGTCCCGAACTGGCGAAAGTTTACTCACTATCATAATGCGCCAGACCGTTAATCGCATGCATAATTCGCTATTGATGTAAAACTGGCGGAAATCCCTTTCCGCAGTGGAGATTACAGGGTGCCGGTACCGCCGTCGGAGCACCACACCTGCCCGGAGGTGAAGCTGCTCTCCGCCGAGGCCAGCGTGACATACAGCGGGGCAATTTCCGCCGGCTGGCCGGGACGTCCCAGCGGGGCAGACGCGCCAAACTGCTGCACTTTTTCCTGTGGCTGACCGCCGCTCGACTGCAGAGGCGTCCAGTAAGGACCAGGCGCGACGGCATTAACGCGAATGCCCTCTGCCCCCAGCTGCTTCGCCAGTGATTTGGTAAAGGCGACAATGCTGGCTTTGGTCTGCGCATAGTCGAGCAGAATCTCACTCGGCTTAAACGCCTGTACAGACGAGGTGTTGATAATCGACGCACCGCGCGGCAGGTAGTCCAGCGCCGCTTTGGTGATCCAGAACAGCGCATAGACATTGGTTTTGAAGGTAGCGTCGAAAGATTCCGTCGTGAGATCGCGGATGGATTCTGCGTACTGCTGGCGTCCGGCGTTATTTACCAGAATATCCAGCCCACCCAGCTGTTCCGCCGCCTCGTGCACCAGCTGTTTACAGAAGGACTCTGAAGTGATGTCGCCAGGAATCGCCACCGCTTTGCGCCCCTCGCTGCGGATCAGTGCAATCACTTCTGCCGCGTCGGGTTCCTCCTCAGGCAGATAGTTAATCGCCACATCGGCGCCTTCACGCGCATAGGCAATCGCCACCGCACGCCCTATACCCGAGTCACCGCCGGTGATCAGCGCCTTACGCCCTGCGAGGCGGCCGGAACCGCGGTAGCTCTTCTCGCCATGATCCGGCAACGGGATCATTTTACTCGCCAGACCTGGCGCCTGCTGAGGCTGTGCCGGGAACGGCGGCACCGGATAGTCGGGGGTTAATGTGGCAGGGGATAGCTGTGAAGCGTGCTTGTTTTGTTCGCTCATCGTCGTCTCCTTTATCGTTGCCGTACCATTAAGGGTAGCAGACGTGATCGGGATCACAGGCGAAGCGGCGAAATGGGCAATAAAAAAGGGTGATGCGCGCTGGCGACATCCCCCTGATAAATCTGCTATTACTGGCGCTGTTACATCTCTTTTTTGCTGTCTTTTTTCGACAGATTATCCAGATAACCCATCACAAATGCCGACAGGACAAACGTCAGGTGGATAATCACGTACCACATCAGTTTATTGTCCGCGATGTTTCTGGCATCCATAAACACCCGCAGCAAATGAATCGATGAGATGGCCACAATCGACGCAGCAACTTTGTTTTTCAGCGAGCCGGAATCCATTTTACCCAGCCAGCTCAGCTTCTCTTTGCTTTCATCAATATCCAGCCTGGAGACGAAGTTTTCATAGCCGGAGAGCATCACCATCACCAGCAAACCGCCGACCAGCGTCATATCGATCAGTGACAGCAGCACCAGCACTAAATCATTTTCAGCGATCGTCAGCACATTCGGCAGGACGTGGAAAACTTCCTGAAAAAACTTGATCGCCAGAGCCAGCAGGCCAAGTGACAGACCGATATAGACCGGCGCCAGCAACCAGCGCGAGGCATACATAAGATTTTCTGCGAAACGTTCCATAGCATCCCATTAAAAGTTAAACGGTTGACAGTATAACTGATGCTTTCTGACCTTTTTCAAGGGAAATGGTCCGTGAAGAGGGAAAATTTACCTCTCTTTACCTCCTTTACGTGTGGCAAAGGTTAAACACCCCCTGAGTCAGTGAAAATCCCCATCGAGAAAACGGCGTGGATGATCGGCCTGCGGCGTCTGGCAGCTGTCGTAACGACCAAACAAACGGTAGCGATTGAGTGCGATACGATCATAGCAATAATTACTCATGCGCCGTGGCAGCCAGCGCAACAACGCCAGAGCCCGCCACGGCCAGGGCAGATAGCCCATCACACGAAAAACCGCCCCTGCACGCAGATAAACCTGCCCCTGGTCGAACAACACCACGGTTTTTATCTCATCCGGCGCTAAGCCCGCGTTGACCAGCAATGCCTGCCCCGTCGGCGACTGAACCCGCGCAAGGCGCACGCGGTGCTGACGGTCATGACGGATCAGAAAATTCGCCCAGCCGTTACACAAACGGCATACCCCGTCATAAACCACTACGCGTTCAGCCTCAGTGTGCATCACTCCCTCCGGCAAAAACAGACTCTTCTGTACGCCATCATCAACTACGCTTTTACACTTTAAGTAAGTATGACTTACCGGAGGCTGTCCAGATGTTTCGACTTATCCGCTCACTGTTTTCCAGCCCGGAAAAATTATTGCAGGTGATGGATCGTGACGATATTGAAGAGTCCATTTCTGAGGGTGAACGCATCATTATCGACGAAGATGGCGGCGCAACCGTCAATATTTTTAGCGAAGAGGTTCAGCAGGATTTCGCCTCACACGTCGACGCATTGAAGCGGGTGTAAGATGGGTACCGCGATATTTATGGTGCTGATGGTCTGTGGTTACTGGTACACCAGCCGCGATCTCTCCACCCGTTTCAAAATCAAACGCTCCTTTGGCTGGGACGTCTATTTTCTCGTCGCGTTATACGGCTGCATCTTCGTGCTGCAGGGGGTGATCGCCACCGGTCTGGTGTGGTTGCTGCTGCTGCTGATTTCCGCTGGTTGTAACGCGCTGCCACAGCTGACGGGCCCTGAGCATCATCAATACCACGTCGAGTTTATGACCTGGAGCTTTCTCGGCATCCAGGCGCCAGTGGTGATCATGCTGTTCTTTGCGGTGCTATTTTGTCTGTATCGTTCCAACTGGGCGGGCAGCGCGCGGCTGGACAGCAGCGGCAGGCAGCGGCTGTATAAGCGTCTGAGCCGCGCTAACGGCGTCGAAGGGTTAATCTACCAGTGCATGGAAGAGGGCGAGTTAGCGTGGATCACCCTGAAATCGCGCCGTATCTATATCGGCATGATTCAGCGCGCCTCCTTTGAAAGCACCACCGCCAATAATGTGGTGCTGATACCGATGATCAGCGGCTATCGCGACCGGGAGTCGTTCGCATTTCATACCGAACATAACTACAGCGCGTGGTATGCGCAGCATGGCGTCACGCTGAATTCTGAGCCGAAATCGGCGATGGCGTTTCGCAAAGTGATTCTGCTTGATCAAATCGAAAGTCTGTCGCTGTTTGATCCGGCCAGCGCCTCAGCGTTAAAAATTACGCAGCAGGATTAACCGCCCAGCCATACCTTGCTGAAATTAACCTGTTTCCACTGGGCGATATCTTCCGGCGAGACAATGCTGTCGCAGCTAAAACCGTCGGCCAGATCGAGCGTTTCCACCGGCAGCGGCAGACCGGTATGCAGTGACCAGAAGACATTCACCTTCGGGCACAGCAGCGAGCCTTCGCTTGCCTCCACCACCATCGCCACGCGGCCAGAGGATAAGCGTACCAGTGAGCCCACAGGGTAGATGCCCACCGATTTGACGAAGGAGTAGAAAATCGCTTTATCAAAGTGGCCGTTCCAGTTCGCCATACGGTGCATGGCGTCCGCCGGATTCCAGCCATCGCGGTAAGGGCGATTGGAGGTCACGGCGTCATACACATCGCATACCGCCGCCATACGCGCAAAGGTGCTGATTTCATTGCCTTTCAGGCCATCAGGGTAACCACTGCCATCCATCTTTTCATGGTGGTGCAGCGCAATATCGATAATTTCCGCCGCCGCATCGGCATCATAGAGCATATCCGCGCCAGTCAGCGGATGCATTTTCATTTCGGCAAACTCTGCATCGCTTAGTTTGCCGGGCTTATTCAGGATCTCCAGCGCCACTTTGGCTTTGCCCAGATCATGCAGCAGACCACCTAATCCGGCCAGCCGCACCTGCAATTCATCCATCTGCAGGCGGCGCGCCAGCCCAATCATCAGCGCGCACACCGCCACGGAATGCAGATAGGTATAGTCATCATGGTTTTTCAGCCGCGCCACGCTGATCAGCGCGGTTGGATGGCGGCTCACGGATGCAGTAATCTCTTCCACCAGCGGCAGGGTGCTGTTCACATCCACGGTTTTGCTGAGGCGCGCTTCACCGAACATATGTTTGACCTGTGCCGTGCCCTGCTCACAGATGCGCCGCGCCTGCTCCACTTCACTGAGAAAGTTGGCGGGTTGCGCGGCCGAAGCACTGGCGCGCTGCTTTGCCGGCGCGGAGTTAGCGGATTCCGCAGCGGCTTTTGGCCGCACGCCTTTCGCCAGATCGATCCAAACTTGTTTGATCCCACAATCGGCGATCGCGCTAATTTGCCGCGGATCGGTCAACAACATCCGGTTGCGGATTAAAGGATGCTTTAACCAGAATACTTCCAGCTTGTGGACATACATCCCCAGCTGCAGCTCCTGTGTCGGGATCAGCTTAATCACACTCCTCTCCTCTGCATCCGGGTTGATCTTATGCAAAGACTATCGGCGAGTGAGCAATATTTCTTCAGCGAAAAGTTGTAAATAACATGTCACTGCCGGGAGCAGCCCCCCCGGCCGCAGAGAATTACTGCCTGTCGACGTATTTTTGCATATTCTCTTTTGTTACCAACTCGAACGGGATCCAGTAATACGGCTCCAGTTTTTCCCCATTAATCATGCGCTGCGCCACATCCACCGATGCTTTGCCCTGGCCGACGGCATCCTGGAATACCGTGACCTGCATTTTGCCGGAGGCCAGCGCTTTCAGACCATCCGGCGTCGCGTCGATACCGCCCACCAGGATGTTATTCTGCTGCTGTTTTGCCTGCTGCAGCGCCATTATGGCGCCAATCGCCATCTCGTCATTATTGGCCGCGACGATGTCGATTTTCTCGCCGTTGGTCAGCCAGTTAAGCATCAGGTCCATGCCTTCATTACGCGAATAGTTGGCCGTCTGTTTTAGCACCACTTTCATCTTAGGATACTTCGCTACCACCTGCTCAACGTCTTTGGTGCGCTGAATCGCACCCGCATCACTCAGGTTGCCGATCATCACCGCCACATTGCCCTGATAATTTGCCAGTCGCGCCAGCTCTTCCATCTGCAGCGTCCCTGACTCCTTCTCATCAGAGCCGACAAATACCACCCCCGCTGGCAGAGTCTTGTCACCCGGCGTACGGTTGACGTACACCAGTGGGATTTTTGCCTGCTGCGCCAGCCGGGTTATCGCCGGGGTGCCCGCTGAATCCACCGGATCAACAATGATGGCATCCACGCCCGAGCCAATAAAACTCTGTACCTGATCGGTCTGGCGACCCACATCACCGCGCGCATCCTCAAACTGCACGTTAAGTCCGCGCGTTTTCGCTTCTTTATCAATAGCATGGCGAATAATGGTGAGGAAGTTTTGGTCAAAGTAGGCCATTGATACACCAATGGTGGCGGCGAGGCTCGACGCAGACGCACTCAGCGCCGCAACCAGCAACACGGTTTTTATCACTTTCATAGTTTTCTCCACAGGCAGCACAATTTTACGAAATAAAAATTCCATTTAATTTACTGGGACGATCCAGAATCAGAGCATCGCCTGCAGAAAAGCGTAAAGACAATCGGTGTCAGCTGGCAACTGTGGCGGTTAAATGCCTGGATGATGCTCACAAATGATTAATGAATTAAATATTTCATTTTATCTGTGCTACCGCAGATTCGGTGCAAACAATCGCGCCCGCTTGCAGTACACTCAACGTTTCTCGCCCATGGAGTCTGCCGATGTCTTTAAGCCACCTGTCATCCCTGTCCGCCTTATCCGCCGGAGAATGGGATGCGTTGCTGCCGGATGATAATCCCTTCCTGCGCCACGCTTTTCTCTCCTCGCTGGAGGAGAGCGGCAGTCTGGCGGCGCACAGCGGCTGGCAGGCGCAGCATCTGCTGTGGCATGAACAGGGCGAACTGCGGGCGGCGATCCCCGGCTACCGGAAAAGCCACTCGCGCGGCGAATATGTGTTTGATCATGGCTGGGCGGACGCCTGCCATCGCGCTGGCATTGCGTATTATCCAAAGTGGCTGGGTGCGGTGCCATTTAGTCCGGTCTGCGGTGCGCGCCTGCTGGGTGACGCTGACGCTGCCAGCCAGTTGCTGGCACAGCTGCCCGATTTTCTTCAGCAGCAGGGATTATCCGGTGCGCACATCAACTTCACCGACGCACAGGCCAACCGCCTGCTGGCAGAGCAACCCGACTGGCTGGAACGTCATGGCTGCCAGTATCACTGGCACAACCGCGGCTATCGCGATTTTCACGATTTCCTCGACACTCTGATGTCGCGCAAGCGCAAACAGCTGCGCAAAGAACGTGAACAGGTGGCCACTTCCGGGATCGAATTTAACTGGCTGACCGGCGCACAAGTCACCGAAGCGCAATGGGATTTTATCTATACCTGCTACGCCAATACCTATGCAGTACGCGGTCAGCGCCCCTATCTGACGCGCGATTTTTTCAGTCTGCTGGCAGAGCGCATGGCGGAGAATATTCGCGTGGTGCTGGCCCTGCTGCGCGGCCAGCCGGTGGCGATGGCGTTCAGTCTGGTTAGCGGCAGCACCTTCTATGGTCGCTACTGGGGGTGCATCGCGGAATTTGACCGCCTGCATTTCGAAACCTGTTTTTACCAGGGGATGGAGTACGCCATCGACCACGGCTTACAGCGCTTTGACGCCGGCGCCCAGGGCGAACATAAGCTGATCCGTGGCTTTGAACCGACGCTGACCCACTCCTGGCACTACCTGCGCCACCCTGGCTTACGCGCAGGAGTGGATGAGTTTCTGCAGCAGGAGCGCCCGGCGGTCAGCAGCTGGATTGACGATGGGCGCAACGCCCTGCCGTACCGGCGCGGCGCTTAGTCCAGCCCGACAAAACCGCCGGTCTGGTGCTGCCATAAGCGCGCATACAGGCCATCTTTCGCCAGCAGTTCGCGGTGGCTGCCCATCTCGACAATCTGCCCTTTTTCCAGCACCACCAGCCGATCCATTTTCGCAATGGTCGACAGGCGGTGCGCAATGGCAATCACCGTTTTGCCCTGCATCAGCGTTTCCAGACTCTCCTGAATTGCCGCTTCCACTTCCGAGTCCAGTGCAGAGGTCGCTTCATCCATCACCAGAATCGGCGCATCTTTCAGCAATACGCGCGCAATGGCGATACGCTGACGCTGACCGCCAGACAGCTTCACGCCACGCTCGCCAACGTGCGCGTCCAGGCCAGTGCGCCCCTGTGGGTCGGAGAGCTGCGGAATAAATTCGTCGGCACGGGCGCGATGAATGGCCGCCAGCAACGCGTCTTCGCTGGCGTCGGGGTTGCCATACAGCAGGTTATCGCGAATCGAGCGGTGCAGCAGCGAGGTGTCCTGAGTGATCATGCCAATCTGCGCGCGCAGGCTTTGCTGGCTGACCTGCGCGATATCCTGACCATCAATCAGAATACGCCCGCCGTTAATGTCATACAGTCGCAGCAGCAGATTCACCAGCGTCGACTTACCAGCGCCAGACGGGCCGATTAAGCCAATTTTTTCACCGGGTTTGATCTGCAAATCCAAACCGTTGATCACCTGACGGCTGCCGCCATAGTCAAAACCGATGCGATCAAAATGGATCGCGCCGCTGTGTACCCGCAGCGACTGCGCCTGTGGTTGATCGACCACGCTGAGCGGCTGCGAAATGGTTTTCAGGCCATCCTGTACCATGCCGATATTTTCAAAAATGCCGTTCACCACCCACATAATCCAGCCGGACATATTCACAATACGAATCACCAGACCTGCCGCCAGTGCAATTGCGCCGACGCTAATCAGCGACTGCGTCCACAGCCAGAGCGCCAGACCGCAAGTCGAGACAATCAGCAGGCCATTCAGCAGTGAGATGGTGACGTCCATACTGGTCGCCATACGCGTCGCCAGCTGCGTTTTTTCCGTTTGCTCTTCAATCGCCTCACGTGCATAGCGCTGTTCAAGGTCGTTATGGGCAAACAGCTTCAGCGTGGTGATATTGGTGTAACCGTCAACAATGCAGCCCATCAGCTTCGAGCGCGCATCGGACGAGGCGACCGAACGCGCTTTGATGCGCGGCACGAAATAGCGCATCGCGCAGATGTAGGCGACAATCCAGATAATCAGCGGCACCATCAGACGCCAGTCAGCCTGGGCAAACAGCACCAGCGACGTCACGGCATAGATCAGCACATGCCACAGCGCATCCACCACCTGCACTGCTGAATCCCGCAGCGCATGGCCGGTTTGCATAATCCGCTGCGCAATACGGCCAGCGAAATCATTCTGGAAAAAATTGAGGCTTTGCCGCAGCACGTAGTTATGGTTCTGCCAGCGGATCATGCCAGTCATACCGGGGTTAATGCTCTGATTAACCAGCAGGTCGTGCAGACCAATAAACACCGGCCGTAAAATCAGCGCGACAAACGCCATCCATAACAGCGTGTCCCAGTGATCGCTGAACAGTGTGGCGGGGGATGAACTGTTGGCAAGGTCGATAATCCGGCTCAGATAGCTGAACAACGCCACTTCAATCAGTGACGCCACCAGCCCCACCGCCAGCAATACCGCAAAGCTGCGCCACACCTGACGCAGATAAAACAGATAGAAAGACCATACCTCGTCGGGCGGTGCCTCTTTGGGAACATCCTGGAAAATATTGATCATTCGTTCGAAACGGCGGTACAGCATAGACAGGCTCACTTTCAACGTTTGACGAGGTTTTCAGTTTAGTCTTTTTCACGCAGCGTATCTTTATAATTGTCATACACCGGAATATGACCATTTAAAGTATCGGCAATAGATTTTTCTACCCCTGACAGGAATTTTCTGCGTTCATCTTTGCTCAGTGTCAGCGCATAAATACCGCTAAAAAGGATAATCACCGGCGTTGTCGCCACTATTCCTTTTATCCCTTCGCCGAGAAAAGCGCTCGCCCGATATCGCCATGACTGTTCTGTTTTGACGATTTGCATAACCCGTTCAATGAAACCCTGCCGAGCGCTTAATTTAATCCCCTGCTCAGTGGCTTCAAAAAGCGCCTTACCAATATTAATAGCGCGAGTATAATAACTTTGCTGTAATCCGCCGCTATGAATAACCGCATCATGAAAGTTTTGCAGCTGATGATCAATCTGCTGTGGATCACGACCGTTATCGCTAAGTTTCTGCGCAATTTCACTGTTATCGGCTTTATAAATCGCACAGGCCAGCAGCTGCAACGGTTCGTCTTTATCTTTTACCAGACGACTGAACACATACTGATGTTGATGAATATCCATATTCATTTTTCCTTAATTATTCACTTTATGGAGGAAATATAGGCTTCTCTAAATTTTTGCGCGATAGTAAGCCTATTCGACCTGGTAATGCTGAACAGTTTTTTAGATATATAATTAAGAAAGCTAATGATGAAATTAAATAATATATTTTTCATGCCAGTATCTGGGTTATTCTCCTGCACCGGATACATAGTGGCCGTAGCTTTTCTGACATCCGGTATCGTTCCGGAGATTAATCTCTGGCTGGCGACATGGCGTGACGCTGCTGTCACCAGCCCGGCTAAATCAATTCTTTCATCCCTTTTATCAGACTCACGCCTATTCTCTTCCTTAATCCAGGTGGTAATAAACGATGAACAATATAAAGGTAGTAACGCTACGAAACAATCTCGTCTGGGTGTTTTTTACACAGCAACAGGAGGATTTACATTTGGTTCCTCTATACCGTTACGGTATAGAGGAATAATTTCACGATGGGAAACATGGATAAATATGACGTGCGTTATCCACCGCAGGTATCAGCCCAGCATATTCACCAGCGCAAAGCCGGCAAAAGTCATCAGCAGTGAACCAATCACGTGGGTCATCACACTGGTCATCGCCCACAGGTAGTTGCCGTTTTGCAGCAACAGCACAATTTCGGCCGAGAAGGTGGAAAAGGTCGTCAGTCCGCCACACAAGCCGGTGACAATCAACAGCTTCCACACAGGATCAAGTTGCGGATTTTTCAGGAAATAAGCCAGTGCAACACCAATAATGAAACCGCCAGCCAGATTCACGATCAGCGTGCCAGGTGGCAGACTGGGGAACAGTGCATTGAAACGTAATGAGATCAGCCAGCGGAGCGTACAACCCACCGCACCACCGATCATGACCGCAAGCAGAGATTTAACCATCAGAAACAGCCCCTAAATGTTGCAGTTGCTCAGGGAAGTGGATACGGCAGGAAAACGGATAATATGCTGATCTCCTGACAGACACACAACTCCCCGGAGAGGATTATGGTTGTCAGGCGTCATCAGCCGCTGGTGATGCCAGCAGGCGGTTGGGTAAGGTGGAACGCCATCACCCTGTGACTAAAATCATAACGAGTCGCGCGACGGCAGACAATCGCTTTACCGCTTAATCATCTTTTTAACACCGAAAATCTTAGTGTTGCCAGCTCTCCGCGACGCGGAGAGCATGTCAGCCCATGATCACCGAGTATCATTTCGTAAACCGTCTTTCCTGCAGGTTATATACCCGGTCGGCAGCCGCTATCATCTCTGGTCTGTGAGCCACAAAAATGCGCGTGAGTGACATTTTACTCATCGCCTCGTTAACTCTTCGCTCATTAGAGACATCCAGCGCGCTGGTTGCTTCATCGAGAAAGAGAATACGTGGTCGCTTATAAAGTGCTCTGGCGAGAGAGACGCGCTGCTTTTGCCCACCCGATAAGATACTCCCCATATCGCCGACCATAGTCTCATATTGCATTGGCATCGCCATGATTTCATGATGCATTGCCGCCGCCATCGCGCATGCATACACCCAGTCAATATCAGGTTGCGGATCGAAGGAAGAGATGTTGTCCATTAAGGAGGCAGCAAAAAGCTTGTCATCCTGCATAACAAATGCGATGTGACGACGGTATTCGTCTATACCCATTTTCTGCAGGCTAATCCCATCGATAAAAACATCACCTGACAGCGGCAGAACCAGCCCGGCCATAACGTTAAGAAGAGTGGATTTGCCACACCCTGACGGCCCTACTATCGCCACGCTTTCTCCCGCGTTGATGTGCATATCCACCCCCTGGAAAATGTTAGATTCAGTTTCTCCATATCGATACGCAAGATCGCGCAACATTATCTGACCTGTAACTTTTTCAGGCTTCACCGGGTTTTCGGGATTCCATGCATCTTCTGTTTCGGCGATGACGATATCTGTCAGGCGGTTTGTATGTATTGAAACCAGTCGTAAATCAAAAAAAGAGTTAATCACTTTCACTGAACGCGTAATAAACATATCGGCATAGAGCATTGAAGCAAAGAGAATACCGGCGGTTATGATCCCCTTATCCATAAGATGACTGCCTGCAAATAAAATCGCCGCCGATGAAAGTCCGGCCAGCAGATCAGAACATGACTGATTAATGAGATCTATTTTAAACAGATAAGCCCGGGCGTTAGCGGTATCTATTACCCGATTTAACCATGCAATGCGTCTGTGCCCGGTCAGGCAAAACACTTTTACGCAGGCAACGCCGCGTACAGTTTCAAGAAAGTGAGATGATTGCTGCGCTTCATGGGAAATGGCCTCCAATTTCGCCTCCCGATATTTGTCATAGAAAACAAACTTCGTACTGAGATAGATCAAAGCACTGCTGAGTGATATCACTGCTAAAGATGAGCTGTAAGAAAATAACAGAGTAATTAAAGCCAGCAGTATCAATATATCAAGTAATGACGTAAGCATTTCAGCAGTAAAAGCTTGCTGAACTTCGTTTAACGAGGATAGTCTCGAAACGATATCCCCGGCATGACGTTTCCCGAAGAAAGAAATGGGCAACTTAAGTAGCCGGTTAAAAAAACCCGCACTCCACTGTATGCCGAGGGAATATCGAATTGCCATCAGATTCCAGGCGCGGGCCATGCTCAGAATGGCGCGTAAGAAGAGTAACATGATGATGCCGATGACGATAAAATTCAGAATACTCAAATCACTGGCGCGCAGAGCAACATCAATTATAAACTGGCTACCAAGAGGAACAGAGAGAGCCATTACTTCAATACACAACGAAAGAACTAGCATTCTCAACAGTGCACTGCCAAGACCATCGACACTGCGAAACATATCACGAAGGCTTATAACTTCCCTTAACTTCTCTTTTTTGAAATCTGCCTGCGGCCACACTTCCAGGGCAATGCCTGTGAATTTATTGGAGAGTTCTTTTAAACTTATCCGCCTTTTTCCTGACGCAGGATCATGAATAACCGCCCCTTTTTTTGTGATTTGTTTTAACACCACAAAATGATTGAATGACCAGTGCAGAATGCAGGGTAACGTAGCCTGACTAAGCTCATTCATCTCGAGGCGAACCGCCCTTGTATTAAGATTTATTCGCCCTGCAGCTGTCATTAATTGTCGTAATGTCATCCCGCTGTTTGATACATCAAAAATCTTTCTCATCGTGTAAATATCGGTCTCACGCCCGTACCAGCTGGCTATCATCGCCAGACTCGCTAATCCACACTCAGTGACCTGAGTCTGCATGATCACCGGCAGTTTTTTATCGAAAAAATCGAAAAATAGATGGTTCATTTGTTGCATATCTATTCCATGTCATCCCTAATCCGGTGATATACGCGTTTGAGTGGTATGAATAACCATTCATAAATTTTTCTGGTCTTGATATATATTTCGGTCTCCACCTCCATGCCAGGCAGCAGAGAAATGTCACGTCGTTGTTGCTCTGACAACTCTGGCTTTACCATTATCCGAAACAATCCTTTACCGGAATTTTCGCTCTTCAACTGGAGAGGTGTTGACAGGTTGACCGGGGCAGCCGATATCGTCTCGATCACACCAGTAATTTTTCCATACCACTGATAGGGGTAGGCTGCGACACGCATTTTTACCCGTAATCCACTGACCACCTCACCAAGAGAATCAGATGTGGCAAGTAGCTCTATTTCTGGCTTTGAACGCTGCGGCACCAGGACGGCAATGCGCTGGCCAGCAGTCACTCTTTCACCTGTATGAGATGACACGCTGGTGATGACACCATCAAATGGAGAGATAATTAAGTATTCTTTATTTTTTTCAGCATCAAGAATTTTCTGGTCAATGTTTGCTGTTTCAATAATAAATGACTTTAATCTCTCCTCCCGTTCTCCTTCCAGAGAGAGCGCTTTTTTTTTGAAATCAATTAACTCTCCCTCGAGCGCAACGAGTTTGAGTTTTGCAGATGAGAGACTCTCAGCTGACAGATAATAGTCTTTCCTCCTGTCAATCAGCTCAGAATCAAGCGCCATTCCTTTTCCCCTGAGATCAGAATAGGTATCTAATTTACGCTGAAACCATTTTTTCTGGCTCTCCAGTTCATTTATGAGGCTATTCATACTCGCTATTTCCTGTTGTTTATTATTTATTTTAACGGATAAGAAAGCAGCTTCTTCTTTGACTTCATTAATCATCATCTTAATTTTTTCAGAAATTGCGTCACGTTGTATTTTCAGAAGTTCGAGCCTTTCAGCATCTGTGCCACCAAGATGGGTCTGAACATCGCCGCTTACCGAAAGAATCAGCTTACCACGCTCAGTAATAGCGCCTTCTGCCAGGGATGAGTAGGTAATCATTCCCGCACCCTGTGCTATTAGTGATACCGCTGGAGGATTATAAATCACAGTACCACTCACATTTATCCGCTCGCTGTAGGAACCCAGTATGATGATTAATCCAATTATAAAGCAGACTAAAAAACCACACAGCAGAAAAACAGAGAAGCTACGCGGTATCTGCAGACGTGCAGAACCGAGCCAGTTTTCCTGTTTGTGTTGAAGCGCCTCAGAACGAAAAATCGAATAATTATTATTTTCTATACTCATTGGAAATAAAAACCTTTTGATTTTTAAAGTCGATCAACATCTTTCTGTGTCTGAGAAAATTATTCCCCAGAAGACCATCTATCGACCCCATGTGCTTAAAATCCCCCGCAACCACAACTGCGCCGAAAGTTTCAGATTTCCCATTGCCCGATGTTATAGCTAACCGGGTCGCGACACACCCTTCATTATCCATCTGCGGGTCAACCAGTAAGCAGCTTGCTGGGGTAAAGGACTTTATTCTTTCTTGCCAGAGAACAGACACCGTGGCACCGGTATCCAGAATCAGCCGGTATGTTTTGCCAGCCAGCACGACGTCAAATACTATGCCATCAGCGGACATTTGCAGCGGAAATTCTGCAACGGCGTCGTTGATATATGAACTAACATTTATATCATCTGAAATAACTAACAAATTATCCGCATAATCGAATAATACCTGTTTGTTTTTGAAGGCATCGAGACCTGCGACAGGATTATTTGGCAATTCTCCCTGGCCAAAAACCATTAACCCCCATTTTTTGAACGGAGTTAACCTTACGTTTTTTAACTTCATACCATTAACATCAAGCGAATCCACACGATATTCAGTATTTTCCTGAACTTTACCTTTACCATCAGTACTGCGGTATGTTCGCTCTTTTTTAAGTCCTTTAATCTTATTGAGCTGCTCTTCCCTGAGATGAAATCCGAACATCGAACCAGTGTCAATCATTGCATAGACAGGATCACCATTAATTAAAAAGGTGGTATGTGGCGTGGCGTATTGGTCGAAACTCAACTTTAATTTAACTGCATTCTCTATATGAGCAGAAGACATCTCAGAGAGAATGGCTAAAATGGCGCCAGGAAAAAAAACCAGTTTACTTTTCTTTCCTCTCATTTTAGCTCCGGTTACTTCTGAATGTTTTTCATAATCGAATTCTCATCTACGTCAGCTGCAATAAGATGTGCTGCGGCGCGACTGAGGAAACCACGCATTGACGAACAGAAAACTGTTTTATTATCAAATCTGTTTTTTCTGGAAAAACGATTTACCAGGCGACCACCATGACAAATATTATTCCATACGCAATCCAGACATCCATCGGGTAATTTTTTACTCAGGGCCAGATATTCTCGTACATTAGGTGTTGCCAGTACACGTGCGAGCGACATTTCACTGACATGCCCAACCGCATTAAATATCCTGTCGGACGTAGAACGCAGAGTGTCATCAATACGAATCAGTCCATCCGCAGTTACTGTAAATGCATAAGCTGATTCAATACTGGCACTCATACCTAATACACGCGTGAATTGGCTATTTAGCATAGTGCCGAGATAAGTATTAAAAATTCGAACAAAAATCTCAGGTCGACCATCAGCAAACCATGCGTCCAGCGCCTCCTTCAGAAATCGGCCTACTCCTTCACCATCAGCATTTACATCATGGTGATCATCCGGTATCAGGAAATCAAAGCGCTGACAGGCGAGAACATTAGCAAAGTGATGATAAATTTCTGCGCCATTAGCATTTGCGTTTGCGACAGAAAGAATGCCTGGCTCCCCAGGAAGACGCCCTTGCCTCCATGCTTCCTGCAGAAGTCGTAAGCCGTTTATTGTACCCTGATAAGTACTTTTACCTTTACGATCCAGCCGATGTCGATCATTAATATGTTGTGGGCCATCGATAGATATACTGGCATGCACATGATGTTTTTCAAAAAGAGTAATCCATTCTTCGTCTATCAAAATACCATTAGTCTGCAATGCTAACTCCAGCCTTGAACTGCCATAATCCCCCTGCCGCAGTATTCTGCACATCCGGTCAAAACGATCTTTTTTCATTAGCAATGGTTCACCGCCATGAAAATCTATCTGGATGACCTCGATGTCATTTTCTGCCGCAGAGCGTTCGAAAAATCCTTTCAGAGCCAGCACATTATTTTCTGATATCACTGGAATACTGTCGGCTGCCAGTGTATTCCCCATATTGAATACATAGCAATAAGTGCAATTTATATTACATCTCTCGCTTACCTTAAGAATAATTTCAAGGTGCTTTATTTTTTCAACCTTTGCTGACATGGTGAAATCCTCCAGCAGGCAAAGGGGGGCAAGCCCCCCAAAGCATCGACTAAAAGGCTTTAGACCAGTTAGCAAAGGCATTGATCCAGCCACCAGAAACAGTATCCAGCAGGCTATCAACAAGCTCTTTACGTTGTGCCTTTTTATCGTCCCTATTTTCCAGATAAGATTTTTGCGATGCTATTTCGCGCTGTAATTTGCTCATATAATTTCCTTTTGAATGAGTACTAATACAGGGATTTGTACCAGCTCAAAAAATATACAACCAGCAAAAAACAAATTACACACTTATTTTTTTAATTAAAATAAACAATATTATATATAAATTAATTTTTAGATAATTAATATATATTTCACAGAGTAAGCAGCCGGATTTAATGATAAGCAAAAATGGCAGTCAGTGAAGGTGGCGCGGGAAGGGATTGAAAAATGGCATCGCAGGTTTGCATGAGGGAAACGAGGCATAAAATCAGGGTTTGATAACCATCGGTCCGATCCCTGGCCGCGGTTATCGAGGGTTCTTTTTGCCCTGGTGAGGCAAATTAGTTCAGTGCGCCTGGCGGTACGTGTTTGAAGGTCTCAACATACGCACGGAACACATAACTAAAAATCTTTTTCATGAGGCTACCTGTTAAACTTTTTTTGAATTACGCAACAAAAAGTATACAACCAGGTGCTTTTTCATGCAATAAATTTTGAAGTAGATCACAAAAACTCATTCGAGTATGCAAAAATAAACTTAAACAAAAGCTAAACGAGAAAGGATTTTCAGGCAGAAAATCGTCAGGAGTCAGAATGCAGGTGATTGATTTTATAACGATCCGGATGCATCGGGTCACCCGGTGATCGCAGGTGACGTCAGGCCAGATGCTGGATAAGAATATTGCAGCCGATGCCAATCAGCACCACGCCGCCCAAAACTTCCGCCCATTTGCCCATCATTGGGCCAAGGAAACGACCCAGCAGAATCCCGGACGCTGCCATAAAGGTGGTGGCCGCACCAATCGTCAGGGCAGTCAGCACAATATTAACCTGCAGAAATGCCAGGCCAACGCCCACCGCCATCGCATCAAGACTGGTGGCTATCGCCGTGGTTACCAGCAGCAGGAAGCTGTGGCGCTGTGGCTGCTGCACTTCCTCTTCCTGCGGGCGACGCAGTCCTTCACGCACCATACGCGCGCCGAGGATAAACAGCAGAATAAAGGCCACCCAGTGATCCCACGCCATAACAAACTGACTGGCTGCCAGGCCAATGCCCCAGCCGATTAACGGCGTCAGCGCTTCAATCGCGCCAAAAATCAGCCCGGTGCGCAGCGCTTCTTTCAGCGTTGGCCGATGCAGGGCAGCGCCTTTGCCTATGGCGGCGGCAAACGCATCCATCGACATAGCAAAGGCAAGGATCAGAGTGGCATACAGGCTCATAGGGTTCCAATTAACAGCGCCAAATCCGTGGATCCGCCGTCATCAATTTTGCTCAGATGTTCAAAAGTGGGCGCATGCTACCACGCGTTTCGCCATTAAAAAAGACAGTAAAATCAGGGATTTGAGTATAGCATCGGCTATACATTTTAACGCTGGCTAAACTGGCGGTATAAAAATCCATCCGCCCTGCCGCTGCAGGTTAAGCAAGATCAACGGTTTATGCTGCGCGGCGCGCGCATTGAATATGGACGGCTATTGGCTGACAATAGCGGTTAATTTCCGCCAACCTGCATAAATAACATGAAAAGCACTTTTGAAACCTGGATGATGCCGATGGGCATTTTGCTGCTGGGCTTTTTCTCAGCGATGCTGTTGCCCGCCCCCTGGTTTGGCATTCAGCTGACCAAAACGCTGATGGCGACCTTCCATTTTCAGGATATTGGCCAGCTCTACACCGTGGTGTTTTGCCTGTGGTTTCTGCTGCTGGGCGCAGTGGAATACTTTGTGATTCGCACTATCTATCGCCGTTATTTCAAAATCTGATCGCTACAAGGAACTCGCCTGATGCTGCAACAGACAAAAACCTGGCTAAAACGCGCTGTGATTTTGTTTGCTGCGGTGGTGGTGACGTTGCTGATTATCCGCATCGCCGTCACTGAACAGGGGCCGCCATTAGAGCCGTGGCACACCTTTGTGCCTGACGAATTCAGCGAAAGTGAGCTGAATAAAGCAGACTGGGCGAGCTGGATGCAGCGGGAAAACCAGCTGTTTGCTGATGTTAAAACCAATGTCACCGATAAACTCGCCGACGACCAGCCAGAAACCTTTAATCGCTATGCGGCGAAAAGTCCGGTGTACCCGGGCAGTTTCGCTCACGACTGGAACCGCTCCTATATTCTGCTGCCACAGGGCCAGCCGCGCGGCGCGGTGGTGCTGTTGCATGGTCTGACTGATTCCCCCTACAGCCTGCGCCACTTCGCGCAGCACTATCAGCAGCAGGGTTTTGTCGCTGTCGCTATCCGCCTGCCAGGACACGGCACCGTACCAGGCGCGCTGACGCGTGTGGAGTGGGAAGCGTGGATGGCCGCCACCCGGCTGGCGGTGCGCGAAGCGCGTCGTCTGGCTCCGGCGGATACGCCACTGCATCTGATGGGTTTTTCCAATGGCGGCGCGCTGGCGCTGAAATATGCGCTGGATGCGCTGAGCGATCCCCAGCTGCCCGCACCGCAGCGGCTGGTGCTGATCTCGCCAATGATCGGCGTCAGCGGTTACGCGCGCTATGCCGGACTGGCGGGCCTGCCGTCACTGCTACCGGCCTTTGCCCGCAGCGCCTGGCTCAATATTCTGCCGGAGTTTAACCCATTCAAATACAACTCGTTTCCGGTGAAAGCCGCGCGCCAGACCTGGCTGCTGACGCGCGCCCTGCAGAAAGAGATCATCGACGACTCACGCGATAACAAACTGCAGCATCTGCCCCCCGTACTCACTTTCCAGTCGGTGGCGGACGCCACCGTCAGCACCCCGGCGGTGATCAATGCGCTGTATAACCAGCTGCCAGCCAATGGCAGCGAACTGGTGTTGTTTGACGTTAACCAGTCGCTGCAGCTGTCGCCGCTGATGCGCAGCAGCGCCCAGCATGCCAGCGAGCATTTGCTACCTGCGCCACCGCGCCGCTATACCACCACACTGATCACCAGCACCTCACCGACCAATAACGCCGCCGTGGCGCGCCGCACGCTGGCTGGCAGCAACAGCACTGAGATTCAGCCGCTGGGCATCGATTATCCGGCGGATATCTACTCGCTCTCCCACGTCGCGCTGCCGTTCCCGTTCAGCGATTCGCTGTATGGTCGCTATCCCGACCAGCCAAACGAGTATGGCGTCAGCTTTGGCCGCTTAACGCCGCGCGGCGAGCGTTCAGTGCTGATTGTCAGCCTCGATATGCTGATGCGCATCTCCTCCAACCCGTTCTGGCCCTGGATGCAGCAACGGGTGGATGAAACACTGCACTAACTGCCCGCCAAATGCGCATCCACTAGCTGGCGCAGCCGCTGCGCGCAGGGCGCAAAACCGTCACGTGGCATATTGGTCACCCCCAGCAGCAGTCCGGACTGACGCTGCGCGTTACGCTGATACCAGACCGATAGCGGTGACGGCGCCATGCCCCAGGCCTGCGCTGCCCGTGCAATAGCGCGATCGTCAGCGCCAGCCGGTAACAGCACGACGATCGCCAGTGCGCCACGCTGCAGATCGGGAAACCACGGTGTCAGCGCCTGCAGCATATTCTCCAGCCGCTCGGCATAGATACGTTTCATGCGCCGCAAATGGCGCAGAAAATGCCCTTCACGCAGAAACTCGGCCACCGCGTTTTGCAGCACAAACGAGGAAGCCGGCAGCATCGCCGCGGCAAGGGTGGCAAAGCGCACGACAAGCGATGGCGGCACGACGACAAAACCCAGCCGCAGCGCTGGGCTGAGCGTTTTGCTGAAGGTGCCGATATGGATTACGCGCCCATGATTATCGAGCGATGCCAGCGCTGGCGCTGCGCGGCTGCCCAGCTGCAACTCGCCCAGATAATCATCTTCAATAATCCAGCGCTGATGCTGCTCTGCCCAGGCCAGTAACTCACGGCGACGCGCCAGGGACAGCGTTATCCCCAGCGGGGCCTGCTGCCCGGCGGTCACCAGGGCAAAACTCGCCTCTGGCGCACGCGCCATGCCGTCGCTGACCCGCATCCCCTGCTCATCCACCGTCACCGCCACCGATTCCACTCCCATCAGCCCGGCGACCTGACACGCCAGCAGATAGCCAGGTTCCTCAACCCATGCCTGACTGCCGCGAAACGCCATCGCCAGACAAATCAGTCCCAGCGCACCCGCATAGCCATTAGTGATAATCACCTGCTCCGTCTGGCAATTAATACCGCGCGCCATCGCCAGATAAGCCACCAGCGCCTGGCGCAGCGCCAGACTGCCGCACGGATCGGGATAGCTGGCAGGATGGCTGACCATCGCACGCGCATGACGCTGTAAAATGCGCGACCAGACATTTGCCGGAAAAGCATCACTGGCCGGGACGCCCATCTGAAACGTCAGCGGCGGCGCGTCGAAGTCGCTGGCAATTGCGGGTAACGGCAACGGTGTGCTGCTGACGGCCGGGGGTGTCGCCGTCGGCGGGAACAGGGTCACAAAGGTGCCTGCCGCGCCTTTTGCCAGCAGCAACTGACTGTCCGCCAGCATATCGTAAGCAGTGCGCACCGTGCCTCGCGCCACGCCGAGCTGCACAGCCAGATCCCGGCAGGAAGGCATACGTGCGCCAGGTGGTAAGCGCCCGTCACGAATTGCCTGCGTAATTTCACGGCGAATCTGTTCACTGAGACCGCTGCGCGCCTCGCGGTTTAGCGTCAGACCGAATGGACCACTATTTTTGTCAATTCCTGGCACTTTCTCTGTCCCATGATGAAGAAGAAAATACTCATCAGTTCCTAAAATTCACAATGGCAGGAGAAGCAGATGAGTGAACGTATTGATTTTTCGAGCGTTGCTCCGGCGGGAATGAAATCCCTCGGCGGCGTGTACAGCTATGTGTCCCAGAGCGGTCTGGCGCATGAACTGATTGAACTGGTCTTTCTGCGGGTATCACAGATAAACGGCTGTGCTTACTGTATCGATCTTCACACCAAAGCACTGCACAAAGCGGGCCTTGGCTGGGAAAAAATTGTACTGACGCAGGTATGGCGTGAGTCCGGGAGCCTGTTCAGCGTCAGGGAACAGGCCGCACTGGCGTGGGCGGAGAGCCTGACGCTGATTGCGGAAAAGGGCGCACCGGATGAGTTGTATGCCACCGTCGCCCGCCAGTTTAGCGAGAAAGAGATTATTGATCTCACCCTCACTATTGGCCTGATGAACACCTATAATCGTCTGGCCATCAGCAGTGGTAAATTACCTGACAGCGCACCGCGCGATTAATCCCTCCCTTACACGACCACAACGTTCCCGCACGGATTGTGGTCGTGCCATTGTCTCCGGCAGTCGATGTTTTTAACAATTCATTAAAATTTTTAACATAGCCCGCTATCGCCCTGCAGGGCTGATCGCTTCAGCATGTCAATAACAACGGTGACTTTTTAAGCTTTAAACAAAATGTTCAAATTTTCTCCCGGGATGTTATATTTTGGGATGCATGTATAACTTGACGTTAACCAACATCAGGTATTTTGGCTTCAAGGTTTGTACCCTTATAAACACTGAGGGAATAGGACAATCGCCCGGCAGAGGCGTGCGCTATTTCACCTGAAAAAAATGTTGAGAAGATCAACAGTCGGAGATGTGCCTTATGCGCAAAACAGCAGGAATTCTGACGCTGTGTATGAATGCTTTGGGCTTGAGCAAACAAACCAGTGCGGAACAGGAATCAAGCGTCGATGTGTTACTGATCGGCGGTGGTGTGATGAGTGCCACTCTCGGCACCTACCTGAACGAACTGGAACCGAATTGGTCCATTGAGATGGTTGAACGTCTTGATGGCGTAGCTCAGGAGAGCTCAAACGGCTGGAACAATGCCGGCACTGGTCACTCCGCGCTGGCTGAGATGAACTATACGCCGGAAAATGCCGATGGTTCTGTGGATATCGCCAAAGCTGTCGAAATCAGCGAGGCATTCCAGGTTTCCCGTCGCTTCCTCGCGTCGCAGGTGCAGCGTGGCGCGCTGCAGAATCCGCGCAGCTTTATCAATACCACCCCACATATGAGCTTTGTCTGGGGTGAAGAGAACGTGACTTTCCTGCGTAAGCGCTATGAAGCGCTGCAGAAGAGCACCCTGTTCCGCGGGATGGAATACTCGGAAGATCCGGAAGTGATTGAACAGTGGGTGCCGCTGATCATGGAAGGGCGCGACCGCAACGAGAAAGTGGCGGCGACCCGCATTCAGATGGGCACCGACATCAACTTTGGTGAAATCACCCGCCAGCTGGTGACTTCGCTGGAAAAAAGCCCGAACTTCAAACTGCATACCCGCCATGAAGTGCGCGACATCAAGCGTAATGATAACGGCAGCTGGCGCGTCACCCTTGCAGACCTGAACAACGGCGGCGCACAGCGTAGCATTGTGGCGCAAAAGATCTTTATCGGCGCTGGCGGCGCGGCACTGCCGCTGCTGCAGAAAGCCGGTATTCCGGAAGTGAAAAACTATGCGGGCTTCCCGGTCGGCGGTGAGTTCCTCGTGACCGAAAACCCGGAAGTGGTGCAGCGTCATCTGGCGAAAGTGTACGGTAAAGCGTCGGTGGGCGCGCCGCCAATGTCGGTGCCACACCTTGATACCCGCGTGCTGGATGGCAAGCAGGTGCTGCTGTTCGGCCCGTTCGCTACCTTCTCCACCAAGTACCTGAAAAATGGTTCGCTGTGGGATATGTTCGCTTCCATCACCCCGTCGAACATCAAACCGATGATGCATGTGGGGCTGGATAACTTCGACCTGGTGAAATACCTGATTAGCCAGGTAATGCTCAATGACGATGACCGTCATAAGGCGTTACAGGAGTATTTCCCGGAAGCGCGCAAAGAGGACTGGCGTTTAGCGGTTGCCGGTCAGCGCGTGCAGATCATCAAGAAAGATGCCGAGAAAGGCGGCGTACTGCGTCTTGGCACCGAAGTGGTGACCTCGCAGGATGGCAGCATCTCTGCCCTGCTTGGCGCATCGCCGGGCGCCTCTACGGCCGCGCCGATTATGCTGGAACTGATGAAGAAAGTGTTCAGCGATAAAATCAGCACGCCAGAGTGGCAGGCGAAACTGAAACAGATCATCCCGTCTTACGGTCTGAAGCTGAATGGCAACGTCGCGGCGACAGAGAAAGAGCTGGCGGAAACCAGCCGCATTCTGCAACTGGATTACCTGCCAATGACGCTGGCGGCGAACGACGAAGCGCACGACAACGCAGCAGCAGTGCACGCGAAGTAAGCGTGTTTTGCCACGGCGGCAGCCCTGCCGCCGTGCCGTTTACAGATACCCCAGCAGCTTAAACCACACATAATCCAGCGGCAGCAGCACCAGCGCGCTGACCAGCGCCACCACCAGACACAGTTTTATCGCTGCCCGTGGCGGTACATTGCCTAAGCCCATCGCCACCACAATCGGCGACGCCTGATACGGCAGTAGTGGCGTGGCGTAAGCAAACACCTGAATCATCATCACCGTCATCAGCGAGAAGCCCGAGGCTTCAGCGAAGCTGTTCGCCATCGGGGTAAACATCGCCGGCACGCCATTGGCGGTTACGACAAAATTAAGCACGGTAGTGATGGCGTTGAGCGAGAGAAAACTGAGAAAGGGACTGGCTTTGTCGAGCGGCGCGACCGTCAGCAGCGCGCTGGCAATGGTATCACCAAGACCAGAATCTACCACCACCGCCGTTACGCCGAGAATAGCCGCCACATACAGACAGGTGCGGAAATTGACGCCGCTGCCAAACGCCTCGCTGCTGACAAAGCCGACGCGCGGCAGCAGGCAGAAGCAGGCGGCGGTCAACCCAACCCAGGCAGGTGAAATACCGTGCAGGCTGTCAGTCATCCACAGTAATAGCGTCAGCAGCAACACCGCGATCAGACGCAGCTCTTCGCCGCTCAGCGCAGGCAGATGAGCCTGGCGCTGTACCGGCTGCGGCGTGGCCGGGAACAGTTTGCAGATGCACAGCGTCAGCAGGATACCTTTCAGTACGCCGACAACCGGCGTATGCAGAAACAGCCACGGCATATAGCCCGGATGCAGGCCAAACGAGTTTTCCGCCGCACCCATCATCACCATATTCGGCACATTGGCGGGCAGAATGCTGGCCGACAGCTGAAAGGTGCCAAACCCCACCGCCAGCGCAAGGCCAATCCAGCCGCGACCGCCTTCGCGCAGCCCGGCCTGCTTCGCCAGCGCGCCGACAATCGGCATCATCAGCGCAATACGGCCCATATTCGAGGGCATAACAAACGCCAGCAGATAGCTGATGGCAATTACGCCGCCCACCATGCGCGGCCACGACGCGGTTAACGGCGCGGCCAATGCGTAACCCAGCCGATCGGCCAGCCCGACTTTACGGATCGCCAGCCCGAGCACAAAGCCGCTCAGCACCAGCCAAAAAGCAGATGAGGCAAAGCCGCTGAACACCGTCGCCGCAGGCGCAATATGCAACAGCATCGCGGCGGCAAAAAACAGTAAGGCGGTGATAAATTCCGGCAACAGTGAGGTGGCCCACAGCAGGATCGTAATGCCGACGACCAGCGCCGCCAGCCATATTTCAGGGGTAAGAGAGGTCAAAAGCAGAGGCTCCTTGCACAGAGACGGCGCGAACGCCATCGGGACTGATGTTTTATTCTTCTGTTTAGCAGGGAGTATTCAGGCGATGATGCGCGAGGTAAAGCTTTCTTTCTGCGCCAGCGCACAAGATGGCGCTTCGCCGTGACGGACCGCGCCACGGCGCCATGTCAGAACTGGAGTGCGTCGATCAGCATCCATATCGTCGTCGCCACCAGCGACAGCGCCATCACGCCGTTAAACAGTTTCAGCTTCCACGCCACCTGCAGATGATGACGCAGGCGATCGCCCATCACCGCCCACACCATCACACACGGCAGATTGAGCAGCATAAAGGCGGCCATGGTAGTGATCACGCCGTTACTGGCGCTGTACAGCAACGCCACATTGGTCGCCATCAGCCAGGCTTTCGGATTGACCGCCTGAAACAGCATGCCGCCAATCAGCGTCATTGGCCGCACGCTGGCGCGCATTTCCGGCGCGGATGAGCGGTACAGTTTCCACGACAGCCACAACAGATAGGAACATCCCAGCAACGTCAGCGGCAGGCGCACCTGGCTCATCCAGTGCAGCAATACCTCCAGCAGCGCGCTGGCGAAGGCGATCTGCACCACACAACCCAGCAGGATGCCGCCCACCATCGGCAGCGTGCGGCGCAAACCGAAATTCACCCCGGAGGTCGCGAGCAGCAAGTTGTTTGGGCCAGGGGTAATTGACATCACGGTGACATAGCTGAAAAAAGTGGGATCGAGCATCGGACATTCCTGCAAGCGGGTTATCGGAATATCAGTGTATGAAAGCCGAAGCGATGGTAACAGACACACAAAATAGCTAATGTATTGAGTACAGTTCGCAAAAATTAAAATTGTACCCATCAGGCCGGGAGGCAATTGTGTCCATTATCGATCCGCAGGAAAGCACGCTTTACCACCAGCTGGCAGAAACCTTCGCCACAGCGATACATCAGGGCACCTGGCCGCCCGGCAGCAGACTGCCTGCCATTCGCCGCGTGGCGGGTTCGCATCAGATCAGCGTCAATACGGTACTCAATGCCTGGCGTATCCTCGAAGATCGCGGGCTGATCGAAGCCCGGCCGCAGTCCGGCTATTACGTACGCGGCGTGCTGCCGTCGGTGACGCGCAGCGGCAAGCACCGTGCGCAGGTCTCCTCGCCCAGCAGCGAAAAGCTGGATCTGATCGGGACGGTGTTTGCCGCGCAAAATCACCCCGACTACACCAATATCTCACTGGCCTGTCCGCAAACCGGCGATTTCTATCCGGCGGCGAAACTCGGGCGCATTATGGCCTCGCTGCTGCGGCGTAATCCGGAGATGATTGGTCGCTATGCGCTGCCGCCAGGCAGCCCGCGCCTGCGCCGGGAAATCGCCCGACGCGCGATGGATTCCGGGATGACGCTGACCACGGACGATATCACCCTGACCCATGGCTGTATGGAAGCGCTGCAGCTGGCACTGCGTGCAGTAACCAAACCCGGCGACTGCGTCGGTCTGGAAACGCCGACCTACTTTTATCTGTTCCCGCTGCTGGCCAGCCTCGGACTGAAGTCGATTGAAATCCCCACCGATCCGCAGCGCGGCCTGTCGCTGGATGCGCTGGAGATGCTGCTGACGGAAAAACGCCTTAATGCGCTGATTGCGATGCCAAATGTGCAAAATCCGCTGGGCTGCAGCATGACGCTGGCGGATAAAAAGCGCCTCGCGCAGCTGGTGAATCGCTACGAAGTGCCGTTGATTGAAGATGGGTTATATGGCGAATTGCAGTTTAACTGGCCGCTGTCGCCTGCGGTCAAAGCTTTTGATCAGCACGGCTGGGTGCTGTACTGCTCCAGTTTTACCAAAACGCTGGCACCAGATTTTCGCGTCGGCTGGATTGTCGCCGGGCGCTTCAGAGAGCAGATTGCGCAGTTAAAAGCAGTATCGTCGATGGCCGAGTCGGTGCTTCTTTCGGAAACATTAGGCACTTTTCTGGAGTCCGGTGGCTACGATCATCACCTGCGCACTCTGCGCCGTCGCTATACCCGGCAGATGGATGAGGCGCGCGGCCTGATCGCCCGCCATTTTCCGCAGGGCACGCGCGCCACGCTGCCGCAGGGCGGCTTTGTCTTTTGGGTGGAATTGCCGGGCAATGTCGACAGCGTGGAGCTGTTTCACCGTCTGCTGCAGGAGAAAATCTGCGTGACGCCCGGGGCGCTTTACACCCTGAGCGACCGCTGCAAACATGCACTGCGCCTCTCCTGCTGCTATCCGTTCGATGAACGCTACAGCTATGCACTGAAACGCGCCGGCGCGCTGGCCTGTGAAATAAGCGGCCTGCCGCCGGGCATCATTGAGCCTCAGGGCGTGCCGTTGCGTCCCCAGGTGACATAAGCGCGGCGTTCGGTCAGGCGCTCATAGTAGGCACGCACCGCAGGCAGGTCAGGGTGTTCCATCGGCGTTTCGTACCAGCGGTTGACCGACAATCCCAGTACAATATCCGCCAGGGTAAACGCTTTGCCTGCAACAAAGTGGCCGGTTTTTTCCAGCTGCTGATTCAGGATGCCCATGGTAAACGACCAACCTTTGCAGGCGGCGGCAATCAGCCGTGGGTCCTGATGTGCAGGCGAATTGCGCACCAGTGCCATAAACGCATAGCGCCATGAGGTGTTCAGCTCAGTAGCCTGCCAGTCAATCCACTGATCGACCGGCGCACGGTCGCGCGGCTGCTGCGGGTAGAGCCACTCACCGCCATGCGCATTCGCCAGGTAGCGAATAATGGCATTCGACTCCCACATCACAAAGTCGCCTTCCTGAATCACCGGCACCATGGCGTTAGGATTCAGCGCTAAAAACTCTGCCTCATGGGTGGAACGAAAGCCGTCGCCCCAATCCTCGCGCCGGAAAGGAATATCCAGTTCGTCACACAGCCAGAGCACTTTTCTGACATTGATCGATGATGCTTTTCCTAAAATTTTCAACATAATTCCGCCACTTATCTGAACCTGAAAAATACTTTCACTATTCCCTAAAACATTAAGGTTGCAGGAAGGCAGCAAACCTGTGAATTCCCGGAAACATGGCTAATAATATGACCAGGATGAGCGGATGCCGCCAGCGCATCAGCAGCCTTAATTGTGACGGGCATACACATTGGTTGACGATAGCAATCGCTTAGCATGTAGTATCAGCACAGATGCTAATAATCATGATGAAGCGAGAGCCCGATGACACAGCTAATCCCCTTTAAACAAGTCGACGTTTTTACCAGTTCCCCATTTAATGGTAATCCTTTAGCCGTGATCATGCAGGCGGACGGGCTGAGCGACGAACAAATGGCCACCATCGCGCGCTGGACCAATTTGTCAGAAACCACCTTTGTGTTGCCCGCCACCGATCCCGGCGCGGATTACCGCGTGCGTATCTTTACCCCGGATAGCGAACTGCCGTTTGCTGGTCACCCTACGCTGGGGACCGCGCACGCTTTGCTCGAAGCCAATATTGCGCTGAAAACGCCTGGGAAAATTGTTCAGCAGTGCGGCGTCGGTCTGGTGGATATTGCTATTGACGCGACAGGCGCACTCGCCTTCGCCGCGCCACCAGCCACCCTGACGCCGTTTAGCCATGCCCTGATCGGCCGCGCGCTCAACAGCGACGCCGTTGTCAGCGAAACAGCAATGGTGGTGGATATGGGCATTCGCTGGCTGCTGGTGCCGCTGCAGTCGGCGGAAGCGGTGCTGGCGATCAAACCCGATGTCACCGCCTTTAGCGAATTGCAGCAGCTGGCGCAGGTTAACGGCCTGATGCCGTTTGGCCCACTGACAGATGCTGGGGAGAAGTATGAAGTGCGAGGTCTGCTGGTGGAGAAAGGAACGCTGGTTGAAGATCCGGTGACCGGCAGCGCCAACGCTTGCCTGGCGCGCTATCTGCACGCGCAGGGGCAGATGGAAGATTATTCCGTACGCCAGGGCAGCGCCCTGCAGCGCAACGGGCGGTTGCGGGTCAGCTATCGTCCTGATGGCATCTGGATTGGCGGACAGACCGTGACGGTGATTAACGGCACGATTCGCGTTTAGCATGTAGCGTCTGGCGTCTCAGATTGATCCCCTCCCCCACCTCGTGGGGGAGGGTTAGGGAGGGGGAGCTGGCGACTAAAATGCGGAGTCGTTTGCTCCCCCATCCCAGCCTTCCCCCGCACCGCGGGGGAAGGGGCAGATTGTGCACATATCAGCATCCCGCACTGCGGAGGAAGGGGCAGATTGTGCACATATCAGCATCCCGCACTGCGGAGGAAGGAGCAGATTGTGCACATATCAGCATCCCGCACCGCGGAGGAAGGAGCAGATTGTGCACATATCAGCATCCCGCACCGCGGGGGAAGGGGCAGATTGTGCATATCTCACCGATCGGCGTCAGCTGATCAACAGGAAAAAATGCCGCGTCAGATAAACATCCCGCCCGACACTTCAATGCGCTGCGCCGTCATCCAGCCGCTTTCATCACTGAGGATCATGCTAATGGCGTCGCCGATATCGTCCGGCAGGCCAGCGCGTCCCAGCGCGGTTTGTGACGCAACAAACGCATTCATCTGCGCATTATCACGCACCGCGCCGCCGCCGAAATCGGTCTCAATCGCCCCCGGAGCAATGATATTCACCGCGATGCCGCGCGCACCCAGCTCTTTCGCCTGGTAACGCGTCAGCACTTCCATCGCCCCTTTCATCGCCGCATAAGCAGAGTGGCCCGGCAGACTAAAGCGCGCCAGCCCGCTGGAGACATTGAGAATGCGGCCACCGTTAGCCAGCAACGGCAACAGTTTCTGCGTCAGGAAAAACGGCCCTTTAAAGTGCACGTCCACCAGCTGGTCAAACTGCGCTTCGCTGGTCTCGCTAAAAGGCACATGCAGCCCCGTACCGGCATTGTTTAATAAATAGTCGAAACTATCACGCTGCCAGAGCGCTTTAAGCTGTTTTTGCACTTCAGCGGCAAACGTGTCGAAACTGCTGCTGTCCGCTACATCGAGCTGAAGCGCCACGGCATGGGCACCGGCGGCCTGAATCTCTTTTACCACCGCCTCGGCTTCCTGCTGCTGAGAGCGGTACGTCAGAATGATATCACTGTTCTTTTTCGCCAGTTTTAGCGCCGCATTCTTACCTAAACCGCGGCTGCCACCGGTGATCAATGCAATTTTACGCGTCATTTTCTGCTCCTCGTGGATAACTCTCGACAAAAACAAGGATATTCCTCCGCTTTTGATCTATAAACACAGGTAACTGCGTTTCATTGTTTCATTAAGAACAACAATCGGAGTTTCAGGTGGATAAAATTCATGCAATGCAGGTTTTTGTCAGAGTAGCGGAAATGCAGAGTTTTACCCGCGCGGCGGAGAGCCTCGGATTACCAAAAGGCAGCGTATCGCGTCAGTTACAGGCACTGGAAAATCAGATGGGCGCACGTCTGCTGCATCGCACTACCCGTCGCGTGCAGCTGACCCAGGATGGCATGATTTACTATGAACGCTGCCGTGACCTGCTGGCGACACTCGACGAAATGGACGGGATGTTTCAGAACGATCCCGCCACCCTCAGCGGCCGCCTGCGCGTCGATATGACGGTCAGCCTCGCCAGTAATTTTGTCATCCCGCGTCTGCCGGAGTTTTTGCAGCACTATCCCGGCATTGAACTGGAACTCAGCAGCAGCGACCGGCTGGTCGACGTGATACGCGAAGGCTTCGACTGCGTGGTGCGCGTCGGCATACTGAAAGACTCCGGGCTGATTTCGCGTCCGCTGGGCCATCTGCCGATGATCAATTGCGCCAGCCCGGCTTACCTGGCGCGCTTTGGCACGCCGCAGTCGCTGGAGGATTTATCGCAACATGCGATGGTGCATTACAGTCTGCAACTGGGCACGCCGCCGGACGGTTTTGAGTATTTCGACGGCAAACAGTCACAGCGCATTCAGACCGGCGGTGTGCTGAGTGTCAACAGTACCGAAACCTATCGTGCCGCCTGCATCGCCGGGCTGGGGATTATCCAGGCGCCGCGTGTCGGCATGCAGCCCGCCATTGACGAGGGCAGCCTGGTAGAGATCCTGCCCACGTTTCGCGCCCAGCCGATGCCGGTGTCGCTGATTTATCCCCACCGGCGCAATCTGGCGCGGCGCGTGCAGGTGTTTATGGAATGGCTAACCCAGGCAATGAAGCGCTACGCCGAGCCTCCGTCATGATTCAGGGGCTATACTAAACAGCAATCAGTCACCAACAGGATAAACGTGCTTAATGACGGACAAGCAGCCACAAGCCACAGAGAAAAAGTCAGCAATTCCCCTCAAAACCGGCGTAAAGGCCGTCGACCACTCGATCACCCGGGTCTCACGCTTTGTCAGCTGGTTCCAGGCAATCCCCGCCGTGGCGCACTTTATCCGCGCCGGAGAACGCTTTAACGACCGTCTCGGCAGCCAGTTTGGCGCCGCGATTACCTACTTCTCTTTTCTGTCGCTGATCCCCATTCTGATGGTCTCGTTTGCCGCCGTGGGTTTTGTGCTGGCGTCGCACCCTGATCTGCTGACAGAACTGATCAATAAGATGGTCAGCGGCATCAGCGATCCCACGCTGGCGAACACGCTGAAAAATACCGTCAATACCGCCGTACAGCAGCGCACCACAGTGGGGCTGACCGGTTTGCTGATCGCGCTCTACTCCGGCATCAGCTGGATGGGGAATCTGCGCGAGGCAATTCGCGCTCAGTCGCGTGATGTCTGGGAGCGTAATCCTGCGGACAATGAGAAGATTTACTTCAAATACACCCGCGATTTTATTTCACTCACCGGGCTGGTGCTGGCGCTGATTATTACCCTGTCGCTGACCTCGGTAGCCGGTGCAGCGCAGGCGGCGATTGTGCAGGCGCTGGGTCTGGACCATATTGAGTGGCTGCGCCCGGCGCTGACCATCATTGCGCTGTCGATCTCCATTTTCGCCAACTATCTGCTGTTTCTATGGATTTTCTGGATACTGCCGCGCCATAAGCCGCGTAAAAAAGCGCTGTTGCGCGGCACGCTGCTGGCTGCCATCGGTTTTGAGGTGATCAAATTCATTATGACCCTGACGCTGCCGAAGCTGGCTTCATCCCCTTCTGGCGCGGCCTTTGGCTCAGTGCTGGGGCTGATGGCGTTTTTCTACTTCTTTGCCCGGCTGACGCTGTTTTGCGCCGCCTGGATTGCCACTGCGCAATATAAAGATGATAAAAAAATGCCCGATCGCCATGCGGATACGCCGCGCGGCTAACCACCTCAGTTAAAAATCTTGCTCAATGCGCAAATAATGAGCAAAAGACAGCATTTATCGCTGACTGCTAACTTTTATTTAACCATTTTGCAGTGATTCACTCTGAAAAAGCAGCGCTTCGCCTTGCCATTCGCCAGCAAAGTCCTTTTGCCAAAAATTATCCTCTTTTACCCGCTCCAGGCCAGCACTGGCGCGGGTTTTCACCATTGAACGCGGCCTGGTCTGTGCGTAAGATTCCTCTTCTCGTTTTATAAAAAAGAATAAACTATGCAAGCCTCCATCGCTGAAACTCTGGATACCGAACAGGAACACCCCCCCGTCAACTCGCGTGGCAAAGTGGTGGTCGCTTCTCTGGTGGGTACCGCCATCGAATTTTTCGATTTTTATATTTATGCCACGGCAGCTGTCATCGTCTTCCCGCATATTTTCTTCCCTCAGGGTGACGCCACTGTTGCGACACTGCAGTCGCTGGCGACCTTTGCCATCGCCTTTGTCGCGCGTCCAATTGGTTCTGCGCTATTTGGTCACTTTGGCGATCGCGCCGGACGTAAGGTGACGCTGGTCGCTTCGCTGCTGACCATGGGTATCTCCACCGTATTGATTGGCCTGCTGCCAGGCTATGAAACCATCGGCGTGTTTGCTCCGCTGCTGCTGGCGCTGGCGCGTTTCGGCCAGGGTCTGGGTCTCGGTGGTGAATGGGGCGGCGCGGCGCTGCTGGCGACAGAAAATGCGCCAGCGAAAAAACGCGCGCTGTACGGCTCTTTCCCGCAGCTGGGCGCGCCGATTGGCTTCTTCTTCGCTAACGGCACCTTCCTGCTGCTGTCGTGGCTCCTGACGGAGCAGCAGTTTATGGAGTGGGGCTGGCGTGTGCCGTTTATCCTCTCCGCCGTGCTGGTGCTGATTGGTCTGTACGTGCGAGTTTCACTGCATGAATCACCGGTGTTCGCCAAAGTTCAGCAGGCAAAAGCGCAGGTAAAAGTGCCGATTGGCACCCTGCTGAGCAAACATATGAAGCCGACCATCCTTGGTACCTTCATCATGCTGGCGACCTATACGCTGTTCTATATTATGACCGTTTACTCAATGAGTTACGGTACGGCCGCGCAGCCAGTGGGCCTGGGTTACTCGCGTAACAGCTTCCTGTGGATGCTGATGCTGGCCGTGATCGGTTTTGGCATAATGGTGCCGATTGCCGGTATCCTGGCGGATCGCTTTGGTCGTCGTAAAACCATGATCACCATTACCGCGCTGATTATCGCCTTCTCACTGGTGTTCCCACATCTGCTGGGTTCAGGTGAGCAGTGGCTGGTAATGAGCTTCCTGGTGCTGGGTCTGAGCATTATGGGTCTGACCTTCGGTCCGATGGGTGCGCTGCTGCCGGAGCTGTTCCCGACCGAAGTGCGTTATACCGGCGCGTCCTTCTCCTACAATATGTCGTCGATTCTTGGCGCTTCGGTGGCGCCGTATATCGCCACCTGGCTGACCGCCACCTATGGCCTGTACGCGGTGGGCTGGTATCTGGCGGCGATGGCGTCGCTGACCCTGCTGGCGCTGCTGCTGACCCAGGAAACACGGAATAAGTCGCTGTAATTGCAGCGATACTTCAGTAAAGGCGGTCATTGCGCCTGGTGTTTGTCAGTTGAGGACGCTGGTTTTTCCGGCATCATTGTTTTGATCCCCTCCCCCACTTCGTGGGAAAGGGTTAGGGAGGGGGAACTGGCGACTGAAATGCCAGGTCGTTTGCTCCTCCATCCCAGCCTTCCCCCGCCTCGCGGGGAAAGGCGCCGTCACTGCTTACTTGTTCGTTGGTGACTTTTAACTGACAGCCATTAGGACTTTGCGCCAGCTTTTTTTATTCCACTATTTCTTCGTCTTCATCTGCTGCAGCACTCTGGTGCACTGGTTGTCATCACCATCGTTAGGCGACACCAGCGCCAGCAGTGCTGCGGCAGGCGCCACGACCGCACCCAGCGCCACTGCCGCCGCGCCGCGCGCCAGCAACGGCCCCGCTTTCACCCCGGCATCCGGGCTTTTAAACGTGCCGCGCACATATAGCGGTGAACGCAGGGTAATGATACGAATCCCTTTGCTTTCCGGGTCGATGGATAAATCGAGCCGCTCCGTCGCGAAATTAGCGTTACCGGAAATATTGATCACCGCATTTTCAGTATCAAACACAAACAGCCGCGTCGAGGCGAGACCATTACGCACATCAAGATCGGCGGCGGCGCAGTTAATACGCACCTCATCGTCGCCAAACAGTTTGCCCACCACATAGTTGCCGACGTTCAGCCCGACAATCTCCATCAGGTTGCGGCTAATCAGCCCGTCGTTCATCAACAGTTTCAGATCGCCATTACTGGTCGCCAGCAGGTCCGCCACTGAATTGCCGCGTCCGCTCAGGCTGGCATCGCCATTCAGCTGACCTAAACTGCTCTGCATCGCTTCCACGCCGGTAAACAGCTGGCGCAGACGCAGCTTGCGGGCATGAATATCCGCCCGGCCGCGCATCGGCGTTTTATCACCTTCGAGATGAATGGTGGCATTCAGCGTGCCGCCGGCCATGGCAAAACGCAGCGGATCGAGACGTAAATCGCCGTTGTTAAGCACCAGATGGGTATTCAGATCGCTGATCGGCAGGGAGCTGCCGTGCTCGATGCGCTTACCACTGAACGTCACATCGGCATCCATCACATCCCAGTTTTTGGTATCAAACTTGTCGTGCGGCAGCACGCGATCGGCGGGTTGGGTCGTGGCCTCGCCGCGTTTGGCTTTGGCCTGGGCTGTTTTCTCACTGCCTTTACCCGAATCGACGCCAATCAGCGGCCCGAGATCCGCCATGCGCAGCTGGCGTGATTCCAGTTCCCCGCTGAGCTTCGGCCGCGGCTTGCCCTGACGGTAAGTCAGAGAGCCATGAATATCGCTGTCACCAATATGGCCGTTAAACTTCTGGTAATGGAACACCGCGCCCCCCGCGTCGCGGAAACGGGCGGAGAGATGACCATCGGTTTCATACGGCGGGGTATCCGGCAACAACACGCCGGTTAAGCCATACAGGCTGGCAAGAGTATCGCCGGAAAAGCGCAGACGCAGATCCAGTCCGCCGAAATTCAGCGGGTCCTGCAGCGTACCAGCCACCCGTACCCGTGTGCTGCCATTACGCACATCGGCTTCAATCGGGAATGGCGTGTTCTCACTTCGCAGCGACAGCATGCCACCGATCTTACCTTCGCCATTCAGCCGTTCATTGTTGTAAGTACCGCTGGCTTTCCAGCCAAAAACGAAATCCGCCGCCTGCTTCTGCTTATCATTGCCGCCTGCAATCTGGCTGAAAGGCACCGGTTTGCCCAGTGAGTTCACCAGCACCTGCACATTGGCTTTATTAATGGCGTCGCGATAATCGATCTTACCGCGGTCAAACATGATGGTATCGAGGCGGAACGACCAGCTGGAAGGGGGGGGATCCTGCTGCGGGTCATCGCTGCCCGCGAGGTTAAAGGTCCAGTTATTTTTGCCGTCAGCGGTCTGCAGCAGCAAGGCATCCGGCTGCTGAAGCTTGATCCACGGAATATAGAGCTGTTTTGCCAGCAGCGACAACGGCGCGAGCGTGGCGTCTGCGCGCTGCAGATGCACCATGCCCACTTCAGGGACTTCCGGCGGATTGCCGAGCAGAATATCTTCAGCATGAATATGCGGCCATGGCACCCAGCTGCGCCAGCCTGTCTCTTCGCGATTACGCTCCCAGGCAACGCCGAGATCGCCACGAATAGCAAAAGGCCGGTTCAGCTCGGTCGAGACTTTCTGGTTGATGGTCGGCTTCAGGCGATTCCAGTCGAAAAACGCCACCACCAGTACCACAACGACCACCAGTACAACAAAAATCCCGACAATAATGCTGATTATCTTCCCGCTACGCGACATCTCCCACCCCTTGCGAATCTCCTGTCTCTGATAAAGATAGTCGAGACACGGCAGATCGGCATCAGGTGAGCTGAAGCGGCAGGTCGGTCAGTTGATCAAAAGGCACTGGCCGCGAGAAATAGTAACCCTGGGCGGCAAACGCGGGCGAGTTGCGCACCTGCTCCCACTCTTCAAGGGTTTCAACCCCTTCGACAATCACACCCCGGCAGTAACGATTAATCAGCGCCAGCAACATGGAAAACAGATTACGTCCCTCTTCCGTTTTCCGCAGCAGCACAAACAATTCACGCGACAGTTTAATGTAGTCATACTTGAGTTCTGTCAGCGCGGAGAAATTTGCCATACCGGCGCCAAAATCATCCAGCCACAGCGGCCCCAGCTCCGGCATCTGCGCAACAATCTCTTCCTGCGGCAACACATGGTGCTCAACCAGCTCAAAGCGAATCCATGGCAGCCGGGCGATCAGTGTGCGAATCTGCGAATGGTGCTGAATGGCAAGTAACGTTGGACCATCAATATTGACAGAAGCGACCAGGCCGCTATCAACAAATTTGCTTTCCCAGTGGGACAGTAGCTCAAGCTGTTCCCGCACAATATGTACCCGCTGTGAAATATCAAGCGCGGCAAAGTAGTCTTCTGGCGATAACCTTTGACTCGGCGCGGAAGGGTGAAACACCGCGGTAAGCAACTCAATTGCCATCAGCCGGCCCGTGACCTGGTAAATCGGCTGGAACGTATAACTACGCTGACACTGCTTCCAGTGCAGACGCTCTTCCTGATGTTTCTGGACGACAATTGAGGAAGGAAGCCGATGACTGATTTTCTTCAGCATCATGGATTACATCCTGGTTATTGGAGTTTGCCTTCAAATGGCATCCCGTCCAGCGAGTATCGGCCTGGTCAGGAATAACTTTATCAGAGTCAAAAGCCACTTTTACATCCTCCACTTTACCAGCGCGGCCACAATTCAATCGGCGTAATAGCGCGCGGTTTCGCGGTTAATCGGCCTGTTAAATACAGCGAATTTGCTTGCTAAAACGAAAACCCGACGGGTGATGCAGCTGCTGCACAATAATATTTTTTCGTCATCAAAAATGATGACAATTGCAGTATGCTGAAAGCCGGTCTGACGATAACCAGGAGCAGAATACAATGCTAAAAGTTTGGGGCAGGAAAACATCATCAAACGTACAGGCGCTGATGTGGTGCATCGGCGAATTGCAGCTGCCTTATCAGCGTATCGATATCGGCCACAAATATGGCGGAAATGACACGCCAGAATATCTGGCGATGAATCCCAACGGCTTAGTGCCGGTATTAAGTGATAACGGCGGTGCGCCGCTGTTTGAAACGGGCGCGATTCTGCGCTATCTCGCCAGCCAGTATGGCGACGCGCCCTTCTGGCCAAAAGATCACGCGCAGCGCGCCAGCATCGATGTCTGGGCGGAGTGGGCGAAAATTAACGTCTCACCAGCCTTCACTAAGCCAATTTTCTGGCAGGTAATACGTACCGCCGAAAAAGATCGTGACCCACAGGTGCTCGACGCGGGTATTCAGCAACTGACCAAACTGCTGCAGATCGCGGAAACACGTCTGGCGCAGCACGACTACCTGGTCGGCGACGAATTTACCCTGGCGGATATCCAGTTCGGTTACCTGCTGTTCCGCTACTTCGATATCCCGATTGCGCGCCCTGATTTACCGGCGCTGCAACGCTACTACCAGCGGCTGACAGAACGCCCGGCTTACCGCGAACATGTGATGGTGTCGTATGAGGATCTGCGCGCTGTCTGAACACAGACAGTGAAAGTAAGCACACACTAACAAAGTGTATCACAGACAACAACAAAGCTTATTTTTCGGGGAAACCTGCCGATGGCTCCGTAGCGGCTTGTCCGCGCAGGACCGCGGGATGGTCGCCCCGGTGTATCCCGATCAGCCAGACGACTCCCCACAGGAAACCACGTAGCCCATTTTTCGGGGAAACATCCCGATGGCTCCGTAGCGGCTTGTCCGCGCAGGACCGCGGGATGGTCGCCCCGGTGTATCCCGATCAGCCAGACAACACCAGCCCAGGGCTCATTTTGCCGTCTGCGCCCTGCGCGGCAACGACAACAGCCAGGTCTCACGCTGCGCATCAATCACCGCGCCACGCTTCTCCCCCTGCTGACGCCCCGCTGCCGCGAAATCCGCCTGCGCGATCCAGCGCTGATAACGGTCATCCTGCAAACGATTATCCGCCAGCGACAACAACGGAATGATGCGCACACTCACCCGGTCCATCGACTTATACGGCCATTGCTTCTGGTCATTACTGAACGGCGCCATAAAATCCAGCGCGCGCAGAATCCCGGCCTGCTGTGCATTCTGATAACGCCACAAATCACCGGCATCCGCTTTCGCCGCCAGCTCCGCTAACGCCGTCAGTGCCTGCAAATTAAACCAGCTGTAGTGGAACGACCGGGTGCGCGCCAGCTCCTTCGGCTGCGTACCGTCAGCAGCAACCTGATACGCCAGCTTACTCTGCGCCAGCGCCACCATCTGCTTAATCACCTCCGGCCGCTGCAAATACCAGGCAATACCCGCTACCTGCACCGCATACCAGTTGCCGTGATTATTCTGCGCCTGCGCCTCTTTCTTCCCATTTTTACTACTCTGCAGCCAATGTAGGTAATCACTCATCCATTGCTGCATCGCCTGCTCATCACTGGCCTGCCAGCCCGGCGCATGGCGCAGCATCAACAGCGAATCGACAATACGCGTGGCGAAATAGCGGCCATCAAGAATGCCGGAAGAACGCCCGGGCGCAATCCCCGGCACCCCCTGAGCAAAACGCAGATTTGGATTCATACGCGTCTGCGGCGCAATAAACCAGTGGCGCAACTGCGCCATCGCCTTATCGGCATAGCGCTGTTCACCGGAGAAATACCACGCCAGCGTCAACGCCTGCACATCGGCAGTAAACGCCGCCAGACGCACACCATCGGACTGCTCATTTTTACTGGCGGGATTCACCTCACCATCACGCTGCACCCACGGCAGCCCGTCGGCTTTACTGCTGTCAGGCCACCAATAAGCGCTCAGACTCAGATAATCATGCTTTGACCCTCCCGGCGGCGTAAGGGTTTTATCGGTCACGCTCATCAGCGGGCGCTGCAGCGCCTTATCCGCCTGCCGCTGCAAGGTCTGCCAGGCAGCGACAGTTTGCGGCGAGGCCTGATGCTGCGCCAGTTGCTGCTTCACCTGCGCCAGCTGATCGTCCGGCAGAAATGCCAGCGTATCCGCGCGCACCGCCTGGCTGCTCCACAGCAGCAGTGCGCAAAGTAAACCTGAAATCCCCCGCTTAGCCATCACCCTCTCCTGATTAAACGTATCTCCCGCTTATTTAGTCATAACAATATAGATGAGAACAGTTAATCAATAATCTGCAACAGAGCGTTACGCACAATAAGCCGCAGGGCGGAACAACAATAAAACAGCAAATCAGTTCAACAGCCGATCGTGCCGTCAGCACGCCACGGAAACGCTATCAGCGTGACTGAACCCGGCGAATTAACCGCGCAACAAGACAATATTTGACTTTAATCAGCAAATAACACCTGTAATTTAATTTTATACAGACTGGTCTGCAGAGGAAATAATTAGAAAATATCAGACGATAATCAGAAAATTAAAATAAACCACGTAATCAAAGAGATAACACAAAGACAAAAATAAAAAATCAGCAGGAAAAAACAGCGATATAATTAAAGACATAAGCAAAGTAAAAATCGGCTTAAGCATAATCTGAAACTGTTGTCTCACTTCGCGAAAAACTGGACGTCAAATAGCAAACCAGGCAATGCTTTTTTACAGAAGAACAAACCTGCCTGCACTGTAAAATAAAAACGCTCAGGAGTGCCTGTGAAAACTGAAATATTTAATATCTGGCCAGCCGGTGATGCGCCAGGTGCCAGCGATTCGCGCGCCCAGCCGCAGATTGTGGATACCGCCGGTCAATTCCAGCCACACGATCGCGCGGCAACGGGCGTCCGCTGTCCGGAAATCGCCATGTGGCACCCTGAGAAGTCCAACGGTATCACCCTGCTGGTCGCGCCAGGGGGCGGCTATCAGCGCATTATGATCGACCGCGAGGGCAGCGCACTGGCACTGTTCTTTACCACCATGGGCTACACGCTGGCGGTCATGACCTACCGCCTGCCCGCCGACGGGCACCACGAAGGCGCCGATGCGCCCCTGGCCGATGCCCAGCGCGCGGTGCGACTGCTGCGTGAACGCGGCCAGCAGGGATTAAACGGCAAGCGTATTGTGATGATGGGCTTTTCTGCAGGCGGTCACGTCGCCGCCAGCCTTGGCACCCGCTTTATGGAGAAAATCTATCCGCTGCAGGACAGCGCCGATCAGCACCCGGCGCGGCCAGACGCGCTGGTGCTGGTCTATCCGGTGATCAGCATGCGCGACGGCCTGGCGCATGAGGGATCGCGCGAACGGTTACTGGGAAAACAGCACGACCAGGCCAGCCAGCAGGCATATTCGCTGGAGACCCGCGTCACCGGCGATACACCGCAAACGATGCTGATTCACGCGGTGGATGACGATGCCGTCAGCGTCAATAACAGCATGGTATTTTTCACTGCCCTGCGCGAACATCATGTGCCGGTGGAATTACACTTCTACGAGAATGGCGGCCACGGCTTTGGTATCCGCGGTGTCGCGGATCTGCCGCTGGCAAGCTGGCCGATGCTGGTGACCGAGTGGTTACGCGCGCGCGCATGGTCGTGAAAAGCGTTCCGGGCCAGCAATGGCCCGGAAGCGGAGAACACCTTACGACTGTGGCGCTGCGTTATCGGCCGCGTCAGGTTTTGCTTCTCCCGGCGTGGCTGCTGTCGGTTCTGCTGCAGGTGTCGCGTCCGGCGGCGTCATAATACGCTGCCAGCCTTCCTGCAACTGCTTCACATTGGTCTCTGCCTCGCCCTGCGGCTGCATCAATACCATGGTCAGCTCCTGCGTCAGCTGCTGGCGCAGCTCCTGATTCAGCATCGGCAAAGTCAGGCCGGACAGGAACGCCTGACGCAGTTTCTGATACTGCTCCGGCGCGATATCCACCACCGCATTCTGCTGCGAACGCAGACGCTGGCTCATCAGCACATCGGTACTGGTGCGCGCATAGGTGGCAAACAGCTTATTCAGCTCGATACTTTTCTGCGCCATCAGTGAGTCAAACTCATCCTGCGGCAAACCGTTATCACGAATATTCGCCAGCTCGCGCGCAATCAGCGTCATATTATTTTCCAGCGTAGCATTGCTGGAATCCATATTGATTGCACACTGCGCACGCTGATACAGCACGCGGCAGTCAAAACCGACCTGCACACCCTGCGCTTTGCTGGCGCTCAGCGTCCGCTGCACATGCCAGAACAGCGCTTCACGCGCCAGATCGCTCTGCCAGTAACGCATCAGGTTCTGCGAGTCGCGAATCGGTTGCCACGGCGAATCCCACACCAGTGACAGACGATCCTGACTGAGATTGCCATTCACCAGATTCATGGGCTGCTGCGGCAAAGGCGATAACGTCGGAATCGGCGACGGGGTTTCGCGCTTGCCTTCCAGCGGGGAAAACACCTTATTAATTTGTTCGGAGAGGCTGCGGCTATCGACATTGCCCACCACGAACAGCGTTATGGCGTCCGGGGTGTACCACTGTTTGTAGAAGCTGCTGAGCTGCTTTACATCCACGGGGGATTTGGTCGCTTCCGCCGGATCGTGCGCCAGCAGCAGCGAGCCTTTCAGGCGGTAGCGCCACCACACATCCTGCGGATTGCCAGGATAGCTGGCGACGGGATTATCCGCTGCCAGCGCCGTGTTCACCACCTCATCATTGATGGTCATTTTACCTGCAGTCGCCGCCAGCCAGTTCAGCGCTTCTTTCAGCACCTCCGGGCGGTTATTGGGCAGACTGAGGTTGTACTGGGTGAAATCATAGGAGGTGACTACAGGCGGCAACGGGCGGTTAGGGTCGATGCCCTGCTGCCATAGGGCGCGCTGCTGATTGGTATCCAGCGCGGCATTATGCACCAGCGCCAGACGTGGTAATAAATGGCTGAATCCGACCTGCTGGGCATTCTCCACCAGCGATCCGGTATTCACCATTAAACGAATTTCAATTCTGTCGCTGGGGCGCTGCGGCGTAGTGAGCACCTGCCAGCTAAAACCGTTGTCTAATTTGCCCTGCTGCCAGGCAGGATCGGGTTGTAGTGTTTCAGCCTGCACCGTGCTACTGGCGACCGCCAGCAACACCCCACCAACCAAAAGACGTATTCTGGTGCCCTGCATGTGAACCCCTACTCAATCACAAACCAATAATCATCGCTGGCGCTGTGCCACCTGCCGCGACGTTCCCTCTGTTCGTCAGGGGCAACGGCTGCATTTAGACCACCGCTTGTTAGACCACGCAATAGCGAAGTTGTCGCACAACGAAGTGAAAAATCATGAAAAAAACTAATTGGGGTTTATTATGCAAATGCCCGCAGTAAGGGCAAGCTACTGCGGGCATTTGGCGGAGATTTCAGATAAATAAGTCGTTCTGAGCGTGCTTTTACACCGTTTTTTGCTGTTTTTCCGGCGCAGAGAGTGTCGCTTTCATCTGTTTTTCATCAAGCTGGCCGACCCACTTCGACACAAATACTGTCGCCACACCGTTACCCACCAGGTTGGTCAGAGCACGTGCTTCAGACATAAAGCGGTCAATACCCAGGATCAGCGCCAGACCAGCGACCGGTAAATGGCCAACCGCAGAGATGGTCGCCGCCAGCACGATAAAGCCACTGCCGGTCACGCCCGCCGCCCCTTTTGAAGAGAGCAGCAGCACCACCAGCAGTGTTACCTGGTGCATGATGTCCATATGGCTGTTGGTAGCCTGAGCAATAAACACCGCCGCCATGGTGAGATAGATTGAGGTGCCATCGAGGTTAAACGAGTAACCGGTAGGGATCACCAGACCCACGACCGATTTTTTACAGCCAAGTCGCTCCATTTTCTCCAGCATACGCGGCAGCGCAGACTCAGAAGAGGACGTACCCAGCACAATCAGCAGCTCCTCTTTGATATAACCAATAAAGCGGAAGATGCTGAAACCGACCGAGCGCGCAATGGCCCCCAGCACGATGACCACAAACAGGATACAGGTGATATAGAAGCAGATAATCAGCTGGCCCAGCTGTACCAGCGAGCCGACGCCATATTTACCGATGGTAAAGGCCATCGCGCCGAATGCACCGATCGGCGCCACGCGCATAATCATATTGATCACGCCAAAGATCACTTTAGAGAAGCTCTCAATGACGTTGAACATCAGGGTGCCTTTTTCACCAAGGTGATGCAGCGCGAAACCAAACAGCACCGCAAACAGCAGCACTTGCAGAATATTGCCACTGGCAAACGCACCAATCACACTGCCAGGGATAATATCGAGCAGGAACGGAATAATCCCCTGCTGCTCAGCCTGCTGGGCATAGACCGCTACCGCTTTGGCATCCAGTGTGGCCGGATCGACATTCATGCCTGCGCCCGGTTGCAGCAGGTTGACCACCACCAGACCAATAATCAGCGCCAGGGTACTGACAATTTCGAAGTAGAGCAGTGCGACGGCACCGGTGCGCCCAACCGCTTTCATGCTCTCCATGCCCGCAATGCCGGTCACCACCGTACAGAAGATGACGGGGGCGATAATCATTTTGATCAATTTAACAAAGGCGTCGCCCAGCGGTTTCATCTGTGCGCCGAGGTCGGGATAGAAATGGCCCAGCAAGATACCAATAGCGATGGCGGTGAGCACTTGAAAATAGAGGCTTCTGAACAGTTTCATGGATATGCTTCCGTTAAGGACAGGTGATGCGAGTCATGTTGCGCCCCCTGTTTTATGCTGCAGAGCCCGGCTGGCGGGCTTAGCGGTCGCACAAATTATTCAGGGGTATATCATTAGAATGTATTGTCAGCGGAAAATAACACCCACTTAACAAGATTGATATAACCTGACACAACTTGCGGAAACCATAATCTCCTTTTATGAACTGAAACGCTTCAGCCAGAAATTATGTTACAGAAATACAGATTACACGCGGTTACGCCTGCCCTGGGTTATCGTCCACGCTGGCCGGCAGCCAGCGTTCGAAAGCGTCCAGCGGCAGCGCTTCTGAGTAGAGGTAGCCCTGTGCAATATGGATGCCGCGCGCCAGCAGCCAGTCGCGCTGCTCCGCCGTTTCCACGCCTTCAGCCACCACATCAATCGCGATAATATCGGCAATCGCCGCGACGATTTTCATCATGGTGTCGTCATCAGGCAGCGCGGCGACAAAGCTGCGATCCATCTTCAATTTGTTGATCGATAACGTTTTGAACTGATGTAAAAAATTAAGGTTTGAGTAACCCATACCAAAGTCATCGAGCGCCACCGAAATCCCCACCCGCTGCAGTTCGCTGAGCAGCGCGATAGCCTGTTCGGGATCGCCCACCTGCGCCGTTTCGGTAATTTCCAGCACCAGGCTGCCCGAGCGGATACGATAACGTGACAGTAAATCCTGCAAATGGGTGACCACGGCCGGATCGCGCAGCTGCACGGCAGAGATATTGACGCTGAGCGGCAGTTCAATGCCACGCGCTTGCCAGCCCGCCAGGATACGGCAGGCTTCTTCAAATACCCACTGCCCCAGAATGCCGATCACTCCCAGCTCTTCTGCGCCGGTAATAAAATCCTCCGGCAAGCTGTAGCGGCCATCCGGCTGGCGCATCCGCAGCAGACCTTCAGCGCCCGCCAGCTTGCCACTGCGCATATCCACCTGCGGCTGCAGAAACAGTGCGAACTGCTCCTGTTCCAGCCCCTGCAAAATATCATGCTCCTGCGTCAGCCGTTTTTGTGCCCGTTCGGTGAGCTGTGGGTCAAAGAACAGCATCTGGTTTTTACCCTGATGGCGCGCCGACATCATCGCCGAGGTCGCGCGCCGCAGCAGCTCCACCGCTTTCAGCGCTTCATCATCGCGCTGCACCATGCCGATACTGATATTCGGCCGCAACTGCATATGCTGCAACGCGACTGGCTGCGTCAGGCGCGCCATGATCGTTCGCGCCTGACGAATGGCGCGGAACGGCGTGCTGGCGCGTTTGACCAGCAGGGCGAAATCACTGACCGTCAGCTGCGCCAGTACCGTACGATCGTCGAGACAGCCACGAATTTTTTCCACCAGCGTCAGCGTCAGGGCATCGCGCTGCTCATCGGTCAGGACCCCCGCCGCCTCCTGCAGCGTCTCAATACGCAGCAGCATCACGGTAAAGCCATTCACCGCATCCAGTGTCTGCAAGTGCTGTTCCAGCAGGGCGAGAAACAGCGTCTTATTCGGCAGGTCTGTCAGCACGAAGTGCGTCGTCAGGCGGCTCATCTCGTCATGAATCGACTCCTGCACCTGCTGATTGCGGTTATAACTGCGGATCAGCATGCCGATTTCATCATCGCGATGACGGGCCGGGATCGCCAGCTTATGCGCCAGAATCTCCTGCGGCGACAGCTCCTGCATTTCGCGCGCAATATCGCGCAGCGGATGCACGATCAGACGGTTGATACACCAGCTGATGGCGACCGACAGGATCAAAGCCAGCAGTAAATAAGTCGTCAGCATGGTAGCGATCATGCTGAGGATAAACTGATAAACGCGCCACGAATCGGCCTGCAGCACCAGATAGGCCAGCGGTTTCGGCGCTGCCGTACGATCGGTGGAATAGAGCGGCACCGTAATCTGCACCGGCAACTCAAACAGGCGCGCGACCCAACGCGGCACGGTTTTTTCCGAGGCAAAATCGGTCTGCAGCGCCTGGAATTCGTTAGGCAGCACTATATCGGCGCGCGACAGGATGCCCGCCGGTTTCAGAGAGGTCAGGATGCGTTCCGCTTCGGCAATATCGGCGCGCAGCACCGCTTCAGACAGCGGGATACGCACGGTATGCGCGATATTTTCCATTTGCTGGGCGTAGTCAATCTTGCGCTGCTGCACAAAATGGAAAAGCTGAATAACGATAAAAATGCAGATGGTAATAATCGCGACCGCTGACACGGTCGCCATCTGCTTAATCGTAAGTGAACGGCTGACGCGCAAAGTGCTTCTCCAGACTACCGCTAAGGAATAAGAAGGCAAAAAACTGCCCAGAGTATATCCCATGGCAGGTGTTTTTTAATCCCGCAGAACAGTGCGGACACCTGTGTTTAAGTGTTTTCCGAAGCGGACACGCCGATTTTATTTAAAATCAGCGTAAGGCGACAGCGGTTGCGGCGGCATATCCAGATCGCCGTCCCAGCCCGCCATGGAGTAACGCAGGTACAGCAAGCCATGGCTGGGGGTGTAGTCCTTCGCCTGCTGAATGTCCACGCCAAGGCCGATTGTCCAGTGCGATGTTAAACGACGCTCCACCACCGCCTGTAGAGTATAACCTACGCCTCCGCCGCTGCTGGCGTCAGAGCGCGGATTATCGCGGGGGGTAAAACCGGGATCGACCGGATAGCGCAGCTGGCTTGTGCTGCGTGAGTGCGACCAGGAGAGCGAGCCAGACAGATCATACGACCAGTTTTCGCTACGCTGCCGCCAGCTCACCGGCAGCGCCAGCGAGAAGTAGCTTTGCGGGCTGTAGTAACCGCCCTGACCAAACGAATAGCCGCTGAGATCCTGTTGGTAATGCCACAGCATACTGCTTACCCCCATCGTCATACGACGATGGTTGTCATTGATCAGCTTGTAGTAGTAGCCGCCCATCAGCCGTTCACGCGCGTTATCCGCCACGTTTTTACCGGTGATGCGATGCGCGCTGAGATCGGCCCAGACGCCATGCGCTTCGCCCTGATCGTAGCTCAGCCCGATGCCACCACCGGTCGCCACCACACCGCCCCAGCGGCGACCGCCTTCCGGGCGGGGATCGCGCGCGCCGGCAAAGGAGAGCAGCGAACTTGAGATAGGGCGGCGTGACGCGGTTAGCGTCATGCCCAGCGGGCCAACATCACTGCTCCAGCTGACGCCACCCACCCAGTTCACCACCTCAAAGCCCAGCGGCGTAGCGCCAATATCCAATGACCACACCGGGCTGCGCCAGCCAAACGCCGGAGAAACACCTTCGGCGCGCTGTTTCACATCGCCACTACAGCCGCTGGTGTTGTTATCCGCGCAGCTGCCAAACACTTCGGTGTGGCTGCCGTTATCCGTCACAAAGCGGCCCGCCGACAGTGCCACCCGGTCAAGGCGCACAAAGCCCCTGCCCTGCGCCAGCGGCGTCTCAGCCTCCAGCATGGTCGTCAGCCCGGTAAAATCGGAGATGCCGCCCGTACCTTTATCGCGCGAATAATCCTGCTCCAGCGTCAGCGTGGTGTCCTGCTGTCGCCACAGATCGGCGGCGTCGCTGCGCACACCGCGCCTTAACCAGTCGTCACGCTCATCACTGCGCATCAGGCGGGTAAACGCGGCGTCATCCTGCGGCGCCTCTGTCGTGATGCCGCTGGCGACCATCGCCTGGCGATAATCCATCAGCGCCCGCGCGGGCTGCTGCTGTTGCGTTTCCAGCCGCGCCGTATCACGGTACACCAGCGCGCTGCTCTGCGACGGCGGAGTAGCGGCCACGCGCGTTTTTAACCGATCCAGCATCTGGCGCGCACGCCGCACATCGCCCACGCTGTACCAGGCACTGGCGACCCGACGCTCACTGTTAATACTTTCCTGCACCACGGCTGACGGCAGCGTACTGAGCGCCTGGCGCGCCTGCTCTGGCTGCTGCAGCGCTATCAGCGCCTCAATGCGTCCCAGCGCCGCATCGCCGTCATTCGGCTGGCGCGCCAGCACCTGCTGATAACCGGTCAGCGCCTGACGTGCATCACCGCGCATCAGCGCCCAGTCCGCCAGCGTATTGTCACGCCGGGCGGAAAACGGCTGCTGTTGCAGTAGGGCGATCGCCCCTGTTTCATTACCCGCGTCGCGCAGCTGGCTGACGCGGGCAAAAATCTTATCCTGTTCCAGACGTGCAGCGAGGTCGCGCATTCCCTGATCCCACTGCGGCACGGGTCGGGTATGCAGCTGGCTGAGTGCCTGCTGCGGGCGCTCGCTGGCGGAGAGATACAGCGCATATGCATACACCTGCGCATTATCCTGCGCCCGCTGGCGTGCCATCGCCGCCATCAACTGGTCTGCCTGCTGCGGCTGACCGCTCTGACGCAGCGCATCCGCCAGCCGATAATTTAGCCAGACATCATCAGGCGCATCGCGCTGCGCCTGGCGATATTTCGCCACGGCCGCAGGCCAGCGCTGCTGCTGCGCCAGTACATCGGCTTCCGCGCGCAGGGCGTCGCTGCGTAAACTGTTCAGCGTCGCGCCCAGCACACGCTGCTGCGCGGGCGACAGCTGGGTAATAAAATCCAGTGCTTTTTGCGGCGACTGCTGCTGATACAGCGCGCTCAGACGGCGCGCAGCCGTGCTGTTGCCGGGTTCAAGACGCAGCGCGCGCAGGAAATATTGCTCTGCTGTCGCGGGGTTATGCTGCGCCAGCGCCACATCGCCAAGACCGAGCAGCGCATAGCTGTCGGTGCTGTCCAGCGCGCGAGCGCGCTGGTAGTGACGCTGTGCCGCCGCCAGATCGCCGCCTGCCAGCGCCCTATCACCGCTGTCGATCGCCTGCCAGTAGCGATCTGACTGCAGCAGACTGCGCCATTTGCCGATGCTGGTGCTCTGCTGTCCGGCCTGAATCGCCCGTTCAAAATAGCCAATCGCCGCCGCGCGCTGACTGGCGCGTGACAGCGCCTGCCCCATCGCGCCAAGCAACTCAGGATCATCAGGTCGCGCCTGCAGCGCTGCACGCAGGGTGGTAAGCGCCCCGGCGCCGCGATCCACCAGCGCCAGGCCCTGCATGCGCTGACGCCAGGTCGGGTCCGCCAGCAGCTGCTGCTGTCGCGCCAGCTCCTGCTGACCTTTGCGTTGTTCATCACCCGAGGTAAAGGTGTCGAGATAGCGCTGCAGCTGCGCCACGCTGTTATCGGAGACCGGCTGGGAGGCGATGCGCGCCAGCCAGACGCCCGCAGCCTGACCGCGCCCCGCCGGGTTCTGCGCCACCGCCTGTAACTGGTCAAACGCCTGCTGATCGCGGTTGCGTTGCAGCTGCAACTGAGCAATCTGCATGCGCACACCAATATGGCCGGGATACTGCCTGTCCAGCGCCTGTAAACGCGTGAGTGCCAGATTCTGCTGGCCGTCGAGACGCGCCACCAGCCGCCAGTACTCCAGCTCGGTATCCACGCCTGGAAAGACGCCGTGAAACAGCTGGTCATACGCCTGGCGCGCCGCCGTCAGCCGCCCGGAGGTGGCTAACAATCGCGCCTGCTGCAGTTGCTGACGCCCCTGCGGCGCAATCAGCCGCAGCGCGGCTTCCGACTGTTGCACCACCACGGAGGCGGGCGCAAGCTGTTTTAACTGCGTCAGCAGACGCCGCGCCTGGTCATCTTCCCCCTGGTGCAGCGCCAGCCTGATACGTGCCGCCAGCAGCTCCGGGTTATCCGGGTCGATCTTTTCCAGCCGGTAAATCGACTGAGTGACCAGTTCATATTTGTTGGTGGCTTCGCCCACGCGAATTTGTTGCAGCAGCCAGGGCACCGGCGCCACCTCGGGCGCGGTGACAGGTATTGCTGCGCTGGCGATGCCGGACAGCAGCAGCGCCAGCCACGGCGAAGCCTTCACGATCACTCTGCGTCATCCTCATAACCGAGACGGCGACGGCTGACCAGCCGCATTACACGCCAGATCAGCAGCGCGAACAGCACCACCACCAGCACAGTAAACGCCGCCAGCCAGCCCGGATGCGTTGCCAGTGCATTCCACAGACGCTCCCACCACGGCAGATAGCCGACATAATAACTGTCGCCGACCCGCAGGCTGTTGACGCCGGATTCGCGCACGACGGCGACGGAACCGTAGATCGCCGCCCGCTTGCCGCTGTCGAGCAGCGCATTATTCAGTAACGCCCAGCCGCGCGGACTGTCGGCCAGCAGCGCAACGACGCTGCGCTGATCGTTGAACGGCGACTGGAAACCAATGATCGCCCCCATCGGCCCGACGGAACTTATTGTGGTCTGGCTCTCCGCTTCACGGTCACTGGCGGACGCCCTGAGATTATCCAGCACCGTCTGGCGATTCGGTTTTTTCACCCAGCTCTGCGCCGCATCCACCAGCAGGTTGATCTTATTTTCCTGGCGCAGATTTTCCGGGATCGTGCCGATCAACAGCAGATCGGCATCCGGCTTGTCGGCTTTGCTCCAGTCATCGGTGAGCTGCACATTCAGCGCCGGATAACCGGTCTGCGCGCCCACGTTGCCCAGCGTATTCAACAGCGCGCTGACCTGCTCCGCAGTCGGCTGGCGATTCACCAGCACCAGGGTTTGCGCCAGATCGGCGTGACGGCTGAACGGGAAACCAGCATTGGCAAACGCCGCCAGCGATGGCATCTGCAGCCAGTGACGATAGCCAGAGAAATCCACGGTGGAGTCGCCATCAATCACCACATGGTTACCCACTGGCGTCACAGTTTCACAGCGTCCATCCGCCGTGCCGCCGATAATGGTGGTGGCGTAATCAAAGTCAAAGCGCATCTGGTTCACGACCCCGAGACGCATCGCCGGAATATTCAGATCTTCGTTATTCTCCTGCACCCCCTGGATCAGCGGGATATGCAGGATCTGTGTCGCCCGATCCGCTTTCACCGACAGCGGGAAGTCCTGCATAAACTGCTCATTGAGGCGAATCGCCAGCCGTGAACCGTCATTCTGTAGCGGCGAGGTGTAGCGATAACGCAGCGCCATATCAATACCGCGCGCGCGTACCAGGAACAGGTCCGGCGGCAGGTTCATCTGCATGTTAATCGGTGCAGGTTGCAGTCCGCTGGACTGGAACTGCCCTTCGTACAGCTGCAATTCACTGAAGGTGGTGGGGCGATCGGTACGTACCCAGCGTGGCGCATCGTACGGCTGGCGCGGTGCCAGCGTCTGCAGTTTATCTACTGTCGAACGCTGGCCGCGCAGCAGCACATCACCTTGTGCAATACCGCGCACGGCGGTCAGCAGATCGTTGTCGTCACGCCCCAGCACCAGCAGCAGTTTCTGGTACGGATTATCCGGCTGGCTGATCATCGCCACCGTGGGTTTCGCCACCGCCGGATAATCTTTCAGGAAATCCGGGCGCTGGCTGTTGGTGGCAAACACCACCGCATGCTGATCTTTCGGCAGCTGGTTATACAGCACCGGGAACGCCTGACCATGCCATTCGGCTTTCACGCCGAACCACGACGCCAGCATCGCCGCCGCCTGCTGCTGCGCCAGATCCGGCTGCGCGGCAAACACCATCGGCAGCGTCAGCGCGCGGTTATCACGCTTATCGAAGAAGGGTTCCGGGAAGTGCGACAGGTCATCCTGCACCGGCAGTTTCTGCATCGTCAGGTCGAGCGAGCTGTCTTTGCCGACATCCAGCCAGATGGAGCTGTAAGCCGGGTTTTCACACACGTTGGTGTAATGTCCCACCAGTTCGAGGCGGATACGGTTAAAATCGCTGATGAAACGCGGATCGATAGTCACCTGCGCCTGGTTATTTTTCCCCAGTTGCTCCGCCGTGACCGTCACCAGCCCGACCAGCTCATCATTGAGATACACCTTCAGGTGCGACAGCACCGGCAGCAGCGACGGCGATGGGCGGTACTGCAGATTGAGTACCGCTTTGGTCACCACTTCGTCACTGCGCACGCCAAACTCAATCTGGCCATAGGGGCTGGTGCCGCGCAGTGCGAAACTCCCCGGCGGCGGCGCCACCTTATTAAACGGCAGCAACTCCGCGCGCAGTGGGGCAGACGGGTCACGCACCACCGGCGCGAATGGCGCAGTGGCGGCATCCTGTATTTGCGTCGTCGGCGTGCTTTCCTGCTGCGGCGACGCGGCCTGCGACAGCGGCATCACCCCCATCAGCAGGGCGGTAAACCAGCTTATTTTTTTCGTCATGGTGTCATCATCAATGAGTGAGTTTTGCCGGCACAGTTCGCGGACCATGCGGGAAAAACGAGGCGATCCAGATAATTAAAGAGGTTAACAGCTGGAACAGGCGGCGCACGCCGGGCGGGCCATACTCCGCCAGCCGCAGGTAGCCTTTAAAACCGAGCATCACGATGTCGGCAAGGCTGTGCATCGGTTTATCTTCCGGAAAACCGTCCTGCCACAGCGCCCAGGTATCTGCGCGGGCGAAAGTACACTGAATAAATTCGATATGCTGTCTGGTGTTGAGCGCATGCAGGCTCAGACCAATGCGGCGGCCAAACACGCGCTGCACATCGCAGGGGAAACTGAACTCCTGCTGGCCGCGCTTCAGCAACAGGAACACCTGTTGTTCACCGCCGAGCAAGCCTTCCGCGCGTAAATCTACGCCGACGCTGGCATCAGAGTAGTCGCGCAGGGTGCAGGGCAGCATGTGGCCGTCGAGCGTCATCAGCGCCGCAGGCATGGCGATTTCCACCCGGTGCGATTCGCGGATTTGCCGTGCTTCCACCGAGACCGCCACCGCGCCGCCGAGGATAATCAGGTTGTACAGCACCCACACCAGACTGACGATCACCGTCAGCACTTCCACCTGTGGCCCGGTATACAGCCGCCAGATGCCAACCACCAGTCCGGCCAGATTAAGCAGCACCAGAAACATATAGGGCCGGGTGATCACCCAGTCGAGATGCTGTTTCGTCACCAGTCCACCTTTCTCAGTGACGTTAAACTTACCTTTGTGCGGATTAAACAGCGCCACCGTGGTCGGCCGCGCGATGTACCACGCCAGCACCGTTTCATAAATATCGCTCCAGAATGAGTGGCGATAGCGCCCCTGGATACGCGAGTTGGTCAGGCTGGTATGGATCATATGCGGCAGTACATAGATGGCGATGGCCAGCGCCGGGGCAAAAATAATAAAGGCGTGGCACAGCAGAAATCCCAGCGGCGCCAGCAGGAAGATCAGCCGCGGGATACCGGAGAGAAAGTGCAGCATCGCGTTGGCGTAGCAGAGCCGCTGTACCAGCTTCAGCCCTTTGCCCAGCAGCGGGTTGTCGAGGCGGAAAATCTGCGACATGCCGCGCGCCCAGCGAATACGCTGACCGATATGCGCCGACAGGCTCTCCGTCGCCAGCCCGGCAGCCTGCGGAATACGAATATAGGCCGATGACCAGCCTTTTCGGTGCATCCGCAGCGAGGTATGGGCATCTTCCGTCACCGTTTCCACGGCGATGCCGTCAACATCGTCCAGCGCGCGGCGGCGGATCACTGCACAGGAGCCACAGAAAAAGGTGGCGTCCCAGACATCGTTGCCATCCTGCACCAGCCCGTAAAACAGCGTGCCTTCATTCGGCGTGCGGCGAAAACGTCCCAGATTGCGTTCGAACGGGTCAGGCGAGAAGAAGTGATGCGGCGTTTGCAGCATCGCCAGCTTCGGTTGCTTAATAAACCAGCCCATCGTCAGCTGCAGGAAAGAGCGGGTGGGAATATGGTCGCAGTCGAAAATCGCCACATACTCGCCATGGCAGACGGTGCGCAATGCGTGGTTGATATTGCCCGCTTTCGCATGCGCATTCCCTTCACGCGTCACATAGTGGATGCCAACACGGGCCGCGAACTCGCGAAACGCCGGACGATTGCCATCATCCAGCAGATAAATATTGATTTTGCTGTGCGGCCAGTCGATGCCCAGTGCCGCATACACTGTCGGCCTGACCACGCTGAGCGGCTCATTGTAAGTCGGGATCAACAGGTCTACTGTCGGCCAGCTGGCGATGTCTTTCGGCATCGCGATCGGCTGGCGATTCAGCGGCCACAGGGTCTGGAAGTAACCGAGGATCAGCACCACCCACGAAAAGGTCTCCGCCGCAATCAGCAGCAGACCAAAGGTCAGGCTCAGCGGGTCATCCCAGTTCAGGGTGGCGGTATAGCGCCACCACAGATAGCGGCAGGAGACAGTCAGCGATAATACTATCAGCATGGTGGTCGACAAACGCCCCGGAATACGGCGCACCACCATCGCCACCGCCCACAGCAGCAGCACAAAGATAAACTGGGTCAGCAGATCAAACGGCTGGGTAATGCACAGCAGCGCCAGCAGCCCGGCCAGCGTGGCGCTGGCAATATACAGCAGCTTACGCAGGCGTGGCGGTAGCCGATCCAGCCAGTCCTCAGAACGCTGCTGCAGCTGTTTTTTACCCGCGCGTTTCGGCAGGTTGCCGAGCCAGAAAATCGCCCGCCTGCGCCAGTATGCTGGCGACCAGAGCGGGTTGATGCGCCGCCGCTGGCCAAACGGCACCAGCAGCAGCAGCCACAGACTTTGCACCACATAGCGCAGGGCATCCGCCGGACGCGGACGCTCAGGAGAAATCTGCGGAAACAGCGCACGGCGCTGGCGGATCAGCGCCTGCCAGCCCGGCGTTTCAAACCGCAGCAGCGACCAGCCAAGCATCACCCACAGGCATTGCAGCATCGCCGCCACGCGCCCCGCCTGGTGCTGGCGATACGAGCGATAGCGTCGGTTAAGCGCCTGCCAGGCCGCCGGGATCAGCAACCAGCGTAATGGGTTCATGCCCGCTTCTCCGCCAGGTTAAGCAGCAGCCAGCTGGCCAGCGTGGCAATCTCATCCACCGCCAGGCTCTCCGGGCGATATTCGCCGGTGGGCTGCTTTAGCAACAGCGCTTCGGCCACCGCTTCGTCGCGATGGATATTCACCGGGATCAGCTGTGCCAGCGTGCTTAGCCACAGCAGCTGCAAATCCTGCTGTGACTGGCTGTTGGCATTAAACTGGTTGAGTAAAAAACGGGTATGGTTGCTAAAACGACGCTGATGCAGACGCAGCTGACTGTTGGCGTCAGCGGTGATCAGGCAGATAAGATGATCGGCGGCGGCAGTAATCTGGCGCGACCAGCGCTGTTGCTGCGCCGGAACATCCAGCAGCAGCCAGCGATAATGGTTTTGCAGTTCGGGCAGATGCGCCAGCCAGTTCGTGAGAGGCGTTTCGCCATCCTGATCCAGCTGCACCAGTTCCTGCTCGTTCAGCAGGCCAAAGGGCGCCACATCCAGCCCTGGCAGATAACGCAACGCCGTCTGCCGCCAGTCGCTGTTGTCCAGCGCGGCGCGCATCCAGCCACGCGCGAGATCGCCCGGCGCATTAAAATGCATCGCCAGCTGATTACTGCTGCAAAAATCGATGACCAACACGCGTTCGCCAAGCTTATTCAGCGCCCACGCCAGCGCGGCTGTCACAGAGGTGGTTCCGGCGCCGCCGCGGAGTCCCTGCAGTGCGATGACCGGCATTAATTTTCCTGCTCCTGCGCCTCAGCAGCTAATTCGTGCAGTAACGGCCAGCGCGTGAGAATATTTTCCAGTCGCTCATTGCGCGCAATATCCACATAGCCGATGGCATTAAATGAGAATGCGCTGCTTAATGCGCTAATGTCATCAGATTGTCCGCTGACATTACTAGCGCCAGAAATGCTTTTCTTAACTGTCATGATCCTTCGCCCTGGAAATCCTGCATCCGCCTGCCGCGATAATATACCTAAAAGCGAAGCGCAAGAAACGACTATACTCATTTAAGTTGTATTCATTATTTTTAAAACTACAATAACTGCAAAATCTGCTGTTTATATAAAGTAGCCGTAGTTTGCCAACTTTGCGAAAAATCACATGAGCCTTCCCTTTACCCTCGGCATTGAACAACTGCAGAGTGAATTAACACTGATGCAGCCGCCGGCATGCTATTGGATTACCAGCGATCGCCAGGCCGATGCCCGTACGCTGGCGCGGCAGGTTATTGGCGCTCAGCAGCGGATAACGCTTATTACCAGTATTGATACGCCGCAGGCGTTGCTGACCCCGGAACCCGCGGGCGAGGTGATGAAGATCCCGATGTTTTCTCTGCCTGCCGGACGTAAGGCCTTGTTAGATCTGCCGGAAGATCTGGCGCGGGTATTATCCGCCAGACCACGGCTTATTTTGTTTTATTGCGCGTACACATGCTGGCAAACGTTAACCAGCAGAGAAATCTTAAACTGGCTGAAAAAGATCAATCGCCTGCTGGCAGAAAAACAAACCGCCATGTTAATTATCACCTCCGGTGCAGGGATTAATAATCTGCGCAGCCAGCTGCAATCATTTTTCCGTTATCTCGATGGCGTCGCACATCTTGAATGGCAGCAGGACAGCTGGGATTACCGAATTAACTGGTGGTGTCATGATAATCAACTGCTGGCGGAACGCACCCTGCGTTTCAGCAAAAATGAGCAGCGCTACGGATTATTAAAGGATGATGAACCCGCGACACCATTAACCCTGAATGATGAACATCACTTTATTGCCCAACGGGATGTTTTAGAGGGTGCGCCACCTTTATCACGCCAGTGGCAGCTTTTTGACAATAATGATCTTGTGTGGTCCTGCGCGCAGCAGGCCAGCTCCGCAACGATTATTTTTAACCTCGATAATAATCAGCAAATTATTCCGCTGGCGGAAAGTATTCATCATTTACGACGTACACGCGGCAGCGCACTGAAGATTGTGGTGCGCGAATTGCAAACCAGTATGCGCCACAGCGATGAACGTTTGCTGCTGGCATGCGGCGTCAATATCGTGGTGCCGGCAGACACCAGACTGTCGCACTTTCTCACTATGCTGGAAGGCATTCAGGGACAAAGCTACAACCGCCACGTACCCGCCGACCTTGAACAACTGGTTGCCACCATGCAGCCACTGAATCTCAAAGGCTTTCTGGCGCCAGAGCGCTTCTGCAACGCAGTGCAGCGACTGTTGAGCAACACCCAGTTGCCGGAGAATGGTAAGGGGCTGCTGGTGGCGCTGCGCCCGTCGCCGCAATTGCGTCCGCAGCAGGCGCTGACGCTGTGTAAAACGCGCCGTTACGGCGATCTGGTTACCCTGATTGACGATCGTATCTATTTGTTCCTGTTTTCCTGCCGTTTCAACGATCTTGACACTGCATTAAAGTCTGTCTTTCCGTTGCCTTATGAGGAAATCTTCGTTAACCGCATGATTTGGTACGAAGACTTACAAATGATTTCAGAAATCAGGCAGATACGTGCGCTACACCCCAGCGACTGGCACGAAGACGACGATGAAAATGAGACCAGCGCAGAGGCGACACCAGCGCACCAGCGGTATACCCCACGCCGCGTGCCGCAGGCCATAGCGCTTACCGTCAGCCAGCATGAGGTAAAGCGCCGATGACCATCATGGACGGTGTGCAGATCCTGATACTGCTGATCGTAATCCTGCTGATTTTAAAACCTTTTTATACTCGCTGGCTGCCGGGGAAATGGCATGGCCTGCGGCACCGTATGCTGCCGCCGCGCCATCTGAAGTATCAAGGCGCCTGGCGACGCAAAACGGCCCACAGGGAAAATAATAAGTAAATGACTGATGTAAAACGTTCATCCGGCTCTTCCGGGCAGTTACGGGCTTACTGGCGCGGGCTGGGCGGCTGGAACTACTACTTCCTGCTGAAATTCGCCCTGCTGTGGTTCGGCTACCTTAATTTTCACGCGCTCAGCAACCTGGTGTTTCTCGCCTGGCTGCTGCTGCCAATCCCGTCGCTGCGCTGGCACCGTGTGCGTCACTGGGTCTCCCTGCCGATCGGCTTTGCTCTGTTCTGGCATGATACCTGGTTACCGGGTTTTGCCAGCCTGATGAGCCAGGGCGACCAGCTGGCCGGTTTCTCCGCCGCCTATCTGCTGGATCTGCTAAACCGCTTTATCAACTGGCAGATGATTGGCGCAGCGTTTGTGTTGCTGGTGATCTACCTGTTTATCGCCCAGTGGATACGCGTCACGGTGATGGTTTCGCTGCTGCTGCTGTGGATTAACGTGGTCAATATTGCCGGTCCGTCCTTTTCGCTGCTGCCCGGCAAAGCTGCGACGCCCGAAGCGGTGCTGAACAAGACGACACCGGCCAACCACGAAGCGGCCACCAGCGCAAACGTGCTGGATCAGTCGGCACCGCCCACCAGCGCCAACCTGACGGCATACCTCAACGCGTTTTATCAGCAGGAGAAGCAGCGCGTCACCGCCTTCCCGGACACGCTGGCGCCGGATTCCGTGCCGTTTGATGTGCTGGTAATCAACATCTGTTCACTGGCCTGGTCAGATGTCGATGCGGTGCAGCTGCGTAACCATCCGCTGTGGAAGCATTTCGACATTATGCTGAACAACTATAATGCCGCCACCGCCTACAGCGGCCCGGCGGGCATCCGCCTGCTGCGCGCCAGCTGCGGCCAGAGTTCGCACCACGACCTCTATCAGCCTGCCAATAAACAGTGCTACCTGTTCGATAACCTGGCAAACCTTGGCTTTACATCGCAGCTGATGCTGGATCATACCGGGGTGTTTGGCGGCTTCCTGCAGGAACTGCGTGATGACGGCAATATGCAGGCGCCGTTGATGTCCCAGGCGGGCGTGGCGACAGCGTACACCTCATTTGATGGCTCGCCCATCTACAGCGACGCGCAGTTAATGCAGCGCTGGCTGGATGAGCGACAGAAAAGCAGCGAGACGCGCAGCGCTACCTACTACAACCTGATCCCGCTGCATGACGGCACGCGCGAGCTGGGCAGCACCCGCACGGCAGCGTATCAGCCACGCGCGAAACAGCTGTTTGATCAGCTGGATGCCTTCCTCACCAGCCTCGATAAATCGGGGCGTCGCGTGATGGTCATTGTGGTGCCGGAGCATGGCGCGGCAGTCGAGGGCGACAAGATGCAGATGTCCGGCCTGCGTGACATCCCCAGCCCGTCGATCACGCATGTACCGGTGGGCATTAAGTTCGCCGGAATGAAGGCGCCGCACCCGCAGCAGCCGGTGGTGGTGGAGACCGCCACCAGCATGCTGGCGATCTCTGACCTGATTTCGCGCGTGGTGGATGGCCAGGTGTTTAATGCCGCCAACGTCAATATGTCGGTACTGACGGACAACCTGCCGCAAAGCGCCGTGGTATCGGAAAACGATAACGCGGTGGTGATGATGTATCAGGGCAAACCCTGGATACGCCTCAATGGCGGTGACTGGGTGGCGTATCCGCAGTAGCGCGAAAGCCTGGATGCTGTAAATAAAGCCCCGTCAGGGGCTTTTTATTTTCACCGCGCAGCGTTGCCAGCAGTCAGGAGAAACTCAATCCCTGGAGTGATAACCTGCGGTACCTGGCCCAGCAAAAATCGCTGCAGCACATCGATATTGCGCTGGCGCGCACTGTTCTCCGGCCACACCAGATAATAGCCCTCGCCGGTACTGACCGCTTCGCTGAAGGGCGTTGCCAGCAGACCCTGCGCGATCGCCGACTGACTCAGCAGCAGATCGCCGACGCTGACGCCATGACCGCTGATGGCTGCCATATTGCCCTGCTCCAGCGAATCAAACACCTTACCGCGCTGGATGTCCAGCTGCGGAAAGTGCCCGCTGCGCTTCAGCCAGCGTCGCCAGTCGCGCCGATCGGCGGAAGGATGAATCAGTTCACAGCTGTCGGGCTGCGTGCGCGCCTGTGCCACCAGCGCCGGGGCGCACAGCGGAATCAGCCACTCGGCAAACAGTAATACGCTCTGTGTGCCGGGGCCAAAGTGGCCATTACCCAGCAGGATAGCGCAGTCATAAGGTTCACGCTGAAAATCGACCTGATCAATATCCATCCATACACTGGTCAGCTGAGCGCGCACCGATGAGTTTTCCTCATGGAAGCGTTGCAATACATCCAGCAACCAGCGCAGGGTCAGCGTCGACGCCGCTTTTAAGCGCAGATCGCCGCTATTGCTGCGGAAAGCGTCACAGGCGCTTTCAATAGTGCGAAACCCGTCGCGCAGCTGCCGCGCCAGCAGTTCGCCAGCGGCAGTAATCTCCACGCGCGCCCCTTTGCGTACAAACAGCTGGCAGGAGAAATCCGCTTCCAGGGTTTTAATATGGCGGCTGACTGCGCTCGGCGTAATTGACAGCGCCTCTGCCGCCAGCGTAAACGAGTTATAGCGCGCCGCCTGTTCAAACGCGCGTAAAGCATAGAGGGGAGGAAGCCGGTTCATCGCATCATCCTTAATGAGTTTTACTCACATCAGAGCGCAGTTTTTTCCTTTTTTCAACCCGCCGCAGGCTGCTGATAATGACGCACACTCCAGACGTTAAGGCATCACCATGGATCTTTCACTGCTGTCGCTGTATATCGTGTCGATTTTCTTACTTATCATCACCCCAGGACCGGTGGTGGCGCTGGTAACCGATAGCGCCTGTCGCTACGGCGCACGACGCGCACTGTTTACCGTGCTGGGCACTAATGGCGCGTCGCTGCTGCTGATTGCCGCCGCCGCGCTGATCATCGCCGGGGTGTTTCAGCTCAGCGGCACACTGCTGCACCTTCTTAGCCTCGCGGGCTGCCTGCTGCTGGCGTGGATCGCGCTGCAGTCGCTATCAGAACTGCGCCACAGTGACACGCCTGCTCAGCGCGCTGCGCCACAGCCCTCCGGCTTTCTGCGCGGTTTTATGGTTGGCATCGCCAATCCGAAAGATATCCTGTTTTTTGTCGCCTTTTTCCCGCAGTTCATCACCGTGACGCCCTCATTCAGCACCAGCATGACGCTGCTGGCACTGATTTGGCTGGTGATGGATTTGCTGATTTTAGTGAGCTATATCTGGCTGATGCGCCGGGGATTCTTTACCGCCAGACAACGCCTTATCCGGCTGCTGGCGGCGCTGTTTTTACTGCTGGTGGCCGTGGTGGGGCTGGTGTATAGCACGAGCAAATTGTTAATAGGTGGGTAACAGCCAAACCTTTCCCCAATCTCAGGCAACACGTAACGCTGAAGCACAGGGAGCACGGGCCGAAGAGGAAAGCGGCCCACGCCAGGGATGGCGTGGGCCGAGCGGTCAGGATGACGAACAGCGACTTTCCGATCGGCCCGTGCTCCCGGTGCCGGCACGGAATCTGTACAAAACTTGCCCAGACCAAACCGAAGACCAGCACAAAGAGCCAGACCGTGGAACTTAACGATCCTTAAACGCCGTCCAGACCAGCAAACGCAGGCTGGCGGAGTAGTAATCCTCTTTCGCATCCAGCTGATCGCTCAGCTGATTCGTGTCGCCCATCGTCAGGTCACGCACCGCCAGCAAGCCTCCCGCCATATTGTACGGCGCGGCTTCATTGCTGCTGACATTAATCCAGGCTGGCGTCTGCAGACGGGAATAGTTAGACCAGAAACGCTGGAACGGCGCCAGGCGCAGACTTTGCGGGTCGTACCACCAGATATAGAGCGGAATACGAATCGCGTCATAGCTAAAACGTGGCGGCCAGGCAATCGCGGGCGCCAGCGAACCATCGGCATTCAGCGCCACCCAGTCGAGCGGCAAACCGGAGCTGCCAAAACTGTCCATCTCCTCCAGCAGGGCAAAACTGTCATCAATCAGCTTGCTCCACACCTGCAGATGACTGCGCTGGGCGAACGCCTGCCAGGCAGAGAACAGGAAATAAGACGGGTTAACAATCACATAACTGTTCTTATTAAACCCCTGAGCGCCCGGCAGCATAATGGTGCGACCGGCAAAGGTCATCACATTGTGCGACACAATCGCCCGCTGGATTTTATCCGACTGCTGCAGATACTCCGCCACATTCCACTTCTCGCCGCCGCGTAATAGCGCCCAGGCGATCAGCACATCACCATCAGAAGCATTATTACGGTCAACAACCGGATCGCTCGCCGCCGGATTGTAGCGCCAGTAAAACAGCCCATTCTGGCTGTTGCTCAGATGTGCTTTGGTCCACTGCCACAGACGGTCAAACGTCTGGCGATCGTCATTCGCCACCGCCAGTAACATGGCGTAGCCCTGACCTTCGGTATGGCTGACATTATTATTCGCGGTATCGCGGATACGGCCATCAGCAGCCAGATAACGGCTTTTATAACTGCTCCAGCCATCCGCCGCCACTGCCTGCAAACTAAACAATGCGAAAAACACGATCACTACCCACTGGCGCACAAACTTCACGTCAATGACCTCACGACTGAATATGTTGATAACGGAAGCGCAGCGCGCCATCTTCACCTGATGCATCACACACCAGCGGCACCTCAGCGCTGCCGCCCTGCGCCAGCAGCCAGGCCGCGTACAGACCGGTCAGCACCGCGCCCAGCGCAGCGCGCCACTGCGCCGCATCCAGCGAACCATCCCCCTCCGGTAATCCCAGATGGGTAAACAGCAACGCATTTTCCTGCGGCTGCAGATCGACAAATCCCCAGTTGAAGCGCGACAGCGTCAGATTGATCTGCACTTCCAGCTCCTGCACCGTTTGCGCCGCCGCCAGCGGATAGCGCAGCGCCAGCTGCTGACCCATCTGACGTAAAAACGCATGGCTCTCCTGCTCGCCCGCGTTTTCCAGCATGCCACGCACAATTTCACTGACCAGATCAAACCAGCCGGGCTGGTGCGTATGCGTACGCAGTGAGGCGTTGTCCTGCTGACTCATGATTATTTGTCTCCCAGCATATAGCGGAAATAAAGCTGCGCGGTGCTTTCATTGTAGTCGCCAAAGGTGTCGTAACCCACCACGCCGCCAATAGTGACCTTTCTGTTCACCTTATAATCTGCGCCAGCATGTAAGTTATAGCCGATGCCGCTTTTACTGGTACCAGCGTAGTGATCCTCTTTGGCAAAGCCAGCATCGACCATCGTTTTCATGAACGACTGCCATTCCGGATTATTCGGGAAGTAGGGGCTCTGATCCTGGCTATAGGACTGATAACCGACCGAACCGCCCACTTTCACCGTCAGATCGTCATACTTCTGCATGAAATCGACCGGGAACGAGACACTGACGTAATCCTGCGGGCTAAAGTAACCGCCCTGACCATAGCTGAAGTAACTCAGGTTTTTCGAGAAATCCATCCAGCTGATGCTGATACCGGTTTTCAGCTCACGGTCAGCATAGTGGAACGGCCGCACATACGCGCCAGCGTTAGCCTGCAGGCTCTTGTTACTGGCGACGTTTTCACCCAGATAACTGTACGCTCCGGCGCCGACATAGAAGCCCGCATCGCCATCATCATAGCTCAGTAAGGCGTTACCGCCGTTTTTGGTCACACGCCCCCAGCTCTTGCCGGTGGTTTTGTCTTCAGCACCGACATAAGAAAGCAGGCTGTCCGTCACCGCACGGCGTTCGCCGGTCAGGATCAGCGTCAGATAATCGGTCAGCTTCGGCGCCCATTTCACACCGCCGACCAGCGTGCTGAGATCCTGTCCCAGCGGCGTACTGCCGATATCAATTTTATAATTACCGCCGGTCAGCGCCAGATTCAGCTCCACGCCAGCCGCGTTTTGCGAGTCGCTGGAGTCGGTCGGCGCCGTACTGGTGTTCGGTTTGTTATTGGAGGCAATCAGGTAGTTTTTCAGCGCCGTATTGTTATTCAGCGCCGTAATATTACTCAGCCCGGTCGCTGTCAGTGGGTTCAGATCGTCAAACGATACCGTACCGCCCGCCGCCACGACGGAGTCATAGTATGCCGCCACGGTTGGATTATTGGCGCGGAAGGTTGCCAGATCGGTTGCGTTTAACTTACTGATGCTGGTGATTTCACTGTTAATCGTCGTCACCAGATTCTGCACCGCATTGGTACCGGCATTCGACCCAAGGCGACGCCATGCATCCCCGCTGGCGGAACCCGCACTTAACGTCACTGGCGTGACGGTAAATTCAAAGCGTGAGTCGCCGAACGGCACGCTCGACCAGGTGAGCGGCGCTTTCGCTTCCGTCAGCTTGCTCAGACCCGATTCGCCATCACGACCACGGATCTGCACGCCGCCCTGTGCCCAGGTGCCGGTACGCTCTTCCAGGGAGTCCATCATGGTGGTGATCTCTTTTAGCGTACGGCTCTGCTGCGCGGCAGGCACATCAACTGCCGCCGTCGACTGACCATCAACATCACGATAGCTGACCGCACCCGGCTCACGCTGCCATGGCATGACTGAGCCATATGCCGACGGTGAACGCTGCTGCACGCCGATGGTCGAGCGGTTGATAAATGGATTATCCGACAGCGCCAGTCCACCCACCACCGGCGTACTGCCGGTTTCCGCCCCCTGCAGGCCAATCATCTTACCGCGCGCGGTGCGCAGATAGCCTAATGCCTGGTTGTGATCGCCATTGGCTTCCGCCACGCGCGCCATCAGTAGCAGACGCTCAGGCGTCTGCTCGCCGCGTAATCCCTGTGACAGAGAACGCGCTTTCGGCACATCATCTTCCGCCAGCGCCACGTTAATCGCGCCGACGCGTGCATCCTGCGTTGGCGTATCGCGCGTCATCAGGTAGTCATACACCACGCCCGCTTCTTTGTTCATCTTGCCGGACTGATACAGCCGCGCCATGGCGAACATCAGATCGCTGTTCTGCGGATCGTTTTGCAGCGCAGTGACCAGTTTGTCGTAGGCCGCCGCATACTGTTTCTGCTCGCGCAGGCGATCGACTTCGTTAACCACATAGCTATTACGAATGCCTGCCAGCTGAGTCGGCGTGCTGCGCGCCTGCAGCTCCGGGCTGCTGAGGAAACTCTGCGCCTCGGCATTGAGACCGGCCTGGTTCAGCACCGCCACCTGGGCGGCGTAGTCACCGGCATTGCCCTGCACGCCGCGCTGCATATTGCTGCGCACTACGGACACCGCGGTCGAGATATCGCCAGCCTGCGCCAGCCCCTGCGCCAGCTTACCGGCATCCGCCGGATTCGCTGGTGGGTTCGCCGCCAGCGCACGCAGCGTATTCGCCGCCGCCGCGTTAGAACCCTGCCGCAGATACTGATCGGCGGTCGCCATCTGCAGGTTAAAATTAACGCGCTGCGCCAGCTGGCGCATCTCTGCGCTCTGGCTGCGCGCCGGAATACGCGACAACAGCGTACTGGCCTGCTGCCATGCGCCGGTTTCACTGGCGTTCAGCGCACCGGCATAGAGGTCATTATTACTGGCGCCATTGCGTAACAATGGTTGCATCGCATTGGCGGCCGCAAAGCTGTCGCCCTGGCTGCGGTAAGCGCGCGCCAGATCAAGACGCACCCACGGGTCGTTAGGGAAGCGCTGCACACCCTGCTGCAGCAGCGCAATTGCCTGCTGCGGATTACCTGCCGCCAGCGCCTGTTTCGCCTGCTGACGGATGGGATCGCTGGTCGGTACTGCGCGCGGCGTCACCGCTTCGCGCACACTGGCAGGCAGTGATGACAGTAAAGTATTGGCTTCTGCGGTGCGGTTCTGCTGGCGCAGCACGTAGAACAGCCCCTCTTTCGCCGGGCGATTATTGGCATCACCCTGCAGCACCGAGCGGTAAGTCTGCTCCGCCTGATCCAGCTGGTTATTACGGCGTAAAGCGTCAGCGCGGAACAGCTTCGCCGCCAGGCCTTTCTCACCTTCGGCCTGCGCCAGCGGTTCGCTGAGGCTCAGCGCCTGGCTGAGATCGCCTGATTTTAACGCCTGCTGTGCCGTGGCTAACTGGGCATAGAAACGGGAGTCGCTGGCCTGTTGCTGGCGCTGCTGGCTGTTGTCGCCACCCTGACGCGCGGAACGCTCCAGGTAATCCGCCGCCGCCGCGTAGTCGCCACGGCGCTGCGCCGCATAACCGAGACCGGCCAGCGCATCGGCATCCTGTGGATTCGCCTTAAGCACTTCTTCAAAGGAGCTCTGCGCGCCGCTCAGATCGCCGCTGTTCAGCGCGGTGAAGCCACGCCCTTTCTCTGCGCCGCCAACATTTTTGCGGAAATAGTCCATCACCGCGCTGTCCTGCGGGTGACGCTGCTGCCACGTCTGGTACAGCCCGGCATCATCCGGCTGCGGCCCCAGCCACAGTAATGCCTGACGCAGCGAGCGATCGGCATCCTGGTTGCCATCAGCCATGCCCTGCAGAATGCGCATCCCCTCACGACGGGTCGGTTCCTGCCAGGTCAGCGCCTTGCCTAACGCCAGCTGTGCGCCTGCGTCCTGCGGATGCTGTGCGGCAAACTGGCGCAGGCTGTCGATCGCCTGCGGACGTAAGTTACGGTCGCCCGCCATGGTCAGATAATATTCAGCCGCGATGCTGGCGGGCGGCTCTGCGCCGGAAAACGTATTACGCCAGGTCTGCAGCGCCGCATTAACGTTGCCGCTGCGCGCCTGCTGACGCGCCAGTTCCAGCTGCGCCTGGGGAATCGACTGCAGCTGCTTCGCATTATCCAGTTCCGCAAGGCGCGGGTCCTGCGGCGACACGCGGCTCAGGCGTTCACGCCACTGTGCGGCGCCCGCGCTGTCACCACCCTGCTGTGAATAGAGCGCCATCAGATACAGTGCCTGGCTGTTGTTGGCATCCACCATCAGAATCTTTTTCAGCGCATCTTTCGCCAGATCGTCATGGGCTTTCTGGTGCCAGTAAGTCGCCTGGTCGAACAGCGCCTGCAAGGCCGGATTATTGCTTTCCGCTGCCTGCAACAGCGGCGCGGAAGCACCGCCTGCAATGGCGCTGGTCAACAGCAGTGCCTGACGAATTCTGGCGCTTAAGGTTGTTGTTTTCATCGTAGTATCACTTCTGTTCGCCAGAGGAATTATCATCGTTATACGGCGCCATACGTTTGCGGGTATGACGTCTCAGCATCAGCCAGGTGCAGCCGCCGATCACCACCGAGAACAGCAGTGCTAACAGCGCCAGCAGTACCGAATGCTGGTTGGCATACCAGACGATCATCATATACCAGGGCATCTGGCCGCTCGGGAATTGCGGGCCAACGCGGAAACTGCGGATGCCGTTTTCATCAGTAATAATGGCGGTGTCGCCGCGAATACCAGCGTTAATCCGCGCCGAATTGAGATCGTCATGCAGGTTTAGCAACTGCTGATCGTTGCTGGCAATGGTCATCACCACCAGACGCTCCTGGCTCCACGGCGAACGATAGCTGACAAAACCACGCCAGGATTCGTTCGAAGAGAAGTAACGGTCCGCATCCAGCGGCTTGCGATACCAGTCGCCCGTCAGCCAGCTGCGCACTTTGTCAGCGCCATCAAGATCTTTCACACCGAAGGTATGCTCTGAGGCGTTATACGGTGAACCTTGCAGCATCTGCTGGTTAAACGCGGTTTGCCCCATGGTGGAGATCGCCAGCACATCGCTGTTCTTCAGGCGCTCAAGGCTTGAACCGCCCGCCGGGATACCAAACATCACCATATTGTGGTCGAGGGTAGCGCCCGTGGCGTTACCCGCGCGGCCAGCCATATCCAGCAGCGCGCTGATTTCCGCATCGCTCGGTTTGGCTGGCAGCATCAGCACGGTCTGCGAGAAGTCCGCCATGCGTGAGAACGGGAACGACGCGCCAACAAAATAGGAGAGGTTCGGCAACAGCGTGAAGTGGCGCGTATTACTCAGATCGATCGATGAACTCTCTTCGATACGGCTCTTGATATTGTTGTTCAGCAGCACACCGCACGGTGCATCCGCTTTTGGCTTAATGTTGAAATAGAGCTGCAGCTGGTTATCACCGTAAATCAGGTACGGTTCCAGCTTCAGGGTATAGTTTTCCTGGCGTGCATCGCCGCCCAGCCGGTGCCAGATATTCTCCAGCAGTCCCACCTTATTCACCGTCAGGTTACGCAGGAAGGTGCCGTTCAGCGTGACGTTAAGGTAAGAGTTGTTTTCGTCAATCCAGCTCTCCGCCGGGAAACGGTAGTCCAGCTGCACCGGAATGGTTTCACCATCCCACAGGAACAGGTCCGGCGCGGCGCGGAAGTTGACGCGCAGCGCGTCGTGCCAGATGCCGTTGGTGGTCAGACTCTGATCTTTACGCAGCAATTCAGCAAGACGCACCGGGCGGTCAGTGTTAATCCAGCGTGGCGCGTCATACGGCTTGCGCATCGGGATCGTCTGCGCCGCCACCTCGAGCGACGGTTCGTCCACCGTCAGCGGCGCACGGATTAAGCGGTACGCCGCCTGACGCAGCTGATCTTCGTCTTTACCGATCACCAGCATCAGTTTGTAAGTCGGGTTATCCGGGTTATTGACCACTTGCAGCGTCGGGCCATTAACGGCTGGCAACGTCAGGCTGCCAATCTTCTCGCCCGGCTGACCAAACACAATGCCGTTTTTCTCCGGCAGCTGATTACGCAGCACCGGGAAACGCGCACCGCGGTAATCGGCCTGAATGCCCAGCCACGAAGAGACCATCGCTGCCGCAGTGATCTGCGCCGGCGTCACCGCAGCCGGGAAGACCATCGGTATGGTTGCAGCAGTCATCTGCAGCGGATCGATAAACGGACGCGGGAAGTTGCGCAGACTGGTGCCAATATCCAGCTGCTGGCCTTCCAGCGACAGGCGGGTCTGCGGCAGGATCACCACCTGGTACTGCGCTGCGCTGTCGCGCTCGCACAACAGCTGGTCGGCATCGTTAATCTTGAAGCTGAGGTTGTTGCTCGACACCACCATCGCCGCCGGAATATCCAGCTGATAGGTGGCGCTGTCGCTGTCCGAGGCGTTCAGCGGCAGCGTGCCCAGCGGCTGACCGTTCAGCATCAGCTGGATCGAGGTGTTACGCGCCGCCAGCGCCGGTGAGACATGCAGCGACAGATCGAGGCGCGCATTGGTAATCACCTGATCGCTCGGCAGGGTAAAGACAATCCCCGAGGTGAGCTGGCCGCCGCTCAGGATAATGCCGCTCTGCTGGCCCATTTGCGCCACGGTGACGCTGGTCGAGACCGGGTGAAACGCCAGTCCTGCCGTGCCGGCATCCATAGAAGGGGGGGTATCTGGCGGGCTGTCGATCGCTGGTTCGGCTGAGGGGCTGGTGCTCACGCCGGTCTCTGCAGGCGTAAAGCGTGGCGCGCTGGCCGTACCGCCGCTATCCGCTGGCGTGAAAAGTGGCGGGCTGGCTGTAGCGCCCGCATCCGCTGACGGCGTCGCTGGCGCATCAGTGGTGATCTCTTCCGCAGGCGCAGTGTCAGTGGTGGCATTCGGCGTATCCGCTGGCGGCAATGGCGCACTGAACGTCGGCGCAGGCGTTGCGTCCGCCGGGGCATAAGGGACAGCACCGGCCGTCGAGCGCAGGTTCTGCTCCGCTGCGCTGTTTACGTCCGCTGGCGCGGGAACCTGCGACAGCGCGTCATGGTCCTGCGTCACACTCTGCTGTTCAACCGCCCATGCGCCACTCAGGGAGACACTGCCGCCAATCACGGTCGCCAGCAGCGTCCTGACAAAAAATTGCTTCATGCCGCGTTATCCTCTTGCACCTGACTGGCCTCTTCTTTTTTGGCTCTGTTTTTCTTGCGACGATCCTGCCAGGTGAGCCAGAACAGCTCAAAGACGGTGCGGATAATCGTTAACAGCGAACGCACAGGGTTATCCGGTTTATGCGGTGGCTGAATCCAGGCGTCAGCACGCGCCAGCACCACCCGCACCAGCTCGCGGCGACGCGACAGTGGCATCTCTTCAAACTGCAGGCGGATCACGCCATCGCTGGCATCAATGGTTCTGACCGGAATGCTGATGGTGCCGGAGTTCAGCAGCACATCAATCTCTTCAATTTCATCCGTTTCATGGCGATTATCCGGCGCAGTGATCTGCGCGCCGCCCATCGACAGGTCCACCGAGGTGGTGCGTGAGGAGATACCGCTGGCGTAGTGGATAATCACCGGCAGTTTCACTTCGATACGGATGGTTTTACGCGTCTGACGGGTTTCACGCGCCACGGCAATCGCCGCCATCAGAATGATCAGGCTGAAAATCGCCCAGCCGACGTTCAGCGCCACCACATTCGGGTCAACGCCAAAATAGTCATGGGCAATGGCGCGCGTCACACCGGCGATAATGCCGATAGTCAGCAGAACGGCGGTAATCACATGCGGGCGCACAATGTTGAAGTCGAAGAAGCCGACATCCAGCAGGCCGCCTTTGTCCGTCACGTTAAATTTACCGTGCTTCGGCGACAGCATGGTGATCAGCGTCGGGATCACCAGGTGGAACGCCATCACCGTCTCATAGATTTCACCCCAGAAGGTGTAGCGGAAGCGGCCATTCATCCGCGAGTTAACGTACAGCGACATCACCAGGTGCGGCAGTACATAGGCAAAAATCAGCGATGCCGAGGAGTGAATGATATTCAGGTTAAACAGCAGATACGCCAGCGGCGCGGTGAGGAACACCACGCGCGGCAGGCCAAACTGGAAGTGCAGCATGGCGTTGAGATAGCACAGGCGCTGCTGCCATTTCAGGCCACGGCCCAGCAGCGGGTTATCAACGCGGAAAATCTGCGTCATGCCGCGCGCCCAGCGGGTACGCTGGATAATATGCAGACCAAGACGTTCAGTCGCCAGTCCTGCCGCCAGCGGAATCGCCAGAAACGCAGAACCCCAGCCCAGACGCTGCATTTTCAGTGCGGTGTGCGCATCTTCGGTTACCGTTTCCACCGCAAAGCCGCCAATCTCTTCCAGCGCCGAACGGCGGATCACCGCACAGGAACCGCAGAAGAAGGTGGCATTCCAGTTATCGTTACCCTGCTGTACCGGACCGTAAAACAGCGCCCCTTCGTTCGGGATGCTGCGCGCAGCGCGCAGGTTACGTTCAAACGGGTCCGGCGAATAGAAGTAGTGCGGCGTCTGCAACAGCGCCAGTTTTGGATCTTTCAGGAATGGCCCCACCGTCGCCTGCAGGAAGGTGCGCGTCGCTACGTGATCACAGTCAAAGACGCAAATCAGTTCGCCTTTGGTGATTTTCATTGCGTGGTTCAGGTTACCCGCTTTCGCGTGGGAGTTATCTTCACGGGTGATATAGCCAACGCCGACATCGGCGGCGAACACCGCGAACTCACTGCGTTTACCGTCATCCAGCAGATAGACTTTGATCTTGTCACGCGGGTAGTCGATGCACTGCGCCGCCAGCACGGTATCACGTACCACGTCGAGGCTTTCGTTATAGGTTGGCACATAGATATCGACGGTTGGCCACAGGCTGACGTCGTCCGGCAGCGGCTCAATGGTACGCTTTAATGGCCAGGTGGTTTGCAGGAAACCGAGGATTAAAATCAGCCAGACATAGAGTTCGGCAAGGAATAAGCCAATTCCCAGGATGGCTTCAATTTCAGAATTGAAATGCAGCGTTTCAGTTGCGCGCCAGTAAATATAGCGGGTGGACATTAACGCCGCGAGTATCACCATTACAATAGAAATTTTATTGCTTTTACTGCGTCCGAGTAAAAACATGATGGCAATACTGATTAAGCCAAAAATATATTGTTTCTGGCTGTCCATCGGCGTGATAACAATCACAGCGGCGACGGGTAATAACATCAGCAGCAGCAGATAATAGAGCGCTTTATTCATGGTGCATCCTGGGAACAGGGATTAATAGTTATTGCTCAATGGCGTTATATTGCGGCGTCCTTGCCGTGACAGCTTACAGCGAGCGCAGAGTAGCGTGGACTTCACCATCGCCCACTTTGATATCCAGCAACGATGCAAGGCGTTTGCTGACCAGTTCGATATCGAACGCCGCGGCAGAGACCGGACTAAAATCGAAAATCGAACGCTGCGACGCATTGGCTTCCGCCACACTCTCATCCCGGTGCACCACACCCAACAATTTTTCACCCAGACGCTGTTGCATAAACGCCGTCACGTCGCGGCTGATATTGCGGCGCGCATCACTCTGATTCAGAACAAAATAGTGGCCCAGCTTCTCATTCAGGGAAGCGCCAGTCATGCGATTATTTTCAATATGCGGCAGCAGTGACAGCGAAGCGGTATCCGCCAGCATTACCACCAGATGCAGATCGGCCAGCGCGCTCATGGCTTTCAGCGCTGGCCCTGGTCCCGGCGGGAAGTCAGCAAGGATCACCAGGCCGGGATAGTTGAGTACCGTATCCAGCCCGCGGCGCAGGAAATGCGGGTCATGCGTCAGATTCTCTTCAAACGCCACGCGCTGCTCTTCCGTGACATCGCCATACGGCAGCACGAAAATATTACCGCCGGTGGTGAGGATCGACTGGCTCCAGTCGGGATTTTCCGCTGATTTCGCGACAAATCCCCGGCCGTCGGAAAGCGGTACACCAAAGTGCAAACGCAGCGCGTTCTGCACATCAAAATCGACGACCAGCACTTTGCTCCCCGCGCGCGCCAGCGCATAGGCGAGATTCGCCGTCATCGTGGTTTTACCCACCCCACCCTTGGGGGAACAAACGCAAACTAACGGCATAAGGCAATTTTCTCTAGCAAAGGTTTTAATGGTGTTTCTTTGGTTATGCCCGCTGTTACAGCCGCAGGCGCATGACGGGCATTAAACAGCTGGCGGTAACGCACCGTGCGTGCTTCCGCTGATTCAGATTGCGCAGGGGCAGGCGTCAGCTGCTGCGCGGTCTGCTGCAGCAACGGGAAAACGGCGGGTGTCGACGTCGCTTCAGGTGTGGCGGAGGCCAGTTGCGCCGCCGTCTGTTGCAGCAATGGCGCCACGGCAGGTTCAGGCGCGTGGCTGGCGGCTGGCGTCGGTACTGCATCCGGCGCTGGCTTTAATGTCGCGGCAATACTGTCATAGAGCGAGCCACCCTGCTTGCTCACCGACGGTGCCGTAACAAAGGTTTTCACCACCTGATGCACCGATTTCGGCTGCGAGAATTCACCCTGCTCGATCGGTTGCGGCTGAATCAGGTCAATGCTCTGCCCGCGTTCCAGCGCCGAGTCATTTTTGTTGTCATTGAGTAATTGTTTGATGATCGCCCAATTAGTGGAACCAGACTCAAGGGTCTGCTCAGACATGTCCTTGAATTTGATGTTATTTGTTTGAGTTTTTTCTTTAAAACGCTGCAGATCATCATAACTTTTCATATGATTTCAACTGTCTTCGCTGGAGGGAATTCCGCAAAATATAGCACATATCAACGGATTATGGTCAGAAGATTCTTAGTCCTGTCCAGTGACAATCAATCATATTTTTTTATCAGACTGATTTATTATTCATGGACAATTACAGAAGTAATTTATTATTTCCGTGACTATTTGAATAGCGAAATTATCTTCAGTCATCACTGCTGGCGATAACAGTAAACAGGCTTTTTCATATAAGAGTGGCTAAAAGCGCGGAGTTAAGTGGAATATTATATTCAGCATGATGAGCAGAAAATGTTGGCCGTTTTAAAGACGGCCAACATTTACATTTACTATTTTTAGCCAGCCTGCTGCTGTTCATCCTGATCAACGGCAAAACAGGCAATTTGCTGCGCGCCATACTGCTTTAGTTGCGGCTGCAACTGGCTGCAGGTAGCGAAACGGCGGCGGCAGCGGGCGTTGAATGCACAACCCGGCGGTGGATTCAGCGGGCTGGGCAACTCACCGGTGAGTTTAATGCGCTCACGACGCTGATCCGGGTTCAGGCGCGGTGTCGCCGACAGTAATGCCTGGGTGTAAGGGTGGCGCGGATTGCTGAAAATCGCCTCTTTGCTGCCCTTTTCCACGCAACGGCCCAAATACATCACCATGACTTCATCGGCAATATGTTCAACCACCGACAGATCGTGAGAAATAAACACATACGACAAGCCCAAATCCTGCTGCAGATCCATCATCAGGTTTAATACTTGCGCCCTAACGGAAACGTCCAGCGCCGAAACCGGTTCGTCGGCGATCAACACATCCGGGTCCAGCATTAGTCCACGCGCAATGGCGATACGCTGACGCTGGCCACCGGAAAACATATGCGGATAGCGGTCATAATGCTCAGTTTTCAAGCCGACTTTCGCCATCATTTCCAGCGTCTTTTCCCGCCGCTCCGCCTTGCTCAGCGTGGTATTAATCTGCAGCGGTTCTTCCAGAATCTGGCTGACCTTTTTACGCGGGTTCAGTGAGCCATACGGGTTCTGGAACACAATCTGGATTTTCTGCCGGCGCAATTTCTGCGCCTGCGGATCGTGCTTTAACAAATCCTGGCCGTGCCAGTACAGCTCACCTTCCGTCGGCGTCTCGATCATGGTCAGCAGACGGCCGAGCGTGGATTTGCCACAGCCGGACTCGCCCACCACCGCCAGCGTTTTGCCGCGCTCAAGGTTGAAGGAGACGCCATCCAGCGCCTTCACCAGTCGCTCCTGACCAAACAGCCCTTTCTTCACCGGGTAGTGTTTTTTCAGATCGATAGCCTGCAGCAGATACTGCTGTGGCGTGGTTTCATGACTCATAAGTTGGTCTCCCGGCATCATCCAGAGGGAAGTGACATTTGGACTGACGCCCCGGAATAGTACGTAATTCAGGTTCTTCACTGCGGCAGCGTACGGTGGCGTACGGGCAGCGCGGATTCAGCAGACAACCCTGCGGCCGGTCATATTTCCCAGGAACCACGCCCGGCAACGAGGCCAGACGCGCTTTATCGGCGGCAAATTCCGGCAGCGCACGCAGCAGCGCCTGGGTATAAGGGTGGCGCGGTGCGCGGAAGATATCTTCCGCCTTGCCGGTTTCCACCACCTGACCGGCGTACATCACAATAATGTGCTGCGCCGCTTCCGCCACCAGCGCCAGATCGTGGGTGATCAGGATCAGCGCCATATTTTCCTGACGCTGCAGATCCAGCAGCAGCTCAATGATTTGCGCCTGAATGGTCACATCCAGCGCCGTGGTCGGTTCATCGGCAATCAGCAGTTTTGGCCGACAGGCAATCGCCATGGCGATCATCACGCGCTGGCTCATACCGCCGGACAGCTGATGCGGATAGACATCAAGGCGTGACGCCGGATCGGGAATACCCACCTGGGTCAGCAGATCAATCGCGCGCTGGCGACGGGTGCGACGGTTGCCGCCCTGGTGCACCTTAATCGCTTCCATAATCTGATAGCCGACGGTGTAACACGGGTTCAGGCTGGTCATCGGGTCCTGGAAAATCATCGCCACTTCAGAACCCACCAGCTGGCGGCGCTCTTTCTCGGAGATTTTTTTCAGGTCGCGCTGGTTAAATTCCAGCTTATCGGCCATTACTTTGCCGGGATAATCAATAAGTCCCATAATCGCCAGTGAGCTGACCGATTTACCGGAACCGGATTCACCCACGATACCCACCACCTGGCCCTGTTCGACCTGGTAACTGATGCGGTCTACTGCACGGAACGGTGCTTTTTCATCGCCGAAATGCACCGATAGTTTTTCTACATTTAATAACGCCATCTCGGTGCCTCGTTACTGCTTGAGTTTCGGGTCAAGGGCATCGCGTAAGCCATCACCCATCAGGTTAAATGCCAGCACGGTCAGCAGAATCGACAGCCCCGGGAAGGTCACCACCCACCAGGCGCTTTGCGCATACTGCAGCACGTCGGAGAGCATGGTGCCCCACTCCGGCGTGGGCGGCTGCGCGCCCATTCCCAGGAAACCCAGCGCGGCCATATCGAGAATCGCGTTGGAGAAGCCCAGTGACGCCTGCACAATCAGCGGTGCCAGGCAGTTGGGCAGAATATTGACGAACATCTGACGCAGCGGACCGGCGCCCGCCACGCTGGAGGCGGTGACGTAATCGCGGTTCACTTCCACCAGCACGGCCGCGCGCGTTAAGCGGATATAGTGCGGCAGGGCGACGAAGGTCAGCGCAATCGAGGCATTAACGATCGACGGGCCGAAGATCGCCACCAGCACCAGCGCCAGCAGCAGGCTTGGCAGCGCCAGCATAATATCCACCAGGCGCATAATGGTGGCGTCGACCGCGCCGCCGCAGTAACCGGCGAGCAGGCCAAACACCACGCCGAGCATCAGCGACAGCACCACCACCATGCAGCCCACCAGCAGCGACAGGCGCGCGCCATACATCAGGCGCGACAGCACATCGCGGCCCACATCATCGGTGCCGAGAATAAACTGCCAGCTACCGCCCTCCTGCCAGGCCGGTGGGCGCAGCAGCGAATCGCGGAACTGTTCCGCCGGCAGATGCGGTGCCAGCACATTGGCGAACACCGCGATAAGGATCATGATAACGATGTAAACCAGGCCGATAACCGCGCCTTTGTTACGTTTAAAGTAGTGCCAGAATTCCTGAATTGGGGTCATCGGCTTTGGTGCAGCAGTGATGCTGCCAGGATCAACTTGCGACATGCTGGCCCCTTATTTCTTGTGTCGGATACGTGGATTCACCACGCCGTAAAGCAGGTCGACCAGCAGGTTGACCAGAATAATCAGGGTTGCCACCAGCAGCACGCCGCCCTGTACCACCGGATAGTCGCGGCGCTGTAATCCTTCAATCAACCAGCGGCCCAGTCCCGGCCAGGAGAAGATGGTTTCCGTCAGGATCGCGCCCGCCAGCAGCGTGCCCACCTGCAGACCAATCACCGTCACCACCGGCAGCATCGCATTGCGCAGTGCATGCACCACAATCACGCGCATCCGCGTCAGCCCTTTGGCGCGCGCAGTACGGATGTAATCTTCACCCAGCACTTCCAGCATCGAGGAGCGCGTCATACGCACAATCACCGCCAGCGGAATGGTGCCCAGCACAATCGCCGGCAGGATCATATGCATCACGGCATCAATGAAATCGCCGGGTTCGCCCCAGAGCAGAGTGTCGATCAGCATAAAGCCGGTCAGCGGCAGGGTGTCGTCGAGGAAGACGGTGTCGCCAATGCGTCCGGAGACCGGCGTCAGGTTCCACTGCACCGAGACCAGCATGATCATCATCATGCCCCACCAGAAAATCGGCATCGAGTAACCCGTCAGGGAGACACCAACTGCGGTGTGATCGAAAATCGAACCGCGTTTCACCGCCGCCAGCACCCCCACCGGAATACCGACCATGATGGCGAAAATCATCGCGCAGACGCCGAGTTCCAGGGTCGCTTTAAAGCGCGGTACAAACTCGTCCCATACCGGGATGCGGCTTTTCAGGGAGATACCGAGATCGCCATGCAACACGCCGTTGATGTAGGTGAGGTACTGCTTCCACATCGGCTGATCCAGCCCCAGCTGGGCCATTAACTGGGCGTGACGCTCAGGAGAGATTCCGCGCTCGCCCGCCATAATCATCACCGGGTCGCCCGGGATCATATGGACAAACGCAAAAGTTAACAGGGTGATACCAATAAACGTTGGGATGACTAAACCCAAACGTCGGAGTATGAACTGCAGCATAATCCGTGTTCTCTTTTATTTCCCGCTACCCACAGGCGCAGGATTTATTGCTCACATCTTATCGCCAGCGCAGCACAGCGTGCAGCGACGACAACGACGCCACTTCAGTCGCTCTGATGGCTTTATGAAGTTGCGCCTTTACCAGTTTTATTCATCCGGAAAAGGGCCGGAGAGTCCGGCCACTACGGGAAAGGTGCAGGGGCCAGGCACGCCTGGCCCACAACATTATTCCTGGATATCTACGTTCTCGAAGTGATGTTTACCTAATGGATCAACCACATAGCCGCTCACTTTCTTACTGACCGGCTCATATACGGTAGAGTGGGCAATAATCAGCGCCGGAGCCTGATCGTGCATCACCACCTGAGCCTGTTTGTAATACTCGATACGTTTGTTGTGATCGGCTTCAGCACGCGCTGGCTGAATTTGATCTTCAAACGGCTTGTAGCACCAGCGGGAGTAGTTGGAGCCATCTTTCGCCGCTGCGCAACTGAACAGGGTAGCGAAGAAGTTATCCGGATCCCCATTATCACCGGTCCAGCCCATCATGACGGTCTGATGCTCACCGGCTTTGGCGCGCTTCAGATATTCGCCCCATTCATAGGTGACAATTTTGGCTTTCACGCCGATTTTCGCCCAGTCAGCCTGAATCATCTCCGCCATACGGCGTGCGTTCGGGTTGTATGGACGCTGTACTGGCATCGCCCACAGATCGATAGAGAAGCCATCCGCCATGCCCGCTTCTTTCAGCAGCGCTTTGGCTTTTTCCACATCATACGGATAGTCTTCAACCGCGTCGTTGTAGCTCCACATGGTTGGTGGGATCAGGTTTTTCGCTGCCTGTCCTGCGCCCTGGTAAACCGCGTCGATAATCGCTTTCTTGTTCACCGCCATGCTCAGCGCCTGACGCACCTTCTGGTTATCCAGCGGTTTCTTCTCAACGTTAAACGACAGATAGCCGACGTTCAGACCCGGTTTTTCCATCAGGTTGATGTTTTTGTCCTGCTTCATGCTGGCGATATCGGCCGGGTTTGGGAACGGCATCACATGGCATTCGCCTTTCTGCATTTTTGCATAGCGTACAGAGGCATCCGGGGTGATAGAGAACACTAAGCGATCGATTTTCGGCTTGGTGCCCCAGAAATCCGGGTTCGCTTTGTACAAAATGCGGGAATCTTTCTGGTACTGCTGCAGCTGGAATGGACCGGTGCCGACCGGGTTCAGGTCCAGTTTTTCCGGCGTACCGGCTTTCAGCATCTTATCCGCATATTCCGCAGACAGAATTGACGCGAAGTCCATGCCCAGGTCGGCCAGGAACGGTGATTCAGGACGGGTCAGCACAAAGCGCACGGTATGATCGTCCACTTTTTCAATTTTGCTGATCAGATTAGGCATGTCCATGCCTTCGAAGTATTCGTAGCTGCCGCCGGAAACACCATGATATTTGTTGTTTTTATCCAGCTGACGCTCGAAAGAGAACACCACGTCATCGGCAGTTAATTCGCGAGTCGGTTTGAAATCTTTGGTGGTCTGCCACTTCACGCCCTTGCGCAGATGGAAGGTATAGGTTTTACCGTCTTCGCTGATGTCCCACTTTTCCGCCAGGCCTGGAACCACTTCGGTGGTGCCAATTTTAAACTCAACCAGACGGTTATAGATGGGTACGGAGCTGGCGTCATAGGTGGTGCCAGAGGTAAATAACTGCGGGTTAAAACCTTCCGGGGAACCTTCTGAACAATACACGAGGGTTTTCGCCTGGACACCGGCGGCGATAGTCAGAGCGATCAGGCTCAGACCCACCTTCAGCATCCCTGTTTTAGCCAGGGTAATACTCATTAGTTATGCTCCAATTTGTGATGTGTTGTTGTGTGCATTACGTCGGGCCGGTTTTTTTTAGTGTGGCTCGTACGTGGGTGCCCGAAGGCTTCAATGAGTAGAATAGACGGCTCAGGAAAATCTGACTTCTGTGGAATCCATCAGACGAATCCGCTTCCACCCACTCTATTGAGGCATCAATTTGTCAACAGTTGCCGATAACGTCAATACAAAGACCAGGTATTTACACAGAGTGTGAGAAACAGCAAGCAAACATAAAAAAAACGAGGTGATAACAATTGCAGTTAAAAAGTAAGCTATCTCGCCTAATAACCAGATAAAGATCGCGTGTAATTACTGGCAAGCAGCGATTTACACCATTAAAAAACAATTTAAATTTCTCGTTAAATGGTGAATATCTGCACGATTCGTTTTGTGATCCAGCGCAAACCAGCTGAAAATGCTGGCTATCCGGTATAAGAAATGGTCAATAAGGACAATTTAGTCATAAGTAATACGTGTCGCGAATTAAGCAACATGTCAGGCGCAGCAAGGGGTTAATGCGAATAATCAGGAATAATGGTGCGACAGGTGTTTTGCATGGCGGAAAGCCGGGAAAGGGGCAGGATTCGCTGGTCAGAGTAGTGTTCTGCCGGACAATGCAGACAAATAAAAAGCCCAGTTATTGCTGACGGGGGTTGTAGATTGATGGCGAACCTCTGACTCCGCTGTGACAGCGATTTTGCACAGGGCGTTCGTTTTGGTTCGGTGTCCGGCGCTTCTGGTTCAGTGCACGGCTCAGGGAACACGTTCAGCTACGGAAAGTCGCTTTTCGTCATCCATGACCGCTCGGCCCGCGCCGTCCATGGCGCGGGACGCTTTCCTGCGCTGACCGTGTTCCCTGTGCCCTGAGCATAGGGGTTGCTGCAGGATTTACCGTGCTTTGTGCTTTGTGCTTTGTGCTTTGTGCTTTGTGCTTTGTGCTTTGTGCTTTGTGCTTTGTGCTTTGTGTTTTGAGTTGGTCAGCAGTCTGAAATCATCTTTTTTGCTGCAAACGAAAAAAGCCTGCTTTTTCAAGCAGGCTTTTCGAATATGGTCGGCGAGAGAGGATTCGAACCTCCGACCCACTGGTCCCAAACCAGTTGCGCTACCAAGCTGCGCTACTCGCCGATGGGGGCGCATCTTACTGCTACCCTATGGGAGCGTCAATGACTTTTTATTAAATGGCTGCCAACTGGCTGAAAAGCAGCCATTCTCCCAGGTATTTGATTCTGTTACTTGTCCGCCTGACACCAGTTGTTGGCAGCGTTGATGCCACCATTGGGTGAGGTGTAGCCTAAACAGCCCAGCATGGAATCAAACAGCTCTTTATGGTGATGGGTTTCCCCCACCCGTTGCTGCGCCTGTAAACGCTCAAACGCGCTTTTATGAGGGCTGTCCGCCAGATATTTATCCGACGCCCACACCAGCAACGGTACGCGGAACTGTTCTGGCGGCGCCATATTACGCGGCGTACCGTGCAGATGCATGTTCTCATCGATCGACTCACCGTGATCGGACGCGTAAAACACGATGGCTTTCTTATCGCGCAGCTGATCGAAAACGCGGGTGAGGAACGTATCGGTGTACAGCACCGAGTTATCAAAGGCGTTAATCAGCTGCTCTTTGCTGCAGAAATTATCCACCCCCATACACTCCGGCGTATAACGGGCAAACTCACGCGGATAACGTTGTGAATAGAGGTAATGAGAACCTTTGGTGTGCAGCACCACCAGATGTTTACCGCGCGGATGGCGATCCAGCGACAGTTTCAGCTCATTCACCAGCAGCATATCGTCCACCGATTTGCCCTGATTGCGCTTTTCAGAACCGATCTGCTCGCGGAAAGCATAGTTATCCGCATCCGTATTGTTGTAGAACCACACTTCGCTCTGCATGGCGAACAACTCCGAGCTAAAACCGAGGCTCTTCAGCACCGCAAAAATGTTCTGCTCTTTCAGCGTGCGGCCCGGGTTGTCCATTACGCCGCCTTCACGCACAAACATACAGCGCAGCGACAGCTTGGTGGAGGTATCGCAGGACTCGCCGCGGAACGCCACCAGATTCTTCTCCTGCGCCAGCTTCGGCGTGGTGTCGCGGTTGTAGCCCAGAATCCCCATATGATCCCAGCGCGTGGTTTCACCAATGACAAACACCACGTAGGTATCATCAATGCCCGGCGGAGCAACATAGGTAAACTTTTGCGCCGGATTGACCAGATCGCGGCTATCCATCTCCTCATCCGCGCGGGTATAGGCAAACAGACCCAGCGCTGACAGCCAGTTGGAAGGCAGATACGAGTGCGCCACCACGCCGCCATAGCTCGGCAGATCAATATTGGTGGCTTTTTCCTGCGCCGACTGCTGCTTATCCAGATAGCGAATGGGCAGCCAGATTAGCGCCAGCGCCACCAGCAGAACCGCCAGCGGTTTGATGCGCTGGCCGCGGGTTTTTAACTGTTCAGTTAAGGTCAGACGCAGGCCATTAAACCAGATTAGCAGCAGCGGCAAGGCGCTGACCGCCACGATCCACAGCACAAACTGGAACCCCACAACCTCTTTCGACAGGTCAACATCTGTGGTCATCACAGAAGCTACGATGCCGTAGCCAATCACCACATTAAAAAATGCCATGTAGTAGCTGGCGGCGACCGAAATCAGCACCAGCAGGCTGGCGGCAATACGGAAAAACGTTTTCCCCCCCAGCGACAGCAGACGCAGCAGCACAAAAGGCAGCAGGATCACGGCCATCACTTCGATCAGCGCGGACAACCAGTATAGGTTATTCAGCGGGGTGACTGAGGGATCAAAGCGTCGAAAAAAAACCGGCAGATTCAATAAAATACCGACATACAGCGCCAGCAGAAGAGAGAGTCTTTGTTGTGTTAAGGATCGTATGTAATTCATTGTTATTTTTTTCCAGGTGTAACAAATGAAGCGGTAAACGCTTATCAGACTCGGTTATTACCCGGGAGTTCGGCGGTATGCGCAAATTTGAGCAGATTCTTAGGCAAGAGAAACGAGGAACAGCATGATAGCTGACCAGCAGCAGGCTTTCCAGCAGGTCAGAGAAGCGCGGCGATTAACGCCGCGCCTGCAGATTAATTGATGATATTCAGCGTCACATCAATGTTGTTGCGGGTGGCATTAGAGTAAGGGCAGACGATATGCGCAGCATCAACCAGTTTCTGTGCTTCAGCCTGATCCATACCTGGCAGATTGATATTCAGCGTCGCTTCGATACCGAAACCGTTCGGGATCGCGCCGATACCCACTTCACCTTCAATAAAGGCGTCTTTTGGCATGGCGATTTTGTCGCGACCAGCAACAAACTTCATCGCACCCAGGAAGCAGGCAGAGTAACCGGCAGCGAACAGCTGCTCAGGGTTAGTGACTTCGCCGCCTGCGCCACCCATCTCTTTTGGCACACCCAGTTTTACATCCAGCACGCCGTCGGAAGAGGTCGCACGACCGTCACGACCACCAGTGGCTTTTGCTTTTGCACGGTAAACAACTTGTTCGATTGACATAACTCGTTTCCTCTTAGCTATAAAATGGTGCGCACGACTCAATCGTGAGCGATTCATCAAGATAAACAGTAGCACATCGCGGCAACCGTCCAGGCTCTCTGCCGGACAGGGCAGAGCAGGTTATTAAGTGACAGTGGCGCATCCGGCTATTTTTTGACATCTTACTATCTGTCCATGGGTTAAATATAAATAGTGCACTATATAATTGCAAGCGACTTTTACCTCTGAGGGGATCATAATGAAGCACTCTCTCGAAGAACAGGCGAGACGCTATGCCAGCAAAGCCCATGCAGAAGCCGGGCAGCGGCGTAAATATACGGATGAGCCTTATATTGTGCATCCGGCGGCGGTAGCAGAACTGGTACGCAGTGTCACCGATAATGAAATCATGCTGGCCGCCGCCTGGCTGCATGATACGGTGGAAGATACCGCCAGCACGCTGGGCGATATCGTCAGCCATTTTGGTGCAGAAGTGGCAGAGCTGGTGGAGATGCTGACCGATACCACGCAGCCGCAGGCGAAAAATCGTGCGATGCGCAAAGCTGCACATTTCCGTCACAGCGCAGAGGCCTCGCCCGACGCGCAGACCATCAAACTGGCGGATATTATCGATAATACCCGCTCTATCATTCATTTTGACCCGAGTTTTGCGCGGATTTATCTGGTGGAGAAACGCGTGCAGATTGAACTGCTGCGCGCAGGAGATAGCAGATTGTGGCAACAGGCATCAGCCATCATTGAACAGGGCATTCATCAGCTCAGTGAACCGCCGCATAATGTTCCGCCCGAGTGGTTCGCCAGGCAGGCGGCGCGCTATGTTTAATCCGGAGCGGGGAGTGACATCCCCTGAAGCAGCTCACCCGCCAGCGGCGGGTGAGAAGTGACAGTTTATTGTTCTAACAGCTGACGACCCAGCGTCGGATTGGAATGCAGTAACTGCATCAACTTCTGTGCGGAGCCTGAAGGTCGGGTACGTTTCGCTTCCCAGCTTTTCACTGACGAGATACTGACCCCCATAACCCGGGCAAACTCGTCAAGTTTCATACCGGTACGTTCCCGCAATTGTTGTGGTTCTGGCATGGCAGCGGGTTCGATCTGAACTGCAACTGCAGGAGCAACATTCACCACATCACGTGCCAACACGATCTGTTCAAGGCTGGTTAATAATTCACTGATTGGATCTTTAGTTTCCATCGAGTACTCCTTACAACTCACAATGAAATGGCCTGATCGGGACAGAGGACGAGAGCCAAGACCGTGGCGCTCAAAGCTGGCATTGCCTGCGTCAGAATAAGTGTCAGGGCGGCGAGGCGAAAACCAGAATTCTAATTATTAGTTGAATCCCAGGCTTTTTGCGCCCACTTTTTTGACTATTTTTTCATCTTGCTTTATGAGTCTGGAGTCTAAGTCAACAATAGTCGTTATGCTGTCGGCACTTACTGGTGAGCGACGTTTTTTTGCCCCAGACAGGATGAGGTAACGGCAGCGAATGAGGAGTCAGAATGAGCGCATCAGTGGATTTAAATGTCGGCTACCCCTCCTGGCGGGCACCGATGATGGGACGTAATGCCGTCGCCACCTCACAGCCCCTGGCGGCGCAGGCGGGACTCAGCATCCTGCAGCAGGGCGGGAATGCAGTAGATGCGGCAGTTGCCACCGCCATGGCGCTGACGGTGCTGGAACCGACGGGCAATGGCATTGGCAGTGATGCCTTCGCCATTGTCTGGGATGGCAAACAACTGCATGCGCTGAATGCCTCCGGCCGCGCACCTGCCGCCTGGAACCGGGAAAAATTCGCTCATCTCGCGGCGATGCCACAAATTGGCTGGGATGCCGTCACGGTGCCTGGCGCGGTATCGGCCTGGGTCGAACTGACGGCGAAATTTGGCAGCCTGCCGCTCACCACGCTGGCGCAACCGGCGATTGACTATGCACGCCACGGTTTTCCGGTATCGCCATTAATTGGTCAGCTGTGGCAACGCGGCTACGAAAAACTGCGCGAACAGCCTGGTTTCAGCGCCTGTTTTGCGCCTGACGGACGCCCGCCACGTAGCGGCGAGTTGTTCCGCAATCCGCAGCAGGCGCAAACGCTGGAAAAAATCGCCGCCAGCAACGGTGAAGCCTTCTATCGCGGCGAACTGGCGGAGAAAATGGTCGCCTTCGCCCGTGAGCATGATGCCGCATTGACCCTCGACGATCTGCGCAATCACCGCGCCGACTGGGTTAACCTGCTGTCACAGCCGTTTGCCGGTGGCGAAGTTTATGAACTTCCGCCTAATGGCCAGGGGATAGCCACGCTGATCGCCCTTGGGATTCTGCAACAGCTGGAGATTGGCCGTCATCAGCCCGATTCGGTGGCATCGCTGCATTTATCCATCGAAGCGATGAAGCTGGCGCTGGCCGACCTCGATCGCTATATCGCCGATGAAGACCATCTGGAATTCCCGGCGCATCATCTGCTGAGCAAGGCGTATCTGCAAAGCCGTGCGGCGCTGATCGATCCTGAGCAGGCGGGTGATTTCACTTTTGGCGCACCGACGCAAAGCGGCACGGTGTATCTGTCGACGGCAGATGCCAGCGGCATGATGGTTTCCTTTATTCAGTCCAATTATATGGGATTTGGTTCCGGCATCGTGGTGCCGGGCACCGGCATCAGCCTGCAAAACCGCGGCGCGGGTTTTTCGCTCGACCCGCAGCATCCGAATGTGGTCGCGGGCGGCAAGCGCCCGCTCAACACCATTATCCCGGCTTTTGCTCTTGATGGCGACGGCCAGCCGCTGATGTCATTTGGCGTGATGGGCGGCCCAATGCAGGCGCAGGGACATCTGCAGCTGGCGCTGCGCATTATGCTGCACAAGCAGAACCCGCAGGCCGCGATCGATGCGCCGCGCTGGCGGGTGGTGGCAGGCCGTGAAGTGAGTGTGGAAGCGACCATGGATCGCAATACGCTGGCGGCGCTGCGCGCCATGGGACACCGGATTGTGGTGGAAGATCCCCTGCAGAGCCATAACTTTGGCGGTGCGCAGGTGATTGTGCGCGACCCGCAGGGATTCTATATCGCCGCCACAGAAAGCCGTAAAGATGGGCAGGCGGTGGTGTTTTAGTGGTGGCTGACCGCGATTAAAGGTATTCAGCACCGACACATTGGACTATCCTTTAGGCACTTGATCACAGCCATCTGAATCACGTTATCACTCCGATAACGTCAACAATAACAGGAGTTTATCTATGGCGACTGGATTCTCGCGCGTATGGGCGCCACTGGCGGCGGGTTTTCTCGCCCTGCTGCTGACCGCCTGCGGTGACAAAGAACCGGAACAGCGCAAAGCCTTTATCGACTTTCTGCAAAACACGGTGATGCGCAGTGGTGAGCATCTGCCCGCCCTGAGCGAAGACCAGAAACAGAAGCTGGGCAACTATGTTGGCGATTACGCCATTATTTATGGCTTCTCGCAGCAGGTGAATAAAGCCGTGGATGACGGTCTGAAGCCGGTGGTCGATCAGCTGACGGCGATTCGGGTGCCACAGGATTATCTGACACGACGCGACGCGCTGCGTCAGGCCAGCGGCTCGCTGAATGTGCTGGGTCAGCAGATTCAGAGCGCCAAAAGTCAGGCGGACAGCAGCAAAGCCGCGCTGAAGCAGCCGGATGATTTAAAGCAGGTTTACGACACCGTATATAACAAAGTGGTGACGCAGCCCGCCAGTTCGCTGACGCCACTGCTGCCTGCACTGCAATCCCTCAGCCAGGATGTGCTGCAGGCCGGTGACTATCTCCAGCAGCAGGGCGCGGCGGTCACCTTCAATAATAATGGCGTACAGTTCTCTACCCGCGATCAGGTTGCGCAGTACAACACTATTATGAGTAATCTGGCGGCTAAAGCACCGGCGTTAAGCCAGGCGCAAACCACGGTGCAGGGTGGTTTCCAGTAAGTCGCACGGGAACACCCGTTTCTTTAGCGCCGGGCACTAATGGCTCCTTCCCCCACGGCGTGGGGGAAGGCTGGGATGGGGGAGCAAACGACTCAGTATCTCTGTTATTTGCCCCCTCCCTAACCCTCCTCCATTTTATGGGGGAGGGGATCACGGCTGTGATGTCATTAAGAGAAGTCTGTTTAGCCGACTGGTACTGAAGAATTAGCGTAATTTTCTTACACTTGTCTCATTTAAGACGTCTGTCAGCTTCCCTGTTTGTGATGTCGCGCAATTTCACCTGAAAATAAATTGTGATAAACATCACAATTCAACAACAAAACCTCCACGCCATTTAGTGACTTAAGTCACATTCCACAGGTGGTTTCGTTTAAATATTCGCCAGCGTCTTTTTTTTACACCGCATTTATGTGACAAAGATCACCAAAACAACCCCTAAAGCCCCACCTGTAGTGTGATGCAGATCACACATCATCCTGCTTACTACGCAGCGTCATATTCGCGTGCTAGAGTCCGCGTGCATACAGTAATGGTGTAACACCGACGGCTCCCCGCCGTGCATGTCTAATACAAAAATCAACGCGCTCTCTTATTTGTCAGCGCGTACCAATAAGGGGTGTGTTTATGTCCTCAGCAGATTTCAAGATCAAGGTGCAGAGCTTTGGTCGCTTCCTGAGTAACATGGTGATGCCAAATATCGGGGCGTTTATCGCCTGGGGTATTATCACCGCGCTGTTTATTCCTACCGGCTGGTGGCCGAACGAAACGTTCGTCAAACTGGTCGATCCAATGATCACCTACCTGCTGCCACTGCTGATCGGTTATACCGGTGGCCGTCTGGTGGGTGGTGACCGCGGCGGCGTGGTCGGCGCAATCACCACTATGGGTGTGATTGTCGGCGCCAGCATGCCAATGTTCCTCGGCGCGATGATTGCCGGTCCTCTCGGCGGCTGGGCGATTAAACGCTTTGACCGCGCGGTTGACGGTAAAATCAAAAGCGGCTTTGAAATGCTGGTTAACAACTTCTCCGCCGGTATTATCGGTATGTTGTTGGCCCTGCTCTGCTTCGTCCTGATTGGTCCGCTGGTGCAGTCTCTGTCACATGTTCTCGCTTCTGGCGTTAACCTGATGGTACAGAACAACCTGCTGCCACTAACTTCCATCTTTGTTGAGCCAGCGAAAATTCTGTTCCTCAACAACGCCATCAACCACGGTATCTTCTCGCCACTGGGTATCCAGCAGGCCAGCGAAGCGGGCAAATCGATCTTCTTCCTGATCGAAGCGAACCCGGGTCCGGGTATGGGCGTACTGATGGCCTACATCTTCTTTGGTCGTGGTAATGCCAAGCAGTCTGCGGGCGGCGCGGCGATTATTCACTTCCTCGGTGGTATCCATGAGATTTACTTCCCGTACGTGCTGATGAACCCACGTCTGCTGCTGGCGGTGATCCTCGGCGGTATGACTGGCGTGTTCACTCTGACCGTGCTGAACGGCGGCCTGGTGTCTCCGGCATCTCCAGGTTCTATCCTGGCAGTACTGGCGATGACGCCAAAAGGCGCTTACTTCGCGAATATCGCCGCCATCGCTGCAGCGTTCGCCGTCTCCTTCGTGATCTCTTCTATCCTGCTGAAAACCAGCAAAGTGAAAGAAGATGATGATATCGAAGCCGCGACCCGTCGCGTGCAGGAGATGAAAGCGCAGTCTAAAGGTCAGGGCGGCGCAGCAGCAGTCTCTTCTGTTGATGCACTGGGCGACCTGAGCCACGTACGTAAAATCATCGTTGCCTGTGATGCCGGTATGGGTTCCAGCGCGATGGGCGCAGGCGTGCTGCGTAAGAAAGTGAACGATGCCGGTCTGAGCAATGTCTCCGTGACCAACAGTGCAATTAACAGCCTGCCGGGCGACGTCGATGTGGTGATTACCCACCGCGACCTGACCGAGCGTGCAATGCGCCAGGCGCCACATGCGCAGCATATCTCACTGAGTAACTTCCTCGACAGCGGCCTGTACAGCGATCTGACCGCACGTCTGGTTGCCGCTCACCGCAGCGAAGAGCATCACGACAAAGTGATGACCACGCTCAATGACAGCTTCGACGAAGGCAAGGATCATCTGTTTAAACTGGGTGAAGGTAATGTCTTCCTCGGTCTGCAGGCGGCAGATAAAGAGCAGGCGATTCGCTTCGCCGGTGAGCAGCTGGTGAAAGGCGGCTACGTGCAGCCAGAGTATGTTGAAGCGATGCTGGAGCGTGAGAAGTTAACGCCAACCTACCTCGGTGAATCCATCGCCGTACCACACGGTACTGTGGAAGCGAAAGATCGCGTGCTGAAAACCGGCGTCGTGTTCTGCCAGTATCCGCAGGGCGTGCGTTTCGGTGAAGAAGAGGACGATATCGCCCGTCTGGTGATTGGTATCGCCGCACGTAACAACGAGCACATTCAGGTGATCACCAGCCTGACCAACGCGCTGGATGATGACAGCGTGATTGAGAAGCTGGCGAACACCACCAGCGTGCAGGAAGTTCTCGATCTGCTGTCCGGTAATAAAACCGCCTGATTAGCAGGTTAACAGGTCGTTCCCAGGGGCTGAGCATGCCCAGCCCCTTTCCCGGGCCAGGCATGCCTGGCCCTTCGTCTTATATATGGGTAACAGCATGAAAGCTTTACATTTTGGCGCAGGTAATATTGGCCGCGGTTTTATTGGCAAATTGCTGGCGGATGCCGGTATCGAACTGGTTTTCGCCGATGTGAATCAGGCCGTGCTGGATGCGCTGAATGCGCGTCACGAGTATCCGGTACATGTGGTTGGCGAGAACGCCAAAGTTGAGATTGTCACTGGCGTCAGCGCCGTGAACAGCACCAGCGAAGATATCGTTACGCTGATCGCTGAGGTTGATATCGTTACCACGGCGGTTGGTCCACAGATCCTGGAACGCATCGCGGGCAGCGTGGCGCGCGGACTGGCCAAACGCAGTGATAGCGGTAATTCCCGCCCGTTAAATATCATCGCCTGTGAAAACATGGTGCGCGGCACCAGCCAGCTGAAACAGCATGTGCTGGCCGCCCTGCCAGCACAGTATCACGCCTGGGTTGAACAGCATGTCGGCTTTGTCGACTCCGCCGTGGACCGCATTGTGCCGCCAACTGAAGCCGGTGGCAGCGATGTGCTGGAAGTGACCGTGGAAACCTTCAGCGAATGGATTGTCGATAAAACCCAGTTCAAAGGCGACCTGCCGGCAATCCCTGGCATGGAGCTGACCGACAACCTGATGGCTTTTGTTGAGCGCAAACTGTTTACGCTGAATACCGGCCATGCCATCACCGCCTACCTTGGCCAGATGGCGGGCCACCAGACCATCCGTGACGCCATCCTTGATGACAAAGTGCGCCAGGTGGTGAAAGGGGCGATGCAGGAGAGCGGCGCGGTACTGATCAAACGCTACGGTTTTGACGCCGCCAAACATGCTGCATACATCGAAAAGATTCTCGGCCGTTTTGAAAACCCGTATCTTAAAGATGACGTTGAACGCGTTGGCCGCCAGCCACTGCGTAAGCTGAGCGCAGGCGATCGCCTGATCAAGCCGACGCTCGGCACGCTGGAATATGGCTTAACGCACGACAATCTGGTGATCGGTATCGCCGCCGCGATGCACTACCGCAGCGACCAGGACCCACAGGCGCAGGAACTGGTGGCGCTGCTGGAGAAACTGGGCCCGCAGGCGACCCTGGCGCAGATCTCCGGGCTCGACGCCAGCAGCGAAGTGGTTGCTGCGGTGGTCAGAGCCTATAACGCCTGAGCGTAACTGAAGCACCGTGCGGGCGGCCAACCTGCCCGCACGGTTACTGCTTCAAGTCGTAAGGGTTTATGCCATAATGCGCGCACTTTCGCACTCCCCTGCTCCTCAGCAGGGGCGCAGTACCGTTGTACCTTCGGGCGCTATGACAGATATGCAGGCAATAATGGAAGAGAAGCAGGCTTTTGAAAATCGGGTGCTTGAGCGCCTGAATGCCGGCCGTTCGGTGAGAAATTTTTTGATCGCCGCAGTCGAGCTATTGGCAGAAGCCGTAAACCTGCTGGTGTTGCAGGTGTTTCGCAAGGATGATTACGCAGTAAAATATGCCGTCGAACCTCTGCTGCTGGGCGATGGCCCGCTGGGCGAGCTGTCAGTACGCCTGAAGCTGATTTATGGTCTTGGCGTCATCAGCCGCAGCGAATATGAAGACTGCGAACTGTTAATGGCGCTGCGTGAAGAACTGAATGACGACAGCAGCGAATACCGTTTTACCGATGATGAAATTCTCGGCCCGTTTGGCGAACTGCACTGCGTCGCCGCCCTGCCGCCTGCGCCGCAATTCGCCAGCGAAGATGACGAGCTGCGCGCCATGCAGCGCCAGCGTTACCAGCAGGTTGTCCGTTCCACCATGGTGTTGTCCCTCACCGATCTGATTTCCCGTATCAGCCTGAAGCAGGCGTTTAAAAAGTAACGCCACCTCGCACAGATTTTCGTGTATCCTTGCGCCCATAGCATCAATTGAGCAGGTATTTATCATGAAAGAGCAGGAAAAAGCCGAAATTAAACGTCTGAGCGATCAGCTCGATACCCTGAATCATAAAGAGCCAGCCCTGCTGGAGTCTGGCGATGCCGAGAAGCTTGGCGAACTGCTGAAAGAAAAAGATAAGCTGACGGCCGAGATTGAACGCCTGCGTGGCGTGCGCGAGCAGAAGCTGAGCAAAGAAGCGCAAAAGCTGCAGCAGTTGCCGTTCAGCCGGGCGATCACCAGGAAAGAGCAGGCCGATCTCGGTGGTCTGAAAAAAGCAGTACGCGGTATTGTCGTGGTGCATCCGATGACCGCACTGGGCCGTGAAATGGGCCTGAAAGAGATGACCGGCTTCGCGAAAAAAGCGTTCTGAGTCGTTAACTCGTCCGGCAGTGCGTGTCTTTGCCGGGCGTGCTTCCTGTATTATTTACAGCGTTATCTTGTAGTTCCGCTTGCTCCCCCGCCGTTAACCTCTGCGCTATTGGTTCCTTCCCGACAGACACAGAGCACACAACCTATGGTCGACGCATTTTCGCCACACTCACCCTTCAGCACCTCCGGGATTTCATTACCGCTCCAGCTGGATAGCCGTCTGAAAGTCGCAGCGCTCAATAGCGATGACTTAAGTCTTGACTGCCTGTTTACCCTGGCGCTGGAACAGAGCAATCCGGACAGCGAAGCGGCAGCCACTTTTCTCTTCGATATCTATACCGGGTATAAAAACGCGTGTAACGAGCCCGTTTCTGCGGTCGCTCAGCCATGCCATAAGCTAAGGTCACAACTGGCTGCCAAGGCGTCAGAACTTTGCATGCTGGTATCCGCCATGGCCATCAAAGGCGATCTGATTGTTGTTCCGGCTAAAATTCTTTTGATGGCGGGATTTGAGAGTCATGAAGGCTCAGAAGAACGTGAGAAGGTGCTCGACCAGTTGCGGGCAAATAAGCGCTGTTGCGAAAAGATGGCGCAGATCGGACAACCGCTGAACTCAACACTTTTCGATACCAACCGCTATATCTGTGGTGAAGAACTCAATGCCATTGCTGCGCAATTAAATCAGCCAGACAGTTCCATAACCTTCCATAATGCCCGCTCAGTATTATACGAGCATGATGAACTGGTCGCGCAGTTTGCTGAGAATCGCCCGCATGTTGATGTGGTCCCCTTACTGGCGGGAGATCACTGGGTACTCTGGGTGATGCTTACGCGTAACGATGGCGAAAGGGTATCGATATTTTTTGACAGCCTGGCAAAGTTGTCCCGGGAAGCGAAAAGCGATCTCAATGGCCTGGCAAAAGCATGCAACAGGGTGAACCCGGTGTGGATCGAGGGAAATCTGCAGGATAACGCTCCTAACGCTTGCGGCGTGTTTATGATGAAAGCCATGCAGGCCATAGAGAACTCTCCCCGTCATGTTCTGCCAGCGTTAGAGAATATTATCAGTGATTTCCTCAAACTCGATGAGCATGAGCAAACGTTCGAGATGCGCCATGGGCGCGCTGAATTGCTGGGCGCATTCATCGCTTATCACTCGCAGGTTGAGCTGGAAACGTATTGCTAGTCGCCAGGCAAAAAAAAGCACCGTGTCCGGTGCTTTTTTCCTGAAGAACACGACTTACCGGCGCTGCACGTAAGTCATCGCCAGCGCCACCGCCAGTACCAGACCTTTGATGATATCCATCGCGTAGTAAGGCACTGACAGCATCACCAGACCATTTTGCAGCACGCCGAGGATCACCGCGCCCAGCAGGGTGCCGAGCGCATTTGGTTTACCCGCGCCCGCCAGCGACAGGCCAATCCACGCCGCCGCCACCGCGTCCATCAGATATCCCCCGCCGGCATTGACCTGCGATGAGCCGATACGCGACGCCAGCAGAATCCCGCCCAGCCCCGCCAGCAGCGCGGAAATCACATAAGCGGCAATCCGGTAGCGATTGGTGCGAATACCAGACAGGCGCGCCGCTTCCGGGTTACCGCCAATGGCATACATACGGCGGCCATGCTTGGTCAGCGACAGCCCGAGCTGCGCCACCACCGTGACCACCAGCATAATAATCACTATCGTCGGCACCTGGCCGAGCAGGGAGAACGCGGCTGGAATCGTGCCTTCCGCCATATCGCCGCTCGGCAGCACCATATTTTCGGTAATCGAGCCGCCGAAGCTGTAGGTCATCGCCACGCCCTGCACCACAAACAGGCTGGCCAGCGTCGCCAGCATATCGGGAATACGCAGCACCACGATCATAAAGGCGTTAAACAGCCCGACCAGGCAGCAGAGCAGCAGAGTAAGGGCAATCGCCGACGTCGAGCCATAGCCGTACCAGACGAACAGCGAGATCACCAGCGAGTTCGCCAGCGACGCCGTCGAACCCACCGACAGGTCAAAGCCGCCGATGGTCAGCGAGATCGACACGCCAATAGCAATCACGGTGACAATGGCGATGGAGCGCAGAATGTTGATGATATTGTTCGGGTCGAGGAAGCTCTCCGACGCCAGGCCAAAGCCGGCAATCAGCAACACAACCGTCAGCAACATTCCCCACTTATAGAGAAATTCAAACAACTGGTGACGCCCGCCCGGCGCACCTTTCAGGGAAATATCTTTGCTGCTCACGCAGGTGTTCCTCCGGTGGAATAAAGTAAAAGCGTCTCTTCGTCAGCGGTACGCGCATCCATTTCCGCCACAATGCGGCCATCCCACAGCACGCAAATGCGATCGCACAGACCCACCAGCTCGGCAAATTCGCCCGAGGCGTAAATCACCCCTTTGCCTTCACGCGCCAGCTGATCGATCAGCACAAATAAATCTGTTTTGGCCTTAACATCAACGCCTTTGGTCGGCTCATCAAAAATCAGCACATCGGCGTTATTGCGCAGCCATTTGCCAATCGCCACTTTCTGCTGGTTGCCGCCCGACAGGCGGCGCAGCGTTTGCTGCGGTCCGGTGGTACGCACACCCAGCCGCTGGATCACCTCTTCCGCCCAGCGCCACGCCTTGCGGCGGCTGAACAGGCTGAAACGGGAGAAGCTGTTATCGGCCGTGATGCTCAGGTTCATGCTGATCGGCTCTTCGATAAAGATCCCCTCTTTCCGCCGTTCTTCCGGCACCAGCGCCAGCCCTTTTTCTACCGAATCATGTGGCGACGAGGGTTTCCACGCTTTGCCGTGCAGCTGACCAGCACGCACCTGGCTGCGGCTGGCGCCAAACAGCGCCTTGCACAGCTCCGTTTTCCCGGCGCCAGCCAAACCAGCAATGCCAAGAATTTCACCTTTGCGCAGCGACAGCGAAATATCCTGCAGCAGGGCATCATCATGCAGCCCTTCAATGCTCAGCAGCGTCTCACCGTTGCATGCCGCACGGCGCGGTGGATAGATATCATCCAGCTGATGACCAAGCATTTTTTCCACGATCTGCTCACCGGTCAGGTGCTGCATTGGCCCGCTCTCAATCAGGCGGCCATCGCGCAGTACCGTCAGCTGGTCGCAAATCGCTTTCAGTTCGTGAATACGGTGGGAGATAAACACCACGCCAATGCCGCTCTGCTGCAGACGACGCACTACCGCAAACAGGCGCTCGCTTTCATGTTGATCGAGCGGCGCGGTCGGCTCATCGAGAATCAAAAAGCGGCAGTGGTGCGACAACGCACGCGCCAGCAGAATTTGCTGCTTCTCCGCCAGCGAACACTGATCGATACGGCGGCGCACATCCAGCTGCACATCCAGCTGCGCCAGCAGTTCACGCGCCTGACGGCGGATCTCGCCCCAGTGATACAGCTGGCCGTTCTCCGCCAGCAGGTCCAGCATAATGTTTTCCGCCACGCTGAGCGTCGGCACCAGCGCCACATCGACTTCCTGCTGCACGAGGTGAATACCGAGCCGTTTGGCGTCACGCGGTGAGCTGATCGCCACCTGCTGACCATCGAGCAGGATATCGCCCTGATAGTGATTATGTGCGCCTGACAGTACTGCCATCAGCGTCGATTTTCCCGCACCATTGGCGCCCGTCAGCGCGTGGATTGAACCACCTTCCAGAGTAAAATCCACCTGCGTCAGCGCTGCAAAACCGCCAAAAGCGATGGAAATGTTGTGCATTTCAAGGCGATTTAACGCAGTCATTGGGATTTGTGCTCTCGGCTGTCTGTGATGAATTCGTCGCATTCTTATCGGAATGATTTCCGTCGGCAACGAATGAAAGTGCATAAGCTAACACAAAATGTTATTAGCCATCCAGACATCCAGACATAACAGAGAGATCGCGTGGCCTGAGGGCTGATTGGCAGAATGAATCACGCACCAGGCCAGTACAACGCAAGAGGATATGCTGGCCGACATCGCGGCACACCATTGCGTAAGAAAAAGTGACAAATTCTGCGCCACTATTAACCTAATTCCGGCAGACGAGGTTACACTGCTGCGGTTTTTCGCTGGTAATCACTATTTCGCCTCAGGAGGCAACAGTATGAATGAAGGCCCATTGACCGACAAAGAGCTGCAATGGCTTGAGACGCTGCTGGAGGAATATGGCAACGACGACTCGATACTGGATGTCGCTGAACTGGATGGCCTGCTGACGGCGGTGCTCTCCGGCCCGACAGCGGTGGAACCCAGCCAGTGGCTGGTGGCCGTCTGGGGCGGTGAAAAACGCGTGCCGAAGTGGAAAAATGAGCGCGAGATGACCCGCTTTATGGATCTCTGCTTCCAGCACCTGAATGATATTGCCGATCGCCTGGCGGATTTCCCGGATCAGTTTGACCCGCTGTTCGGCGTGCGTGAAATGGAAGGCCAGGAATTTGTCGTCGCCGAAGAGTGGTGCTATGGCTATATGCGCGGCGTGGCGCTGAGCGACTGGTCGGCGCTGCCTGCGTCACTGCAACCGGCGCTGGATGCCATCGCCCTGCACGGCAGCGAAGAGGGTTCTGCGCAGCTGGATAAGCTGGATGGGGATGAGATGGAAGCGAGCATCGCGGCCATTCGCCCGGCGGCGCTGGCGCTGCATGACTACTGGCTGACTCAGCCGGAGGCGGTTCCTGCGCCACAGCAACCCGTGGTGGTGGACGCTAAACCCGGACGCAACGATCCCTGCCCGTGCGGTAGCGGCAAGAAATATAAGCAGTGTTGCCTGCATTGATTTTGTCGTTAGAACGCTGATTTGGCGGGATTCACTGAACTTATCCCCTCCCCCATGAAATGGGGGAGGGTCAGGGAGGGGGAGCAAGCGTCACCGTTTCCCCTCCCAGCCTTCCTCCAAAAGTAGGGGAAGGGCTACTGATTACTTAGCAGAAGCGAAACGCGCCGCAGCTTCGTCCCAGTTCACCACATCCCAGAACGCTTTGATGTAGTCAGGACGTTTGTTCTGATATTTCAGGTAGTAAGCGTGTTCCCACACGTCCAGACCAATGATTGGGAAGCCGGAAGTGCCAGAGATCGCTTCACCCATCAGCGGGCTGTCCTGGTTAGCGGTAGACACCACCGCCAGTTTGCCGTTCTGCTTAACCAGCCACGCCCAGCCAGAACCGAAACGGGTAGCCGCTGCTTTCTCAAAGGCTTCTTTGAAGGCATCGACGCTACCGAACTCTGCTTCGATCGCCGCTTTCAGATCGCCCTGCAGAGTGGTGCCTTTTTTCAGACCTTTCCAGAAGAAGCTGTGGTTAGAGTGACCACCTGCGTTGTTACGCAGCACAGTTTTCTTGTCAGCAGGCACCTGATCCAGTTTGGTGATCAGCTCATCAACTGGCAGGTTAGCGAACTCAGTGCCTTCCAGCGCCGCGTTGGCGTTGTTGACATAGGTCTGGTGGTGTTTAGTGTGATGGATTTCCATCGTCTGCTTGTCGAAATGCGGTTCCAGTGCGTCGTATGCGTAAGGCAGGGATGGCAGTGAATAGCTCATGTTCATCATCTCCATTAATGTTGGGCGGCGCTCTGATTTTGGGTTAGCACCGCGTAAGCAGTCGGATCATTATAGTTAAATAAATGATCTCGAAAAGCGTAATCAATGCCTTTTATTTTATATGGTTATTACGCAGGGGAAAAATCGCCGCCCCGTGAAGATTTTGTTTCCGTGTCATAGAGACTATCATCCCATACACTACTGTCGCCTTTACTGGCCGTATCATGCGTGGCGTTTTCCATGGCACTTTCTTTCACTTCAGCCAGTGGGTGATCGATAGCCACGCTGATATCGTCCAGCCCGATACCTGCCTGTTGCAGCAGTGACGTAACCCCTTCCTCAATCTGCTGCGCAGCGTGACAGTTGTAAAACGCGATGCATTTATTAGTCTGGAAGGCATTGTGTTTAACCTCTTCCACAGGCTTATTCACCCTGCTGTCTTCTGCTGCGGGATCAAGAATCAACACATTGCGCCGCTGGTTAAACAGCCATGTCACAAAGCGATCGACGGGTATCGGCGCTCTGGCGTCACCGCTGCCAGCGGCCAGATCACCGAACTGACAGGCAGGGGAACAGGCATATAACACCACAGAGTGATTATCTTCCGCCCCGTTAAAGGTAATCATACGCAGCTGTTCTGCAGGTACGGGCCTGGGTTTCAGGCGCAACAAAAGTGCGAATGTCAGCGCGACCTGTTCGCCACACTGCACATTAAGCGTGAATTGCGGCTTCGAGTCAGTGGGATCGGTCTCATCCACCACCGCACGCGTGCTGCGCGCGGTCAAACGGCACCAGCCGGAAAAGTCTATCCCTGGCGGCACGGCGATATTGATGCGCTCTAACGCCTGCGTCATCTCTTCCTCATAGACTTCACGCACAATCCCGGAAAACTCCTGCTGCTGCCTGCTCACCGGGCTGTGGGGACTCAATCGCTTGTGGTAAATGCCTTTCATCACTCGCTCACTGACCTTTTTGCGTATCATCAGCAGATTGTCCTGCCGCGCGTCGTGCTGCACTGCACTGCCCGTCGCGTCCTCGCTGTTGATAAGAAATAGCCCCCAGCCGTGTAGCGTCTCAAACACGGCGGCAATATTCACCATCGGAAGACGACAGTTGCGCGGCACGACCACTCTGACCTGTTTCCTGTTGCCAGCCACCATACGGCGAAGTCTGATCGATGCCGCCAGCATGCCACCAGCGTTCAGTAAGGTATCCGGTTGTGACGCCGCAACCATGCTTTCCGCCAGACTGGCGATATGCTCTGCGGAAGTGGCATCGTGCTGCGCTGGCGCAGGTAACGCAGGTTCTGCTGCGCTGCGCCATGAGAAGCGCCTGACGCCCGCAGAAAACTCAAGGGAAAAGGTCTCCGCCATGCTGGCCATCGCGTCCAGCGGATTATAGGGTGGTCTGTGGGAAGGCCCGGGCAGTGAGTGCACCCATGCCAGTGACCGCTCAAAAGCGTCGGGAGGCGGAGGCCCTGCTTCCGGCTCTCTCATTAGCGACACTTCTGACATCCATGACGTTCCCGGCAACGGGTCAGCGTAGCTTTGCTGCATCAGGGCTGGCGTATTTCCCACGCCACTGATACCCGCCAAAGGGCCGCTACCGGCAGCCACTGTCTGCTGAGAGTAATCAAATACGGGCGCGGCGGGGGAAGAAAAGGGAACTAATTGATTCTCCATCTTGCTCTCCTTGCTGACGAATAGCCTGTAGTTAGCAGGTCGCATAATAACCAGTCACAATTCTCAGACCAGCGTCAGCAGAAGAAAAGAGCGATTTTGATAACAAAATGACGGCAAAAGCCGTCTTTTTTGCGCAATTTCACTGAGATTAACCGACCAGCGACGCCAGTGATTTATCCAGCGCGCTCACCAGCCAGTCAATATCACTCTCCTGGAACGCCAGCGGCGGACGCAGTTTCAGCACATTGCCATACGGGCCAGCGACGGAAGTCAGCACATGATGCTCACGCAGCTTCTCAGTCACATCCAGCGCCAGCGCTTTATCCGGAGTTTTGCTGGCGCGATCTTGCACCAGTTCAAAGCCGATAAACAGCCCGGCGCCGCGCACATCGCCGACACACTCATATTTATCCATCAGCGTTTTCAGCGCCGCCAGCAACTGCGCACCGACCACACGGCTATGTTCCTGCAACCCCTCCTCTTTAATCACTTTCAGCACGGCCTGCGCCGCCGCCATCGCCACCGGATTGCCGCCAAAAGTGTTGAAATAGGGGATCTCATCGCTGAACGCCGCCAGCACCTCGCTTTTCGCCAGCAGCGCAGAAACCGGAATGCCGTTGCCCATCGGTTTGCCGGTGGTTACCACATCCGGCACCACGCCATGACGTGCAAAGCCCCAGAAAGCATCGCCGGTGCGGGCGAACCCCGGCTGTACTTCATCGGCGATAAAGATGCCGCCATTGTTATGCACCACGTCGATGGCCTGCTGCAGGAAGCCTTGCGGCCCAGGCAGCACGCCATCAGAGGAGAAAATCGAGTCGGCCAGGAAACCGGCGAACTTAATGCCATGCGCCGCCATATCATCAATCTGCTTCTGGATTTCCGCCGCGAACCAGGCGCCTAAATCTGGCGCAGCAACGCGGTAGCGATCGGGCGGCGGCACCAGCCGGGTAGTGGTCGCCAGCGGCTGACCACTGCCGAGCGCCGGTGACACACCAGACGTCAGGTCGCTGGTGCCATGATAGGCTTCCTGGCTGACGATAATTCCACTGCCGCCGCTGTACGCGCGCGCCACGCGGATCGCCAGATCGTTCGCTTCCGAGCCGGTGCACATATACATCGCACGATCGATTTCGCCTGGCATCGTTGCCAGCAGCTGTTCGGAGTAGTCGAGAATCGCTTCATGCAGATAACGGGTATGGGTATTCAGCATCCCCATCTGCTGATGCACTGCCTCCGTTACCGCCGGATGGCAGTGGCCGATACTGGCGACATTGTTATACACATCAAGGTACTTATCTCCGACGGCATCCCACAGGTACTGGCCTTTGCCACGCACCAAATGCACTGGCTTGCGATAGAACAGGCGGTAGGATTCGCCGAGCACTTTACTGCGTTTGTCAGTGAGCTGGCGCACATCGGCGTCAAGGCCCGCGGCATGCTCGGCACGAAAACTGTTGGTATCCATGATGGTCGAACGTGTAGCCATGATAACTCCCGTTGCGAAATGAAGTGTCGCCTGACGGCGCAAAGTAATGTTGCGCTACAACCTGTGAGCTATCATGGCGCATTTTTATTAAAATGCAACAAAATACACAAAAGCAATTAAATACACATATGCAGAATTGCGTGTTGTCAGGTAAGCTGGCGTTATTGGCTGGCAGGGGACCGACATAATGCTGCAGGAAACACGTTTACATCGCATCCGCGCGCTGCTGAGCACGCTGAATCAGGTCAGTACCGAACGGATTATCAAAGAGTTAGGCATTTCGCGTGAGACCGCACGGCGCGATATTATTGAGCTGGAGGCGCAGGGCGTCGCGCGCCGGGTGCACGGAGGCCTGGTGGCGACCAAAACCGCACCTGAGCCACCACTAACCGTTCGCAGCACCGTAATGGCGCGTGAAAAGCGCGCCATTGCCCGCGCCGCTGCACAGCGCCTGCAACCAGGCCAGACGCTGTTTCTGGATGCCGGCAGCACCACCACCATGCTGGCAGATGAGCTGCGTTCGATGTCCGGCCTGACGATTATCACTAATAGCCTGCAGGCGGCGCTGCGGCTGAGCGCCGGGGAAGAGCACGAGACGCTGAACAATGAAGTGATCCTGCTCGGCGGCAGCATGATGGCCGGGGCGCAGCAAACGCGCGGCGAACTCACTATCGCGGAAATCGCCCGCTGGCGGGCGGATGTCGCGCTGTTATCGCCTGTCGGTATCGACAGCCACACCGGCGCCAGCAGTTTTCACCCGTATGAAGCCGCCATTGCCCGCGCGATGACCCAGCAGGCGGCACAACTGATTTTGCTGGCCGACCACAGCAAGCTGGGCGTGACCAGCCGCCGGGTCTATGCCGCCAGCAGCGAAATCAGCCTGCTGGTGACCGACAGCGACGCGCCAAAACAGGCGGCGTTTGCCGCGCTGCAGGATACGTTGCCGGAGATCGTACTGGCTTAAATCAGGCGTTGCGGATGGGTATAGACGGTGGCGCGGCCAGGTTTACTGAAACCAACAAGCGTCAGATTGCTGCGCTGCGCCACCTCTACCGCCAGTTTCGTGGCGGCGGAGACGGCAAACAGGATTTCAACGCCGCACATCGCCGCTTTCTGCACCATCTCATAGCTGGCGCGGCTGGAGACCAATACCGCGCCCTGCGTCCACTGCTGCTGGCTGCGGTAACCAAGCAGTTTATCCAGCGCCACATGACGCCCGACATCTTCACAGCCGCCCGCCAGCTGCCCGTCCGGCAGCACCCAGGCGGCAGCATGCGTACAACCGGTAAACTCACCCAGCGGCTGATAGTCGCGCAGCTGGCCGAGCGCACGATCGAGCTGCGCCAGCGCAAAAGTCTGGCTAAAGGGCAGTGGCTGCAGTGGCTTGCCGATTTCCGCCAGTTGCTCAACGCCGCAGACACCACAACCGGTACGCCCTGCCATCGCCCGCCGCTGCTCTTTCAGCCCCATAAAACGGCGGCTGGAAAGCTCCACCTGCACCTCAATGCCATGGCAACCCGTCACAATATCGATGCCGAAAATATCACCCGGCGCGGCAATAATCCCTTCCGAGAGCGAAAAACCGATGGCAAAAGCCTCGAGGTCTTTCGGCGACGCCATCATCACCACATGCGAGATGCCGTTGTATACCAGCGCCACCGGCACTTCGTCCGCCAGCCAGTCGTCCTGCGGCTGTTGTAAATCCGCCTTCTGCCACACCTGCACCGCACTCATGCCAGGCAGATTATCCGCGGCCTTCGCCTGTTTATTGTTCACCTTCACGCCACCTTTCACGACACATTACGCTGCCGGCAGCAATTCTGAACCGATCCCCACACAGACGCAATTGCTAAAATTTTGAGCAGAAATGCAGCAGCATGGCTGCTATCATCAGCCATTAAGCCTCCTGCGTGTGTCGCGCGCCAAACCACAGGAAAATACTGATGACGATTCGCATCATCCCGCAACTGGCGGCGGAAGAGAGCGGACAGTCCGCTGCGGAGAGTATCCCGCCGCTGCTGTTCCCCAGGCTGAAAAGTTTGTACCGCCGCCGTGCCGCGCGCCTGCGCGATCTGGCGGCGAAAAACCCGCTGGGCGACTATCTGCGTTTTGCCGCAGTGATTGCCGAAGCCCAGGAAATTGTGCTGTATGACCATCCGCTGAAGATGGACCTGCATGCCCGGCTGGTAGCCACTGCCACTGGCGATAAGCCGCCGCTTGATATCCACACCCTGCCGCGCGATGCGCACTGGCAGCGCTTGCTGCATTCGCTGATTGCAGAAATGAAACCGGAGATGAGCGGCCAGGCACTGGCGGTGCTGGAAAATCTGGAAAAAGCCTCTGCACCTGAGCTGGAAGCAATGGCCAGCGCCATGTTCAGCCAGCAATTCGCCCAGGTCAGCAGCGACAAAGCGCCGTTTATCTGGGCGGCACTATCGATTTACTGGGCGCAGATGGCGGCGCTGATCCCGGGCAATGCGCGTACCGAAGCCGGTGCGCAGCGTCAGTTTTGCCCGGTCTGCGGCAGCGTGCCGGTCAGCTGTGTGGTGCATATCAGCGATGGACAGCAGGATCTGCGCTATCTTCACTGTAATCTGTGCGAAAGCGAATGGCATGTTGCCGGCGATGGCTGCAGCAATTGCGAGCAGACACGCGATCTGCATTGCTGGTCGCTGGACAGCAGCAGCGGCCGCGTCAAAGCCGAAAGCTGCGGTGACTGCGGCACCTACGTCAAACTGCTGTATCAGCAGCAGGACCCGGCGCTGGAACCCGTCGCTGACGACCTGGCCTCACTGGTGCTGGATGCGCGCATGGAGCAGGAGGGCTTTGCCCGCAGCAGCCTGAACCCCTTTCTTTTCCCAGGTGAATAGCTTTTCCCGGATGAATCGCTTACCGGGTGAAGGATTCATCCCCGTATCATCACAAGCAATGGAGGAGCGTAATGAAACTGATCGGCAATTATACCAGTCCGTATGTGCGTAAGATTTCGGTCATTATGCTGGAAAAAGGCATTACGTTCGAATTCGTCAATGAATCGCCGTGGCATGAAGGGAGTCATGTACCGCACTATAACCCGCTGGGTAAAGTCCCCGCGCTGGCGGTCAGCGCCGACGAGATCTGGTACGACTCGGCGATTATTGCGGAGTACCTTGAGCAGCTGAACAAAGCCCCGGTATTGATTCCCCATGAACCACGCGCCTCACTGCATGTGCGACAGATTGAAAAGCTGGCCGATGGCGTCTGTGATGCGGCGCTGGTGATTGTACGCCACCAGATGCTGCCGCCTGAGCAGCAGTCAGAAGCCGAACTGTTGCGCCAGCGCGGCAAGATTTTACGCGGGCTGGATGAACTGGAACGGCATGCAGCTGATGGAAAATGGCTGAATATTGACGGTGACAGCCTGACGCTGGCCGATATTGCCACCGCCTGCGCGATTGGTTATCTGAATTTCCGCCGTGTGGTGCCAAACTGGTGTGTGGAGCGCCCGGCGCTGGTAAAACTGGCGGAGAAGATGTTCCAGCGCGACAGTTTTGCCCGCACGGTGCCGCCAGCGGCCTGAAAGAACGGATAAGTGATCAGCGAAAGTCAGGTAAAGAAACCAGGCTTACCGCCATCACGGGACTGGTCCCCTCCCCTGCAAGCGGGGGAGGGTTAGGGAGGGGGGCAAACGACGCCCATACCGAGTCGTTAGCTCCCCCATCCCAGCCTTCCCCCGCCAGCGGGGGAAGGAGCCGTTCGGTGTACAGCGGTTAATCCACTGAACTGACCAGTAACATCGCCATTACTGCAGCAGCGAAATATCCGCCACCTGCAGGAACAGCTCACGCAGCTTCGCCAGCAGCGTCAGACGGTTAACACGCACCGCCTGATCGTCCGCGTTGACCATCACCTTATCAAAGAAGTTGTCCACCGACTCACGCAGCTGCGCCAGCTCGATCAACGCATCCTGATAACGGCCTTCAGCAAAGTACGGCTGCAGTTTGCTGGTCAGCGCAGTCACGAAGGTCGCCAGCTGAATCTCTTCGTTTTCCTTCAGCAGCGAGGCCTGCACGCTGTCATTCAGGGTCTCGGTCGATTTCGCCAGGATATTCGATACGCGCTTATTAGCAGCAGCCAGCGCGGCGGCTTCCGGCAGCGTACGGAAGTGCGATACTGCCTTCATACGCGCGTCAAAGTCCGCCGGACGGGTTGGACGACGCGCCAGCACCGCCTGCAGCGTATCCACGCTGTGGCCCTCTTCCTGATACCAGCTACGGAAACGACCCAGCATAAAGTCGATGACATCATCAACCACCTGCGCGTTGCTCAGCTTGCTGCCATACAGGCGCACCGCTTCTTCAGTCAGCGTTTGCAGATCGAGCGGCAGGTTTTTCTCGACGATAATACGCAGCACGCCCAGCGCCGCACGACGCAGCGCGAACGGGTCTTTATCGCCTTTTGGATGCTGACCAATACCGAAGATACCCGCCAGCGTGTCCATCTTGTCGGCAATCGCCAGCGCACAGGCGACAGGGTTAGATGGCAGCTCGTCACCGGCATAGCGCGGCTGATACTGCTCATTCAGCGCCACCGCCACATCTTCCGCTTCGCCGTCGTGGCGCGCGTAGTGCATGCCCATCACACCCTGGGTGTCAGTAAACTCAAACACCATATTGGTCATCAGGTCGCACTTCGACAACAGGCCAGCACGGGTCGCATGATTCACATCCGCGCCGATCTGTCCGGCAACCCAGCCAGCCAGCGCCTGGATACGGTCGGTTTTATCACGCAGCGTGCCCAGCTCTTTCTGGAACAGCACGGTTTCCAGACGCGGCAGATGATCTTCCAGACGTTTTTTACGGTCGGTGTTAAAGAAGAACTCCGCATCGGCGAGACGTGGACGCACCACTTTCTCGTTACCGGAGATAATCTGCTGCGGATCTTTCGATTCGATATTGCTGACGAAAATAAAGTTCGGCAGCAGTTTGCCGTCGTCGCCATACACCGGGAAGTACTTCTGGTCGCCCTTCATGGTATACACCAGTGCTTCCGCAGGCACCGCGAGGAACTTCTCTTCGAAAGTGGCGGTTAGCACCACTGGCCATTCGACCAGCGAGGTAACCTCTTCCAGCAGGCTGTCGCTCAGATCGGCATTGCCGCCAATCTTGCGCGCGGCTTCTTCAGCATCAGCTTTGATTTTCGCTTTACGCGCAGCGTAATCCGCCTGCACCTTGCCACGCTCCAGCAAGATTTGCGGATACTGATCGGCGTTGTCGATGGTGAACTCTGGCTCGCCCATAAAGCGGTGACCACGAATCACGCGATCGGACTGAATGCCAAGAATCGTCGCAGGGATAAGTTCGTCACCCAGCAACAGCGTTACGGTGTGCACTGGACGTACAAACTGTACTTCGCTGGCGCCCCAGCGCATCAGTTTTGGAATCGGCAGTTTGCTCAGCGCGGTAGCGATGATCTCTGCAAGCTCAGAAGCCATTTTTTTATCGGCCTGCTGAACCAGCGCAAACAGTTTGCTCTCTTTGCCGCCAGGCTCAGTTGCCAGAGAAATGGCGCTTTTGAACTCGTCATTGATATCGTTAAGCGTGTACTGGCGGGTACTATCAAGTTTAATGCCCAGCGTCTTTTCAACGAACGCAATACCAGGCTTTGAAAGCCACAGGTCATCACCACTGACGGCAATACGCGCCGGCGGACCCCAGACCTGCAACTCCTGGCCTGGGATTACTTCACTTAAGCCCGCAACTTTCAGCGCCAGACGGCGCGGCGCGGCAAACCATTGTAAATCGTCAAAGTCAGCTCGCGCAGCATTCAGGCCATCACGAACATTGTCTGCAAAAGATTCAGCCAGATTACGCAGGGCTTTTGGTGGCAGCTCTTCGGTGCCAATTTCCACCAGGAAAGTTTTCTCAGTCATGGCTGCCTCTTATTTCTTGTTATTGCACATCGGGAAGCCCAGCGCTTCACGCGACGCATAATAGGCTTCCGCCACCGCTTTGGTCAGGGTACGGATGCGCAGGATATAGCGCTGACGCTCGGTCACCGAAATTGCCTTACGTGCGTCCAGCAGGTTAAAGCTGTGCGCGGCTTTCAGAATGCGCTCATAAGCCGGTAACGGCAGCGGTTTTTCCAGCGCCAGCAGGCTCTGCGCTTCTTTCTCGTACTGCTCAAAGCAGGTAAAGAGGAAATCGACGTCAGCGTGTTCGAAGTTGTAAGTAGACTGCTCTACTTCATTCTGATGGAACACGTCGCCGTAAGTGGTTTTACCCAGCGGGCCATCACTCCACACCAGATCGTAAACGCTGTCGACGCCCTGGATATACATCGCCAGACGCTCCAGACCGTAGGTGATCTCGCCGGTCACCGGTTTACACTCCAGACCGCCCACCTGCTGGAAATAGGTGAACTGGGTGACTTCCATACCGTTCAGCCACACTTCCCAGCCGAGGCCCCAGGCGCCCAGCGTCGGGTTTTCCCAGTTATCTTCAACGAAGCGAATGTCGTGGATGGTCGGATCCATACCCAGCTCTTTCAGCGACCCGAGGTACAGCTCCTGAATATTGTCCGGCGATGGCTTGATGATCACCTGGAACTGATAGTAGTGCTGCAAGCGGTTCGGGTTCTCGCCATAGCGACCATCGGTCGGACGGCGTGATGGCTGCACATAGGCAGCGGCAATTGGCTCTGGCCCTAACGCACGCAGGCAGGTCATAGGGTGAGAAGTACCAGCGCCGACTTCCATGTCCAGTGGTTGAACAATGGTGCAGCCCTGGCGCGCCCAGTAATCCTGCAAGGTCAGGATCAGGCCCTGAAAGGTCTTAGTATCAAACTTTTGCATATGAATTCGCACGCGATACGGGTGGATGAAAAAAAGTGTGCGTCAGTATACCCTTTGACCGCCATTTATGCAGCCCGTGATATTGATTCGTGGGGATATAGCGCAGAAAGGCCGCGCAAGCGGCCTGTTTTATTACAGCAGGTGCTTACGCTTATCTTCAGCGATAAGAATAACGCCAAAGCGGTCCTGGTCAGGGTGGCTACTGCAGATTTCTGTTTCAGGAATACCGTTCCCGCCATCATAGTGGTGATAGTTCATTGATGATTTCAAACCGACGTTTAATCGTATCCGGACTGTATGAGGACGGTAATACGATCATCTTTGAGTTTCTCCAATTGAGTATTGGCATGACACTCCCTCCCTGGCATAGAACTCACGGTCAACCCTGCCCCTCTGGCATCAACTGCACCCTAGCGAACAAGAGTTAGCCAGGCGTAAACCGGCTCTCTTTTGCCGTGGTTCAGTTGATTCTGATTCCTGAAAACTTCGGTTGTTGAACCGTCATCCCCTGGCTAACCTCTGTTACGCAGCGAAAGGAAAGCAAAACAGAGGACGAAATGTCGCAAAAGATTGGCTGGATAGATAATTTACGTGGTGTCGCCTGCCTGATGGTGATCATGATTCACACCACCACCTGGTTTATTACTAACAGCCCGCGTGTGGCTGAGTTCCACTGGGATATCGCCAATCTGCTTAACTCTGCTTCCCGCGTCTGTGTGCCGATTTTCTTTATGATTTCAGGCTATCTGTTCTTTGGCGAGCGCAGTGCGCAACCGCGCCATTTCCTGCGTATCGTGCTGTGTCTGCTGTTTTACAGCGCAGTAGCGCTGGCGTATATCACGCTAATGACGCCGATTAATGAACTCCAGTCCCTCACACATCTGCTGCAGAAACCGGTGTTTTACCATCTGTGGTTCTTTTTCGCGGTCATGGTGATTTACCTGCTGTCGCCGCTGATTCAGGTGAAAACCGTCAGCGCCCGTTATGTGGCGGTGCTGGTGTTGATTGTCGCGGTCGTCGCGAACCCCAATACCGTCGATCAATCCATCGGCCCCTTTCACTGGCTGCCGATCAACCTCTACATTGGCGGTGACACCTTCTATTACGTGCTGTATGCACTGCTCGGACGCGCGATTGGCACGATGGATACCGGTGGCCGCGCAATCAGCTGGCTGGCAGGTATAGTATTTGCCGCCTGCGCGGTGGGGATTTCGATTGGCACCAAAAAAGAGCTGCATATTAACGGCGCGTTTTCTGATACCTGGTACTTATACTGCGGGCCGCTGGTGTTTATCGCCGCGATCAGTTTGCTGGTACTGTTCAAAAATAGCCTCAATCAGCGTCCTTTGCCGATTTTAGCCATCATCTCCCGTCACTCACTGCCGATTTATGGTTTTCACGCGCTGTTTATTCACTATATGCGCACCCATCATCTCGACCATATCGATCAGCCACTGCTTGATATTCCGCTGATATTCGCCATTACGCTTGGCGGCAGTTTGCTGCTGGCGATGGCACTGCGCCGGGTGGATAAGCATCACCTGGTGAGTTGACGCCTGAGTCTCGCAGCCATTCAGGGATATCTCTTTGAGATCATCAACATACTCCGCCCTGATGCTGAAGTTAGGCCACACCAGCAATTTGAAGTCAATCTTCTGCAAATGGCCGGGGATAACAGGAGAATGAAGCATGGCAGCTGAAACGTTTATCACCGGGGAACGCCTGAAAAGGTAGGAAACTCACCTCCAGCTGGCTCCTGACCGTGTTATGGCGGCTTACCACTGGAACAAGGCCCTGGCTGGCGCAATGTTGCCCATCATGGCCATAACAGGAATGCCATCTGTGATGCATTTATACGCATCAGAAGGTTAACTGGCCAGCTCCTGCCAGCGCATTTCCGCCCGCCGCAGCTGGCGTGCAGACGAGAATCCGGCGGCCAGCGCCGCGCGCTCGGCACTTTCCCCCTGACTGATACGCTGGTGCGCCACCGCCAGCCGCAGCTGTTCCTGATAATCACGCACGCTAATCGCCAGATGCTGGCGAAACAGCCGCGTCAGGTGACGCGCACTGACATGCACGCGACCGGCGATCTCCTCCAGCTGCCAGCGCTTTTCCGGATGCTGAATCAGCAAATCCTGCGCACGATGAATCACCGGATTAAGGTGGTTACGGTGGCATAACCACGGCGATAGCTGCGGATCGTCGCCCGATCGGCGAAAATATACCACCATTTCCCGCGCCGCAGCCAGTGCCACCTGCGCGCCGCAACGGCGGTGAATCAGATGCAACGCCAGATCGATACCCGCAGTAATTCCCGCGCTGGTCCAGATGCCGCGATCTTCGACAAAAATACGATTATCTTTCACCAGCGCACCCGGCGCGGCTGCACGCAGCTGCGGCAAAACATGGTGATGGGTGGTGCACTGCACGCCATACAGCAGCCCGGCACGCGCGGCCAGCAGGCTGCCGGAGCAGATGCAGATCAGCGTGATATCCTGGCGGTGGATCGCCGGTTGCAGGCGCGTCAGCCAGTGTTGCGCCGCCAGCGCCTGCGGCGTGGCAAAATTCACCGCCGAGTGGCTGGAACCCGGCACCACCAGCAAACTCCCCGCCGGCAGATTTTCCGGCAGCGGCGCAATCTGGCTAATGGTCATCCCGGTAGACGCCACCACGCTCTCGTCAGGTCCGATATAGCGCAGTGAAAAGGCCTCCGATGCCAGCCGCAGCGTCTCCGCCGGGCCGGTAATATCCAGCGCCATAGCACCGGGCAGTGTCAGAAACCACACCGGGATGGTCATATCAGGCCAGCTCCTGCAGGCAGGCGTTGACCGTGCGCAGCGCCGCAAAACGATTGTTCAGCACCGCTTCGGTACGATGGCGCAAATCCGCCACGCTCAGCGTGATGCCGTTATGGGTAATAGGAAACGTCATGGTCGCCTCAGTCACAAATGTCACGTTATAGCCCAAATCAGAGGCCACCCGCGCGGTGGTTTCGCAGCACTGTTCGGTGCAGATCCCACTGATAATCAGGTGTTCCACCTGCTGCGCACGCAGCCACTCATCCAGGCCGGACTCCGTCAGCGCATTATGCACGCTTTTGTACACCCTGTTATCCGCCCGGTGCTGTAAAAACGGCAGCGGCTGCACTAACCCGGATTCACGCGAGAAAGGCCCCTGCGGCGCAGTATGAAACACATCCACCAGCAGAATATCGCGTTGCTGGCAGCCCGCAATCAGTTGCTGAATTTTTTGCTCAAATGCAGCGGTTTCGGCGCTGGCAACATAGCCGCGCTGATAAAAAGATTGCTGAATATCGATTAGCAGTAGTGCAGTTCTGGACATTTCGGGTCACCTCATCATGGCAGTCGATCTCCATGATGCCGGGGAACCGCTACGATAAGAATGCCAAAAACGGACATAAATAACAGGGTAAGAGACAAGTTAAGGTGCTGGCACAAATGCCAGGCAACGCGGGCTGCACACAACGACTGTCGCGCGCCGCGCGGCGGAGCAAATGAGTGAAAAGCCGCGCTGTGCGTTAACAGCGCAGCCTGAGTTTACTCCGTCATTAACGGTGCCAGCTGCTGATACAGCCGGGCAAAGATCTCGCGCTGCGTCAGATAGTGCTGATGGCGTGCGGCGTCTGGCTGATGGCGCTGTTCCAGCGGCAACGCTGGTAACCACTCCTCCAGCTCGTCCTGCGGATGCAGCGCCAGCAATGCCAGCCGCGCCGCGCCGAGCGCCGGGCCGACATCGCCGCCACGACAGTAATCCAGCGTCTGGCCGCTGATATCCGCCAGCATCTGCCGCCAGAAGGCACTGCGCGCGCCGCCGCCAATCAGCATGATCGTCTCTGGCGTCACCCCGCTGGCATGCAGCACCTCCATACCCTGCGCCAGCGCAAAGCCGACACCTTCCAGCACCGCGCGCGCCAGCTCCGGGCGGCCGTGTTGATGGGTAAAGCCGAAAAAGACTCCCTTCGCCGCCGGATTATTGTGCGGCGTGCGCTCACCGGAGAGATAAGGCAGGAACCAGACGGGCGGCAGATCGCTGCGCGCGCGCTCCGCTTCCGCCAATAGCTGCGGCACATCGTCACAGCCGCTGAGCTGCGCCGCCCAGTCAAGGCAGGAGGCCGCACTCAGCATTACCGACATCAGATGCCAGCGATCCGGCAATGCATGGCAAAAGCTGTGCACCGCGAGTTCAGGATTACTGCGGAAACCGTCACTGACGACAAAATAAACCCCCGACGTCCCCAGCGACAGCATCGCCTGCCCCGGCCGGAACATACCAACACCAATCGCCCCCGCCGCGTTGTCACCGCCCCCAGCCACCGCGGGTACTGCCTTCATCCCCCAGCGCTGCGCCACATCAGCATGCAAATAACCCGTGATTTGATTGCCCTCAAACAGTCGCGGCATCTGCGCACGGCTCAGGCCACAGGCGCTGAGCAGGCGATCGTCCCAGTCGCGCGTAGCCACATTCAGCCACAGGGTGCCGGCAGCATCCGACATATCACTGGCAAACTCACCAGTCAGACGCCAGCGCAGATAGTCTTTCGGCAGCAGCACTTTATCCACCCGGGCAAAGATGTCGGGTTCATGTTGCTGCACCCACAGCAGCTTCGGCGCGGTAAACCCCGGCATCATCAGGTTGCCGGTGATCTGGCGCGCATTGGCAACGCACTGCTCCAGTTCGCGGCACTGCGCTGCGCTGCGGCCATCATTCCACAAAATCGCCGGACGCAGTACCTGCTGCTGTGCATCCAGCAGCGTCGCGCCGTGCATCTGCCCGGTCAGGCCAAGCGCCTGCACCTGGCTGAGATCCTGCTCAGCCGCCAGCGCCTGCAATGCCTGATCGGTAGCCTGCCACCAGCTTTCCGGGTCCTGCTCGCTCCACAGCGGCTGGGGTCGCGACACGCTGAGCGGCGCGGTTTTGCTGGCCAGCACCTGCCCCTGCGCATCCAGCAGCACCACCTTGACGCCTGAAGTGCCTAAATCAATGCCAATGACCATGCCGTCTGCCTCTTCATGTAGGTATGCCTGTCATGGGGCCACAGCCGACGCTTCAACGCGTCAGCCACGGCCCCCCTTCAGGAACGGTCGAACAGATAGTGATTCACCAGATTCTCCAGCTGCTCCTGGCGTCCGCTCCGATGCTGCGGATTGAACTGCTGCTGCTGCGCATGCTGCGCCAGCGCCGCCAGCGTGAACTCGCCTTTCAGGATCTGCTGACCAAAGTCCTCATTCCAGCCGCGATAGCGCTGCGCTACACCGTTATCCAGCTCACCGGCGTCAATCATGCTGGCCGCGACTTTCAGCGCCAGCGCCATGGTATCCATCGCACCAATATGGCCGTAGAACAGATCGTATTTATCGGTGCTTTGACGACGCACTTTGGCGTCAAAGTTTAACCCGCCGGTAGTAAATCCACCCGCTTTGATAATCTCATACAGCACCAGCGCGTTCTCTTCGACACTGTTCGGGAACTGATCGGTGTCCCAGCCCAGCTGCGGATCGCCGCGGTTGGCATCGACGGAACCAAAAATCCCCAGCGCGATCGCCGTGGCAATCTCATGATGGAACGAGTGGCCAGCCAGCGTGGCGTGGTTCGCCTCCACATTCACCTTAATCTCTTTTTCCAGACCAAACTGTTTCAGAAAGCCATAGACCGTTGCCACATCGTAATCATACTGATGCTTCGTCGGTTCCTGCGGTTTCGGTTCAATCAGCAGCGTGCCCTGGAAGCCAATTTTATGTTTATGCTCGACCACCATCTGCATAAAACGGCCGATCTGATCGCGCTCCTGGCGCAAATCGGTGTTCAGCAGGGTTTCGTAGCCTTCTCGTCCGCCCCACAACACATAGTTCTCGCCACCCAGCTGATGCGTGGCGTTCATCGCGCTATTCACCTGACTGGCGGCCCAGGCAAACACCTCGGGATCGGGATTGGTCGCCGCGCCCGCGCCATAACGTGGATGAGTAAAGCAGTTCGCCGTTCCCCATAGCAGTTTCACCCCGCTCTGCTGCTGTTTCTCCTGCAGCACATCGGTCATCACCGCGAAATTATGCAGATAGCTGCGCAGCGAGTCGCCCTGTGGCGACACATCAACGTCATGGAAGCAGTAGTACGGCACATTCAGCTTCTGGAAAAATTCAAACGCCACGTCCGCCTTACGCTTAGCCAGCGCCAGCTCATCGCCCGCCTGCTGCCAGGGACGCTGGAACGCGCCGACGCCAAACATATCCGCGCCATTCCAGCAGAAACTGTGCCAGTAACAGACCGCAAAGCGCAGATGATCGGCCATTCGTTTGCCAAGAATCATTTCATCGGGATTGTAGTGACGAAACGCCAGCGGATTGCGCGTTTGCGGCCCTTCATAACGAATACCTTCAATCTGATCAAACCAGGCGTGCATAGCAGGCTCCTTAACGTGGCCAGGGAATAAAAAAAATCAGTGTGCCCTGATTGTGGGATCGCGATTACACGCAGCTCAATTACGTTATTTCACACCTCAATTAAGATAATTATTAAATGTGCGCCAGCTCGCAAAATAAACCCGACGGCAATATTCACAGGAAAATTAGATCAACGTCATAATTTCAAAAATAAACCAAAAAACATAACGGCAGGAGGAAAATCTGTAATTGCCGTTCGCTTACAGCTTGATAACAATTCATCCGCCTGACAGTACGAATGTCAAAAGCAGCCAACCCTCAAGGTGACGACGATGAAGATGAAACAAGCTTTACTGGCGGTATGTGCGGCGCTGGCGCTGGTCAGCCATGCTGGCTTCGCGAAAGAAGTGAAAATTGGCATGGCCATCGATGACCTGCGTCTGGAACGCTGGCAAAAGGACCGCGATATATTTGTTAAACAGGCCGAATCACTGGGCGCAAAAGTATTTGTCCAGTCGGCTAATGGCAATGAAGAAACACAAATGTCGCAAATAGAAAACATGATTAACCGCGGCGTTGACGTGCTGGTTATTATTCCTTACAACGGTCAGGTATTAAGTAATGTGATTGCCGAAGCCAAACGCGAAGGCATAAAAGTATTAGCCTATGACCGCATGATTAATAATGCCGACATCGATTTCTATATCTCCTTCGATAATGAAAAAGTTGGCGAAATGCAGGCGAAAAGCATTGTTGAGCGTGTACCGCAGGGCAACTATTTCCTGATGGGCGGCTCACCGGTTGATAACAATGCCCACCTGTTCCGCGCCGGACAGATGAAGGTGCTGAAGCCACTGATTGATAGCGGCAAAATCAAAATAGTGGGCGATCAATGGGCCGACGGCTGGTTGCCGGAGAATGCGTTAAAAATCATGGAAAACGCCCTGACTGCCAACGGCAATAAAATTGACGCGGTGGTTGCCTCCAATGACGCCACAGCGGGCGGCGCCATCCAGGCGCTTAGCGCCCAGGGGCTGGCAGGCAAAGTGGCGATCTCCGGTCAGGATGCCGATCTTGCCGCCATCAAACGTATCAGCAACGGCACACAAACCATGACGGTGTACAAACCGATCACCAAATTAGCCAACGAAGCGGCCAAAATCGCCGTGGAACTGGGCAACGACCAGCAACCACAATCCAACGCCAAACTGAATAACGGCCTGAAAGAGGTGCCCGCCTGGTTACTGGAGCCGATTGCGGTGAATAAAACCAATATCGACAGCACCGTGGTCGCCGACGGTTTCCACAAAAAAACCGAACTCTGACCTCAGGTGACCGCCAGAGCGCCAGCAAACGCAAAGCACGCGCCTGGCAGTCACACAAACTCAGTACGCAGGTAGCACCCCAGAAATCCAGAGCACCATGAATCTGAGACCGGGCAGCAACGCATCAGCTAGCTCGGGCGCAGGGAACACGGTCAGCGGAGAAAGCGTCCCGCGCCAGGGGCGGCGCGGGCCGAGCGGCCATGGATGGCGAAAAGCGACTTTTCGCAGCTGACCGTGTTTGCTGAGCAGGCACCGAATCCACAGCGAGTGCCCTAAACAGGCACAGCAACTAAAACAACATGAAATTCATCATCAAACTCACCGCCTGCCAGGCGGCGCTCAAATCCGGAGGTAACAGTGACCACGCTGCTGGAAATGAAAAACATCACCAAGGTGTTTGGCGCAGTAAAAGCGGTCGATGATGTCAGCCTGCGCCTGGAAGCCGGGGAAGTCTTATCACTGTGCGGCGAAAACGGCTCCGGCAAATCGACGCTGATGAAAGTGCTGTGTGGACTCTACCCCGCCGGGGAATACCAGGGAACGATTGTGTTTGCCGGTGACGAACTGCAGGCCAGCGGCATCCGCGACACCGAACGCAAAGGCATTGTGATTATTCATCAGGAACTGGCGCTGGTGCGCCAGCTGACGGTACTGGAAAACATCTTCCTTGGCGCAGAACTGACCCGCTACGGCGTGGTGGACTATGAAACCATGACCCTGCGTTGCCAGACCCTGCTGGCACAGGTCAAACTCGATGTTTCGCCACATACCCGCGTCGGCGAACTGGGCCTCGGCCAGCAGCAACTGGTGGAGATCGCCCGCGCGCTGAATAAACAGGTGCGACTGCTGATCCTCGATGAACCCACCGCCTCACTGACTGAACAGGAAACCGAGGTACTGCTGGCGATCATCAACAACCTGCGGGAGCACGGCATCGCCTGCATCTACATCTCGCACAAACTCAACGAAGTCAAAGCCATATCCGACACCATCTGCGTCATCCGCGACGGCAAACATATTGGCACACGCGCGGCGGCGGGAATGAGCGAAGACGACATCATCACCATGATGGTTGGCCGCGAACTGACCGCGCTCTACCCCAGTGAACCCCACCAGATCGGCGCGGAAATCCTGCGCGTGGAAAACCTGACCGCCTGGCACCCGGTCAATCGCCAGATCAAACGGGTGAATGACGTCTCCTTTAGCCTGCATCGCGGTGAAATCCTCGGCATCGCCGGACTGGTCGGCGCCGGACGCACCGAAACCGTCCAGTGCCTGTTCGGCGTCTGGCCCGGCCGCTGGCAGGGTAAAATCCTGATTGATGACGTCCCGGTACAAATCCACGACTGCCAGCAGGCGCTGGCGCAGGGCATCGCCATGGTGCCGGAAGATCGCAAAAAAGATGGCATCGTGCCGGTAATGGCAGTGGGGAAAAACATCACCCTCGCGGCGCTCGACCAGTTTAGCGGCGCACTCTCCACCCTCAACGACAGCGGCGAACAGCAGGCGATCCAGCAGTCACTGGCGCGGCTGAAAGTGAAAACCTCCTCGCCGGAACTGGCGATTGGTCGTCTCAGCGGCGGCAACCAGCAAAAAGCGGTGCTGGCCAAATGCCTGCTGCTCAACCCGCGCATCCTGATCCTCGATGAGCCGACGCGCGGCATCGATATCGGCGCGAAATATGAAATCTACAAACTGATCAACCAGCTGGTGCAACAGGGCATCGCGATTATCGTCATCTCCTCCGAACTGCCGGAAGTACTGGGATTAAGCGATCGCGTACTGGTGATGCACCAGGGACAAATCAAAGCCGACCTGGTTAACCGCGACCTGACCCAAGAGCGGGTGATGGAAGCCGCGCTAAGGAGTGAACACTATGCTTAACACCGATCCGACACCGCGCAGCCTGCTCTCACCCGCAGCCAGCGCCTCCACCGGCAAACTGCGCCTGCTGAACTTCCAGGTGCTGGTAATGCTGGCCGCCATCCTGGTGATCATGCTGTTTTTCACCTGGATGACCGACGGCGCGTACCTCAGCGCGCGCAATATCTCCAATCTGCTGCGCCAGACGGCGATCACCGGCATCCTGGCGGTAGGCATGGTATTCGTCATTATTTCAGCTGAAATCGACCTTTCGGTCGGCTCAATGATGGGCCTGCTCGGCGGCGTGGCGGCGATTTTTGACGTCTGGCTTGGCTGGCCGCTGCCGCTGACCATCATGGTGACGCTGCTGCTCGGCCTGTTGCTCGGCGCATGGAATGGCTGGTGGGTGGCATACCGCAAAGTGCCGTCGTTTATCGTCACACTGGCCGGGATGCTGGCGTTTCGCGGTGTACTGGTGGGCATCACCAACGGCACCACGGTCGCGCCCACCAGCCCGGCAATGGCGCAAATCGGCCAGAGCTATCTGCCAGACGGCATCGGCTTCGCCTTTGGTTTCCTCGGCTTACTGCTGTTTATTGTCTGGCAATGGCGGCTGCGGCTGCGCCGCCAGAGTATGGGGCTGCCGCAATCCGCCACCGCCACCGCCTCGGTAGCGCGCCAGGCGCTGACCGCGGTGATCGTGCTCGGCGCGGTCTGGATGCTGAATGACTATCGCGGCGTGCCGACACCGGTGCTGGTTCTGGCGCTGCTGCTGCTGGGCGGCATGTTTATGGCGACGCGCACCGCCTTTGGCCGCCGCATTTACGCCATTGGCGGCAACCTCGATGCCGCACGACTGTCCGGCATCAATGTCGCGCGCACCAAACTGGCAGTATTTGCCATTAACGGCCTGATGGTGGCGATTGCCGGACTGATCCTCAGCTCACGTCTTGGCGCAGGTTCGCCTTCGGCGGGCAATATCGCCGAACTGGACGCCATCGCCGCCTGCGTCATCGGCGGTACCAGCCTCGCGGGCGGTATCGGCAGCGTCGCGGGCGCGGTAATGGGGGCGTTTATCATGGCGTCGCTGGACAACGGCATGAGCATGATGGATGTGCCGACCTTCTGGCAGTACATCGTCAAAGGGGCGATCCTGCTGCTGGCGGTATGGCTGGACTCAGCCACCCGACGTCGCGTCTGATTCTCGATGGCGATCACAGGGCGTGCGAAAATTTCTCTGCCGGAAATCGCCGCGTGTTATTGAAATGACATGCTGATCCCGGGGGAAAATCGCTATGACTGAAAAACGTTTTCGCATCACCCTGCTGTTCAATGCCAACAAAGTCTACGACCGCCAGGTAGTGGAGGGCGTGGGCGAATATTTACAGGCGTCGCAAACCGACTGGGACATCTTTATCGAGGAAGATTTCCGCTGCCGCATCGACAATATTCGCGAATGGCTGGGTGATGGCGTCATTGCCGACTATGACGATCGGCAGATTGAACAGCTGCTGCAACAGGTGGACGTGCCGATTGTCGGCGTTGGCGGCTCCTACCATCGGCCGGAAGATTATCCGCCAGTGCACTATATCGCCACCGATAACGCCGCACTGATGCACAGCGCCTTTATGCATCTGAAAGAAAAAGGCCTACACCGCTTTGCGTTTTACGGCCTGCCGCTGTCCGGCGGCAAGCGCTGGGCGCAGGAGCGCGAATATGCCTTTCGTCAGCTGGTGGCGCAGGAGCGCTATCAGGGCGTGGTGTATCAGGGCATGGAGACCGCGCCGGAAAACTGGCAGCATGCACAAAACCGGCTGGCGGACTGGATCCAGACCCTGCCGCCGCAGACCGGCATTATCGCGGTGACGGACGCGCGGGCGCGCCATCTGCTGCAGGTGTGTGAGCATCTGAAAATCCCGGTGCCGGAAAAGCTGTGCGTGATTGGTATTGATAACGAAGAGCTGACGCGCTATCTGTCGCGAGTGGCCTTGTCGTCAGTGGCGCAGGGTTCGCGGCAGATGGGCTACCAGGCAGCAAAACTGCTGCACCGGCTGCTGGATAAACAGACGCTGCCGCTGCAACGCATCCTGGTGCCGCCGGTGAAAGTGATCGAACGCCGCTCGACCGACTACCGCTCACTGCACGATCCGGCGGTGATTCAGGCGATGCATTACATCCGTTTTAACGCCTGCAAAGGGATTAAGGTGGAACAGGTGCTGGATGCGGTAGGCATGTCGCGCTCCAATCTCGAAAAACGTTTCAAAGATGAGACCGGCGAAACCATTCATGCACTGATCCACAGTGAAAAACTGGAAAAAGCCCGCACTTTACTGGTCACCTCATCGATGTCGATTAACGAAATCTCCCGGATGTGCGGCTATCCGTCGCTGCAATACTTTTACTCTGTGTTTAAGAAAAGTTATGCCAGCACGCCGGGAGAATATCGTGAACGCTTTGGTGAGGTGACGTTATAACCCGGGCGCAAAAAGGGTTAATTGCAAATAGAAATTATTATCAGTTGTGTTTATTATTTCCCCCACAACTATAACTAGCGTCGTTATTTGCACCTGCCTGCAACGCCGCCAGCGCCAGGAAAACATCGTGTCAGCCTTTGAGCAGTATTATGCTGAGCTGTTAAGGTTTCTGACCAGGAAACTCAAGGATCGCCATACGGCTGAAGATCTCACCCAGGAGACGTTCAGCCGTGCGCTATCGTCACCCTGGCAGGTCAGCTCCCCCCGTGGCTTACTGTACCGTATTGCCCGCAATCTGCTGGTCGATCGCTACCGCCAGCAGCCACCTGAAGCAGGGCCAAACCTGGATGTTGACGAGATCCTGGCGCCAGGCAGCCAGCAGCCGGACACGCTGATGGAAAACCAACAATATGTTGCGCGTATGGTCGCCACCATTGAAAATCTGCCTCCGCGCTGTCGTGAAGCCTTTATCCTGCATCGCATCGATGGCTTATCACAAAACGAGGTCGCCAGCGCGATGGGCATTTCCGCCAATATGGTGGAAAAACATATTATCCGCGCCATGCTCGCCTGCCGCGCCTGTCGCGATGCCTGGCGTGAGGAGCAGGGCACCATGAACACATCCGGCAACCACCAGGAGGATCAGCATGAATGGTCGCGATAAGCACCAGACGGTGGCTGAACAGGCAATCCACTGGTTGCTCAAAAATCAGCAAACGCTGACGCGCGCCGAACAGGCCGCGTTTGCCGAGTGGCTGGCGCAGCCCGCCAACCAGGCGGAATATCAGGAGATGCGCACGCTGTGGCAGGAGAGCAGCGCGCTGCCCGCCGCAGCGCTGGCACATCTGCGTCCGGCTCCCTTCGCCCGTCAGCAGCGTCGGCTGATTCCGGCTGTTATCGGTACCCTGCTGTTACTGGTGATCGGCTTCTGGCCACTGCGCGACTATTTCGCCACGCCGACGTACAGCGCCAGCTGGCAAACCGCACGCGGCGAGATGCGCCAGGTCGCGCTGCCGGATGGCACGCAGATTAGCCTTGATGCCGGCACCCGCCTGCAGGTGCGCTACTTCGGCCATCGCCGCGAAGTGGTTATGGAACAGGGGCAGGCATTTTTTCAGGTCGCGCATCTGCCGCAGCAGCCATTTACCGTCAGCAGCGGACCGGCGCAGGTTACGGTGATCGGCACCGAATTTCGTCTGCGCTATCTGCCTCATTCCATGAGCGGGGACGGGGTTGATGTGGCGGTCAGCAGCGGCGCAGTGCGCGTAGGCCCGCGCAGCCGCTGGCAGTATGACGGCTGGCGCCTGCTGCAGCACTTACACTTCAGCGAAGCGGCGCAACATCTGACGGTACTCCACGCGCTGCAGCGCGCCACCAGCGACGCCAGCGGCAACCTGACGCGCCAGTCAGCACTGTCAGCAGATGATGTCGCCGCCTGGCGCGACGACCGCATTGTTTTTGATAACACCCGACTGGATATGGCGCTGGCGGAGTTCGCCCGTTATGGCGAAGTGCCGCTGCAACTGGCGTCACCGGACGTTGCCGCGCTGCGCATCAGCGGCAGTTTTGAGGTCAGCAAAGCGGACAGTTTCGCGAAGGCGCTGCCCGCCGTGTTACCTGTCGTCATTAAAAAGCAGGCTAATCAGGCAATTATCCAGTCCGCTGCGCGCAGCGGAAAAAAATCTTAAAAATTTTTTCCCGGCGACGTCAGGGTTTGCGCTGCCATTCCGTCTTCACAAGAGAATGATTCTTATTACAACTCTTTTCTGGGGATGATGAATGGCAGTTTTTACCTTGTTTCGTTCTTTCCGGCCACAGCACAGCGCACTGATGTTACTGCCGTTACTGGCAGCGCCAGTGGCGGTGACGCAGGCCGCCGCCACACTCACCGTAGCGTTACCCACGCAGCCGCTGGCGTTATCACTGAATACGCTGGCACGCCAGGCGAATGTCCAGCTGATTGCCGCGCCTGACAGTCTGACGCAGAAAACCGCGCCCGCGCTGCAGGGCAATATGACGCTGGAAAGCGCCCTGAACCGTTTGCTCAGCGGCAGCGGGCTGGGTTATCGCTTTAATCAGGACACCATCGTGATCGTCCCACTCGCGGCCGGAGAAAGCACTCTCACGGTGGCCGCCAGCGCCAGCCGCAGCAGCGTGGTGCCGACGCAAACCAGCAGCGCCAGTAAAACCGATACGCCGCTGATTGAAGTACCGCAGTCTGTCTCTGTCATTTCACGCGCCCAGCTGGATAACCAGAATGTGCAGAGCGTGACGGAAGCGCTGCGCTATGTGCCGGGCGTAAAGACGGAAACCTACGGCGTTGACCCGAAAGGCTATGACTGGATCTATATTCGCGGCTTTAACGCCCTGACCACCAATGATTACCGCGATGGTCTGCGACAGCTGAACAACAGCTACAGCTATTTCCGCACCGAGCCTTATGCACTGGAACGCATTGATATCGTGCGCGGCCCCTCTTCTACCCTGTTTGGTCTCGGTGATGCAGGCGGTATCGTCAACCGCGTCAGCAAACTGCCGGATGCCAAAGGGGTGCACGAGGTGGAAGTGCAGCTGGGCAACTTTAACCGCCGCCAGGCGCAGTTCGATATGAGCGATAAAATCGACAGCGACGGACAGTGGCTGTATCGGGTGATCGGCCTGGCGCGCGCCAGCGATACCCAGTTCCAGTACCGTGATGGCCCGAAAGTGGAAGACAATCGCGTCTATCTGGCGCCGACTCTGAGCTGGCTGCCGAGCGCCGATACCAGCCTGACGCTGCGCGCCGATTATTTGCGCGATACCTCCGGCGGCACCATTGCGGTATTAACCGAACCCGGGAAAAAAGCCACCGGCACACTGCTTGGCGACTACAGCTATAACCACTTCCGCCAGGAGCAGTACAGCGTTGGCTATGAGTTCAGCCACCAGCTGAATGATACCTTCCAGTTACGTCAGAATCTGCGTTACGGACAAACCGATACCATTCTCAACAACCTGCTCTCTGGCAACGTTGATGACACCAGCGGCACGCTGACGCGTAACGCGATTCGTTTCGACGAACATATGAAAGCCTTTAACGTCGATAACCAGCTGCAGGCCGACTTCACCACCGCCAGCGTGGTGCATAAGCTGCTGGCAGGGGTCGACTACAGCTGGCTGGACGCCAATGCGAAACGTTTTGGCGCCGTCGCCCCGACGCTGAATATCTACAACCCGGTGTATGGCCTCGACATCCCCGATCCCACTTATGCCCTGAATAACAATGACCAGACCACCGCCCAGCTGGGGATCTACCTGCAGGATCAGATCCATCTGACGGATAACTGGCTGTTGACCCTCGGCGGACGCCATGATGATGTCAGCATGCGCACGCAAAACAACTTAACCACCCGCACCTCATGGGTGGACAAAGACGCCTGGACCGGCCGCGCAGGCCTGACGTATAAGGCAGATAATGGTCTCGCGCCCTATATCAGCTATGCCGAATCTTTTGTACCGAACAGCGGCACGGACAGCCAGAACCGCACTTTTGATCCAAGCAAAGCGCATCAGTACGAAGTGGGGGTGAAATACCAGCCGGACAGCAGGCTGCTGCTCACGCTGGCGGCGTTTGATATCACCAAAACCAATGTGCTGACCAATGAGCTGCTGAATGGCGCGGCAACCGGCTATCAGGTGGCTTCGGGTGAAGTGCGTTCCCGCGGGATTGAAGGGGAAGCGCAGGCGCAGCTGACGGAGAATCTGGATGCGCTGGCGTCATACACGTACAACGAAACTGAGATCACCGAAAGCAACAATGGCGACAAAGGCAGGCAGCAGGCTAACGTGCCGAAGCATATGGCCTCCGCCTGGCTGAATTACGGTTTCCACCAGGGCGTGCTGGACGGTCTGATGCTCAGCACCGGCGTACGCTACGTCGGCAGCATGTATGGCGACAACGCCAATACCCTCCCGGTGAAGAACTTTGCGCTGGTAGATGCCGGGGTGAAGTATCAGGTGAATAAGAATATCCAGCTGGGCTTCAACGTGCAGAACCTGCTCGATCATCACTATGTCGGCACCTGTGATGGCGACACCAGCTGCTATCCGGGGCAGGAACGCACCTTTATCGGCAGCCTGAAGCTGAACTTCTGATGCACCATGGCATCAGCCGGCGCGCCTGCCTGCAGGCGCTGCTGTTACTCCCCTTCGCGGCGCGCGGGCAACAGCCTGATGCGCCGCGCATTGTGGCGATCAACTGGGCAGCGGCGGAAACACTGCTGACCCTCAATATTACGCCGCTGGCGATCTCCGACAGCGGCTATTTTCGTCGTCGTATCGCCCGCCCGGCGCTGCCGGCATCGGTGCAGGATATCGGGCCATTCTGGGAACCGAATCTGGAGCTGCTGCAGGCGCTGCGCCCGTCGCTGATCATCAGTGATGCGCTGTCGCCGGCGCTGATGACGCAGATGCGCACGATTGCGCCCCTGGAAACCGTGCCAGTCTATCCGGCGCACACCGATGTGTGGCAGGCGCTTGCTGACTGGACGCAAACGCTGGCGCAGCGTTTTGCCGTCAGCGCCGAACCGTGGCTGCAGCAGGCCGGGGCGGAGATGGCGGGCTATCGCGCCCGGCTGCGGATGCATGCCGGCGCCAGCGTGCTGGTGACGGTGCTCAGCCAGGACGGCAGGCATGTCACGATTTACGGCGCCAACAGTCTGGCGGATGCGGTGCTGCGGCAGCTGGGGCTGGTCAACGCCTGGCAAACCCCCGTCAGCCCGATGGGACTGGTAACGCACAGTATTGAGCAAGTCGCGCTCACCCACTGCGACTGGCTGTTTTACAGCGAGCTACCCACCACACTGACGCGCATCAACCGCACGCGCCAGCGTGATCTGTTATGGCAACAACTGCCGCCAGTGGTGCAGGGATTCAGCCGCGAGTTACAACATTTCTTTCCTTTTGGCGGGATGGCGACGGCGTTAATGCTGGCACGTCAGATTACTGCCGCACTCACCGGACAGCAGCATGGCTAAATCGTACCGTGACGAGTCACACCACGCCTGCGCAGGCGTCATCGCACCGCGCAGCAGGTCACCGCTGCTGCTGGTGGCGGGATTGCTGATTCTGTTTAGCGCGCTGCTGCTGAGCAACTACCAGCAGCTGATACAGCGCTTTCCTGCCGCGCTGGCTGACATCGTGCTGCAGCAGAGTTTTCTGCCGCGGCTGCTGGTCAGCCTGCTGTGTGGCGGCGGACTGGCGCTGGCGGGATTATTATTCCAGCAGGTCCTGCGTAATCCGCTGGCGGAGCCCGCCTCACTGGGTGTGGCGGCCGGGGCAAACCTGGCGATGTCGGCATCGCTGATCTTTTTTCCGGGTCTGCTGGTGCTGGGCCTGCCTGGCGTGGCGCTTATCGGTGCGGCGGGGGTGGCGCTACTGCTGTGGCTGCTGGCGTCGCGCGCACATTTCGCGCCGCTGAGCGTGATTCTGGTGGGCATGGTAATCAGCCTGTATGGCAACGCGCTCAATACCCTGCTGGTGCTGTTTAACCATGACTACCTCAGCGATCTGTTCAGCTGGCAGGCTGGCGCGCTGAATCAAAGCGGCTGGCAAAGTGCCTGGCTTCTGCTGGGCATGATGCCGGTTGCTGTAGTGCTCAGCAGCCTGCTGACACGGCCGCTTACCGTGTTGGGTGTATCAGAGAACAGCGCCAGTGCGCTGGGAATTCGCGTCGCCACGTTACGGTTATTCACGCTGGCGCTGGCGGTGGCGATCAGCGCCATTATTACCAGCCAGGTCGGCATTATCAGTTTTATTGGTCTTGCTACCCCGGCGCTGGTGCGCGCAGCGGGCGTGCGCCGTTTTTCGCGCCAGCTGTTCACCACCCCCTGCCTTGGCGCCCTGCTGCTGGCGACAGTGGATCAGCTGGCGCAGCGCTTCGCCGTCCCGGCTGGGGAAGTCCCCGCCGGTGCGGTCACCGCCCTGCTGAGCGCGCCGCTGTTGCTGGTGATGCTATGGCGGCAGCGTGATAATGGCCATCAGCCCTCCCTGACGCCCCGCGAGCCATTAGTCCTGCGCAATCCGCGTCCGGCGATAGCCATCATGCTGCTGTTACTGCTGCTCACCCTTGCCGGGGCGTTGTTGCTGAACCGCCTGCCGCCAGACGCCAGTCCGTGGCAGCTGCTGCACTGGCGCTGGCCACGTATTGCGGGCGCGCTGTGCGCCGGAGCGATGCTGGCAAGCGCGGGTGTCCTGATCCAGCGTCTGACCGGCAATGTGATGGCCAGCCCGGAGCTGCTCGGCATCAGCAGCGGGGCGGCATTGATGGTAACGCTGAGCGTCATGCTGACCAGCCAGCCACTGCTGGCGCTGTATCCCGCCGCCTTCCTCGGCAGCGTGCTGGCGATCGGCGGACTGTTTTTCTTCGGGCTGCGCAGCCGTTTCAGCGCGCAAAAAATGGTGCTGGTGGGGCTGGCGCTGACCAGCCTGACCAGCGCCTGCAGCATGATTGTGATGCTGAGCGGCGATCCGCGCGCCATGATGTTGCTGAGCTGGAGCACCGGTTCCACGGCCGGTATCACCGTACCTATGGCGCAGCTGGCGCTGGTACTGCTGCTGCTTCTGTTCCCCCTCACCCTGATGCTGCAGCGGTGGCTGACGCTGCTGGGGCTGGGACGTGACACGGCACGCTCGCTCGGACTCGGACTACAGCGCAGCAACCTGCTGATCCTGCTGCTGACCGCGCTGCTGACCGCCGCTGGCACCTTGCTGGTGGGACCGCTCAGTTTTGTTGGCCTGATCGCGCCGCAGCTGGCGCGCACGCTTGGCGCGCGCCATTTACGCCAGCAACTGTTGCTGGCGGCGCTGACTGGCGGCTGGCTGCTGGTGCTGGCGGACTGGCTGGGACGCAATCTCGCCTGGCCATGGCCGCTTTCCGCCGGCTTGCTGACGGCATTTATCGGCGCGCCGTGGTTTTTGTGGCAGTGGTCACGCAGCGGGGGAAATACACAAAAATAAGTGCCAGTTATTACAGAAATAACTAATATACCTTTCATACTTTGCGTTGCACGGACGCGCACTCCGCCATCCTGCATTGCGAATTATCCGGGATATACGCCGATTATTCTCTGTTAACTCATCTGGACACTCTGCCATTGAAATCGCCTCTCTCTTTTTTACTGGTGCTGATGGCTGCCGCTCTGCCGTTACGTGGCATGGCGAACAGCTCTCCCGACCCACTGCTGGCTTCGCAACTTGTTGATCGTTATGCCGAACATATTTTTTATGGCACTGCCGCGACCGGTATGGCGATGGTGGCGATTGATGGCAATCAGCGCGTGTTCGCCAGCTTTGGCGAAACCCGCCCCGGCAACAATGTCCGCCCGCAGAAAGATTCACTGATCCGCATCGCCTCGCTCAGCAAGCTGATGACCAGTGAACTGCTGGTCAAACTGTCGGAAGAGGGACGGGTGCGTCTTGACGACCCGCTGAGTAAATATGCGCCGCCGGGCAGCCGCATCCCAGCCTACGCCGGACAGCCGATTACTCTGCTGAACCTGGCGACGCACACCAGCGGCCTGCCGCGTGAACAGCCTGGCGGCAAAGCGCAGCGCCCGGTGTTTGTCTGGCCAACGCGCGATCAGCGCTGGAGCTGGCTGAAAACCGCGCAGCTGACCGCCGCCCCTGGCTCACGCGCGGGTTATTCCAACCTGGCTTACGACCTGCTGGGCGATGCACTGGCGCGCGCTTCCGGCATGCCGTACCCCGCGCTGCTGAACAGCAAAATTACCCGCCCGCTAGGGATGAAAGACACGACGTTCACCCCGTCGCCTGAACAGTGCGGACGACTGATGATTCCGGAAAAAGGCGCCAGCCCGTGCAACAACACGCTGGCGGCGATTGGCAGCGGCGGCGTTTACTCCACGCCGGATGATATGGGACGCTGGATGCAGCAGTTCCTGTCGTCTGACGTCTATCACCGCACCGCCCATGCTGACCGCCTGCAGACGCTGATCTATCGCCGCAGCCAGTTGAGCAAAATCGATGGCATGGATGTGCCAGGTAAAGCGGATGCGCTGGGCCTCGGCTGGGTGTATATGGAGCCGAAAAACGGTCTGCCGGGCATCATTCAGAAAACCGGCGGCGGCGGTGGCTTTATCACCTATATGGCGATGGTGCCGCAGTACAACGTGGGGGTGTTTGTGGTGGTTGCCCGTTCGCCACTGAGCCGTTTTACCACCATGAGTGATGGGGTAAACAATCTGCTGGCGGAGCTTGTGGGTAACCAGGCGGGTTGAATGACACGGGGCGGCTGACGCCGCCCCAAAAACTTAATACTCGTCCCCGTTTACCCGGCTGCGATAGCTGTCCCAGGTGAAGCGCACCCAGAGACTTTTGCCGAGGCGCATGCGGTCCATCACCCGCTCACCAAGCAGCGTGTTCATCCCCGCGATATCAAGGTTAGAGAGCATGCCGGTCGGGCGTTTCGATGAAGAGCGGCGATCAACAATCTGGTTGATAATCACCTTTTCATAGCGTGATTCGGTCTGCATGCCGATTTCATCAATCACCAGCAGATCGACGGTGCTGAGATCCTGCAGCAGGCTCTCTTCCGTGTTGCCGCTGTTGCCGCTAAAGGTGCCTTTCATATTGGACATCAGATCGGCGACCGTCACCACCAGCACACTTTTACCCCGTAAAATCAGCTCATTACCAATCGCCGCCGCCAGATGGTTTTTGCCGGTGCCGGATTTACCGGAAAAGACAAAGCTGGCGATGCTGTGATCAAATTCCGCCGCGTATTGACGCGCATGCTCCAGCGCGATGCGCTGGCCTTCGCACTCGACGCGATAGTTATCAAAAGAGCAGTTGATATGCAGCTCACGAATGCCGGAACGGCCCAGAATACGCTGCATCTTCATCGCGCGGTTTTCGCGCACAATCGCCTGCGATCGCTCCAGCCCCTGCTGCTGATTCCACGCCAGCAGATCCGCGCTGTTGGTGAATTTCGGCTTAATGTGCGCAGGCACTATACGTTGCAGTCTTTTCAGCAAATCGGCACTGTTTTTCATCGCTAACCTCGGAAACCATCGGGAATGGACTGGTCAGGTTCGGGAAAATGGTTGATATCGCGTTTCTGCTGGCCAGCGCCAGAGGCGCGGCTCAGCTGGATACTGCGCGCCAGCTTCTGCTGCCACTGCACATGGTGGAAGACGCGTCCTTCCGCCTGCCAGTAAGCGACAAAAGAGGCCAGTTCCGCCGGCGTCACTGGCGCGGTCAGCGCCACGCCCCATACCGCCGCCAGCCGGACAAAATCGGCATCCGGTTGCCAGCCCTGATACATCGCGAACTTACCCGCCGGCACCGGAATCGCCTCAGGATGCGCCAGATCGTCATCAAACAGACTCTCCTCCAGCGCCACATCAGAACGCGTCTGCTGCGCCGCGGCTTCAATCGCCAGCAACTCAGCCAGCCGTTGCGGCGTGACCGCGTACATCACTGGGGCATTGTTATCGAACACGGCGACCGCGCCCTGCTCCGCTGAGGCCAGCGCGGCAAGCGGCTGCTGGCGAAACGCCTCAAGGCCGATAATGGTGGAGGTGAGAATTTTGACAGACATGGCGCGGTCTCGGGTTGAAATTAATGCTTAGCCAGGAAAGTGACTTCCGCTAATTCTAACAATTTTAGCGAGAGAGATCGCATAATTCCGCCGTAAACGGTAAGTATCATGGCAATTCATCAATGCTGTTGCTGCATGACCCATTGCGGTTGTTCTTCAGTCTGGCTGCGCAGCGCCCACAGATAACGTATGCTGGCAAACAGGCACAGGCTATAACCCAGCAATTCGCTGCCCTCTTCAACCATATTTTTCACCACACGCTGATAACCGTCCGCCAGCAAATGTTGCCAAAGCTGATGCATGCCAAACAGACGCGAAAAGATCAGCACCGTCAGTAAACCCGCCGCCATCATATTCCACGCCGGATGTTGCAATAATTTCACTAATCCGCGGAGTGTCACCGTCACATCTGATGCGGCATAAAGCAGACAAACCATGGTTAATGCCAGCGCGAACCATACCCATGCACCATGGTGGATTTCATCAAACAGAAAATCCATCTCGCGGATCAGCATGCAGGCAAAGAAGCCGCCAACCAGCACCAGACTGCTGCGTAACGCGGGATGACGCGCGGCAGCGATAAAAAATGAAGAAGAAATAGCTGCCAGGATAATTTCCTGCGCTATCTCGGTCAGAGACGCTTCCTGCAAGGCATCATTCATCCAGTTAACATCGATGAAAAGCAAACCTGCCATCAATACCAAAAACAACGCACATGCCATGAAAGCCAGTAATTTATTGCGAAGTACAACAATATCGGACTGCATAAGATACCCATAGTTATGATTAGGTTGGTGATTATATTAACGATCGATATTTTAACTTCGCTTTTGATGCCATCCGGCAACGCGAGAAAAGAGCACGTAATACACCCGTTAAGGCGTATAATTCTCATACACTACTCTCAGTTTTGCTTTCATAAACAAGGGACTTTACGATGCAACGATGCGGCTGGGTATCACAGGATCCGCTCTATATTGAGTATCACGATCGTGAGTGGGGCATTCCACAAACTGACAGTAAGGCGCTGTTCGCCATGCTGTGCCTGGAAGGTCAGCAGGCAGGACTGTCGTGGATTACCGTATTGAAAAAACGCGAAAATTACCGGCGCGCATTCCACGATTTCGATCCGCAGGCGGTGGCGCTGATGAGCGAACAGGACATCGATGCGCTGATGCAGGACAGCGGGCTGATTCGTCATCGCGGCAAGCTTTCCGCCATTGTAGTCAATGCACGGGCGTATCTGGCGATGGAAGCCAGCGGCGAGAAGTTCGATGAGTTTATCTGGAGCTTTGTAAACCATCAGCCGCAAATTAATCATCTGCAAAGCCTGGCGGATGCGCAAAGTAACACCGCCGCCTCTGACGCCATGTCAAAAGCGTTAAAAAAACGCGGTTTTAAATTTGTCGGCTCCACCATCTGTTACGCATTTATGCAGGCCTGCGGGCTGGTGAACGATCATGTCGTGGACTGTTTTTGTCACCCCGATAACCTTTAGTCGCTGAGATTTACAATTACAGACAGAAACTCAGAATTTTCTCTCATATTTTAACGGCATAATCGTGCCGTTTATGGATGCATTTCATCTGTATAAAATCATTGAGGGAAGACCCATGAAAAAAAGCCTTATCGCCATCTCCGTGTTACTGAGCGGCACTATTGCTCTTTCCGGCTGTACCACCAATCCCTATACCGGCGAATCTCAGGCCGGTAAAGCGGGCATCGGCGCCGGGCTGGGCGCGGCATTAGGCGCAGGCGTCGGCATGCTGTCGTCGTCGAAGAAAGATCGTGGCAAAGGCGCGCTGATTGGCGCAGCAGCAGGCGCAGCACTGGGCGGCGGCGCGGGTTACTACATGGATGTGCAGGAAGCCAAACTGCGTGAGAAGATGCGCGGCACTGGCGTCAGCGTGACGCGCAATGGCGACAATATTATTCTCAATATGCCGAATAACGTCACCTTCGACTCCAGCAGCAGCAATCTCAAGCCTGCTGGCGCCAACACCCTGACCGGTGTGGCGATGGTGCTGAAAGAGTATGAGAAAACCGCGGTGAATATTGTCGGCCACACCGACAGCACCGGCACCCGCGCGCTGAATATGCGTCTGTCGCAGCAGCGTGCAGACACAGTCGGCAGCGCGCTGATCACCCAGGGCGTGGCGGCGAATCGCATCCGCACCAGCGGTGTTGGCCCGGACCAGCCGATCGCCAGCAACAGCAGCGAAGCCGGAAAAGCGCAAAACCGTCGCGTAGAGATTACCCTCAGCCCGCTGTAATTCTCTTATCCGCCAGGGGCCATACCGGCCCCTCAGACTAAAGACAAACTCACAGTACGGCTATTCCTGACAGCAACACATAAGCTCAAAACACAGGGAACACGGTCAGCGGAGGAAAGCGTCCCGCGCCATGGACGGCGCGGGCCGAGCTGTCAGGGATGACAGTTTTTGCGTCTTTCCGGAGCTGACCATGTTCCCTGTGCAGGCGCGATGTTACAACGACACGTCCTGGGTTTATCAACCATTTCGGCGGCTTCCTGGCCCCTGTAAAATCCCCGCAGCTGTGCTAGTCTCTGGCTCACTCTGTATGCCAAAGGACAGCCATGAAGCGCACGGCCGCACGAGCCACCATCAGCGATGTCGCCAGAGCGGCAAAAACCGGTAAAACCAGTGTTTCCCGTTATCTCAACGGTGAACAGCGCGCCTTATCCGCTGACCTGAAACAACGCATCGAAGCGGCCATCGCCGCGCTCGATTACCGTCCCAGCCAGATGGCGCGCGGTCTGAAGCGTGGCCGTACCCGCCTGATTGGCCTGATTATCGCCGACATCACCAACCCCTATTCCGTGGAAGTGCTTTCCGGGATGGAGGCCGCCTGCCGCGAACAGGGTTTTACTCTGCTGGTGTGCAATACCAATAACGAAGTGGATCAGGAAAGCCATTATCTGCAGCTGCTGAGCAGTTATCAGGTGGAGGGGATTGTGGTCAATGCGGTGGGTATGCGCGAAGAAGCGCTGAACCGGTTACAGCAGTCCATGCTGCCGATGGTGCTGATCGACCGTAAAATCCCTGATTTCCCCTGCGATGTGGTGGGCCTGAATAATATCGACGCCACCACCCGCGCCACTGAGCATCTGCTGGCGAACGGTTATCAGGCGCTGCTGTTTGTCAGCGAGCCGCTGGGCATGGTCAATACCCGCCGCGAACGCTGGCAGGCGTTTCAGACCGCCGCCAGCCGCCAGCCATCAGTGCACGCCGAACAGGCGGAAGTGGCGCTGTCGCAGGGAGAGAAACTGGATGCCATCCTGCGCGATTTTTACCTGCGCCATAAGCCACAGCGCTGCGCACTGCTGGTCGCCAACGGCGCGATGACGCTGCAGGTGGCACGTTCGCTGCGCCGCCTGGGGCTGCAGTGGGGGCCGGATATCGGCCTGCTCGGCTTTGATGAGCTGGAGTGGGCAGAGCTGGCGGGCGTCGGCATTACCACCGTCAAACAGCCGACCCGGCAGATCGGTTATGCCGCGCTGGACCAGGTAATTCGCCGTATTGAAGGCAGCGATGCGCCGCTAAATGAACACCTATTCACCGGCGAACTGATCGTGCGTGGTTCAACCACCTCACCGCAGGGCTGATTAATAAAAAAATCACCGGCACCGTGAGCACGATCATAAATTCGCCGACTTTCGCTTTTCTTTGGAACCGGTTCCATTTAACGTTTTACCCGAGATAAAGCCTGATTTAGCCGGAGAACGCGATGAAACGGGAAGTGATAGTAGTGACCGCCGCGTACGGTCATCAACAGATCGCCGCACTGGGCGGGCAGCAGGCGCTGCTGCCGATTATTGCCCGCGCGGGCGCTGACGGCGTGGAGATTCGCCGCGAACTGCTCAGTGAGAAGGAGTTGCAGAACCTGCCGCAGCTGGCAGCGGCGATCGCAGAACAGCAGCTGTTCGCCTTTCTGTCCGTGCCGGAAGCGCTGTTTACTGCCGATGGCGCGCTCAATCCGCAGCTGGATCAGCGGGTCGCGGAAGCACAACAACTCAATGCCCGGCTGGTAAAATTTTCGCTGGGTAACTATCAGCACGGCTTCGATTGCCAGGCGCTGCAACAGCGGCTGAACGACTATCCGCTGCAGGTGGTAGTGGAAAACGATCAGACAGAATATGGCGCCATCGTGCGCTTGCAGGAATTCTTCACCGATTGCGCCGCGACAGCCGACCCCTGCTTTATGACCTTCGACCTGGCGAACTGGCTGTGGGTGGGCGACGATGCCTTTGCCGCCGCCGCTCAGCTGGGACGCTACGTCAGCTATGTTCATGTAAAAACCGCGACGGCACATCAGCAAAGTTTCCGCGCCATCGCCCTTGATGAAGCGGGCAACGACTGGCGCGGCCTGATTAAACGCCTGCCCGCCGGCGCACCGCGCGGCATCGAATTTCCTTTAGAAGGTGACGACCTGGTTGCCGTCACCCGTCACTACGTTAACCTGGTTCGTGAGGCCTGAAGCCAATGACAACACCTACACAACACGCGCTGGACGCGGTCACCATCGGCGAAGCCATGGCGCTGTTTATCGCCCGGGAAACCGGCGATCTGGCGACAGCGGAAAGCTTTATCAAACGCATCGCTGGCGCTGAGCTGAATGTGGCGATTGGCCTCGCCCGTCTGGGTCTGAAAGTGGGCTGGGTAAGCCGTGTCGGGGATGACTCCTTTGGCCGTTTTACCCTGCAGCAACTGGCGAAAGAGGGCGTGGATCATCGCCAGGTCACCGTTGATAACCGTTACCGCACCGGTTTCCAGCTGAAAGCGAAGGTGGAAGACGGTTCCGACCCGCAGGTGGAGTATTTCCGTAAAGGTTCCGCCGCCAGCCATCTTTCCGTGGATGATTTTAATCCTGACTACTTTGGCTCTGCACGCCATCTGCATCTCAGTGGCGTGTCGGCGGCGATCTCCGCTACCTCACTGGAACTCTCTAAGCATGCCGCCAGAGAGATGCGCGCGCGGGGTAAAACCATCTCCTTTGACCCGAACCTGCGCCCGGTTCTGTGGCCGAGCGAGCAGGAGATGGTGAAACAGCTGAACCAGCTGGCGGAGTATGCCGACTGGGTATTACCGGGGGAAAAAGAGGGCAAAATCCTTACCGGTTACAGCCAGCCGGAAGCGATGGCCGATTTCTGGCTGGATAAAGGCGTGAAAGCGGTGATTATCAAAACTGGCAGCGACGGCGCCTGGTATAAAACCGCAGACGGTGAGAAAGGCCAGGTGGCGGCGATCCGCGTGGAGAACGTGGTGGATACCGTGGGCGCGGGCGATGGTTTTGCCGTTGGCGTGATCAGCGCGCTGCTGGAAGGCAAACCGCTGCCGCAGGCGATTAAACGCGGCAATAAGATCGGTTCACTGGCGATTCAGGTGCCGGGCGACAGCGAAGGATTGCCGACGCGCAGCGAGCTGGGCGACTACTGACATCGGGAAAACCAGCGGCATCCGCCATTTTTTGGGCGGATGCCCGCTGGTTTTTTTTCGCCAGGCCATTATGGTTAACATTTATCGTCAAACACAGCCGTTACAAACCGTTGATGTTAGTAGCCCGATACTCACTATCATCCGCTGCGGTAATTCCGCCGCCCAGCCAGCTTTCACAGGGAGACACGTATGAAGCCTGCCGTAGTTCTGTATAAGTCGCTGCCTGACGATTTACGTCAACGCCTTGATGAGCACTTTACCGTCACCGAAATCAACGGCCTGACGCCGGAAAACCTGAGCAAATACGCCGATGCCTTCCAGCAGGCGGAAGGCCTGCTCGGTTCCGGCGGCAAGGTCGATGCGGAGTTTTTGGCGCAGGCGCCAAAGCTGCGTGCGGCATCCACCATTTCCGTTGGCTATGACACTTTTGACGTCGAAGCCCTGAACCAGCGCAATGTGCTGCTGATGCATACGCCCACCGCGCTGACCGAAACCGTCGCCGATACGTTGATGGCACTGGTGCTGGCTTCCGCGCGTCGCGTGCCGGAACTCGCCGAACGCGTCAAAGCCGGTGAATGGCAGAGTGGCGTCGGCCCGGACTGGTTTGGTATTGATGTGCACCATAAAAAAATGGGCATTCTCGGCATGGGCCGTATTGGCCTGGCGCTGGCGCAGCGTGCGCATTTTGGTTTCGGCATGCCGATTCTGTATAACGCCCGCAAGCATCATCCGCAGGCGGAAGAGCGCTTTAATGCGCAATATTGCGATCTCGATACGCTGCTGAAAGAATCCGATTTCCTGTGCATTATCCTGCCGCTGACCGAACAGACCCGCCATCTTATTGGCCGCGATGAACTGGCGAAAATGAAATCCAGCGCCATCCTGATTAACGCCGGACGCGGCCCGGTGGTTGACGAGCAGGCGCTGATTAGCGCGCTGCAGGACGGCACTATCCATGCTGCCGGGCTGGATGTGTTTGAGCAGGAGCCGTTGCCTGCCAGTTCCGGCCTGCTGAAGCTGCAGAATGTGGTGGCAGTGCCGCATATTGGCTCCGCCACCCATGAAACACGTTACGAGATGGCGAAAGATGCCGTGGACAATCTGATTGCCGCGCTGAACGGCAAAGTAGAGAAAAACTGCGTTAACCCGCAATTGCTTGATCGTTAACCGCAAGCGGGTCGCCGTCCGGCGACCCGCAGTAAAAATCCCCCTCTGTTATCGCTTAGCCATTGCACCGCTGTTAACCTGGCGCTATCGTGGACGCCCCTATGCGATAACAAATGATTTACAGGTTATGAGCTTTTCTGCTTTTGGTGACAAATTTACCCGCCATTCAGGCATTACCCGCCTGATGGAAGATATGGGCGAAGGTTTACGGACTCCCGGTGCGGTGATGCTGGGCGGTGGTAATCCGGCGCAAATCCCGGCGATGAACGACTATTTCCAGCAGTTGCTGCAACAGATGCATGATGAAGGCAAGCTGACGGATGCGCTGTGCAACTACGATGGCCCGCGCGGCAAAGCGGTGCTGCTGGATGCGCTGGCGGAGATGCTGCGCAAGGAGCAGGGCTGGGATATCCAGCCGCAAAATATCGCCCTCACCAATGGCAGCCAGAGCGCTTTTTTCTATCTGTTTAACCTGTATGCCGGCCGCCGCGCCGATGGCACGAAAAAGCGTGTACTGTTCCCGCTGGCGCCGGAATACCTCGGTTATGCCGATGCTGGTCTTGATGAAGATCTGTTTGTCTCGGCGAAACCGAATATTGAGCTGCTGCCGGAAGGACAGTTCAAATATCACGTCGATTTCGAACATCTGCAGATCACCGACGATACGGGCTTAATCTGCGTCTCGCGCCCGACCAACCCCACCGGTAATGTGATTACCGATGATGAGCTGATGAAACTCGATGTGCTGGCGCAACAGCACGATATCCCGCTGCTGATCGATAATGCCTACGGCGTGCCATTCCCGGGCATTATCTTCAGTGACGTGCGCCCGCTGTGGAACCCGAATATCATCCTGTGCATGAGCCTGTCGAAGCTGGGCCTGCCAGGGTCGCGCTGCGGCATTATCATTGCCGATGAGAAAGTGATCTCCGCTATCGGCAATATGAACGGCATTATCAGCCTTGCGCCGGGCAGTATCGGCCCGGCGATCGCCACCGAGATGATTCAGCGTGGCGATCTGCTGCGGCTGTCGAAAGACGTGATAAAACCGTTCTACCTTGAACGCGTTAAGCAGACGATTGCGGTTATTCGCCGCTACTTACCGGAAGATCGCTGCCTGATTCATAAACCGGAAGGCGCAATTTTCCTCTGGCTGTGGTTTAAGGATCTGCCGGTTAGCACCGAAGTGCTTTACCAGCGCCTGAAGCAGCGCGGCGTGTTGATGGTGCCGGGCCACTTCTTCTTCCCGGGGCTGGAGCACGAATGGCCGCACACTCACCAGTGCATGCGCATGAATTATGTGCCGGACAGCGAGCTCATTGAGCAAGGTATCCGCATTCTGGCCGAAGAGATTGAGCGCGCGCACGCCGAAGAGTAATAACCCAGCCCTCCATGGCAAGGCGGTGCGCGGTTAAAGCGGGCAGCCTTTCGCGCGCAACAGGCTGTTAAAGCGCTCCGGATCGGTGGTGCCAGCAGCATTATTTTTGCGGATGCTGGCCTCACGTGCAGCATGCTGTTGCACTTTCGGCAGCAACGAGGCCAGCTCCGCCTGCGGAATGGCTATCACGCCGTCGGCATCGCCGACGATCAGATCGCCAGGAAACACCACCATCCCGGCGCAAGCGACAGGGACATTGACCTCGCCAGGGCCATCCTTGCTCGGACCGCGCAGGGTGTTGCCGCGGGCAAATAATGCGATGCCACCTTCCGCCCATTCGTTGACATCACGGATCGCGCCGTCAATCACAAAACCCGCGATCTTTTTCGCCACCGCAGACGTGCGCATCAGGCCACCAATCAACGCCTGGGTCAGGTCACCTGCGCCATCCACCACGATCACATCCCCCGGCTGCGCCATTTCAATCGCTTTGTGGATCATCAGATTATCACCGGGTCTGACTTTGACCGTCAGCGCCGGTCCGCATAGCACCAGTTGACTGTCCGCATGATAGGGTTGCAGACCCCGCGCGCCGACGCTGCGCCCCATACTGTCGCCGATATTGGGGACCGGCAGCTGGCGAAAAGCGTCAATCATGCTGCTGTCCGGGACCTGATCGCGCTGGCCGATAAAATAACCGGCCGGCCACTCGCTGCGTATGCTCATTCGCCTTGCTCCTTGTTAAGTTTTACCGCCTCAGGATTCACACAGGCCCGGCGGTCAAGGGTCTGCAGTTGTAAAAAGTCCAGACACTGCTGCGCGGCGGAACGCGCCACGGCGTCAAGGGCTTCGGGAGTCGAACCGCCAATATGCGGCGTCATCACCAGGTTGTTAAGCTGGCGGAACGGATGATCCGCTGGCAGGGGTTCATCGGCAAACGTATCCAGCCCGGCCGCGGCCAGACGGCCTTCAGCCAGCGCGGCCGCCAGCGCCGACTCCTCGATCAGCTCCCCGCGTGAGGTATTAATCACTATCGCGCCCGTCGGCAGCAGCGGCAGCGTCTCCGCGTTGAGCAACAGACGGGTGGCCTGATTTACCGGACAGTGCAGGCTGAGTAGCTGGCTCTGTTGCAGCAGCTGCTGTAACGAAGCGCATTGCTGATGTGCTGGCTCTGCGCTGGCGGTAAAGGCAGGATCGAAGAACACCACACGCATCCCGATAGCCTGCGCAATACGCGCCACACGACGACCGATTTCGCCATAGCCCACCAGCCCAAGCGTTTTGCCCTGTAACTCAATGCCATCACCGCTGCGCGTCCAGCGCTGCCCGGCAATTTCACGCTGGAAGAAGGGCAGACGACGCGCAGCGCTGAGCATCAGGGCGATCGTCAGCTCCGCGACCGATTGCGCATTGGTTGCGGGTGTCGTCAGTACCGGTATCCCGTGCGCGCTGGCGGCCGCCACATCGATATTGGTCACGCCAACGCCGTGTTTACAGATGATTTTCAGTGAAGGACAGCGGTTAATCGCTGCTGCTGAGAGCGGGACGGTGCGGGAAATCACCGCGTCGTACGCCTTGCCGGACATCAGCTGCTCGACTTCCTGCGCATCAAGGCTCTGTTGCAGGTAATCCACTTCACATCCAGCGGCCGCCAGCACCGCGCGCCCCGCCTCGCCCAGCGTCGGGGCGGTCATTAAGAACTTATATGTCATAGCCAACTCCAGCATTGATTTGCTTAATGTTGGCATCAACAAACGATAAATAATAATATCTGGGTATTATTTATTGATTCCTGCGGGGAATGGAATGGAGTTAAAAGACTTACGTTACTTGCTGGCGATTCAGGACACTGGCCACCTGGGGCGTGCGGCGATAAGCCTTGGTATGACTCAGCCCGCGCTGTCTAAATGCATTCAGCGGCTGGAGAAAATCTATTCGGTACGTCTGCTGCTCAAGGTCGGTCGTGGCATCCGTTTGACGGAAGCGGGCGTGCTACTTTGTGAGCGCGCGCAAAAAATCGTGCAGGCGATGGAGATGACCCGGCAGGATATGAGCTCGCTTGCAGAGGGAACGGCAGGCTATATCCGGCTGGGCGCCGCTGCCACCGCAGCAGAATTTATGCTGCCGCAGCTGTCGAGCCAGCTGTTACGCGCAGCGCCCAGCATTCGTCTCGATCTGAAAGTCGGCATGAATGACCTGCTGCAGAGCATGCTGCGGGAAAATCAGCTGGATATGATCCTCGGGTTTCTGCCAGAACAGGGGCAGGAGTTTATCTCGATTCCCTTGCTCGACGATCCGGTGGTGCTGGTGGCCAGCAAAGACCATCCGCTGGCCGGTATCCATCCGACGCCGGAACAGCTGGATCAATATAACTGGTTGCTTCCCTCGCCAAACGTGGCGACCCGGCAATGGCTGGAACAGCGCTTGCGTGGCGCGGGCTATCCACCCCCACGGATTCAGATTGAAACCAATACGCTGGCGGCATTACGCATGGTGATTGCCGAAACCCAGCTGCTCAGCTTTCTGTCCCGCCGCGGCCTGAAAGAGCTGCAGAACGCCATCCCACTGGTGGAAATCCCCCTGCCGTTGCTGGTGATGCCGCGCACGTTTGGTTTGCAGTTCCATTCATGGAGCGAGCTATCGCCAGCGGCACGCAAGCTGGCGAATATTGCAGAAAAAATCTGGAATTATCAGCACTAACCCGGCAACGTCGGGTTGCCTGGCCATGGCACGCCAGGCGTCGTCCCTCAGTACTCTTTACGGGCAATGGCGCTATTGCGCATCCCCACCAGCAACACCACCCCGGCGCCGACCGCACCGGCAATCAGCGACAAATACGGCACGTGAGGCATATTACGTATCACTACCGGGTCGCTGACCAGCATGGTGCCGGCAATCCAGCCAATTAAAGCGCCGCCAAACGTAATAATCAGCGGGAAGCGCTGCAACAGCGCCAGCACCAGGCGACTACCCAGCACAATAATGGGAATACTGATAATCACCCCGAGGGCGACCAGCAACACATTGTCGCGGCCTGCCGCCGCCACCGCCAGCACGTTATCCAGCGACATCACCACATCAGCGGTGACGATGGTCATCACCGTTTTCCACAGGCGGCTGTCGCTGGCCATGTCCGTACTTTCATCGTCATGGTTGTCCACCAGTTTCAGGCCAACCCACAGTAGCAATACGCCACCCACCACCTTCAGCCACGGCAGCGCCAGTAGTTTAACCGCCACCACCAGCAGGATAATACGCGCCAGCACCGCGCCCAGGGTGCCGAGAAAAATCGCTTTCTTTTGCAAATGCGGCGGCAATTTACGGCACGCGAGGGCGATGACGACCGCGTTATCGCCCCCCAGCAATAAATCAATCATCACGATCTGCGCCAGGATGATGATGAAGTCCAGATTGTCGACCAACAAGGTCATACGCCACTCCAGGTGGATGAAAGAGGGAAAATCCCCAACAGCAGAGATATCACCAGCAAAATCAAACAGTTCACCAGTGACCATTTGAAGGTAAAAGATTGGTTTTCTGAGTAATCCAATTTTAGCATGCTCACCACCAGATAGGTGGAGGCTACCAGCGGACTCAGAATATGGACCGGCTGGCCGACCAGTGAGGCGCGCGCCATCTCAATGGCGCTGATGCCATGATGCTGCGCGGCATCGGCTAAAATGGGCAGCACACCGAAATAGAACACGTCATTCGATACCAGCCATGTCATCGGGATACTCAACAGGGCGGTGACCGGCGCCAGATACGGCCCCAGCGCATCCGGGATCACCCGCAGCAATGCCTCGCCAACGGCATTGATCATACCGGTGCCGCTGAATAAGCCCGTGAACACCCCGGCGGCAAAGATCAGGCTGCACACCGCGAGGATAGGCGGTGCGTGCAGCTCGAGCTGCTCTTTCTGCGCAGTAAGCGTCGGGAAATTGACGATCAGCGCCAGACTGGCGGCCAGCATAAACAGGTAACTCAGCGGCAGCACTTGCAGACACAACCCGGTCAGTAATAACGCCGTCAGCAGCCAGTTAAACGCGAAAGTGAGCGCACCGCGTCCACGCGCTTCGCTCTCTGCCAGCGGGCCGCCGTGAACCGCCAGGCTGGCACCCGCCCTGTTCAGTCGGGCGCGTTCGCGTCGGCCAAAAATATAAGCGAGGACAAAGGTCCACAGCACGCAGGCCAGCAATGCCGGGATCATCGGCACGAACAGGTCGCTCATGTCCACGTGCATCGCCGTCGCCGCGCGCGCGGTTGGGCCGCCCCACGGCACCATATTACCGAGGCCCGCCACCTGCAGCAGCAGACAACAGACCATCGGTCGTGACAGTCCGAGACGCTGATAAATCGGCATAAATGCCGACAGTACGATGATGTAGATGGTGGCGCCATCACCGTCCAGCGCCACAATAAACGCCAGCAATACCGTACCGAGGAAAATCTTCACCGGATCGCCGTGCACCAGACTGATAATCCGCCTGACCAGTGGGTCAAACATGCCTGCTTCGGTCATCACCATAAAGTAGAGCATGGCAAACAGAATCATCACGCCATTGCCCGCGACACTGCGTATCCCCTCAACCACAAATTTTCCCATATCGGCATAAAAGCCGCCAGCCAGGGCGAAAAGAGTCGGAATAATAATCAGGGCGGTCAGGGCAGAAAGTCGTTTGGTCATCAAAAAGAAAATAAAAAAAACCAGCATCAGAATACTCAGTATTACCAGCATCATTCAGTCCTCATACTTCTTTTTATATGACAGAGTTTGCTGAAACCCTAAAATGTTGGGCATCTGTTTCCTCTGCGTTAATTTTTTTCGATTATGGCAGCCGCTGCAGAGGAATAGCGGTTTGCGATTTTATTAATCGATTCCTGACAGGAATGAGAACGGGTGGATAAGCGGCAATATCAGCACGACAAGGGGGTTCAGGCGATATTCAGCGAAGGGAGAGCGGAAAATAGCATTACCACTTTGTGAGCAAGGACAAAAAAGCGGAGGGATGCCAGCTGAGGCAGACAGCGATGAAAAAAGCCGCGATCGCCTGCGCTATTGCGCAGCACTGTTCATCACCGACGCCAGATAAACCGGGCGCATTGCACCATAAAGGTTCATTTTACGGCGACAAATCGCTCAGTTCGCGCACCGAAACGGTGATTAAGGCACGGCATCCACAAAAAACCCCATTTAATGCACATTTTGTGAATCTTGCTTTCCAGTTATTTATGAAATTATTTCAATAAGTTAGTAAATACTTCTGTTTGCAGGCCAGACACTGGCCTGATAATTGCTGTATCCGATGCGACCTGTATTGCTACTTTTTGGGAACGTTAATGGATACGCATCAGTCAGAACAACAGTTAAAAAGAGGGTTAAAAAACCGTCACATACAGCTGATCGCTTTAGGTGGCGCCATTGGCACGGGCCTGTTTCTCGGCATTGCGCAGACCATCAAAATGGCCGGACCTGCGGTGCTGCTCGGTTATGCCATTGCCGGCGTGATTGCCTTCTTTATCATGCGCCAGCTCGGTGAAATGGTGGTGGAAGAACCGGTCGCCGGATCGTTCAGCCACTTTGCCAATAAATACTGGGGTGGTTTTGCCGGTTTTATGTCGGGATGGAACTACTGGGTGCTGTATGTGCTGGTGAGCATGGCGGAACTGACCGCCGTCGGCATCTATGTGCAGTACTGGTGGCCAGAAATACCGACCTGGTTATCCGCCGCGGTATTTTTCGTGGCAATCAACGCGATTAACCTCGCCAACGTCAAAGTCTATGGCGAGGTGGAATTCTGGTTTTCGCTTATTAAAGTCGCCGCGATTCTCGCGATGATCGCCTTCGGTGTCTGGCTGTTAGCCAGCGGCCATGGCGGCCCGGAAGCCAGCGTGGCGAACCTGTGGCAATTCGGTGGTTTCTTCCCCAACGGCATCAGCGGTCTGGTGATGGCAATGGCGGTGATTATGTTCTCCTTCGGCGGATTAGAGCTGGTGGGCATTACCGCCGCCGAAGCGGATAATCCGGCGAAAAGCATTCCCAAAGCCACCAACCAGGTGATTTACCGCATTCTGCTGTTCTATGTGGGCGCGCTGGCGGTGCTGCTGTCGCTGTACCCGTGGCAAAAGGTGGTGGAAGGCGGCAGCCCGTTCGTCCTGATCTTCCATGCCCTGAACAGCAATATGGTGGCCACCGTGCTGAACCTGGTGGTGCTGTCTGCCGCGCTGTCGGTGTATAACAGCTGCGTGTTCTGCAACAGCCGCATGTTATTTGGCCTGGCGAAACAGGGCAATGCGCCCGCTGCGCTGCTGAACGTTAACCGCCGCGGCATTCCACTAACGGCGCTGGCGGTTTCCGCCCTGGCGACCGCGCTCTGTGTGGTGATCAACTATGTGATGCCTGGCAAAGCCTTTGAGTTGCTGATGTCGCTGGTGGTGTCGGCGCTGGTGATCAACTGGGCGATGATCAGTATCACTCACCTGAAATTCCGCCGTGCGATGCGCCTTAGCAACCAGCCCACGCGTTTTCAGAGTCCGTTCTATCCGCTGACCAACCTGCTCTGCCTGCTGTTTTTAGCCGGCGTGCTGGTGATTATGTTGCTGACTCCGGGTATGGCGCTCTCTGTCTGGCTGATCCCGGTCTGGCTGCTGGTGCTGGCCGCCGGTTATCAGTGGAAGAAAAAGAACCTGCCCGTCGCAGGTGAAGCGGTTTAATCGAATAACATCAATAACTCAGCAAGGGAAAAAATGAAAAAATTATTACTTTTGGCATTGCTGGTTGCTGCCGGGAGCGCCAGCGCACAGTCACACCTGAATACCGTGATGCAGCAGGGTGCGCTGACCGTCTGCACCACCGGCGATTACAAACCTTACAGCTTCCAGAAACCCGATGGCAGCTATGAGGGGATTGATATCTCGATGGCGGAATCACTGGCCAGCAGCCTCGGCGCGAAAGTGAAATGGGTGAAAAGCAGCTGGAAAACCCTGACGCCAGATGTAGTCGCCGGGAAATGCGATATCGCCGTCGGCGGTATTTCTGTCACGCTGGCGCGCCAGAAGCAGGTGTTCTTTACCGAAAAAATGGACGTTGATGGCAAGATCCCGCTGGTACGCTGCACCGACGTCAGCAAATACCAGACCATCGAGCAAATCAACAAGCCATCAGTCCGCCTGCTTGAACCGGCTGGCGGCACCAACGAGGCGTTTGTACGGGCATATCTGCCCGAGGGCAATCTGACGCTGACCCATGATAACGTAGGTATTTTCCAGCAGCTGGCGGATAAAAAAGCCGATGTGATGATCACCGAAGCCTCCGAAGCGCTGTACCAGAAGAACTTCCATCCGACGCTCTGCGCCGTGAACCCTGATAAGCCGATGCAGTACGGGGAAAAGGCCTATATGTTGCCAGCCGATGACATCAGCTGGAAATTGTATGTCGATCAGTGGCTGCACCTGGCGAAAGCGACCGGCGAGTATCAGAAAGTGGCCGATCAGTGGCTGTCAGTTAAAAAATAACCGCGCAACTGCAGAGGCCCGGCAATACGGGCCTCTGACCCGCCGCAACACGATTACGCGTCCTCCAGCGACTGCGCACACCACTGCGCCAGCATCTTAATCGCCTGCTCCACGTCCTGATTCCAGCCAAACCCGGCATTGAGTCGGAAACAGTGGTCGTAGCGCTGATCGGTAGCAAAAATATGCCCCGGCGCGATACCAATACCGGCATTGCGCGCCTTGATAAATAAGGTGCGCACATTCAGCGACTGACGCGGCATTTCCACCCACAGCAGATAACCGCCTTCCGGATCGGACACCCGGGTGCCCGCCGGGAAATAGCGCAGCACCGCCGCGCGCATCTGGCGGATCTGGCTGGCCAGTTCGCGCCGCAGCTTACGTAAATGGGCATCATAACCGCCACTGCGCAGCAACTCGGCGATCGCCGCCTGCGGCAATACCGACGTCCCCATCGTCGAGGTATATTTTAGCGAAGCGATTTTGCGCATGTAGTTGCTACTGTGCACCCAGCCAATTCGAATGCCCGGCGCCACCGTTTTCGAAAAACTGCTGCATAAAATGACATTAGGACTGAAAGCGCGCATCGGGAACGGACGGCTATCGCCAAAAGCGGTATCGCCAAAGATATCGTCCTCGATAATAATCACCTGATGCTCATCCGCCTGGCGCGCAATAACAGCTTTCTGCTGATCGGGAATGCTCTTTCCCGATGGATTATTGATATTGGCCAGCGTGACATACGCCTGTACGGCTTTGCGCCGAAACAGCGCCGTTAATTTCTCAACGCTGACATAACCTTCAGGGCCATTTTCCACCTCAATGACACGCAGCCCTAAATTATGCAGCATTTGCAACAACACGAAATAACAGGGTGACTCGACAGCTACCACATCACCGGCCTTGAGTGTCGCGCGTAATGAGAGCGAAATCGCTTCAATGCAGCCATTGGTAATTAAAATATCATCCGGATTGATATTGCAGCCATAATCGATCGCGCGGCGGGCTATTTCGGTTTTCAGTGCCGGATAACCGGTGCCTTTAACCGTATCGCCGAGCAAAAACGGTTTGCTGTAACCCAGCTGACGCAGCAGCAAACCGATCTTTTTCACCGGATACAGCGACCTGGCGCCATTGGCCAGATCGAGACGCACCCGGCAATCCGTGCCCACCATCGCCAGATGCAGCTCCGTCTGCTCATCCAGTGGCGCGACCTCACGCGACGGCTCAATCACCAGCGGCGCACGACCTGATGAGGCAACAAAAAAACCGGACTTTGGCCTGGCGACGGCGTAGTGGTCATCTTCCAGCAAGCGCAGGGTTTTCAGGGCGGTGGTCATACTGACCCGGTACTGGGCCGCCAGCGTTCGCACCGATGGCAAACGCGTATCAGGCTGTAGCGTGCCGTCATCTATCGCCTGCTTAATTTGCCCGGCAATCTGACGGTAACGGCTTCCCTGGCTTTCCTTATTTTCTCCGGCAACCGCCATCTGTTCCACCCCATATCGTTCAGATCTGTGCATTTAAGTAAGATTACTTTGCGTTTAATTTGACGCTAAAGAGGCCAGCTTCCGCAGGCCATGAAACCGATGACATCACATGATTACGCAAACTCCTGAACACGTCATGCCAGGCTATCATGTTACTTACAGCTGGTACGCGATGCGCTACTTTTTAAATAGACTCAGTTCACCCCTTGTACAGTGGGAGAGCAGTGAGGTAGTGTCTGGCTGGCGTCGAATGAACAATCATGAGCTTCATGGATTCACTTTTGCGGAGTCAATCATGGCCATTTTTAATCAGATTCGCGTTATCAATCCCTGCATGTTTGTGGATAACACATGGCTTGACGACATTGTTACAGCACGTGTCCCATTGCTGGTGCTGCGAGGCTTTCTGACGCCCACTGCCACCATTGCGGTAGTAAAAGATGTGATGCAGTGTCGGCAAAAAATAGCGCTCACTTATCCCTGTCCTGACACATCAACCACCCTTGGCGCCTGCCTGGCAAAATACACCTCTGTACCGGAAAACTACTTCACTGAGCTGCGCGATATCCAGCCGATGCTGCCGGATACGCTGCTGACGCTGCGTGAGCAGGTTTACGGCTGGGTAAAGAAAGTGCTCAAGCTCGAGAGCCTGCAAACTGCGCAGGAACCCGAGCTTGGTCCCTATTCTGCCGCGATTGTGCGTCTCCATCGCGACGGCGCCACGCAGCCGTTGCATCACCACGATATCGTGCGCGACGCGGCCAGCAGCGGCCTGGCGGTCAGCCAGATTTTGCACCAGCTCAGTTGCGTAGTGAACCTGCAGACGGACGACAGCAGCGGTGCACTGCGGATCTATAACAAAAAATGGCAGGTGGAAGACGAGCGCTTCAAGACACCGGGCGAACAGGGCTATCAGGATGCGGTGGTGCAACACTGTGAAACCTGCGAATTCAGCCCACGCTGCGGCGATATCTATCTGTTCAATCCGGCTTATTACCACGAAAGCGGCCGGGTCTCCGGCGATACCCGTATCACGATGGACTTCTTCTTCGGTTTAACCGACAAAAAGATGAAACACGCGATTGCCTGGAGTTAGCTATTAGCTAAGCGGGAGCCATTCATGGCCTTCTGCTGGCGCAGGGGCGGCAGCCATGCCGTCCATTCGCTGGCGGCGTTTTGCCGCCCAAATTAAGGAAAAGACTATGTCGGTCAAAGATATGTTGCTGGCTCTCTGTGTGGTGATCGCCTGGGGAGTGAATTTTGTGGTGATTAAAGTGGGCCTGCACGATATGCCGCCCTTTTTGCTGGCCGGTTTACGCTTCGCCCTGGTGGCGCTGCCCGCTATCTTGTTTATCAAACCCCCCAAAATCCCGCTGCGCTGGCTGGCAGTGTATGGCATGACCATCAGTTTCGGTCAGTTCGCCTTTCTGTTTCTCGCCATCAAACTGGGTATGCCAGCTGGCATTGCTTCGCTGGTGCTGCAGGCGCAGGCCTTTTTCACCATTCTGCTGGGCGCGCTGCTGCTGAGTGAACAGTTGCGCTGGCACCATATTGCTGGCGTCGTGATCGCCGCGCTGGGGATGCTGCTGCTGGCGGAAGCGGGCATGGAGAATCAGAGCGCGGGCGGTATCACGCTGATCACTCTGCTGCTGACGCTGGGTGCCGCCTTCTCCTGGGCGCTGGGCAATATCAGCAATAAAGTGATTATGCGGCAGTATCCGGTGCCGGTAATGTCGCTGGTGGTGTGGAGCGCGCTGATCCCGGTGGCGCCTTTTTTCCTCTGTTCCTGGCTATTTGAAGGCGCATCCACGATGGTGTCGAGCCTGATAAATATCACGCCAGTGACGATAATGGCGCTGATTTATCTGGCATTTATCGCCACTATCTTAGGCTATGCCATCTGGGGAAACCTGCTTAAACGTTATGAGACCTGGCGTGTTGCGCCGCTGACGCTGCTGGTGCCGGTGGTGGGGATACTCAGTGCTGCGCTGCTGCTGGGGGAAAGGCTGTCGCTGCTACAGCTGACCGGAGCGGCGATTATTATCGCCGGTTTGCTGCTGAATGTGTTTGGCGGTTTACTGACGTCATTGCGTCAGAGCAGACGGCAGGTGCAATAACAGAACGGGGCCAGCAGATGCTGACCCCGGGAGTGTCGCCGTTAGTTAAGGATTTCGATACGACGTGGTTTCATCGCTTCTGGCACTACGCGTTCCAGGTCAATATACAGCAGGCCGTTCTCTAAACGTGCATCGCGTACATGCACATGCTCGGCCAGCTGGAATTTGCGTTCAAAGTTGCGCTCGGCGATGCCCTGATACAGGTACTGACGCTCGGCTTGCTCTTCAGGATGGGCGCCACGCACCACCAGCAGATTGTCGTGAGAGGTAATTTCAAGCTCATTCTGAGCAAAACCCGCCACGGCAATGGTAATTCGGTAATGATTTTCCGCCACCAGCTCCACATTATAAGGAGGGTAACCACCGTTGCTCTGATTCTGGCCGGATTCCAGCAGATTAATCAGACGGTCAAAACCAATGGATGAACGATACAGCGGAGAGAGATCAAAGTTACGCATAGTAAATAGCTCCTGATTTTCAGCGAGTAATTAACACAACCTTCCCCAATGGACAGGCTGCTGGTCAGCAAGGCCATACCCTGTCGGCGTATGCTTTCTGACCTGATATAAAAATGGGGATGGCGCCAATACTTTCAAGAGCCGAAATGTAATTTTTTTATCCATCCTGCTGTGAATGGCTTACACTCAGCAGGAACCCCCGTCGGCGTTCGGGTAGCAGTTACCGCAGAGTAACCGGGACACTCCCAGCCCAGCGACGAATAAGCTCAGCCAGGCGATGACCTTGACTGAAAGGAATAAGATGATGAAAGCATTGAAGACTTACCGTGTTGCCGGTTTATTTGCTTGCTGCGCGCTGGCGGGCGCTTCTGGCTGCTCCAGCGTGATGTCCCACACCGGTCCGAGCCAGGGGTATTACCCCGGCACCCGTGCCAGTGCCGCCATTATCACTGACGATCAAAGCAACTGGGTGATGAAACCGCTGGCCGCGATTGATCTGCCTTTCTCCGCCGTGATGGACACTATTCTGCTGCCCTGGGATTACTGGCGCACCGGTGCTGATACCGCGCCAGACTCACCGCGCGAACGCGTACGCCAGAGTGAAGCCGCATCGCGCCCTTTTGACTCTATCCACAGCGCCGAGCCGCTGGCGGTTAATTCAGCGCAGCCGTAAAGATCTGGCGATAGCCGTCGATATCGCGCATATACGCGACCTGCAGTCCGTCAGGAGAAATCACTACGGCATCGCCGCCCGGCGCGACCACTGTCCTTGTGGTTAAGCGCCGCAGTCTGCCGCTGGCGACATCACACAGCATCACGCTGTTATCACAGATAAACGCCAGCGTCTGCCCCGCCGGATGCCAGCTAAAAGCGGACTGGATATCGCTGTCGCTGCGGGTAATCTGCCGTGGTTCTCCGCCATTAGGCGAAATGGTCCATAGCTGGATAATGCCGTGATCGTCCTTCATCAGAAACGCAATGGCGCTGCCGTCCGGCGAGGCGCGCAGCCAGTGGCGAGGCTGGCTGACCAGGCCGGGAAAGCGCCGGTTTGCGGTGAACGTCAGCCGCCGCTGCTGGACACCGTGCGGCGGCGCAGGCAAGCGGCTCTCACTGCCCGCCAGCGGCTGGTCGCCTTCCTGTGCGTAATCGCGCAGTTTTTCCGGCAGGTCGACGAGGAAGACTTCTGACAATTTCTCGCCATTCTCATCCAAAGTGTCGCCAATAAAGGCCAGCGCCCAGCGCTGCCAGCTTCCGTCCGGCTTGCAATAGCCCTGATTACCCACCCAACCCTCTTCGTAAGCGCGGTTGATCTCATCGCTGCCGGGCGCAGGCGTGGCCGTGGTCTGGCTGACCAGCACACAGAAATGGCTGCCATCATATTCACGCGGATGCTGTTTCGGCGGGCAGACAGCACGCAGCGGTACGGCAACGCCGACGTTGCGCAGATCTTCAGCCCGATCCCACTCATGCATCACATGGTCGTTATAGGTAAAGCTCAGGCGCGAACCATCGGGGCTGAACACATGCACGTGGGAGCCGCCGCGCAGCGCACCAGGGGTAAACGGTGGCGTGATATCACAGGCATCAAGGTTTTCCGCCACGCCGTTCTGCACAATCACGCCGCGACGGTGATGGAAATCGTACTGCCAGCTGCTGTCCGGGTTCTCCGGGCCATGGATACAGACGTAGCGCGGCGGTAAATCCGGGCTGGCGGTCACCACGCCAACATGTGCCCCCTGGCTGGCGGTATACAGCACTTCCGTCACTCCCGTGACCACATTCACGCGCTCGATGGTCAGGCCGGTGAAGGAGGCGCCGGACGGGCGCACATCATAAACCAGCCACTGGCTGTCTGCCGTCCAGATATTGATATTGGTGAGCTGATGGTTGCGGGGAGCGAACGTGATTTGTTTCATGAAAAGACCCTGATGCACGGCATTTGCATCAGGGTATAGCATCGGTGGAAATTAGCCTACTCGTTTCACATCGCCTACCAGCAGGATGTAAGAGAGCGCACCCATCAGCGCCACGGCAGAGATATAGACCAGCGCCGGGCCAAAGCCGTAATCCTGCGCCAGATAGCCAATCACCAGCGGCACGGTGATACCGCCCAGCCCGCCGACGAAGTTAAACACGCCGCCCGTCAAACCAATCAGACGCATCGGCGCCAGCGAGGACACCAGTGACCAGGTGATTGAGGCAAAACCGTTACCGAAGAAGGCCACCGCCATCAGCGTCATAATCCACACCGGATCGTTGGTATAGTTCGCTCCCATAATGCAAGTGGAGATCAGCAAACCACAGATAATCGGCGTCTTACGCGCTGCACCCAGCGAATAGCCTTTTTTCACCAGTTTATCGGCCAGCCAGCCGGAGAGCAGTACGCCAAAGAAAGCTGCGAGGAACGGCACGGTGGTCATAAAGCCCGCTTTCAGCGCGGTGATGCCTTTTTCCTGCGTCAGGTAGTTCGGGAACCAGGTCAGGAAGAACCATAATGTCGATGTCACCGCGAACTGCCCGAGATAGACGCCCACCAGTTTGCGATGGAACACCAGCTTCCAGTCGGCTTTGGTCAGCGGCTGACGCGCCTCTTTCTTCACCGGCGCATCGCCATCCACCAGACCACCGCCATCGCGGATGTAATCCAGTTCGGCTTTGCTGATGCCTTTAGTCAGGCGTGGCGGCTGATAAACCTTGATCCAAATAATCGACCAGATAATGCCGATACCGCCGGTGACGATAAATACCCAGTGCCAGCTCAGCAGTTCCTGAATCCAGATCAGCAGCGGCGTCAGGAATGCCAGGCCGACAAACTGGCCGGAGGTATAAAAGCCCACGGCGGACGCGCGCTCATGTTCCGGGAACCAGCTGGTGACCATACGGTTATTAGTCGGGAAAGCCGGCGCTTCAAAAATACCGGTGATGGCGCGCAGGCCAATCAGCGACATTAACCCGGTGGCAAAGCCCTGCAGCAACGTCGCCACTGACCAGCCCATAATGGCGATAAAGTAGGTCAAGCGTGAACCCACGCGGTCAAGGAACCAGCCGCCAGGGATCTGGCACAGCGTATACAGCCAGGCAAAGGCAGAGAAGACGTAGCCCATTTCTGCCTTGGTGATACCAAATTCTTCCTGAATATGCGCGGAGGCCACAGCCAGGTTAGCGCGGTCAACATAACAGATGACCACGGTAATAAAGATCATAATCAGCGTCAGATAACGACGACGCCCTGGTTTTGCAGTTGTTACTGAAATATCCATCGCAATCTGTCCCCAGATTTTGGGCATAGCGAAGCCGCTCACCATGCCCTGTAATTTACAGAGGGTGTGTAATTGGTTTTATATAAATAAAAATGCCCTGAATAATTCGAGCCGCAGTGAGCGCCAGAATTATCCTCCCCTGCCGCAGACCCAGGTCAGCAACAGGGGTGAATCATCCCGTCAGCGCGCCTGCTGCGCGAAGCAGGACGGGTATTACCACTCAGCCACCGAGCCGTCGGCGTGGCGCCACAGCGGGTTACGCCAGTCTGGCGCATTTTTACTGAGTTCAATCACTTTCGCTTCATCAATATCCACGCCGAGACCCGGTTTCATTAATGGTTTAAAGAAACCACCTTCCATGCTGAAGTCTTCTTTGTTTTTCACGAAGTCGAGCAGTTCCGCACCCTTGTTATAGTGGATGCCCATGCTCTGCTCCTGGAATACCGCATTGCGTGAGACGAAGTCCACGTGCAGACACGCCGCCAGCGCAACCGGACCCAGCGGACAGTGCGGCGCCAGCGCCACATCATAGGCTTCCGCCATGCCAGCAATTTTGTAGCATTCGGTGATACCGCCCGCATGCGACAGATCCGGCTGCAGAATCGCCAGGCCGCCTGCTTCCAGCACGCGTTTAAACTCGAAGCGCGAGAACATACGCTCACCGGCAGCGATTGGAATATGGGTCTGCGCCGCCAGTTTCGGGTAGTACTCCGCCTGCTCCGCCAGTACCGGCTCTTCAATAAACAGTGGACGATACGGCTCCAGCTCTTTAATCAACACTTTGGCCATCGGCGCGCTGACGCGACCGTGGAAGTCGAGGCCAAACTCAATCTCATTACCGAAGGCTTCGCGAATTTGCGCCACGGTGTTCACCGCCGCATCCACAGCGCGTGAATTATCAATCACGCCCATCTCTTCGCAGCCGTTTAGCTTGAAAGTATCAAAGCCGATGCCGCGCAGTTTTTTAATCCCGTCGATCACCTCTGCCGGACGATCACCGCCTACCCAGCTGTAGGCTTTGATTTTGTCGCGCACCAGGCCGCCCATCAGCTGCCAGACCGGCGCGTTCAGCACTTTGCCTTTGATATCCCACAGCGCCTGGTCAATACCGGCGATGGCGCTCATCAGAATCGGGCCGCCACGGTAAAAGCCCGCGCGGTACATCACCTGCCACAGGTCGTTGATGCGCGCCGGGTCCTGACCAATCAGGTATTCGCCCAGCTCATGCACCGCCGCTTCAACGGTGCGCGCACGCCCTTCAATCACCGGCTCGCCCCAGCCGACTACCCCTTCATCGGTTTCGATTTTCAGGAACATCCAACGCGGAGGTAAACGGTACGTGGTGAGTTTGGTTATTTTCATTTCACAGCCTCTCGATACGCCTTAACAAATGTCGCAGCCTGCTGCGCAGTACGCTCAACGGATTGTCCGGCGCGATAGAGATCGCTGCCCAACCCGGCGCCCACGCACCCTGCCTGAATCCATTGCGCCAGGTTTTCCGGCGTCACGCCGCCGACGGCAAACACCGGAACATCTGCCGGCAGCACTGCTTTCAGCGCTTTGATATAGTCCGGGCCAAAAGCCGATGACGGGAAAATTTTCAGTCCCTGCGCGCCGGCATCGAGCGCGTGAAACGCTTCGGTGGCGGTGGCGCATCCCGGGCAGACGGTCATGCCGCAGGCTACCGCGCGGCGAATCACCTCGGGCTGGATGTTAGGTGTCACAATCAGTTTGCAACCCATTTTGGCAAGCTGGTCGACCTGCTCCGGCTGCAGAACGGTGCCTGCGCCGATTAATGCTTTATCCCCAAACGCCTTGACTACCGCCGGGATGCTTTTCTCCCACTGCGGAGAGTTAAGCGGGATCTCAATTGCGTCAAAACCCGCGTCGATCACCGCCGCGACGTGCGCCAATGCCTCGTCAGGGGTGATGCCACGCAGGATTGCGATCAGCGGGAGATTAGTTTGCCACTGCATGAGCGATGCCCCTTATGCCTGCCTGAAATGCCGTATCGCCAGCCACCGTGGCCACCTCACGCCCCGCAGCGCGGAACGCCTGCTGATAGCGCGCGGTCAGCGATGTGCCAGCGACAATAGTGATAGCCTGCTCACCCGCGATGTAGTCGCGCATGCTGGCGACTTCCGCGCCAATCAGCAGGCCAGATAAAAATTCGCTCACCTGCTCACGCGGCAGCATTCCCAGCACGTGCGAGGCGCGAACTTCAAAAAGTTGCGGCAGAACGGCTGGCGAGGCGAGACCGCGCTCCAGCCCGGCGGCAAACGCCGCTTCCGAGTTTTCCTGCTCCGGCAGGCCCGCGCCTGCCAGCGAATGGCGCAGTAACAGATGGTGCAGTTCGCCGGTCATGACAGTGCGGAAATCGTGGATTTGCTCAGCATCGGCCCGCACCCATTTACAGTGGGTGCCCGGCATCACATAGACAGAAGAGGGCGAGAGCGTGCGTGCACCGAGCAGTTGCGTCTCTTCGCCACGCATCACATTGTGGTTGTCGTCACGCGCCACGCACAAACCGGGAATAATCCAGATATTGTCGCCAACGGACGTTAACTGCTGACCAATAGCAGAGAAATGGGCAGGAACCGGCAGATAAGGGGCGACTTTCCATCCCACATTGCTGCCGACCATGCCCGCCATCACCACCGGCGTGGCGTCTTCACGCCAGTTTTCGGTGACTTCCGCTAACACCGCTGCGGGGGATTTGCCGTTCAGACGCGTCACGCCTGCTTCTGATTGCCTGCTCTCCAGGTATTTGTCACCCTGATACAGCCAGGCGCGCAAATTGGTCGATCCCCAGTCAATAGCGATGTAGCGAGATGTCATGTAATTTCCTTTAGCCTTCGTGTTGAGCTGGCGATCATGGTGAGCGCCGCCTGCTCTGCCGCATCGCCGTCCTGATGCCGTATCGCATCGAACAGCGCTTTATGTTCCTGGAGCGTTTTAGGCATGTTGGCCTCATCGCCCATCCAGGTACGTTCAAACACCACACGCTGCAGCGAGCTGATCGCTACGCTAAGCTGCTGTAATACCGGGTTATGTACCGACTGCAGCACCGCTTCGTGGTAGCGAATATCCGCTTCGTTAAACGCGTCCCGATTCTGGTTGTTGGCGATCATGTCGTTGAGCGCCGCCTCAATCTGCGCCAGGTCACCTGACGTCGCACGTTCCGCCGCCCAGCGGGCAATGGCCGGTTCCACCAGATTACGCACCTCGCTCATCGAGCCGATCAGCCGTGGGTCATCATCGTTTTCCAGCACCCACTGCAGGACGTCGGTATCGAGGTAGTTCCACTGGTTACGCGGGGCGACGAACGCGCCGCGGTAACGCTTCATTTCAATCAGCCGCTTCGCCATCAGTGAGCGGAACACTTCGCGGATGATGTTGCGCGAAGTGGCAAACTCTTCGCACAGCTCGGCCTCTGCAGGCAGTGGCGAACCCGGTACGTACTTGCCGCTAACTATCTGGCTGCCCAGCGTGATGACGATGCGATCGGTTTTATTAAGAGTCATGGAGAGTCCTTGTGCTCTGAGTGTCCATCACTACTTTACCGCGACCGCCGAATTTCGCTTCACTTTTGCAGTACAAAAATGTCGTCATCCGTCATCTCCATGGCGTTAATGTAGTACAATTAAAATATGTTGTACTACAATGCAGATCACAAAAAGAACAATTAATCATGCGGAAGTTAAAAAAAAGCCCCGGTGGTTAACCAGGGCTGACGGGCGGTGATAACGCTGTTATTGCAGAACAAACTTCTCAATCGCGTACGCTACGCCATCTTCAAGGTTGGATTTAGTAACGAAGTTCGCCACTTCTTTCACTGACGGGATGGCGTTATCCATCGCAACCCCTACCCCGGCGAACTCCAGCATGGCGATATCATTTTCCTGATCGCCAATGGTCATAATCTCTTCCGGCTTAATGCCCAGCGCATCAGCCAGCGATTTTACACCGGTGCCCTTGTTGACGCGTTTATCAAGGATTTCAAGGAAGTACGGCGCACTTTTCAGCACGGTGTATTTCTCTTTCACTTCCGCTGGTATACGCGTGATCGCTTTATCCAGAATGGCTGGCTCATCGATCATCATCACTTTCAGGAACTGCGTGTTCGGGTCCATCTTCTCCGCTTCACAGAACACCAGCGGAATTGTGGCGACGTAGGATTCATGCACGGTGTAATAGCTGATATCGCGGTTGGCGGTATACAGCGTGTTGCGATCGAGCGCATGGAAGTGTGAACCCACTTCGCGGGACAGTTTTTCCAGGAACAGATAATCGTCATAGCTCAGCGTGGTTTGCGCCACTGTGCTGCCATCACCCGCCTTCTGCACCAGCGCACCGTTGTAGGTGATGCAGTAATCCCCTTCCTGCTCCATATGCAGCTCTTTCAGGTAGCGATGGACACCCGCATAAGGACGTCCGGTGGTCAGCACCACGTTCACCCCCTGCGCGCGGGCAGCAGCAATAGCGTTTTTAACGGCTGGAGAAATGGTGTGGTCTGGCAGCAGCAAGGTGCCGTCCATGTCGATTGCAATAAGTTTGATAGCCATGAGATCCCCGGTTGAAATGAGTCCTGCCTCATGCTAACGCGATTCCGCTCAAAAAACAGTAAAAGAGTCAGTGGGAAAGGAGGGCGGGATGACGTGGTTTGATTCCTCTTTTACGGGCAAAGAAAAGCCCGGCAGTATGACACTTTCCGGGCTTCTGAACGCTTCTTACCCGGCAGCCACCGGGAGAGAATAGCGGGATTAGATATCGATATTTGCTGCTTTCAGCGCATTCTCTTCGATAAAGGCGCGACGTGGTTCAACCGCATCACCCATCAGGGTGGTGAACAGCTGATCGGCAGCAATCGCATCTTTCACAGTGACACGCATCATACGGCGGCTGTCCGGGTCCATGGTGGTTTCCCACAGCTGTTCCGGGTTCATCTCGCCCAGACCTTTATAACGCTGTACTGACAGGCCGCGACGCGACTCTTTTACCAGCCACTCCAGCGCCTGCTCAAAGCTGGCGACTGGCTGACGGCGTTCGCCGCGTTCGATAAAGGCATCCTGCTCAATCAGGCCGCGCAGCTTCTCGCCCAGCGCACAGATTTTGCGATACTCGCCGCCCAGCACAAACTCGTTATCCAGCGGGTAGTCGCTGTCCACGCCGTGGGTACGCACGCGCAGCACTGGCTCGAACAGGTTCAGCTCGCGGTTTTCACGCACGATAGCGTTGTAGCTGCTGCCGTGTTGCTCACGCTCGTTGAGATAAGCCACCAGCGCATCAATCCACTGCTGCACTGCCGTCTGATTGCTCAGGTCGCTCAGGGTTGGGTGGTAAATCAGGCTATTCAGCAGCGCCAGCGGGAAGCGGCGCTCCATACGCTTGATCATTTTCTGCGTGCTGTTGTATTCCGCCACCAGATCTTCCAGCGGTTTGCCGCCCAGCGCTGGCGCATCGGCGTTGGTGTGCAGGGTCGCACCATCAAGCGCGATAGCGATCTGATACTGATCCATCGCCTCGTCGTCTTTAATGTACTGTTCCTGCTTACCTTTTTTCACTTTATACAGCGGCGGCTGAGCAATATAGACATGACCACGCTCAACGATTTCCGGCATCTGACGGTAGAAGAAGGTCAACAGCAGCGTACGAATGTGCGAGCCGTCGACGTCCGCATCGGTCATGATGATGATGCTGTGATAACGCAGCTTGTCCGGGTTGTATTCGTCACGGCCAATGCCGCAGCCCAGCGCAGTGATCAGTGTCGCCACTTCCTGCGAAGAGAGCATCTTGTCGAAGCGTGCTTTCTCGACGTTAAGGATTTTACCTTTCAGCGGCAGAATCGCCTGGTTTTTACGGTTACGACCCTGCTTGGCGGAACCGCCTGCAGAATCACCCTCCACCAGGTAGATTTCAGACAGCGCCGGGTCGCGTTCCTGGCAATCCGCCAGTTTGCCTGGCAGACCCGCCAGGTCCAGCGCGCCTTTACGGCGGGTCATTTCACGTGCACGACGCGCGGCTTCACGCGCGCGTGCCGCATCAATGATTTTGCCGACAACGATTTTCGCATCGTTCGGGTTTTCCAGCAGGTATTCAGCCAGCAGTTCGTTCATCTGCTGCTCTACCGCCGATTTCACTTCGGAAGACACCAGTTTATCTTTGGTCTGGGAAGAGAATTTCGGGTCCGGCACTTTTACCGACACCACGGCAATCAGGCCTTCACGCGCATCGTCACCGGTGGCGCTGACCTTGGCTTTTTTGCTGTAGCCTTCTTTATCCATGTAAGCATTCAGCGTACGGGTCATCGCCGCGCGGAAGCCCGCGAGGTGAGTACCACCATCACGCTGTGGAATGTTGTTGGTAAAGCAGTAGATATTTTCCTGGAAACCGTCGTTCCACTGCAGCGCCACTTCCACGCCGATACCGTCTTTTTCCGTGGAAAAATAGAACACGTTCGGGTGAATTGGCGTTTTATTCTTGTTCAGATACTCCACGAACGCTTTGATGCCGCCTTCGTAGTGGTAGTGATCGTTTTTGCCATCGCGCTTATCTTCCAGGCGAATAGAGACGCCCGAGTTCAGGAAGGAGAGTTCGCGCAGACGCTTCGCCAGGATTTCATATTCGAATTCAGTGACGTTGGTAAAGGTCTCAAGGCTTGGCCAGAAACGCACGCGGGTACCGGTCACTTCGGTTTCACCAGTGACACCCAGCGGCGCCTGCGGCACACCGTGCACGTAAATCTGCTGGTGCACTTTGCCTTCGCGGCGGATGGTCAGTTCCAGTTTCTGCGACAGGGCGTTAACCACGGAGACACCCACGCCGTGCAGACCACCGGAAACTTTATACGAGTTGTCATCGAACTTACCGCCGGCGTGCAGCACGGTCATGATCACTTCCGCCGCAGACACACCCTCTTCCGGGTGAATACCGGTCGGAATGCCACGGCCATCATCCTGTACAGAAACTGAGTTATCCGCATGAATGGTCACGACAATGTCTTTACAGTGCCCGGCAAGTGCTTCGTCAATGGCGTTATCCACAACCTCGAATACCATGTGATGCAGACCGGTGCCGTCATCCGTATCGCCGATATACATACCCGGGCGTTTGCGTACCGCATCAAGCCCTTTCAGAACTTTGATACTTGAGGAGTCATAAGAATTCGACATCAACGTTTCTCGCTCATTTAATCTTCAGGTTGAACAGCTATTTTACCCTGTTCTACGCGGAACATCTTGCCCTTTTCATCAGCCATATCGATAACGTGTTCCGCACCGATGGCGCTGACAAAAACCTGAGCCTGGGTGGCCTTCAGCCGCTCCGCTAACAGGCGGCGACGGCTTTCGTCCAGCTCAGAGGCAAAATCATCGATCAGATACAGGCAACGTCGCCCATTCTGACGGGTGAGAAACTCACCCTGCGCAAGGCGTAAAGCACACATCAGCAGCTTTAACTGCCCGCGCGACAGTAAATCTTCCACCGGCGTGCCCTCAGCGCGGATACGGAAATCCGCTTTGTGCGGGCCGCTGGCGGTATAGGTTAACGCGCGATCGCGTTCGAACTGCCGTTCCAGCAGCTCGGCATAGTCACTCTCTTTATCCCAGCCGCGCTGGAAAGAGAAACTGAGTTCAAACTCCGGTAAAAATTGGGCGCAGGTGGTGGTGATATCCGCCGCAATCGCTTCGCTGTATTGCGCGCGCCACTGGCTGATTTGTTCCGCCAGCGGCGCCAGCTCCAGATCCCACGCGCGGATCTGCTGATAACGCGACACCTGGCGCAGTGCGGCGTTGCGCTGTTTTAACAGGCGACGCAGGTTGCTCCAGGCGTTAAAGAAACCCGGTTCGTTATGAAAACAGCCCCAGTCGATATAGGCGCGACGGTATTTCGGGCCACCATTCAGCAGGGTAAATCCTTCCGGGGTAATCAGCTGCATCGGCAGCAGCTGCGCCAGTTCCGCCACTTTGTGGCCGTCACTGCCGTCGATGCGCACTTTGCTGTCGCCCTGGCGGTTTTTGGTCAGCCCGACCGACATTTCGCGCTCAGCACCATCAATACGGCCATGCAGCACAAAGGCGTCCTGATCGTGACGAATCACGCGTCCGGCCTGCAGGCTGCGAAACGCTCGCCCGTGACCCAGCGTGTAAATGGCTTCCAGTACGCTGGTTTTACCGCTGCCGTTAGCACCCACGAGGAAGTTAAACCCCGGCGCCAGTGCGAGATCGGCATTTTCAATATTACGAAAGTCTTTGATAAGAAGGCGGGTTAAAGCCATGTTTTACCTGATTTAACGCGTGGCACAGCGATCCAGGGCGTCAGCGGCGCAGCCAGTTTGCGGACGGCCAGCGCGCAGCCCCCGGAGCGTACTTCAGTACGTGAGGACGGCGAGCACTGCCCGGACGCAAAATGGCAAGTAAGCTAGCCCGATAGAGATCACAACCTCATGGGCATGACGACGTAGGCAGCTGAAGTACTCGCAGCATCTTCAATCTGCACGCTGGACACTGAATCGGTCAGTAACAGACGTACATTCTCGCATTTCAGCGCGTTCAGCACATCCAGCACGTAGCTGACGTTAAAGCCAATTTCCAGATCGGTGCCGCCGTAAGTGACATCCAGCATCTCTTCCGCTTCTTCCTGTTCAGGGTTATTAGCGGTGATTTTCAGCTGATTTTCACTGATATACAGGCGTACGCCGCGGAACTTCTCATTGGAAAGAATGGCCGCACGGGCAAAAGCCTGCTTCAGCAGATCGCAACCCGCATCGAGAGTTTTATCCGGATTTTTCGGCAACACGCGACGATAATCAGGGAAGCGACCATCCACCAGTTTTGAAGTGAAAATGAAGTCGCCAACATGGGCGCGAATATTGTTGCTGCCGATTTGCACCTGCAGCGGCGTCTCGCCGCCATCCAGCAGACGTACCAGCTCAATCACGCCTTTACGCGGTACGATCACCGAATGATTTGGCAGCGCCTGCCCGATTGGCATGGAGCACACTGCCAGACGGTGGCCATCGGTAGCGACAGTACGCAGCTCTTCACCTTCAGTTTCAAACAACATGCCGTTCAGGTAGTAACGTACATCCTGATGCGCCATGGAAAACTGCGTGGCTTCAATCAGGCGTTTCATCGTCGCTTGCGGCAGGGTGAATTCGACTTCACTCTGCCAGTCGTCCAGATTCGGGAAATCACTGGCAGGCAGCGTCGACAGTGAGAAACGGCTGCGGCCAGAACGCACCAGCATTCTGTCGCCTTCCAGCGTCACGTTGATCTCCGCCCCTTCCGGCAAGCCGCGGCAGATATCAAAGAATTTACGCGCCGGCACGGTGGTGGCGCCTGGCTCATGAGCCTGCGCCAGCGCCACACGGGCAACCATTTCCATTTCTAAATCGGTACCGGTCAGCAGCAGGCTGCCTTCATTAACCTGCAGCAGCAGGTTACCAAGGATCGGCAGCGTAGGACGGCCACCTAGCGGGCTGCTCACTTGCTGTAACGGTTTGAGTAAATGCTCGCGTTCTACAATAAATTTCATAGCGTCAGGAAGATAATGTTCTGATTAGATTTGAGAAATCTTCTTTAATGTCGTGACTCTCTTCACGTAGCTGCTCTATTTTACGGCAGGCATGCAGCACGGTCGTATGGTCGCGACCCCCGAAAGCATCACCGATTTCCGGCAAACTATGGTTGGTCAGCTCTTTCGCCATCGCCATCGCCATCTGACGCGGACGCGCCACCGAGCGGGAACGACGTTTGGAGAGCAGATCGGCCACCTTGATTTTATAGTACTCCGCCACCGTCTTCTGAATATTGTCGATGGTGACCAGCTTTTCCTGTAGCGCCAGCAGATCGCGCAGCGCTTCGCGCACAAAATCAATGGTAATCGCCCGGCCGGTAAAGTTGGCGTTGGCAATCACGCGGTTCAGTGCGCCTTCCAGCTCACGCACGTTGGAACGCAGGCGCTTAGCGATAAAGAACGCCACTTCGCCCGGCAGGCGAATGTCGTTTTCATCCGCTTTCTTCATCAGGATCGCCACGCGGGTTTCCAGTTCCGGCGGCTCGATCGCCACCGTCAGACCCCAGCCAAAGCGTGACTTCAGACGATCTTCCACACCGTTGATCTCTTTTGGATAGCGATCCGAGGTCAGAATGATCTGCTGATTGCCTTCCAGCAAAGCATTAAAGGTGTGGAAAAACTCTTCCTGAGAACGCTCTTTATTAGCGAAGAACTGAATGTCATCGATCAGCAGCGCATCGACCGAACGATAGTAGCGCTTAAACTCTTCGATGGCGTTGTTCTGCAACGCTTTTACCATATCCTGCACAAAGCGTTCAGAGTGCATATACACCACTTTGGCATTAGGCTTACGCGCCATAATGCCATTGCCCACCGCGTGCAGCAGGTGCGTTTTACCCAGACCCGTGCCGCCATACAGGAACAGCGGGTTATAAGCGCCACCCGGATTGTCGGCAACCTGACGCGCCGCCGCGCGCGCCAGCTGGTTAGATTTACCTTCAACGAAGTTGTCGAAGTTATGTTTGGTATTGACGTTCGAGCGGTAAGACAGCTCCGCAGGCGCTGGCACGTTGTCCCAGCTTGGACGTGACGGCACCGCACGCACACCTGCAGCAACAGGCGGCGCGCTCACGCTGGCGGCAGCGGCCACCGGCTGACTGATCGTCTGGGTGACAGGTTTGCTGCCGACTTCAAAACGCAATAATGGCGCGTCCGTGCCACAAAAATCATTGAGCAGTCCGTTGATATTGTTCAGATATTTATCACGAACCCAGTCGAGTACAAACCGATTTGGTGCGTACAAGGCCAGTGTGTTGTCATTCAGTTCGGCCTGTAACGGGCGTATCCACATGCTGAATTCTGTGGCAGGTAGCTCATCCTGCAGGCGGGCAAGACACTGTTGCCAAAGCGAAAGTGACACGGCGGACTCCACTCGAACAAAATCGATAAGAAAAAAAGCGCTGAAACGATACATTAATCATTGTTGACGCATAGCTTAGATCAGTATGCGAACCGCTATCTGCGGTTAGACCGCCAGACGATCGCTAAGCAGGATCGTTTGCGGAACGGCGGATCATAGCGCAAAGCGCGCCAGAGATCTTCACTTTCTACACAGTTTTGATCCATTTTATCCACAGGGCAGAATAGCGCAGATAAGTGTACGCCAACCCGCTCAAAAGACATTCAGGATCGTCTGCATTAGATGAAATTTCCCGCGCGCATCACGTTATCAACGAAATTTCGCTGCAAACGATCATCAGAAGATCCTGTCGATCCTTGCGCTTTCATACAGAGGCCGTATAATTCTCGCCCCGACCTGTTCCGCTCTGGCCCGTTTTGGCTGGTTTAAGGGTCAAACCGGGTATCCAGATACGTGATGCAATCAGAAGTAAATTGACTCCGGACTGTACAATTATTACAATCCCGCCTCTTTATTGTAGATACACTGAGGCGTTGGTCGTTTTACGACTCATAAAACGCGTCACCAAGTGAAATTTTTCAAGTTTAGGTAGAAATCGCCATGAAACGCACTTTTCAACCGTCCGTACTGAAGCGTAACCGTTCTCACGGCTTCCGTGCTCGTATGGCTACTAAAAATGGTCGTCAGGTTCTGGCACGTCGTCGTGCTAAAGGCCGTTCTCGTCTGACCGTTTCTAAGTAATAAAGCTAACCCTGAGTGGTTAAGCTCGCATTTCCCAGGGAGTTACGCTTGTTAACTCCCGCTCATTTCACTTTCGTCTTCCAGCAGCCACAACGGGCTGGCATGCCGCAAATTACCATTCTCGGCCGCCTTAATACGCTGGGGCATCCCCGTATCGGTCTTACCGTCGCGAAAAAAAATGTTAAGCGTGCGCATGAGCGTAACCGGATCAAGCGATTGACCCGCGAAAGCTTTCGCCTGCGCCAGCACGAACTCCCCGCAATGGATTTTGTGGTCGTGGCAAAGAAAGGGGCAGCTGACCTCGATAACCGGGCGCTGATGGAAGCGTTGGAGAAATTATGGCGTCGTCACTGTCGCCAGGCTCGCGGCTCCTGATTGCGCTGATACGCGTTTACCAGCGCGTCATCAGTCCGCTATTAGGACCTCACTGTCGCTTTCAGCCAACCTGCTCGCAATACGGTATTGAGGCATTGCGCAGGTTTGGGGTGATAAAAGGCAGTTGGTTGACGATGAAACGCGTATTAAAATGCCACCCTTTACACCCGGGTGGTGACGATCCGGTACCACCAAAAACCGACGATAACAGAGAACATTAACGATGGATTCGCAACGCAATCTTTTTCTCATCGCTTTTCTGTTCGTGTCTTTTATGATCTGGCAGGCCTGGCAGACGGACAACGCGCCGCAGCCACAGCAGACCCAGACCACACAGAACACGACCAGCGTAGCCGGTGATGCGGCCAGTCAGGGCGTTCCCGCCAGCGGTCAGGGCAAGACGATCACCGTTAAGACGGATGTGCTGGCTTTAAACATCAACACCCGTGGTGGTGATATTGAGCAAGCTCAGTTGCTGACTTACCCGGACAAACTGGGTTCCACCCAGCCATTCCAGCTGCTGGAAACCACACCGTCTTTCCTGTACCAGGCACAGAGCGGCCTGATTGGTCGTGATGGTCCTGACAGCGCAGCCAATGGCCGTCCGCTGTTTGCCACCGAGCAGGACAACTTCGAACTGGCACAGGGCCAGAACGAATTGCGTATCCCGATGACCTTCACTGCGGAAAACGGCGCGGTCTACACCAAGACCTTTGTGCTGAAACGCGGCGAATATGCGATCAACGTCGAATATCAGGTGAACAACGCCAGCCAGCAGCCGCTGGAAGTGGCGATGTTTGGTCAGCTGAAGCAAACCGCTGAACTGCCTAAGCATCGTGATACCGGCAGCAACAACTTTGCGTTACATACTTTCCGCGGTGCGGCTTACTCCACCAGCGAAGAGAAGTATGAGAAATACGCATTCGACAAAATTGCCGATAACGAAAACCTGAACACCACCACCAGCAACGGCTGGGTGGCGATGCTGCAGCAGTACTTTGCTACCGCATGGGTGCCGATGACTGCCGGCAACAACACGCTGTACACCAATAATCTGGGTAACGGCGTCGCTGCGGTAGGTTATAAGTCATCACCCGTTACCGTTGCGCCTGGCGCACAGCAGAATCTGGCGGCAACCCTGTGGGTTGGCCCGGAAATTCAGGACAAAATGGCGGCGGTTGCGCCACACCTCGACCTGACCGTGGATTATGGCTGGCTGTGGTTTATCTCTCAGCCACTGTTTAAGCTGCTGAAATTCCTGCATGGCTTTATCGGTAACTGGGGCTTCTCCATTATCGTTATCACCTTTATCGTGCGCGGCATCATGTACCCGCTGACCAAAGCGCAGTACACCTCGATGGCAAAAATGCGCATGCTGCAGCCAAAAATGCAGGCAATGCGTGAGCGGTTAGGCGATGACAAGCAGCGTATGAGCCAGGAAATGATGGCGCTGTACAAAGCTGAGAAGGTTAACCCACTGGGCGGCTGCTTCCCGCTGCTGATCCAGATGCCAATCTTCCTGGCGCTGTACTATATGCTGATGGGCTCGGTGGAACTGCGTCATGCGCCGTTCGCACTGTGGATCCATGACCTTTCTGCACAGGACCCGTACTATATCCTGCCGATCCTGATGGGTGTGACCATGTTCTTTATCCAGAAGATGTCACCGACCACCGTCACCGATCCAATGCAGCAGAAGATCATGACCTATATGCCGGTTATCTTCACCGTGTTCTTCCTGTGGTTCCCTTCAGGTCTGGTGCTGTACTACATCGTCAGCAACCTGGTGACCATCCTCCAGCAGCAACTGATTTACCGTGGGCTGGAAAAACGTGGACTGCATAGCCGCGATAAGAAAGCGTAATTCGTTACGAATTCGCTGATACTGTGAGGGCGGCATTTATGCCGCCCTTTGCTTTATGGGTACAGAAGAGAGTTAAACATGAGCCAGAGCGATACCATCGTTGCACAAGCGACACCGCCGGGACGTGGCGGCGTCGGCATCCTGCGCGTTTCTGGCGCCAAAGCGGCGGCAGTGGCGCAGCAACTGCTGGGTAAACTGCCGAAAGCGCGTTACGCCGACTATCTGCCGTTCCTCGATGCCGACGGCAGCGCACTCGATCAGGGTATTGCGCTGTGGTTCCCAGGCCCAAACTCCTTTACCGGTGAAGATGTGCTGGAACTGCAGGGCCATGGCGGACCGGTGATCCTCGATTTACTGCTCAGGCGCATCGTGGCGCTGCCGGGCGTGCGTATCGCCCAGCCGGGAGAGTTCTCCGAGCGCGCCTTCCTCAACGATAAGCTCGATTTAGCACAGGCGGAAGCCATCGCCGACCTGATTGACGCCAGCTCGGAGCAGGCGGCACGTTCCGCGCTTAACTCGCTGCAGGGGGCATTTTCTGCGCGCGTCAATCATCTGGTGGAAGCACTTACTCACCTGCGCATCTACGTTGAAGCGGCGATTGATTTCCCGGATGAAGAAATCGACTTCCTGTCCGATGGCAAAATTGAAGCGCAGCTGATGACCGTGATCGGCGATCTCGATGCGGTACGCGCCGAAGCGCGTCAGGGCAGCCTGTTGCGCGAAGGGATGAAAGTAGTGATCGCCGGTCGCCCTAACGCCGGTAAATCGAGTTTGCTCAACGCCTTAGCGGGACGTGAAGCGGCGATTGTCACTGATATCGCGGGCACCACGCGCGATGTGCTGCGTGAACATATTCATATCGACGGTATGCCGCTGCATATTATTGATACCGCCGGGCTGCGTGAAGCCAGTGATGAAGTGGAACGCATCGGTATTGAACGTGCGTGGAAAGAGATTGAACAGGCGGATCGCGTGCTGTTTATGGTGGATGGCACCACCACCGACGCCACCGAACCTGCGGCTATCTGGCCCGATTTTATCGCCCGTCTGCCGGACAGCCTGCCGATTACCGTGGTGCGTAACAAAGCGGATGTCACCGGCGAAACGCTGGGTCTCAGCGAAGTGAATAACCACTCACTTATTCGCCTGTCGGCGCGTACCGGTGAGGGCATCGAGGTGCTGCGCGACCATCTGAAACAGAGCATGGGCTTTGCCGGTAATATGGAAGGCGGCTTCCTGGCGCGTCGTCGTCATCTGCAGGCGCTGGAACTGGCGGCAACCCACTTACAGCAAGGGAAACAGCAGCTGCTGGGCGCGTGGGCGGGGGAATTGCTGGCGGAAGAACTGCGGCTGGCGCAGCAGGCACTGAGCGAGATCACCGGGGAATTTACCTCCGATGACCTGCTGGGACGGATTTTTTCCAGTTTCTGTATTGGTAAATAGCCTGACATTCATGCAAATCCAGCTCAATGCCAGTGATACCTTCGACTGAAAATCCTTCATATCAGCAGATTGGGTATTACTTCCAGCTTCTGTATTGAAGTGACTTAACGTCCACAGAAGTGCCGAAATTGTCCAACAGGCTGTTGGACAATTTCCCCTCAACCTCATTAATTTACTGTGCATCAGCCAGGACATCCGGGCCTGCTACATGTGGGTAACCTCTTTTCACATTCACAGCTTCACGTTCCCAGGCGTTATGCCGAACATCCCAAAGCTCTACGGCATGTTGGATGTTGAGCCAGAACGCTGGGGTGTTACCTGAAGCGGCCGCCAGTTCGTTTATCTCATATTCATGGGTTCCAGGAACTCGGTCACCAGCAGCTGGCCGACGGTTACTGGACGACGTTTTGTATTCTTCATAACGGTATTCTCCACTAACCCCTGTAAACATGAGGATCCAGCCAGGTGTCATCGGCAACACCTTTACTCCACCTGAGACGCTAGTCAAAAATCCTAAATTTGCTCCGCGAAGGAGAAGTGGGATGAAATCACCTAAGAAAATTCTTACAATACCCCTGATGATTATCCGACCATTTTCACGGAGCGACAGATGGCAAGTCATTTTGTACGCTGGGCGTATGCCCGGACACCGGCCTATTTACAGCGACTACCCGAGAAAGTAATCGAAGATTCCTGGAATCTGCCAGAGCGCCGTCGTACCCGCTTTCTTGCTGCCCGCGTCCTGCTGGCCGAACTGATGCTGCGCGTCTATGGCATGCAGCAACTCCCCGCCCTGATTACCACCAGCAAAGGCCGCCCCTGTTTTGCCGACAGCGATCTCCCTGATTTCAGCATCGCCTATGCCGGGAATCTGGTCGGCGTACTGCTGGCGGAAGAAGGCAGCCGCGCCGGACTGGATATGGAGATTGTCCGCGCCCACAGCCGCCAGACGGTGGAAAACCAGCTCATGTGCCTCTCTTCCGCAGAGAAAGCGTGGATCAATGCGCAGCACGACCCGATCGAAGCCGCCACGCAAATCTGGACGCTGCGCCAGAGCGTGCTGAAACTGACCGGAGAAGCGCGCCAGGATATCGACTCGTTACGCCTGCACCCCGCTTCCGGCCGACTGCGCTCGGGCGCGTTTCCCGATATTCAGGCAATTTGCGACGTTGAGCCGCTGATGGTGTGGTCATGCGCGCTGTCGCCGGGCACCCAGCGTTTGCGTCTGTGGGAAATCGATGCAGATAAAGAGTGGCACGCACTGCGCGATGTGGAAGTGAATAAACCGAATATGGGGCCGCGTGCGCTGCGGCTCACCAGCATGCCAGCAGAACGCCAGCTGCAGCATTAATCACGGCGTCAGGATCCTCCTGACGCCGCCAGCAACGCCTTAGTGGGCGTCGATAAACACAATCTTCAGCACAAACAGCAGCGCAACGACCACCACGCATGGGCTGATTTCACGCCAGCGTCCGGTGCCCGCTTTCATCACGCAGTACGCGATAAAGCCCAGCGCGATACCTTCCGTAATGGAGAAGCTGAATGGCATCATCGCCGCAGTGACGAACGCCGGAACCGCTTCGGTCAGGTCGTCCCATTTCACGCGCGCCAGGCTGGAGGTCATCAGCACGCCGACGTAAATCAGCGCGCCCGCTGCTGCATAGGCTGGCACCATCGCCGCCAGCGGCGACAGGAAAATCACCAGCAGGAACAGAATCCCCGTCACTACCGCTACCAGACCAGTACGGCCGCCAATCGAGACGCCAGACGAGCTTTCGATATACGCCGTCACGGAAGAGGTACCGATAAAGGAACCAGCGACGGAACTGGCGCTGTCAACGAACAGTGCCTGCTTCATGCGCGGGAAATGCCCTTTCTCATCCGCCAGCCCGGCTTTGTCGGTCACGCCAATCAGGGTGCCGGAGGAGTCAAACAGGTTAACCAGCATAAACGAGAAGATAATCCCGGCCATGCCAATATTGAACGCGCCAGCCAGATCCACCTGACCAATCACGGAAGTCACTGACGGCGGCGCCGAGAACACGCCGGTGAACTTCACATCACCCAGCGCCATACCGATCAGCGTGGTGATAACAATCGAGACCAGCACGGCAATATGCACGTTACGTGACGCCAGAATGGCGATGATAAAGAAGCCCAGCGCCCCGAGCAGGACGCTGTGGGAAGTCAGATCGCCGACGGCCACCAGCGTATCTTTGTTTGGCACGATAATGCCGGCGTTTTTCAGGCCAATCATCGCAATCAACAGACCAATACCGCTGGAGATGCCGACACGCAGGCTGACCGGAATATTAGCGATCATCCAGTAACGCACGCGGAACAGCGTCAGCAGCAACAGGCCCACCGCGCCCCAGAAAATCGCGCCCATGCCGACCTGCCAGGAAACGCCCATGGCTCCCACCACCACAAAGGCGAAGAACGCGTTCAGGCCCATTGCTGGCGCCAGCGCCACCGGCAGGTTAGCGATCAGTCCCATCAGAATGCTGCCAAATGCCGCAATCAGGCAGGTGGTGACAAACACCGCCTGAGTATCCATACCGGCCACGCCGAGGATCTGTGGGTTAACGAAAACGATATACACCATCGTCAGGAAGGTCGTGATACCCGCAATCACTTCCGTGCGCACTGTCGTGCCATGCTCCTGCAGTTTAAACAGGCGCTGGAGTAAACCTTGTTTGTTCATTATTGGATTCCAGGGAAAGGAAAATATTGTCGCTGGCTATCCTATACCAAAAATCTGATTTTTGATGCCGATCACAGAGATTTTTCGCAACCGATTGCGCTGTTTTTGCCGATTTACCCCGCCATTAACAGTAATTGACATTAATTGGTCGCAATCCGGATACAGTTCGTTAAAGTGTCCTGAAGCTGGCAAACATTTCTTTCCATAAAAAAAGGACAGGACGATGAGTGTGGAGTGTGTCTTTTTCGACTGCGACGGCACGCTGGTGGACAGTGAACTGATCTGTACCCAGGGCTATGTGAATACCTTTGCGCAATACGGCGTTGAGCTGTCGCTGCAGGAGATGTTCGAAAAATACAAAGGCGTAAAGCTGTACGATATCGTTGGCGATGTCTGCGCCCGCCATCAGCTGGATGTGCCCGTCGATGAACTGGAGAGCGCCTATCGCCAGGAGGTGGCGCGGCTGTTCGAAGAGAAGCTGCTGCCGATTGCCGGTGCGCCGGAATTGCTGGCGCAGGTTAACGTGCCAATGTGCGTCGTCTCCAACGGCACCGTGAAAAAGATGCAGCACTCACTGGGACTGACCAATCTGCTGCACTATTTTGATGACCGGTTGTACAGCGGCTATGATATCCAGCACTGGAAACCCGATCCGGAACTGATGATCCACGCCGCAGAGCAGATGGGTATCCCTCTGGATCGCTGTATTCTGGTGGATGACTCCGAAGCGGGCGCCAGCGCGGGCATCGCCGCCGGTATCCCGGTGTTTTACTACTGCGCCGACGCCCATAACAAACCGATCGATCACCCGCTGGTAACGATGTTTGACGATATGACTCAGTTACCGGCGCTGTGGCGCGCGCGCGGCTGGTCGATTACAGCATAAAAAAGATAGCTGACCCATTCCAAAAAACGACGCGCCGCGCATCTGAAACCTTACAGCAACACACAAGCTAAGGGCGCAGGGAACACGGTCAGCGGAGGAAAGCGTCCCGCGCCAGGGACGGCGCGGGCCGAGCAGCCATGGATGGCAGCTTTTGCGTCTTTCCGGAGCTGACCGTGTTCCCTGAACAGCGCACCGGGCTAAAAGCGACGCCTCTAAACAAGTCACCACACTAAACGCGATGCCCCTGTGCAGACACAACCTTAACCAATCGCCCCTAACGCATCCTCTTTGCCCTGACGTTTTGGCAGCAGGAACAGCGTGGCGACAATATCCAGCAGATAAATCAGCGCCAGCAGGGTAATCGCCGCGCCAAATGACCACTGCGCCACCAGCAGACCAATCACCAGCGGGCCGAAACCACCAACGCCACGTCCAAGGTTGAACAACACATTTTGCGCTGTCGCACGCGCCTGCACCGGGTAAGTATCGGAGATCAGCGCGCCGTAGCCACCAATCATGCCATTAACAAACATACCCATCAGCGCGCCGGTAAACAGCATCACCGTCGGATCGCTTAGCTGGGCATACACCACCACCATCACTACCGCGCCGAACTGGTACAACAGGAAAATCTTCCAGCGAGCAAAACGGTCTGCCAGCAGGCCAAACAGCCAGATGCCAAAAGTCATGCCCACCACCGTCACCGCCGTCCACAGGCCGGATTTGGTCAGCGAGAAGCCAAAGCTGGTCGAAAGATAGCTCGGCATCCAGATCATCAGGCCGTAATAACCGAAGTTTTGTACCGAGCAGAGGATCAGAATGCCGAGGCTGGCTTTGGTGGTCTGCGCATCCTTAAACAGCAGCTTCAGGCGCGCGGCAAAGGAAAGTGCAGGCGTCGTGGCGGCATGGCGGGTAAACGCTTCCGGCTCGCCCATACTGCGACGGATCAGGAAGGAAACCAGCGCAGGCAACAGGCCAACGAGGAACATGCCGCGCCAGCCAATCACATCCAGCAACAGCGGCGTGATAAACGCCGCCAGCAGCACGCCCAGCTGCCAGCCCATACCAACCCAGGCCGAGGCGCGGTTGCGCTTATTGGCGGGCCAGGCTTCCGCAATCAGCGCCATACCGATGCCGAATTCGCCGCCCAGCCCCACGCCCGCCAGCGTACGGTACGCCAGCAAATCCCAGTAGCCCTGCGCCACTGCGCACAGGCCGGTAAACAGCGAAAACATCAGAATAGTGACGGTCAGCATACGGATGCGGCCAAAACGGTCGCTCAGGTTACCGAAGATAATGCCGCCGAGCACCGCGCCGATCAGCGTCCAGGTCACCAGCGATCCTGCTTCCGACGGGTTTAACAGTAACGAGGCGCTAATCGCCGGCAGCATAAAACCGAGGATCAGCAGATCAAAACCATCCATGGCATAGCCACTGACGGCGGCGAGCATCGCTTTGCCCGGCGTGGCGCTTTGCTTTGGCTGGGAGGAGGTTGTCATGTTTCAGGGCCTTGCAGAAAAAAATGTGCGCCAAGTATAAGGATGACGGCGATCACAATCCAACCGTGCTGCGGAGCTGCGGGGAAAAAAGCAGAGGCCGGATATCCGGCCTCGGGGGAAATTACGCGGGATTACTGCCGCCGTTGTCGCCAGCCAGCAGCTTATCAAGCTGGTCGCCGCCAACATGACGGAAGTCCTGACCTTTAACGAAATAGAAAATAATTTCGCAAATGTTCTGGCAGCGGTCGCCGATACGTTCGATAGCGCGCGCGCAGAACAGCGCAGTCAGCACACTGGGAATAGTGCGCGGGTCTTCCATCATATAAGTCATCAGCTGACGCACGATGCCCTCATACTCCTGGTCGACCTTTTTATCTTCACGGTAAATCTGGATCGCCGCATTCAGATCCATACGCGCAAAGGCATCCAGCACATCATGCAGCATCTGCACCGTATGGTGACCCAGCGACTCCAGGCTGACCAGCAGCGGCAGATGTTGCTGGCCGAATTTCTCCAGCGCAGTACGGCTGATCTTCTCCGCCACATCACCAATACGCTCCAGCTCAGAGATGGTTTTGATGATGGCCATCACCAGACGCAAATCGCTGGCGGTCGGCTGACGTTTGGCGATGATGCGCACACAGGCTTCATCAATCTCCACTTCCATCATATTGACCTTGTGGTCACCATCAATCACCTGCTGCGCCAGCTCCGCATCCTGATTGTGCATCGCGGTAATCGCATCGGTAAGTTGCTGCTCTACCAGCCCACCCATGATCATCACCTGGGTGCGGATATGCTCCAGCTCGGCGTTAAACTGGCCGGAGATATGTTTGTTCAGATTTAAATTATCCATAAGTTCTCCAGTCAAATCAGCCGTAGCGTCCGGTGATGTAATCTTCGGTCTGTTTCTGATGCGGCTTGGTAAACAGGGTATCCGTGTCGCTGAACTCAATCAGCTCACCGAGATACATAAAGGCAGTGTGGTCAGAACAGCGTGCTGCCTGCTGCATATTATGCGTCACGATGACCACGGTGTAATCCTGCTTCAGTTCAGTAATCAGCTCTTCGATACGACCGGTTGAGATCGGATCCAGTGCTGAGCAGGGTTCATCCAGCAGCAGCACTTCCGGACGAATCGCGATGCCGCGTGCGATACACAGACGCTGCTGCTGGCCGCCCGACAGACTGTAACCACTCTGGTGCAGCTTGTCTTTGGTTTCATTCCACAGCGCCGCTTTGGTCAGCGCCCACTGGACGCGCTCGTCCATATCTGCGCGCGACAGCTTTTCAAACAGGCGCACGCCGAAGGCGATATTGTCATAAATCGACATCGGGAACGGCGTTGGTTTCTGGAATACCATGCCAACGCGCGCGCGCAGCAGGGCGATGTCCTGGCTGGCGGTCAGAATATTTTCGCCATCCAGCAGAATTTCGCCTTCCGCGCGCTGCTCAGGATAGAGCGAAAACATCTTGTTAAAGGTGCGCAGCAGCGTCGATTTCCCGCAGCCAGACGGACCGATAAACGCCGTCACCTGGTTCTTCGCAATATCCAGATTGATATTCTTCAGGGCATGGAATTTCCCGTAATAGAAGTTCAGATCGCGAACCTGAATTTTGTCGGGAGCGTTTTTCACCATACTCATGCTTATTCTCTCTTCTGCAGCGCCGCCTTAGCCGCGCCGATCAATTAATGTTTGCTTTTGGCAAAGATGACACGTGCCGCAATGTTCAGTAACAGCACACACAGCGTGATAATCAGCACACCCGCCCAGGCCAGGCTTTGCCATTCGGCAAACGGGCTCATGGCGAATTTGAAGATGGTCACCGGCAGGTTAGCGATCGGCTGCATCATGTCGGTGCTCCAGAACTGGTTCGACAATGAGGTAAACAGCAGCGGCGCGGTTTCGCCAGCAATACGTGCGACGGCCAGCAGCACTCCGGTGATAATCCCGGAAATGGAGGCTTTCAGCGTGATCGCGGAGATCATCTTCCACTTCGGTGTGCCAAGCGCGTAAGCCGCTTCACGCAGGCTATCCGGCACCAGCTTCAGCATGTTTTCAGTGGTACGGATAACAATCGGCACCTGCAGCAGCGCCAGCGCAATCACGCCCGCCCAGCCGGAGAAGTGCTCCATCTGCGCCACCACGATGGTGTAGACAAACAGACCGACAACAATCGATGGCGCGGACAGCAGGATATCGTTAATAAAGCGAATCACTTCCGCCAGCCAGGATTTACGGCCATATTCCGCCAGATAGATACCGGCCATAATGCCCAGTGGAGTACCGAAAACGGTCGCCCACAAAATTAACAGGCCGCTGCCGGCCAGCGCATTCGCCAGACCACCGCCTGCGGTGTTAGGCGGTGGCGTGTTTTCGGTAAACAGCGCCAGCGACATGCCGTCCATACCACGCGTAATGGTGGAGAACAGGATCCAGATCAGCCAGAACAGACCAAATGCCATGGTCAGCATCGACAGCGTCAGCGCAATACGGTTTTTGGTGCGACGACGCGCCTGCATTTTACGGCGTGAAACTTCCAGCTCGGCGCGCGCCTGCAATTCAAGCGTGGTCATGTGCGCGCTCCTTCATTTTTCGCTAAACGCATCACCATATATTTCGAAATCGCCAGCACGATAAAGGTGATAACAAACAGAATCAGTCCCAGCTCCATCAGCGCAGCGGTATGCAGTCCGGATTCAGCTTCGGCGAATTCGTTCGCCAGCGCGGAGGTGATACTGTTGCCCGGCATAAACAGCGAAGCGCTGTCGAGCTGGTAGGTGTTGCCGATGATAAAGGTCACCGCCATGGTTTCCCCCAGCGCACGACCCAGACCGAGCATCACACCGCCAATCACCCCGTTTTTAGTAAACGGCAGCACGATGCGCCAGATCACTTCCCAGGTGGTGCAGCCGATGCCGTACGCCGACTCTTTCATCATCACCGGCGTCTGTTCAAACACGTCACGCATCACCGAAGCGATGTAAGGAATAATCATAATGGCGAGAATAATGCCCGCCGCCAGAATACCAATACCGAAGGCCGGGCCGTCGAACAGCGCGCCCACAAACGGGATCGCAGAAAGCACACCGCCGACCGGCGTCTGGAAATATTCGGCAAACAGCGGAGCGAAAATAAACAGCCCCCACATGCCGTAAACGATACTGGGGATCGCCGCCAGCAGTTCAATGGCAGTGCCCAGCGGGCGACGCAGCCAGCCTGGCGCCAGTTCCGTCAGAAACAGTGCGATGCCGAAACTCACCGGAACGGCGATCAGCAGCGCGATAAAAGAGGTGACCAGCGTACCGTAAATCGGCACCAGCGCGCCGAAAGTTTCATTTGGCGCATCCCACTCTTTGTTCCACAAGAAGGAAAAGCCGAATTTACTGATACTGGGCCAGGAGGAGAAAATCAGAGAGACAATAATGCCGCCCAGCATCAATAGCACAATCAGCGCAGCCAGTTTTACCAGTGCACTGAAGATAATATCGCCCTGCTTGCCGGGAGCTTTGAATGTCGGCCTGGATTCAGCCATAGCGTTCTCGATATTTAAAAATTACACAGGCGGCACAGATGCCGCCCCACAGGACTGGGGCGAAATAATTCGCCCCCTGTAACCACTTAGTACAGTGCTTTACCAGAACTGTCTTTCACGTTGGTTTTCCATGCCGCGCGGATCTGCTCAACCACTGCGTCTGGCAGGGTTGAGTAATCCAGTGCGTTAGCTTCTTTGCCACCGTTTTTGTAAGCCCAGTCAAAGAATTTCAGCACTTCAGCGCCCTGCGCTGAGTTGCTCTGCTCTTTGTGTACCAGGATAAAGGTGGTAGAGGTGATTGGCCACGCGTTGTCGCCTTTCTGGTTAGTCAGATCCTGAGCGAAAGATTTGCTCCAGTCTGCGCCTTTCGCCGCGTTGCTGAAGCTCTGCTCAGTTGGGCTAACTGCTTTACCGTCAGCGCCAATCAGCTTGGTATACGCCAGGTTGTTCTGCTTAGCGTAAGCATATTCAACGTAACCAATTGAACCAGGCAGACGCTGTACGAATGCAGCGATACCGTCGTTGCCTTTACCGCCCAGACCGGTTGGCCAGTTTACGGTATTGCCTTTACCAATTTTGCTGTTCCACTCTTCGTTAACTTTCGCCAGGTAGCTGGTGAAGACGAAAGAAGTACCGGAACCATCAGCACGACGTACCACGTTGATGTTGGTGTCTGGCAGTTTCACGCCTGGGTTCAGTTTGGTGATAGCAGCATCATTCCACTTTTTGATGTTACCCAGGTAGATGTCACCCAGCGTTTTACCGTCCAGCGTCAGTTCACCAGATTTGATACCTGGGATATTGACCGCCAGCACTACGCCACCGATCACGGTTGGGAACTGGAACAGGCCATCCGCTGCCAGTTTGTCGTCAGCCAGCGGCGCATCGGACGCACCGAAATCAACGGTTTTTGCAATAATCTGTTTTACGCCACCTGATGAGCCGATACCCTGGTAGTTGATTTTGTTACCAGTCTCTTTCTGATAGGTATCTGCCCACTTGGCATACACCGGCGCCGGGAAGGTCGCGCCCGCACCAGTCAGGCTTGCCGCTGCCATCGCAGAAGCTGCGCTCAGTGAAACGGTTGCTGCGACGATTCGTGCTAAGGTGCTATGCATCAGTGTCATATTCATTCTCCAGGGGAGTGTAATAAAGTCAGGCTCAGTGCCGTTTTATTTAGGTTAATGATTGCTGCTGGAGGCAAAATAGGACAGTTTGGTGACAGTAAAATGTACGTAATATGACAGTTTTGTGACGACAGGCGCAGTATAAAAAAGCCGCAGAAAGGCAGAAGGCAAAACGACTACGGGTTCCGCAGCCATCATAGCCGGAAAAATGATGTGGTTAAATCAGCACCACGGTGGAGTCAGTTTGCCCGCAGTGATGCCAGCGCTCTTATGACACGGCTGCGCGAAATGCCAGATGCACTGTTAACGGTGACATCGGAAAGACATCCACTCCCGGCTGCTGTTCTGCCAGGGTAAATCCCGCCGCACACAGTTGGGCGCTCAGCTCACCATCATGAGTGACATGTTTGCCGCGCATCATTAATGGCAGATGGGCAGGCAATACCTGCGCCGCCAGCTGGGGCGGTGTCGGGATCTCACCATGGACACTGATTAACACGCCGCCCGGATTGAGCAGCCGGAAGAAGCGCGCCAGCATTTGCGCAGGGTCGGCGACAAAATAGAGAAACGATGAACACCAAATCACATCGAAGCGCATCCCATCAGGGATGTCGCTAAGCGCAGAAAAACGGTCAGCAATCCCCGCCGCAACAAAATTCTGCTGCGCCACCTGCGCCGTCAGCGGCAGATCGTTCAGAATGCCGTGCAATTGCGGATAACGTTTTGCCAGCGCCACGCTGACCAGCCCGGGTCCGCCGCCCATATCGAGCAGGGTCGCCGGACGGTCAAATTGCGCCAGCGTGGCGGCAATTTCACAGGCGCGCGTGGCGGTCAGCGCCTGCTGCTCCTGAGCGATTTGCCGTCTGGCGGCGTCCGCCCATGCTGCATCATGCTCATGTTGTTCAGTAAACGCATCCAGCGGCTGCGGCATCAGGGTCGCCAGCTGCTGACCAAAACGGCGGAAGTTCTCCAGACGAAAGCACCAGGCATCACCCATAAAACGTTCACTCTGGCGACAAAGAAACACCCGCGTCTCCGCCGTGGTCTGGTACTGATCCTGTTCGCGCACCAGCAGCCCCACACTCCATAACAGCTCAAGCAAATGCGCCGTTTTCTCCGCCTGCCAGTCCAGCGTCGCAGCGACCTGCGCTGGCTGACGCGGCTGCTGCAGATGTTCAAACACGCCAGCCTGCAGCGCCAGGTGGACGGCATCCGCCACCACCGCGTTGCTGGCTAAATCATTTAACAGCGTCACTGGAAACGTCATCGATTATCCTTCTCTGTTACTTATCCCGTTGCACTGGCAATCATCTTAGCGATAAAGAATAATGATAATTATCCTCATTTATCTGCGAGACGGCGGATTTCCTCTGCGAAACGGTGAACAGGATGGAGCAGATGTTTCAGGGCACATCGACATATCGTGTGCGTCGCCAGGATATTCAGCTAACGGGTGATCGGGCGACATTACCGGCCACGGCGGGCGCATGCAGTTCTTCTTTTAGCCAGGCGAAAGATGGCCTCATAATGGCGCGCACCCACTATCAGCCGGTGAGACCACTGATTGAAGAGACGCGTCAGCCCGCTACGCAGCCGCTGCTGGTGCTGACCTTCGCCATTGAAGGCAACTCATGGTATCGCGATAACAGCGGCCACGGACGTGATATCCACTTCAGCCACCAGCATCTGACTATCACCAGCTTCCAGGGCAGCGACGGTGAACGTCACTATCGCGCAGGCGAAACGCTGCGCCAGCTGCGACTGGTGCTGAATGCCAGCTGTGTACGCCATTATCTCGGCGCCCCCTGTTATGACGCGCTCTTCCGCCAGCAGAGGTTAACCCGCCACGCTTATCAACCCTTCAGCGCCGCCACTCGCTGGCAACTGACGCAGCTGGAACAGTGCGGTCATGACCCGCTGCTGCAGCAAGTGCAGATGCTGAATTTGCTGGCGCTGCACCGTCATCTGCTGCAACCCGCACCAGAAAAACCGCTGCATCCGCAGGATGAGCAGCGGCTGGAGCAGGCAGTCGGGTGGATGAAGGCGCATCTGGCCGAGCCGTTTTCCCTGCATACGCTGGCGATGGCGGTGGGCTTAAGCGACTACAAGCTGAAACAAGGCTTTCAGCGTCGCTTTAATACCACGCCAGGGCAGCTGTTGCTGCAGCTGCGCATGGAACAGGCGCACCAGTTACTGGAAGCGGGTTACCAGGTGGCACAGGTGGGCTGGAAGGTGGGATATCGCCATGCGAATAATTTCAGCATGGCGTTTTATCGCTATTTTGGTTATCACGCCCGCCACGCTGGCGGGCGCAGAGCTGATTAACGCGCCAGGCCAAATCCTAACCGATAGAGCGGTTTTTCGCTGTCCGCCGCCACATCTGACTGCTGCTTCAGCGCCGCCGCCATTGAAGACGGCAGCTCAAACGGCAGTCGCCCGCGCCAGGCCTCCTGACTCAGCAGTTTCTGCAGCAGCACCGCATCACTGACGCCAAAATTGGCGATCAGACCTTTGCTCAGCGCCTGCACATTGCTCAGAATCGCCGGACGATCGAGATAAACAGTGACAATGGTCGGCACCACGCGACTCACCTGCTTAATCTTCTGCAAGTCCGGGTTATCATCGGTAAATGCCAGCGAACCTTCATGATGGCGACTGCCGAAGAAGTAGTTGCGGTGTGGCTGCTCAAACGGCGCCGAGGTGCGGATAAGCGCGATATCCGCCTGCTGTGGTTCGTCCACCACCACCAGTCCGGCCTGTTGCGCCGCCTGTTTATCCACGCCAGACAGCCAGATTTTCGCCCCCTGACGCAGCGGTAGCACGCCCTGGTTCTGCAACAGCACCAGTGAACGCGCCTGCGCCTGATCGGCCGCCTGCTGTGCCGCCGGATTCCCAACCACCTGCGCGGCGCGCGGCGCATCAACATAGGGCTGCTCAAACAGGCCGAGGGCGAATTTTTGCGTCAGCAACTTCTCTACCGAGGTATTAATACGCGCCTGCGAGAGTTGCCCCTGCTGGACAGCCGCAACAATCACCGCCGAATCCGTCACGCCACCAAACTGATCGACGCCAGCCTGCACTGCTTTGACAAAACGCTGCTGCACCGTGGCGTTTTCCATGCCCCACGGCATCCCTTCCGGCACCGGTTTTTCCCCGGCTGGCGCGCCCTGTTCACATACCTGATTGCAGTCGCTGGTGATCAGCCAGTCGCTGAGAATGATGCCATTAAAGCGATACTGGCCACGCAGCAGGTCAGTCAGGAGAAAATGGTTGAAGCCCGCCCCCACCGGTTCGATGGCTTTGCCCTGCCAGCTGGCGCCCTGCAGGATCGAGTAGGCAGGCATTACCCCGGCGACCCCCGCTTCAAATGCGCCGGTAAACGGATAGATATGGCGTTCCAGATTATCGCCGCTGAAGGCAGCATATTTGCCATAGGCATTATGGCTGTCCCAGCCATCTTTCGCGGCGCCGTAGCCGACCCAGTGCTTCACAATCGCCGCCACGCTGTCCGCGCCCACCCCCTGCGTGCCATGCTGGATGCCAGTGATATAGCCGCGCACCATACGTTTGGTCAGTTCGGCATCTTCGCCAAAGGTGCCGTTAATTCGTGCCCAGCGCGGTTCCGTGGCAATATCTGCCTGTGGCGACAGCGCTTCATTAATCCCCACCGCACGGTACTCCTGACGAATAATATCGCCATATTCGCGCGCCAGACTTTCGTCACCGGCGGCGGCAATACCGAGCGTTTCCGGCCACTTGCTGAATAATCCGGCATCGACCGATGCGCCGGTCAGATATTCAAACGAATTACGCGGATCGGAGCTGATAGTCAGCGGAATACCCAGCCGTGATGATTCAGCAATTTGCTGCAATTTATTATTTTCTTGCGCCATCTGCTGCGGATTACGCCCGGAAAGGCGGGTAATCAGGCTGTGCACCTGCTGCTGCACAATCATTTTTTGCGCCGCCGGTAAATCATAGACCGTGCCAGCGCCAATCACGCTGCCTGGCGACGGCGCGGAGCCGTGCATCATTAATCCGGCTTTCTCCGCCAGCGTCATGCGTTTCACCAGATCCTGCGCCCGCTGCTGTGGCGTTAAGCGCCAGTCTTCGTAAGGATTCAGCTTGCCGTCCTGATTAAGATCTTTAAACGTCAGCCCGCCAATATGTAATAGGGGTTTATTGTTGACGCCAATATCCGGCTGAGAAATATTCGCGCTGGCGATCGGAGAAAATAGCGCCGTTATGAAAAGGCTGGTTAATACCGTTAATTTATTATCACATATTGTTGTTATCATCTGATTTCCCGGAATATTTTGGTTGTAAGATACCTGCGGTAAAATAACTGTTATGACAATGGCGCGCGCCGAATAACAGCGCAAGTTATTGATGCTGCTATAACCAGGAAACCTTCGCGTTTTTTAATCCACTTCAAATTATTGCTGCCCTTTTCCCAACACACTGGCGCGCAGGTTATTAACCAGATGAAAATGGATAGCTGATTAAGTACCTACATTGCGCTTTTAATATTTGCTACTTTGCCTGTTCCAGCCACCCGCAGAATTTCCTCAGTGACGATCATGCCCGTGGTCGCACCCACCCACCGCTCTCACTTCTGACCGTCTGCGCTTTGCTGGCGGTGATTATGCGTAATCCGGCTTTGCTTATGCAGATTAAAACGTTTGTTTGAAACATCTGTTGGGATACGGTTTGGCAGGCAAAAGCGGATAAGAAATAAACCTTTGGCCGCGCCAGCACCCACAAAGATAACGACGATCACCACGCATATTCCTCTCTGAAACGGATGCATAAAACATGAAAAACAGAGCGATGCTGTTCGCGCTACTATTGGCATCATCATTTTTGAGCCAGCCAGGGGAAGCGGATGACGCCACACCACAGCGTGGCGGCACCCTGAATTTTCTGGCCGAGCCAGAACCACCAGTATTAACCAGCCTGGTCAGCACCAGCGGCGCCGTGATGAAAGTGAACGCCAAGGTGATTGAAGGGCTGCTGACCTACGATTTCAATATGCAACCCGTGCCGCAGCTGGCCACCAGCTGGTCGGTCAGCGCGGATGGCAAAGAGTATCGCTTTCAGCTGCGTAAAGGGGTGAAATGGCACGATGGCAAAGACTTCACCTCTGCCGATGTCGCCTTCTCCATTCTGGCGGTAAAAAAGTACAACTCACGCGGCCAGGGCACTTTCGCCAACGTCACCGAGGTGAAAACCCCCGATCCTTACACCGCGATTATCGAACTGTCGAAACCAGCCCCCTATTTGCTGAGCGCCTTTTCCGCCAACGAAGCGCCGATGGTGCCGAAGCACCTCTACGAAGGCACCAATGTGCTGACCAACCCGCACAACACCGCACCGATTGGCACTGGCCCGTATGTGTTTAAAGAGTGGGTGCGCGGCAGCCATATTCTCTATGAGCGCAATCCAGACTACTGGGATAAACCCAAGCCTTACATCGATAAACTGGTGGTGAAGATCATTCCTGATGCCGCCACCCGCACTATTGCGCTGGAAACCGGCGCGCTGGATCTCGGCAGCGACACGCCAGTACCGATGAGTGAAATTGAGCGTATCAAAGGTAACAGCAAGCTGGGTATCGAAACCCGCGGCTATGGCTATAGTCCAACGCAGACGCGTATTGAATTTAACCTCGACAATCAGTACCTGAAGAATCTCAAAGTGCGTCAGGCAATTGCCCACAGTATCAACCTGGAAGTTCTGAAAAAGGTGGTGTGGTACGGCTATGCGGTGAACTCACCGACGCCAATTACCCCGGAGCTGGCGCAGTTCCATGACAGCACCCCCTCGCCGTATGGCTTTGACCTCGCCAAAGCGAACCAGCTGCTGGATGAAGCGGGCTTCCCGCGCCAGGCCAACGGCATCCGCTTCACTCTGGTGCACGACTATATGCCGTATGGCGACAGCTTTAAGCGCGTGGCGGACTACCTGAAGTCGGCGCTGGCAAAAGTGGGCATCGACGTCACCATCCGCTCACAGGATTTCGCCACCTTTATCAAACGTGTGTATACCGATCGCGACTTCGATTTTAACAACGGTTCGATCTCCAACCTGTTTGACCCGGCGGTTGGCGTACAGCGCCTCTACTGGTCAAAAACATATAACCCGGGCGTGCCGTTCGGTAACGGTTCGCACTACATCAATCCGGAAGTCGATCGCCTGCTGGAACAGGCCGCAGTGGAAACCGACACGGCAAAACGCGTGGAGCAGTATAAGCAATTCCAGCGCATCATCGCCACGGACATTCCCGACCTGAACCTGCTGCAGATCAACCGTCTGACCATTTACAACAAACGCGTACATAACTTCCTCACGGATATTCAGGGTGTCAATGGCAGCCTGGCTGACGTGTGGGTTGAACAGTAACCGCCGTGCCCCGCCCGTGCGGGGCCGGACTTCTCCAGCAAAGGTGGGGCGATGAAAAAATCCGGACGCATCCCGCGCGTGTTGCAGCGAACGCTGTTACACGCCGTGCCCACGGCGATCAGTATCGTGATCGTGGTGTTCTTCTTACTGCAACTGGTACCGGGTGATGCCGCAGACGTGCTCGCCGGTGAGTCCGGCAGCGCCACTGCGGAAACCATGGCGCAGCTGCGCGCCCATTTTGGCCTCGACCAGCCGATACTGATCCAGCTGTACAGCTATCTGAATAACCTGGCGCATTTCAGCCTCGGCTTTTCGCCGCGCTACAACGCACCGGTGATGGATCTGATTTTGTCGCGCCTGCCCGGCACGCTGTTCCTGATGCTGCTGTCACAGGTGGTGGCGCTGGCGATCGGCATTCTGTTTGGCACGATTATGGCGGTGTGGGTCGGCAAATGGCCCGATCGTCTGTTATCGCTGCTGTCACTGCTGCTCTACTCCACGCCAGGATTCTGGATCGGGCTGATGGCGCTGATCCTGTTCTCGGTGCAGCTCGACTGGCTGCCGAGCGGCGGCAACATCACTATCGGCAGTAATCTCACCGGCTGGGCATATTTCACCGATATGTTGCAGCACGCCATTCTGCCCGTGCTGGCGCTGAGCAGCTTCTTTATCGCCATTTATGCGCGCCTGACGCGCGCCGCGATGCTGGAAATAGCTCAGCAGGATTTTGTCCGCACGGCCCATGCCAAAGGGCTGACGCCAGTGCGCGTCACGCTGCGCCACATTCTGCGCTGCGCGCTGCTGCCGGTAACCACCGTCGCCGGGATGCACTTCGGCAACTTACTGGGCGGCGCGGCGGTGGTTGAAACCGTGTTCAGCTGGCCGGGACTGGGGCGTCTGGCGCTGGAAGCGGTGATGGCGCGTGATTTCAACGTGCTGCTCGGCGTACTGCTGCTGTCCGCCTTTTTGGTGATCGTCGCCAATATCCTCGTCGATTTACTCCAGTCCTGGCTGGACCCACGTATAAAGGCAAAATGAGATGACGCAACTGACTGACGATAGCGCAGTAACCCGCCGCCAGCGCACATGGCGGCTCTCGCCAGAAGTGAAGGCATTCCTGCGCAACCCCGCCGGGATGCTGGGACTTTTACTGCTGCTGGCGGTGGTGGTAATGGCGGTGCTTGCGCCGTTTATTTATCCCGACGACCCGCTGGATATGGTGGCGCAGCCCTTCCTGTGGCCAGGCCAGGACCCGCAATTTCCTTTAGGCACCGATTCACTGGGACGCGATGTCGCGGCAGGCATCGTGCACGGCTCGCAGGTGTCGCTGCAAATCGGCTTTCTGGCGGTGCTGGTGAGCCTGCTGATTGGCACACTGGTCGGTGCGCTGGCGGGCTACTTTGGCGGCCGGGTGGACGATATCCTGGTGCACATCACTGAGCTGTTTCAGACCTTCCCCACCTTCCTGCTGGTGGTGGTGCTGGTGGCGATTGGTCAGCCCTCCGTCGGCCTGATTTCCGCCGCCATCGGTTTTGCTTCATGGCCGACCATCGCGCGCCTGGTGCGCGCCGAGTTCCGTTCGCTACGCGAAAGTGATTTCGTGCTGGCAGCGCGCAGCCAGGGCTTTTCGTCGCTGCGCATTATTTTTCAGGAGATGCTGCCCAACGCGCTGCCCTCCATCATCGTCACCACCTCAGTGATGGTGGCGTCGGCGATTCTGATTGAATCTGCGCTCTCCTTCCTTGGCTTCGGCGACCCAAATCGGGTGAGCTGGGGCAGCATGATTGGCGCCGGACGCGAATCGCTGCGCACCGCCTGGTTCCTCACCGCGCTGCCTGGCGCGGCGCTGGTATTAACCGTGCTGGCGCTCAATCTGGTCGGCGATGCGCTGAATGACGCCTTAAACCCACGACTGCGCGGGAGAACATCATGACGCCACTGTTAGATATTCAGGACTTACACGTCACCTTTCCCGGCCATCAGGCGGTGCGCGGATTAAACCTGACCATCAATGCTGGCGAGACGCTGGCGCTGGTGGGCGAATCCGGTTGCGGCAAGTCCGCCACCGCGCTGTCGCTGATGCGTTTGCAGCCTGACAGCGCCCGGCTGCAGGGACGTATTCTGTTTGATGGCAACGATCTGCTGACACTGTCGCCGCAGCATATCCGCCAGCTGCGCGGCAATAGCCTGTCGATGATTTTTCAGGAACCGATGACCTCGCTGAACCCGGTGCTGTCGATTGGCCAGCAGATTATTGAAACCCTGCGGCTGCATCAGGATTTGACGCCTGCCGCCGCGCGCAAGCGCGCCATTGAGCTGCTGGATCTGGTGAAAATCCCCGAACCGGCGCGACGCGTGGATGACTACCCGCATAACCTCTCCGGCGGCCAGCGCCAGCGCGTGATGATCGCCATGGCGGTCGCCTGCCAGCCGCGTCTGCTGATTGCCGATGAGCCCACCACCGCGCTGGATGTCACCATTCAGGCGCAGATCCTTGAACTGCTCGATAATCTGCGGCGTGAACTGTCGATGAGCCTGCTCTTGATCACTCACGACCTGGGGCTGGTGGCGCAGTGGGCGGACCGCGTAGCGGTGATGTACGCCGGGCAAAAAGTGGAAGAAGCGGAAACCGCTCAGCTGTTTCGTGCACCGCAGCATCCCTATACCCAGGGTCTGCTCGGCACCTCGCTGCATATGGACCAGCAGAGCCATTACCGCCTCAGCCGCCTGCCGGAAATTCATCATTATCAGGATGAGCAGGGCGCGGCATTTTCGCTGTTTACGCCACCGCCATTGATTCATCCCGCGCGCCAGCCGGATCGCCAGCCGCTGCTGTCGCTGCAGAACATTCACACCGAGTACCACACCGCGCAGGGCACGGTGAAGGCGGTGAACGATGTGTCGCTTGATATTCTGCCCGGGGAAACCCTCGGACTGGTGGGCGAGTCGGGCTGCGGTAAATCAACCCTGTCGAAAACCATTCTGCGCCTGCTGCCAGTGGCACAGGGCAAAATTCTGTTCGACGGCGACGATATCACCCAGCGCAAAGAGTCCGGACTGGCAAAACTGCGCCAGCGGGTGCAGATGATTTTCCAGGACCCCTACGCTTCGCTCAATCCACGCCACAGCATCCGCCATATTCTGGAAACACCGCTGCAGGTGCATGGCATTGGCAACCGCGCCGAACGCCAGCGCATCGTGCGCGACATCATCGATAAAGTGGGGCTGCCGCAGGCCAGCCTGCAGCGCTATCCGCATGAGTTTTCCGGCGGCCAGCGCCAGCGCATCGGCATCGCCCGCGCGCTGGTGGTCAGGCCGTCGCTGGTGATCTGCGACGAACCGGTCTCTGCACTTGATGTGTCGATTCAGGCGCAGATTCTCAATCTGCTGGTCGAGCTGAAAAACGAACTGGGGCTGTCGCTGCTGTTTATTTCCCACGACCTGGCGGTGGTGCGCTATATCGCCGACAACGTGATGGTGATGCAGGACGGGCGCTGCGTGGAGAAGGGCGACCACCACGCCATCTGGCACCAGAGCCAGCATCCTTATACCCGTAAGCTGATCGCCGCCGTTCCCGGCGCGCATCAGCGTGAAAATCTCACCCGCGCACGCTACGCCTGATACAGAGAGAAACGGCATGAATCTTGACATCACCGGAAAAAAAGCCCTGGTATGGGGCGCCAGTCGCGGACTGGGCAAAGCCGCCGCCTTACAGCTCGCGCATGAAGGCGTTGAGGTAACCCTGCTGTCGCGCACCGCCACCGCGCTGGAGCAGGCACAGGAGACCATTTATCAGCAGACCGGCGTGCGTCCGGCAGCAGTAGTGGCGGATATCACCACTGACGCTGGTCGTCAGGCGGCGCTCGATGCCTGCCCGCAACCGGACATTCTGATTAACAACGCCAGCGGACCGACACCCGGTGACTTTCGCGACTGGCGGCGTGAAGACTGGATTCAGGCCATTGACGGCATGATGCTCGGCCCGATTGAAATGATGCGCCTGACGGTGGACGGTATGAGCGAGCGCCAGTTCGGCCGCATCATCAATATCACTTCGCGCAGCGTCAAAATTCCGCAGCTGGAGCTGGGCCTGTCTAACAGCGCCCGCTCCGGACTGACCGGCTTTGTCGCCGGACTGTCGCGCACGCTGGTGCACCGCAACGTCACCATTAACAACATTCTGCCGGGCATTTTTGACACCGAAGGGCAGTGGCAGCATATCCGTTCGCTGTCAGAGCAGACCGGGCAAAGCTTTGATCAACTGCATCAGGCGCGCGCCGCCGCTAATCCGGCAAAACGTTATGGTCAGCCGGAAGAGTTTGGCGCCACCTGCGCGTTTCTCTGCTCGCGCCAGGCGGGCTTTATCACCGGGCAAAATCTGCTGATCGATGGCGGCAGCTATCCGGCCACGTTTTAAGGAGTCACGATGACGCAGGATACCGCTACGCCGCCAGACAGCACGCTGGCTGCGCTGCTGCCGCAACTGATCGCCATTCGCCGCCATATCCACCAGCATCCGGAAATTGGCTTTGAAGAACATGAAACCGCACGGCTGATTGCTGACACTTTACAAAAATGGGGACTTGCGGTCACCACCGGCATTGGCGGCACCGGCGTGGTCGGTACGCTGCGTGGCCGCTTTCCCGGCAACGGCGCGATCGGCCTGCGCGCCGATATGGATGCGCTGTATATCCATGAGCAAACTGGCCTGCCCTATGCTTCACAGCATCCGGGAAGAATGCACGCCTGCGGCCATGATGGTCACACCGCCATGCTGCTGGGCGCGGCGGGCTATCTGGCGCAGCATGCCGATTTTGCCGGCACCGTGCATTTTATTTTCCAGCCAGCCGAAGAAGGGTTGGGTGGCGCACCGGCGATGCTGAAAGATGGCCTGCTGAGTCGTTTCCCCTGTGATGCGCTGTATGGCCTGCATAACAAGCCGGGCTTTGCACCGGGCGTGTTTGCCCTGTGCGCCGGGCCGATGTTGTGCGCCAGCGATACCTGGCAGGTGGTGTTTCGCGGCACGGGCGGCCACGGCGGTTCCGGCGCACATCTCTCCATCGACCCGACGCTACCCGCCGCGCAGTTTATTGGCGCGCTGCAGACCATCATCAGCCGCAATGTACCCGCCATGGCGGCGGCGGTGTTGAGTGTCGGCCATATTCAGGCCGGCGATATCAACGCGCCGAACGTGATCCCCGATCGGGTGGTGATTAAAGGCACCGGACGCAGCTACTCAGCGGAGATCCGCGCGCTGCTGGCTTCGCGGCTGGAGACGCTGGCGCACCATTGCGCCGCCGGTTTCGGCGCGCAGGCCGAGGTGAACTATGCCTACCAGTACCCGGTGTTAATTAATGATGCCGACGCGACGCAGCGGGCGATCCGCGCAGCCAGAGCGGTAGCGCATCAGGGTGAGGTCAACGAGGCGATGACACCAGGGCTGGGCGCTGAGGACTTCGCCTTTATGCTCGAACAGCGCCCGGGCGCTTTTATCATGCTGGGCAACGGCGCCACCTCTGCGCTGCATACCCCCCACTACGACTTTAACGACGCCATCATCCCGTATGGTGTGCGTTACTGGAGCAGGCTGGTTTATCAGGAGCTGGCTCCGGTCTGATGGCCGGGGCGTGAACAAGGACACCCAACATGACGACGTTAGTAAAAAGCGCCGAACCCGATACCCGCGAGCGCATTCTGCGCGAAGCGATCGCGCAGTTTGCTTACAAGGGCACTGAGCTGACCACCATCCGCGACATCACCGAAGCCACCAAAGTGAATCTGGCGGCGGTGAATTACTACTTTGGCTCGAAAGATGGCCTGCTGCGCGCGGTGCTGGATGCCGTACTTGGCCCGCTGAACCAGGCGCGTGCTGAACGGCTGGCGGCGGCGCAGGCGCGCTGGCAGCCGCAGCCCATCCCGCTTGAGGCGTTGCTGGATGCGCTGCTGCAGCCGATGGTGAAAACCGCCAAAACCGCCGATGGCGGGCGCATCGTGGTGCGCCTGTTACAGCATCTGCGCGCCACGCCGGAGCACCAAATCACCCGACTGCTGGCCTCGCAGTTTGATGAGGTGGCGCACCGCTTTGTCGATGCCTTTTCCCGCACCCTGCCGCATCTGTCGCGCGCCGAGATCTTCTGGCGCTACGAATTCGCCCGTGGTGCAGCCATGCATGTGCTGACCGATGCCGATCCACGCTCTGGCCGTCTGGCGCTGCTGTCACAGGGGCAGTGCGACACCAGCGATGATGACAAGGTGCTTGAACATTTGCTGGCTTTCGTCAGCGCGGGCTTTTGCGCGCCAGCCGCAAAGCCGCTATCCCGCTAATTCGCAGTTAAACCACAGGATAAGAAATAATGAGCAGAGAAAAAATTGAAGGGTCTTTCGTCGCGCTGATTACCCCATTCAACGACGATGGCAGCGTGGATTTCGGCGCGTTCGAAACCTTACTGCAGTTTCAGCAAGAAAATGGCACTGCTGCGGTACTGATTATGGGCTCCACCGGCGAAGTCTCGATGCTTTCGGCGGAGGAGCGTAAAGAGATTATTCGCCGTACCGCAACCTTCAGCCGCGGCAAAATGAAAATTTTCTTTGGCTGTACCGGCAACAATACCGATACCACCATTGACTATGTACGCTATGCGCACGATAACGGCGCAGACGGCGCGATTATTGCTGCACCGGCGTATATCTGCGCCAGCGAAAGCGATATCGAAAACTATTTCCTTGAGATTGCCGATGCCACCGATCTGCCGCTCGGTATCTATAACAACCCGCCACGGGTGAAAACCGATCTGCACTGGAATTCCCTGCTGCGCATTTTTAAACATCCAAACTATGTGATTCACAAGGAATCCACCACCCGCGTGGGCCAGGTGGCGCAGGTGCTGGCCGGGAATCCGGATGTGTCGGTGATGTGCTGTGACTCACCGAACCTCGGGCTGGTGGTGCCCACCATGTCGCTGGGCGGCCATGGTACTGCCAATATGACCGGCAATATCGCCCCGGCGGAGCTGGCGGAGATTTCCCGTCCATGGAAAAACGGCGACGATGCCGAGCGTTTCCGCCGTGCCTATCAGCATCTGCTGCCGCTGCTGCACTACACCTATTCCGCCATTAACCCGGTGGCGGTGAAATCGCTGATGAAAGCGGTGGGTCTGCCTGCTGGCAGTCTGCGTCGTCCACTGCGCGATCTGCAGGGCGAGGCGCTGGACAACGGTATTCGTATCGTCAATGAGCTGGGTTTAAGCCGGAAGTACGGCTTTAAACTGTAAGCCCGTCGCGACCTCCGGTGCACTGCCGGAGGTCAAATTCTGCTTTTTTGTGCCACAGTCCGCCAGCCACCACCATCAAAACGCCATTATTCCGCTTCTGCATCAGGCGCAGAACCCTCTCCGGCATCAGCCCATAAATCCCTTACAGGCAGCAGGAAAGTCTCGTTTAAAAGCCCGGGGAATAACCTGAGACTAAGCGCGAAATTACTTTTTCTCAGGATAAGGAAAAATCATGCTACAACGGAATCGTACGCTGTATTTGCTGCTGTCTTTCACTGGCGTTGCCGTCAGTTCAGGCGCTTTCGGCCATGGTGCGCTGGTTGACCCGCCCGCCCGCCAGGTGCTTTGTTTCCAGCAGGGGGCGCTGAGCGGTATCTGTAAGGAAGCCAGCGAAAAAAGCCATGACAGAGGCCAGTCCATTTATACCTGGCAGGAGTTAACCGGCTTTGTCGGCGGCACGCATAGCGCGGAAGAAGCGAAAAAAACTATTCCCGATCATTTAATTTGCAGCGGCACCAGCAAAGGAGCCGGTTTTAATCTCGCCAGCGCCCGCTGGAAAACTACCCTGCTCAGCCCCGATGCCAGTGGCAAAGTGACGATGCGTTATGGCTATACCCAGCCGCATGATCCTTCATGGATTGAGTTCTATATCACCAGGAAAGATGTCGACCCGACGAAAAAAGTCATTGGCTGGAATGATGTGGAATTGCTTACCAGGGTGGTTTCCTCCGTTGCTCCCACCAGCACTTCGGGAATGAAGCCCCCTTATACAGAATATGATGAATACCGTATTGAAATTCCGGCAGATCGTACGGGACGTGCGGTGATATTTTCCCGCTGGCAGCGGGATGATCCCAATAATGAGGGTTTCTACGGCTGCAGTGACGTCATCATCACCGAACGAGGCAGCGATATTATCCCGCCCCCGCTTCACGACCATCATCATGAAGAACCCATCGCGGCAGACTGGTTTGAATACAGCAAATTCGCAGCCACCCAAAGCGCACAGGCAGATGATAGTGTCACGTTCCGCTTAATGGGTGAATCCGGTGGCGGCGACCTGGTGAAAATCAGAAAACCGATCACCAGCAGTAATGCAGACGGGAAATGGGTGGCCGAGCTGGCGGCGGAGATTAATAAAAACCATTCCAGTCTGGTGCAGATTGGCGAGAAAAGTCAGTCCGGCTTGATCCAGTTCAATCAACTGCAGCCACGGAATAACCGTATTTTTCTTAATCACAAAGGATATTCAGCGGTGCTGTCCATTGAAGTCCCCGCCACTGCGCCACTGGCGATCGTGCCCGCGAACCTGGTGGTGGAAAGCCCACGCAGCACTCCCCTGACTTATCTCCTTGATGGTTCTAATAGCCGCAATGCGCAGTCGTATCGCTGGAAAATCATCAGCGGTCAGGGAAGCTTCTGGTTACAGGATCGGCAGGATGGCGCCCTGTCGCAAACACTCAATCAGAGCGTGGCGCGGGCGGTGATCCCGGCCAATACCACCGGTAGTGCCATCTATGAGCTGACAGTTACCTCAAAAGAGGGGATAACCCATGCCAGCCGCGTCACGGTAACGGTAACGGAGCCTCAGACAGCTTCCCCGGATTACCCCGTCTGGCAGCCAGGTCAGACCTATGTCGCGGGTGATAAAGTGACGTTTGACGGCGTTAAATATATCGCCGGTTACTGGACGCAGGCTCAGCCAGGTGAGCATGACGTATGGAAACTGGCCGATAACAGTCAGGTGGTGCAATGGAAAGCCGCCATGACGTATGTGGCAGGAAACAGCGTCAGCTGGAACGGCAGAAAATATACCGCGAAGCAGTGGACGGTGGGGAATCAGCCGGACAAGTCGCCCGCCATCTGGAAAGTGAATTAAGCGATAACAGATAAGAAAACGCCGGTCAGTGACCGGCGTTTTACTGTTACTCAACAGTAACCGATTTTGCCAGGTTACGCGGCTGATCGACATCGGTGCCTTTAATCAGCGCCACATGGTATGACAGCAGCTGCAACGGCACGGTATAGAAGATCGGTGCAATCACCTCTTCCACATGCGGCAGAGGGATAATGCGCATCCCTTCGCTGTCGCTGAAACCAGCGTCCTGATCGGCGAACACGTACAGCAGACCGCCGCGCGCGCGCACTTCTTCGATATTCGATTTCAGTTTTTCCAGCAGCTCGTTGTTCGGCGCCACCACAATTACCGGCATATCGGCATCAATCAGCGCCAGCGGGCCATGTTTCAGTTCACCCGCCGCGTAGGCTTCAGCATGAATATAGGAGATCTCTTTCAGCTTCAGCGCACCTTCCATTGCGATCGGATACTGATCGCCACGGCCGAGGAACAGCGCATGATGCTTATCAGAGAAACCTTCCGCCAGCGATTCGATCAGCTTGTCCTGCGACAGCATCTGCTCAATACGGCTTGGCAGCGCCTGCAGGCCATGAACGATATCGTGTTCGATCTGCGCATCCACGCCTTTCAGGCGACCCATTTTCGCCACCAGCATCAGCAGAACGGTCAGCTGAGTGGTGAAGGCTTTGGTCGACGCCACGCCAATTTCGGTACCGGCTTTGGTCATCAGCGACAGATCGGATTCACGCACCAGCGAAGAACCGGCAACGTTACAGATAGCCAGCGAACCGAGGTAACCCAGCTCTTTCGACAGGCGCAGCGCCGCCAGCGTATCGGCGGTTTCACCGGACTGCGACAGGGTAATCAGCAGGCTGTTTTTACGCACGGCGGATTTGCGATAACGGAACTCAGAGGCGATCTCCACGTCGCACGGCACGTTGGCCAGCGCTTCAAACCAGTAACGGGAAACCATACCGGAGTTGTAGGAGGTGCCGCAGGCGACGATCTGGATATGCTCCACCTTGCTCAGCAGCTGGTTAGCGTCGTCGCCCAGTTCGGAGAGATCCACTTCGCCATGACTAAAACGCCCCGCCAGGGTGTTTTTGATCGCCATTGGCTGCTCGTAAATCTCTTTCTGCATGTAGTGGCGGTAGATACCTTTATCGCCCGCATCATACTGCACTTTGGATTCGATTTCGGCACGCTCAACGGCGTTGCCGTTACGATCGACGATCGCTACGTCACGACGCGTCACTTCAGCAATATCGCCCTCTTCAAGGTAGATAAAGCGGCGGGTAACCGGCAGCAGCGCCAGTTGATCGGAAGCAATAAAGTTTTCGCCGACGCCACGGCCAATCACCAATGGACTGCCGGAACGCGCCGCCACCAGCACAGACGGATCGCGGCTGTCCATAATCACCATGCCATAGGCGCCACGCAGCTGCGGGATCACGCGCAGCACCACTTCACGCAGCGTGCCGCCCTGTTTCTGCTCCCAGTGCACCAGGTGCGCCACCACTTCGGTATCGGTTTCCGAGGCGAAGTGATAGCCACGCTCAATCAGCAGCGCGCGCAGGGGCTCATGGTTTTCGATAATACCGTTGTGAACGATGATGATATGTTCAGAGATATGCGGGTGTGCGTTCGCCTCGGAAGGTTCACCGTGCGTCGCCCAGCGGGTATGAGCAATCCCGGTGCCGCCCAGTACCGGCGTTTCCTCTGCCGCTTCCGCCAGATTCTGCACCTTGCCCAGACGACGCAAACGGGTAACGTTATGCTGCTGATCAACAACGGCCAAACCCGCAGAATCATAACCACGGTATTCCAGACGACGCAGGCCTTCGAGAAGAATTTCTGCGATATCGCGTTGCGCTACTGCGCCAACAATTCCACACATAATAAGAGATTCCTGACTAAATGGCGTTTCTGCGCCACTTTCGTTGTTTTGCGACCTGATTTACCGTCAGATTTACGTGCTTTGCGCATCGAATCTGCGGTTTCCCCGAGCCTTGTAGAGAGTGGGGGAATATTGTTTTTTTGGTACTGCTTGTCTTACTCCCTCCCCCATGTCATGGCGGAGGGCTGGGGGGGAACAGACGACGCTGGACTGAGTTCGTTGCTCCCTCCCCCTAACCCCTCCCCGTAAAACGGGAGGGGGGATAAATAATCCCCCTGCCGTGGTTCGGAAAGAGGGATAAACGATTCCTCTGCTGTTACACGGGAGAGAAAAAGACTATTTTTTCTTCACCGGACGCTGCCAGCCAGATTTATGGTTCTGCTCTTTGCGGTTGTACACCAGGTCGTCGGCGGTAATGTCTTTCATCACCGTGGTGCCTGCCGCGATCGTCGCACCGCTGGCGACCGTCACTGGCGCCACCAGCTGAGTATCGGAACCGACAAACACATTGTCGCCAATAATGGTCTTAAACTTGTTTGCGCCATCGTAGTTACAGGTGATGGTGCCAGCGCCAATATTCACGCCAGCGCCAATTTCCGCATCGCCCAGATAGCTGAGGTGGCCCGCTTTGCTCCCCTTACCCAGACGCGCTTTTTTCAGTTCGACAAAGTTGCCGACATGCGCGCCTTCCGCCAGTTCGCTGCCGGGACGCAGGCGGGCAAAAGGTCCGATGGTGCAGGCGGCAGCCAGTTCGGCATCTTCCACCACGCTGTACGGGCTGATTTCACAGTCATCAGCAATCACGCTGTTTTTGATTACGCAGCCCGCGCCAATTTTTACCCGGTTGCCCAGCGTGACATTGCCTTCGAGGATGACGTTAGTGTCGATCACCACATCGCGGCCATGCTGCAGCGTACCGCGCAGATCAAAACGGGCCGGGTCGAGCAACATCACACCCGCCAGCAGCAGTTTTTCCGCCTGCTCAGCCTGATATGCACGTTCAAGGGTGGAAAGTTGCAGGCGGTTGTTTACGCCTTCGGTCTCGCTGATGCGCGCCGGATGCACCGCTTCGATACTGCGGCCTTCCTGATGGGCGAGGGCAATAATATCGGTGATGTAGTATTCACCCTGCGCATTGTTATTGGTCAGTTTGCTGAGCCAGCGCTTCATATCCGCGCCGCTGGCAATCAGGATACCGGTGTTGATTTCGTTAATCGCCAGCTGCTCTGCGGAGGCATCTTTCTGCTCAACAATACCCACCACTGCGCCCTGCTGGCGCAGGATACGGCCGTAACCGGTGGGGTTGTCCAGCTTCACCGTCAGCAGGCCAATGCCGCCCTGCGGTTTCGCCTGACGCAGACGCTGCAGGGTTTCCACTGAAATTAGCGGTACATCGCCGTACAGCATCAGAATATCTTCGTCGTCGGCAAAGTGCGGCGCGGCCTGCTGCATCGCATGGCCGGTACCCAGCTGCTCCGCCTGTAATACCCAGGTCAGTGCATCATCATTCAGGGTCGATTTCAGCAGATCGCCGCCGTGACCATACACCAGATTAACGTTGCGTGCGCCGAGATGTTTCGCCGCATCAATAACATGTTGCACCATGGGTTTTCCTGCAAGGCTATGCAGGACTTTGGGGAGATCTGAATACATGCGGGTTCCCTTGCCAGCGGCAAGAATCACCACGCTCATCGCGCTGTTTGACATAGACATCCTGACCATTCTTTTAACAGATGAAAGTAAAGCGGTTTAGGGGAAAGATTACTACATTTTTCTCGGAACGAAATTAGCTGGCACAGGAAGGTAGCCGCAAAAGGATAAAAAAAATGCCAGTCAGTTTCCTGACTGGCATTTCATACCTAAAGCCTGAGTTACATCGCTTTTTTGGTCAATTCGATCACGCGCAGTTTGGCGATCGCTTTGGCCAGTTCAGCAGATGCCTGGGCATAGTCGACATCGCCGTGAGAGCTGTTCATATGCTCTTCCGCTTTACGCTTCGCTTCCAGCGCGCGCGCTTCGTCGAGATCTGCACCGCGAATCGCAGTGTCAGCCAGCACGGTCGTCGAGCCTGGCTGCACTTCCAGCACACCGCCGGAGAGATAAATAAACTCTTCCACGCCGTGCTGCTTAACGATGCGAATCATACCAGGCTTAATGGCGGTCAGCAGCGGGGCGTGACCAGGGTAAATCCCCAGCTCACCTTCGCTACCTGACACCTGGATATGCTGTACCAGACCAGAGAACATTTGTTCTTCTGCGCTGACCACGTCCAGATGATAAGTCATAGCCATAACTAACCTCCCGGGAAACTGTTATTACAGTTTCTTCGCTTTTTCCACAGCTTCTTCGATGGCGCCAACCATGTAGAAAGCCTGCTCTGGCAGATGGTCGAATTCACCGTCCATAATGCCTTTAAAGCCACGGATGGTATCTTTCAGCGTCACGTACTTGCCTGGAGAACCGGTGAACACTTCTGCAACGAAGAACGGCTGAGACAGGAAGCGCTGAATCTTACGCGCACGTGCCACCAGCAGTTTATCTTCTTCAGACAGCTCGTCCATACCGAGGATGGCGATGATGTCTTTCAGTTCCTGGTAACGCTGCAGCAGAGACTGAACGCCACGCGCAGTGTCGTAGTGCTCCTGGCCCACGATCAGTGGATCCAGCTGACGGCTGGTAGAATCCAGCGGGTCAACGGCTGGGTAGATACCCAGAGAAGCGATCTGACGGCTCAGCGTAACCGTTGAGTCTAAGTGAGCAAAGGTGGTTGCTGGTGATGGGTCAGTCAAGTCATCCGCAGGGACGTAAACGGCCTGTACGGAGGTGATTGAACCCGTCTTGGTGGAGGTAATACGCTCCTGCAACACACCCATCTCTTCTGCCAGCGTTGGCTGATAACCTACCGCAGATGGCATACGACCCAGCAGAGCGGATACTTCAGTACCGGCCAGGGTGTAACGATAGATGTTGTCGATGAACAGCAGAACGTCACGGCCTTCATCACGGAATTTTTCCGCCATGGTCAGACCGGTCAGTGCTACGCGCAGACGGTTACCCGGCGGCTCGTTCATCTGGCCATACACCAGCGCTACTTTATCGATAACGTTGGAGTCAGTCATTTCGTGGTAGAAGTCGTTACCCTCACGAGTACGCTCACCCACACCAGCAAATACCGAGTAACCTGAGTGCTCAGCCGCGATGTTACGGATCAGCTCCATCATGTTAACGGTTTTACCCACACCCGCACCACCGAACAGACCGACTTTACCGCCCTTAGCGAACGGACACATCAGGTCGATAACCTTGATGCCGGTTTCCAGCAGTTCCTGCGAGTTTGACTGATCTTCATAAGAAGGCGCCGCACGGTGAATAGAGGAAACCTCTACTGCACTGCCGTCTTCTTCTTTCAGGTCGCCTTTCATGTCGATAGGCTCACCCAGCACGTTCATGATACGGCCAAGGGTGGCTTTACCAACCGGAACCTGAATAGGTTTTTTCAGGTCGGCAACTTCCAGACCGCGCTTCAGGCCGTCAGAAGAACCCATGGCGATGGTACGAACCACGCCGCCACCCAGCTGCTGCTGAACTTCCAGCACCAGGCGAGCATCACCATTTTTAGTCTCAAGGGCGCTGTACACTTGTGGTACTGCGTCCTGAGGGAATTCGACGTCCACTACGGCGCCGATTACCTGGACAATCTTTCCAGTAGCCATCTTAATCCTCTACCTAATTCAATAACCTGGTTAAACCGCTGAGGCCCCCGAGACAATCTCGGTAAGTTCCTGGGTGATGCTGGCCTGACGAGCTTTGTTGTATACCAACTGCAGCTCTTTGATCAGGTTGCCGCCGTTATCGGTTGCGGCTTTCATCGCCACCATACGTGCGGCCTGTTCGCTGGCCAGGTTTTCTACAACACCCTGGTAAACCTGAGACTCTACATAGCGACGCAGTAAAGTATCCAGCAGCCCTTTCGGATCAGGCTCATACAGGTAATCCCAGGTCTTCTTCTTCAGGTCGCCTTCATCTTCCGCCGGAGGTAATGGCAGCAGCTGAGTGATCTGCGGAGACTGAGACATGGTGTTGATAAATTTGTTGCTGACGATAAACAGCTTGTCTAAACGGCCTTCATCGTACGCCTGCAGCATCACTTTTACCGGGCCGATCAGTTCAGACAGGGAAGGGTTATCCCCCATGCCGTTAACCTGAGCCACCACGTTGCCGCCGACTGAACTGAAGAATGACAGACCTTTAGAACCGATAATCGCCAGATCGCTCTCGACGCCTTTATCAGCCCAGGCTTTCATATCCGCCAGCAATTTTTTGAACAGGTTAGTGTTCAAACCACCACAAAGCCCGCGGTCGGTAGAAACGACCAGGTAGCCGACGCGCTTAACGTCGCGCTCCTCAAGGTAAGGGTGCTTGTATTCCAGATTACCAAGCGCAATGTGACCAATCACTTTGCGCATGGTTTCTGCATAAGGACGGCTGGCCGCCATGCGTTCCTGCGTTTTACGCATTTTGGAGGCGGCGACCATTTCCATCGCTTTGGTGATCTTCTGCGTATTTTTTACGCTTCCGATCTTGGTACGTATTTCTTTTGCGCCGGCCATAAGCTTCTCCTCAAAGCCTTGCGGCCTGCCTTTTCAGACAAGCCGCCAGACATTACCAGGACTGGGTTGCTTTGAACGTTTCGAGGAGGCCTTTCAGCTTCTCTTCGATTTCGTTGTTGTAGTTACCAGACTGGTTGATTTCCGCGATCAGCTCGGCGTGGTCACGGTCAGCATACGCCAGCAGCGCTGCTTCGAAGCTACCGATTTTCGCCAGTTCGACGTCGTTCAGGAAGCCGCGTTCCGCAGCAAACAGCACCAGACCCTGTTGCGCGACAGACATCGGCGCATACTGTTTCTGCTTCAGCAGCTCGGTCACTTTCTGACCGTGGCTCAGCTGTTTGCGGGTTGCATCGTCCAGATCGGAAGCGAACTGAGAGAACGCTGCCAGTTCACGATACTGTGCCAGCGCGGTACGGATACCACCGGACAGTTTCTTGATGATCTTGGTCTGAGCAGCACCACCCACACGGGATACGGAGATCCCTGGGTTAACTGCCGGACGAATACCGGAGTTGAACAGGTTAGATTCCAGGAAGATCTGACCATCAGTAATCGAAATTACGTTGGTCGGAACGAACGCAGAAACGTCACCCGCCTGAGTTTCGATGATTGGCAGTGCGGTCAGTGAACCGGTCTGGCCTTTCACTTCACCATTGGTGAAGCGCTCAACGTAGTCAGCGCTAACGCGTGATGCACGCTCCAGCAGACGAGAGTGGAGATAGAACACGTCGCCTGGGAATGCTTCACGACCTGGTGGACGGCGCAGCAGCAGAGAAATCTGACGGTAAGCTACAGCCTGCTTGGACAGGTCATCGTATACGATCAGCGCATCTTCACCACGGTCACGGAAGTATTCACCCATTGCGCAACCGGCGTATGGCGCCAGGTATTGCAGTGCAGCGGATTCAGACGCAGAAGCCACAACCACGATGGTGTTAGCCAGCGCATTGTGCTCTTCCAGCTTACGCACCACGTTAGAAATGGTTGACGCTTTCTGACCAATCGCAACGTAGACACACTTGATGCCGGAATCGCGCTGGTTGATGATGGCGTCGATTGCCATTGCGGTTTTACCGGTCTGACGGTCACCGATGATCAGCTCACGCTGGCCACGGCCGATTGGAATCATCGCATCGACAGATTTGTAACCGGTCTGAACAGGCTGATCAACTGACTGACGGTCGATAACGCCCGGTGCAATCACTTCAACTGGCGAGAAGCCGTCGTTGTCGATAGCGCCTTTACCGTCGATCGGTGCACCCAGGGTGTTCACCACACGGCCCAGCAAGCCACGGCCAACCGGAACTTCCAGAATACGACCCGTACATTTAACCTTCATGCCTTCGGCGAGGTCAGCGTACGGGCCCATCACTACTGCACCAACCGAGTCACGCTCGAGGTTCAGTGCGATAGCGTAACGGTTGCCCGGCAGGGCAATCATCTCACCCTGCATCACATCGGCCAGGCCGTGTACGCGGATGATACCGTCACTTACAGAAACAATAGTACCTTCATTGTGAGCTTCGCTCACTACATTGAACTGAGCAATGCGCTGCTTGATCAGTTCGCTGATTTCGGTGGAATTCAGTTGCATATGCTCCAGTCCCCTTAAGACTGCAAGACGTCTGCCAGGCGCTCAAGACGGCCGCGTACGCTGCCATCAATCACCATATCACCCGCACGGATGATAACGCCCGCCATTACAGACTTATCAATTTTGCAATTCAGCTTAACTTTGCGTGACAGACGTTTTTCCATCGCGGCGCTGATTTTGGTCAGCTGTTCGTCACTCAGAGTATTGGCAGAGATAACTTCAACATCAGCGGTCGCATCATAAGCGGCGCGCAGCTGAGTGAACTGAGCCAGTACATCCGGCAGTGCCTGTAAACGTCCGTTTTCCGCCATCACCTTCACGAGGTTCTGGCCTGCTTCGTCGAGTTGATCACCACAGATTGCGTTGAACGCGGCAGCCGTCGCTTCCGGTGCCAGTGCGCCGGCAAGAATATCTGCCACCTGTTCATTACTTGCCACTTCCGCGGCAAACGCCAGCATCTGCTGCCAGCGATCGACACTCTGATGCTCAACAGCAAAGTCAAAAGCTGCTTTGGCGTAGGGGCGAGCTACAGTTACAAATTCAGACATCAGCCCCTCCCTCCTTACAGTTCAGCGACCAGTTTATCTACGATGTCGCTGTTAGCAGCTTCATCCACGGAACGTTCAATGATCTTCTCGGCGCCGGCCACAGCCAGCATCGCGACTTGCTTACGCAACTCTTCACGTGCACGTTTACGCTCAGCGTCGATTTCTGACTGAGCCTGGGTGACGATCTTGTTACGTTCCTGCTCAGCTTCAGCTTTCGCTTCGTCCAGGATCTGCGCGCGGCGTTTGTTCGCCTGCTCGATGATTACCTGAGCTTCTTCTTTCGCTTTTTTCAGCTGGTCGGTCGCATTAGCCTGCGCAAGATCCAAATCTTTTTTGGCGCGTTCTGCAGAAGCAAGGCCTTCAGTAATTTCTTTCTGGCGCTTTTCGATGGCAGCCATAATCGGCGGCCATACGTACTTCATGCAGAACAGGACAAACAGGACGAACGCGATGGCCTGGCCGAGGATTGTTGCGTTAAGGTTCACAGCACAATGCCTCTTGTTAAGTTAACTTTGTCTGCCGTTATCACTCTGGATAAGCGGCAGAATCCGTTCACTGCGCCACGTAGAAACGTATCGCAGATGAACAATCTGTTACTACGCGACGGCGAACATCACGTACAGGCCCAGACCAACAGCGATCATTGGGATTGCATCCACCAGACCCATTACAACAAAGAACTGCGTACGCAGCAGAGGAATCAGATCCGGCTGACGCGCAGCGCCTTCCAGGAATTTACCTCCGAGGATGCCGATACCGATCGCAGCACCGATTGCCGCCAGGCCCATCATCACAGCGGCAGCCATGTACAGCAGATCCATATTCAGGTTTTCCATGACAGTCTCCAGTTTGTTTCAGTTAAAACGCAGTAGTGTTGAGAAAAAAATCAATGTTCTTCAGATGCCATCGACAGATAGACAATCGTCAAGACCATGAAAATGAAAGCCTGCAGCGAAATGATCAGGATGTGGAAAATGGCCCATGGCACATTCAGAACCCACTGTGACCACCACGGCAGCAGACCGGCAATCAGGATAAAGATCAACTCACCCGCATACATGTTGCCGAACAGTCGCAGACCAAGAGAAACCGGTTTGGACAGCAGGCTCACACCTTCAAGAATCAGGTTGATGGGGATAAAGATCGGGTGATTGAAAGGTTGCAGAGTCAGCTCCTTAGTGAAGCCGCCAACGCCTTTCATTTTGATGCTGTAGAACAGAATCAAAATAAACACGCCCAGCGCCATGGACAGCGTGACGTTAACGTCAGCTGAAGGCACAACACGCAGAGCTGGCAGACCGAATACATGCTCACCGATATACGGCAGCAGGTCGATAGGCAGCAGATCCATGAAGTTCATCAGGAACACCCAGACGAAAATCGTCAGGGCCAGCGGAGCGATAAGTTTGCTTTTACCGTGGTACATGTCGCGCACGTTGCCGTCGACAAAACCTACCACCAGTTCAATAGCAGTCTGGAATTTCCCCGGCACGCCGCTGGTCGCGGTTTTCGCGACTTTACGGAACAGCACCAGGAACAACAGGCCCAGCACCACGGAGAAAAACATGGAATCGATATTTAATACCCAGAAAGACGCCGGGGCGTCGTGCGGGTGCACTAACTCGAAAGTACGCAGGTCCAACTGAAGGTGACTCAGATGGTGACCTATGTAATCTTGCGGAGTAGAGATTTCTCCTGCAGCCATGATGCCTCTTACCCTTTGTTGTTAATTACAGCCGGCGCCAGTATTTGCACCACCAGCACCGATAACCACGTCAGCCCGAGCGGCAGAAACACCGCGCCGAACACACCCAGCGCCACTATAAGCAGCAGAACCGTGGCAAACACCTTCAGCACTTCACCAAGGGCGAAGCTCCAGGCAACACGGCCTTTCGCGGGTGTTTGCGCCTGCAGGCGCCAGGCTAAAAACATAAAAAACACATTTGGCAGCCATGCCGCCAGTCCGCCAGCCAGCGCGGATACACCCCAGCTGACATCTTTCAGCATGAACAGCAATCCGATTACGACAAATGTCACCAGCTGAATCAGCAGCACGGTCCGGGCAAATTTCATACTGTAGAGAGACACTGACATAAGCTTTAACTCTCCTGCCCCCTTCGGGGTATGCCGCGTGTCGTATAAAACTGCCTTTACTCATTTGAGTCAAGCAGCAAAAAACGAGCAAATTATACGGGGCGCACCTGCGATTTCAATGGATAAGTAGCGAAAAGGTGAACAATTATTTAAATTTCTTTCTGACGGGCTATTTTTCAAAAGCGCGCGGAACAGTAAAGTGAACGTAATTTGCTGTAATGCACGCGAAACATCGCTCACAAAGCGTGCTTTAGATCACAATTCTTTAATATAATGGCGAAATATCGTACGCTAAGTTTCTGCTTATTATGAGAAGCAAAATATTAAAAATCAGAAACTTAATTATGGTTAATTTAAAAACAGCAAATATCGTCGATAAAAACCTTATATTGACATCGTCAGCAAACTTTCTATTTCAATAAACAGCCTGTTTTCGCCGGTACGTTATTGAGATATATTTTCATTAACGCGCCAGCGTCCACTTATACAATCAGAACGACGTGATAATTCTGATAATAGGATGTGAAATTAACGTTAAATGTAACCGGCCGTGACCACTAATTTCAGTATGGCGATTTAACCGGATTGAAACAGAATGAGTGGGCCAAAAATCACGGCAAAAAGTGCACGAAAGGCTAATTTCCGCCCAGCTCAGCACCTAACTCAAATGGTGTTGACCACCACCAAATGACGTTCGCCCTCCAGCTGAGGAACCAAAAGCTGGACCGTGCGGGTCACGCGGAACCCTTCTGGCAATGTCAGCATCTCATCTTCCGGCAGTACCCCTTTCAGCGCATAAAACGCGCCTTCAGGCGCTGGCAGGTGGCGGCACCAGCTCAGCATGTCGTTTAGCGAGGCAAAAGCGCGGCTGATCACGCCATCAAACGGCGGCTCTGGCACAAACTCTTCGACCCGGCTCTGTACCGGCGTGATATTGCTCAGTTTCAGCTCGTGCTGCACCTGGCGCAGGAAACGCACGCGCTTGCCCAGGCTGTCGAGCAGAGTGAAGTGGGCATCCGGGCGTACAATCGCCAGCGGAATACCAGGCAGTCCCGGACCGGTACCAACGTCAATAAAACGGCTGCCCTGCAGATGCGGTTCCACCACAATGCTGTCGAGGATATGGCGCACCAGCATCTGCTCCGGTTCACGCACCGAGGTCAGGTTGTAGGCTTTATTCCACTTGTGCAGCATATCGACGTACGCCACCAGCTGTTGCTTTTGCTGATCGGACAGAGAAATGTTGGCGGTATTGAGCAGAGCGGTGAGTTTATTGATCACAGTAAGTTCCGGTGACGGTGAATGAATGGTTTTGTTCTGCATGGATATTTTCTGTGCATTCAGGATGCACAACGTCTGAAGAGCATCATCTGTGAACCTGAGATACCCAGGGCGACCATCCCGCGGTCCTGCGCGGACAAGCCGCTCCGGAGCCATCGGGATGTTTCCCCTAAAATCAGACGTTTTTATTGTCTGTGAGAACGCGTCGGTTACATCGCATTCCGCAGGTATCAGGCGCTTTTACGCAGCAGACCCTGTTTTTTCAGGTAAATCAGCAAAATCGAGATCGCTGCTGGGGTAATGCCGGAGATACGTGATGCCTGACCAATTGACGATGGTTTGTGATCGTTCAGTTTGGCAATCACCTCGTTCGACAGGCCATTCACCTGACGATAATCCAGCGTGGCAGGCAACACGGTGTTCTCATTGCGCTGCTGGCGATCAATCTCTTCCTGCTGACGTGCGATGTAACCTTCGTATTTGACCTGGATTTCAACCTGCTCCGCCGCCTGCGCATCGGCCAGCGCCGGACTGAATGCCGCCAGGCCAGTCAGTTTTTCATACGTCATTTCCGGGCGACGCAGCAGATCTTCCGCGCTGGCTTCTTTGGTCAGCGGCGCGCTCAGCTCAGCGTTAATAGCTTCAACACCGGCAGTTTTTGGATGCACCCAGATATCGCGCAGACGCTGACGTTCCTGTTCGATACTTTCCAGTTTCTGGTTGTAACGTGCCCAGCGGGCGTCGTCGACCAGCCCCAGCTCACGGCCGGTGGCGGTGAGACGCAGATCGGCATTATCTTCACGCAGCATCAGGCGGTACTCTGCACGCGAAGTGAACATACGGTACGGCTCTTTGGTACCGAGCGTGCAAAGATCGTCCACCAGCACGCCGAGGTAAGCCTGGTCACGACGTGGCGCCCAGCCCTCTTTGTCCGCCGCCAGGCGAGCTGCGTTCAGACCTGCCAGCAGTCCCTGTGCCGCCGCTTCTTCGTAGCCGGTGGTGCCGTTGATCTGGCCAGCAAAGAACAGGCCGTTGATATATTTACTTTCCAGCGTTGGTTTCAGATCGCGTGGATCGAAGAAATCATACTCGATCGCATAACCCGGACGCACGATGCGTGCGTTCTCCATCCCCTTCATGGAGTGGACGATCTTCATCTGCACATCAAATGGCAGGCTGGTGGAAATCCCGTTCGGATAGATTTCGTTACTGGTTAAGCCTTCCGGCTCAAGGAAAATCTGATGAGCGTTGCGATCGGCAAAGCGCATCACTTTGTCTTCAATCGACGGGCAGTAACGCGGGCCAATCCCTTCAATCACCCCGGCGTACATCGGGCTGCGATCGAGGTTATTGCGGATCACGTCATGGGTCTGCTCGTTGGTGTAGGTGATGTAGCAAGGCACCTGCTGCGGATGCTGTGAGACATCGCCCATAAACGAGAAGACCGGCATTGGGTTGTCGCCGTGTTGCGGCGCCAGCACGCTGAAATCAATGGTGCGCGCATCAATGCGCGGCGGCGTACCGGTTTTCAGGCGGCTGACGCGCAGCGGCAGTTCACGCAGGCGGCGTGATAGCGGAATGGATGGCGGATCGCCTGCACGGCCGCCGCTGTAGTTATCCAGTCCGATATGAATTTTGCCATCGAGGAAAGTACCGACCGTCAGTACCACCGCCCTGGCGCGGAATTTCAGTCCCATCTGGGTCACGGCGCCGACGACACGATCGTTCTCGACAATCAGATCCTCAACCGCCTGCTGGAAGATCATCAGGTTCGGCTGGTTCTCCAGCGCAGTACGTACCGCCTGGCGATAGAGCACGCGGTCAGCCTGTGCCCGAGTGGCGCGCACCGCCGGGCCTTTACTGGCGTTTAGTATCCTAAACTGGATACCGGCGCGATCGATCGCGCTGGCCATTAAGCCGCCCAGTGCATCCACTTCTTTAACCAGATGCCCCTTGCCGATCCCGCCAATCGCCGGGTTACAGGACATTTGTCCCAGCGTATCGATATTGTGGGTTAACAACAGGGTTTGCTGACCCATTCGGGCAGCAGCCATTGCGGCTTCTGTTCCCGCATGACCACCACCGATAACGATGACGTCAAAAGGATCCGGATAGAACATGGTACTGCACCTCGCGATATGAACGGACAGGGAGATTTCCCTGGGGCGTGAATTCTACTCAACTTTAGACGACGGCGAAAGCTCCGGGATCGTCAGGATATAAAAAGAGAGATCTTTTATCTTTTAAGGATCTCTCTGTTAGATCTCTTATTAGGATCGTCGATCTCTGTGGATAAGCGTGCTTTGCTGATAATGATCAAGCGATTAGCCAGGATCGATAGCTGTGAATGATCGGTGATCCGGATCCGTATAAGCTGGGATCTAAATGCTTACTTATTCACAGGCTCAGGAAGTAACCAGTCTTGTTATCTGGATAACAACCGGTTATTAGGGGGTGAATACATGACTTATCCACAAACAAAGCGGCATGGTTAGCGCAAAATAAGTGGAAAATACTGCGGATCGAAAGAAAAAAAGTGCCTTGATCAACAGAATGAGGTTCCGCAGAACCCCTTTCCAGTCGTCAGAGCAGTGTTTTCCAGCTCTCGACCCATTCACCTGCCGGATCTTCCGGGATCTCATGTTCCAGCACATCTATCTTCAGATGATCGCCGATGCGTCTGGCGCCTGCTGCATTCAGCAGGGCTTCAACTTTGTCCAGTGCGCCGCAGAACAGATCGTATTCTTTATTACCAATACCCACTGCGCCATAAGTGATGGCTGACAGATCGGGCTGCTGCTCGCTTATCTCTTCATATAAAGGCTGCAGGTTATCCGGCAGCTCACCCGCGCCGTGGGTCGAGGTGACCACCAGCCAGATACCTTCACGCGGCAGTTCGTGCAATTCGGGACCGTGCAGGACCTCGGTGGTAAAACCTGCGTCTTCCAGCTTCTCTGCCAGATGCTCCGCAACGTACTCTGCGCTGCCTAAGGTGCTGCCACTGATGAGAGTGATGTCGACCATGATGGGATCCCTGAGCGATAAAGGGGGGCATTGTACTCTGTGATCAGGCTGGGATCTACCTGTGGAAAACAGGGGTATAGCTTGCGTTATCATGAGATCGCTGCCCTGCTGGACGTTAGTTCAAAAAGGCGGGACGCGCTTTTAATCTACTCTTATTTAGCGTGGTACTGGTTCTTAAAAGATCACAGAAAATTCTTCCCATTTTATTGAGTAACCTAGTCTGGATTTTTTATTTAACCAGGGGAATTAAAATGAAGGGATTATATTTTCCATTGATAGTTAGTTCATTATTATTTTCATATACATCTTCTGCTGCAGAAAATAACCGGTCTGTAGGATATATTTATGCCAGTACATTGAACGAGAATCTGGGCGCGAGTCTTTTTTCATCAAAAATGGATACGCTTATCTTCAGTGAAGGAATGTATGATGAAAAGGCGGAACTTATTAATACGCTTGCAGACCTGAATCCTGTAAAAAATGCATTCTGGACACAGTTAAAAATGGCGCATCCGGAAAAGAAAATCTTACTCTCATTCGGGGCAAATACTAACGATTCTTTTAAGAAACTCACAGATGCTGCATTTCGTGAAAAACTGGCGGAAAATCTGGTTAAATTGCTGGCTACGCCTTTTTCGGTATATAAAAAACCTGAAGGATGCCAGACGAATTGCAGTTATAAGGAAGTCGGAAAGGTTTATCCCGATGGCATTGATTTTCGCTTTTGGTATGCAACTGGATTTCCACAACCGCTAGACGAGAAACAAAATGATAGCGTACTAAAGCTGTTTCAGCTGGTACGGGAAAAACTCGGCCCAGATAGCAAAAAATTGCTGAGTTTATCCGCTGCCGCTGAAGGGGCGGACCCGGTTGAATGTAAAGATAATACTGTATTCGAAAATTGCTCCTATACGGGAAACAGACGAGCTTATTATCATGGTCAGCTATTGCCGCTGCTGACAAAAGGGAAAAATGTTTTTGATTTTTTCAATGTGAATGATTCACGTGCCGGTGATGACTATCAATATAAAGTGGCGCTGGCAAACTATGTTCATGCTGTAGGTGATTCCACAAAAATTGTGTTAGGTCTGACTGTACCATCTGACAATGAAGGTTACCTAAACAGTCGGTATGAATATATGGTGCGTGCAGAATGGCAGGCATCAAATAATTATGGTGGTTTTTCTTTCCGCTCGTTAACCGGAGGCACTATTGCCGGAAGAAGTTTTGCCCCTCTGCTGGAGTATTTCAATGACTTGAAAAATGCAGCAGACAGCGCAAAGCCTGCTGTTGATACGAAGCCACCAGCTGCGCCAGCCGATCTTCAGGCATCAGCCGATGTGAAAGATCACTCCATTAATCTGACCTGGCAGCCTGCTGAAGATAATGCTGGTGCAGTCAGTTATCGGATCTATCGTAATGGCGTGAACATCGACAGTGCTAAAGTTCCGCACTGGAAAGATACCCACGTACAGCCGGGCATTAAGTATGAATATTATCTACTTGCCGTCGATGAGGCAGGCAATGTTTCCCCAGCCAGCAATCATATCAGCGCAGAAGTTCCAGTCGGGCAGAACCTGGAGAAGCCGCTGGCCCCCTCTGGACTCAGCGTTTCCGCCTCGACCCAGACGACGCTGGACATTCAGTGGCAGCCCGTCACCAACGTGGCGGTCAGTCAGTACATAGTTTATCGCGACGGGCACAAAGTGCAGAGCTTAGGCTCGCTTTCTTTCCATGACAGTGGTCTGACGGCAAACACCGCTTATACCTACTCCATTATGGCGCAGTCGGTGAAAGGCGATTTATCGGAACTCAGTATGCCATTGCGTGCGGTAACGCTGGCCGATCCTGTGACTCAGCCTCCGCCAATTGCCGCCTGGGAAACCGATGTCACTTATCAGGCTGGTGATGTGGTGACCTATAACGGTAATCAATACCAGTGTCTGCAGAAGCACGACTCAATGCAGGAATGGAATCCGGAAGCCGCACAATCCTTATGGAAAAGAATGAAGTAAATCCGGGCTAATACTAAACAGGCGGCAGGCATAGCTATCTTTCACCATTTTTATGCGAAACATGATTATCAACCCTCCTGCCGTTAACTTTTATCCGGGGAATTATGCAATGAAAAATGATGCTATTAATACAGGAACCAGTAGTTTAACGATTCAGTCCACGAAAAATACCTTAGAGAGAAAAAAAACTCAGCTGGTTACCCGATTGAAAAGTATAGAAAACGTAACACTGCAAACCAGAGTTATATTTAAAAATGAGGCGCAAGTTATTCGCAATCTCTACTTTTTACTGGGTAATCTGCAATCTGTCGCGAACAGGAATGACAACAAAACGGTTGTCCGGCTGAAAATAGATCATTTAAAACCGGCTCGGGGAAGTAATTTCATTAAAAACTGGTTATACAGTCGTCGTTATAATAATGAGAAAAAAGCGGCCGCTGAGCATTTTGGCATGAAGGGAATCGACCTTTCTGTAGGTGAAGCCATGAATATCCTTGAGCAAAATATAAGCAGAAAAAACAACCGGCTTTCTTTGTTGCAGCGCCAAATCAGACAGATGAAAAGTGAACACGTTGATCTGAATGATATGAAATCTGGGGTGGAGCAGAAACTACGTGAGATGGCGGCAAGTGAAAACAAAGCCAGCAATGAGAAAAAAGAAACAGAAACGCTGCGTAATGATTTTTCTGTCCTCTATCAAAGTAATGTGGGATGTGAAGCGATCAATGCCTGGGCCCGCTTCCTTTATGGTCAGGCGACCTCCGTGATCAACCTGCGCAGTGATGAGGTGATCGCTGAATATAAAAGGGTTCACGGTGATGATGTTTTCGCTAAAGGCAACAGAGATATTATCTACATAATACAGGCACGCTGTGCACAGTTAACTCAGCTGGTCAGGGAGGCGACACAAGCCTGGTATACACCCGGCGGAAAAAATATCACCACCCACCGCGGACAGGGCATGACGCAAAAAGGCATCAGGACATTGATCAGTCAGGTTAATCGCGATCGCGCGCGCAGCTGTGACACGATCTATAAAACAGGGCAGTTCTTTTCCACCTCCAGAGAAGCTAAGGTGGCGCAGGATTTCGCCAGTAAAAACCAGAATGCGGTTAAAGTCGTCTTTGATATTAACGGAAACAGTGGCAGCGCAATCGCGGTATCTGGCGGGCTGAGTTTTGTAAACCGTGAACGCGAAATCGTGTATTCGCCACTTGCCTGTTTTAAAGTGACCGCCATTAGGCAAGATCGAAGCGGGATTTACCATATTACGCTGGAAGAAACGGCCGCCGGAAATAATGCCCTGCCGTTGCCTTACTGAGTGAGTCGCCATTCCTTTTTCCCCGGTACGACATCTCTGCCGCAGGTGGCCTGCCAGCATTGGCCACCTGTGGGTAACATTATCCCCAGATTACGGCTTGATGGTGCGCATGATCGGGTTTTGCAGCGAAATCAGGGTCTCTGTGGACTGGATTTCATCGATGGTCTGGATCTTGTTGATCAACACCTGCTGCAACGCGTCAATCGATCGGCACATCACTTTGATAAAGATGCTGTAGTGGCCAGTGGTGTAATAGGCTTCCACGACCTCATCAAGGCTCTCCAGCCGTGCCAGCGCGGAAGGGTAGTCTTTGGCGCTTTTGAGAATAATGCCGATAAAGCAGCAGACATCATACCCCAGCTGGCGCGGATCGATTTCCACGCGGGTACCTTTAATAATACCCGCCTGTTTCATCTTTTCGACCCGCACATGAATGGTGCCGGGACTGACGTTGAACTGTTTTGCCAGCTCGGCATATGCGGTGCGCGCATTCTCCATCAGCGCATTAAGAATGCCGCGATCGAGGTTATCGGGTTGCAGGGTTTCCGCCACGTTTTGCTCCGGTGAGGGTCAGGAATCACTAAAGCTAACCGATTCCGGCAACGAATCACAGATTATCCGGGGAAAACGCTCACCGCGCGCCAGCAGCGGCGGTGAGCACGGGATCAGCGTTTACGCCACAGGGTGAGCTGGGCGACGCTGTGCTGATATTTTCGTGCTGTTTCGCGAATTACAAACGGGATATCCTGTGGCGGGGCGATTTCGTCGAAATCTGCCGCCAGCAGGCGCTGCAGGTTCTGGTAAGTAGTCAGCGCTTCGCCGTTCTCACGGATTCCGCCCAGCCACTGTGCTTTCGGTGTGAACTCCTCCAGCCAGGTGTAGGGCGAAGAGAGCACCAGCACACCGCCAGGACGGATCATGGCGCTGATATCCTGCAGAAAACGCTGCGGCTGGCGCAGCCTGTCCAGCAGATTTGATGCCAGTACCAGATCGTAACGTTCCGGCTGTGGTTTCAGGTTGCAGGCGTCGCCCTGCACAAACTGGATACGTGCTGCCTGCTCTGCGCCGAGGGCAAAATCTTTCAGCCGCACCTGGCGATACTCCACCAGCTCGCCCTCTTCCGGCACCACATAACGGAAATCTTCCCCGCTGGTGAGCTGCAGCGCGACATCAATAAAGCGCGCAGAGTAATCCATGCCGATGACCTGATCAAAATGCCGCGCCAGTTCGAAGCTGGCGCGTCCGGTAGCGCAGCCGATATCCAGCGCACAGCCGCGCTGGTCGGTGAGACGGCTGGCGATCTCCACCAGCGTTGCGGCATAGTTGTCGACGCCAAAGTATTGCGGACCGTACTGGAAGTCGAGGTACTGCGACACCATGCTGTCGGTTTCATACGGATTCAGCGTCATGGTTTCCTGATGCGTTGAGACCACGTAGCGGAAACCGGCATGCTGGAAGAAGTGGCGACGGAAGGCGTAACGTGAGGATTTCAGCGCTTCATTGCCGGTGGAAATCCAGCTGCCGCCCTTAATCAGCGCGTGCTTGCCATCAAAGGTCGGTGTGGAAAAATCATCATACAGCGGGTGCACCTGAAAACCTTCGAAGCCATTGATCGGCGTTGTGGTCCACTGCCAGACATTACCGACCACATCAAACAAATCCCCCTGGGCAAACAGATCCACCGGACAGGACGAAGCCCAGTACGCCAGGTTGATATTACCTGGCGTCTGCTGCCAGTCGGGCTGATCGCCCGGTACCTGTTCGCGCAGCAACATCCACTCTGCTTCACTGGGTAACTGCACCGGCTGACCGCTCTCTGCGGCCTTCCAGCGGCAAAAAGCGGCGGCTTCCAGCTGATTGACTTCGGCTGGCCAGTCCCACGGCATCGCTACCTCTTCCGTCATCAGACGCAGTTTTAGCTGATCGGGTTGCGAAATCTCCCCCACCCAGAAGGTCGGTTTGTCGGCCTGTGCAAACTGCCGCCAGCCCCAGCCTTCGTCGTCCCACCACTGCGGTTGCTGATAACCCCCGGCAGCAATAAAGTCACAGAACTCGGCATTGCTTACCAGCATCTGGCTGGCGGCAAAGGGCTTCACCTCGCTGATCCTGGTGCCGTATTCGTTATCCCAGCCGTACGTGGCATCGGTTTTTCCCTGAGTCACGCGGCCACCCGCAATATTCACCAGACGGTTTTGCGGTACCTCTGCGCGCTGGTGGCGCGCCAGTGTGCAGGCAGGAAAGTATGGCTGCGGCGTTACCCAGTCGATGGGCAACTGGCGGATCAGCACGCTGGAGGTTTCCAGATGAATGCGTTCATGTTCGATGCCCATCAGAATCACCCACGCCGGGCTGTGCCAGTCGATGGGCAGCGTCAGCGGCATGGTGTTGATAAACTCACAGACCACCGTTTTGACTTTGCCGCGATAGTCGCGCAGTTCTTCTACCGTCGGCCAGGCGTAATGGCTGTCATCAAGATCGTCCCAGCTCATCTCATCGACGCCAATCGCCACCATCGCTTCGATGCGTGCATCAATGCGCTGGCTGAGGTGCTGGCCTGCCAGCAGTTTATTGACATAAAACGCGGCGGTATGACCAAAGTAGAAGATTAGCGGATGGCGCAGCGAGATGGCTTTGGTAAACCAGGCGCGCGAATCATTGAGGCAGTCAAACAGCGACTCATACTGTTCCCAGGTCTGAATAAAGTAGCGCAGGAGTTCCTGGCGTTTTTGCTGTTCGTTGTCACCCGTTAACAGCAGGGTTCTTGTTGGTTCTGCCAGATATGGATGGCGGCTTACTGTTTGCTGAGTCACATAACACTCCCGGTTGGCACACTCGCGATAGGGTGATTTATGACTATAGCAAATAAGCTTTTGCGCAAAACTGATTAGCGCCGCCAGCGGCGCAGCAGGCGACTTTTCAGGCCAGTATCAAAGCGCCAGATATGGTCGAAAATACGCAGAATGCCGGGTTTGCCATGGGCCGACATTGCTACCGCGTGGAAGCGCTGTTGCTGCTGATGCTGACGCAGCTTCACGTTTTTAATCAGCGCTTCGGGCAGACGCTGGGCGATAAAATCGGAGATCACCACGGCGTCGGCCTCCTGCCATAGCGAGCCTTCCATCCGCTGCAGTACCGCATCCAGGCAGGCGGCAAGATCGGTGCCGCCGCGAAAACGCTGGCTTAAAAAGCGGATCGCCTCGGCGATGCCGTCATCGGCGGTCAGCTCGTAACCCACCACATCATGGGCAAACAGCATAATGTAGCAGCGGCGTTTATCCGCCAGCGCGATCTTCAGCAGCGCCAGGCAGAACGCTTTGGCGCAGCGCTCATTAAAGCCGCCCATCGACCCCGAGGTGTCGACGCAGACGATAAATGGACCGCGTGGCTGATCTTCATGCTGCTGGTGGGCGACTGGCCGCTGGGTGACTTTTTCATGCCACGCATCGCCCTGCAGGCGATAGGTGAGCAGGCGCTTTTCCACCAGCCGCCGGTAAAATTCGATCTCCAGCTCGCTGATGCCGAGCGTCGCCAGTTCCGGTGGCAGCAGGCGCAGCACATCGTCACTCTGGTGCAGGCCGCTGACCTCTTCCGGCACGTTATCCGGTTCACGCACCAGCTGGCGAAATGCCTCCAGCGGCGCGTCCTGGCTGGGAACCGATTTCGCTTCGCGGCTGCGTCCCAGTTGCTCCGCCAGTTTGCGCAATTCCGGCTGCTGATTAAGGAAGTCGCCATACTGCACGATCAGTTTATAGTCGCCATGCTGCAGCTTGCTGCTGCTCATATCCCATAAGCGCCCGGCTGCGGCTTCATCGTCATCGGCCAGTACCGGCGCCAGCTGGCCGCTGATCGCCATACGCTGTTGCAGTTCCGCCAGCAGCTTTTCCCGCTCCTGTTCCAGTATGTCCTGGTTGAGCGTCAGGGTTTGCAGCGTCAGATTTAAGCGCCAGCGCTGCAGGAACAGCGTATGCTGCGCCGGGCTAAGTTGGGTATCGGTATGGGCGATCAGACCACGCGCCTGTTCGGCAAACGGTGACTGCAGGTTGTCCAGCTCGGCCATCAGCGCGGGTAGCTGGCGGGCAAAATCGTGCGTGCTGATGATCTGATAATGCTGGAACTGGGCGAACTCTTTCGCCAGTGCTTCCGGCGCCGGGGTGGCTTTGAGGTTTTCCAGCACTTCTGCTTTCCAGCGTGGTAAATCGCGCAGTAGCACGTTTTTCATGCGCGGGAATTTCTCGAAAAACAGCGCCAGCTGCGGCGACGCCAGCAACACCAGAATTAATTCTTCAATCAGTTCGGTTTCACCGATTGAGAGCAGGCTGCTGAGCGTCTCCAGCGAAATCATTTACGCGCCTGTTTCAACTGTTCCGCCACGTCCTGCAGGCTGGTTTCGATGCGCGCCAGCCAGTCGTCGCTGATAAACAGACAGCGCTGGTGCTGGCTGAACAGCGTGCGCTGCCCGCGCAGCTGGTTTTCCAGCTCATCCAGCGCGTCGCTAATCTCTTCCGGCATCACATTCTGCGCTTTGCCCGGCAACATCAGACGCGTCGCCTGCAGACTGACATCGCGCAGAGTCAGGCAGTCGTTGCCGTCAATCTGTATATCCAGCGTCTGGGCAAAACCGATGCCGTTCAGCTTGCCGCGGATCTCGCCCTGCTTCTGCAGCCAGCTCTCCAGCGCGTCACGGGCGATCACCACATGCGTGACCTGCATATCATGCAACATCAGGGGCTTCTGCAACATCAGCGTCAGCTGCTCATCGCTCAGGCTGGCGGGGAGGTCGTAATGCGGTTTACGGCTGAACATGCCGCCATGTTTTGGCAGCCTGATGGCCTGCTCGAGGCTCTGTTGCTGCTGTAGCGCCAGGTGGCGCGCGCTAATCTGCTGCAGTTTGATCAGCAGCGGCTGCTGCTGCCACGCCTGTTGGGTGATCAGATTGTCGATTTCGCGATCGAGCAGCTTCATCGACTCGACATCGTGCCACAGGCAATCTTTCAGCAGGATCAGGTCGATCGGTGCGATACTGTTGCGGCCGCTGTAGAAGGCGCAGGCCTGCAGCAGATGAATGGCTTTCTTCCAGCGGCGATCGGAGATGTAAGGTGCGTCCGGCAGATTTTCCAGCTGCTGGCGCAACTGGTAGATCAGTTCGAACACATTATCCGGCAGCGTCACCTGGCTGATGCCCTGTTGCCACTGGTGGTACTCTTCATCACTGATGCACAGGTTTTCCGCCACCGGATTGAGATTCTCATCCTGCTGGTGGGTCAGCATGCTACGGAAGTTCTGCTTTTCATGCACGTTGTCGAGCCACAGACGGATTAGCATGCGGTCATACAGCGCTTCCAGCCCGCTGTCCGCTTCCGGCAGTTCGTTCGAGGCGGTGACCAGCAGACGCATCGGAATGGTCTCTTCACTGTCGCCATTACGGAAACGGCGTTCGTTAATCGCGGTCAGCAGCGTATTCAGAATCGCCGGACCGGCTTTCCAGATCTCATCAAGGAAGACAATTTCGGCATCAGGCAGGTAGCCTTTGGTCAGACGCTGGTAGCGTCCTTCGTCTTTCAGTGCCTGAATCGACAGCGGGCCAAACACCTCTTCGGGGGTGGAAAAGCGTGTCATCAAATATTCAAACGCGCGGGCATGGCGGAAGGCGAACTTCAGGCGGCGGGCAATAAGACTTTTTGCGATACCCGGTGGCCCGAGCAGAAACACGCTTTCACCGCTGAGTGCGGCCAGCAGGCAGAGACGTATGGCATGGTGCCGCTCATACAATCCTTTCTCTAACGCATTGCTGAGACGCGAAATTCTTTCCGCCAGTAAATGAGATTGAGCCATAATCAGTAAATCATCCTTCAGGTACGGGCCGCATTCAGGCGAGCGCAAACACTACCGACTATCATGCTTGAAAGAGTTGATACCAGTCAGCTTTTTTATCTGCAAAGGGTGAAGATGCACATTATTTGAAAAATCTCAGCTTAGACCAGGGGTGGGCATTTATGGTATTTCGTGCATACTGTGCGGTTTTGAGTGTCCGGATTGCGCACCTGCGCATGATTCCGCTTCCACAAAAGATAACTTTATGAGTTCAGAAAAGAAGCAGTCTCTTGGCGCTGTCACCCTGGCGGCAATTGGTGTGGTGTATGGCGATATTGGCACCAGTCCGCTGTATACCCTGCGTGAATGTTTGTCCGGGCAGTTTGGTTTCGGCGTTGAACGTGACGCGGTATTTGGTTTTCTGTCACTGATCTTCTGGCTGCTGGTGTTGGTGGTCTCCCTGAAATACCTCAGCTATGTGCTGCGCGCCGATAACGCTGGCGAAGGCGGTATCCTGACGCTGATGTCGCTGGCCGGACGCAATACCGGCGCCCGCGCCACTGCCTGTCTGGTGATTATCGGCCTGATTGGCGGCAGCTTCTTTTATGGCGAGGTGGTGATTACCCCGGCGATTTCGGTGATGTCCGCGATTGAAGGGCTGGAGATCGCGGCCCCCTCCCTTGACCCCTATATTGTGCCGCTGTCGATCTCGGTGCTGACGCTGCTGTTTATTATTCAGAAGCACGGCACGGCGCTGGTCAGTAAGCTGTTTGCTCCGGTGATGCTGCTGTGGTTTATCGTACTGGCGGTACTGGGCGCGCGCGGCATTATGGCCAACCCCGAGGTGCTGCAGGCACTGAACCCGGCATGGGCGCTGCACTTCTTTGTCGAGTATAAGCAGGTCTCCTTCTTTGCTCTTGGCGCAGTGGTGCTGGCGATCACCGGGGTGGAAGCGCTGTATGCCGATATGGGCCACTTCGGTAAATTGCCGATTCGTCTGGCGTGGTTTTCTGCGGTGGTGCCCGCGCTGGTGCTGAACTATTTTGGTCAGGGCGCGCTGCTGCTGCGGAATCCGGAAGCGATCAAGAACCCGTTCTTCTTGCTGGCGCCGGAGTGGGCGCTGATCCCGATGTTGATTCTCGCCACGCTGGCGACGGTTATCGCCTCGCAGGCGGTGATTTCCGGCGTGTTCTCCCTGACACGCCAGGCGGTGCGCCTCGGCTATTTACCACCGATGCGCATTATCCATACCTCGGCGAATGAGTCCGGGCAGATCTATATTCCGGTGATTAACTGGCTGCTCTACTTCTCCGTGCTGATTGTGATTATCAGCTTCGAACACTCCAGTAACCTGGCGGCGGCGTACGGTATTGCGGTGACTGGCACCATGGTGCTGACCTCGATTCTCAGCTGTACCGTGGCAGTGAAAAACTGGCACTGGAATCGCTATCTGGTGTGGCTGATCCTGCTGGCGATGCTGTGTATCGATGTGCCGCTGTTTACTGCCAACGTGGTGAAAATCTTCTCCGGCGGCTGGCTGCCGCTGACGCTGGCGTTGATTATGTTTATCGTGATGACCACCTGGAAGAGCGAGCGTTTCCGCCTGCTGCGCCGTATGCACGAGCACGGCAATTCACTGGAAGCGATGATCGCCTCACTGGAGAAATCGCCGCCGGTACGCGTGCCGGGTACGGCGGTATATATGTCGCGCGCGTTAAATGTGATTCCGTTCGCCATGCTGCATAACCTGAAGCACAACAAAGTGTTGCATGAACGCGTGGTGCTGCTGACGCTGCGTACTGAAGATGTGCCTTATGTGCACAATGTGCGTCGTGTCACCATTGAGCAGCTGTCGCCGACCTTCTGGCGGGTGGTGGCGAGTTACGGCTGGCTGGAAACGCCGAATGTCGAGGAGATTTTCCACCGCTGCGGACTGGAAGGGCTGAATTGCCGCATGATGGAAACGTCGTTCTTTATGTCCCATGAGTCACTGATTATTGGCAAACGGCCATGGTATCTGCGTCTGCGTGGCAAACTGTTCCTCGCGCTGCAACGCAATGCGCTTCGTGCGCCTGACCAGTTCCATATTCCGCCTAACCGGGTGATTGAGCTGGGGACGCAGGTGGAAATTTAAGCCCGTCGTCTGCCAGAGCGGCAGGCTCCGGGGCGACCATCGCGCGCTGCTGCGTGGTGAAGCCGCTCCGGAGCCTGCGGGATGGTTACCCGAATATCAGACAGGATAAATGTCTGTCGCGCTATTTCAGGTTGTCCCGGTGAATTACCAGCTGACGGTGGCGATAAACCCGCCGGATTCCCGGTTGGCAAAGCGTACCTGCATGCCGTGTAACTGGGCGATATGCCTCACAATCGACAGTCCCAGCCCGCTGCCTGCTTTTTCCTGTCCTGGCGGACGATAAAAGCGTTCGCCAATGCGTGTCAGATCCTCTTCACTGACCCCCGGGCCGTTATCGGCAATCTCAATCCCCTGTGCTGTCAGCGTCAGATCAACCCGGCTGCCTGCGGGAGTGTAGCGAATGGCGTTATCCAGCAGATTACGCACCAGCAGCGTCAGCAGTAAGGGCTGCCCCTGACGGATAATCGCAGTGGCAGGTGACTGCAGATGCAGTTCCACTCCGGCCAGCTGCGCTTTACGGTCATGATCCATCACCGCCTGCTGCAGCAATGCCTGTAAATCAATTGCCTGCAGATCTTCCGCCGGTGTTTCGCCATCCAGCCGCGACAGGGTGAGTAACTGATCCACCAGCCGTGTGGCGCGATCGATACCAGCGTTAAGATTTTCCAGCGCGTGCTGACGCATCTGCGTATCGTCATCCGCCAGCTGTGCCACTTCGGTCTGCACTTTCAGCGCTGCCAGCGGGCTGCGCAGTTCGTGGGCTGCATCTGAAGTAAAACGGCGTTCGCGCTGTACCATCTGACCAATCCTGGCAAACAGCGCGTTGAGCGCATCGACCAGCGGCGTGACTTCCTGCGGCACGTGTCGCGTGGTGAGCGCGGTGCCATCATCCGGTGCGCGCTGGCGCAGTTGCAGGGCGATGCGTTTCAGCGGCGCCAGTTCGCGCGTCACCAGCCATAGCAACAGCAGCAGCATCACCGGCAGGGCGAACAGCCACGGCGTAAAGTTGCTCTGGACGATGTCGCGTGTCATATCATCGCGATACTCCCACTCCTGGCCCACCACCACCAGATAGCGCCGATCGGCGCTTTCCAGCCAGACCATACGCCATTGATCGTCGTCATCGCGTAAGCGGCCATCGCGAAAGCCGTTGCGCTGGTAATCGAAAATAAAGTCTTTGCCGTTGTCGCCGTCGTTCAGCACCATTTCACCGTCGCGGGTAAAGATGGCAAACGCCAGCGCATCATCCTCCTGCTCGCCGCGATGGTGGCGCAGCAGCTTTTTGGTTTTGGGCAGTGACTGCGCCTGCTGGCTGAGATCGCTGAGGTCCATGGTGGCGAGACGTTTGGCAAACAGCATCTGCTGGGTATCAAACAGTTCGTTAATCTTCTCGCGCGTCTGATACCAGGAGCTGATACTGGCCGCCCCCCAGCAGATCAGCGTCAGCAGGGTAAAGCCGATTAGCAGGCGCAGACGCAGGCTGAGATGCAGCTGTTTCATCCACCCTCTCCCAATGTATAACCGACACCATGCACTGTGCGGATAAAATCGCTGCCGAGTTTTTTACGCAGGTGGTGGATATGCACCTCCACTGCATTGCTGGAGACATCTTCATCCCAGCTGTAAAGTTTCTCCTCGAGCTGGGCGCGCGTCAGCACGCGGCCTGCATTAAGCAGCAGTAATTCCAGAATCGCCAGTTCACGTGATTTCAGCATCAGCGGTTCGCCATCAAGCGTCACGCTGCGCGAACCCGGCTCCATCGTCACCCGGCCATGCTGCAGTGTGGGTTGCAGCTGACCGTGACGGCGACGGATCAGCGCCTGCAGGCGCGCCGCCACTTCACTCAGCGCGAACGGTTTGCACAGGTAGTCATCGGCGCCCTGCTGCAGACCGGCCACGCGCTGCTCCAGCGCATCACGTGCCGTCAGGATCAGTACCGGCACATCTTCGCCCTGTTGCCGCCACTGGCGCAGAATGTCCAGCCCGTCGATCTGAGGCAGCGTCAAATCCAGCACCACGGCATCATAAGGCGCCGCCGTCAGCGCCGCGCCACCCTCTTTGCCGGAAAGGAACCAGTCGACGCTGAAGCCAAGCTTAATCAGTCCGGCTTTAATCCCATCGCCAATCAGGCGATCGTCTTCGATTAATAAAATTCTCATCGGCGTCTCTTTCTGCTGCGGTAACAGGGCAGTTATACGTAACCGCAAGGCCACCTGTACAGGATAAAACGCGCAAAATCGGGCGTTTATTACAGGAAAGCAAAATAAAGTCGGTGCGCCTGAGTTCTTAAGATCCTGTTAAGAACCCTTTGTTTTAATAAGCGCCACAGACAACTTACCCATCCTGAACTGAGGTGAATAATATGAAAAAGACCGCCGCTTTATTAGCCATTGCCGCTCTGGTATCCACGCCTGTCCTGGCTGCTCAGCAGGGAGGATTTGTTGACCCGAACGCGCCAGCCGCTCAGGTGCAGAAAGGGGGCTTTAGTGGTCCGAATGGCAGTGTGGTCACGGTGAAACAGGCGCAGGATATGAAAGACGACAGCTGGGTGACGCTGCGCGGCAATATCGAAAAGCGCGTGGGTGATGAAGACTACACCTTCCGTGATGCCACCGGCACCATGACTGTGGAAATCGACCACAAGCGCTGGGAAGGTCTGACCGTGTCGCCTGCAGATAAAGTCGAACTGCAGGGCGAGCTGGATAAAGACTTCAATTCTGTCGAGCTGGATGTGAAGCGCGTCAGTAAGATTCAGTAATCACTCTGTTTTACTCACCGGGTCAGCGAGTGCTGGCCCGGCCTCTTCTGCCACTTAAGACAAATTTTCTTTTCCGTCAGCGAAACGTTTCGATGGCGATCACAAATTCATCAAAACTTCATTGTTTTCCGCCGTGCATTTTCTACACTCCAACTTAGCGAAACGTTTCGCTCTGGAGTGAAAGATGAAAAAAGGCGCATTACTGAATTCTGAAATTTCTCATGTGGTTTCCCGTCTGGGACATACCGATAGCCTGGTGATCTGCGATGCGGGTTTGCCTGTTCCTGCTGGCCCACAGCGAATTGATCTGGCGCTGACGCACGGTATCCCCACGTTTTTGCAGGTAACCGAAATCGTGACGAAAGAGATGCAGGTTGAGAGCGCCATTATTGCGGAGGAGATTCAGCAGCATAATCCGCAACTCCACAACGAACTGCTCGCTGTGCTCGAATCCTTGCAACAACTTCAGGGAAATACCATCAGTATCCGTTACACCAGTCATGAACAGTTCAAACAACAAACTCAGCGCAGTCAGGCGGTCATTCGCAGCGGGGAGTGTTCCCCGTATGCGAATGTCATCCTGGTCGCTGGCGTGACCTTCTGAGGCTGGCATGCAACCGTTACTGCAATTAAAAGACATTGAAAAATCCTTTCCTGGCGTAAAAGCGCTCTCCGGCGCTTCACTCTCCGTCTATCCCGGCCGCGTGATGGCGCTGGTAGGGGAAAATGGCGCGGGTAAATCCACGATGATGAAAGTGCTCACCGGGATTTATACCCGTGATGCCGGTTCGCTGCTGTGGCTGGGCAAAGAGACCAGCTTTAACGGGCCGAAAGCATCACAGGAAGCCGGGATTGGCATTATTCACCAGGAACTGAATCTGATTCCGCAGTTAACCATTGCGGAAAACATTTTTCTCGGTCGCGAATTCGTTAACCGTTTTGGCCGTATCCAGTGGAAAAAAATGTACGCCGCCGCCGATGCGCTGCTGCAACGCCTGAATCTGCGTTTCAACAGTCATAAGCTGGTGGGCGAGTTGTCGATCGGCGACCAGCAGATGGTGGAAATCGCCAAGGTGCTCAGCTTTGAATCCAAAGTGATCATCATGGATGAACCGACCGATGCCCTGACCGATACCGAAACCGTATCGCTGTTTCGGGTGATCAACGAGCTGAAAGCTCAGGGCTGCGGCATCGTCTATATCTCGCACCGTATGAAAGAGATTTTCGAGATTTGCGATGACGTTACCGTGTTCCGCGACGGTCAGTTTATTGCCGAGCGCACGGTGGACAGCCTGAGTGAAGAGTCGCTGATCGAAATGATGGTGGGTCGTAAGCTGGAAGATCAGTACCCGCGTCTTGATAAAGCGCCGGGTGACGTGCGTCTGAAAGTGGAAAACCTCTGTGGCCCGGGTATCGATAACGTCAGCTTTACCCTGCGTAAGGGCGAAATTTTAGGTGTGGCCGGGCTGATGGGCGCCGGACGCACCGAACTGATGAAAGTGCTGTATGGCGCACTGCCGCGTACCAGCGGTACGGTCAATCTCGATGGCAGCGATGTGCAGACCCAGACACCGCAGCAGGGTCTGGCCAGCGGCATCGTCTATATCTCTGAAGACCGTAAGCGTGATGGTCTGGTGCTTGGTATGTCGGTAAAAGAGAACATGTCGCTGACGGCGCTCAATTACTTCAGCCACGGCGGCGGACGCCTGAAACATGCCGAAGAAGTGACCGCAGTAAGCGATTTTATCCGCCTGTTTAATGTGAAAACGCCGTCGATGGAGCAGCCAATCGGCCTGCTGTCCGGCGGTAATCAGCAGAAAGTGGCGATCGCGCGCGGATTAATGACCCGTCCGAAGGTGTTAATCCTCGATGAACCAACCCGCGGGGTCGACGTCGGCGCGAAGAAAGAGATTTATCAGTTGATTAACCAGTTTAAACAAGAGGGGCTGAGCATCATTCTGGTGTCGTCCGAAATGCCGGAAGTGCTCGGCATGAGTGACCGCATTCTGGTGATGCATGAAGGCCGCCTGAACGGGTGTTTCCCGATTGAACAAGCCACCCAGGAAGTCCTGATGGCGGCAGCAGTAGGCAAGCAACACAGCGAGGAGTTAGCACATCTATGAGTACGCAAATTTTACCTGCACGCCGCCGCTTTCTGAGTAAAGCCTGGCTGCTGGAGCAGAAATCGCTGATTGCGCTGATCGTGCTGATCGCCATCGTTTCCAGCCTCAGCCCGAACTTTTTCACCGTCAATAACCTGTTCAATATTCTGCAGCAGACTTCGGTGAACGCCATTATGGCGGTGGGCATGACGCTGGTGATCCTGACCTCGGGCATCGACCTGTCGGTGGGTTCACTGCTGGCGCTGACCGGCGCGGTGGCGGCGTCGATTGTGGGACTGGAAGTGAATGCGCTGGTGGCCGTGGCGGCATCGCTGGCGCTGGGCGCCTTTATTGGCGGCATTACCGGCACCATTGTGGCGCGCGGCAAAGTGCAGGCGTTTATCGCCACCCTGGTGATGATGCTGTTACTGCGTGGCGTCACCATGGTGTATACCGATGGCAGCCCGGTGAATACTGGTTTCAATGACAATGCCGATCTGTTTGGCTGGTTCGGTATCGGCCGCCCGCTGGGCATTCCTACCCCGGTATGGTTGATGGCTATCGTGTTCCTGCTGGCATGGTACATGTTGCATCACACGCGTCTGGGCCGCTATATCTATGCTCTCGGCGGTAACGAAGCGGCGACCCAGCTGTCTGGTATCAATGTAAACCGCGTCAAAGTGATCGTTTATTCACTGTGCGGCATGCTGGCAGCGCTGGCGGGCACCATTGAAGTGGCTCGTCTCTCCTCGGCCCAGCCAACGGCGGGTACCGGTTATGAACTGGATGCTATCGCGGCGGTGGTACTGGGTGGAACCAGTCTGGCGGGTGGTAAAGGACGTATCGTAGGGACGTTAATTGGCGCATTAATCCTTGGCTTTTTGAATAATGGGCTCAATCTGTTAGGTGTATCCTCATACTACCAGATGATCGTTAAAGCAGTCGTGATTCTGCTGGCGGTGCTGGTGGACAACAAAAGCAGTAAATAACTCTCAATCCCTGACTGGAAATAACAAATGAAAAAATTGACTGCACTTGCTGTATTGCTGGGCGCGACGCTGAGTGCCAACGCGCTGGCAAAAGATACTATTGCTTTAGTGGTTTCTACTTTAAACAATCCGTTCTTTGTTTCTCTTAAGGATGGCGCACAGAAAGAAGCAGACAAACTGGGTTATAACCTGGTGGTGCTGGATTCGCAGAATAACCCGGCGAAAGAGCTGGCGAACGTGCAGGACCTGACCGTTCGTGGCACCAAGCTGGTGCTGATTAACCCAACGGATTCCGATGCCGTGGGTAACGCGGTGAAACTGGCTAACCAGGCGAATATCCCGGTGATTACCCTTGACCGTGTAGCGGCACAGGGCACCGTGGTAAGCCACGTGGCGTCTGATAACCGTTTCGGCGGTAAAATGGCTGGTGACTTCATCGCTAAGAAAGTGGGCGAAAACGCTAAAATCATCGAACTGCAGGGCATTGCCGGTACTTCCGCAGCGCGTGAGCGTGGCGAAGGTTTCAAACAGGCTGCTGATGCGCATAAATTCAACATCCTCGCCAGCCAGCCTGCTGATTTCGACCGTACTAAAGGTCTGAACGTGATGCAGAACCTGCTGACCGCTCATCCGGACGTTCAGGCTGTGTTCGCGCAGAACGACGAAATGGCGCTGGGTGCAGTACGCGCACTGCAGACTGCGGGTAAATCCGATGTGCTGGTGGTGGGCTTTGATGGCACCGACGACGGCGTAAAAGCGGTTGAAGGCGGCAAACTGGGCGCGACCGTGGCACAGCTGCCAGAGCAGATCGGCGTTATCGGCGTGCAGACCGCTGATAAAGTGCTGAAAGGCGAAAAAGTCAGAGCGATCAACCCGGTCGATCTGAAGCTGGTTACCAAATAAATCAAAGAAAAGCAGGGCGCCGCGCCACCCGTTGCGGTGGCGCGTTTTTCAGGACATATATGTATGACTAAAACCGGTAAACTGGCTGTACTTGGCAGCATCAATGCCGACCATATCCTCAATCTGGCGCAGTTTCCGCGTCCGGGCGAGACGGTCATCGGCAAGCAGTATCAGGTCGCCTTTGGCGGCAAAGGTGCGAATCAGGCGGTGGCTGCCGGTCGCAGCGGCGCGGATATCGCCTTTATTGCCTGCGTTGGCGCAGATGATGTTGGTCATCGCGTACGCGAGCAACTGGCCAGTGATCGTATTGATGTCTCGCCTGTTGAAATTATTGACGACAACTCCACCGGCGTGGCGCTGATTTTTGTTAATGGTGAAGGCGAAAACTCGATTGCCATCCATGCTGGCGCCAATGCTGCGCTAACGCCGCAGCTGGTTGAGCGTCACCAGCAGACGATTGCCGATGCTTCGGCGCTGCTGATGCAGCTGGAATCTCCGCTGGAGAGCGTACTGGCGGCGGCGCGCATCGCGCATCAGCACCAGACCCAGGTCATCCTTAATCCCGCGCCGGCGACGGAACTGTCTGATGAGCTGCTGTCGCTGGTGGATATGATCACGCCAAATGAAACAGAAGCAGAGATCCTGACCGGTATTGCGGTGAAATCCGATGAAGATGCGGCGCGCGCGGCGGCGGCATTACATGCAAAAGGGATCGGTAAAGTGCTGATCACTCTTGGCAGCCGTGGTGTCTGGTTAAGTGATAACGGCCAGGGCCAGCGAATTGCCGGTTTCCGCGTTAAGGCCGTCGATACTATTGCCGCAGGCGACACTTTTAACGGCGCGTTGATTACCGCACTGCTGGAACAGCAGCCAATGGAAAAAGCCGTGCGTTTTGCCCATGCCGCTGCAGCGATTGCCGTCACCCGTCCGGGTGCGCAGCCTTCAGTGCCATGGCGTGAAGAGATTGACAGCTTCTTGCAACAGCAGGGGTAAACCGCTTGGCCACAATGAAAGACGTCGCCCGTTTAGCGGGCGTCTCTACCTCAACGGTCTCACACGTTATTAATAACAATCGCTTTGTTAGCGATGCGGTGCGGGAAAAAATTGAGGCGGCCATCAGTGAGCTGAATTACGCGCCTTCCGCACTGGCGCGTAGTCTTAAAATCAACCAGACCCACACAATCGGTATGTTGCTGACCGCCAGCAGTAACCCCTTCTATTCTGAAGTGGTGCGTGGCGTGGAAAATAGCTGCTATGAACGCGGCTACAGTCTGGTGTTGTGCAATACCGAAGGCGATGAAGAACGTATGAACCGCAGTCTGGAAACCCTGTTGCAGAAACGGGTGGATGGTTTGCTAATCATGTGTACTGAAAGCCATCTCCCTTCAGAAGATATCCTGAAACGTTACCCCAGTATTCCGACGGTGATGATGGACTGGGCGCCGTTTGAAGGCGACAGCGATCTGATTCAGGATAACTCACTGCTTGGTGGCGAACAGGCCACCGCCTACCTGATTTCGCGCGGCTACACGCGTATTGCCTGTATCGCCGGGCCGCAGGACAAAACGCCTGCCCGTTTGCGCCTTGAGGGCTACAAGCAGGCGATGGCCGCGGCTGAATTACCGATTTTGCCGGGCTACATCATTAACAGTGATTTTGAGTTTCAGGGGGGGTTTAACGCCATGAACCAGTTGCTGTCGCTAAATCCGTTGCCACAAGCGGTATTTACCAGCAATGACGCGATGGCGGTCGGGGTGTATCACGCTCTGTATCAGGCAGGGTTGTCGGTGCCGCAGGATATGGCGGTGATCGGCTACGATAATATCGAGCTGGCGCGCTATATGACTCCGCCATTAACCACCATCCATCAGCCGAAAGATGAACTCGGCGAACTGGCGATAGACGCGCTGATTCACCGGCTGGCCGATCCTGGCGTCAGCCCGCAATTGCTGGTGCTGACGCCAGAATTAATCGAACGCGCTTCCGTCGGTGAGATTTAACCTTTCTTCTTGCGTTTCTCACGGTCGTTAATCAGATGACGGCCGTCTCCCGTTTTTAACAACATAAATACCAGTCCCGACAGCACCGTGACGATGCCCATGGTCAGGAACGTGGCATGGAATTGTTGCACCGTGGTGCCGTCAAAACTTTGATAGAGCCGCAGCACCGCGGCGCTGACCGCTACGCCAAAACCGATTGCCAGCTGTTGTGTCACCGCCAGCATGCTGTTGCCACTGCTGGCGTTTTCATCGGTCAGGTCGGCCAGCGTGATGGTGTTCATCGCAGTAAACTGCGTCGACATCGCCATACCCAGCAGGAACAGCGGCACTACCATAATCACAATGCCTGATCCGGGTGACTGTAAGGCAAAGGTCGCGATCAGCATGCCAATAATCGTCGTGATGCCAACCAATGTCTTACGATAACCAAAGCCGCGTAATACCCGGGTAACGGTTGACTTGGCAAGGATGGAGCCAATCGCGGTCGGCGCCATCATGCAGCCGGCGAGCACGGCGGAGTAATTAAACGCTACCTGCAGCATCAGCGGCATCAGGAAGGGAACGCAGCCAGTCCCCAGACGCGCGGCGATATTGCCAGCGATGCCGACCGAGAAGGTGCGGGTTTTAAACATTGGCAGGGCGATCAGCGGCGTCGGGTGACGCAGCGCATGCCATATATAGAAGAGAAGTAATAACACGCCCGCCAGCAATACGGCGAGAGCCACACCGCCACCGACAATCTGCTCACCGAGTAATTCAATTCCGCTCGACAGCAACACCAGTCCAAAACCAAACAGCAAAAAGCCCAGCAGATCAAAACGACGGCGTGGGGTAGTGAAGTCCGGCATATATTTACGCGCGTACAGGATGCCGAGTATGCCGATGGGAATGTTAATCAGGAAAATCCAGTGCCAGGTGGCGTAAGTCACCAGCAGACCGCCCAGCAGTGGACCAAGAATCGGCCCTACCAGGCCAGGCATGGTGACAAAATTAAGCACCGGCAACAGTTCGCTACGTGGGTAAGCCCGCAGTAACGCCAGACGTGCAACCGGCATCATCATCGCACCGCCCACGCCCTGGATAACGCGCGAAATCACCAGCATGCCTAAAGAGCCTGACAGTGCGCAGGTCAGTGAGCCGAAGGTAAATAAGGATACGGCGACAATAAAGACTTTCCGCGTACCATAGCGATCGGCAAGCCAGCCACTGACCGGGATCAGCATCGCCACCGTCAGGGTGTAGCTGATCACGGCAGATTGCATCGCCAGTGGAGAGCGCTGCAGGCTTTGTGCGATGGCCGGTAGCGCGGTATTCAGGATAGTGGCATCCAGCGCCTGCATAAAAAACGCCATGGCGGCAATCCAGGGGAGACCGGCCATACTGCGCGCGGATTTAATCATTGAACGTCCTTTTTATCCCTGATTTCATTAATTAGAGTGAAATATACACATTAAAAGAGTGTTTTTTCGACTTTTGTTGAAAAAGTCATCTGTCAGTTATTTTTTTGCAATAAACACTTGTCAGCCGTCAGGAACTCCCTATAATGCGCCTCCACTGACACGGCACAACGACTTAACGGTCGCCGGGTTGAAGAGAAAAACTTCTCAAAAAGAGGTTGA